>ERZ808054.2-NODE-2-length-422373-cov-7.344618_pt1 | contig 422373 bp, 385 predicted proteins | sample MGYA00380201_ERZ808054 | MGnify/ENA primary metagenome ERZ808054 (study PRJEB31490, sample SAMN06133419) | mouse gut metagenome | isolation source: Z5_2 | host: mice | place: China: Chengdu | collected 2015-05 ...
ATGCTCATGGTCGCAGCGGTTGCGATTACCCTACGCAAACTCACTTCCGTTAACAATCGTTTTTAAACAACCTCTTATTGTGGACGCTGCGGCGCGTTTCACTCATGGAGGTGGTCATTACAATATTTCCACGGACAATATAATTGTCAGATATGAGGGTAATGAACTGAAGGATGTTCGCCTTGTCGGTTTCACAAATATCGGCACCTCATACAGCGGCAAATCCCCGATAGGGGAAGATGACCTTGACAAATGTTTCCGCGCGCCGGAAACTCATAAAGGCATCCACAGCCATAAATCTGACATATATTCCCTTGGCATGGTTCTCCTTCTGATGCTTACGGGTTATCCGAAAGTGATAACGACTGAACACTATTCCATCGACTTGGGATGCGCCACTGTGGATATGACGGACATATCTTCAATGGAATTTTATAAGGCTTTGTGGAAACTCGGGGATAAGAATCTCTCCAACGCATTACATCTTGTCCTGCGGAAAGCAACAGACATATCTCCAACCGGACGTTTTGCCACGGTCGATAAGTTCAATGAGTTTCTGCAAAAAGTAGAAAAGAAACAAATTACAACTCAATTGATTTCAGAGGAGAAAGAAGAAGCGCCCTCTCGTCCTGTCTACGGGTGTTTTGTCGGATCTCCCTCTCCTTTTATGCATCCAACGTCTTTTGGTCTGATTGGTGTAGATACATCTTTGAAAAAAGAGAGTAAAGAGATAACGGCTCTTGATGAGGTTGCAGGGATGGCCGATTTGAAAGCTCTTTTCAGGCGCGATTTCATTCGGATTGTTCGCAATCCCAAGGTGGCACAGGCGTATGGGATTAAGCCGAGTAACTGCACCTTGCTATATGGACCGCAGGGTTGCGGAAAGACATTCATAGCGGAAAAGGCAGCTCAGGAGTCTGGCCTCAAATACAAGATTGTGAATCCGTCTGAATTAGGCTCGATCTACGTGCATGGGTCGCAACAGAAAATCGCTGAGCTGTTTGCCGAGGCTGAAAAGAACGGGCCGATGATTCTGATTTTTGATGAATTTGATGCTATTGTACCGAAAAGAGACAGCGACTTGAACGGGAATCAGGCCAATGAGGTCAACGAGATGCTCACGCAACTCAATAACTGTGCCTCAAGAGGAATCTATGTACTTGCGACTACCAATCGCCCCTCGCTTCTTGATCCGGCAATCATGAGAAAAGGGCGTGTCGACCGGACCGTGTATGTTTCACTCCCGGACAATGAGGCACGTGCAGAACTGTTTCGGATTGAAATTGAGAAACGGCCGAATATAGGTATTGACTATGAACTTCTTGCAAAGGCAACTGAAAACTATACCGGTAGCGACATCTCCTTCATCGTAGAGGAATCGGCACGTCTTTGCTTTGAAGAGACGCTTGACCGTCAGTTGGATGAGCCACTACCTCTTTCCATGACCCGGCTCATGGATGTCATCCAAAACACGCATCCATCTGTCTCGGAAATCCAGCGCAAAGAATATCTGGAACTTAAAGCAAAAATGGAAGATAAACAGTCTGACAATGGAAGAAAAAAAGTAGGATTTGTGCTCTGACAAGATAGATGAGAGTTCTTTTCAGCATCTGTAATGATGTAGGCCACTTAATGGATTTAAAACAACGAACTTAAAACAAAACATTATGATAAAGGAACAAGTTCTAAAGGCACTCAGTGCTCTCGGGTTTATTCCCGAGGAAATCGAAGGCTTCGGCTACAGGTTTGACTACGAAGGTCTCACGCTCATCTACTCTGAGGATGATGAGGATTCCAAGTGCGTGACGCTAATTGCTCCGGATGTATTTGACATCTCAGAAGAAAACCGTACCGCTGTACTGGAGGCGATGGTGAAACTATGTGGCAAAATGAAGTATGTGCAGCCTCACATCATGTTTGAGAATCAGGTATGGCTCAATTACTAGTATTACACCAATGACAATGAAGTGACCGCTCCTCTGATTGAGCACATGATTCGTGTACTGGCATTCTCAACAATAACTTTTCACAAAATAATAAACGGCGATGACAATGACGACTAAAGAACAAATCAAACAGGTACTGGAAAAATGGGCATTCCCCATTCTCCAAGAAAACGACAACAGTCTGGTGTTCCGCTATCAGATGAGTTATGTTCAGGCTAATATCACAGGTGGCGAAGATACAAACGCTATTGCTCTGACTCTTTCAGGCATTTTCTCAGCAGATAACGAAGGAGAAATGACGCTCGGGCTACGCACCTGCAACGACCTCAACTGCAACCTTCTTCAGGTCAAGCTTTATATCGACTCCGATTCAGACCTCATTATCGCAGCGGAATTTTTCCTCAAGACTCCGGAGGATATGGAATATCTACTTACGATGGCTCTTCAGTCGGTTATCGTAGCCAAGAAACGTTTTCTTCAGAGATACCGCGAAATCGAAGAGGAAGCTAAACTGATCTCGGAGCTTGAACAGGAATAACCATCGCTACCAATCATGGAAAAGAAAATCTCACTCAGGATGTGGCTCTCCGTCTTCTTCGGAGGCATCTGGCAGTTCATCCGCAACATCTTCTCTTGGAAGAACAAGACTCCCTTCTGGCGTGTCATATGGGCTACAATCACGGTGTGCATCGTTGCTTTTACCTGTATGCTAGGATATGCGTTCTATGACGAATTCGTCAGACGCAACGGCTACCGGTATTCCTGGGAAGACAGATATGATTCAAATCTCAGCCCGTACTTCAAGTATCGCAACAACGGTCACAACGAGGGGAAATCATACATTTACGATTCCCGCACAAAAGACAAGGTACTCAAGGGGATTGACTGGATAGCTGTTCCCGAAGACGGCGACAGCCTGATTATCGTGGCTAAGGACGGCAAAAGGGGATTCGTGAACCGTTATACCGCAGAAACTGTAATCCCGTTCAAATATGATGCCGCATGGTCGTTTACCGATGGCGTAGCCGGAGTGTGCGAGGGTGACTCAGTTCATTTCATCGACCATTCGGGCAAACAAATACATAACCGTAAGTTTGCGCGAAAGCGCGGATATGACCGATATGTCTATCATGGCAACTATGCAGCAATCCCCGTGAATGATAAATATGGTCTCATTGACAAGAATGGCAAATGGGCAGTTCTGCCTGAGCATGAGGACATTCATATCGGGGCAAGAAATATGTGGTACGCCATGGACAATAATAAATGGGGTGTCATAGGTATAGATGGACAATTCGTGATTCCGATTGAATACGAGAATGTCTGGATTCACACCGACAATGGAATCACCATTGCGAAAGCAGACCACTCGCAGAGCCGTTATGATTATGCGGGAACCCTCATTGACGCATTTGTGTTTGACGAGGTTTATCAGCTCGCTTATTATATCAATGAATTTGATAAAGAAGGGAATCAGAAACAGGCTGTTGACAACAATATGCTGAAATATTCGGCAAACAGTTTCTATGGACTCATGACGAAAACCGGAATACCCGTTACACCACCGTTGTATTCGGATATCGAGGCTGTCACCCCCGGAGTATATCAATGCCATATACCTGAGACATACGAGTGCATAATGGTGAACGCCAAAGGAGAGAAGATTAACGACTGAAACAACTATGATAAGCAATCTTACCTAATACTCAACCACAATCACTAACTTTGTAGTCTGGAAGGCAATTTCGCCGCTCAGACTACTTCCAATCAAAATATATGGATCTAAATATCATACAGCATCACGAAGAATTTGACTTCAAGACATTCTACGAATCTGTTCGGTCCGGATATATCGGAATAGATTTTAAGGACTTTGAGACATTCATGCAGACTGACGGCGTGAAACATTCTTTCATCGGCAAATCGGATGGAAGCAACCGAATACAAGACGCCTGTGCGAATGCGTTATTCGGTAATGAAGAGATTGTCAAGGAGGCGTCCTCGATTATGATTACCATTGTAAGGTCACCGGATGCCCCCGACCCATTAAAGATGGAAGAAATGCAATTTATGAATGACTTTATCTCCACCTTGCCTTACGACTGCGATGTGATATGGGGTATCGCAGATGATTCATCATTAGAGAATGAAGTCAGAATCATAATGCTTGTGAATATCAAATAGCTGGATATGGGCTTCAACGTTGAATTCAGAGACAAGGACAGCTCTGTTGTCGATTGGGCGCAGCTTGACAAAGAGGTATGTGAACTCTGGAAAGTAGAGCCGAACTCCGAGCATTGGGCTAAACATCCCGGCGCAGCCATCGATAATAACTGGCATGAGTTCCTTGGCAGGGCTGTCATGTTGATACGGGCATATAAGGAGACCGGAACGTTCCTGCCGTCTGACCTGCTTCAGGGATTATGCTCATACGGATGTTTGTACCCGACCTTGGGAGCCGTCGATAAATACAAGTATGAGATTCAACTGATATTGTATTGGATAAGGAAAGAATATAAGATAATAGTCACACCGATGGTAGAGAAAAGGAAGATAGTGTTTTTCACCGGAGCCGGGATGAGTCGTGAGAGTGGACTGCCCACTTTTCGCGGTAAGGGCGGCATGTGGAATAAGATAGACTATGAGAGAGTGGCGACCCTTAAATCATGGTATGGCCGCCAACGCAAGGATGTGAAAGAGCGAAGACAGGTCATGCTTGACTTCTTCAATCCTCTGCGCCGTGCGATACTTGAGCATGAGCCAAATGACGGACACCGGATTATCGCCGCGCTTGAAAATGATTTTGAAGTGACGGTCATCACCCAGAACGGTGACGATTACCACACCCGTGCCGGGTCCTCAAACGTACTCTATCTTCATGGTGAGGCTTTGAAAAATGCCTCCTCTGCCAATCCATCTTTGTTCTATCCGATCGACAGGAGCAATCCCGACATACATTTAGGAGACAAAGCACCGGATGGTTCGCAACTGCGCCCATACGTGATATACTTCGATGAGGATATTGACAGTGAATTATGGCGACAGGCTATGAAAGCGACAAAAGAAGCCGACTGGTTTGTGGTTGTGGGTTCTACAATGCTCGTATATCCTGCGGCCGCGTTACTCGCCGCTATCCCTGATTCATGCCATTTGGTTGTCATTGACCCTCAGGACGTCGAGCTTCCGGATGAATGTTATCACGGATATACCTATATCCAGGAGAAAGCATCAGAGGGTTTGTTCCATTTTATAGAGATGCTTGCCAAGTATGAGCGAAGCAAGAAGTTCCTTGAAAACTATCTGAGATATGGAAGAACAACTCCCGGTATTGATTGAGACAGGAACTTGAATTAAGAAAAAGCGATAAAGAAAAGTATTGAATATGAAGATATATCATGGATTTTTCAGCGAATGCGGTCCTCGCAGGAATAATGAGGATTACATTGATTTCCGATATATGCCGGAACACAACCGTGCTGTTTTCGTTCTCTGTGATGGCATGGGTGGTCATGAGTGCGGTGAAGTGGCGAGTCGCTTTGTCGCAGAGCATATATGCGGATATTGGGAGAAGAATCCCAAACGGCCGGATTCCGAAAAGAAAATCATCGATGCCTGTCAGGAAACCAAGATTGCATACGACAATAAGTCGCGCGTTGAGATGGGTACAACGATGGCGATGGTTGCAATCGAGGACAACCAGGCGATTCTTGCACATTGCGGAGACAGCCGTATATATATGGTCCGCGAAGGAAAAATCATATACCAGTCAACCGATCATGTGGCATTGACTCAGGAGGGTTGGCCTATCATCACACGAGCCTTCTTCTCCGGCCGAAACAACTACAATCCTGACATCAAGATGATAAATGTGAAGGTTGGAGACATGATACTCATCTGTTCGGATGGAGTATATGGGAATGGAAAATGGAGCGCTTTGAAGGATGCTCTCGAAGGAAAGGATGTCTATTCATACCCCCTTTGTGCCATTGAGAAAATAGCTTCCGAAAACGCCCATGACAACTATTCAGCTATTCTTATCCGTATCGGGAAAGACGAACCGGAAGACAAGACTGACACATATCTTTTCAAGCTCAACCGCAAACGTAAAGGTTCTGACGAAAAGATGATTCCGGTAGAATACTTCCGTTTGCGTAGGGAGGCGATGGACCGCTTAGTGGAAATGAATTGCTATAGCCGTGAGAAAGAGACATATCAGTACGGAGTGTCACGCTGTACGGACGGCAACGGTGCTAAATGGATTAAAAACGAACAACAATAGCCAATTCAATATGAAGATTTCAATTTCATTTGCTGAACTCAGCAACTACATCAAGATGCATTATGATAAGCAAATGACCTTTTCACAGGTATCTGACAAAGAACTATGTGCGTCATACACGCAAAATTTATTCTTTAAGACAATCCAGGTTCCTGTCAGTCTTAAGGTTGAGGAAGTCAAGGCAGATTCCGTGTCCATAACTTACAATGGCGGCTTCGGCATTGACATGATAATAGCCGGAACCCTATCTTTTCTCAAAGCAAAAGTGCCGGAACTGGCAAATGCCATTATCTCGGAAGAGGGACATTGTATCCGAATTGAATTATCAAAGTTGCCACAAACAGCAGCGCTTGTGAAGAATATTGCATTCAATGAGATAAGTTTCACTGAGAATGGCCTGATTGTTAGTGCATCATTGAAATAATATGTTGAAGGACTACGGAAATTTACTATGTGAGGAACATCACAATAGTGAATTGTTCTGTATTGTGGTCGCATGTGTCGAAGAAGACAAATTGCAGATCCATTGCGAGGATTATGGTGAATGGGAGATGAACCGACGTACCGGCACGGTGGAGTGTGACTATTATCTTGATGAAGTCAATACAGGAAAGTTATGCAGTTTACTTGGCGTAAGGACATCGGCACAGCTCATCTCCGGCATCATTAAGACATGCCGGAGCCGAAGCGGAATCTCTTACACAAGTAATTTTCACAGTCTGTGTGAGGAAAACGGAATTGAGTATGATTATAGAGTATGGTATTAAACTCCGACACATCTCATATCACACTCTTGCAGTGCTATGATATCAGCGATAGAATGATACGATAGTATTTGCTTTGGAATACATATCCTTCCAATCCACGACCTCTTCCTTACCAAGAGAGGGATTGATTAGTATGACCTTGAATGGATGCAACAGTCCGTGCGAGGTCTTTTTGTAATAAATGTGTGTCAGAAGATATGCGTGTTCCCCTATGCCTATAATCAGCGGATGCCCTGATGAAATCTCATCGATAAAATACCGGGACTTCTTGGATTGATAGGAATGAACTGAATATCCGCGCCATCCGTTAAATACCGATTCAATCTGATTACCGGAGGCGGTCCGGTTGAGGTTGTCTCCGAAAACCTGCGCAGCAATATCACTCTGACTGACGTATTGGCCGTTGTATCGAAGTATCATCTGGATGCAGGTTGCCCAGCACCAGTTCTCGTTCTCTTGAATACAGATACAATCTTCTATTGAGGTATCGACCATTGCCACGAAGACAGTATTGTCAATCGCGACAATCTGTCCTCGTGGTCCGGCCCAGCCTGTCATCGGAGTAAGGAGAGAGGCGTGGAGGAAGAGAAGAATGAGCAGCTTCGTTTTCATCGTCCGATTTTTCCGAGCAACTGACGTCCGAGTTGTGTATCGCTGTCAATCTGAGTGATTTTCGTGTTAGCAGGAATCTTCACGTCATTGGAAGCGTGATAGTTGTTCGAGGGTGTCGAATAGCTCGGAGTTGTGTTGAAATACGATGAATAATCGTATGTCGGATATGAATATGTCGGATAACTATAAGTATTGTAATTATAGTTATATACGGGATAGGAATAGGCACTCCAGTTCCAGTCATAACTTGGTGTATATGAAGGAGTGGAGGCGAAATAATTCCAGTAATTCGACCATACGTCATAGTATGACTGCTGCATCTGTTGTGTCTGCACATATGTCTGAGAGACAAAATCTCCGTGACTCCATGTGCCACAGATATATCCCGAGTTGCTTACCACCTCTCCCTGACCGTTGCAGAGGCCACGGTCGAAATAGCCGTGATAGAATACGGCTCCCATCTGCGGGTCAACGAAATAATAGTATCCCTCTCCCTGCGGATAGCCGGCGTAGATCTGACCGTAGTAGTAACCGTTTGGCAGAACGAAGTAGCCTACACCCTGATAATTCGCATAGCACGGAGCATAAAGCTGTGCATTTGCGGCAAATGCCATCGACAGCATCAATGCCATCATCAACAAAAGTTTCTTCATTGTCATATACTTTTTTATTTTGGATAAACATGAACTATGGTGTGGACCCTCCTTCTGAACTCATTCCATGAGAGTTTCTCCCTCGAAGGAGATGAGGGCCACGGATTTCTTAGAATTACCTCGACAGGCTGATAAGTGTTCCCGGATTTTCTGAAAGATATTCCGGTGAGAACGTATGCGTGTCCCATAGTTTGTCCCGGCATATCGAGTCCGATGATTAGCGGATATTTGTCAATCAGGTCGGTGATGAAAGTCTGGGCAGTGACATAGAAAGGATTGTCAACCCTTGCGGCTATTACGTGGCTACCGGTGTTCCATCCATCAGCGGCCCTCTGAATGTCGTATGCTGTGCCGCCTTCATTGATTCTCATTCCTTTTGCTCGGCGCACAACATCCTCCTGATCTACATTAACACCTTGATAATTCAAAACCATCTGCACACACGCCGCCCAGCACCAGCAATCTTCTTCCTGTCGGGCCACAAACTCACGGAAATATGAGGTCTTGACCGCAGCCCAATAGACATCCGAGTCATTTATGCGGAAAATCTCACCGCCTCTGAAGGTCTGTGCTTCGGATACGGTGAAACATAGGGTCAATATGATTGTAATTATTGTCCTCATGCCTATACAGAGTATAAGGCTCAGCTAAAACTATCAATAAAAATTTTTTCTTTTTCAAGATAGAATCAAATCGAATTTAACATCTCATACTATATACGTCGAACTTAAAACCGATATAACTATGGCAATATTCAATCTTGACTACAACGCTCTCTGGGAGAGCATCTGCAACTGGAGCAGAAAGGCCGGTCGCGCCGCGACACGTCCTGTCCTTCTTATGTGGTACGTGATGAGAAGCAAGGATACTCCGAGAACAGACAAATGGGCAATCTTCGGCTCGCTTGCCTATCTCATCCTTCCGATAGACATCCTCGATTCAAAACGGCTTCCCATAATCGGCTGGCTGGACGAAGTGGCCTCGCTCGCAGTGCTCGTGCAGAAGATGTCGAAGTATATCACTCCGGAGATGGAAGCGCGTGCGGATACACAACTTGACAAGTGGTTCCCTGAATATGTGGAATATGAAATGATCGAGGGCTAATATGCGACGGCTCATCACTATTCTCACCACCTTAATATGTGCGTTTATGGCATTCTAAGCTACTGATAATTACGATACCCGCCAAGCCAAGCGGTATACTCAAGAGGCTGAATACTATCAGAAAAAAGCCGACGGTTATCGCAGAGAGGCACAATACTATCTTAAGAAGGCGGAAGGCTATCAGCGAGAAGCGGCATATTATACCCGGAAAGGAGATACTGACAGGGCAAAGGATTATAATCGTCGTGCTGATCGGGCTATGGATGACTATAAAACTCAAATGCGGTATGCTGCAAATGCCGATGAAAAAGCTGCTGATTATCTGAAACGTGCTGCAAGGCTTCTACAAAAATAGGTTATCATGGCACTTGTATGGATAGCGATTATCGGATATATACTCTACCGCAACCGTGAACCGATCATTTCTTTCTTCAGAGAGATTTTTCATCGCGGTAAATGAGAGAAAGGAAGGCGTTTAAGCCTCTATATCAACAAATTTTAGTAACTTTGATTTTTAAGACAGTCATTTATCATGCAGAACGATTACAACCGAATAATTCAAGAACGTGCAGACCACGTTTTCGAGGTCATGGCAAAGCGTGTCTCGACAGAAGATATGGAACGTATTCACGCCGCTTTCGAGTTGGCGCGTGAAGCACACGCACCTCAGAAGCGCAAGACCGGTGAACCGTACATTCTCCATCCGATAGCAGTGGCGAATATCGCGGCTGAAGAGCTGATGCTCGGAGCAAATCCGGTCATCGCCTGTTTTCTGCATGATGTCGTTGAGGACACTCCCTACACAATCGAGGATATCCGCGAGCGGTTTGGCGACGACGTGGCCTTCCTTGTCAGGGTGGTCACCAAAAAACCAACCCATGATTATGAACTGTCCAAGCAACTCGACAATTACCGTCAGTTGCTCAACTCGATGCAATATGACATCCGCGCAATCCTTGTGAAGCTCGCCGACCGTCTGCACAACATGCGCACTCTGGCATCAATGAAGCCCGAAAAGCAGATGAAGATTGCCGGTGAGACCGACTATTTTTATGCTCCGCTCGCCAACCGTCTCGGCCTTTACAATATCAAGACCGAACTGGAGAACCTTTCGTTCCGATTCCGTTGTCCCGACGAGTACGAGGAGATTTCTTCTCTCATTGCCCGTCATGTCGAGGCAAACAAAGATAATCTGGAAACTTTCCGCAGCCAGATTGCGGAAACATTATCAGCTGCCGGAATAAAGGCTCGCGTGTACGTTGATTATCGCCGTCCGTTCAGTCTTTGGCGCAAGATGAAGAAATACGGCGACGATTTCAATCATCTGAAATACCGTCACTTCGTAGAAGTGGTGTTCGACGAGACGCAGACAGCCCTCAGTGAGAAGGAGATGGCTATGAAAGTCTACTGCATACTGACTGACCGTTTCAAGGAGAAACATTGCAGCATGAGCAATTACATCGACGCGCCGAAGGAGAATGGCTACCAGAGCATACATGTGAAACTGCTTCCAGATTTCGGACGCTGGCAGGAAGTGCATATCAGCAGCGAGGCCATGATACGTCAGTCGCAACTTGGTTGTGTGGCTGAGCGCAATGAGACTAATATCCAAATGTGGATCGAGAAGTTCCGCACCGTACTTCACGACACAATCTCCGGGCCGAAACGCAATGAAAGATACATGGAAGACATCATCACGGCCTTCTACAATGATGACATTCAGGTCTTCACACCAAAGGGAAAGAAGATAATCCTTCCGCAGAACGCCACTGTGATTGACTTCGCCTACGAGGTGCATACAGAACTTGGCGACCATGCCAAGTATGCTCGGATCAACAGTCGGCTGGAACCGGTCAACACCACACTCCGACGTGGCGACGTTGTGGAGATATTCACCGCCCCCGACTGTCATCCCGAACAGGACTGGAGAACGTTTGCCCATACATTCAAGGCACGCAGAGCAATACAGCGTTATCTGGAATCCGCGCCTGAAAGCACTTACTGCCGCTGCTCGGAATGTAATCCTATTCCCGGTGAAGAAGTCATTGGCATTCGGAACCACTTCAATCCGGAGCTGATAACCGTGCATAAACGCGACTGTCGCCACGCCATCAGTTTGGCCTCATCATACGGCGACGATGTAGTGTCGGTCGACTTCAAAGCCGACGAGACTCTCTATCCCGTCACACTGAGAGTGCGTGCCGTTGACCGCAGCCACCTTTTTGTTGACCTTGTGGATTGTATCACGAACACCTTCCACCTCTCTATGGAGTCGTTCAACACCAAGACCGACCGCAACATTGTAATCTGCAAAATCCGCTTCGGCGTCCATTCATACACCGAACTCAAAACAATTATCAACCATATCTCCACCATTGACGGTGTTGACGAAGTGCGCCGTCTCGATGAGGAGGATGACTTATTCGATTCTTAGCAATGAAACTGATACAAAGCCTCGCATGGTTCCTGCAAGAGAAAGGAGCCAAAGAAGTCCGGATGCTGGATTATTCCGGATTAGATTTCTATTTCCTTGGTGAGAAGTTTGAACTTTTCACAAACACTCTTTCACATCAGGCATCGCTTTCAATTGCTGTATTCGACGAGGAGCAGATGGAGGACGAAAGTGTTGGGGAAGACGATGTTCTCAGTGTAATCAACGAACTGAGCAAACAGAGCGGCAACATTACATATTATTATGAACACGAGAGCCAAACCGCGTATGGTCGTTACTCGTTTAATTACTCGAATTTCGATGAAATGACTTTCTGGGTTTTGAATGCTTGCAACGCACTTGTAATAGCAAAAGAAACATTTTTGCGAGTTGCGGCGGGGTGTCGTGTAGACGCTCATCTAGACTGGAGTTTCGTATATTGCGAAGACGAGGAAGCAACCTACAGTCACCTGAAGGATTGTCTCCACCTGAACGTTCTTTATGTTCATGGATTCCGCTCTTCCGGACATTCGGAGACATCAGACAGACTTCGTAGGCTCCTGCCGCACTGTAAGATTGTATCACCGGATCTTCCAGTTGATGCAAAAGAAGCCGCGGCACTCCTGAAGCGTCTTGTTGAGACCGAGAACATAGATGTGGTCATTGGCACTTCCATGGGAGGGATGCTTGCACAGAAGCTGCGTGGCGTACCCAAGGTTCTTGTCAATCCGTCATTCTTCGTGTCGGAAACATTTCGTAAAAACATCGGTACCGTCTCTTACTTCAGCGAAAGAGAGGACGGCGCGACTGAATTTGAGATTACGAAGGAGATAGTTGATAGTTATGTTGAAGTAGAGCGTGGCCAGTTCAGAAACATTTCCCAAAGGGAGAAAAACATCACGGTCGGTGCTTTCGGCAACAATGATGATGTAGTCAATTGCAAAGATGATTACATGTCTCTTTACGAGAATATGATTTATTTCGCAGGAGGACACAGACTTGACGAGGCCTCGCTCAAACATCGCATAATCCCCACAATGGCCGCTTTATATCGTTTCAAGCACTTCAAATAAAAGACATGAAGATACTATTCATTTGCACAGGCAACGCCTGTCGTTCTGCGCTGGCAGAGGTCATCCTTAGGAAGATGCTCAATGACAATGGTATACATGGAGTTGAGGTGGCTTCGTGTGGCACGAAGTCTTATGGAGAACTTGACCGTGATGAGACCATGTGCCGCATAGCTGCCGAGCATGGCTATGAAATGGGGGGCAAAGCCATTCCTATGACTGAGCAACTGCTTAACTCAGCAGACAGAATTATAGTGATGACAGAGCATCACCACAACGAGGTTACCCGGCTGTTGACTTATTCGCATTGGAACCGCATCGTGCGCTTCAACGATTATTGTTTCGGCGAGTCATCAGATTTGCCAGATCCACATTATCAAACGGAGCATGTCTATCGTACATGCTTTGACACTATCGAGCACGGCTGCCTGGAAATCATTAAAAATATGAACCAAAACAAGAAGAGCATTAAACTGGCTTACCTTCTCAGGCATGACAAAAATTATGCTTTTGATGAACATGGATGGCGGGAGGTTGAGGATTTGATTCTCAATTATGGATTTACCATGCCTTTACTTGAAAATATTGTCGCCACCAACAATAAGCAGCGGTATGAGTTTAACGATGACAAGACCAGGATTCGTGCCCGGCAAGGACACTCCATTCATGTAGATGTCGAACTGAATGAGGCCACTCCTCCTAATTTATTGTATCATGGGACATCAGAAAATGTCGTGCCGGTGATTCTAAATGAGGGATTAAAGCCTGGAACAAGGTTACATGTTCATCTTTCTTCCGACATCGAGACTGCTTTAAAAGTTGGTCGGCGACATGGAAACTCCAAAGTATTAAAGATTGACTCCAAAACCATGAGAACAGATGGGGTAAGATTCTATCTTTCAAACAATGGCGTTTGGCTAACGGATTTTGTTCCTCCAAAGTATATCTCGCTGATAGATTCATAGGATGAGAAGTTTCAATATATTTATGGAAAAGTATAGAATATCATTCAGAAATGTTTGCGTTTGGTTGGTAGACCAGATGAAGCACCCTTCGACATTGTTTCATCGCAAATCATGGGATGTCTTCTCGGTGTATGCCCATTTGCGCCGAAGTGACCGAACACCTAAGGCCATATCTGATACCGGAGAGCGGCCATTGGCTATAGCCGATTTTATGACTGAAAAGTATGGAGGGAAATACTCTGTCTCTATTATCTCGTTGATAAAAAGACATCCTTTATTGAGCATACGGTAAAGCGATTTCCACAATTATGTGAGAAAATAGATGCCGGAAATTTTTATATTGCCTGCGCAATGGGACTCCACCGCACCGATATAGCACTATGCTGCTACTGGATATTCTATGGTGCCGATAAAGGTCTGCCGGCTCCGGAGATACGAGGCTACAGGATGGCCGACGGTCACGATGTGGATAAGATAATGCGCGTGGTGAATGCATTTTACCGATATGTAACAGATATGCACGGCGCCCCCCCATTCCCACAAGAAACCTTAAACCAACGAAAAAAGATTATAACAGAAAGAGCAAAATGTTGACAGTAAAAGATATATGCAATAAGAGATACTCAAAAGATGATTTCCTTTTCTTTTGGGGACATACCGGAACGGAGAAAGCCTGTCTCAGCCAATGGTATCCGAGTCCATTTGTGATCGGCGGAGTATATTATAACTGCGCCGAGCAGTATATGATGGCAGAAAAAGCACGTGTCTTCGGTGACGCGAAAACCCGCGAAGATATCCTGGCCTCATACAATCCCATGGATATGAAGAAACTTGGACGACGTGTGAGAAATTTTAATTCTTATGTTTGGGACGTTAATTGCGCAGATGTTGTCAAAAGGGCCAATCTCGCCAAATTTTCCCAGAATCTAAAACTTAAAGAGTTCCTCCTCTCCACCGGTGATAAAATCATAGCGGAGGCTTCACCTAACGACAAAATATGGGGCATAGGTCTGTCGGCAGACTCCCCGGATGCCATTTCCCCGTTGCGATGGCCTGGAGAAAACCGACTCGGTTTCGTCTTGATGGAGGTTCGCGAAATGTTTCGTGGAAATAATGAAGAAAGAGAAGGTGATATCGAAGACGCATTGAAAATGTGGACAATGGGAGCAGGCAACTCTGCACGTCGCTTCAACATGGAAGATCCGATGCCGGAGAAGCGAAAAGTGGCTACCGCCGAATCATGGAGGATTCATCCGCTTGATCGGTACGTGACTTTGCCACAGGACTTCTACCTAACCACTCGCCAGATGGATGTAGTGCGTTTAGGGCATATCCCTGATGCCATGGAGGACCATTGGTTCATGTATTGCGATGACAATGCTATTCGTTATTATCGCAGTTGGACAGGTATTTGCTTCGCCGAAGCACTTTATGAGAAATGCGACGATGAATTTCGCATCACCGAACTGCGTATCAACAATAATCCCAAAGAGCATCAATTAAACGATGTGGATGCCGCCGTTGCGCTATTCTATGCCCTTCTAATTAGCGAATATGGCGGATATTCATATCCATACTGGAAAGCTGCATTCTAACTATTATTTATAGAACTCCGAAAATGTACAGTAGAATCCTACATAAAATCCATGTGAAAACTCTGACATGGTTGGGACATGCGATCAATATTCATTCAAAGGGCAAATGGCCAAGCTAAACCTTGTCTAATTTCTATCCTCATGAATTCGATTTCGAAGGAGTGCATTGTGGCAGTATTGAAGGCTTTCTGCAATCTTTAAAAACGAATGATGTCAAGCGACAGATTCTCGTATGTGGATTGTCAAAAAAGGAGGCTGAAATACGTTCCACCGATACATGGAAAAATGAACAAAATGTATTTTGGAAAGGGCATATCTATAATCGCCATGGCAACCAGTCTCAGTTTCTCGTCAGACGTGCATACCGAGCAATGATGAAACAGTGTCCGAAATTGTTCCATGACGCACTGAAAGCAACCGGTACTAAAAGAATATTTCACACCATCGGTAATCCGAATCCACATAAGACGATTCTAACAGAGAAGGAATTCTGTGATATTTTAACCGAACTAAGACAAGAATTATGACAAAAGAACAATTACAAGATAAATGCCGTGGCTCACTCATTGGTGGAGCCATTGGCGATGCTCTCGGCTATGCTGTAGAGTTTTCTTCGCTCAACGCTATCCGAAAAAAGTATGGCGAGAACGGGATTGTCGACTACGTCCTTAATCCCGAAGGTATAGCCGAATTCTCCGACGATACCCAGATGTCCCTTTTCACAGCCGAAGGTTTGCTTAATGCCGTTGTCGAGGGCAAAACGTTTGAGAAAGATATTGTTCCTTGTATTTCAACAGCTTACGAACATTGGTATTACACACAGGGGCGCGCACCTTTGAAAATGAGAAAAAGCTGGCTTACCCATGTAAAAACATTGTGGTCGCGCCGTGCTCCCGGTAATACTTGTATGTCTGCATTGCAGACAATCTCGTTGCCTAAAGGCGCACCGGTAATAAATAACTCGAAAGGTTGTGGTGGCGTTATGCGAGTGGCTCCAGTCGGCATATTCTCAGCCGCTCATCCAAGATTGCTTGATTTGGAACATGCCGGTTATCTTGCGGGACATGCCGCTGATATTACACATAAGCACCCGTTGAGCACTTATTCCTCAATGGCTCTTGCCATGATTGTCGCAGACTGCATAGCCCATGATAACGTAGATCAGGAGAAGTTCCAGTTTATTGTCATTAATCGTGTATTCAAGTTGCTTGGTCTGTACTTCAAGGAAGAGAAGAGCCTCTCTGGATTATCGGTATTGATTCAAAAGGCTATGGAATTAGCAGTCTCCGATATGACTGATACTGATGTAATCCTGAAACTCGGTGAAGGCTGGGTGGCGGAAGAAACACTGGCAATAGCTGTCTTCAGCGTAATGCGCTACATAGAAAATTTTGAGAATTGTATCCGTTGTGCTGTCAATCATGACGGTGACAGTGATTCAACCGGAGCCGTTGCAGGCAACATCATCGGCGCGATTCTTGGATACAATGCGATTCCTAAAAAATATCTGACAACTCTTGAACTCCACGATGTTCTTCTCTCCGTGGCAGATGACCTCGGAGGTTTCTCCAGCCCGGAGCAGATGAAAGAACGATATGTTAACCACCAACCGTTTAATGTAAACAAAGGCCTCTTATTATAATGGATAAACCTATAAAACATTCATATTGCGTTATTCCCGACAAAGTATATGCCGGGGAATACGCGGGTGATTTACAAAATCCCGAGCAGAAAATACGTCGGTTGGAAGAGTTTGGCATAACCCATTTCATTGACTTGACCGAAGAGGGAGAGCTGAACTCTTATCAGTATCTACTGGATTCCTATGTCGAACATCATAGGTTTCCCATCAGGGACGTTTCCGTTCCGAAAAGCTATAGGGAGGTATATGACCTTATGGAACATATAGACTCAATCCTTTCCAATGATGGCAACAAGATCTATATTCACTGCTGGGGCGGCGTAGGGCGCACCGGTATTATCGTGGCTTGCCTGTATGAATATTACGGAGAAAGTTTTGAAGACTCCATAAATCATCTTCGTCAAAGTTTCAAGGATTGTGTCCGAAGTCTCATTGGCGTCATACTCCCGAGACCGAAGAACAATTGGATTTCATCCGCGGATTTGGGAATTTCTTGAAAGAAAGTGGACATAAGAAGCGACTGCAAGAATACACTCCCGAAAGCATCAACTCGCTTAAACCGAACGAGGTATTCGTGTTCGGCAGCAATCTTGCCGGGCATCATGGAGGGGGCGCGGCCCTGGCAGCCCTACAAAAATTCGGAGCAATAATGGGACAAGGTGTTGGACTGCAAGGACAGTCTTACGCAATACCCACAATGCAGGGCGGTGTCGAGACTATCAAGCCATATGTTGATGAATTCATATCGTTCGCCAAGGCTCATCCTGAACTGAAACTCTATGTTACCCGCATCGGCTGTGGCATCGCCGGCTTTAAGGATGAAGAGATTGCCCCCTTGTTCCAAGAAGCTTCTGGAGTTGCCAACATTATCCTTCCGAAGTCATTTGCCGATATCATCGAACCAAAGTTCCCGTTTGATATAGCCTCATTTGAAGACGCCATAAATTGGACTTTGCCCGGACTCCAGCTATTCTACAGGGACACGAATGTGGCCGGCGACCTTGACAAGCTTGCTGAACTTTACAGAAATCGCAATATCATCAGGGCCGGATTCTTTATTGACTGCACATCCCGTGCTGCGAAACTTGTCAAGAAGGTACGCTTCATCATAGCATCGGCTCATGCAGCCGCTATCTGGCAAGTGATGGGTGACGAGGAGGCCGAACAGTGGCGGCTCAATGTTTTCGATTTCAACTCATACTTCAAGGTGGTCGATACGTATCGTGTCGGAGACCAGCTCCAGATTCTTCTCCTTCATATTCCTTTGCGAGGCATACCGATGTTTGCCGGAATGGGAAACATCAACATCGGAGAGGATATGGATCTCATCAAGATAGCACGCAAGAGCTTTGATGACAAATCGAAAATGCAACCGCTTCCTTGGCTTGAGACAGAAGCATGGAACCAAAGGACCGATATGCTCCTGGGCACGTGTTCCGAGGGATGGGCACCACTTGAACCTCAGGAACCGAATAACGAGCAAGTGGCAAACCTTCACAATGCCATACTCAGTATGTCGCACGATGATACAGACTTGAACAAGCCAATATAAAATCACATCAAATTCATCATGAAATTTTTGCCTCCGAATGATATAAATCGGGGGCTTTTTTCATCCTATATGTTAAAGACGCTAAGTTATGAGCATATTGGATTTTATAAAGAGTCAGGATTCTCGTCCCGAAACAATGAATGTTACTCCACATTGGATTAGCGAATTGAAGGATGATGAGATTTTTGTATTCGGATGTCGCCGTTCCGGTCGGCATTATGAGGGAGCGGCCAATTTTGCCAGAGAAAATTTCGGAGCTATTGTTGGCCAAGGAGAAGGATTGCAAGGTCAATCCTATGCCATACCGACAGCCGGTGTCGGACTCGGTTGGATTCGTCATGCTGTGAATCGTTTCACCGAGTTTGCACGTGCCAATCCTGATCTGAAATTCCTTGTCACGCCCATCGGGTGTGGTCTCGGACTCTGGGATTATGATGACATTGCCCCTTTATTCCGAGCAGCGTCAAAACTACCCAATGTGTGGCTGCCGAATGAGTTCTGGAACGAATTATACAGGTGAATTAAACGACCTTATACTTATAATCATCTCTTGATATGAGCCGCTCTTATCGGAAACATTTGTATAGTAAGTACTTTGACCATCCCCGTACTTCATGGAAAGAATGCAAAAAGCTTGTGCATCGCTACAATCGCAACAGATGCAGGCAAGCTCTCCGCAATGGGTTAGACCCGCTCCCTGACATTCCGTTCACTTGGTTTGACTATGACTTTATTAAAATCTACCAAGGGAAAGGCCGACACAATTACCGTTATCACGGAGCATTCCATATCCAACTGAGACGCAAATAAGAATCACAAAAATATGAATATCTACGACAGAATCAGCAAAATGGCAAACGAATCTGGAACCTACAATGAAAAGATGTACCAGATTCTGAGTTCGGATAAGTATGCTTCCGGAGAGTATGAGAAACATAAACTCGGTGAAGGCATGGAAGTGGTGAATCAAGTAATCTGGGGGTGGTGGAAACCGCGTTTTCTGCTCAACCACAATCTGAAGACCGCATACGAGTGGATGTGGCCAAACGAGCAGCTCGCTATTGTCGATGAAGAACATATCGACTGGGATTCCATGAAGGATCTGCCGGAACAGGCGCAGAAAACCCTTCGCAGCTACTCTTTCCAATTCCCGTCTTTCATCAGAGGATACCGGAATGGTATAGTGGAAGTTCAATGGCAACTTATTCCCGATGGCCGCTATTGGATGGACGATGATGGATTCGGAATGACAAGCGACAATGAACTCAACATCTATGGGTTCATAGACCAAGAAGCCAATATAATATCCAAGTTCCATTATTATACCGACAAGGAACTTGATGAACATATCCTTGATAAAGTGCGGAAGCAAGCCGAAGCATCAATATCGAATATAAACAATCACAAATAACAATAACAATGAAAAATCGTATTTGCATCCTCGTATTGACTCTCGTCTCAGCTTTATACTCTTTTGCCGACAAGAAAATGACTATCCGAAACATTGACACGGGAGAGTCTTTCGAAGTTTCGGTTCCTGACGGACTGAAAATTAGCCTTCAGGAATACAACAGCAACTGGCTTGACTCCATTCCATATCTCGTGGAACATGCGAGATGGAAAGAGCCGTGGGCTTTTGAGGCACTTGCCGAATGTTATCGTTATGGCAAAGGTGGCGTTGACAAAAGCATATTAAATGCCATCATGTGCTATGAAGAAGCCGGAAAATCCTCAAGCGATATAGCTCAAGAGGCTTATGAGTCTAACCATAATGATGAATTTGGCTTGATTGATCATCTTATGGAGGGACTGGACAAGAAGCGGATTTCCGAAGAAGATGCGATTCTGCTGATTGATGGCTTGTCAGTCCCTAAGCCCGACTGGATTGTTTTCCTCCGTGAGATACTCGGACAAAAACATGAGGATAGAAAAGACTTCATATATTCCATATTGACACCGGACTCAAGCAGTGATGAGTTCCTCATCGATTTCGCTTGCCTCGCAATGGACGACAGTAATGTTTTCGATAATACATTTATCAATATCTCAGATGATTATATGCGAAAAATCCGAAAGTTCTGTGATAAACTGCCTCCCATATATGATGTGATTGCTGAAAAAATGTGGAGAAAGTATGAAGAAGGCAAGAAAGATAGAGATAAATACCTTTCGGCAGCACTTGAGTGCATGTATAAAGCTGACCAAATGGGATTCCTGTCAAAGCATAATATGGTTTGGCTGTTGACATACATTGAGGAGAGCGGCATTGACAATCGTATGCCATTCTCTAGTGACGATCTTGCTCGTTTCGATGCAATCTGTCCAAAAGAGTATCGTGATTATCGCAACTCCGCCGTTGTGGTGGAGGAAGAAGCCGTTGAGATGGATGAATCTCCTGTAGAACTGATTGAAGAGTAGGATGAAACGGAGTATTTACGGCAAAAAGATGTTTATTGCCGACTTGATTATTGTCAGCCTTTGGGCATTATTTGTCTGGCATTTTGCGTGGGGACGCATAATGGCTCCGGCTATGATTGGACTGCGGCTCGCTCTCTGCTTCATGCTATATCGTAGAAGCCGCTGGACCTTCTTCAATGCTATGCTGTTTACGGCTATGTATATCGGATTGGCTTTCGATATGCCATGTGATGGTATCGTGTTTCGACCGATTGTGAAAATTGCATATGTGATTTGCTGCTTGTCCGGATATTCCGAATGGGCAGTTCAAGCCTTTAGCCATGTCAATGGAACGACTGCCGAAATTCCTGTACGTATTTTCCTGTGGCTTTACACATTATGGCTGACAATTATACCTATTGTCTGTTCTTGGAAATTCAAGAGCATATTGCCGCTGTTTCGCAACCGCAAGAGAATACTGTGGTATGTCGGCGCCGTGGTGTCATTGTTCCTATACGTCTATTTTACCGACAGAGATGCTTCACTTTTTGTCGGCGGACTCTTCCTGTCTCTCACGCCCCTGGCATATCGATGTATCTATCGTAAGGGGAAGCCAACATTATTGCAATCGATTCTACAAGACAGAGCGCTGTTGTTCTATATGTCGGCAGCCGCGATTTTTTTCTCTGCCATACTGATTGGCCTGTATGAAGTAAATGCGGCAAAGCCTTTTGCCTCATTCCTTTTCCCGATAGCCCTCTACATAATCGCATTAAAGGGAAGCTACGCCAAGAGTATCCGAACGACTCCAGCCGTTTTGCTTTGCGTAGCCGGATTCCTCTCTATGCTGGTATATAACCGTGGTCATGAAACGGTAATAATGTTGTTGTGTGTCTCGGAATTGTTATCATTGATAGGAGTATACCTGTTTTATCGTCAAAGTCGGTCAATATTCATGGCATTGCTCTTGCTCCTTGCCAATGTATTTGTATTACCGGTGTCTTTGCTCGGATATAACCCTTATGTCGCTATTGATGTCAATGAAGTTACATCACTGAGATGCAATAGAACGTGTCATCAGAGTGGTCTATACGAGTTTAAGCAGTATGGGCGTGTCGGGTTGAGGGATCGCTATGGTATCGTTCTTTATGCCAACTATCAGGACTATGAATATCTTGACGGTAGAAATGATTATATGGTGCTGTATTCAGATTCCCGCGATTGGCATGAATATGCCATTGAGGATATTTATGATTTGAAACATCGGAGAAATATTCTTCCGGATGATGTCGATGGATTATATGGGATTGAAAAAATCCGAGAGAACGTATATGCTATTTATGACGATGAGAGAAATCGGATCTTTACTCTACGTCTCCCGGGAGTCTATAATGGCCTGTACAATCCCGAAATTCAACTGATAGATTTCAAAGAAGAAAAATCAAATGATGTTCAACTGCCGTCAGACTTGTCAGATATGACCATTACAAAATCTAATGACGGGAAACTGACCCTATACGCATACGACACCGGTTGCGGTGGCACGAGCCCGGAATATTCGACTTATATTCAGTATGAATCAGGCGATTCAATTGTGGCTGATTATCTGTATCCTCTTACTGAGAGTGATTTCATATGCGCCTCGGATATCTACAAAGATGGTTCAGATATTTACGATGGCTCGTTTTCCACAATTATTGCTCAGATTCCTCTATCTGAAACTGAAACAGGATACATTATAGAGGCGTATAATAAGGCTTCAAGTGTTGAAGGAAGTAGTCAAGCCTGTCTTGTCAAATATGTCTATGGTAAGTTGACAAAGATTCCTTTTGAAAGGAAGCACGGTGAGATATGTAATTCAGTGAGCTGCGAATATTATATTCCTGATTGGTACTTTACAACGGATGGTCTCGGCTGGGATTGGGTTCTGGGTTTTGATAAAGAAACGAATACTCTTTATATGCCGGAGGATGAGGATATGATGGTAATGAGCGATAGATACGACTTATATCAGTTCAAAAACGGGAAGATGAGATACATAAGGAATGACGCAGGATATTGGCTCCATCCATCTCTTCGTGAATTCCATTATCTCGCAGGGATTTATCAAACCGACAGCAAACTTATCCGGATTGACGCATTGATTGACCATACATATAGATATTCTGTATGGCCTAAATCAAAACCAATGTCATCAAAGCCGGAGTTGGTAATGACCGGTGGCAAAGGCGGAATCGTCAAAAATGCGATTGTATTCAAGAATGGCGACTATACCTATATTGTCCCGGAATACCGACGAGGCCAGGGAGATGATTTCGGCAAAGTGATTATCAAATATAAGAATAAAGTTATTCAGGAATCTGAAGTATAGAATGTAGATAGATTATCCGATTTTCAAACTCTATATTGAAAAAGGAACATTATGATAACACCTAAAGAACTTTACAAGACCCTTTCAGCAGATTTCAAGACTGAGGAGAAATTTTATTTCGCCGACCGAGGCGAAGGCATGATGCAAGGCTGGGAAAAAAGTTCCGGCAGAATCTTTCTTGTCAACAAAAAGACAAAAGAGGCATGGGAGTTGATTACAGCAAACGGGAATTTCTCTTTCTGGGATGCTTCTGCGGTAGAGATAGCATCCGCTATCAACCTCCCGTACAAATCTCAGCGCAACGCCGTTGAACTTCATGCACCGTACCATTTTGGTATAAATGAGTTTGAAGACGGAGTGGCATACGTGTCATGGACTCTTCAGCCGGACGGACGCTACTATGCTGATGAGGATGGATTTGGAATGGAGGATGACGATGAAATAAACTTCTATGCTTTCATTGACACGCAGGCAAATATCCTCATTCCATTTCAGTCTATGGACGACAGCCTTAAGACTCGCTACCGCGAACAGGCTGTTGCAATCTCCCGTAATCGCGAAGAGGTCCCATACGTTTGTCTTTCTCCTGAAATGACAATCCCGGTGAGTGAAAACACCAATATGGCGGCGCATAAAGATAAACTTCTTAGAATTATCTATGGCATGATGTTCCAGTTCGGTTCACAGGCTCGAAATGCCTTCAAGCATGAAGAATATAAGGGCCGACTTGGGATATTCACTGCCTTCAATCCGACACCGGAACATTACCTTAGCATGACCATAATGGGAAATGCTTCGGAGAGCGAGGATGGCAAATACGATATAACAATCGTAACAGCCCTATTCAAAGAAGGCGAAGAGCCACAAGGCTGCTGCACCAAAATGGGAACCTTCAATACTGCCGAGATTGAGGATATAATGAGCATTGAAGACAATGCCCAAATGATACTGGATGATTTCATCGAATCAGTAGAGATGATTTATTCCGGCAATCTACCCAAACAATGAAGAAATGAGGCATCTTCTTACAGCTATCTTAGCCGTCATATTGCTATCTGTCGCGTTTATGATATTTGCCAACAATAGATGCGATTCAGAAAAGGACGGCCAGACTGATTCTCAATGTTTGGCTGAATCTGTCAGTGACGAGCAGTCCCGCTATTATGGCGATACGCTATATCAGTTTGACGGCAAAACTGTTGTCTATGACTATTCCTCTGGAGATGACGCAGAGGTTTCCTCCTTGTCCTTGAGTGCATTGGTTACTTATAAGGATACTGTTCCTGTTGATACTTGTTGGGTAATAGGAAATGGGACTTATGTCACGGACGGATCGATATTAAAATTTGCGATTGGTGTAGACACCATACGGTATGATATGCGACATCTTCCTGATTCAGTTAATCCGACAAGGGAAATATTGCCGGCAAATATAGTGGAGCATAAATATGCCCACAGTTTTGAACTCACCGATTCTTCATGGAGATGCGACTTCAAGTTTCTCGCTTACCTCCCCGAAAATCATCCTTCCTGGCTCAATCAGTTTATAGCCACGATTATGCGCAATGATATTCAGGCGTTATACCTTGATAACAAAGGCGCTGACCGCATCTTGAAAGAATATTATGGCATTAAGGCCAAGCCTAAGAAAGTTAATGGTATAGATGCCGCTAATATGACTCCAAAAGAAATTGCGCGTAACTTTGCAACGGTTCATGAGCAGTTGTATCGAAATGAATTCAAGGCGGATGATGTTGACGGACATGGACCGAAATATGATTATATGCTCGAAATATCACCTGCATGGACGAGTCCTGACGGTCGTTATGTCACTTATCGGTTTTATTCCTATTATTATACCATGGGGGCGCATGGATTCATGGAAGAATATTATCTGACATTCAATGAAGAGTCCGGCAATATTCTCGGGTACGAAGAAATAATCGGAGCCCAAGCCTTTCCTGATGCTATAAAACTGTTAGAGCAAAAATTGACTGCTAAAGAGGCTCAATACCGAGATATGGATGAGCTATACCCAGCCGGGATGGATGCGGAACAGCTTGAAGCGAACGCTTCTGAAATAATCAAAGAGGTGTATCAAGGGTTATATTACCCGCGTCCTGCACTGACCAAAGAGGGAATAGTTTTCTCTTACCAACCATACGAAAAAGGAGCCTTTTGTGAAGGAATCCTCCATTTCGTGATACCGTACTCCAAACTCAAGACAAAGATTGCCGGGTAGCCATTCATTGTTTAGCAAACGTCCAAATCTCTTGCTTAGAGTTACTTATTATAATGCAAATTTAGTAATTTTTGACCGATTAAGCTCTATAAATCAGGAGATATTTGAATGCCTCGCCTAAATATGTTTAGCAAAGGAATATCAAAGTCTCTGTAACTCAGACATCCAACTCTCTAAGCAAGAGATTTGGATGCCGACACTTGAATGGCTCGGGAAAGAGCGCATTGTTGCACATCACTTAGAGGTGCCTTTTCATGTTCTTGACCATCTGTATGGATTTGATTCTGAGGGTCAAAAAGAGTCGGCAACCGAGAGTGGCAACAAGATAATACACGGCGACAACCTTGTCGCACTAAAGTCATTGCTCCCTCAATACGAGAGACGTATCGATTGTGTCTATATAGATCCACCCTACAACACAGGGAAAGAAAATTGGGTATATAATGACAATGTTAAAGACCCACGAATCCTAAAATGGCTTGGAGAAGTAGTAGGCAAGGAAGGCGAAGATTTTAGCCGGCATGACAAATGGCTTTGCATGATGTACCCAAGGTTGGCTCTTATCTCGCGTCTACTATCTCCCAATGGCAAATTAGCTATCAGCATTTCTCATCATGAACTCGGAGTATTGATGATGTTATGCCGCAAGATATTTTCAAAGAAACAAGTAGTCCCTATAACGGTTCAAACATCTGGAGGAAAGCCATCCGCTGGGTTTAATTATCTGCATGAATATGTAGTGTTTGTGGTACCAGAAGATTTTACTCCTGAATCATTGGAAATCTTCGGAGGGAAAAATAGAACACCTTTTGAAGGCCTTACATTAAGCACTTTTGATAAAGTTAGCAGGCCCAATCAGGTCTACCCAATCTTCATTGATCGAACGACTGAGTGTATCCATTCTGTTGGTCCATCCTTGGCAGAACTTGTAGAGAGTGGCTTATATAATGGATCTTTGGCTGATTATGAGTTCAAAACGAATATTTCATTTGACAATTGTGCAATTATTTGGCCTATAACCTCTAAAGGGAAACAATGTTGTTGGCGTCTGGAACCTAAACGCTTAATGTCGGATTGGAAGAAAGGTTATATAAGAGTCACCAAAAACAAACATGCAAGTTGCCCCAACGAATATAGCATAAACTATTTGCCGGAAGGGGTGATTAAGAAAGTAGAAAACGGAACCCTTCAGATTACAGGAAAAGAAGCCAATGGCGTAACGTTGACTTTTGGAGAAAATCAGACCGAAGGAAGTTCAATTCCCACGATTTGGACTGATAAGGGATTTTATACGGTTAAAGGGACCACGTTGTTAGGGAACATATTTGGGAAAAAGGTATTTGATTATCCGAAATCTCATGCACTAATCACGACCATCTTAGATGCAATATCGGCAAAAGACGATATTATCCTTGATAGTTTTGGCGGAAGTGGAACCACTGCCCATGCAGTACTTTCATTGAACGAAAAAGATGAAGGTACACGTAATTTCATCCTAATTGAAATGATGGACTATGCCGAGGACGTAACGGCAGAGCGTATCCGACGTGTAATCACTGGATATCCTACCAAACAAACGCAGGAATTTGAGATTTTTAGCAAAAAACTGACACCTAAGAATTTGGTCAAAGGTGCTCAGATGATGGCTGAAGTAGAAAAGGTTATTGCGGAAAATCAAGATAAGTACTCGGAAATATCAAAACCTAAGATTGTTGACAATTGCATTAAGGTGTTCGCTTCGACTGTTTCCAACGGCATGGCGGAGGGTATTCCAGCATCTTTTGATTATTACGAGGTAGGTGCCCCATTGTTTATTGATGAAAACACTCTCAATGAAGAAGTCGGAGAAGATAAAATCCGCGAATATGTATATTATTCAGAGACACATCAGTCTCTTCTTCGAAAAACGGGCAGTTGGCTGATGGATACTTATAACGATATCGGTTACTATTTCTACTATAAGCTTGAAGAGATAACAGACCTGAACATGGAGACGGTTCAGGAGATTGTCACCGAGAAGGCAGAGCATTACGTGATATATGCAGACACCTGTACTTTGCCACAGGATTTTATGGAGGCAAAGAATATCACATTCAAGAAAATACCACGCGACATAAGGAGATTCTGATATGGAACTGAAAAGATACCAGCGGAAGGTTCTCCGCGACATCGAGGCATTTATCGACCAGTGCAACGAGAAAAGAAATATATCTAAAGCATATAAGTGTTTTTGGCAGAACAAAGGTATTGAATTGTCAGAAGGGATGGAACTGCGTCCATATCAGACCAGTATTTCCGGAGTGCCGAGAGTTACAGTTAAGGTGCCAACAGCAGGCGGTAAGACATTTATCGCCTGTAATGCACTTGAAAAGATGTTTTCGACACTTGAGGTCGATAAGCCGAAGGTCGTTGTGTGGTTTGTGCCGAGTGATCCAATTCTTCAACAGACAGTGCGACGTCTCAAGGACCCGGCCGACCCATATCGGCAACGTATAGATTCACTGTTCGGAGGCGCCGTAGGGGTGTATGACAAGGAAGAATTACTAAATGCAAAGGGATTTGATCCTATAACTGTTAAAGAACAGCTTACTATAGCAGTATTGAGTATTGACTCATTTGCCGCGACAGATAAAGAATCCAGACGAGTAAGACGCGAAAACTCTGAACTTGCAGAGTTCGGACAGGAGTCGCTAATGGATGTGTTTGCATCGCTCAATCCTGTTGTCATAATTGATGAAAGCCATAACTTTCGTAGTAATCTCCGAACTGAAACACTGCGCGATATAAATCCATCGTTTATCCTTGAATTAACTGCGACGCCCAGGGAAACAAGCAACGTAATCTCATTCGTAGATGCGAAGCAACTCAAAGATGAGCATATGGTCAAATTGCCGGTAATAGTCTATAATCAGCGAAACAAAACAGATTTGATTCTTAATGCCATACAGCTCCGCAACAATTTGGAACAACAGGCAATTGAAACAGAACAGAAGGGTGGAAAATATATTCGTCCGATTGTCCTGTTTCAGGCACAGCCGCGAACGTCAGACGACTGCGAAACCTTCGACAAAATAAAAGAGAATCTGGTTGAGATGGGTATCCCAGTTGAGCAGATTAAAATCAAAACCGCTGGAAAAGATGAGCTTAAAGGAATCAATCTGATGAGCCGGGACTGCATGGTTAGATATATCATAACAGTCAATGCATTAAAAGAAGGCTGGGATTGTCCGTTTGCATATATCCTCGCCTCGCTTGCCAATCGGACTTCCAAAGTGGATGTAGAGCAAATACTCGGTCGCATACTGCGGCTGCCTTATACACTCGAAAGCGATTGCGAGTTTCTGAACATGGGCTATGTCCTGACATCCTCCAATGATTTTGAACAGACTATCACAGGTATTATTGACGGTCTGCAAAATTCAGGATTCAGCGCAAAGGATTATCGAGCGACCGAGATTGAACAGACAAATGTAACGTCACCTTACACGCCTAAAAAACAGCCAAGTCTTTTTGATTCTACAATTGTCGAGACGGAAAGCGTTTCAGAACCAGAGTATGACCCCGCAGATGAAGTAGATATTAAAGCGGCAAAAGATGTGTTGTCTGCAAATGACAATAAGGAAAAGCCTAAAACCGTCGCAGAGATTTTAACAGTTGCCTCTCAACAGAACAAGGATTTCACTAAAAAGTTGGAGGATGAGGACATTGATGACCAACTTACATCAATTCCCACAATATCTAAAGCATCGAATGAAGCCCGAATAAAAGATTACTTTGTTGAAACTGCTTGTAAGATTCAGTTGCCGATATTCGAGATAAAGCAGAAGTTGATTAATAAGGTTTTATTTGATGAAACCACCGATGAATATGTGTGGGTAAAACTCGAAAAGGAACATCTTTATAGAGGCTTTGATATCAGCAAACAGGATAAGAATATCCATTGGAACTGGTCGGCATCGACAGCTGTCAGGATTGACCTTGAACAGAGAAATGAGAACGAATTTGTGCCGAAGTCATGGCTGCTCAATACTCAACAGATGGATGCATTCAAGAGTTATATAGCGTCTCTTGCTCCTGACGGGAAAATCAGTCAGTTATCAGCAAAAATTGCGTCATCACTGACTGGAGTTGATTCAATACCTCAACCAATGTTGGTACAATATATCAAGGACGTAATTGGGAATCTCGATTCAGAAAGGCTCAGCCAACTGACTGATAATCTTGGTTCGACAATTGAATTGTTTCGTGATAAGATTCGAAGGATGCTTTCTGAATACGCTATGTCTCAATTTGACCGACTGCGTGACATGGGTGAAATTCGGACAAGAGAAGCACATCCGTTGCCGAAGATAATCAACCCGGCACCGATCGACCGTCATTCAATTTCCAAATCGTTATATACCGAGGAAGGAACATTCAATGATTTTGAAGCCGAGGTTATCCGGCAAGTATCGGCATTGCCCAATGTAGAGTTCTGCCATCGTAATCTGGAACGAGGAAAAGGATTCTATATTAACGGCAACATCAATCACTATCCTGATTTCATAGTTCGTCTGAAATCTGGAAGGATTGTCCTCATCGAAACAAAAGGGGATGATCGAGATAACTCTGACAGTCTGGATAAGTTGCGACTTGGTAAAATATGGGAGAATGAAAGTGGAAAGGGCTACCGATATTACATGGTATTCGATAAGAACGATAATCTTGACGGCGCCACGACATTGCCAGAGCTGATTGACAGAATTAGTCGGTTGTGATTAGTCTTCAGCAAAGAAATCCGCTATAAAAAGGAGATTGACTCCCATGTGGTCATTAAATCCACTCGCCTCCAGGAAATCCTTGTCAAATGATGATGGTATTCCATAAAGGTTGAAGAAACAATCCCGTTTCATATAGTTGCGGTCATAGCGTTCAGAATGTCGGTAGCGCCAGGAATCCGGTTCTCGTGAATAAACCAGACTGCATACTTTGTGGCCTTCGGGATCCCGCAGGGCTTCAAGCATATCATCCTCAACCAACGTGGCGAAAATCTTTGGTGCGATGTCATCAAAAGGTACGAGCAGATCTACTCCGACTTCCGACATAAAGCCGTTGGGGTCTGAAAGAAACGCATTGATTTCAGTTTCGCTCCGGTGTTCGCATAGATAAATCAACGCATTGAAATTGGCGATGAATGTCTGTCTGAATCCTATTCTGATTGGAATCGCGGTCGGATTGTAATCATAGTCATGATTGTTGACAGCCTCAAACAGAATATCAGAAGGATAGTCACAATACCGGCCCTGAGCGTAATGCTTTGCAATGGTTCTGGGCATAGGAACTTTATTGGGCCTGTCTTTCTTCATCACAGCGTATAATAGAACTTATTGCACCAGTCATCATAATGTTCCCGTAAAAAGAGAAGAATCCGAGGATTCTCGAATATCTCAATACAGGCTTCGCAACCGTTTCCCCATTGGTGGAACTTTATGTCGGAGTTGTCATACACATATTGCAAGACCTCTTGTGCCCCCTTAGACTGAATCCATATTTTCAGAAGGTCTGCAAAAGAGCGTTCATAGATTGTTTTAACAGGCTCCTTCCAAATGTTGCCGAGTCTCATGTGCGGATTACGGCTGTTGCCGATGCCACAGCACGCCAACACATCGCCGTAAGGCGTTATGACTATCTCCCTGAACAACAGCTCACAGGGCTTGCTTTTAGCATACGGTCTGTAATGAAAGGCATAACGGCGTTTGTGTATAGTCTCATTATTGTAAACCCGCCATTCCCAGAACTTCATCTGAATTTTACCGGAATCAACCAGTTTCATGAAGGGTCTGTCAGCTTTCAGTTTTTCAAAGACCGTATTGTCTCCGAAAGGCTTTCTCTCTATCCTCAACTCAACCTTATATCCAAGTCTGGCAGACGCGACCACGGCATTGCGGCAGTTCCTGAAATTGATTATATGGTCGTGGTCTTCACCCATAGTAAATCCCACTTCCTTTAACCCGGCTCTCCACAATTTATAGATGCGTTCTTCCGCCATCCTATAAGTCTTTCCCCAGAATCCATTTGACATGAAATCGACTTTCAGCCCTTTTCCCGTTCCATATCTGACAATCTCGTCCAGATCATCGCCCAACAGGAAACATTCGCCTCCGGTCAACGCGAGTCGTATAATTGATTGCGGATAAGCGTCTATGCAGACATCAACATAATGCTTCATCTCTTCAAGTGTCATTGTCCGTCCTCGGTCCGGGCGGCAACCATAGCAGCAATCGACACACGCCGCGTTGCAGCGGTATGTGGTAATAAGAGTGATGCAATATGGATTATGAGGCTTGAAGGATACCATCGTCATCTACATCAATTATTATTTCTTCCATATTTGGATAACATTAGATAAGTGCTAATCGTTTTTCCGTTTCTTGATGTATTTTGCTTTGACGATTTCATATGACCGACTTATCAGGTCATATATTTCGCGGTCGGAAACATCTCCGTTGAGGTTGAGCTGTATCCAGTGCCGTTCACTCATGTTCCTGTGGCTACACACTGAAGAACGGGTCATCTTCAACTCGTCGATTACTTCGGGAGCGGCCTTGACCGTCACTGATGTAAAATCGTCCATGTCGGTCATGCAGAACATGCGGTCAAGGATATAGAAAACGAGGACGGAGTCAAAGCGTCTGGCGAATTTGCCGAAAGGTGTCTTTTCGGTTACGTCCTCCAACGAAAGGCAATACTCTCTCAGTTCCTCTATATTCATTGTCAGAAGAATAGTTCCGGCTCGCGTCGTTTTGAGTTCTGTGAGCAGAAAATTTTACCGACCATGGCATACTTGATACCCTTGAATTTGCGGGCATGACTGTCACAGACAGCGATACAACGACAGCAAGTGATACACTTATTCTTGTCTGTCGCCAGAGTTACGGGGTCGATAGCTCTGGTCGGACACTCTCGTGCACATACTCCGCATGAGCGGCACTCATTTTCATCTGTCTGCGGTTGTAGCGGCACTGCTCCTGGTTTCTTGTAAGGACGGTTCCCTTTAATTGTCGAAATATCCAGTTTATCGGATTCCTTGGCTCTTTCCATAAAATCAGCAGCAACCGCCAAGTCCGAGGCGTCGGGTCTTCCATTGGCGACCTTCGGGAATATGCAGTGCTGGGCGATGAAAGCACCGGCGGCAATGACATCAAAACCGTCATTCACCGCAATGTCGGCCAATTCAAGCAGGGCGTCATCATAGTCACGGTTGCCGTAAACAACGGCGACAATCGCCCTCATCCCATGTCCGTCAATCTGACGGAACAGGTCCGCAGCCATAGCCGGTATTCTTCCGGCATATACCGGCGAAATCAATAGAACGGTATCTCCGTCGATAAGTTCAGATTCAATTTCACATGAACCGTGAGTCAGGTCTATCAGTTGTGATTCTCCGCCATAAGCATCTGTCATTGCCTTGGCATATTTGCGCGTCGTATCGGACGGACTGAAAAAGAATGTATGTAGCATAAGTGTTCGTTTTTCTATCAATTATTGCCGCAATTAAATCATTTCAATTTATGAGCCGTGATTATGGTATTGCTGCTTGCGTTGACTGTAATCATTACATGACCTGCTGTAACATACCAGTTTTTACCTTTTCGCTCAAATGTGGCAAAATCTTCGAGGATGAAACATCGACAAAAACTTACAACATCCTGAGATTCCGGCAAGTTGAGATTTCTCCTGATACGTTCAGCTCCTAATGGAGTTGTGTGCAAATCTGTTATACTAAACGGATAAACTTCTGTCTGACACATAATCAATCCCAGTCATAAAGGTTGGCGATAAAGTCTTCAACCGATGATTCATCAAATAGTTCCGGTAATTCGCCTGTATTGATGTGATAGTCGTAATCAACCATCATATCATCAAAGCCATTCTCGTCATATTCATTATTTTCGTCAGCCATAATGTCATTCAGTATCAATAGATTGTTCATTAGATTCCTGCGCTGACTTACGCCGTGCATCCTTTGCTTTCTTCTTTGCAGCTCGTTTTGCTGTGTCTTCTTGAAGTTGCTGCTTCAATGGTTTAACAACTTCGGGCTGTTCTCGCTTGAAGCGTTTCTCATAGAGATTTTCTATATGCTGTGGCAACGGCGTTTTCCACGGCTCCTGTTTATGGTTGTTAATTTTGCGGAGCGAATCCGGCTTGAATCCAAGTTCACGAGCCATCTGTACCTGCATATCATTAAGATGGTGACGTTTCTGCGCCACCATCCACTCTTCTATTATGGTGCGTCTGGATGCCATTTATTTTGCGACTTCGTCCTTGAAGGCGTTGGCGGGTTTGAATGCCGGGATGTTATGAGCCGGAATGACAAGCGTGGTATTCTTGCTTATGTTGCGGGCGGTCTTCTCGGCACGGATCTTTACGATGAATGAGCCGAAGCCTCGAAGATACACGTTCTCGCCGTGCGCGAGACTATCCTTTACTACGGTCATGAATTGCTCTACCACTGAGAGAACGGCAGGCTTGTCGATGCCGGTCGTTTTAGCTATCTCGTTAACTATATCTGCTTTAGTCATATTGTCTGTATTACGTTTTTTATGAATATTCAGTTAATCTATACTTCGATAGTTTTAGAAAAAAGGTCTTCAAGGAGGAATGGAATGGCACCTATATATGTAACTCCGTCTTCATCGGTCCACATTTTACTATTGCCATCAAGTACCACAATCTTCCGGAAGAAATCATCAGTATTTTTGAGTGAGAATGTTTCCTGGGCTTTCTTCTCCGGCGTGTCAACATTCAAAGCTGACTGGATGTAAACCTTGCTGTTCCCGATATTGACCACGAAATCGATCTCGTATTGAGACATCTTTCGTTTGCCGTCGATAACGCGGCTCAATTCCACTATACCGACATCCACGGAATATCCGCGTCGCACAAGCTCATTGTATATCATGTTCTCCATGAGATGTGAGCGCTCCATCTGCCTGAAATTCAGCCGTGCGTTTCTCAGTCCGAGATCCATTGCATAATATTTCTGTATGGTATCGAAATATTTGCGACCTTTCACATCCCAACGTTTAGCGCACTGGAAGAGGTAAGCGTCCTCCAGATATTCCAGATAATTCTTGATGGTATTATGTGAGGGATTTTTCCCTATTGTAGAGCCGGCAGTATTGGCAAGCCGGGTTGAATTGGTAAGTGAACCAATAGCCGAGGACAATGCGTCTACAAGAGGACTCAGTATACTGTCGTCCTTCAATTTATAGCGTTCAACAATATCTTTTATATAGACATTTGTAAACAGCCCCTGAAGGTATTTCCGCTTCTCTTTCTCATCGGGTTCGAGAACCGCCAGCGGCATACCTCCGTACATCATATATTCCTCAAAGGCATCGGCTTTTTCTTTATCAGTGACGGACAGGTATTCGGCAAACGAAAGAGGAAATACCTTTATTTCAGAACCTCGGTCTCGGAAGTTGGTTACAATATCCTTTGACAGCATCTTTGAATTGGAACCAGTGACGTATACATCAAGATTGGGCCTCGCCATGAGGTCGTTCAGGATGTCGTAGAACGTTATGTATAGCATATCCCGGTCTTCTTCAGGCACTAAAGACTCGTCAATATCATCGTTTTTCACCCTGTATGACAACTGTATCTCATCAATGAGGATATAAAATTTTCTTGATGAATCACGTGTTCGGTCCATGACATAATCATAAAGAGTGTTCGGATTGCGGTATTTGACATCGGATTTTCGGTCAAGGTCAATAATGATGAAATCATCGGCTCCGACACCCTCTTCAATCAATCTGTCCTTGAAAAGGGTTGACAACAGGAATGACTTTCCCGCGCGTCGGATGCCTGTGATAATCTTCACTTTGCCGTTCCACCTTTTGGCAAGGAGTTGGTTCAGGTATTCGTCTCTTTTTATAATCATGTCTAAATTGGTTATTTTGCACTGACAAAACTGTTGCAAATGCAACCTTTTCGTCAGTGCAAAGATAATACATTATTTTTAATTGACAAAAAGAGCACTCGTAGCGAACGCCCTCGCCGCCTGTGGCGGCCGAAATTTTGGGCAAAAAATGAGTGGAGCGGCTTCATCACAAGGTCGCTCCACTCTGACTATGAAATCTATGTTATGCGGTTATTCTCTCTTTGATTAGGTGGGTGTTAGCGTTGATGAGGTTGACAATGCGGTCGTGGTATTCGGTGTTCTTATTGCAGACTCCTCTTGACTGAACGACTCGAAGGGTCTTTAGGTCAACCTCGATGGTCTCGATTATCTTCTCTTTTATTCTTGCCGAGAAGATTAGGCTGTTCTCGCGTCTGTCATACTCTGCGCTGAAAAGGCATATATGCTGGCTTTCAGCCACCCTGCGGTATTCCTCAACGCTTTCCAATACCTTGTCCTCAATCTCTCCGTCATTGATGCGGATGCCGAAGAATTTTTCTTTCTGTTCCTTGAAACTCGCTTCCCTCTCCTGGACTTTGCGGATGTCCTCGGCTATTTTCTTCTTATCTTCAATAATGTGAACCTTCCTCATATAGTGGTCGTGTGCCACTTGGAGATTGATTGGACAGATGTGCTTCGGGGATTGGATGTCCTTTCCACAACGCTCCAACATCTTGATGTAGTCCATCCACATCTGTGAGTCCTTGACCTTGTAGCCATTGCGGTTGGCTATCTTGACAGTGTTCCAATAGGTTTCTATGTCCGCCTTGCAGGTTGGTCTTGCGCAAAGGTATCGGAGCAATTCTATCTCGTTGGCTTTCATCAGCGTCTCTGCCTTGGGGTTGGTCAGCAACTCTTGGAATAGGGTCACTGGGTGGATATGGTGGCTACTGCCCTTAAAGCCATTGCGCTTGATTGTGTTTGTGACTTTGATGCGTGGATATACCCATTCATCGGATATGCGCTGGAAGGCTTCATTATCACGCCTTATCTCCAATGGAGAGCCGAAAGCGAAGGAGTCGATATAGGGACCCAATGTCCTCTGCAACCCTACAACTGTAGTCTTGCCTTTGGGGTCAATCCAATAACTGCCGATTTCAAGATAGGCAGGTTTTGCCTTCATTCCCTTACGCATTTCTACTATCATCAGGAACATACGGATTACCTGATAGTCCTCCATAGTTGTGATTACGTTGAAATATGACTTGCCACGGATAACACGCTCTTTTGTGTCCTTGATTTCTATGATGTTACCACATTCGGGGCAGAGGTGCGCCCCGTTTCGGGTCTCCAGCCATTCGTGTCCGCATTTCATGCAGGTGCACATTCCGGATTTCAGCCGATAGCCGTAGTGCTTTATGGTGGAATTGAGTGCCCATTCTTTTTGTGGAGGGGTGAGCGGGCGAAGTCGCCCGTTCAGTTCCACTATATGCTTTTCTTTTAAATTTCTCGGTCTCATAGTCTTGGGGTGTTTAGAGTTCATCGAATAGGTTTGGAATGGTGTCTATCTCCGCTCCGGCTTTGGGTGCCGTGCTCTGCTTGGAGTGAGCCTTCGGCTTTGACTGACTGCGGAGTTCTCGGAGTTGCGCCTGCTTGAACTGCTCCATAGCCTGCTGTTTGAGTTCAGCCTTGTCCTCCTCGGTCAGTTGGTCTTTGGAGATTACCACCTTGCAGTTGATGGGTTTGCCGATTTCCTCAGCGGTGCAGTCTCCATCCCAATAATGAATGGCGAGAGAATAGACCTCATCGTTCGTCATAACCGCCACGCCTTGACGCTTGACCTCGTTGAGTATAAACTGGCAACACTCCTCAACGCTCTTGGATGGGTCGGCATATCGTATGGCGAACAGATTGTCGCTCTCAGCACGGCTATCAAGATAGTTGCGGATAGCCTTGATAAAGTTTTCAGATGATTTCATAGTCGTATGTTTTTAGAGTGTTAAAATCCAATAGATTATCGCAAGTGCGCTGATAATTGATATTACCCAGCCTACGCCTCGGAATATCGGTCGGAGGAAAGCCCATAATGTCAGACCTACGATTGCTCCGATTATCCCCACCAACCAAAGGATTGCTTTTTTTATTTGGTTGAACCTGAGGCTTGAAGCTTTGCCTTGACTATTTATGTGGCTGTTCGTTTTCATCGTTGCGACGTTTTTTTATTTGTATATCACCATCGGTTTCGCTTGCTTGACACCCAAAGAGCGTGAGGCGCGGAAAGGAGATGTTCGGCCTTGGAATGAAAAATACAACCGACCGCAGGGAGCTGTGGAGATTTTTCATTCCAAAGCAAAAAGAATATCTTCGGCGCCGCACGTTTCATAAGGCAAGCAAGTTGAAATCGTTGGTTGATTGGACAATAATCAGGAGCATCGAATCCGGGACGGTGGAAACGTACAGCCACATAATCAGCGATGAAAATAAATCCCCAATGGCTTAATAGAAAGATGGTACAGAACGGTACGACCAGCATAGTCTGTGACAGGATGACAACACCGGAAGTCAGCCGGTCGCAGTCTATGCCGAGTGCCGCAAATCCCGGACAGCGAGTGACTGAGCGGGCGATAAAATCCTTATACAGTCATGGCGATCCTGAACACGGAGAAAGGCTGAAATTCTCAGAGGTTGCAGTAGCGGAGCGGATGCTTGTCTCAGAGAATGCGCAGACATTTCTCGGTGTTCCGCCATGACCCACAGGCGAGATGCGGATAAAAGGTGTCAGTGAACCACGGCTCACCGTCACCTTTTGACGGCATAACCGCCGACAACACGGTAGCCCGCTCAATCTCTCGTTGCCGTCGGTAAATATATATTCATCCGAGGATGTTACCGGCTATGCCGCTAAATTGCGGTCAATACTAAAACTTGGTATTGATGGAATCTCCAATGTCATCGAAGTATTGGAAGATAATGGCATCAAGGTCATAGAAATATCCGAGGATGACTCTTTCGAGGGTCTCAGCGGATATGCCAATGACGACATACTGGTCATAGTTGTCAATGAGAATCTCACCCCTGAGCGGAAGCGTTTCGCATTGCTTCACGAGCTTGGACATCTACTGATGAGGTTCAAAGACGATATGAAGGCAAAGGAAGTAGAGAATTTGTGCAATGTCTTCGCAAGCGAACTATTATTGCCTTCATCCGTGCTTCTTTCCCGCATCGGAATCAGAAGACATGATATATCTCTTGCGGAACTTTCCGACATCCAGAAGCAATACGGCATATCCATTGATGCAATCATGGAAGCCATGCTCCTCCTTGACGTTATAACCGACAGACGCTATGATGGATATTTGAAAAAGAAACGTAGTTTCCCGGATTTCAGAGCTGTCGTAGAGCAATCAATGGCGATACCGGAGACTACCGGACGATTTATAAGAATGGTTTACCGCGCCCTCGCCGATGAAATCATATCGTTCTCTAAAGCGGCAGCTTTGCTTAATACCTCCGTTGATTCTGTCAAAAAACAATTAATACTCATATAGGCTCTCACCCTTAAATATACAGACAATATGATACAACAGATAGAATTTCAACTTCCGGCTAAAAGACGTGGATGCCATCTGATAACGGGCGAGATCACACGCCGACTTCCAAATCCACTTCCAAAATCCGGGTTGCTGAATGTTTTCGTAAAGCATACATCCTGCGGTCTGACAATCAACGAAAATGCCGATCCCGATGTGCGCACGGATATGGATAATATACTCGACAACATCGTGCCGGAGAATGAGCCTTACTATAATCATACGATGGAAGGGGCTGACGATATGCCGGCCCACGCCAAGTCTTCACTGATAGGTGTCTCGCTGACAATTCCAATTACAAACGGCCGACTGAATCTCGGGACATGGCAAGGAATCTATCTCTGCGAGTTTCGCGATTACGGCGGTGAACGAAGCATCGTGCTTACCGTATACAGTTGATAGTGCCGTACCTCGTTTTACAAATCCTATATTTTTTCGAGTTTGTAAAGCGTAATCAACCATGAACACCTCACGTATTCCTAATTATTCCCTCTGCCTGATGACTCTGGATACGTCAATATTGTATGCTGATGGAAATAATTGAGAGATATTCTCACAAATTAAACCCTATATGAAATTTTATTGTTATCTTTGCAGCAGATAAGCTAATAAGATATGTTGGTAAACTTCACGTTCAAAAACTTCAGGTCTTTCAAAAATGAAATGACACTGAGCATGGAGGCGGCTTCGATTCAGGAGCTGTCGACTGCTGTCGTAAAGTCGTGCGAAGAGGAATTGCTACCTGTGGCTGTGATGTACGGGGCAAATTCAAGCGGCAAGAGCAATGTGCTGAAAGCATTGAAAGCCATGCGCGATGTGTTGCTTAATTCCGTAAAGCTCAACCCTAAAGACAAACTGGATGCCGAACCATTTTCACTTGACATGACCTCCGGTGAAGAGCCGACATCCTTTGAAATCCAATTTACCTTGAACGGTTCAAAATTCCGTTACGGCTTTGATTACACTGCCGAAGCCATCATTGCCGAATGGCTCTACGAGAAAAGACCGGGCGAAAGAGAGTTTGAACTGTTCCTGCGCAGTGGGAACGAATTCAAGATTTCCAAAACACGTTTTGCCGAAGGTCTGGGTAAACAAACCGCTACACCCGATAATCGGTTGTTCGTATCTCTTGTGGCACAGTTGAACGGCAAAGTGTCGCAGTCAATTCTCGACTGGTTTACAAATATGGAATATATGTCAGGAATGGACGGGAAAGGTTATGCCGGGAAAACTCTGCGAACAATCTTCTATCAGGAAAATGGTAATGAAGAAATCATGAACCTGCTTCATCAGACTCACTTGGGTTTTAATGGAATTAAGGTAAGCATGAATCTTGGAGATGAGGACTCGGTAGATTCAAAGACTATTCACGACATCTATGATGCAGACGGAAAGGTCGTGGGGCAAAAAGAGTTCCCGACAGACAAAATGGAATCAGAAGGAACAAAAAAAATGATAGAAATCGCAGGTCCAATTGTAGATGCTATCAGGCTTGGTCAAATTCTGATTGTCGATGAACTTGATACTAAACTGCATCCGTTCCTTACCCGAAAAATTATCGGGCTGTTTATGAACAAGGAGTTCAATAAAACCGGCGCCCAGCTTATTTTTGCGACACACGACACCAACCTGCTTAATATCCAATATCTGCGTAGAGACCAGATTTGGTTCACCGAAAAAGATAAATCCGATTCTACCGACCTTTATTCGCTTGTAGAATTCCGTGACGATTCCGGCAACAAGGTCCGCAACGACCGCAACATCGAGAAGGATTATATCAACGGTCGCTACGGCGCCATTCCATTCATGAGTTAAGTATGGGACAGCTTCCAAAATCTAAAATCGAGCAACTCAAACGGGAAAAACGCGAGGCCAAAGCTGCTAAAAAGCGTAAGGTGGCGACGAGAGATAAAATCGTGCGCTTCCTGATTGTATGCGAAGGTGAACGTACCGAACCTAATTATTTCAAGGGGCTTGTCAAGGATAAGTATTCGGAAGTGCGTTCCGAAGATATTGTCGGCGAGGGGCGTTCAACCTGTGCATTGGTCAAGAAAACTGAGGAAATAAAAGACAGGCTCGAACATCAGCGCCAGTTGAAATTTGACCGGGTATGGGTAGTTTTCGACAAAGATGATTTCAACGATTTCAACGAGGCTATTGCTCTTGCCGAAAGGAAAGGCTATATGGCAGGATGGAGTAATGAAGCGTTTGAACTATGGTATCTTCTGCATTTTGTGTACCTTGATGCAGCAATCTCACGCGCAGACTACATTACAAAGCTTGAAAACGAGATACGCAAGATAGACGGCTACGGGAATTTTTGCTATAAGAAAAACGACCCCGGCATTTATGGGATGCTTCAGAAAATAGGCAATGAATCTCAGGCAAAACTTCGGGCGGCAAAACTCCGTGCCATGTTTGACAGCACACAGGATTACAAAGGTCATAAGCCATGTACCTGCGTGGATCTGTTGGTGGAAGAGCTGGAACATCCCGAAAACCTCTTGAAAGAGACTTGAGAGTCATTTTAACAATCAGTGTTATTATTATCTAAAACGCACCTCCGGACTTGTGCAGGTGGCAGAAAATGACTAATTTTGCTTATACGATGAGACACTGAAAAGTCAGGGTCGCGGAGTCAGAATCCGATATAGGATTATTTGTCACCAAATCGTTTCAAAAGAAATTTGCCCAAAGCCAACTATCTGATATAGGCATATTTGGAGCGCAAGGAACAAGTCCCTCCATCTCCACTATGTACTTCCGAACTAAATCGGAAAAATCGAGACAAACCTCGGACTATCAAGTAGTTCCGAGGTTTTATTATGTCTAATCCTATCGGATTGAGGACTGATATCTATCGTGCCGATGATTTGAAATGCGTATATCTTGACCAGGAATATCCCATTATCGACAATAGCCTGATTGTTGCAGAACAGATTCAGCGGTTCAACAGACATTCATTGCCTGGACATGAATTCGACATCCGTCCCAACCGGTTACTGTACCCAAATCCTCATGGTAGAAACCATGCTCGGCGCTCAGCAGTAGTGAGAAGATGCGATTTTCCCTGTGCTGTCTGATGGTTGCCGACAGTTCACCGGATATGATAATAGCTGATGAGCCGACAAACAATCTCGACATCTTCAATCAGGAGGTGTTGACCGACACCCTTGAAAATATGTCGGGATACTCATGGTAGAGTCAAAGGCGTGCTCTCCATATGATACGGGGAGCACGCCTTTGATTGTCATTGGGATAGGGGAGGGTTAGTCCTCTACGGGGCTGAATTGGTCCTTGCCGACGCCGCATAGGGGGCATACCCAATCGTCGGGGAGGTCTTCAAATGCTGTTCCGGGCTGGATGCCGTTTTCGGGATCGCCTTCAGCGGGATCGTATATGTACCCGCATACGTCACATACGTATTTTTTCATTTCTCAAAAATTTTATAGTTAGACATGTGGTTGTGTTATCCTATGCTTCGCTGTTGCTATAACGCTTGATGTATACACAATGTTTTTGGCGGTTAATATGTGATAAGATGTACGGGAAATTGTGTATTTTGGAAGTAAGTCGTACCTTTGGAGTAAACATCTGTTCCCCTTTGGGAAAGAAACAAATCGGAATAATGAAGATATTGGAAGTAATTCAGGGTGACATAACGACGTTGGATGTCGATGCTGTCGTCAATGCGGCCAATAGCTCTTTGCTTGGAGGCGGTGGTGTGGACGGTGCCATTCACCGTGCAGCCGGGCCGGGATTGCTGGCGGAATGTCGCACCCTCGGCGGTTGTCCGACAGGAGAAAGCAAGATGACCGATGCCTACCTTATGCCCTGCAAGAAGATAATCCACACCGTCGGCCCTGTGTGGCATGGCGGCTCTCGTGGTGAGGATGCCCTGCTTGCATCGTGCTATATGACGGCACTTGACATCGCTATGGGATGTGGCCTTATGAGTATCGCTTTCCCGTGCGTCAGCACCGGCGTCTACCGTTTCCCTGGACGGCGGGCTGCCGAGATTGCAGTGGAGACGGTCAGGGACCATCCGTATGACGGTACTGTTATATTCTGCTGTTACCTCGCGTCCGACTATAATATCTATGTTGATCTATTGGGTGAAAACGGATAATACAATTACAATATATAGGTATGGATAAAATCGATGAGATAAGACATCGCATAGAGTGTCTTCGCGATGAGCTGAACCGGCACAACTATAATTACTATGTCCTTTCACAGCCGGAGATTTCCGACTATGACTTTGACATGAAGCTCAAGGAGCTTGAAAGACTCGAAAATGAGTATCCGCAGTTTGACGACCCATACTCGCCGACCCATCGTGTGGGGAGCGACATCAACAAGTCGTTCACGCAGGTGGCGCACATACACCCGATGCTGTCGCTCGGAAACACCTACTCGGTAGAGGAGGTGGACGAATGGGCGGCCCGTGTGCGTGACGGGCTGATGGGTGCCTCGTTCAAAATTGTCGGTGAACTGAAATATGACGGGACATCCATCTCGCTAATATATGAAAATGGACGTCTTGTGCGTGCCGTGACCCGTGGAGACGGTGAGAAAGGGGATGATGTGACCGAGAACGTCAAGACCATACGCAGCATCCCGCTTGTACTGAAAGGCAGAGGTTGGCCTGAACGGTTTGAGATGAGGGGCGAGATTCTCCTTCCGTGGGAGGCTTTTGACCGTCTTAATGCCGAGCGCGAATTTAATGAGGAACCGCTGTTTGCCAATCCGCGAAACGCGGCGGCAGGAACTCTGAAAATGCAGAACTCCGCTGAGGTAGGACGCCGGGGATTGGACGCTTATCTATATTATATGATAGGGGACGGTCTACCCTGTGATAACCACTATGACAACATGATGGCGGCGAAAGAGTGGGGGTTTAAGGTCGCTCCACATATGACGCTGCTTGACTCCATAGATGATATCGACGGTTTTGTCGCCAAGTGGGATGTCGAGCGCAAGACACTTCCCGTAGCCACCGACGGGCTTGTGTTCAAGGTCAACAATCTTAGGCAACAGCTCAACCTTGGCTCAACGGCTAAGTCGCCCCGATGGGCCATCGCCTACAAGTTTCAGGCCGAAAGGGCGTTGACCGAGTTGCAGTTTGTGTCATATGAAGTTGGGAGAACAGGCGTGATAACCCCCGTGGCAAACCTCAATCCCGTGTTATTGTCGGGTACGGTCGTGAAACGTGCGTCGCTCCATAACGAGGATATAATACGCCAGCTCGATATCCATGAGCACGACATGCTCTATGTAGAGAAAGGCGGCGAGATTATCCCCAAGATTACCGGCGTGGATACGGATGCCCGCAAGCCTGATGTCCCGGCGGTCAGGTTTGTGAAAGATTGTCCCGCCTGCGGCACCCCGCTTGTGCGAGTCGAGGGAGAAGCCGCATGGATGTGCCCCAACAAGTATCATTGTCCTCCGCAGATTGTCGGACGTGTTGAACATTATGTCGGTCGCCGCATGATGAACATCGACGGCATCGGCGAGGAAACGGCACAAGTGCTTTACGATGCCGGACTGGTCAAAAACGTGGCAGACCTATACGAACTCACGCCGGAACAGCTTGTCCGTCTCGAGCGTTTTGCGCAAAAGAGCGCAGAGCGCATCATGCAGGGGCTGGAGGATTCCAAGTCTGTGCCTTTTGATCGCGTGGTGTATGCTTTATCTATCCCCTACGTAGGCGAGACCGTGGCAAAAAAGCTTGCACGTGCGCTCGGAGATATAGACACTATAATGTCGGCAGACATAGATCGGCTTACTTCCATAGATGACATAGGGCCGCGTATCGCCGAGAGCATAATCGAGTTTTTCGCTGCCGATGTCAACCAGCAGACAGTCGAAAGGCTACGCGAGGCTGGGGTACAGATGGCGATGCCCGAGGATAACGGGGCTACCCGCAGCGACCGTCTGCAGGGGAAGACCATCGTCATAAGCGGCACATTCAGCCATCATTCCCGCGATGAATACAAGGAGCTGATAGAGCGTCATGGAGGCAAGAACTCAGGCTCCATATCCAAGAAGACCGACTATGTGTTTGCCGGGGAAAATATGGGTCCGGCCAAGCTGGAGAAAGCGACCAAACTCGGCATACCAATCATCGACGAGACGCAGTTTCTAAAGATGATTGGGGAGGAATGATTTATTTTTATTACCTTTGTTCCAAAATATTTAACCATTTAACTAAAAAACTATGTTGAAATCGCTACGTCGCATAGCATTGGCAGCCGGCATGATTGCCGCCTTTGCATTGCCCGCATCCGCTCAGTTTCACTTTGGCGTGAAGCTTGGTACAGAGGTCACGAGCCTGAAGTTTAACAAGGATGTATTTGATTCAAGCAACCGTGCAGGCTTTACCGGAGGTGTCATGGCTGAGATTATGATACCGATGACCAATGTCGGATTTGATGCATCGGTCATGTATGTGCACCGCACATCGGAGTATATGCAGAATCTTATTGCCAACCCGCAGAATCCTAATGAAATAACCGAGGTGAAGACCAAGGTTGGAGGTGACTACATAGAGATACCTATCAACTTCAAGTGGAAAATCGGTCTTCCTGTTGTCGGCAAGTTTGTCGCCCCTTACCTGTTCACCGGTCCCAGTTTCTCGTTCCTGACGAGTAAACGCGCAATCAACGATGCATACAAAAACAAAAAGTTTGACTCGGCCTGGAACTTCGGCATCGGTCTTGAGCTTATCCGTAAGATACAGATTGGCGCAAGCTATGGTCTTGGGATGACCAAGGTGGCAGAGAGCACCGGCGTTTCCAATGGCGCCGCAAATATCGACGGCAAGAACAATTATTGGACTATTACAGCTGCTTACCTTTTCTAAACTGTAAGTGACGATACAGCATAAAGAGGCATCCGACCCGTGTCGGATGCCTCTTTGTTAATTTTAATGAGTATAAAGGCTTGGTTTCGACAAACAAAAAATATTAATATTTTGTTATGTAGGTATAAAACGAAAATAACTAACGACTAAATTATTTATTATGAAACTGAGCATTAATTATTGGGGACAGTCCAAATATTGGTGGATAGTCCTCGCAGTGGGTATTTTGATGGTTATCTGCGGGTTTGCTTATTGGTTTTGGCCGATGGCCGGTTATGCAATAGCATCACAGATATTCGGATGGCTGCTTGTGCTTGCCGGAGTAGTGCAATTGCTCGTGGCTTCAGGTGAAAATCGTCCCAGGGGCTGGGGCTGGTGGATAGCCGGTGGCGTGATTGACATGTTTGTCGGCTTTATGCTCGTGAGAAGTATCATCCTGTCGGAGGTCGTATTCCCTTACTTCCTTGCGATAGTCTTTATCTTCTGGGGCATCAGCGCCATCATCGACTCTTGTCAGGTAAGCGGCAAGCAGCGTTACTGGTGGCTATACCTCATCAACGGCATTCTGTTGCTTATCATCGGTTTCTTCTTCCTTGAGGCCGGTTGGGTACAGGATATGATGCTTGTAAGTTTCCTCACCTCTATTGCCTTTATCTATTGGGGTATCACTGTGGCGATGATGTCTTACAACCTCAAGCCCATCGACAAGGAATAATCTTCCATAAAACTCATAACGGGCGGCGTGCGGCATTCAGCCGCATGCCGCCTTTCTTTTGGCCTCATTCTGTCGTGATGACGTTTTTTTGTAGATTAGAGATTTGTCACTATATTTGTAATATGGGTGGTAGTGGATTAAACTATCGGCCCCGGAGATAGTCAAAAACAAAAGAAACCTAAAAGCGATTAAGAAGATGAACATAACACGAGCTTTTGTTGCCGGGTCCTTGATTCTTTCGGGAGTCGGGGTTATGTCCGCTCAAAGTTACTATGACGATGATATATACTTTGACGAGACCAAGGTCAAGAAAAAAACTCAGCCCACGGATATACGCACAACGGATCAGCAGCCCGTGACTACCGGAGGGCAGGTATCCTATGACTATGCTCCGGCCGATGCCTATCCCGTCACATCAGCCGGTGTCAACCGTGACGTTGACGAGTATAACCGCCGCAACGTAAGCCACTCGGCCGACAGCACCTCGACCCAAAGCGAGGACTTCTCTTATACCCGACGGTTGGAGCGGTTTCACAACCCCTCGATAATCATCAATTCGGACGACCCCGAGCTTGTGGAATATTATTATTCCTCGGCCGCGCCAAATGTCACAATCAACGTCGGCACGCCACTATATTATGGCTCTTATATCGGCTCGTATTGGGATCCATGGTACAGCTATCCCGGATGGGGATGGAATTATGGCTGGAACAGCTGGTGGGGGCCATCATGGAGTTTCGGATGGAACAGTTGGTGGGGTCCGTCATGGGGCTACTATCCTTATCCCGGGTGGGGCCCTGCCTATTATCCCGATTGGGGGCCTGCATGGGGTCCCTCATGGACATGGGCGCCACCGCGTCCCCGTCGTCCATCCTCTCCCGGGGGATGGCAGACCGTAGGCCCTCGTCCGTCCCATGGACAGGCCATACACAATGGCTACCGTCCCGGACGTCGCCCGTCGACAATCCACAATAACAGCAACACCGGCGGTAATTATCGCCCGTCAGCCCCATCGTCCACACCCTCCAACTCTCAGGGGAGCTACCGCATAGGAAATCGGCGCACACCGACCACCAACAGTAGCGGTTATGAATCCTCGCGTCCTACCCGCAGCAACAATTCAAACTATAACTCCAACTATAACCACAACCGCTCAGCCTCGCAGCCAAGCTATTCGCGTCCCTCAAGAGGCGGTGGCAACGGCAGCTTTGGCGCCGGTCGCTCAGGAGGCGGTGGTGGCCGTCGCCGGTAACATGTATAACCTTATTTTGATAAAACAAAAATTCAATATATGAAGAAGTATTTATTGATGTCAGCTATCGGTGTACTGCCGTCCGTCATTATGGCGCAGGGGGCAACCGATGCCTACCAGTTGTCACAGCCCGACTTCAAGGGTACAGCCCGGTTTATGTCGATGGGCGGTGCATTTGGCGCGTTGGGGGGAGACCTTTCAACACTTAATCAGAATCCCGGTGGCATCGGGGTCTATCGCGGCAGTGAAGTCGGCGTCACGATGGATATAAACATGCAGAAGACAGAAGGGGCAGCCGGCGGCATGTCATTCTCCGAAAAGCAAACAAAGGTCTATTGCAACAATTTCGGCTATGTCGGCACTGCCCGACTCGGCAATTCCCTGATGCCGACCTTTTCATGGGGAGTCAGTTACTCGCGTGCCAAATCCTTTGACCGGGTATATAGCGGCCGGACTCCAAGTATGGGCGCATCGTTGAGCAATTATATCGCACGTACCATGAACGACATGGGCCTTACAAGCGAAGACCTCGGCACTGTAGTCGATGACAGGCATCCCGAAAACAACTATGACCCATATTATGATCCGATGCCCGGCACCCGTGATTCATATGCGCCATGGCTCGGAATCCTTGCATACGACTCGTTTCTTATCTCCCCAAACCGCGACGAGGTGTTCCACGGACTTGTCACCTCAGCGGATGCGGAAGGCTCGGCGTCAGTGTTCACTCGCGAGCAGGGTTATGTCGATGAGTACAGCATCAATTTCGGCGGTAACTTTGTCAACATGGTGTCATGGGGCATAGGGTTTGGAATCACCGACATCAACTACACCTCCGACACATGGTATGATGAGGATTGGAGAAATGCGACTATCCCTGTGCCACACCAGGACCAGGACGGGAATACTTTCTATGGAACAGGCACCGGCAATGCCTACTTTGACATGTACAATCATCTTCACACCTATGGGACGGGGTTCAACATGAAGCTCGGTGTCATAGTGAAGCCCATCAACGAGCTGCGCATAGGGTTGGCCGTGCACACCCCGACATGGTACTCGCTGACGAGCGAATATTATGCCGACGTGGACTACAGGTATTCATCGGGCGTCGTACCCGATCCCAAAGAGCCATTGCCCGGGACACCATACGGAAGCAACAGTTTCAATATGAAATCACCGTGGCGTCTTATCGCGAGTGCGGCAGGTGTCATAGGCGGTCGCGGAATCATAAGCATGGATTACGAGTATCGCGGCTATGACAGCATGAGCCTGTCGGACGGCTATGGGGCATATGAGGATGCCAACAGCGACATAAAGAACTACTACAAGGGTACGAACACGATTCGCGTCGGTGCCGAGTACAGGGTCACGCCGTCATTCAGCCTGCGTGCCGGTTATAACTGGACCTCCTCTCCCGTGCAACAGCAGGCCAAAAACAACGGGGAGATTGTCTATACCTCGGGGACACGTCCAAGCTACATGTGGGACAACACGACGCAATATATCACCTGCGGTCTCGGATACCGTTACAAGGGATTCTATGCCGATGCCGCCTATGTGCACAAGCACCGCACATCGACATGGCATGCATTCTCTCCGACTGTAAACCAAGGGGCGCTCATCGAAGGGTCACCCTCCGTGGACGTGACCGACAACAATAATTCGATTGTTTTGTCGATAGGCTTTAAGTTTTGAGATAAAATTTGTAACTTTATAATCGGAAAAGGATAGCTTGATTATGCTATCCTTTTCTTTTTTGCAATATGGAGAAAGATATTCAGCAGATAGACCTCGACAACCCCGAGTTTCAGAACGTGTGGAAGCTCGTGCAATACACGCGTCAGTCGGTTTTCCTCACCGGGAAAGCCGGCACAGGCAAGTCCACGTTCCTGAAATATATATGTGCCAATACACGTAAGCGTTATGTCGTGCTTGCGCCGACAGGCATCGCGGCGGTCAATGTGGGGGGTGTGACGATGCACTCGTTTTTCCGCATCCCGTTCAAGCCGTTGTTGCCCGATGACCCGGAGTTTGCCGTGTCGCGGTTGCGCTCCCGCCTGAAGTACCCCAAGTCACTGGTGAAGCTGATACGCAATCTCGAACTGATTATCATCGACGAGATTTCAATGGTCCGTGCTGACATTATCGACTTTATGGATAAGGTGCTCCGCGTCTATTCGGGTAACATGCGCGAGCCGTTTGGCGGCAAACAACTGCTGCTTGTCGGCGACATTTTCCAGCTTGAGCCGGTTGTGACCGCCGATATGCGCGAGCTGCTGAGAAAGCATTATCCCAACAGCTACTTTTTCAGCGCGAGGGCATTCGGTGAAATCAATATCGTATCGATAGAGCTGAAAAAAGTGTACCGTCAGAGCGACAATGAGTTTATCGGGCTGCTCGACCGAGTGCGCGAAAACCGTGTGTCGGCACAGGATCTGCTTAAACTTAACAGCCGCGTGCTGCCGGCATCGCCGGACGAGGAGGGAACTATGGCGATGACCTTGGCGACGACACGCGACAAGGTGGACTATATAAACGATAAGCACCTGTCGGAGCTTGACACCCCTGAGGAGGTATACGAGGGGAGCGTCACGGGGGAGTTTCCCGACAATTCCCTGCCGACCTCGATGGAACTTATCCTTAAAGTCGGGGCACAGATAGTGTTCATAAAGAACGACCCCGACAAGCGGTGGGTCAACGGTACGGTCGGTAAGGTCATCTGCGCCCGGCATGATGTCGTGGAGGTTGAGCTTGAGAATGGAGATAGGCATGTCGTGGACCCGGTGCTGTGGGAAAACGTCAGATATGAGTATGACGAGAAATCAAAGAAAGTAATAGAAAAGGTCATCGGCACTTTCATGCAATACCCTCTCAGGCTTGCATGGGCATTGACTGTGCACAAGAGTCAGGGGCTGACATTCGAGAACGCGATTATCGACATGGGGCGCGGGGCATTTAGCGCGGGACAGGCGTACGTGGCATTGAGCCGATGCCGCAGTTTTGAGGGCATGAGGCTGTTGAGTCCGCTGTCGCAGCGGGATATATTTGTCAGCAGCGCAGTGTCTGATTTCAGCCGGGGTTTCAATAGTGAGGCACTCATCAATGACGCCCTGCGCCGTGCCCATGCCGATGACTGCTACAATACGGCGGCAAAAGCATTGGAGGCCGGAAATGTCGTGGAGGCGTTTGACCGCTTTGTCGAGGGGATGCGCTCACGCTCCGAACTGCACAATGACGCGGCAATGCGGCTCGTGAGGCGCAAGCTACAGCAGATACCGCGACTGTTGGCCGAGCTTGAGGATGCGCGTGCACGGATAGGGGAGAATGATGCCCGTTTCCGGCAGCTTGCACGGGAGTATGTGATGATGGGTGACGAGTGCGTGCACGACAGCTCGGAAATCACTCCGGCGATAGCCAATTACGACAAGGCTATATCCATATGCCCCGACTGCGTTGATGCATGGTACGGGAAAGGACTGGCATTGATGGGCGTGTCGGATGACGAGGCGGCCATAGGATGCTTTGCGCATGTGCTCGAGATTGACAGCAACCACTTCCAGTCCATTTTCCAATGTGGCAATATATGTTACCGCAATGACGACTTGGTGAAGGCCCTTGACTGGTATCTGCGGGCAGCGTCGGTTGACGGTAAACGGCCGGAGGTGCACATGCGCCTTGCCGATGTCTATGAAAAGGCCGGAGAGGAGACCGCCGCCGAGCATCACCGGAGTATCGCGGCAAAACTGAAGCGTACCCGCAGGAAGAAATAACCTATATAGACCGACGGGACTGTGACACTTTCAAAATTGCCGCATAGGAGTAGGGCCGCGACCTGTCGCGACTGCGAATAGGCATGGTGTCTCTGTCCCATATACGCGGTTGCGACAGGTCGCGACCCTACTTTGTCTAACCCGGTACGTTATCTCGGCAGCACGTTGACCCGGAGCTTCTCGTAGGCGCGTTCTGCCTTTATCCGGGCATCTTCCACCGTGTCGGCGGTGGCTAATATAACGCCCATGCGGCGGTGTCCTTTCACCTCGGGTTTACCGAATATGCGTAATTGTGTACCCGGCTCGGAAAGCACTTCCCGGAGGTTGTCAAACTCTATCTTGTCCGTGTCCCCATCAACGACTACAGCGCGGGATGCTGACGGCCCGAGGAAGCGAATCTCGGGGACAGGCAACCCGAGCAATGCGCGGGCATGGAGCGCAAATTCGCTCAAATCCTGGGAAATCATAGTCACCATCCCGGTGTCATGAGGGCGCGGTGAGACTTCGCTGAATATCACCTTGTCTCCCTTGATGAATAGCTCTACGCCGAAGATACCGTAACCCCCGAGCGCATCGGTGACTTTGCGGGCAATCTCCTGTGCGGATGCGAGAGCCGCGTCGGTCATCGGCTGTGGCTGCCATGAATAGCGGTAGTCACCGTTGACCTGGATATGGCCCACAGGCTTGCAGAATGTCGTTCCCGAGCAGCTTCGCACTGTGAGGAGCGTTATCTCGTAATCAAAGTCGACAAACCCCTCGACTATGACACGTCCCGCACCGGCACGACCGCCTTCCTGAGCCTCGCGCCAAGCGGCATCTATTTCGTCTGCCGACTTGACTGTGCTCTGTCCGTGTCCCGATGAACTCATGATGGGCTTGACAACACAGGGGATGCCGATTGCATCTACGGCATCGCGAAACTCGTCATAGTTGGAGGCAAAACGATAGGGGGAGGTCGTTATGCCGAGTTCTTCGGCTGCGAGACGGCGTATTCCCTCACGGTTCATGGTTAGCCATGCTGCGGTGGCTGTGGGCGTCACATGATAGCCCTCTGCCTCAAGTTCGCGCAATGTCCCGGTGGCTATAGCCTCTACCTCGGGAATGATATGGTCGGGCTTCTCCTCCTCAACGACCTTCCGCAGCGCCTCCCCGTCAAGCATGTTGAACACATGGCACCTGTGGGCCACCTGCATTGCAGGAGCGTTTGCATATTTGTCACATGCTACGACCTCAACGCCATAACGCTGTAATTCGATGGCAACTTCCTTGCCCAGCTCGCCACTCCCAAGCAATAACGCCTTGCGTCCGACCGGGGTCATGACTGATCCAATCTTTGTCATTTCGGGTATCCGTTTTTAATGATGAAACTATCTGAATTAGCAATATACTGAGTCGTGATGAAAACTCGGGACAAATATACGAATAAGTCGAGAGCAATGCCAAATTTATTTAGGCATTGCCAAGCGAAAGTATATCGTACGCGGCAAAGTCAGTCCTTCAAGGGGACAAACTGCTGAAATCGGCCATCGCTGTAAAATACCAGAATGTTGACTATCTCCTTTGTGGCATCGGTGCTGAACGAGATAGTGCTTTGGGCAGTCTCAACGGATTCTTTCGGCAGGTTGGAGACAAATTCGGTTGTCTTTAGCGGGTCAGGAGAGATATTTGTATGGATATTGCTATTTGTAGTATTGGTAATTTCAGTGGACTCAAAGTCTATCCCGTCGCTAAAGGTTTCAGTGATAGGACGATGTGTGTCATCAAAGGCTAAATCGGTTTCAGTTTGAGGCCCTGAGATTTTAATATTCGCATCTTGCACCATCTCTCCCTCGCCAAACATCAGCCACAAGACCGAAAGCTGCGGATATGCCTCATGTATTTTGCTTATAAGTTCATCGCTTATCTTCTTATTGCGCCCATTAAGTACTTGAGAGATAGTGGGTCTCGGTATCTTGCATGTATCGGCAAACTGAGAGTTGGCTATCCCGAGATAATTCATGAAGATTTTGATGCGTGAGACAATATCCATATCAATTTGTATTTGCAATTAGGAATATGCAAATGTAATCATTAAAATTGAGAAAACCAAATTTGCGTAATTAAATTGGATTGCAAAATGTAATTTAGAATTGGAAACCATTCTCATTTGCAAATGAAAATTAGATGAATCGGTTAAAGCTATGCTTGGGCTATGATTGCAAACTCGTCTGATACAATGCACCTTATATCCATATACGTACAGGAATCTGACACTATGCCCGATATTTGGGCATAGCATTAAATAGTTGCTTTAACAAATAGGCGTAATTAGTATGGAAATTAGGAATATATGATAAATTATAACAAGTGTGAATAGCCCATAATTTATCCATGTAAACGGAATGCGTCGATGAAAACTGCATCTTGAAGATATAAATCTAATTGCAAAATGTAAATTACGTGGGGCGTATCCGTAATTAACGGTTGCATTATTAGCCAAGAATATTAAGATGTAGTTGTAAAATTGGCGTAAAAATGTAAATTATCAGTGTAAAGCCATTTACCTATGTAAATGAGGTGAGGAAACCACTATCTTCAGTCGGTTGGGATTATCCTCTGTATATATAACATAATGAAATGACGAATATATTTTGCTGTTTGTATCTATTAACTCTATAATGGGCTGAATAACAGGAAAATGAACAATATTTAACCTATCTCGGGCGATTTTTCAATTATGCAAATATTTTTATATGTTTTACAGCAGTTTTAGAATCTTATATTTCTAACCATATTATGTGATGTCCATAAAACGAAAAAAACGTCATGCACATATCACATATGCATGACGCTTTTTGACTGCGATTGATTCTCGCTCGCTAATGGATGCGTTTATTTTGTCAACATAGCAGGTGCCGTATAGACACGTGCTGCGAGTTCCTGATCGAGGGCATAGAGACCCATACCGTTGTCGCCGATAAGACTAAACTTGTCTATAAGGCTTTGTGCGGTCTCCTCCTCCTCTACCTGCTCGGATATAAACCAATTGAGCTTTTCGCGGGTAGCATAGTCATGCTCGCTCTCGGCGATGGCATAGAGGTTGTTGATGAGGGCGGTTACTTTCTGCTCGTGTGCAAGGGTGTCCTTAAACGCGTCCAGTGGCGTTTCCCAATGTGAGGGTACTGCCTCTATGGGCTTGAGGACGACACGTCCTCCACGGGCGTTTATGTAGTTCATGAATATCTGGGCATGAGCCTGCTCCTCCTGAAATTGGATTCTAAACCAGTTTGCTACCCCGGGTTTGCCTTCGGCCTCAAAGTTGCAAGCCATGGACAAATAAAGGTAGGCCGACCAAAACTCAGCGTTTATCTGCTCGTTGAGAGCATCTTCAATTTTCCTGTTCAACATAGTTGGTTTAATGTTAATGTTAGACGTATGCAAAAATAGGAAAGATTGTTGTAATGACAATCGGTTTGTGACAGGATTATGTGATTATTTATCGCTATTGTCTTCCATTGGAGTGTGCGGTCGGGGCGATGCCAGACGTAGCTCCTCTTCAATAAACCGCGCCGTCGGGGAGTCGCCGGCGGCAATCTGTTCGGGAGTTCCTGTCGCGATGATTTGGCCTCCGTTCTTGCCCCCCTCAGGGCCCATGTCGATGATGTGGTCAGCCGACTTTATCACATCGAGGTTATGCTCTATGACAAGCACAGTGTTGCCTTTGTCGACCAATCGGTTGAGGACTCCGAGCAGTACGTTTATATCCTCGAAGTGAAGTCCTGTGGTCGGCTCGTCGAGGATGAAGAGCGTCTTGCCCGTGTCGCGTTTGGATAGCTCGGTCGCCAGCTTCACGCGCTGGTTCTCGCCGCCCGACAAGGTGCTTGACGGTTGCCCGAGCTTGATATACCCCAGGCCGATGTCCTGCAATACCTTTATTTTGCCCAATATCGACGGCACATTGGCAAAGAACTCCACGGCCTGGTTGATGGTCATGTCGAGCACATCGGCGATGGACTTGCCCTTGAATCTCACCTCAAGCGTCTCGCGATTGTACCTGCGTCCCCCACATGCCTCGCAGGGCACAAGGACATCGGGAAGGAAGTTCATCTCGATGGTCTTGTATCCGTTACCGCCGCATGTCTCGCAGCGGCCGCCGGCGACGTTGAATGAAAATCGCCCCGGCTTATAGCCTCTTATCTTGGCTTCGGGAAGCCCGGCAAAGAGATTTCGGATATCGGTGAAAACACCTGTATAGGTCGCGGGGTTGGAGCGTGGTGAGCGTCCTAACGGCGATTGGTCGACCGTGACAACCTTGTCGATGTTCTCCACCCCGTCAATTCCCCTGTATGGCAAAGGCTGCTGGTTGGAGCGGTAGAACTTGCGGCTTAGAATCGGCTGGAGCGTGCCGTTGACGATGCTCGACTTGCCGCTGCCAGATACCCCGGCCACGCATACAAGCATCCCGAGAGGCAACCGGAAATCCACATCACGCAGATTGTTGCCCGACGCGCCGTGTATGACGATTTCCTTCCCGTTGCCCTGACGGCGTCGGCCCGGAATCTCGATGTTTTTCTCACCATTGAGATATTCAGCTGTGAGAGTATGGGAGTGCAGCATCTCTGCAGGAGTGCCGGCATATACTACCGACCCTCCTTTGCGGCCCGCTTTTGGGCCGATATCGACTACGTAATCGGCCTCAAGCATCATCTCTTTGTCATGTTCCACTACTATGACCGTATTGGAGGCGTCGCGGAGTTGCTTGAGGGAATTGATGAGACGTTTGTTGTCACGCTGGTGCAGACCTATGCTCGGCTCGTCGAGGATATACATCACGTTGACGAGTTCCGACCCGAGCTGTGTAGCGAGGCGTATGCGCTGGCTCTCGCCTCCCGACAGGGTGGCCGAGTTGCGGTTGAGGGAGAGGTATTCAAGGCCCACATCGACAAGAAATTTCAACCGCGTGCGTATCTCCTTGAGTGTCTCATGTGCCACGATGGCATGTGATGGACTTAGCTGCTCCTCGGCGTGGAGCGACCATTGGTAGAGGTCGCTTATGTCGAGCGATGCAAGGTCGGCGATATTCTTGTCGCCGATGAAAAAATGCAGGGCCTCGCGGTTGAGACGCTTTCCGTCACACTCGGGACAAGTGGCGCGCGAGAAGAACTGCCCGCTCCATTTCTGCGCGGCAGACGTAGCCTCCTCGGTCTGCTGTAGCTCGATATATTTAACAAGGCCCTCGTAGGTCAGGAAATAGTTGGACGTGCTCAGGGTCTCCGTCTTTATCGGCAGCCGCTCGGTCGTGCCGTTGAGTATATCCCCCAACGCCTCCTCGGGCAAATCCTTGACAGGGGTCTTGAGTGTGCAGCCGTATTTCTCGCATATGGCTGCAAGTTGCCAGAATATCATCGAATTCTTATATTTCCCCAATGGAACGATTGCCCCGTCATGTATCGACAGGCGATCATCGGAGATAATCTTGGTACGGTCGACGATATTAACGTATCCGAGTCCCTTGCAGCAAGGACAAGCGCCTTGTGGCGAGTTGAACGAGAAGTTGTGGGGTGCAGGTTCGCGGTACGATATACCGCTCACGGGGTCCATCAACAGCTGGCTGTAATGGCCGATGCTCTCATCCTCGACATCATATATCATCAGCTGCCGGCCTCCTTGCTTGAGGGCATTTGCGACAGTGTCGCGCAACCGCTCCACGTCCTTGTCCGAGACTTTCAGACGGTCGATTACAAGTTCTATCGAGTGATTCTTGTATCGGTCGAGCTTCATGCCGAATGCAATCTCCCTCAACTCGCCGTCAACGCGGACGTTGAGATACCCTTTCTTTCGGAGGGTCTCAAACAGCTCCTTATAGTGTCCCTTGCGGTTCTTTACAATCGGGGCGAGGATATATATTTTGCGGCCTGAATATTTTTCAAGTATGAGGCTCACGATTTTCTCCTCGGTGTATTTTATCATCGGTTCGCCCGAGATGTAACTGCGGGCGGTCGCCGTGCGGGCAAACAACAGGCGGAGGAAGTCGTACACCTCGGTAGTCGTGCCGATGGTGCTGCGTGGATTGCGGTTGATTGTCTTCTGTTCGATGGCTATCACCGGACTCAGCCCGGTGATATTGTCGACGTCAGGGCGTTCAAGCGCGCCGAGCATGTTGCGGGCATATGATGAGAATGTCTCTATATAGCGACGTTGCCCCTCGGCATATATCGTGTCAAAGGCCAGCGACGACTTTCCGCTCCCGCTGAGTCCCGTTATCACGGTCAGCTTGTTGTGGGGTATCTCGACATCTATATTTTTCAGATTGTTGACCCGCGCTCCGTAGACCGACAGGCTTTCAATGAAATCGCACATGGATTAACGTTTGCGTTGGATTGGGTCAATCGACGACCCAGTCATGATTGTAGGTCTTGTACTTGAGGCGTGAACGGTAGAGGTCGCCCTGCTTAGGGATTCTCACCACATAGCTCTTGCCGGTCTTGTTGGGGAGCTTCTTTGACCTTATCCAAGGGTTGAACTCCCGCAGCTGCATGTAGGTGATGCCATATTTCCTGGCCCATGCCGACCAGTCGTCAACGGGGGTGTTGACTGTCACTTTCTCACATTCGACAGGTTGATACAGCTGATGCTTCGACAGGGTAAACCCGAAATTCTTGGGATGCTCCATTATCGCCTTCATCGCAAGAAGACGGAACATGTAGCGGTTGGTCTCGTTGACCAGATAGAGGTCATAGGCTGTGTCCACACCCTGCGAGGAGAGTTCGGATGAGATGCGCCCCATGCCGCCGTTGTAGGATGCGGCGACCGACTCCCAGTTGCCATACTTTGAGTAGGCCTGCTTCAGGTATCGGCAGGCTGCCTCTGTGGCTTTTTCAGGGTCGTAGCGTTCATCGACAAACTCGTTGACTTCAAGACCAAACTGGCGTCCTGTCTCGGGCATGAATTGCCAAAGGCCGGCGGCCTTGGCTCCTGACAAAGCGCGGGTGTCGAGCGTGCTCTCTATGCAGGCGAGATAGAGCATGTCTGACGGCACGCCGTTCTTTTTCAGTATCGGTGCCATCAATGGGAAAAAGCGGTTGGCCCTCTTTATCACAAGCAGCGTGTTGCCGTGGGTGTAGGCCATAGAGGTCAACTCACGGTCGAGGCGTTCAAACATGTCGATACGGTCGAGATCGACCTTCTGTCCGGCAAAAGTCATGGAACGCGGGATTTCCGGATTCCTGACCATGGAATAGGGGGCGCCCTTGTCGTTGGCAAAGGCGGGAGTCGTCATCCCACCGAAAAGGAGTGCCGACAGAAGGAGGATTCGAGCATATTGCGATACGGGTATATAGGTCTTTTTCATATTCAGTTGTTGTTGGACGGGGTGTTTTTAACACCGTTATAGTTGATAATATTTATGTCGCCTTTCAGGTTATACTCCTTGCCGTCGGCCCCACGGGCCTTTATGACGTAGTAGTATACACCCGACGGGACGAGCTTTCCGTTGTATTTGCCGTCCCAGCCGTCGGCAGGGTCGGTAAACGATTTCATCTTTATACCCCAACGGTTGAATATGTGGCACTCAAATGATACAATCGACTTGTAGCTCACCTTCCATATATCGTTAACCCCCTCTGATGCCCCGGGCGAGAATGCGTTGGGACATTCAAGCCTCGACTCTCCGATGGTCACTTCATATGTAGGGCCGACGTAGTCGCACGAACCGGCTGCGTTGCTTGCTATGAAACGCACGTAGGTCGTCCCTTGTTCACGGAACGTATAGGTCGTCACGGGGTCATTCATACGGATGGATATGTTGTCGAACCCGGGGTCGCGGGCCATCTGCCACTCCGTGAATATAGCGGCATCGGTCGCAACTGCCCGAAACTCTATTTCAGCCGGGGCCGAACCTCCGAGTAGCGTGCCCTCCTCCTTCTGCTCATTGTCGTTCTCTCGGGCCGTCTGCGTGGCCGAGGTCTCTGCCGAGACTGCAATGGTGGAGTAGGAGGGAGTGGAAAGTTGTTGTGCCTCGCCCCAACGGCTTAGGAAGCAATCGCCTTCAATGGTAAATTCGGTGTCGCACAATGGCGCAGGCAGATGGAGCTGAGAGGAGAGATAGGCAAATTCCTCCGAGGAGCGTGTCTGGGTATAGACCTCGCTGTCAGCATCCCATGTGAGTGTATGGTATGACACGGAGAGCCGGCGGTCGAGTTCGAGCTGACGTCCGTTTATGGAGTAATACAGTATCTTGTCCCCGTGGCCGGCGGCATCCAGGATGGTGGTCGCACAATCGGATTCGGCGCTGACGGCAATCGCCTGCAGGTCGAGCCGATGTGCGGCATAGTTAACGACCCAGAAATATCGGCGTGCCGTCCCGTCCTCGATTATGTAGCCCATGTCGCCTTGGAGTGCCGGCAGGGTATAGGTGTTGCCGTTGCGCACTATGCCGGGGATCTCCTCGGCATAGCCTCCGCCGAGGGAGCTGTAGCGATACCATTTCACTGTCTGCGATGTTGCGGTATAGCTTGCCGACACACCGTCGGCGTCGTATATGACATATATGTCGTCAAGACCCGTAGATGCCTGAGGCTTTACCGTGATTACCTCCTTTTGGCTGCCCGTAAAGTTCACTGTCGAGCATAAGGCCGTGACCGGGGTTAGCCCCATGGCGAGTATGATGGCTTTTTTCATTGCGCAAAATATAAATTTCACAAAGATAACGGAAAAAAGCCATACTCTTGTGTGCGACGGTAGGTTTTGGCACAAAAAAGTCTGCAACGCTTTCGCTGTCGCAGACCCATGTGTCAATATTGTTGTGGCGTGGAGATTAGAGCAATGTCTCTATCTTGGAACGAAGTTCCTCGGCGGGAAGTGCGCCTGTCGTGCGCTGCTGCATCTTGCCGTCCTTGAAAAAGAGGAGGGTGGGGATGCTCATGATACGGTGCTCGGTGGCAAGTTCCGTATTTTCGTCAACGTTATACTTACCTATTACGACGCGACCCTCATATTCCTCGGCGAGTTTCTCCACAATGGGGGCGATGCGCTTGCACGGGCCACACCATGTAGCCCAAAAGTCAATCACAACCGGCTTGCCTGATGCGATAGCATCCTTGGCTGTCTGATCATTAAATTCTAATGCCATAAATGATAGTTTAATAAGAGGTTTGGTATGTTGGTTTAATTATTCATTCGTTGATTTTGAACTCGACTTCCATCTCCTGGAGCATCTCGACGAGATGGCGGTTGATGGGGATTTTCATCCCGGATGCGAGTTTTATGGTGCGGTTTATTTCCGAGTCGTAGACCTTGAAATATAGGTTGCCGCGCTTGTCGGTCGATGATTTCATCGCCTCGTTGATGAGGTCGTGCATCGTCGCGTTGATATTCTCGCGGTTGAGGTTGATGGTAATGTCGTGGATGAGTTGTCCTTTCACCTCCTCAAGCAACCTGATATTGACGATATTGAAGTCTATAATCTCCTTGAAACGTCTTTTCTGGAAGCGGCCGGTGATTAGAATCGGCATACCGGGGACACCAAACTTGCCAAACTCCACCAACGTGGACCCGAACAGGCGCAATTCCTTGCTGCCGGTGTAGTCTTCCACCTTCAGGATGCCGAATTGGCTGCCCGAGCTTGTGGGCTTTAGCTCGAAGCTTGTCACCATACCACCGAAAGTCATCTCCAACCCGTCCTCGGGTGCGGTCTCGTTGATGCGCTTGATATTGGCGTTGCAACCGAAGTTCAGCTCCATATAGAACGGGTCGAGCGGATGGGCCGACAGATACATGCCCACAAGCTCGCGCTCCTTCTCGAGGCGCACGGCATCGACCCACTGCACGGCGGGTTTAAGCTCGGGACGCCCTGCGGTGTTCATCGTCTCGTCATCGCCAAACAGGGAGACACTTTGCATCGCCTTGTCATTCTGGAACATCTGCCCATATCGTATCAACTGCTCCGAGAAGGACTCGTCACGGTTGTTTTTCTCAAAAAAATCCTCACGTTTTATGTCGGTGAAGCAGTCAAATGCGCCGGCAAGCGCGAGCGACTCAAGCGTGCGGCGGTTGAGGGCCTGCATGGGCACCCGCTCCACAAAGTCGTATATCGACTCAAACGGGCCACCATCGTTGCGGGCGTTGATGATGTCGGAGACGACGTTCATTCCAACACCCTTTATAGCCGCAAGGCCGAAACGGATGTCCCCCTTGGAGTTCACACCGAATTTAGTGAAACTTTCGTTCACGTCAGGTCCGAGTACCGAAATATGCATGGCCTTGCACTCGTCCATAAACCCTGTAAGCTTCGTGATGTCGGTGATGTTGCGGCTCAATACCGCCGCCATGTACTCAGCAGGGTAGTTGGCCTTCAGGTAGGCTGTCTGGAATGCGACCCAGCTATAGCAGGTGGCATGGCTCTTGTTGAAAGCGTAAGAGGCAAATTTCTCCCAGTCGGCCCATATCTTTTCAAGGGTCTTGGTCTCGTAGCCGTTTTTCTGCCCCCCTTCAAGGAATTTGGTTTTCAGGGCGTTCATCTTGTCGATGAGCTTCTTACCCATAGCCTTGCGCAGGGTGTCGCTCTCGCCTCGCGTGAAGTTGGCGAGCAGACGCGACAGGAGCATCACCTGTTCCTGATATACGGTCACTCCATACGTATCCTTGAGATATTTCTCCATCACGGGTATGTCATAGCTGATGGGGGAGCGGCCATGCTTGCGGGCGATGAAGTCGGGTATATAGTCCATAGGTCCGGGACGGTATAGGGCATTCATCGCTATGAGGTCCTCGAATGTGCTCGGCTGCAGTTCGCGCAGGTATTTCTGCATACCTGCCGACTCAAACTGGAATGTTCCCGTCGTCTTTCCCGCGCAATACAGCGCATATGTCTTCGGGTCATCTATCGGCACATTGTCTATGTCGATATCCTTGCCGCATGTCAGCTTGATATTGGCTATCGCCTCCTTGATGATTGACAGGGTCTTCAGACCGAGGAAATCCATCTTGATTAGGCCGGTGTCTTCGATGACGCTGCCCTCATACTGAGTGACGAGCATCTTTGTACCGTCCTTGTCATAGGCGGTGGAGACGGGCACCCAGTCGGTGATGTCGTCGCGGCCGATGATTACGCCGCAGGCGTGCACACCGGTGTTGCGTACATTGCCTTCAAGCTCTTTTGCATATTTGAGCGTGTCTACAAGCACAGGGTTGTTGCTGGCAAGTTCGGCCTTAAATTCAGGCACATGCTCATAGCAGTTTTTGAGCGTCGGCTTCAGTTCCTTGCCGTTGACCACCGGCATATGACGCGGCACGAGGTTGGCGAGGCGGTTGCTTTCGGGCAACGGGAGCTGTTGCACGCGTGCGACATCCTTTATGGATGATTTGGCGGCCATCGTGCCATAGGTGATGATGTGAGCCACCTTTTCCTCTCCGTATTTCTCGGTTACATATTTCAACACGTCGGCACGCCCGTCATCGTCGAAGTCTATATCAATATCGGGGAGGGATATGCGGTCAGGATTGAGGAATCGCTCAAACAGCAGGTCGTATTTGATGGGGTCAATCTGGGTGATGTTGAGGCAATAGGCGACAGCCGACCCAGCAGCCGACCCACGCCCAGGGCCAATCGACACTCCGCGCTCACGGCCTGCGGCTATGAAGTCCTGCACGATGAGGAAGTAGCCCGGAAATCCCATATTTTTGATAGTGTCAAGCTCAAAGTCGATGCGCTCGCGCTGCTCGTCAGACAGTGTGCCCCAACGGCGTTTTGCCCCCTCGTAGGTAAGGTGACGCAGGTAGTCGTCGTTGTTGGTGAATCCGTCGGGCAACGGGAAGTTGGGCAATATCGGCTTATGGTCAATGCTGTAGGTCTCGACCTTGTCGAGAATCTCCAACGTGTTTGACAACGCCTCGGGGATGTCGGCAAACAGCGCGTTCATCTCGGCCTGTGTCTTCATCCACTCCTGCTTGGAGTAGAGCATACGGGTCTCGTCGTTGAGAAATTTCCCGGTTGAGACGCATATGAGCCTGTCGTGGGCCTCGGCATCCTCCTCGTTGACAAAATGGACATCGTTGGTGCATATGATTTTTATATCATACTTGCGTGCCATCCTTATAAGCTCGGGATTGACGCGCTCCTGTATCTCGTACACCTCATGATTTGCCCGTGGCACGGTGGCCTTGTGGCGTTGTAGCTCGATGTAGTAGTCATCGCCAAACACGCTCTTGAACCACTGCACCTGCTTCTCGGCTTCCTCTATCTCGCCGTTCTGTATCAGGCGTGGTATCTCGCCGCCAAGACATGCCGAGCAGACAATCAGCCCCTCGTGGTGCTTTTCAAGCTCCTGCTTGTCGGTACGGGGATGGGAGTAGAATCCCTCGGTCCACGCTCGTGATACAATCTTTATAAGATTGTGGTAGCCTTTCTCGTTTTTTGCGAGGACGACGAGATGCCGTCCCGTGTCGCGCTTGTCGGTGTGCTCGGTCAGTACGGTGTTGGCCACATACATCTCGCATCCGAAAATCGGGATAAACAGCTTCTGCTTGAGTTGCTCCAGCTCTGCGGCAAGGCGTGACGTTTCCTCCTCATTCCCGGCTTCACGCGCCTCGTCAAGGAGCTTTTTAGCCTCCTTTATGGCGTCGTTGGTCTTGCCGTTCTTTTTCTTGCAGTAGTTGTAAAACTCCTTTATACCAAACATGTTGCCATGGTCGGTGATTGCGAGTCCCCTCATGCCGTCGGCCATAGCCTTGTCGACAAGGGCTGTGATGGAGGCTTGCCCGTCAAGCACTGAAAACTGCGAGTGGACGTGGAGATGTATAAATGGTTGCATCGTCGTGGTATCGTCGTAGATTGTGTATGGTTAAATCAAGGAGAGAAATCAAGACCCAAATTTACGCAATAAATTTGGAAAACATATGCCACCCCCGATAATTTTATGCGTATCTTTACGCCAAATAAATGATATAGGATGGCAAGGAAAAAGTTTGATTATACGACACGCGTGTTTGCGAGGCTGATGGGATTCACGGTTGTAGCCGCGATTGTCTTATTGGGATTGCTCTATGCCCTTGACTGTTATATATGGTCCGTCCCGGGGCGGTGTGACGGTTATTCCTCGTTTGGGATAGTAGCGTTTGCTCTGGTCGTGATACTCCTGGCGTTGAGCGGATATGGATATTATGTGAGTTGCCGCATAGGCAAGAATGTCGACCGGCTGCGTGACTTCTCCGTCAAGGTGGACAGCTATGAGCCAGTTACGGAAGAGGAATTCACGTTTGAGTCTGATGAACTTGGGGAAATTTCAACCAACATTGTGAGGCTCTATAACCGCTGGCAGCATATGATGGCCGAGCGCGACCATCGTTATTGCAATATAATAGAGGAGGAGAAAGAGCGTGCGCGGATAAAGCGACAGTTGACCAACAATATCAACCATGAGATAAAGACACCGGTCCATGCCGTGCAGGGATGTCTTGAGACAATCGTGATGAATGCCGACCGCCTTGACAAGGAGCAGATATTGCGGTTTGTCGAGAAGAGCAGGCAGCAGATGCAACGCCTATGCTCCCTGCTCAATGACGTGTCGACAATCACGCGCATAACCGACGGCGCACAGCACTTTGCGGTGGAAAATCTCGACTTGAGGGATATTATAGCGGGAATAGAGGATGAGATGACTATGCAACCCGAGCAAAACAAGATGGGCATATGCCTGTCGTTGCCATCCTCATTGCCTATAGAGGGCAACAAGGGTCTGCTGGAGGCCATATTCCACAATCTTGTATCCAATGCCATAGCCTATTCGGGTGGAACTTCCATTTTCATCTCGCTGCTTGACGAGACCGACGGGCAATATCGCCTGTCATTCGCCGACAATGGGCGAGGTATTGACCCTGTGCATTTCAGCCGCCTGTTTGAGCGTTTCTATCGTCTTGACGAGGGACGCTCCCGCAAGATAGGGGGTACGGGACTCGGACTGTCAATTGTCAAGAATGCGGTCAAGTTTCATGGAGGCGAAATAAAGGTGAGGAACTATGCCGGGGGCGGACTCGAGTTTGTGTTTACGTTGAGCAAGTCAACCAATCATCCCGAAAAGGCCGAATAGTGCCTGGTAATGATTCATCTGACGGCAGATAGCATAAATTAATATTGAATAGCCTCCTCAATAATTTGTGGGTTCATGTAAATAACGCTAACTTTGTATGTCAAAATCACGTGATGGAAAAAAACGTTGAAATAGGAGGCATCAACCTCCGGTACTCTGTCAGCGGCGAGGGTGCTCCTGTCATACTCATGCACGGGTGGGGGTGCGACCACTCGACGTTGCTGTCGGTGGAGCGTGTCGTCGCCGAGACCCACAAGGTGTACAATATCGACTTCCCCGGGTTTGGCAAGTCCACCGAGCCTGCCAATGTGTGGGGCGTCGCCGACTATGCGCGCCTGTTGGGCGAGTTTATTCGTCTTGAAAATATAGAAAACCCTATCCTGCTCGGTCACTCATTCGGTGGCCGTGTCGGCATTTTATATGCGTCGCAAAATCCTGTGAAGAAACTCATACTCGTGGATGCCGCAGGAATCAAGCCCCGACGCACATTGAAATACTATGCCAAAATATACGCTTTCAAGGGGGGCAAGCACCTCATAAACCTTCTGTGGCGAGGAGAGGCGGCCGAGCGTCAGCTGAACCGTTGGCGCGGGGTGTTCGGTTCGAGCGACTATAACGGTGCGCCACCAATGATGCGCCGCATTATGAGCCGTGTGGTCAACGAGGATCTCAAGCATTGCCTTCCGCAGATAAAGGCGTCAACCCTGTTGATATGGGGCGAGAATGACACCGCCACCCCATTGAGCGACGCCAAGACGATGGAGCGGCTTATTCCCGATGCCGGTCTTGTCTCGTTTGCAGGATGCGGTCACTACAGTTTTCTTGACAACCCGATACAGTTTGCTGCCGTGTTGCGCAGCTTCCTAAAAGATTGATTATGATGAATACCATCAATACTGTTTTCGCTATAATATTTCTTGTGTTGGCATTGGCCAATATCATTTTGGAATTTAAGTGGAATTTGCAGATGCTACAGCAAAATTCCTACCGCAACGAGCGTTACACCCGCTGGCTCAACAGCAGCGGCGACACGACATCGGTCAATCGCCTTGTGACGCTGGTGGTCATATTTGCCATGCTCTACCTTCGCGGGGCAATGTGGATAGGGATATATCCGGCCTTAATTGTGATAGGGATGCGTGTCTATAAGCTCGCTACGGCAAAGTACAAGAAACCGCTGGTGTTCACCAACCGCGCCAAGCGCATATATGGCGTGATGCTCGCCATTGCCGCCATTGTGATAGCTGTTGTCGCTGTGGTGTGCAAGTCGCTCTATGCCGTCGCCATTGCCGCTATGGCGGTCTATGTGCTGTCTCACGCAATACTTCTTGCCGCGAATACCATACTCCGACCTGTCGAGGCACACATTAACAAGAGGTATTATGACGATGCCGCACGCATACTGCGCTCGATGCCCGACTTGAAGATTATCGGCATAACCGGAAGCTACGGCAAGACGAGCACCAAGCATTATCTCAACCGCATTCTTCAGGAGCAATATGATGTGCTGATGACCCCGGGGAGCTATAATACAACGATGGGTGTCATACGCACGGTCAGGGAATACCTCAAGCCATACAATGAGGTGTTCATCTGCGAGATGGGCGCCAAGCAGCCAAATGACATAAAGGAAATATGCGACCTCGTGCACCCCACGATAGGCATAATAACCGCTGTCGGCGAGCAACATCTCGAATCGTTCAAGACGATAGAGAATGTGCAGCGCACCAAGTTTGAACTTGTCGACGCACTCCCGTCCGACGGGCTGGCGGTGATTAATGACGATTTCCCCTTTGCCGCCTCACGTGGGGTTGGGAATGTGAAGACGTTGAGATATGCCGTCAACGCCGTGGAAAATGCCGACTACCGCGCAACTGAAATATCATATGACCGCACAGGCACGACATTCACGATAGTAGGGCCGGACAAAAGCCTGACGCTCCACACACGCCTCGTGGGCGAGTGCAACATCTCAAATCTCATGGGGGCGGTGATAGTGGCCCTTTACCTTGGCGTCCCCGACGACAAGATACGTTACGCCGTCGAGAAGATTGAGCAGGTGGAACACCGTCTCAACCTGAAACGCACTCCGGGCGGCATAACAATCATAGATGACGCATTCAACTCCAACCCGACAGGCTCGCACATGGCAATGGACGTGCTGGCCGGAATGGAGGGGGGAAAGCACATTGTCATCACCCCGGGCATGATTGAGCTTGGCGACAAGCAGGAGCTGCACAACCGCTCGCTCGGCAAGAAAATCGCCACAAGCGCCGACGTGGCGATCATCGTCGGCGAATATAACCGCGACGCGCTCCTTGGCGGCATAAAGGATGGCGGCATGACCGACGACAAGGTGCACGCAGTGGCATCCTTTGCCGAGGCACAAATGGTGCTGTCGCGGATTGTGACAGCCGGAGATACCGTGCTTTACGAGAATGACCTGCCCGACACGTTTAAGTAGAGACGTCCCTTATTAATTAATGAGTAAACAAAAACAGTAATATAGATGAAAACTAACGTTGGAGTATTCTTCGGTGGCCGCTCCACCGAGCATGAAATATCCGTTATATCCGCCTCCCAGGCGATGCACGCCATCAATCGCGAGAAGTATGATGTGACACCAATATACATTTCCAAGCAGGGGAAATGGTACACTGGCGACGCACTGTTTGACGTGGCAAATTACCGCGACATCAAGCAGCTCCTTGCCAAGTGTGAGGAGGTGTACATGGAGCCGACATTTGACGACTACAATCTCTACCGTAAGAAAAAGTCCCTGTTTGGCTCCAACGTGGTGACACGTCTCGATGTGGTCATCCCTGTGCTCCACGGCTCCAATGGCGAGGATGGCATCTTTGAAGGCGTTCTTGAGTCCATCGGCATACCGTTTGCCGGGTGCAACACCCTGTCAAGTGCCAACGGCATGGACAAGATTACGATGAAGATGATATTGCAGGCATGTGATATTCCTGTCGTGGACTACGTGTGGTTCACCGACAAGCAATGGTTCTCGCAGCGTGACGCGCTGATTGAGAAAATCGAGAAGAAGATAGGATATCCCGTCATAGTCAAGCCGGCCAACCTCGGCTCAAGCGTGGGAATAGGACGCGCCGTCGACCGCCAACAGCTCATCGAGAAGGTGGACGAGGCCGAGAAGTACTCCACGCGCATTATCGTGGAGGATATGGTCGAGGACCTGCAGGAAATCAACTGCTCGGTGCTCGGCGACTGTGACGATTACAGAGCCTCGGTGTGCGAGGAGCCTATCAAGAGCGGCGAGATTCTCTCGTATCAGGACAAGTATATGGGGGGCACCAAAGGCGCCAAGGGTATGCAGGCATCGCAGAAGCGCATACCCGCCGAACTGCCCGCCGAGGAGACCGAGCGCATACAGTTTCTTGCCGGGGAGACATTCCGGGTGCTCTCATGCCATGGCGTGAGCCGTGTCGACGTCATCATCGACCGCAAGACACGCGACATTTACGTGAATGAGATCAACACGATTCCGGGTTCTCTCTCATTTTACCTGTGGGAGGCGACCGGGTTGCCGTTTGACCGCCTGATGGACACCCTGGTGTCGTTGGCCGTGAAACGCAAGCGCGAGAGCGGAATGAAAACCGTGTCTTACGACCAGAACATATTCAGCCTTGGCGGTGGCGTCAAGGGGGTGAAAGGGGTGAAAAAGTAAGGCCGATAGGTTTTATTTATCCCTTTTTGCTAACTTTGCACAAAAATCAGAAATATAGTCTTTCCAATGAAGAAGATATTCAACGAGTACAATAACTTCAATCTTTCGGATATAAACCGTGAAGTCCTGCAGCGATGGAACGCGGAAAAATTGTTTGAGCAGAGCATGAAAGTGCGCGAGGGCGCTCCCTCGTTTGTGTTTTACGAGGGTCCCCCTTCGGCCAATGGCAAGCCCGGCATACATCACGTGATGGCGCGCACCATCAAGGATATTTTCTGCCGCTACAAGACGATGAAGGGCTTTCATGTGAAGCGCAAGGCCGGATGGGACACCCACGGACTGCCGGTAGAGCTTGGCGTGGAAAAGGCCCTCGGCATCACCAAGGAAGATATTGGAAAGAAAATATCGGTTGACGATTACAACGCCGCCTGCCGTCGTGAGGTGATGAAGTACACCTCGCAATGGGAATCGCTGACCGACAAAATGGGCTATTGGGTGGATATGGAGAATCCGTATATCACTTATGATAACCGTTACATAGAGTCGGTGTGGTGGCTGCTGCGCCAACTGCATGACAAGGGCTATCTCTATAAAGGATATACCATACAGCCTTATTCCCCGGCTGCCGGCACGGGGTTGAGCACCCATGAGCTTAACCAGCCGGGATGTTACCGCGACGTGAAAGACACCACGGTGACGGCGATATTCAAGATGAGAAATCCGCGTCCCGAGATGGCGCAGTGGGGTACACCCTGTTTCCTTGCATGGACTACGACCCCATGGACGTTGCCGTCCAACACTGCATTGTGTGTCGGGCCAAAGATTGAATATGTATGCGTGCAGACCTACAATCCCTATACGGGTGATAAACTTAGTGCCGTGATGGCCAAGGAGCGCCTTGGCGCCTATTTCAAGCCCGAGGGTGCGGAGGCGGATATGGACAGCTTCAAGCCCGGCGACAAGATTGTGCCTTACCGCATTGTCGGCGAATATACGGGGGCGGAGCTTATCGGCCTTGGATATGAGCAGCTGATGCCCTGGGTCAAACCGTTGGAGAAAGTGACCGGCAACTCGCCTGAATTTGTCATGAAAGCTGCCGCCGGGAATCCGGATAAATGCTTTACAGTCGGGAAAGACAAGTTTGTGGAACTGTCGGCCGAGGCATTCCGCGTCATCCCCGGAGACTATGTCACCACCGAGGACGGTACAGGCATCGTGCACATCGCGCCGACATTCGGTGCCGATGACGCCAAGGTTGCCAAGGCGGCTGGCATCCCCTCGCTGTTTATGGTAAACCGCCGTGGGGAGACCCGCCCGATGGTTGACCTCACAGGCAAGTATTACGAGCTTGACGACTGTGCGCCCGAATTTGTGGAGCGATGCGTCAATGTCGCCGCATACGAGAAACATGCCGGGGACTATGTGAAAAACGCATATGACCCGCGTTTCAACGAGAATGGCAAATACGATGATGCGGCAGCCCAGAAGGCCGAGGACCTCAATATAATAATGAGTCTGGAGATGAAGCAGGCCGGCGAGGCTTTCAAGATAGAGAAGCACGTGCACAACTATCCCCACTGCTGGCGCACCGACAAGCCTGTGCTCTATTATCCTCTCGACAGCTGGTTTATACGCACCACCGCAGTGCGTGAACGGCTGATGGAACTTAACGAAGGCATAAAATGGAAACCGCAGTCGACAGGCTCGGGACGTTTCGGCAAGTGGTTGGAAAATCTTCAGGACTGGAACCTGTCACGCAGCCGCTACTGGGGCACACCGCTCCCGATATGGCGCACGGAAGATGGCACGGAGGAGATATGTATCGACAGCGTTGCAACACTCTACGACGAGATTGAGAAATCGGTGGCCGCAGGGGTTATGAAGAGCAATCCCTATAAGGAGCGCGGATTTGTGCCCGGAGACTATTCGGCGGCAAACTATGATAAGATAGACCTACACCGCCCCTATGTCGATGACATAGTGCTCGTGTCGGAGGGCGGCAAGCCCATGCGCCGCGAGCTGGACTTGATTGACGTGTGGTTTGACTCCGGCTCGATGCCTTATGCCCAGCTGCACTATCCGTTTGAGAACAAGGAGGGGCTTGACAGCGGCGAGCTTTATCCCGCCGACTTCATAGCCGAGGGTGTGGACCAGACACGCGGATGGTTCTTTACCCTCCATGCTATCGCCGGGATGGTATTTGACTCCGTGGCCTACAAGGCCGTCATATCCAACGGGCTTGTCCTCGACAAGGATGGCAACAAGATGTCAAAGCGTCTCGGCAATGCCGTTGACCCGTTTGAGGTTATAGACAAGTTTGGCAGCGACCCGGTGCGTTGGTACATGATAGCCAACTCGTCACCATGGGACAACCTCAAGTTTGACCCTGCCGGAGTCGCCGAGACATCGCGCAAGATGTTTGCCACACTCTACAACACTTATTCGTTCTTCGCGCTCTATGCCAACGTGGACGGCTTCGACAACACCGCTCCCGAAATCCCCGTCGCGGAGCGTCCCGAGATTGACCGGTGGATAATATCACTGCTCAACACCCTGGTAAAGGATGTGGACGAGGCTTTGGCCGACTATGAGCCGACAAAGGCCGCCCGCTCCATAAACGACTTTATCAACGACAACCTCAGCAACTGGTATGTGCGCCTCAACCGCAAGCGTTTCTGGGGCGGCGAGATGGACAAGGATAAGCTCGCGGCATATCAGACACTCTACGCCTGTCTCAAGACGGTGGCTGTGCTCATCGCGCCAATCGCGCCGTTCTTTGCCGACAGGCTCTATCTCGACCTGAATGGCGGCGAGGGCGGCTCGGTGCACCTCGCGCTGTTCCCTGTCGCCAATGACGCGGTGATAGACAAGAGACTTGAGGAGCGCATGAAAATGGCGCAGGAGATCACGTCGATGGTGCTGGCTTTGCGACGCAAAGTCAACATCAAGGTGCGTCAGCCCCTGCAGGAGATAATGATACCTGTCATGGACGATGCACAGCGTGAGGCGATAGAGGCGATGTCCGACCTTATCCTTGGAGAGGTCAATGTCAAGACGATTAAATTTGTCGGCAACGAGGATGGCGTGCTCGTGAAGCGTGTGAAGCCCGATTTCAAGAAGCTTGGCCCGAAATACGGCAAAATCATGAAGCAGGTCGCGGCAGCTATCGCGGCCCTAAGCCAGCAGGATATAGCAAGGCTGGAGAAAGACGGTTGCCTCGGGCTTGAGATTGCCGGGACCCCTGTCACAGTCGACAAGTCAGACGTTGAAATCATATCCGAGGATATACCCGGATGGCTCGTGGCAAATGACGGCAACATCACCGTGGCCCTCGATATAACCATTACCGATGACTTGCGGCGTGAGGGCGTGGCACGTGACATAGTGAACCGTGTGCAGAACATACGCAAGAGCCGTGGCTATGACATCACCGACAAGATAAATCTTGTGTTTGAACCAAATGAAGCGACTGACGCTGCAATCCGCGACTATGCCGACTACATTTCCCGTCAGGTACTTGCCGATTCGGTTAAGGTGGCGACTATCGATGTCCCCATGGATGGTGTTGAATGTCTCGACCTTGACGGCGTGAATGTAAATGTGGCTATAACGTTAAAATGAGACAGCTCAAGATAACGTTATCATATACTTATAAATTTTAATTACTTAAATCATACTACTATGGCTGAAAAGAACCGCTATTCCGACGAGGAGTTGCAGGAGTTCAAGGAGATAATTCTTGCCAAACTCGAGAAAGCGCAGAAAGACTATGACCTGTTGCGTGGCAATGTAATGAACACTGACGGCAACGACACTTCAGATACGTCCCCAACATTCAAGGTCCTTGAGGAGGGCGCGACGACACTAAGCAAGGAGGAGGCAGGGCATCTCGCCCAGCGTCAGCAGAAGTTCATACAGCATCTGCGGGCCGCGCTTGTGAGAATCGAGAACAAGACTTACGGCATATGCCGCGAGACCGGGAAGCTCATTCCAAAGGAGCGTCTGCGTGCAGTCCCCCATGCCACTTTAAGCATCGACTCCAAGAACAACAGCTCACGAAAGTGATCTTTTCAAGCATATAGCAGCATAGGCAACAAAGATGAGATTATCGAAAGGTACACTGGCTCTCCTCATAATATTGGCGGTCATAATCCTTGACCAGGCATTGAAGATATGGGTCAAGACCCATTTCTACCTTGGTGAAAGCCTCCATATCACCGATTGGTTTCAATTATACTTTATCGAGAACAACGGGATGGCTTTCGGCATGGAGATGGGGAGCAAGCTGTTTCTGTCGCTATTCCGCATTGTCGCTGTGGCTGCGTTGATTTACTATATATGCCGTATCAAGAGCAAGCCATATATCAAGCGAGGATATATGGCTTGCTTTGCCCTCATTACCGCCGGTGCGGCGGGCAACATTATCGACTGCTTGTTTTACGGACTGATTTTCAACAATCCCTATCCGCCGGAAGTCGCCACGATGTTCCCTGTAGGAGGCGGTTATGCATCGCTGTTTCACGGCAAGGTCGTCGACATGCTGTATTTTCCGCTTTTCAGCTTCTATTGGCCTGATTGGATGCCGTTTGTAGGCGGGGACTATTTCCTTTTCTTCCAGCCGGTATTCAATCTTGCCGATGCAGCCATCACAATCGGCATACTCGTGCTTATAATATTTTATTCCAAGTATCTGTCATCGCCTCACGAAAAGGAGGCTGTGTCCGATATCCCATCCCGTGACTGATGAGACGGCTGCTTCCGGCAATAGCATCCCTTGTGTCACTGTCTGCACTGTCTGTGTCGTGCGACAGGACACCCGACTATGTCATCCCTCACGATGATATGGTGGAGCTGTTGGTCGACATAAGGACAGGGGAGGGGGTTGTCGACGTCAACAGGCGCGAGTTTGGCCGTGATTCCATGGTGAGGGCGCTCAAACAGTCGATTCTGATAAAGCATGGCGTGACCCAGCAGCAGTTTGACACCTCTCTCGTATGGTACGGACATCACCTTGAGGAGTATCTCAAGGTGTGTGACGATGTGATAGCGCGCCTTGAGGGGAAAATAGAGGAGATGAATCTCGCGGGTGCCGGCTCGTCGTCCACGTCCGTTTCTGTGGCCGGGGATTCGGTGGATGTATGGCCGGGGGCACGCCGGCTGCAATTTGCATCGGTCTATCCGTCACAGTTTATATCGTTTGTCATACGGCGCGATGACAATACGGATCCGGGGGATGTCTATTCATGGCGTATGAAGATGGATAACGTGATGAACCGGGTAGTGTGGACGGTTGCCGCTGACTACACCGACGGCACATCGGAGTACATCACGGGAAGCGCGGATGGCAACGGGTGGAATAAGGTGCAGTTTGCCACTGATTCCATAAAGGAGATTTCCCGCATTTACGGCTCGATGGCTTTTGCCCCACGTCATGGTGAGGTATATTATGTCGACAGTATCGAGCTGGTGCGCACGCGTCTTGATGATACACCCGGCGCGCGTAGGGTAGGCTACAAGACGGTAGGTAAATCCAAAGGATGATGAACTGGTTGAGCCACGCAGTGATATGGAGAGGGGTGGTATATTACAATGTCACTATCTCTATGGATAACGGGGTGGCTATGCTAAAGCCATACTTGGAGGAATGTGAAGCGACCTCCTTTATAAACGGAGTGATTTTAATATCGGACAGCACGGGGCAGGTGGAGGAAATTGTCTCACGGCTGGAGGAAATTGTCGAGGAGTGTGCCGATATTGAGGAGGTGATTGATGCAATAATTCATGATGTAACCATTCCGACTGAAACCCGGTGTCATGACAACACCCTTATAGCAGTGTGGCCCGGAGTGAGGATATTGAAATCGGATGTCAGGATAGGACAAAGATAGCTTTCAATTTGCATCAGTTAAATAATGTGAAATTGATAGCGTAATTGTTTATGGCGCAATTTTTTATGCTAAATTTGCGTTTATCAGATAAGATTTGTGTATAAATACTCGTATTTTATGACTCGTATGGCTCATAAAATATGAAAGAAGCTCTATATATGGGCTTGATATTGTATAACTTGGCGTGTATAGGCACGCTTTAGTCACGTTTAGAAATGAAAGTACCCAAACTGCCTGTTATAACACTTGCCACTGCCACTTTGTTCTCGACTGCAGCCATAGCCGGTTCCTCAGCCTATATGTCGGAGAGCAATCAGTCTCAGAATACCTCTCATAGGGAACTGCTCTTTTTCAAGAGCAAGAAAAAGAAGAAAAACAAGAAAAATGACGCATCCCAAGCCTCGTCCGACACCACTACGTGCACCTATGGCACATTGACCGGAAGTGGCAGCGAGGTCTCAAACGGACTTTTCAAGGTAATACACAAGGACGGGGATTTCTATTACGAGATACCGAAAACCCTGCTTGGACGTGACATGCTCGTTGTAAACAAGCTTGTGCGTGTCCCCAAGGAGTTGAATGACGCGGGTGTCAACCGTGGCATCAATTACGAGAACCAGATGATTCGGTTTGAGATTGACGAGAAGGCCAAGAAGATTTTTGTGCGCCAGAGCCGTCCGTTGCCGGTCGTGCCTGAGGATGCTTCAATAGCCCGCTCGGTGAGGGACAACTATATCTCGCCCTTGATTGCCGACTTCAAGATAGAGACATTCAACGCCGACTCATCGTCGGTCGTGATAAAAGTAAACGATATATACAACGGCACTCAGACGAGCATAAACAACGTGTTCGGCAACATAAATCTCGGGACTTCAGTGAAGAAGGACCTGTCACGCATACTTTCGGTAAAATCATTTGAAAACAATGTGTATGCCTTGTCTGAACTGACCACCAAGGTCGATGAGCCGGGTGGCTCGGTATATGTGACGGTCGAAGTAGGCTCTTCCATCCTCCTCTTGCCGGAGAAGCCCATGGCCCGCAGGTTTGTTTCCCCCAAGGTCGGATACTTCTCCGAGTCGTTGCTCAACTATTCCGACGAGCAGCAGCGGGTGAAGCACAACCATTACATCACACGCTGGCGTCTTGAGCCTAAGGAAGGGGAGGAGGACGACTACCTTGCCGGACGTCTTGTAGAGCCGAAGAAACCTATCGTATTCTATATCGACACCTCGACTCCCCGCCAGTGGCGTCCATATATCAAGAAAGGTATCGAAGAGTGGCAGAGAGCGTTTGAGATGGCCGGATTCAAGAACGCCATTCAGGCACGCGAGATAACCGACAGTATGGAGGTCGACATGGACGACATGAACTACTCGGTGCTCACATATGCAGCTTCGACCAAGTCCAATGCTATGGGTCCATCTATTACCGACCCGCGTTCAGGCGAGATTCTTGAGGCGGATATAATGTGGTGGCACAACGTATTGGATATCCTTCACGATTGGATTATCGTGCAGACAGGGGCTGTGAACCCCGATGCGCGCCGTCACGACCTGCCCCAGGAGCTTATCGGTGATGCCATGAGGTTTGTGGCATGCCACGAAGTGGGACATTCGCTCGGACTGCGTCACAATATGATGGCCTCAAGTGCGATACCCACTGACTCTCTGCGGTCACGCACCTATACCGACATGCTCAATTCCACCTCCTCGTCAATCATGGACTATGCCCGATTCAATTATGTCGCACAGCCCGGAGACGACGTAAAGGTGCTTTCTCCCAACCTCGGTCCATATGACATGATGGCCATCGAATATGGCTATCGGTGGTTTGGCGAGGAAAACCCGGAAAAGGAATATGCCATACTTCAGGACTTCCTGTCAAACTATACCCATCGTCTGTACAACTATAGCGAGGCCCAGGATGCCCGAGATGCCGTGGATCCGCGTGCACAGAATGAGGACCTTGGCGATGACCCGGTAAAATCTTCCCGATATGGAATCGCCAATCTGAAACGCATTGTCCCAAACATTGTCAAGTGGACAACTACCGGCAATGCCGGCCAAAACTATGACGACGCGTCAAGACTGTATTACTCGGTGATAGGGCAGTGGAACCGCTACCTGTATCATGCTCTTGCCAATGTAGGGGGCATGTATATCGACAATACCACCGTCGGGGACGGCCGCAAGACCTACCGCTTCGTCGATGGCAAGAGGCAGAAGGAATCGGTTAAATTCCTGATTGACGAGGTGTTCACCCATCCGTCATGGCTGTTTGATGCCGATATTACAGACTATACCTATCTCGTGTCAAACACCCCGTTTGGACAGATTGAGTATGCCCCCTCGCTGATTCTCAAAAATATCCAGAGTTACCTGCTGTGGGACCTCATGTCTGACAACCGCATCGTGAGAATGATGGAAAACGAAGCCTCGGATTCCGATCATGCATTCACGGCCATCGAGATGTTTGACATGCTCCACAAGGGCATATTCTCCACGACCGAGCGAGGCATGGCTCCTGACGTGCGTACGCGCTCGATACAGAAAAATTTTGTTGATGCCCTGATAATCGCAGCCAGCGAGAATGAGGGCGTAAAGGATGGCGCCGCACGTTCTCTTGATGACAATATCACCATATCCGACCCCTCCTATGCTTGCGGCCATGACCACGGACGCGAGGGGGCAGGGGAGGTGACGGCCGGACGTCGCGTACTGCACTTTTACGGCTCGCAGGCCAACCGTATCTCCGATGCCATTTCGCTTAAACGTGGTGAACTGATGCGTGTGCGCAACCTTCTGCGGAGCCGTGCCGCCACTGCTGATGCTGCCACACGCTACCACTACAATGATCTGGTGATGCGTATTAACACCGCCCTCGGCTTGCCCCAGATGTAATCTGGGGCAAGCCCGGCGCAAGTGGCTATATAGCCACTTGCCGTCTTTCTTCGTAAACCTCCGAAAGACGGCAAAACTATTTGATAATAATCTTTATGGAAAATAAAACATAGTGTAAATGAAGAAGTTGGTAATTTATTGCTCCTTAGGACTGTTCACCGCGATAGCACCTGATGCTCTCGCCGCCCGGGTAATTACGGGTGTCGTGACATCGGTCGAGGATAAGGAGCCGCTTACAGGAGCATCCGTGCTTGTCACGCCACAGCAATTGAAGGCCGCGGGCAGCAAGCAGGGAGCGGTAGGGGTACTCACCAATATAGACGGTGAGTTCTCTATCACAGTTCCCGACGGCGTGACCGAGATTGAGTGCCGTTATGTCGGCTACACGCCTAAAATCATAAAACTTGTCGGAGACAAGAATCATTATGACATTATCCTTGACTCCTCCTCAACCATGCTCAGTGACGTGGTGGTGACAGGCTATCAGACTATCGAGCGCCGCAAGCTGACCGCCTCGATATCCAAGCTCGACATCGATGACGCCAAGGTAGGGGCAGTGATGAATATAGACCAGGCGCTTGCCGGACAAGTTGCGGGACTTTCCGCAATGCAGACGTCAGGTACACCCGGCGCGCCGATGAAGATACGCATTCGAGGCACAGCCTCCCTCAACGGGACACAAGACCCACTGTGGGTCATCGACGGTGTCCCGATGAACGGCACGGAAGTCCCTGACATGGACGATCTGAAGGATGTGGACAATATCTACCAGTCGTCGGTGGCAGGTCTTAACCCGGCCGACATCGAGAGTATAACTGTGTTGAAGGATGCCGCCGCTACCGCGATTTACGGTACGCGTGCCGCCAATGGCGTTATTGTCATCACCACAAAGAACGGCAAGAAGGGTAAGCCGGAGATAAACTTCTCGACCCGCCTCACATACTCGCCCAAGCCCCATATCGACCGCCTTAACCTGCTCAACGCGTCCGAAAAAGTGGATCTCGAGCTTGACTTGCTGACCACAAATTACGACTATCGCGAGAACAAGGGCGGAGTCTCCCGCATACTTCAGGCCGCCAATATGCTCGATGCCTACAAGAGCGGCGGATGGGATGCCCTTACACCGGAAGTTCAGGCAAAGATTAATGCCCTGCGTGGCATCAACACCGACTGGAACGATATCCTGTTCCGTGACACGTTCAACCAAGAGTATAACCTCAGCTTGTCGGGCGGCAATGAAAAAGTCACGTACTACACATCGCTGGGATTTTATGACGAAAAAGGCAACGTGCCCGGTGTCGATGCCAACAGGTTTAACGTGGTGCTGAAGACGAGCTACCGCCTCAATAACTATCTGAAAGTGGGCGCATCACTGTTCGCCAACCGCCGCAAGAGCAGCTCATACCTGACCGACTCCGACGGATTCACCAATCCTGTATACTACTCCCGTCGTGCCAATCCCTATCAGGTGCCATACGATGCCGAGGGAAATTATGTGTATGATATCGACATTCAGGGTCGCGAGGACAGTGATTTGAAGTTTAACGTGTTTGAGGAGCGCGAGAATACCGATTACACGCAGGAGACCACAGGCGTCACTGCGCTTTTTGACGTGGATCTGCGCATCAACAACAATATCAAGGCAACCACCCAGGTCGGATTCCAGCTCGACCATGTGGATATGCAGAACTATGCCGATGCCGAGACCTACACCATGCGCAAGGTCTTTGAGCGTACGACCCTCCCGATACTCGACAACACGACCTTCATCCCCTATGGCGGCCGTCATGTGCAGAGCACCAGCACAAACAAGCAGGTCAATTGGAAGGCCCAGGTACAGTATGACAACACGTTTGGCAACGACCATGACTTCGAGGCCATGGTCGGTACCGAGATACGCAAGACGTGGTATGACTATTTCTCCAGTACAGTCTACGGATACGACCGTAAGACCCTTACGAGCAAGCCTGTGATTTTCCCCTCGGAATCATGGGCGCGAAACTTCCCTCTACATGCCGAGAGCAAGTCGGAGAACGCTTATGCATCGTTTTATGCCACTGCATCCTACTCATACCTTTCCCGTTACACCCTGGGGGCGAGTGTCCGCTTCGACGGGAGCGACCTCTTTGGCGTAGACAAGAAATACCGTTTTCTCCCGCTCTACTCGTTCAGCGGCCTGTGGCGCATTGGCGAGGAGCCATTCCTGCGTGACGTTACGTTTATCAACAACCTTGCGTTGCGTCTCTCCTACGGTATTCAGGGAAATATCGACAAGAGCACCTCATCGTTTGTCATGGGTGACTACAATGTGACAAGTATCCTCCCCGGCACAAGCGAAGACGTGATTGTGCTCGGCAATCCGCCAAACCGCCGCCTGCGGTGGGAGAAGACCCACACGTTAAATGCAGGAATTGATTTTGCCGTTCTCGACAATGCCATATCATTCTCGGCCGACTATTATTACCGAAAGGGTAACGACCTCATTGCACTGCGTATGCTTCCCCTTGAGACCGGATTCCAGTCGACCAACGTCAACTGGGCGAGTATGCGCAACCAGGGTATCGAGTTTGCCATAGCGACCCGCAACATCAACACCAAGGATTTCACATGGACCACCAACCTCAATATCGCCTACAACGAAAACACCGTCCTGCGTGAGACAGTGCCGTCCAACCAGACGACGCCGTCACGCGAGGGGCATCCGGTGAGCGCGATATTCGCCTACAAGACTGCTGGACTTGACGACGAGGGCTATCCCTTGTTTCTCAACAAGAATGGCGAAAAGGTCACGGCCACCGAGTTTATGAAGCTCAACGGTGCCGGCGCAAGCACCCTCACCGCCGAGGAGCAGCGCGACCTTTACACATACATCGGCTCGGGCGACCCTCTCATCACAGGTGGTTTTGTCAATACGTTTACCTACAAGCAGTTTGACCTCACGCTCAACTTCGCGTTCAACCTGCTTATGTACACCCGCGTGACGCCCTCGTATTCCCCGACATGGTTTGACCGTGGCATGAACACCAACCGCGACATCCTCGACCGTTGGACACCGCAAAACCCCAATGCGGCACTCCCGGCGCTCATGGTGGAGGGATATCGTCAGCCCGAGTACGTGCAGTATGCCGAATTTGGTACCTATGGTATGCTTGATTCATGGGTTAAGCGTTCCGACCACGTGCGTCTTCAGAATGTGCGGTTTGCCTATCATCTACCCGGCTCGCTTATCTCAAGGATAGGCATGAAGAATGCCACCGTTGCCGTGGAGGCCCGCAACCTGCTTGTGTTTGGCGCCAACTATAAAAACTACCTTGACCCCGAGACAATGGGCAACCAGTTTGCACAGCCGATTCCCAAGAGTTTCACGTTCAGCCTTAATGTTACTTTCTAAATACTCGACACAGATATGACTAAACTCAAAATATCGACCTGCCTGTTGTCACTGCTGCTCCTGTTTGGCAGCTGTGACAGTTTCCTCGACATACAGCCTATCGGTAAGGTGATACCGACAACCGCTCCTGAATTTCGCGCCCTGTTGACCGAGGCTTACGTCACGGTACCGAGCGACCGGGGGCTGGCATCATTCCGCTCCGACGAGATGTTGATGGATGCCACACTCGCGGCCACAGACCTCAACAGCTATAGCGACATATGGCTATGGAACGACTATGCCGCGTCTGAAAACACGGCGAGTTTCAAGTGGCGTCAGTTTTACCACGTGCTCTTTATCGCCAATTATGTCATAGAGTCGGAGCATATGATTACCGACGGCACGACCAATGAGATAAGGCAGATGGTAGGGGAGTCTTATATGCTCCGCGCCATGATGCACTTCATACTCGTCAATCTCCACGGCCCGGCCTACACAAAGTGTGACCCCGCCACGGCCAAGGCAGTGCCTCTGAAACTCGACAGCGACACTGAGAGGATACTGTCGCGCAACACTGTAGCCGAAGTCTATGCCTCGATACTCTCAGATCTTGTCAAGGCCGAGGAGTATCTCAATCAGGCATCGTGGGAAACGGGATACAACTACCGTTTTAACAAGATTAGTGTCAACGCCCTGCGCTCACGTGTCTGCCTCTATATGGGCGACTGGGAAAATGCGCTCAAGGCGGCACGGGCCGTGCTGTCGGAGAGGAATGAGTTGGCCGACCTTTCCACAGTATTGCCCAACGAGTACACATCACCCGAAAATATAGTGGCCCTTGAGGAGGTTATGACCTCATCCTATGCCCGAGGCATGAAAGTGGATCGCAAATTTTATGGCCTTTACGACTCCAACGACTTGCGCCGGAACTCTTACTACAAACGTGTCACGGTATCCAACATACAGTTACTTAAGGGCGGCAGCAACACATATTCATGCTCGTTACGCGTAGGGGAGATGTATCTCAACGCGGCAGAGGCAGCTCTTGAGCTTGACGAGCCATCCACGGCACGTAAATATCTTCTTGATCTACAGTCAAAACGTTACAATGAGCGCGGCTATACAGCCAAGGAAGCGGCTGTCAACGCCATGACAACGACTGAACTGCGCGAGGAGATATACAACGAGCGAGCACGCGAACTCGCATTTGAGGGGCATCGGTGGTTTGACCTGCGCCGCACAACACAACCACGTATGGAGCGTAACTATAGAGGGGAGACCTATGTTCTCGAACAGGGAGATGAACGGTATACTATCCGCATCCCCGCCGAGGCTATCGAGGCTAATCCCAATCTCGCGAACTGACTTTCACGGCCATAAGGTCATGTCTGACAACATGGCCTTATGGTCTTTACATAACTCAATCAAGACAGAGAACCATCATTTATTAATCAACACTAAGCAGTATGAAAAAATCTGTACTTTTAGTTTTTAGTGCATTGGCAATTACCGCCAATGCTCAGCCGGTGCTTTCGAGCCAATGGGCCAAACCATTGAATGGCGCAGAAATTCCTGCTACCGCAGCGACCACCATCGCTGTCACCTCTTTAGGAAACGTATATTCAACTGGCGTTTTCACCGAGGAATTCTCCTTTGCCGGGGAAGTTTTGGAACCCATTACCGACAGCTCGTACATCCTGAAATACGGGACAAACGGCAATGAAGAATGGGGCGTAGTACTTTCCGGCTCTATCGCAGTAACTTCAGCTACTGTCGACGAGGCAGGCAACCTTTATGTTGCCGGTCAATTTGCCGATGAAGTTGAATTCGGTTCTACTTCTGGCTCCTCCGTTATAAAGGAGGGCGCAAGCAAGGAGGGCGGTTTCTATGCAGAGAAATGCGCAGCCTTCATTGCGAAGTATAACGCATCAGGCGAACTTCAGAGCGTTGTAGATTTTGTACCTCACACTACGCCTGACCTTGTTACTGCCGATTTTGAGCCGGAGGGCTCCGACATATATTTTCGGATAAGCAAGATTGAAGTTGCTAATGGCCGGGTATATGCTTCGGCACTCTATACCTGTGAAACTGTCGCTGCAGGGCTTACATTCAAGGGCGGCCTCTATGATATGGAAGGCTGGGGTATGATATTTACCACAGTCGCTGCTGGTAGCGTGTTCAGTCTTGATGCTGCCAATCTCAACAACGGCAAAGATATCGCGACATTTGGTCAAATTCAATATGGCGATACTCAAAAAGGATCAGCCGCCGTTTCATCGATGTTTGCCCTTAGTGATGCAAATGTTTACGTGGCCTTTACCGGTATTCAAGATTGCAAGCTCACAATCGGCCAGTATTCAAAAGACTATAATTTCAAGGAAGCTCGTCTTGAGAGAGTCGAGGGTTCAGAACATCCTCAGGACCCCAATGATCCCAATTCTGACATAATTTATGATTGGAAAAATTATCCTGCGGAAGTTGGATTTGTCTTGGCAGCCGTAGACGCATCAGGCAATATGGTTTCCATTCATGATTACATGGGCTCAACCTCCGCTGCCTCATGCTTGAATTATACTGGTGGTCTTGAGTCTGCCGGTGAATATCTTCATATGTTGTCAACTTATGAGAATGAATGTCCCTTTGACAATGCGGTTAAAGCAAAAGAAAATTATAACGGTATTGCAGCCTGCAAGATAGCCAAATCTGATTATGCGGTATCCAACGTAGCAACGCGTAATTCTGATTCTGCAACTCCGTCATACTATACCATTAGCAATATGGCTGTGGCAGATGATGTCATATATGGTGCCGTTGCAATCAATACGACATCTGATGGCTTAACCGCACGGAATGTATATCAGACTGAAAACTCGGCATTTGCCAACATCGCATCTGTCATCGACGCTCCTGTTGCTGTAGACGTAAATGGCGACCGTATCGCGTTCAACTCGATTAATGGGAAGGCACTCACGGTACAGTCATATCTCAATACCAATTCGGCCATTGATAATGTAATTTCTGAAAATACAGTCAAGGTTTATCCCAATCCCGTCGTTGATGTGCTCAACTTCTCGATGCCTGTTGATGTGACAATCTACAGCGTTCTTGGCGTGGAGATGAAGCATGCCGACAACGTCTCATCCATCTCTGTCAGCGAGCTTCCCGCAGGACAGTATATCGTGAAGGCTAATGGCAATGCCATCCATGTCTTAAAGAAATAAACTCAATACTCTCATAATAACGGGGGTGGATGTCGCGACATCCACCCCCGTTATTATATAATCACCGTGTCAAAGATACACGATTTCAAGCGGCTTGTAGCCATCGCCATCGGCCGCCAGTCTTGCGCGGTTGAAGAATTCAATATACGGCCCGGTCGTTATATACGTCGGGGCCTTGTGCCTTAACCATGCCGGAGCCGGTTGAGCAATCCACCGGGTCTTGATACGGACCGTGCCGTCGGGCGACTCGTCATACAACCTCAAAACCTCATCATACTCCCGGGCAATGAAATATGTGTAGATGTCGGCTGTAACCAATTGTACGGTACAGGCTACCGCGACAACAGCCTTTATGAATATGCCACGCCACCTTATTTGCGGAAATATCAATCCGAGATAACCGAAGCATGATATAAGGGCATAAAACTGTGGATACCACATCACACGGTTTCCGGTTGGAGCATAGATTCCTATCAGATAGCCTATGATTCCAGCTATGAGGAACATGAAAAAGCGCGAACTCAGGCATTGGTGAAAGGATATGCGCCCCGACCACACGGCATAGGTCATTATCGCCACAGCCAATACGATGCCATTGCCATTGCGGGCCAGCATCATGAGATAAAATGTCACCGGGCGCAAAAGTGTGGCGTGTACCACCTCCCCGCTACGGTAGGCCGTGCACGGCGCCAGTATCAGAATAGCCACACCAAGCCCCAGCAGGGCAATCATGACATATTGCCGCCAATTTGCAGAAGCACGATGTGCCGCCACATACCATATCGCCCCTATGGCCAACGGAAGTGATGCCCCTTCATGCATCGCTCCCACAGCAATCGCAAGTATGGCGAGCCAGCAGTTGAATTGCCTGCCCGAGACAAAATATCTGACCCACAACAGGATGAAAAACGGGGGCCACACATAATTGATACGGAATACCTCCGACGAAAAAATCTGGTCGCCCCAAGGCAAGAGCAGTATCATACATCCAGTCAAGAGATAGCCGAGCACAATATTGCGGCGAGAGATGCCACAAGCCTTTATTGCCGCCACCAGCATACCACACGTAAGCAGGGCTGAAATGATATCGAGCGCCCATTTCGGCAATAAGCCGCACAAAAGGACAAAAAGGACATTTACAAGACGTATATTGTCGTGGAGGTACATCTCATGAAGCACGTTGTGGATATTGTCTGTCGTGTAAGGGGTCAGATTGGCTATGTGCGCCACGTCATCAAGGAGATAGGGCAGCATGAGGTATTGTACCCCCATAAGGAGGGCAAACACGGCGATCATGGCAAGCAGTGGCCTGGTCAGTCCCAAGGGGGCATCCTTTGAAGTCATAGCTGTGTGCGGGTATTTATCTGTTTGGAATTGCAAAAATAGCAATATTAGGCGATACGAAAGCTCTCATCATAAAAATATGACTGAACCTTTTGGAGGGAGAATCGTTTTAATAGTAAAATCTGAAAAAACAAATTGAGATGGAATATATTCAGCCTAAATTACCGTATGCGCCCGATGCGCTTGCCCCTGCAATAAGTCAAGAGACTGTCGATTTTCACTACGGCAAACATGAAAAAGCCTATATCGACAACCTTAATAACCTGATTAAGGGAACTGAATACGAGGATATGGAGCTTGAGGATATTATCCGGAAAGCCAATGGCCCGTTGTTTAACAATGCCTCGCAGGCGTGGAATCATATCTTCTATTTCTTCTCATTCTCCCCCGACGGAGGAGGAGAGCCTGATGGAGACCTTGGCGCGGCCATCAAGGAGCAGTTTGGCTCATTTGACGAGTTCAAGAAGACATTTGTAGATGCCGGCGTGAAAATCTTCGGTTCAGGATGGATTTGGCTTTGCAAGGACGACAACGGCAAGCTCGTCATCGTGCCCGAAAGCAATGCAGGCAATCCGTTGACAAGTGGTCTCAGCCCGCTGTTGGTATTCGATGTATGGGAACACGCCTACTATCTCGACTACCAGAACCGCCGAAAGGATGCCCTCGACAAACTGTGGGACATCATCGACTGGGACATCGTCGCAAGCCGATATTGATAAAGATATTCGTACTTTTCTCATATGATTGGATCAAAAGTAAAGCACTACTTTTAGCACTAAAATTTAGCATAATGTGATGAATGGAGAGGGAGGTCTGCGTGAGCAGCCCTCTTTCTCTGCATATACCCTCGGACAACCACGCCGACGGGTGAAACATTAGTGTCACAGCGAGCGTTTATAATATTGAAAGATATATTATTGATTATTATCATGACCGACAACGTTTCAACAATTTCTCCCGTGCGCCGATGGACACTGCTGACTCTGCGGGTGCTCGTGATTATAGCGTCGATAGTCCTCATCGTCTTTATATCGGATGACACGTTCCGCAACATTTCGTTTCTCGCCGACAAGACCTATATGGAGGTGCAGTGGTGGATATGCATGTTCTTCCTGTTTGACTTTTTTACAGAATGGATTTTTGCACGTAAAAAGTGGCGGTACCTTGCCACACATTTCATGCTCTTTGTCGTCAGCATACCCTATCTCAATCTCATAGAGTATTACGATATCCATCTCTCATGCGAAATGAGCTATCTGATACGTTTCATGCCCCTTGTCAGGGCGGCATACGCACTATTCATCATCATGCTGTCGCTCTCAAACAACAAGATTTCCAGCATGTTTGTATGCTACATCGTGCTGCTTGTATCGACCATATATTTCTTCAGTCTCGTGTTTTTTATCGAGGAGCACTATGTCAACCCCGATGTCGGCTCTTTCTGGTCGGCCCTTTGGTGGGCTTTCATGAACACCACAACCATCGGATGCTACATCTCGCCTGTCACCCCCACGGGCAAAGTCATTGCGGTGATACTCTCCGCCGAGGGGCTGATGCTGTTCCCTGTATTCACGGTATATCTCACCAATGTGATTACCCGTGGCAACCTGAACGGAGCTGTAGGGGAGGAGATGTCATAAAATACCTCCGGGACTACCGCACTGGCAGCTCACACATGATTACAAATGCCATGAAAGATGTCGGCTCGACGCATTTATGTCGGTTTTGGCTGCATTATGTTGCGCTTTTGACGGTTTATGATTATCTTTGCGATTCAAAATGTTTATTTAGGTGGAAAAGACGAAGAAAAATACGGCGGTGTTGCGTATGCACTGTCCCGACCAGCCGGGAATCATTGCCGTCATTACTGAATTTATTACTACCAACCGGGGTAATATAGTATATCTTGACCAATATGTCGATAAGGTAAACGGCATATTCTACATGAGGGTAGAGTGGGATTTGGAGCAATTCATAATCCCTACGGAGAAAATAAATGACTATTTCAATACCCTCTATGGGCAGCGTTATGGACTTACATACAAGCTGAGTTTCACGAGCCACAAGCAGCGCATGGCTATCTTTGTCTCCAAGATGTCCCATTGCCTGTACGACATCCTTGCCCGCTATATCGCAGGGGAGTGGGACGTGGAGATTCCTGTCATAATCAGCAACCATCCCGATCTCGCTATTGTCGGCCAACAGTTCAACATACCGTTTGAGGTGATACCCGTTACCAAGGATAACAAGGCCGAGATGGAGCAACGCGAGTTTGAGCTGCTCGACAGATATGATGTCGACTTTATCGTGCTCGCACGCTATATGCAGGTGCTGTCGGAGGATTTTATCAACCGTTATCCCAACAGGGTCATCAATATCCACCACTCGTTCCTCCCGGCGTTTGTCGGTGCAAAGCCATACCATAAGGCATATGAGCGCGGAGTAAAACTCATAGGCGCGACAAGCCACTACGTGACCACCGAGCTTGATGCCGGCCCGATTATAGAACAGGACATCGTGCGCATCACCCACAAGGATACAATCGATGACCTCGTGAAAAAGGGGCGTGACCTGGAGAAGATTGTGCTGTCGCGTGCCGTGGAGAAGCATATACAGCGTAAGATTCTCACTTACGACAACAAGACTATTGTATTCAGTTAGGCGGCGCCCATGAAGATAGCCATAATCAAGTATAACGCCGGAAACAATTTCTCAGTGCAGTGTGCACTGGGGCGTATCGGTGTCGAAGGCCATCTTACCGACGACGCCGACATTATACGCTCGGCCGACAAGGTGATATTTCCCGGAGTGGGCGAGGCCGCCGCAGCCATGCACTATCTGCGTGAACGGAATCTCGACGAGCTGATAAAGTCACTGACACAGCCAGTGCTCGGCATATGTATAGGACAGCAACTGCTGTGCCGCCACTCCGAGGAGGGAAATATTGACTGTCTCGGAATCTTTGACGAGGATGTGAGGCGTTTCCCCGGAAATAATCCGGATTTCAAGATTCCCCATATGGGCTGGAATACCATAGGACAGATAAATGGCAAGTTTATCCCCAAGGAATTGGAGGATGCCTACGTGTATTATGTGCACAGCTACTATGTCCCGGTCGGGAAAGCGACCGAGGCTGTGACCGGTTATGTCGTCCCGTTCAGTGCCTCCCTGCATCAGGACAACTTTTACGCCACCCAGTTTCACCCTGAAAAGAGTGGTGCGGTAGGTGAGAAAATCCTCAAACGTTTCATTGAGCTATGATTGATATTATACCCGCCATAGATGTCATCGACGGCAAGTGTGTGCGTCTCACCAAGGGCGACTATGCCCTTAAAAAGACCTATGCCGATGATCCGTTGGACGCCGCAAAACGCTTTGAGGATGCCGGCTGCCGCCGTCTCCATCTGGTAGACCTTGACGGCGCAAAGTCGAGCCATATCGTCAATTACAGGACTCTCGACCGCATAGCTTCCCGCACGGGGCTTGTGATAGACTTTGGTGGTGGCCTGAAAAGCGATGAAGACCTGAGGATTGCCTTTGAAAATGGCGCGGCAATGGTGACAGGAGGCAGCATCGCGGTGAAAGAGCCGCAGATTATGGAGCGTTGGATCGCGGCATACGGCCCCGGGCGCATAATCCTTGGGGCCGATACCCGTAACGGGAAAGTCTCCACTTCGGGTTGGATTGACGACAGCGACCACGACATCGTGCCTTTTATCGAGAGATATGCCACGATTGGCATACGCCAGGTCATTTCTACCGACATCAACGTGGACGGGACGTTGGAAGGCCCCTCGATTGCCCTCTACCGCCGTATTATGGAGGCCGTGCCGTCAATCACTGTGATAGCCAGCGGCGGAGTGGGGGGAATGGACGATATCGTCCGGCTTGAGGAATCTGCCGTGCCTGCCGTGATTGTGGGAAAGGCCATATACGAGGGGCGCATAAGCCTTGATGACGTGTATAAGTTTAACATCAACAACCGATAGGATATGCTTGCCAAGAGAATCATCCCATGCCTCGACGTGAAGGACGGCAAGACCGTCAAAGGAGTCAACTTTGTCAACTTCCGGGACGCCGGCGACCCTGTCGCATTGGGCCAGAAATATAGCGAGGATGGGGCCGACGAGCTTGTATATCTCGACATAACGGCCTCTCATGAGGGACGAAAGACATTCATAGACCTCGTGAGGCGTGTGGCCGAGAACGTCAGCATACCCTTTACCGTCGGAGGCGGCATAGGGCAAGTGGGCGATGTGGAGAAACTGCTGAACGCCGGAGCCGACAAGATTTCTGTCAATTCATCGGCATTGCGTGACCCGTCATTGATTGACGGCATAGCGTCACGGTTTGGCAACCAGGTCTGTGTCGTGGCCATAGATGCCCGATTTGATGATGGCGAATGGATATGCTATGTCAACGGCGGACGGATACCGACCGACCGCCGTCTCATCGATTGGGCGAGAGAGGCCCAGGAACGCGGTGCCGGTGAGATACTCTTCACATCGATGGACCACGACGGTGTGAAAAACGGGTTTGCCTGTGAGGCTCTCGCGAAACTTTATGACACACTTGCGATACCGGTGATAGCTTCGGGTGGAGCAGGGGATTACAGTCATTTTTACGATGTGTTTGTCAATGGCCATGCCGATGCGGCATTGGCGGCAAGCATATTCCACTTTAACGAGATTCCTATACGTGCCTTGAAGGAATACCTGTCAGGCCGTGGAATACCAATGAGATTATGACAAAAATATCAGAAGATATGGATATAAATTTTGACAAAATGAACGGGCTTGTGCCTGCCATCATACAGGATGCCCGCACCAAAAACGTGCTGATGCTCGGATTTATGAACCGGGAAGCATATGATGTCACGGTGAAGACCGGCAAAGTCACGTTCTTTAGCCGCACTAAAAACCGCCTTTGGACCAAGGGCGAGGAGAGCGGCAATTTTCTAAATGTCGTTTCTGTCGCAAACGACTGTGACAATGACACCCTATTGATAAAGGTGATACCTGTCGGTCCCGTATGCCATACCGGCAGCGACACGTGCTGGAACGAGGAGAACGCCTGGGGTGTGGAATTTTTCCGTTATCTTCAGGATTTCATATGGCGCCGTCATGAAGAGATGCCCGAAGGCTCATACACTACCTCCTTGTTCAAGAAAGGCGTCAACCGCATGGCCCAGAAGGTCGGTGAAGAGGCCGTAGAGACCGTCATAGAGGCAACCAACGGCACTGATGACCGCCTTATATATGAGGCTTCCGACCTTATATATCACCTTATTGTCCTGCTCACCTCAAAGGGGCATCGCATCGAGGAACTTGCCGAGGAACTTGTAAAGCGCCACAAAGAATAACATTACAGCCTATTGTCAGCCATGAGCGTCGTAAAATATCGTGATGTGGAGATCCTGCGCAAGGAACATGTCGTGCTCAAGCACGTGACATTTGAGCTTCAGGCAGGGGAGTTTGTGTATCTGATTGGAAAGGTCGGCAGCGGCAAGAGCAGCCTGCTTAAATCCATGTATGCCGAGATTCCTGTCTCGCAGGGCGATGCACAGGTGCTCGACTTTGACCTTGTGAAGATAAAGCGCAAGGAAGTGCCTATGCTCAGACGATCCATCGGCATAGTCTTTCAGGATTTCCAGTTGCTCACCGACCGCAATGTCTATGAGAACCTGCGGTTTGTGCTTGATGCCACCGGCTGGAAAAACAAGGCGGAGATTGATGACCGCATAGAGCAGGTGCTCAAGGAGGTGGGTATGCTCAACAAGAGCTACAAGATGCCTCACGAGCTTTCGGGCGGCGAGCAACAGCGCATCGTCATCGCGAGGGCGTTGCTCAATAAACCGGCGCTTATCCTTGCCGACGAGCCTACCGGCAACCTTGACCCTGCGACAGGAGAACAGATTGTGCGCCATCTCCACCGTATCGCCGAGGATGGGACGGCTGTTATAATGGCCACACACAATCTCTCCCTCGTAGAGCAATTTCCGGCTCGTGTGCTCAGGTGTGACAATAAACTGATACAGGAATCCCCTTTGGAGGGCATCAAAGATGCATCCGAGCCTCAAAATGTGGGAAAGGAGGAGATTGTCGTGGAGGAGATTGTGCCGCAAGAGACCGGTGAATCGGAAAATAAGGAAGAAAATTGAGGTGTAAAGTTGAAAATTGATTGCAATTTTATAACTTTGCATAAAATTTGTAAGATAGTTTGATTATTAACTCCCCTCTTAATAACTTGCGAGAATGAAAGTCTTGAAATTTGGAGGTACTTCGGTTGGTAGTGCCCAGCGAATCAAAGAAGTGGCTAACCTTGTGACAGCACGCGGCAAGAATATCGTCGTGCTCTCAGCCATGTCAGGCACGACCAACACTTTGGTCGAAATATCCGATTACCTGTATAAGAAGAATATAGATGGTGCAAAAGAGACAATAAACATGTTGGAGCGTAAATATGCCACGACAATTGACCAGCTGTATTCCTCGCAGGAATACAAAGAGAAGGCTCTCAAGGAGGTAAAGTCGTGCTTCAACTATATCCGCTCGTTCACCAAGGATATTTTCACCTCATTCGAGGAGAAGGAGATTCTCGCACAGGGCGAGCTTATGTCAACCGCCATGATGAATCTTTATCTTCAGGAAAAGGGGGTTAACTCTGTGTTGCTCCCCGCTCTCGACTTCATGCGCACCGACAAGAACTCCGAGCCCGACACGCAGTATATCAAGCAGAAACTTAACGCCCTGCTCGACAAGTATTCCGATGCCGACCTCTATATCACCCAGGGTTTCATATGCCGCAATGCCTATGGGGAGATTGACAATCTCCAGCGTGGAGGCAGTGATTACACCGCGTCGCTTATCGGTGCAGCCATCAATGCCGACGAGATAGAGATATGGACCGACATCGACGGTATGCACAATAACGACCCCAGATATGTCGAAGGTACCGACCCGGTCAACGAACTTCACTTTGAAGAGGCTGCCGAGCTTGCATACTTCGGAGCCAAGATACTCCATCCGACTTGCATCCTGCCCGCCAAGCTGAACAATATACCCGTAAGGCTTCTCAACACCATGCAGCCCGATGCGGCCGGAACTTTGATTTTCAATGCCGCGCCTTCACGCTCGATAAAGGCTGTCGCAGCCAAGGACAATATCACGGCGATAAAGATTAAGTCGGGGCGAATGTTGTTGGCATATGGCTTTCTCCGCAAGGTATTCGAGATTTTCGAGACCTATCAGACACCCATTGACATGATTGCCACCTCCGAGGTGGGCGTTTCGGTGACTATCGATAACGAGCGCAACCTCATACAGATTCTTGACGACCTGAAAAAGTTCGGCACTGTCACAGTCGATAAGGATATGGTCATAATATGTGTCGTGGGCGACCTCGAATGGCAAAACCGTGGCTTTGAGGCCGAAGCTCTTGACGCGCTTAAAGATATCCCCGTCCGAATGATTTCATACGGTGGCAGCAACTACAATATCTCATTCCTTGTCCGCAAGGAGGATAAAGTCAAGGCCCTTAACCTGTTGAGCGACCGGCTGTTCAAGTCTAAATGACAGTGGCATCGTCCCCAATTCTTTAATCATATTTGTCAATGAGTGCATTTCCTATAGATGAGCTGCAAAAGCAGCCCACACCATTCTATTATTATAATCTCAACCTGTTGCGCGAGACCCTTCGCACCCTTAAAACAGCAGCCCCCGAAACATTCTATCATGTGCATTATGCGATTAAGGCCAATGCCAATCCGCTTCTGCTCAAAGAGATATGTGAGGCCGGACTTGGCGTGGACTGCGTAAGCGGAGGAGAGATAAAGGCGGCTATCAATGCCGGGTTCTCTCCCTCAAAAATAGTATTTGCAGGAGTAGGGAAGAGCGATTGGGAGATAAGGCTTGCATTGGAGGCGGGAATTGCCTGTTTCAATGTGGAGTCCGAGCCTGAGTTGGAAGTCATCAACGATATTGCCATCACATTAGGCAAGGTGGCAAATGTCGCTCTCCGCGTGAATCCGAATATTGATGCCCACACCCATCATTACATCACGACGGGACTTGCCGAGAACAAGTTTGGAATTCCAATGGAAATGTTGGAACGCATAATAGGTCGCTGTCAGGAATTGTCGGGCGTAGAGCTTATAGGACTGCATTTCCACATCGGTTCGCAGATTACCGAAAATACACCTTTCAGACTGTTGTCTGACAAGATAAACGCCCTGCAGGACACGTTCAATGCACGTGGTGTCTATTTCAAGACTATAAATGTCGGAGGCGGTCTTGGCATTGATTACGACAATCCCGATAAGAATCCCATACCTGATTTTGAGGGATATTTCGACGCGTTCCGCAAGAATCTCGTTCTCCGTCCCGGACAGCAACTGCATTTTGAGTTGGGACGCGCCATTGTCGGGCAGTGTGGCTCGCTGATTACCCGCGTTCTTTATGTAAAGGAGGGGCTTGAAAAGAAATTTGCGATTGTGGATGCCGGCTTTACCGAACTTATCCGCCCCGCACTTTACCAAGCCCACCACAAGATTGAAAACCTCACAAGCGACGGTCCGGTTGAACAATACGACGTCGTAGGGCCCATCTGCGAGTCCAGCGACTGTTTCGGTGAGAAAGAGGCACTGAATCTTGTTTCAAGAGGTGACCTGCTGGCACTGCGTTCAGCCGGCGCTTACGGCGAGATAATGGCGATGCAATATAATTGCCGTGCATTGCCAGGTTGCCTTGCCAAATAACCGAAGCATTATATTCGTATACAAATGGAACCTCGAGCCAAATAGTCGAGCAACTACATACGATAAATACATCAAGGCAGATTGAGTAGGACAGTCTCAATCTGCCTTGTCTGTTTGTCCTGCATTCTGCCCTCCGCTCCAATCGTACTTAACATAATGCCGATTATGGGGAAATTAATAAACAATCCAATTATCGCGAGACAGCTACTTAATATATGCAATAATCCAATCGCTAATATAGGGCTAATTTCTTTTTGAATGTAATTATCACTATATTTACACATTAAAGATATGAGATTTTGCACAAATAAAATATTGGTCCTGTCTATTGCGGTTATGACTGTTTTTGTGTCGTTGCTGCAGTATCACCATCACAGTTGTGACGGGACAATCTATTTTGCAGTCTCGGAAACTGAAGATATAGTCATTGGCTCATCGCGCAATCATCTGACCGAATGTAACCATGAAGCCTGTCCTCACGACGGCAATGCGACACACGGCGGACACAAATGTGCCATGCATGTGACATCCGGGGATATTATAGCCTCACGCCATTGGCAACCGGATTATATGATGATGCCTTTCCATGGATTCCCGGGATATTGTATAGATCTTGAAATCTGGGAATCCCTAATCCGCATTATATTTCCACAGCAGGTATTGCTGCATACAGGCAAGAGGATTTTCCAAAATAAATTATTCAGGGGGCCTCCGATGATGTTCCTTAATCTGCCATGGAGCGCAGATTTGATAAGCTAAATACAGGAATACTCATCTTAGCCGGCATATACTATGTCGGCATCACTAAAAAATCACATGAAATCACTATATATACTGCTGATTGGTTGCGGTTTAACCCTATTAGGCGCATGTAGCCATTCGGCAAAGGAGGATGGTCTCGACCATGACCATGCCCATCATGAGAATGAGCATGAAGAATCATTGCAAGAAAAGGAGACGGGACATGAAGATGAAATAATATTGTCGGCAGATGCCGCAAGACGATTTGGTGTTGAGATTGAGACTTTAACTCCGGGAATGTTTGCCGAAGTAGTGAAAGTCTCGGGCCAGATTATCCCGGCTCCGGCCGATCAGGCGGTTGCGTCTGCCCAGTCGTCGGGCATATTGACATATTCGTCCAACATACTTGAAGGCTCAAGAGTCAGTGCCGGCAGTGTGATTGCGACAATCTCGGCCAAAGGCATGGCTGGCGGCGATGCCAATGCCGCCGCAAAAGCGGCCGTCGATGCCGCCAAGCGTGAATTGGAGCGAATAACGCCACTGCACGCCGATGGAATAGTGTCCACAAAGGATTATAACGCAGCGCGCCAAGCCTACGAGAGTGCCATGGCGATGTATTCGGGTAGCGCCGGAGGCAGTCGGGTGGTCTCCCCTATCGGCGGTGTCATAACATCGGTGATGGTGAGACAAGGCGAATATGTGGATGCGGGACAACCTATAGTCGCAATCTCCAAAAGCGAGCGTCTGACGTTGAAGGCAGAACTTCCTGAAAAATATTTCAAACTGTTGCCGTCGATAACTACAGCAAAATTCCGTACGGCATACTCCGATTCGGTCGTTTCATTAACTGACCTAAACGGGCGTCTCCTGTCCTCCTCATCAGTCACCGGTAATACACAGGCCGGATATATCCCTGTCTATTTCTCATTTGAGAATCGTGGGGAGGCCGTGCCGGGAGCATTTGCCGAAATCTACCTGATTGGCATGCCACGCCACGATGTCCTGACCGTCCCTGTCGAGGCGGTCACCGAGCAGGAGGGCGCACATTATGTCTATGTGCGTCTTGATGAGGAAGGTTACCAAAAGCGGCGTGTCGTGTTAGGCAGTTCGGATGGTCAGTCAACCGAAGTCTTATCGGGCATACAAGCCGGTGAGTCGCTCGTCACCAAGGGAGCTGTAGTCGTCAAGATGGCCGAATCTTCAGGCATTGTGCCCGAGGGGCATTCTCACACCCATTAATTAAACAGCTATGCTTAACAGGATAATACGCTTTTCTATAGCCAACCGCATAAGCGTCCTTATTGTCGCAGGCATAGTGATGCTTGCCGGGATGGTTGTGCTTTTGCGTACGGAGGTGGATATTTTTCCGGACCTCAATGCTCCTACTGTGGTCGTTATGACTGAAGCTCCCGGATATGCTCCCGAAGAGGTCGAGAAGCTCGTCACTTTTCCCATCGAGACATCGGTGAATGGCGCTACAGGCGTGCGACGTGTACGCTCGTCGTCAGCTACAGGTTTCTCGGTTGTGTGGGTAGAGTTTGACTGGGGAATCGATGTCTACAAGGCCCGGCAGATTGTATCAGAGAAAATATCCTCGGTGGGCGAGCAGCTCCCTGTTGGAGTCAAGACCCCCACCCTTGGGCCTCAATCGTCAATCCTCGGGGAGATAATGATAATCGGCCTGACATCCGACTCCACCTCCTTGGGAGAGTTGCGCTCGATTGCCGACCGTCAGATCAGCCCGCGATTGCTGTCGATAGGCGGTGTCTCGCAGGTATCGGTCATCGGTGGAGACGAGATGGAATATCAGATACAACTCTCGCCGGAAAAAATGAAGTACCACAATGTGACGCTTGACGAAGCTACCGCTTGTGTGGAGGGCATTAACGATAATGCCTCGGGAGGAATACTTTACGAGTATGGCAACGAGTACATCATAAAGGGCGATGTGAACACCACGTCGGTTGATGAGATGGCCAAATCGGTAGTTAGGAGCGACGCGTCCGGCGTGATATTACTTGGCGATATAGCCTCTGTTGTCAAAGCTCCCAAGTCACCGCGTCTCGGTGTGGCCTCTGTAAAGGCAGAGCCTGCGGTACTTATCACCTGCACAAAACAACCCTCGGTCGGCACAATCGAACTGACCGGGCGCATAGACCGGGAGTTGAGCGATATTGCCTCCACCCTACCCTCCGACATCCATATCTCGACTGACATTTTCCGTCAGAGCGAATTTATAGACAACTCCATCAGCAATCTGCAGCAGTCGCTGTTTGAGGGCGCGATATTTGTCGTGGTGGTCCTGTTCTTCTTTTTGATGAACCTGCGCACGACCCTCATATCGCTTGTCGCACTCCCACTCTCCATCATAGTCTCCGTACTGGTGCTCCATGTGATGGGTTTCAGCATCAACACTATGAGCCTTGGCGGTATCGCCATAGCCATAGGCTCGCTTGTAGATGACGCGATAGTGGATGTGGAGAATGTGTACAAGCGTCTGCGCGAGAACCGTCTTTTGCCGCCCGACAGGCAACAGCCCGTCAGGGATGTGGTATATCACGCCTCCACGGAGGTCAGGATGCCGATATTCAACTCCTCGTTGATAATTATCGCCAGCTTTCTACCGTTGTTCTTCCTCACGGGCATTGAGGGCCGTATGCTGATACCCCTTGGTGTCTCATTTATCGTGTCGCTGATTGCATCGACAGTCGTAGCCCTTACCATTACCCCGGTCCTATGCTCTTTCCTTCTTGGGTCTCCCCGTGCTACAGCCCGCATGAATACCGAGCCGTCGACCATGAGATACCTCAAGTCGGTATACGGGAAAACTCTCAAATGGTGTTTTGCCCGAAAACGTATCGTTTTGGGCGTGACAGGAGCATTGTTTGTCGCGGCTATCGCTATATTTTTCACTCTCGGGCGCAGTTTCCTCCCGTCATTCAACGAGGGTTCTTTCACCATCAATGTGAGTGCCCTGCCGGGTATATCATTGGCGGAAAGTGACCGCATCGGACGCGAGGCTGAAAAGATAATAATGTCGGTTCCCGAGGTGCAGACCGTGGCCCGCAAGACAGGCCGTGCAGAGCTTGACGAGCACTCCCTCGGCGTGAATGTGTCTGAGATTGAGGCTCCTTATCGTCTTTCGGGACGCAGTCGGGGCGAGGTGGTCAGGGAATTGCGTGCCAAATTGGCGGAATTGCCCGGCGTCAACATCGAGATAGGACAACCGATATCCCACCGTATAGACGCCATGTTGTCAGGCACGGAGGCGCAGATTGCCATAAAACTCTTTGGCGATGACCTGACCGCCCTCTATTCTGTAGGCAATAAGGTAAGGGAGACGATAAAGACCGTGGATGGTGTCGTGGATGCCAACATAGAGCAACAGGTCGGACGACCGCAGCTGGATATACGCCCACGTCGCGATATGCTTGCCAAATACGGCATAACGACACGTGATTTCACTCGCTTTGTCGATGTCATGTTGGGCGGTACAGTCGTGTCGCAGGTATATGATGACGGGCTGCCATATGACATCACGTTGCGGGTCGATGATGGATGCCGTGGCAGCATGTCGGATATTTCCGATCTCATGATTGACAGCAACGTAGGTAAGATTCCCTTGAGCTATGTCGCCGATATTGTCTCGACATCGGGGCCCAATACCATCAATCGAGAGAACGTCAAGCGACGTATAGTGGTGTCGGCCAATGTGGAGGGACGCGACTTGCGCAGTGTGGTAAATGAGATAAAGGATAAGGTCGGGAGCGAGGTCACGATGCCGGCAGGATTCTACGCCACCTATGGAGGCCAATTTGAGAGCGAGGCTCAGGCATCACGCACGTTGGCTTGGGCTTCAATAGGCGCGTTGCTTATAATATTCATGCTGCTCTATCAGGAGTTCCACAACTTCACCCAAGCCTCTATAATACTGCTCAATATGCCGTTGGCAATGATTGGTGGCATATTTATCCTGAGGTTTACCTCGGGGGAATTGAACATTCCCGCTATCATCGGTTTTATATCATTGTTGGGTATAACGACACGCAACGGCATGTTGCTCATGTCGCGTTACAACCATCTGAGGGATGAACATATGGGATTGGTCGAGAGAATCTATCGTGGTTCGGGCGACCGTCTTTCCCCTATTATTATGACGGCGTTGACATCAGCTCTCGCCCTTATACCGCTTGCATTGCGCGGCGGCGAACCGGGCAACGAGATCCAGTCTCCCCTGGCGGTCGTGATATTGGGCGGGTTATTGTCCTCTACGGTGTTGAATGTGTTTGTCGTCCCGATAGTATATTATATCTCCTGTAGTAAAAAAGAGAATGTCAATATTGAAAAATAATATTTATGAAGATTATCCCATTCATAATTGTCCTTGCCGGAGTCTATACAGTCCCGGCCCATGGGCAGGGTTATGGCCGCTTCCTTGAGGAGGTCGCGTCAAACAATCTTGAGTTGTCCTCGTCGGCCGACATGATGGCGGCTGAGTTGGCGACCCTTAAAAGCGAGAACAACCTTCCCGACCCGGAGGTAGGATTTGACTACATGTGGGGGCGTCACGATGTCGGTAACAAATATGCTCTTTCGGTAACGCAGTCGTTTGACTGGCCCGGCCTGTATCATGCCCGCGCCAAGGCGGCCAAGACCACATCGATGGCTATGGCGTCGCTTGCGCGTGCGAGATGCATGGACAAGATGATGGAGGTAGAGCAATTGTTCATAGATATAATCAACACCCGCAAGAACCTCGCGCTCTACTCCGAGAGTATGCGTCTGCTTGACTCCTTGATGGCCAAATACAGCAAGGGGGCGGCAAACGGTGAGTTCACACGTCTTGATGTCAATAAGATAAGGCTCTCGCAGCTGTCGGTATGTCGCCGTAAGGCCGATATCCAGACTCAGCTTGACGGACTTGTATCCGACCTACAGGCTACCAACGGTGGTAAGCCATGCGCCCATATCGTCGACGGGCTGTCAGACTACGAGCATCGTGCCCTACGTCCTGAGGATGAATATCTGGCACAGGTCGAGCGATATGATCCGCAGGTAATGTCGTCAGTCCTGACACGCCAGTCTCAGGAGCAGATGGTGAAAGTGGCAAAGATGGGAAATCTTCCGTCGTTTTCCATCGGATATGCCTACGAGAATGAGCCGGACGAGATACACAACGGTATTTCCGTGTCGATGACTCTGCCGTTTTTTTCCAACCGCAACAAAGTGAAGGCAGCAAAATATGCGGCACGTGCGGCAGAAACTGACATTGCGGCGATGATGGTAGACCGCAATACTGTAATGCGCTCCGACTATGAAAAAGCCCGGGTATTGAAGACCGAGCTTGACGAGTATGATGAGATATTCGGTAACTCCGATTACCTCACGTTGCTTAAAAAGTCACTTGACGGGGGGCAGATGTCCCTGTTGGATTACATTCAGGAGATGCAATACTATCTTGACGAGATGTCCACCATGCTATCTACGGAGTATGAGCTACAGCAAGTGATGGCCCGTCTCAACCGTTACAGCCTGCTCGACCATATCCCGACACCGGACCGTTAAGATACAACATAGAAAGAGAGGGGCACCTAATGGTGCCCCTCTCTTTCTATGCATTTATAATGTCAATTAATTGCCCAGTTCTGACAGGAATTTTATCCTGACAAGCCTTATTTCATCTTCGGTACATTCGCTGCCGAGTTCCTTGATTGCGGCCTCAAGGTCGTCGCTCTCGCTCTCCTTGAAGTACTCGAATATATCTTCCTGATGGTCCTCGTCCATTACCTCGTCAAGAAAATAGTCTATGTTTATCTTGGTTCCCGAGTAGACGATAGCCTCTACCTCATCAAGGAGTTCCGAGAACTCAAGGCCCTTGGAGTCGGCCAGTTCATCGAGCGCAATCTTGCGGTCAATACCCTGGATGATGGAAATCTTCAGTTTGCTCTTATTGGCCACGCTGCGCACACGCAAGTCCTCGGGACGCTCTATCTCATTCTCTACGACATGAGCCTTGATGACCTTTACAAATTCCTCGCCATAGCGCTTGGCCTTGCCCGCCCCGACGCCGGGAATGTTTTGCAGCTCCTCTATGCTTATGGGATAGGTTGTCGCCATCGCCTCCAGCGACGGATCCTGGAATATGACATATGGAGGCAGTTCAAGTTTTTTAGCGAGTTTCTTACGCAGGTCCTTGAGTATGGCATACAATTCCGGGTCTACGGCACAGGATGCCCCGCTCTTGACCACGACCTCCTCCTCATCCTCATTAAAATCATTGTCCTCGACAATCTTGAATGAGACCGGCTTTTTCAGGAACTTCTTGCCTTTTTCAGTCACCTTCACAATACCATAATTTTCAATATCCCGGTCAAGATAGCCTCCTATGATGGCTTGCCGTATCACGGCATTGAGGAAACGCTCATCGCTTCCTTGGGCACAGCCGAACACCTCAAGCTCGTCCTGCTTGTATGACTTGACCTCGGCATTTGTCTTGCCGAGCATCACATCTATCACATGGTCGGCCTTAAATTTTTCCTTCAGTGCAGAGACGGTCTCTATCACTGCACATAAATCATCTTTTGCTTCCACTTGTTTCTTTGGGTTTAGACAATTGTCACAGTTCCCGCAGTTGTCAGATTCAAAACTTTCGCCAAAATAATGGAGAAGTGTACGCCGGCGGCATAGCGAAGACTCGGCATATGACGCGGTCTCAATCAGCAGTTGCTTACCGATTTCCTGTTCGGCAATCGGCTTCCCCTGCATGAATTTCTCCATCTTCTGCAAATCCTTATGGGCATAGAACGTTATGCACTGCCCCTCGCCTCCGTCACGTCCGGCACGCCCGGTCTCCTGATAGTAGCCTTCAAGCGACTTGGGCATGTCGTAATGGATTACAAACCTCACGTCGGGCTTGTCAATACCCATGCCGAAGGCTATTGTGGCCACAATAACATCAATCTGTTCGAGCAGGAAAGCGTCCTGGTTGGCCGAGCGCGTCGCGCTGTCCATTCCGGCGTGATAGGGCCTTGCCTTGATGTTGTTCACCACCAGCAGTTCGGCAAGTTCCTCCACTTTCTTGCGGCTCAGGCAATAGATGATACCCGACTTTCCCTCGTTTGACTTGATGTACCTGATTATATCCTTGTCGATATTCTGTGTCTTTGCCTTCACCTCATAATAAAGGTTGGCCCGGTTGAATGACGACTTGAACACCGGGGCATCAAGCATTCCGAGATTTTTCTGGATGTCATGCTGCACTTTTGGGGTGGCCGTAGCCGTGAGGGCTATCACAGGCCGCTTGCCTATCTCGTTGATGATTGGGCGTATGCGACGATATTCGGGACGGAAGTCATGTCCCCATTCAGATATGCAATGGGCTTCGTCAACAGCATAGAACGATATGGGAACTGTCTTTAGAAATTCAATATTTTCATCCTTTGTAAGTGACTCCGGGGCGACATACAGCAGCTTTGTCTTCCCCGAGACGACATCATTTTTCACCTGATCGATTGCGGCTTTATTCAATGAGGAGTTGAGGAAGTGGGCCACGTCGTCATCCTCACTGAAATTTCTCATCGCGTCAACCTGATTTTTCATCAGCGCGATAAGGGGAGAAATCACTATGGCCGTTCCCTCCATCAACAGCGATGGCAACTGATAGCACAGGGACTTTCCTCCTCCTGTCGGCATCAGGACAAAAGAGTCGTTGCCGGCCATGAGGTTGGCAATGATTGCTTCCTGATTGCCTTTGAAAGTGTCAAATCCAAAGTGCTTTTTTAATTCTTGGGAGAGAGTGTTTTTAGTTGCCATGGCAAGAGAGGTTATAAAGTTTTCTCGATTGGTGTCTATCGGTCGATTTTTATCTGTTTATTTCAAAATGTGCATTTTCGAGCTTCTGGAGGGCATAGTCACGCGACACGGCGAACTCCTTGGCGTCGGATGACGGCATCTCATACATCGCGTCAATGACAATGGACTCTACTATCGAGCGTAGTCCGCGTGCGCCAAGTTTATATTCTATCGCCTTGTCGACGATGAGATCCAGGACATCATCGTCAAAGTGCAGCTTGATACCGTCCATTGCAAACAGTTTCTCATACTGCTTTACTATCGCATTCTTAGGCTCGGTCAATACACGCTTGAGGGCGTCACGGTCGAGGGGCTCGAGATGGGTCAATATTGGCAGACGTCCGATAATCTCGGGTATCAGTCCAAATGACTTCAAGTCCTGCGGGGCAACGTACTGGAGCATGTTGTCGCGCTGTATGCGCTGCTTGGAGGCATCGGTGTTATATCCCACAACATGCGTGTTGAGACGCTGCGCAATCTTGCGCTCGATACCGTCAAACGCGCCACCGCAGATGAACAGTATATTCTTGGTGTTCACCGGTATCATGCGCTGCTCCGGGTGCTTGCGTCCGCCCTGTGGGGGCACGTTGACTATAGAGCCTTCCAACAGCTTGAGCAAGCCCTGCTGCACGCCTTCGCCGCTTACGTCGCGCGTTATCGAGGGGTTATCCCCCTTGCGGGCAATCTTGTCTATCTCGTCGATAAACACGATGCCGCGCTCGGCCTGCTCGACGTTGTAGTCGGCAGCCTGCAGCAGGCGTGTCAGGAGGCTTTCTATATCCTCGCCCACATAACCGGCCTCGGTGAGCACCGTGGCATCGACAATTGTGAACGGTACATTGAGCAGGCGCGCTATCGTCTTTGCCAGCAAGGTTTTACCTGTGCCGGTAGGGCCGACAAGGATGATATTGCTCTTCTCAATATCCACTTCATCATCCTTATGCTGGGCAAGTCGCTTATAGTGGTTATATACAGCTACCGACAAGAATTTCTTGGCGTCATCCTGCCCGATTACATATTGGTTGAGGAAGTCGTTTATCTCTTTCGGCTTGGGGATATCCGTGAGATCAACCTCACCATTCCCCGCCCCTTTATTGTCGGTCGAAGACCCGAGATAGTCCTTTATCAAGCCCTCAATCTGCCCCACGCAATCGCAGCATATGAAAGTGCGCCCGTCAGGGGCTGGCACCATAACCTCCACACTGCTCGCGTCACGACCGCAGAAAGCACATTTCGGCGTATCCTTCTTTGCCATATCAACGATTGGACTTGATGAGGACATCGTCAATCATGCCGTATTCCTTGGCTTCCTGTGCGGTCATCCAATAGTCGCGGTCGGAGTCGCGCTCAACCTTGTCAAATGGCTGCCCGGAATGGTCGGCAATTATGGAGTAAAGCTCCTTCTTGAGTTTCTGAATCTCGCGTGCGGTAATCTCGATGTCCGATGCCTGCCCTTGCGCGCCACCCATTGGCTGGTGTATCATGACGCGCGAGTGGCGCAGGGCAAAACGCTTACCTTTTTCCCCGGCAACGAGCAACACGGCAGCCATTGACGCGGCCATGCCGGTGCATATAGTGGAAACATCGCTTGAGATGTACTGCATCGTGTCATATATACCAAGCCCGGCATATACCGAACCGCCGGGGGAGTTGATGTATATCGACACATCCTTGCCGGGATCCGCCTGGTCGAGGAAGAGCAGTTGAGCCTGGATGACATTGGCCGAATAGTCGTTTACATCGGTCCCGAGAAATATGATGCGGTCCATCATAAGGCGCGAGAACACGTCCATTTGGGCGATGTTGAGCTGACGCTCCTCTATGATTGTGGGCGAGATATAGCTGGAGGAGATTGCGGAAGCGTATTGGTCAAGGGCGAGGCCGTTCATGCCAAGGTGCTTTACCGCATAGTTTCTAAATTCGTTATTCATAGAATAATTTGTTGAATCAATTAATATTCAAAGATACATAAAAAATCGCATCCGTCAAAAAAATGGGAATAATTTTATAAGTGGCTATTCAAATTTAATTTATGCTGTATGCGCGATTTATTTTGAGGTAAAATTGGTTCTTAAAGAGGGGAGTTATAATCATAAACGACCGATGGGAGAATTGATTTTCCAATTTTGAATAGGCCCTTATTCCCGTTTTACGGGATGACAGAATAGGGGCACCGGTTTTCCGATGCCCCTATTTACGACAATATGATATTGGCGTCTTATGTCTTATGCCTTTGCGGCCAATTCCTTAAATTCGTCGAGAGACACGGTCTTCTCCTCGATATCGGCGGCATTCTTGATGGCGGTGAACAGCTTGATATCGCCTACCTCCTCGACAATGCGGGGACGATACTGCTTGTCGGCAAGTATGCGCTTTGCATAGTCGGCGAGAGTCTCGTCGTCAATGTTAGTCATGCCGTACTGCGCAAACTGGTTGGCTGCGATAAACTTGGCGTGGTTGAGCACATCGGCCTCCTCTATTTTAACGTCAAGCTGCTTGGCGATACGCTCCTTGATGAGCTGCCATTTGAGTGACGGCTCCATACGGGCAAACTCGGCATCAATATTCTCGGCGGTGAAGCCGCCGTTGCGTGCTACAAGCCATTTCTTGAGGAACTCCACGGGGAGCTCCACATTGCCGTATTTCTCGACAAGGATTTTCTCCGTGTCGGCACGGAAGAGCATGTTGCTGTTGCCGATAAGCTGCTGGGCTATCATATCCTTGAGCGCGGCGAAGTATTCTTCCTCGGTCTTCACCTTATCGCCAAACACGTTCTTGAAGAACTCCTCGTTAAGCTCGGCGAGCTTGACAACGATGATTTCAGAGATGGCAAGCTCAAAGTCGCCTGTCACATGGGCTGCACGCTCCTTGTCAATCTGGAGCATAGATGACAGCTCTGTCGCATTGCCGTCGCAGGTCTTGTAAGGATTGAATACCACCTTGTCTCCGACCTTCTTGCCTTCAAACTTGTCGGCCTCCTCCTTTGACTTGAAATACATGGGAGCTACGATGCCGTTGATGACCTGTATCGCATCTTCCGATTCCTTTACAGTGCCATCCTCGTTAAGTTCCATAATGGCGCCCTTGACGAGAGCCTTGGGCTCGAATGTCTCGCCGGGGACTTGTGCGCCAAAACGCTCGCGGAATGCCTGATTCTGCTGGTCGATCATCTCCTGCGACACCTCGATGAGGTTAAATGGGAGCTTGGTCTCCTTGTCGATTTTCACGTCGATTTCGGGAGCGAGACCTATCTCATATTCAAATGTGAAGTCTTTCTGGTTGACGAGATCAAGCTCTTTCACCTCTACGGGCAGTGGCTCGCCAAGAATGGAAAGGTTGTTCTCCTGTATATATTTTGACACGGCCTCATACACCTCACGGTTGATGACATCGCTTGTCACCTGCTTGCCGAAACGGCGTTTCAGTTCGCCGAAAGGCACATGGCCCTGACGGAAACCGGGAATGGCATGACGCTTGCCAATCTCCTTGAGGTCCTTTGTCACTTTGTCCTGATAGTCTTTTTCTTCGACCGACACAGTGAGTTTCGCGCTCACATTGCCGGTTTTGTCTAATGTTACGTTCATATATTATTTATTTACATTATAAATATGCACTCTTTCCGATATGAAATCGACTTGCAAAATTAATTTTTATTCTTCGATTAACCAATTTCATGTGCCTATTTTTGTCTGCGACCAATATCACACTGCAAAAACCGCGCCAAAAAAGCTGTGGCATATGCGCATCAACCTCTCCTTATGGGAGGTGGTTTCAAAAAAAAATAGTAAATTTGCGCCACATATTACTTTAACTACTATAACAGGAAAATAGCATGGTTGTTTTCTTCAAAAAAGGCGCCAATCACATTATCGCAGTAGAAACCACCCACAAGTTTGACGACACGGAGTCTGAAAAACTGTCGTGGCTGTTTGGTGGTGCCACTCCCCTATCATCGACATCGTTAAAAGGATGCTTTGTCGGCCCTCGCCGTGAAATGATTACCCCCTGGAGCACAAATGCAGTCGAGATTATCCAGAATATGGGTATTGAGGGGGTCTCCCGTGTCGAGGAGTTCGATCGCACGTCTGAGGCAACCCCACGCCATGACAAGATGCTCCAGCGGATATATGACGGGTTGAACAGCAAAGTGTTCACAACCGAAAAGAAGGCCGAGCCTATCGTGTACATAGAGGACATCTCTGAATACAACAAGCGCGAAGGTCTTGCACTGAGCGCCGAGGAAGAGCAGTATCTGCGTGACCTTGCCGCCAAACTTGGCCGTCCACTGACCGACAGCGAGGTGTTCGGATTCTCACAGGTCAATTCGGAGCACTGCCGTCACAAGATATTCAACGGCACGTTTGTCATTGATGGCGAAGAAAAGCCCATGTCCCTGTTCAAGCTTATTAAGAAAACTTCACAGGAAAATCCGAATGGACTCGTATCGGCCTATAAGGATAACGTGGCATTTGTCAACGGACCTGTTATTGACCAATTCTATCCTGCCAATCCCGACCGTCCCGATTATTTCGAGGTCAAGGATGTTGAGACGGTGATATCCCTCAAGGCCGAGACCCACAACTTCCCCACCACGGTCGAGCCTTTTAACGGCGCGGCGACCGGCACAGGCGGCGAGATTCGCGACCGTCTCGGCGGAGGCAAGGCGAGCCTGCCTATCGCAGGCACTGCCGTCTATATGACATCCTATCCGCGCATGTCGCCGGAGCATCGCTGGGAATTGATGATGAATCCCCGCGCATGGCTCTATCAGACGCCGTGTGACATACTTATAAAGGCATCCAACGGAGCGTCCGACTTCGGCAACAAGTTTGGGCAGCCGCTAATCTGCGGTTCGCTGCTCACATTTGAGCATGACGAAAACGGCAAGCAGTATGCCTATGACAAGGTGATTATGCTCGCCGGCGGCGTGGGCTTTGCCGCCAGGAAGGACGCTATAAAGGGTGAGCCGGAGGCCGGCGAGAAAGTCGTTGTGATGGGTGGTGACAACTACCGCATCGGAATGGGCGGCGGTGCCGTGTCGTCGGTGGAGACGGGCCAATATGACAACGCCATAGAGCTTAACGCCGTGCAGCGCGCCAACCCAGAGATGCAAAAGCGTGTCAGCAACGTGATACGCGCCCTTGCCGAAAGCGACAACAACCCTATCGTCTCAATCCACGACCACGGTGCAGGCGGCCATCTCAACGCCCTGTCGGAACTTGTGGAATCAACCGGTGGACGCATTGAGATAGACGCATTGCCTATAGGCGACAAGACCTTGTCGGCAAAGGAGATTGTCGGCAATGAGAGTCAGGAGCGTATGGGTATGGTGCTCAAGGCTGACGATATCGAATATGTGAAGCGCATATCCGAGCGTGAGCGTGCCCCGTTCTATGTCGTTGGTGAGACCACGGGCGATGACCGGTTTGTGTTTGAGCAGAAGGATGGCGTCAAGCCTATTGACCTTGCAATGGCCGACATGTTCGGCAATTCGCCGAAAACCGTGATGACCGACAGCACGGCGGATGTGAAATATCGTGATGTCGAGTATGACGCATCCAAGATTGACGAATATGTGCGCGATGTGCTCTCATTGGAAGCCGTGGCATGTAAGGACTGGCTTACCAATAAGGTCGACCGCTCCGTGACGGGCAAGATTGCCCGTCAGCAGTGCCAGGGAGAGATACAGCTGCCGTTGAGCGACTGTGGCGTGGTATCGCTCGACTATAAGGGCAAGGAGGGTATCGCGACCTCGATAGGCCACGCCCCGCAGGTCGCTCTGATTGACTCGGCAAAGGGTTCGGTCATCGCTGTGGCCGAAGCTCTTACCAACATCGTAGGCGCTCCGATTGAAAATGGCATAAAGGGCATCTCCCTTAGCGCCAACTGGATGTGGCCTTGCAAGAATCAAGGCGAGGATGCGGCACTCTATCGTGCGGTGGAGGCTTGTAGCGACTTTGCGTGCGCACTGGGTATCAACATACCCACGGGCAAGGACAGCTTGTCAATGACGCAGAAGTATGGCGATGACAAGGTATTTGCCCCCGGAACGGTCATAATATCTGCTGCCGGCCCTGTAAGCGACGTCAGGAAGACCGTTTCACCGGTTCTACAGGCCAAGAAATCCACATTATATTATATAGACTTCTCGGGCGACTCTTTGAAACTCGGCGGCTCGGCATTCGCCCAGTCACTCAACCGTCTTGGTGCGGAAGCCCCTACCGTCAATGATGCGGCACAGTTTGTCAAGACATTCAATGCCGTGCAAAAACTTGTCAAGGACAAGGCACTGTTGGCCGCACATGACGTTTCGGCCGGAGGTCTTGTAACGACACTTCTTGAAATGACATTTGGCAACACCGATGGCGGTATCAATTTCTCCACCGCAGGAATATGCGCATGGGGCGAGGATGACCTCGTGAAGATTCTCTTTGCCGAGAATCCCGCGCTTGTGATACAGGTTGCCGAGAACAAGGTAGAGAAAGTGGAGAAGATGCTCAATGCTGCCGGCGCAAAATTCTGCGCTATCGGTGAGCCGTCGGATGAGCGTACATTGATGATACGACACGACGGTACAGAACATATGCTTGGCGTCGACTATCTGCGTGACGTATGGTTTGAGCCATCCTATCTGCTCGACTGTGTTCAGAGTGGCGACAAGTGTGCCGCCATGCGCTTTGAGAATTACAAAAAGCAGCCTATACGCTACCGTTTCCCGTCAGGATTCAACGGCAAGCTCGCAACCCGAGGCCTCGCATTGCGCCGGGACGGACGCAGCGGTGTCAGGGCAGCCATAATCCGCGAGAAAGGTGTCAATGGCGACCGCGAGATGGCCTATTCGCTCTATCTTGCCGGGTTTGACGTGAAGGATGTGCACATGACCGACCTCATGAGCGGACGCGAGACGCTGGAGGACGTCAACATGATTGTATTCTGCGGCGGATTCTCCAACTCTGACGTGCTCGGCTCTGCCAAGGGTTGGGCGGGAGGCTTCCTCTGGAATGAGAATGCAAAGCGCGCCCTCGACAACTTCTACAAGCGTGAGGACACATTGAGCCTTGGTATCTGCAACGGTTGCCAGCTCATGATAGAGCTCGGGCTGATAAATCCCGGACACGCCAGGAAAACGACAATGGAGCACAACGTGTCACATAAGTTTGAGTCACAGTTCCTCGGGGTCACGATACCTGCCAACAATTCCGTGATGCTTGGCTCTATGTCAGGCTCCAAACTCGGCATTTGGGTTGCCCACGGCGAGGGCCGTTTCAACCTTCCCGAGTCGATGGACAAGTACAATGTCGTGGCAAAATACAGCTACTCGGCTTATCCAGGCAACCCCAACGGCTCCAAGGCTTCGGTTGCGGGAATCGCGTCGGCCGATGGCCGTCATCTGGCGATGATGCCCCATCTTGAACGTGCCATTTTCCCGTGGCAATGCGGATTCTATCCCGCCACACGCCGAAACGACGAGGTAACACCATGGATTGACGCCTTTGTCAATGCACGCCGGTGGATCGAGGAAAAAACTAAAGCATAAATCTCTATAATATAGTGGAGGCAGCCATGACGGCACGTCTCCACTATATCATTTATAACTCTATAAACATAGCATATATATGGGAGGCTTTTTTGGCGTTGCCAAGAGAAAACATGAAGAGTGTATCAACGAGTTGTTTTATGGCACTGACTACAATTCCCACATGGGGACCAAGCGTGCCGGAATCGCGACATGCCACGACGGCATATTCACACGCTCGATACACAATATAGAGAACTCTTATTTCCGCTCCAAGTTTGAGGGCGACCTCGCTGATTTTCAAGGACCGGTCGGCGTGGGCGTCATTAGCGACACCGACGCGCAGCCTATTATCGTCAACTGCCATCTCGGTAAGTTTGCCATCGTAACGGTGGGACGCATCAACAATATTGTAGAGCTGGAGAAGGAGTTGCTTGCCAAGGGACACCACTTCTGCGAGCACAGTTATGACATCATCAACCCGACAGAGATGATTGCGGCCCTCATAAGCGAGGGCACCGACTATGTGAGTGGCATTGACAATGTGTTCAAGCGTGTCAAAGGCTCTTGCTCGATGCTCCTGCTGACCGAGAACGGCATAATAGCCGCACGCGACAAGCTCGGCCGTACCCCTGTAATCATAGGGAAGAAAGAGGGTGCACATGCCGTCACTTCCGAGACCTGCGCGTTTGCCAATCTCGGGTATGATATTGAGTACACCATGGGACCCGGTGAGATAATGGAGGTGACAGCCGACGGGATACGCCAACTGCGTGCGCCCGGTGAGCAGATGCAGGTGTGCGCGTTCCTTTGGACCTACTACGGCTATCCGGCCTGTGAATATGAAGGACGCAATGTCGACTGCATGAGATATGACTCGGGATTGGAGATGGGAAAGACCGATAATACTGAGGTTGATATGGTGAGCGCCATTCCCGATTCTGGCATCGGCATGGCCCTCGGATATGCGCAGGGAAAGAAAGTCCCCTATCAGCGCGGCATCGTGAAATACACCCCCACGTGGCCGCGAAGTTTCACGCCGAGCACTCAGGAACGGCGTGAGCTTGTAGCAAAGATGAAGCTGATAACCAACAAGGCACTCCTCAACGGCAAGAAAGTCATCTTCTGTGACGACTCCATCGTGCGCGGGACCCAGCTTCGCGACAATGTGAAGGACATGTTTGATGCCGGGGCCAAGGAGGTGCACATGCGCATCAGTTGCCCGCCGCTCATATATCCCTGCAAGTTCCTCAATTTCACCGCCTCGAAGAGCAATATGGAACTCATCACGCGCCGTGTCATAGAGGAGCTGGAGGGCGACCCCGACAAGAACCTTGAGGCATACGCCACCACAGGTTCACCGGAATATGAGAAAATGGTCGACCGCATACGCGAGCAGTTGAACATAACCTCACTGAGGTTCAATCCCATCGAAAACGTGGTTAAGGCCATCGGATTGCCCAAATGCAAGCTATGCACCCACTGTTTCGACGGCTCAAGCTACGATTGACAACCAGTTTTACCCTTTTTAAGGGTTACTTAATTTTATAAGTTGATGATTATTATTAACTTTGTGGAATTGTACGAATATAATATTATCTAATATCCTTATTAATTATGAGTTTGAACATCATCGTGCTCGCAAAACAAGTGCCCGACACTCGTAATGTAGGCAAAGATGCCATGAAGGAAGACGGTACAATCAACCGTGCCGCGCTTCCCGCTATTTTCAATCCCGAGGATCTCAACGCGCTTGAACAGGCGCTCCGTCTCAAGGACGCCAATCCGGGATCGACTGTGACACTGCTTACGATGGGACTTCCCCGCTCGGCAGAGGTCATCCGTGAAGGAATGTACCGTGGCGCCGACGGCGGTATTGTGCTCACCGACCGTGCCCTTGGCGGCGCCGACACACTGGCCACTTCCTATTCGCTCGCTGCGGCGATACGCAAGTTTGGCAATTATGACATAATCGTGTGCGGTCGTCAGGCAATTGACGGCGATACAGCCCAGGTCGGTCCCCAGGTTGCCGAAAAGCTCGGCTTACCGCAGGTGACATATGCCGAGGAGATTATCGAGGTTAAGGATGGCAAGGCCACCGTTAAGCGTCGTCTTGAGAACGGCGTGGAGACCGTCAAGGCTCCCCTCCCTCTTGTGGTCACTGTCAATGGCTCGGCTGCCGAATGCCGTCCCCGCAATGCGCGTCTCGTACAGCGTTATAAGTATGCGGCATCGACAAGCGAGAAAAACGCCCTTGCCGATGACAAGAAGGCCATAGTGGAAAGCCGTCCCTATCTCAACATCAACGAATGGAGTGCAGCCTACGTGGAGGCCGACCCCGAGCAGATCGGATTGCCCGGCTCACCCACAAAGGTCAAGGCGATTGAGAACGTGGTATTCACGGCCAAGGAAAACCTCGTGCTTGAGAACAATGATGAGCAGATTGAGGCTCTCGTAAAAGACCTTATCGCAAATCACACCATTGGCTAACGTTTAACATTCACACTTTTAACTATCATGTCAGATAACAATAATCTCATAGTATATTGCGAGTACGATGACGGCAAGGTGGCCGATGTGAGCCTTGAACTACTCACCAAGGGCCGTCAGTTGGCCGACAAGCTCGGTGTCAAACTTGAGGCTGTGGTTGTAGGCGACAAGCTCGATGGTATCGAAAAGCAGATATTCCCATACGGCGCAGACGTAGTCTATAAAGTAGAAGACAAGCGCCTCTACCCATACACTTCAAATCCCCATGCCGCCGTATTGATAAACCTTTTCAAGGAAATCAAGCCCCAGATTTGCCTCATGGGCGCAACCTGCATCGGCCGCGACCTCGGTCCCCGCGTGTCATCATGCCTCCACAGCGGCCTCACCGCCGACTGTACGGCTCTTGAAATCGGCAACCACACCGACCCCAAGACCAAGAAAGATTACGAGAACCTGCTCCTTCAGATACGCCCCGCCTTCGGAGGCAACATTGTCGCCACCATCGTCAACCCCGAGTGCCGTCCCCAGATGGCTACCGTGCGCGAGGGCGTCATGAAAAAGGAAATCCTCGACGAGAACCACAAGGGCGAGGTCATCAACCTTGATGCCGCCAAGTATGTGAAAGACGAGGACTTCGTGGTGGAGATTATCGACCGTCACATCGAGAAGTCAAAGGTCAACATCAAGAACTCTCCCATCATCGTGGCCGGTGGCTACGGCGTTGGCAGCAAGGAGAACTTCGAACTACTCCACAAACTCGCCGAGACTCTCGGTGGTGAGGTCGGCGCATCGCGTGCCGCTGTCGATGCGGGGTTTGCCGAGCATGACCGCCAGATTGGCCAGACAGGCGTCACCGTGCGTCCCAAGCTATATATCGCCTGTGGCATCTCAGGTCAGATACAGCACATCGCCGGTATGCAGGAGAGCGCAATCGTCATCTCCATCAACAATGACCCCAACGCGCCCATCAACACAATCGCCGACTATGTGATTACCGGCGATATAGAGGACGTGGTGCCCAAACTCATTAAGTATTACAAGAAAAACTCCAAGTAAAGAATCATGGCAAACTTTTATACAGACAATCCCGATCTGAAGCATCACCTCACCCACCCGTTGATGCGCAAGATTGTCGAACTCAAGGAACGTAATTACACCGATGCCGAGAAGTTTGACTACGCACCATTCAACTATGAGGATGCGATGGACAGCTACGACAAGGTGCTTGACATCGTAGGCGAACTTTGCGGCGGCCTCATTGCCGAAAACGCCGAGGGTGTCGACCATCAGGGCCCGCGTGTCGAGAACGGCCGCGTGATTTATGCCGACGGCACACAGCAGAATCTTGAGGCGTGCCGCAAGGCCGGCCTTATGGGCATGGCTATGCCTCGCCGTTTCGGCGGTCTCAATTTCCCCATCACCCCCTACATCATGGCGGCCGACATCGTAAGCCGTGCCGACACCGGGTTTGAGAACCTCTGGGGATTGCAGGACTGTGCCGAGACCATCTACGAATTTGCCGATGAAGACCAGAAGCAGCGTTACATCACCCGCGTATGCGAGGGCGAGACCATGTCAATGGACCTCACCGAGCCAGACGCCGGCTCCGACCTCCAGTCAGTGATGCTCAAGGCGACTCAGAAAGAGGACGGCTCATGGGTGCTCAACGGCGTGAAGCGATTTATCACCAATGGAGACAGCGACATCCACCTCGTGCTCGCACGCTCCGAGGAGGGCACAAAGGATGGTCGCGGACTCTCCATGTTCATCTATGACAAGCGGAATGGCGGTGTCACCGTACGACGCATAGAGAACAAGCTCGGTATCAAGGGCTCGCCTACATGTGAGCTGGTGTTCAAGAATGCCCCTGCCGAACTTTGCGGCTCACGCCGGCTCGGTCTTATCAAGTATGTGATGTCGCTTATGAACGGCGCCCGACTCGGCATCGCCGCCCAGTCGGTAGGCGTCAGCGAGATTGCATTCCGCGAGGCATTGGCCTATGCCAAGGACCGCAAGCAGTTTGGCAAGGCTATCATCGAGTTCCCGGCTGTATATGAGATGATATCCATCATGAAGGCCAAGCTCGACGCCTCCCGCTCGCTCCTCTACGAAACATCCCGTTTTGTCGACATGTACAAGATATACGAGGATATCGCCAAGGAGCGCACCCTCACACCCGAGGAGCGTGCCGAGATGAAGAAGTACAGCAAGCTCGCGGACGCCTGCACTCCTCTCGTCAAGGGAATGGGCAGCGAATACTGCAACCAGAACGCCTACGACTGCATCCAGGTGCACGGCGGCTCCGGCTTCATGAAGGACTATGCCTGCGAGCGAGTGTATCGTGACGCACGCATCATTTCCATCTATGAGGGCACGACCCAGTTGCAGGTTGTCGCCGCCATTCGCCACGTGACAACCGGCACATACCTCGGACTCATCAAGTCTTACGACGAGCAGGAAATCGCCGAATCGCTGAAGCCGCTGAAAGAACAGCTCGTGGCAATGACCGCCGCATACGAGAAGGCAGTTGAGACTGTAGGCGCTGTCAAGGATGCCGCCTATGGCGACTTTATGGCACGCCGCCTTGTCGAGATGGCAGGCAATATCATCATGGGCTACCTGCTGTTGCTTGACGCAACGCGCAACGAGTCGTTCACACGCTCAGCCAAGGTATACGTGAAGATGGCTCAAGCCGAGGTCGCAAAGCACTCCGACTTCATCGCCAATTTTAATCCCGCCGATATCGCGGACTACCAGCTCTAAAAACGATATTCAAAATGAAAGACGGGCGTCAAAAATATTTTTGACGTCCGTCTTTCATTTTGTCACGTCGCGGAATAATGACAGATAGCTGTCGGTCATCATCTGTAGGCGGTAATTGTCAAGCACATGTTGGCGGCATGAAGCTGAAAAGCGGGATTTACCGAGATGCTTGATGTCGCGGATGCAACCAATCACGCCGTCAATGTCCCGAAAATCCATGACGCGCCCCACTCTGTCATTGACAGTCTCAACCTGGGCCGTGTTATTGTTCACTACCACCGGGAGTCCACAGCTCATGGCCTCGACAGTAGTCATGCCGAAAGTCTCCTCAAGCGATGGATTGATGAAGACATCTGACGAGGCATATTCAGCGGCGAGAAGCCGAGGGTCTCTGATGCCGCTTATCATGGCAATCTCCTCATCATCAGCCAATCGCGATTTTATCTTGTTAAGAGTCTCCAGACCCTTATTACGCTTCCAGTTTGACGCCACGGCGATGATTCTGAATCTCGATGAAGTCTCAATGGTTGCGTCGGGTGAAAAGATTGATGTATCAATCCCGTTGGGTATCACCTCTATGCGATGACCTGAGAGAAATGAGCGGTGAACTTCGGCAGCAAGCCACTGCGACACACAGACAATTGTCAGCTGTGGCAGCGTCCCAAACAGCGATTTCTTCAGATTATAGTTTTCCGATGCGCGGGAACGGCCATATGACACCGGATATTCCCGTGTCGCCTCGCAGTCGCGACATCCGTATTCCCAATTATGACATTCCCGCGCCGTGTAGTAGGCGCAATGTCCCGTAAACGCCCAGCAGTCATGCAGGGTCCATATCACAGGACTGCCATACTCCCTGAGGAACGAGAACAGGAGTGGATAATTGATATAGTGTCCGTGGATATTGTGCATGTGCACTATGTCGGCCCTTTTTTGCATTATGTCCCGGCATAGCCTAAACGTGCTTGAAACCGAGAAAAGCCCTTCGCGGTCAGAAATACGGCTCCGCAATGCATGAGCTACCGTATGCAATCCGCGTGACATGCCATAGTCCCGCGCCGAAATATACGCCTCGTCACCCGCTTCCGTGACAGCATCGGCAATGTCGAGCATTATCCGTCCGGGAGCATTGTCCCGGCGAGCTACAGTGTTGATTTCATATATCCTCATATTACGGGCGGCTATCATCCGCTCAAAATTACGAATAATAAACCGTTCTGCAAACTTTTGTCGGTAAGGCATTTGGTCAATAGCGCGAAAATTCATACCTTTGCATCGCTTTTTAGCATCCCGTGTGATGGGAAATTAAGGAGCAAGACTTAATTTTGAGTAACACAACAAATTAAAACAATGGAAATTTTCAAATTGTCAGCCGAGCCACGTGTAAACCTCGGCAAGAAAGCCACAAAGGCTCTTCGTGAAGAAAACAAAATCCCTGTAGTGCTTAACGGTGGCGAGATTGTCGAGCTTCCTTTCAATGGCACCCTCAAGGAAGGCCAGAAAATCGTGGAAATCGGCAACGGCAAAGGTCTTGTGACAACCGACCTCGTTGTAACCAACGATGCAGTACGCAAGCTCGTCTACACTCCCGACATCTTCGCTATCGAACTTGATGTAAACGGCGAGAAGAAGATGGCAGTCCTCAAGGACATCCAGTTCCACCCCGTAAAGGACACGATTCTCCACATCGACCTTCTTGAGGTAAATGACACCAAGCCTGTGGTTATCGAGGTGCCTGTCAAGCTCGAAGGTCACGCCGAGGGTGTTAAGGCCGGTGGTAAGCTCACGCTCTCCATGAAGAAAATCAAGGTAAAGGCTATCTATACCAATATCCCCGAGCGCGTTGTCATCAACGTTGACAACCTCGGTCTTGGCAAGACTCTCCAGATTGGCGAGCTTCACTTTGACGGTCTTGAATTGATGAACGCCAAGAACGCTGTGGTTTGCGCCGTACAGCTCACCCGTGCCGCACGTGGTGCCCAGGCCGCCCAGGGTAAGGCATAAACAATCTGAGCATGAAATATCTGATTGTGGGGTTGGGCAACATCGGCAGCGAATACCATGGAACCCGCCACAACATAGGATTTAGAATATTGGATGCCTTAGCCGAGGCATCCAATATTTCTTTTTCGACCGAGCGTTACGGCGACATCGCCCGCATGAGGCTTAAAAACAAGCAGCTTATACTGCTGAAGCCCTCCACATATATGAATCTCAGCGGCAACGCCGTGCGCTATTGGAAAGAGAAAGAGAATATCGAACTTGACCATATACTCATTATGGTTGATGATATCGCGTTGCCTTTCGGCGCAATACGCATAAAGGGCAGCGGAAGTGACGCCGGACACAACGGGCTAAAGAACATCGCGCAGATGCTCGGCACGCAGGCATATCCCCGGCTGCGCTTCGGCATAGGAGGCGACTTTCCGCGAGGCTGCCAGATTGACTTCGTGCTTGGGCAATTCACTCTTGACGAGAGACAGAAGCTCCCCGTGCGCGTTGATGTCGCGATCGATGCCATAAAGACATTCTGCCTTGCCGGCATAAACACTGCGATGAATACCTACAATAACAAATGACAGTATGGCACTTTCTGAAGAACGTATAGACAAGTGGATGTGGGCGACCCGCATATTCAAGACACGCACTATAGCGACCGACGCCTGCAAAAAAGGGCGAGTATATGTAGGGGATGCCTTGGCAAAGCCGGCGCGAGTAGTGAAAGTCGGCGACATCATAAAAGTCCGCAAGCCTCCCGTAACCTATTCTTTCCGAGTAAAAGCATTGACAGCCAACCGTCTCGGGGCAAAACTCGTGCCCGACTACCTTGAAAACATCACCCCCCAGTCGGAATACGATCTGCTGGAAGTAGTCAAGATTTCCGGCTTTGTAGACCGCCGCAAGGGCTTGGGCCGCCCGACCAAACGTGAGGGTCGTGAGTTGTCGCGTTTCAAGGAAGAGAGCTACGATGACGGCTGGGACTTTGATTTCGACTTTGATGAAGACGAGGAGTAGAACTCCTGACAATACTATGCCCCATAATAATATATGAACAACATACGCCGGTATACCCCTCAGGACAGCCTTGTCGACCTGATAAATGACAACTACTCCATACTTCCGGTATTGAGCCGTTTTTCAATTCCGCTCGGGTTTGAAAACAGACGAATAGCCGATGTCTGTACCGACGCGGGTATTGACTCTGAAGTATTCCTGTTTATTGTCAATTTCATACTGTCGGGCAAGATTGACAACTCACGCATGTCGACAATATCGCCCGAGGCCATAGTCGATTTCCTACATAACTCCCACGACTATTACCTCTCATACAAGATTCCCCATATAAGGCAGAATCTTCTCAATGCCTTGGACGAGACACATTCCGACATAAACCCGGCAATAATAAGCTTCTTCGACGACTACATCGAGCAGGTCAAGGAGCATTTCAGGTATGAGGAGAAGAAGGTTTTCCCATATGTACGAAATCTTATGAGCGGCAAGCCTTCAAGATACAATATAGGCATGTTCAAGAAACATCATGATGACATTGATGAAAAATTGTCGGACCTCAAGAATATAATATTGAGATACTACACGACCTCAATGCCAAACAAGATGTATGACGTGCTGGTCGATATCTACAATTGTGAGGAAGACCTGAAACAGCACACCGACATAGAGAATCACATACTCATCCCCATGATATCGCTTGTCGAGCAGCGCAACTGCCCAAACTCACGCATATGAGACACCTCACTATTGCACTCTTTCTCCCCGCCCCCATCCTGTCGGAGGGTGTGAGACATTTTTTGGAGAAATTGCCGCCCGACAACATATCTGTGGTGGAATTGACTGAAGCGCGCTTACATGAGACCATAAGGCAATCACGTCCCTCGGTCATGATTGCCGATGCAGTGATGCTGGGGGCTGCGGACCTGGAGCTGCTGCGGGAGGAAACCGACGGAAAAATGAAAATCATAGGTGTGCACACTGCCGCACTCCCCTTAGGACATTTAAGGAAATATGACGAAACCCTTTCGGTATACGATCAGGAGGAGACAATATTGAAGACACTGCACCGATGTGTGACACCAAAAGAACCGGACGGGAAGCAGCAGGCCCCCGAATTGAGCCAACGTGAGAAAGACGTGGTCGTGGGCATCGTCAAGGGGCTATCAAACAAGGAGATAGCGACCGAGATGAACGTATCGGTCAACACCGTGATGACTCATCGCCGTAATATTGTCTCAAAATTGCAGATACATTCTCCGGCTGGCCTTACAATCTATGCCATAGTCAGCAAACTGGTGCGCCTTGACGAGATACAGGCCAGCCTGCCCCGATAATCAATATCACCCCCTAACACTTTATCAACGACAGGAACTCCTCCCGCAAGGCTGCATTTTCAGCAAACTCACCAAGGTAATCTATAGTCGTGGTCGATGATGACTGCTTCTCGACACCGCGCATCTTCATGCAGAGGTGCTGCGCATTGCACTTTACGATCACCCCCTTGGCCGACAACGTATCATATACGGAGCGGCAAACCTCGGCCGACAGCCGTTCCTGCACCTGAAGTCTACGTGCAAACACATTGACGACACGCGCCAGTTTGCTCAGTCCAATCATATTCCCGTCAGGGATATAGCCGATGGAAATAGTCCCGAAAAACGGGAGTATATGGTGCTCGCAGAATGAATAGAACTCTATATCCTGTACAATCACCATCTTGGAGCCGGCATATTCAAATATCGCCTGGTTCATAATCTCCCCTGCGTCCTGACGATAACCCTGCGTGGCATAGTAGAGTGCCTTTGCCGCTCTGACAGGAGTCTTTCGAAGACCCTCGCGGGTGGGATCCTCGCCAATAAGGCGTATGATGCTCTCGTAATGGGAGGCTATCTCCGCTATTGTTTCTTCTGCATTCATCATCGTTGCTTGAGCCTGTTTAATGTGATGCCCCGGCGTTTATACGGTCGCGTACCACCCTCACCTCACGCCGGTATGAGGGGAATGTCTTACGTATTTCCTGAGCTGCTTCCTGTGCATCCTGCTCGGTCCTGAAATCCCCTATCCTCACACGCCAAAATGGCGAATGGTAGGACACGTAGCTCCTGTATTGGGGATAACGGGCATTGATATTGCGTGCGCGCCCCCTTGCCTCACTCTTGGCTGTACGTGGATTGTTGTCGGAGAATACCTGAATACGGTATCCGGCCATCTTGCCGGTGGCGACACGCTGTCCCGACTCCTCGTCAGCGGTATGCTCCTGTGTCCCCAGCCGCTTGGAAAGCCCCTCGGGCTGTTGCACCGTATTTTCAGTGCCATCCTCTATATGTTTCACAATCGGAGTCTGCTGTGGCGTATCGCCGTAGGCCACAGTGGCGAGAGAACCGAGAAATATCAATGAAGCAGTACAGGAGAGTCTAAATCTCATAATTTGTTTGCAAAAAATTAGGCTACAAAGATAGTGAAAAACATCTTTGTAGCCTATGATATGGATAGTATTTTTTACTCGAAAGCGGTAACTATCCCCATGAACGAGTCAGCCTGGAGAGCCGCACCGCCGATGAGGCCACCGTCAACATTGGGCTTTGCAAAAAGAGCCTTTGCATTGGAGGGCTTGCAGCTTCCACCATAGAGGATGGAGGTGTTGTCAGCTACAGCTTCGCCATACTTCCCGGCAATGACGCTGCGGATGAAAGCGTGCATCTCCTCGGCCTGGTCGTCGGTGGCAGTCTTGCCGGTACCGATGGCCCATACAGGCTCGTAAGCGAGGATAATCTTGCCGAAATCCTCAGCTGAAAGATGGAAGAGCGCATCGACAATCTGCTTCTTGACCACATCAAAGTAAGTGCCGTTCTCGCGCTCCTCAAGCACCTCGCCGATGCAGAAAATCGGAGTAAGGTTGTTTTCAAATGCAAGTGCGACTTTCTCCTTGAGGGTTTCGGATGTCTCACCGTAATACTGGCGGCGTTCCGAGTGGCCGAGGATTACATAAGTGGCGCCGGTAGATGCTACCATCGGCGCTGAAACCTCACCTGTATATGCTCCTGACTTGTGATCAGCGCAGTTCTCGGCACCAAGACCGAGCTTCTTCTGGTCGATTACGGCATTGACTGAGGCAAGGTGCGTGAACGGTACACATATCACGACATCGCACTTGGCGTCGATGTTCTCAAGTGCTGCATTGACCTCTTTTGCAAGAGCCACACCTTCGGGAAGGGTGGTGTTCATTTTCCAGTTTCCTGCTACGATTTTTTTTCTCATTGTTTTTGTTTTTATAAAAATTTGAGTATTTCTTAGAGGATATTCGTTTTTAGTCTTGCAAAGTTACAGATTTATTTTTGTTTTTGCGACATAAAAGCCATTTTACTGCATGACCTCCCCGATTGATGCCCCATAACAATAGCAAGAGTCCGATCAGCACGCAACTATATACAAGCAATCGGTGATGACCGTTGAACTCATGCATCGGAAGCCACACTGCCGCATCCGACATGATGACGGGATTGCGCATCATGGAACCAAGTGTGCGTTTCCACACTATCACCCCGTCATGCAGGTAGACTAATGACATATTGCCGCGTGCCACCTCCTTTATGGCTGTATCTTCGGCTGTATAGACGGGATATTCGGCAAGTGCGATATCCTTCCACACCTCTACCCCTTCATCATCGGCTGCAATCACGGCTATAAACCGGCCTCCACCGGCATCTATCTTACGTTCTATCTCATTGATGAGATAGGTGTTGGCGATGTCCACATTCTTTATTTCGGGTATAAACATTATAAGTTCGTCCCCATTGCGGGTTATTGCCGTGTCGGTGACATCCTCGTCCGCATCATACAAGGTCAATGTACGGCTGTCGCTGTCCTCCCCGCCTATAGCCACTCGGTCGACAAACGTCCAGGTGCTGTCAGGAAGATTGTCAATGTCAAACTGCCGTTGCTTGCCGTCCTTCTCATACACAAAGGCATACTCGGCATCCACCTCCTCGCCCTGCGACATTATCAAAGGGGTGCCCACCTTATATGGACGGAAATCCACCAGAGGCTGTATGCTGTAGCCATGCACGGCGACAAGAAGCACGTATGAGACAAGCAACACCACTTCCATCCATTGTAGATAAGGGTTATACAGCCCATTCACTCTCCTGTTATAGACAAAAAGATAGGCCAATGCAGCCGTTATAAACACGTTCTTGACAAATGTCGCCGTATTGGATATTATGAGGAAATCGCCAAAGCATCCACAGTCTGCGACAGGGTTATACAACGCTATGTAACCTGATAGAGGCAACATGACAGCCATTACGGCCAACAGAAGCAAGGGGGCGGAACGCCGATAGCTTCCCGTGAGGAGCAGCGCGCCGATCAAGAACTCGACCGAGGACAGCGCGACAGACGCCACAATGACGAGCGACCTCACATCAGGCACTCCCCACACACTGAGATATTGCTCCATTTTGTATATCGTCCCCCATGGGTCTATAGCCTTGGCAAGACCCGATACAATAAAGACCGCGCCGATGGCTATGCGCATCACCCACACTATCGTCCGAAGGTGGCGGTCATTGAATTTCGCCAAGGTATTCATCTATTCCGTCAGTCTTATTATGCCAAAAACCGCATAATTTATCATATCCTTATAGTTGGCATCAATACCCTCCGACACGAGAGTGTTGCCCTGCAAGTCCTCAATCTGCTTCGTACGGTTTATCTTCATCAATATGAGGTCGGTGTAGGAATTAATGCGCATCGACCTCCAGGCCTCATTGTAGTCGTGATTTTTGGCTATCATCAGCTCCCGTGTCTCCTTGATGTGCTTGTCGTATAACGCTACAGCCTTGTCCACCGATATATCGGCCATGTCGGTCTCGCCGAGTTCCAGCTGTATAAGGCCTATCACGCCATAGTTGACAATGCCGATAAACTCCGGCAATATCCCCTCGTCGATTTTGGCGTCACCGACAGTCTCAAGGGTGCGTATGCGCTTGGCCTTTATAAAGATCTGGTCAGTCACTGACTTTGGGCGCATGAGACGCCACGCCGCTCCATAATCGTGCAACTTGTCGACATATAGTTTGCGGCACATTCCAAGTGCCTCATCAAACTGGTCTATGGTATTGTACATATGCGATTATAATAGTTATAGGAAGTTTACTGGCAAAGGTAATTATTATCCGTGTCACTGCAAAACAAATATGGGCGAGCACCAGATGCTCGCCCATATCGGTGAAGTCGTGGAGTACGGGATTAATATCCGCGCTCAAGTTTTTCGAGTTCAGCGCCCATGTTCAGGTCGTAATAAAGACGACGGAGGAGCTGCTTGTAGTCGGAGTTGGTCTCATCGAGCTGATAGGCTTTTTCAAGGTAAGGAAGAGCCTTCTGAAGGAGGGGTACCACCTGCTCGTTGTGCACCTTGTTGTAGGCAGCCTGGTCAAGGTTGGATGCACCCTCGCTTATCGTTGCAGCCTGAATATAGGTCATACGGCCCATGTCATACTGGTTTTTGGCAGCCTCGGGATTTGCCTCCACGGCACGCTGGTAATATACTACAGCTTGCTCGGGCTGCTTCTGAGCCTCGTAAAGGACACCCATCACGTTCAGGAGCTGGGCATTGGATGGGTCGGCCTGGATAGCCTGCTCAAGCAGAGACTGTGCCTCGGGATACTTCTCCTTTATGATAAGGTCGTTGATGATGATTGACATATACTTGACATCATCTTTGCCGAAAAGTTCGTTGGCCTTCTTGGCAATCTCCACCACGCGGGCATCATCCTTGAGGTTGGCCGCAACACTCATTGCATAGTCGTAGAGCTGCTTGTCCTTGTAGCCAAGGTTGATTGCGCGTTCAAATGCCTTGTTGGCTTCAGGAAGATTCTCGTTCTGCCAATCGGCGATACCCTTGAAGAAGAGTATCTGACCCGCTACAGTATCGGCAGGAGCCTTGGGAGCAGATTTGCCGAACATGGGGTTGCCGGGCATATCGGCATATATTCCCCAAGCCTTTGCAGCGCCACCAAAGTCTTTTTCGTCATAGAGGAACTGGCCGGCGTTGAGGAAATCATTATAGTGGCCTGTGATTGAGTTCACCATATCCTTTGAATACTTTGTCTTCATTTTCGGGCTCCCGTCCTTGTTGAGTTTGGGAGTGCCGTCCTTCTGAAGCTCAGGCACTGTGTCGAGGGGAAGTGCAGTCATGAAGTACTCGTAACCCTGCACGAGTGAGCTGCCCATATCCTTGCTGTCGACTGCCTGCCCGAGAGCTTTCTTGCCATAGAGGTTGTCAAAGTTTTCAAACTCCTTTTTGCCGGCGACATACCATGTATATACGTCACCCTTGCTTTCGGGATTGGTAAGGGCCGGAGCGATGAGCGCGCGTGCGTCCTTGATGTCGCCGGCACGTTCAGCTTCCTTTACAGCACTCATCTGAGCCGAAGCTCCCGCTGCAGTCAAAAGGCAGATACTTAAGATACTTAGATTTTTCATAATCGTGGTATTACGTTGTTAGAAAGTTCTGTTTGAATTTTATTGGTCGATATCATTTTCGTCTGCAATATCATCATCCGCGACATCAATGTCTGACTCGTCTTCTATCTCGATTTCCTCGATAGCTCCGCCTGCGGCTTCCTCGGCCTCTTGCTCGGCCACGTCAACCAGTACATCGCTGTCGATTTCCTCATCGGGGTCAGAGTCCACGCAACATACCGAGGCTATCTCGTCATTTCGTTTCTCAAGGTTGATAAGGCGCACGCCCTGCGTGGCACGGCCCATAACGCGGATGTCGGCAACCTTGATGCGCAACGTTATGCCGGAGCGGTTGATTATGACGAGGTCGTTATCATCGTTTACGCTCTTGATGGCCACAAGACGGCCTGTCTTATCGGTGACGTTCATTGTCTTGACACCCTTGCCGCCACGGTTGGTGATGCGGTAGCCGTCGAGTGTCGAGCGTTTGCCGTAGCCCTTCTCCGAGATAACCATAACGTTATTTTCGGTATCAGGGTTCATGCATATCATGCCTACCACCTCATCGTCGCCTCCGTCGAGCGTCATGCCGCGCACGCCTGTCGACATACGTCCCATCTCGCGCACCTTGCTCTCGTGGAAGCGGATGGCACGGCCATTGCGGTTGGCCATAAGCACTTCCGAATTGCCGTCGGTCAGCTCGACCTGTATCAACTGGTCATCCTCGCGTATTATAATAGCGTTGACACCGTTGGCACGCGGGCGCGAATATGCTTCAAGGCTTGTCTTCTTGATAACGCCTTTCTTGGTGCAGAACACAAGGTTATGTGACGTGACAAACTCCTTGTCGTCAAGTTTCTTGACACGGATAAAGGCATTGACCGCATCGTCAGGCTCGATACTGAGCAGGTTCTGTATCGCACGTCCCTTGGCATTCTTGGCCCCCTCGGGGATATCATACACCTTGAGCCAATAGCAACGGCCCTTCTTTGTGAAGAAAAGCATATAGTTGTGCATCGACGCAGGATAGATATACTCGATAAAGTCCTCATCGCGTGTGTCGCTGCCCTTGGCCCCGACGCCGCCACGGTTCTGTGCGCGGAATTCCGTCAGCGGTGTACGCTTGATATATCCCAGATGCGAGATGGTGATTATCATCTCGTCGTCGGCATAGAAGTCCTCGGCGTTGAAGTCTCCGGCGGTATAGTCGATATCGGTCATGCGCTCGTCGCCATACTTGTCACGTATCTCGATAAGCTCCTCTTTGATAAGATTGCGGCACACCTCGTCATTTGACAATATTTCCTCCAGATGGGCAATGAGCTTCATCATCTCCTCATAATCGAGACGCAGCTTATCCTGCTCCATGTGGGCAAGCTCACGAAGACGCATCTCGACAATAGCCTTGGTCTGGGCCTCGGACAAGCCAAAACGCTCTGACAGGCGCGCACGTGCATCCTCACCCGAATCGGCTCCACGTATAATCTTTATCACCTCGTCTATATGGTCGGATGCGATGATGAGTCCTTCAAGGATGTGGGCTCGGTCGCGGGCCTTGCGCAACTCAAAGTTGGTGCGGCGTATCACCACGTCGTGACGGTGGGCGATGAATGCCTCGATAATCTCCTTGAGGTTGAGCGTGCGCGGGCGTCCGTTGACAAGCGCCACATTGTTGACGCTGAAAGAGGACTGCATGGCCGTCATCTTATAGAGCTTGTTAAGCACGACGTTGGCATTGGCGTCGCTCTTCAGGGTTATGACGATACGCATACCGGAGTAGTCGCTCTCGTCGTTCAGGTCGGCGATACCGTCAAGTTTCTTGTCGTTGACAAGCTCTGCGATATACTTTATCAGCTCTGCCTTGTTGACTCCGTAGGGTATCTCGGTCACTATGATATTCTCATGGTTGGCCTCCTGCTCTATCTCGGCCTTGGCGCGTATCACTATACGGCCACGCCCAGTCTCATAGGCCTCCTTGACGCCATTATACCCGTATATTGTACCGCCGGTGGGGAAATCGGGGGCGGTGATATACTTCATCAACTCAGGAATGGTCATCTCGGGATTGTCAATCAAGGCAATACAGCCATTGATTGATTCCGTGAGGTTGTGGGGCGGCATATTGGTGGCCATGCCGACAGCGATACCGGCCGCACCGTTGACGAGCAGCGTGGGTATACGGGTGGGCAGCACGACTGGCTCCTCGCGGGAGTTGTCATAGGTGGGTTGGAAATCGACTGTCTCCGACTCTATGTCACGCAGCATCTCCTCCCCTATCTTCTGAAGGCGCACCTCGGTGTAACGCATCGCCGCAGGGCCGTCACCGTCCACCGAGCCAAAGTTACCGTGCCCGTCAACGAGCATGTACCTCATTGACCACGGCTGCGCCATACGCACTACTGTAAAATATACCGAAGAATCTCCGTGAGGATGGTACTTACCAAGCACCTCTCCTACGATACTTGCCGACTTCTTGTGTGGACGACCGGAATTGTTGCCCATCTCGTTCATACCATACAGCACGCGACGATGCACAGGCTTCATTCCGTCCCTGACGTCGGGGAGGGCACGCGACACGATTACCGACATTGAGTAGTCGATATATGCCGACTTCATCTCATTCTCGATGTTGATTTTTAGAATACGATCTTCTTCCAACATGTGTTATAATGACGTGTTAATTAGTCTTTTATTGCGGCCATACAGGCATATGCCACGTCAAGCCGCCGTTTTTACGATGTTAATTAATATACAAAGATACGTTTTTTTCATGACAAATGAGTATTTTTGAATCAAGAAGATTGTTTGTCATGCCGGTTTTGGCATGGTTTTGGCATAATTATTGCAAAAGATATATCATAACAGTTTGCTTATACGTTATTTCAGATATGGATACTAATTTTTCAAAAGACCTTAAGACCGTTTTGGACAATAGCCGTTCAGAGGCTATACGCCACAACAACAAGGTGATACGTCCCGAGCATCTGCTCCTCTCGATAATGAGGAACACCGACACCAAGGCCTTCTCTCTCCTTGAGAGGGCCATGAAGGACGGATACACCGTATATGACCTGCGGTCGGAACTCGATGGCGCACTCTATGAGGCCGCATCATCAACCGACGAACTGACCGTCAGCGACCTTGCCAATCGTATAATAAAGCTAAGCGTCCTTGAAGCCCGTATGCTCAAGAGCAACATGGTCGACTCGGAGCACCTGCTGCTTGCCATATTCCACAATTCCGAGGCAAACACGTCCGAGATGTTCAAGGAATTTCGCAAGGCGGGGGTCTCCTATGAGGAACTTTACCGCCTCCTCGCAAATGTCGCCGACACTCCGACTGCCGGTGCGGGCTTCACCGACGAGGACGATGACGACTCCGAGGAGGTGTTTGGCGGAGATTCATCCTCTTCGGAGAGCCGCCAGGAGAAACGTGCCGCCTCTACCGGCAGCAAACGCGGCAATGACACTCCCGTGCTCGACAAGTTTGGCAACGACATGACACGCGCCGCCGAGGAGAACCGTCTTGACCCGGTGGTGGGACGCGAGGTGGAGATTGAACGTCTCGCGCAGATACTCAGCCGCCGCAAGAAAAACAATCCCGTGCTCATCGGCGAGCCGGGTGTAGGCAAGTCGGCTATAGTGGAGGGGCTTGCACTGCGTATCGTGCAGCGCAAGGTGTCGCGTATACTCTTTGACAAGCGTGTAGTATCCCTCGACATGGCATCAATCGTGGCCGGAACAAAGTATCGCGGACAGTTTGAGGAGCGCATCAAGGCCATACTGAACGAGTTGTCAAAAAACAAGGATATCATCCTGTTTATCGACGAGATACACACCATTGTCGGCGCCGGCAATGCCGCCGGATCTATGGACGCGGCCAATATGCTGAAGCCGGCCCTTGCCCGTGGCGAGATACAGTGCATAGGGGCAACCACGCTCGACGAATACCGCAAGAATATCGAAAAGGACGGTGCTTTGGAACGCCGCTTCCAGAAAATAATGGTCGAGCCTACATCCGCCGAGGAGACCCGTACCATACTCGATAATATAAAGGATAAATACGAGGCCCACCACAACGTCTACTACACCCCTGAGGCTCTCGACGCTTGCGTGAAGCTGACGGAGCGGTATGTGAGCGACCGCAATTTTCCCGACAAGGCCATTGACGCCATGGATGAGGCAGGCTCGCGTGTGCACATCACCAACATCGCCGTGCCCAAGGAGATTGAGGCCATAGAACTTGCCATAGCCGAGGCCAACAAGAACAAGTTGAAAGCGGCACAGTCGCAAAACTTTGAGAGCGCGGCCTCCTACCGTGACAAGGAGCAGACGCTCAAGGCCGACCTTGACGAGGCCAAACGCCGTTGGGAGGCTCGTCTCGACGAGATGCGCGAGACTGTCGATGAGGACAAGGTAGCCGAGGTAGTGGCGATGATGACAGGTGTGCCTGTGCAGCGTATCGCCCAGGCCGAGGGCAAGCGTCTGAAAGAGATGTCGCCGGTATTGAAAGGGCAGATTATCGGACAAGACCCCGCGATAGAGAAGATTGTGAAGGCTATCCAGCGCAACCGCGTCGGGCTTAAAGACCCCAACAAGCCCATAGGCACATTCCTGTTCCTTGGCCCTACCGGTGTCGGCAAGACGCATCTTGCGAAGAAACTTTCGGAATACCTCTTTGACTCCAACGACACGCTGATACGCATCGACATGAGTGAGTATATGGAGAAGTTCACCGTATCCCGCCTTGTCGGGGCTCCTCCGGGATATGTCGGCTATGAGGAGGGAGGCCAGCTTACCGAGAAAGTGCGCCGTCGCCCCTATTCGGTAGTGCTGCTTGATGAGATAGAGAAAGCCCACCCCGACGTGTTCAACCTACTGCTGCAGGTGATGGACGAGGGACGTCTCACCGACAGTCTCGGTCGCCGCGTCGACTTCAAGAACACAATCATCATAATGACCTCCAACATAGGCTCGCGACAGCTCAAGGATTTCGGCACAGGTGTGGGCTTCAACACCAAGGCCGTCGACAAGGAGTATTCCCACGGCGTGATTCAGAAGGCTCTCAACAAGGTGTTTTCGCCCGAGTTCTTGAACCGTATCGACGATATCGTGATGTTTGACGCCCTCGACAAGGAGGCGATATTCAAGATTATAGACATCGAGCTTGCCGGATTCTACAACCGCATCAAGACGCTCGGCTATAAGCTGGAGATTTCCGAGGAGGCCAAGAATTTTATCGCCGGCAAGGGGTATGATGTACAGTATGGCGCCCGCCCCCTGAAACGTGCGATACAGAAGTATCTTGAGGATGATCTTGCCGAGATGATTATTGACTCATCCGTCAAAGCCGGCGACACCATATACGTAGGCTATGACAAGGAGGCAGACAAGATTGTCACCGAGATACGCCATGAGTCCTTAGATACGACTGACAACGGTGAGGATGAAACTGTCACCCCGACTGAATAATTGGCACTTAATTTAATAATAAATAAGAAAAAATGTCACACATCACGTGTGGCATTTTTTTTGCATTTATGTTGTTATATTAACGACAACTAAAATCAACCATATATGGAACAACAAAAAGGAAAAATAGGAGTTACCACCGAGAACATATTCCCGGTAATCAAGAAATTCTTGTATAGCGACCACGAGATTTTTCTCCGTGAACTCGTATCAAATGCCATCGATGCCACACAGAAGCTCAAGACCCTCTCCTCATTTGGAGAATACAAGGGGGAGCTTGGCGACCTGAAAGTGCGTGTCACGGTAGATAAGGATAAGGGCACGCTCACAGTCAGCGACCACGGCATAGGCATGACAGCCGAGGATCTCGACAAGTATATCAACCAGATTGCATTCTCGGGAGCCGAGGAGTTCCTCAACAAATATAAGGATACGGCAAATTCCATAATCGGCCACTTCGGTCTCGGGTTTTATTCGGCTTTTATGGTGGCAAAGAAGGTCGAAGTCATCTCCCTGTCATACAAGGATGGAGCCAAGGCTGTCAAATGGGAGTGTGACGGTTCGCCAGAATACTCCATGTCGGAAACCGAAAAAGCTGAACGCGGAACCGACATCATTCTCCACATCGACGATGACAGCAAGGAATTCCTTGAACAGGCCCGCATTGATACGCTGTTGAAAAAATATTGCCGCTTCCTCCCCGTCCCCGTCATTTCGGGCAAGGAACAGGAGTGGAAAGACGGCAAGTATGTCGAAACCGACCGTGACCGTGTCATTAACGACACCGAGCCGCTGTGGACCCGCAAGCCTGTAGACCTTACCGACGAGGACTACCTGAAATTCTACCATGACCTCTATCCTGGTCAGGAGGACCCGCTGTTTTGGATTCATCTGAATGTGGATTACCCCTTCACGCTCACGGGTATACTGTTCTTCCCGAAAATCAAGAACAACTTTGACATTAACAAAAACCGCATACAGCTCTATTGCAACCAGGTGTATGTCACCGATTCGGTCGAAGGCGTTGTCCCCGAGTTCATGATGCTGCTGCAGGGCGTCATCGACTCCCCCGATATCCCCTTGAACGTGTCACGCTCATATCTCCAGAGCGATACCGCCGTGAAGAAGATTTCGGGGTATATCACCAAGAAAGTAGCCTCGCGCCTTGAGGAGATATTCAAGAACGACCGCCCGGAATACGAGAAGAAGTGGGACGACATAAAGATTTTCATCGAGTACGGTATGCTGACCGACGAGAAGTTTGCCGACGCGGCAATGAAGTTCGTGCTTCTCAAGGACACATCCGACAAATACTATACACTCGACGAGTACAAGACCCTCATCGAGGCAAACCAGACCGACAAGAACGGCAATATCGTGTACCTCTACACGACCGACCCTGTCGCACAGTTCAACTACATCAACGGTGCCGTAGACAAGGGGTACGACGTGCTGCTGATGGATGGGCAGCTCGACGGTCATTTCATCGGCTTCCTTGAGACGAAGTTGGAGAAATCGACATTTGTGCGTGTCGACAGTAACGTGATTGAAAACCTCATTCCGAAGGACGACAAGAAAGTCGTAGACCTGACGCCCGTTCAGCGTGACATATTGACCGACATGTTCCGCTCGCAGATTCCGGCGATTCCCAAGAGCGAGTTTCTTGTGAGCTACGAGGCTCTCTCGGCTCAGGACTCCCCTATTGTCATCACCCAGAACGAGTATATGCGCCGTATGAAGGATATGGCCGCCATGCAGCCGGGAATGTCATTCTACGGTGAGCTGCCCGACAGCTACAATCTCATTGTCAACACCGAGCATCCGTTGATTAAGAAAGTCAACGAGGCTGCCGACGAGGCCCTTTCGTCCAAGGTGTCGCCGGTGATGGAATCCATTGATGCAAAGAACAAGGAGATAACCGCCATAAATGAGGCATCCAGGGACAAATCGATGTCCGACGATGACAAGAAGAAAGTCGAAGGCCTACAGGCCGAGGTCGAGAAACTCCGCAAGGACGAGACCGGCATGATTGCCGACTATGCCGCCGGACAGCCCCTTGTAAAACAGCTTATCGACCTTGCATTGCTCGGCAACGGGCTATTGACCGGCGCCCAACTCAGTGCGTTCATCAAGCGCTCTGTCGACTTGCTCTAAGAGATTGTATTCAAAAGAATTTGGTAAAAATGGATGTTGCAAGCAACATCCATTTTTTTTGATGTCAGCTATCAGATATCGCACAACACGTTTTCCGTCATGCTGTGCCTGTAGCGCGTGGAGTCGCGGCGCACGTAAAATCGGATGACAGAATAGAGCATCTCCTGTACCGGTGGCAACTCGGAGACATCACCAAGTATCATCTCCGATACCAACGCTTGGGCTATGGCATGACGCTCCTCTTGCGGGAGAGAGTTAATGGTATTGATTACATGATTACTTATAAGTATCGACGCATCCATGATGAGGTAGAGTTAAAAGTTACGATGCAAATATAGGAGAGCAGGTGTGCAATACGCCCCGCATATTGGTGTTAATAAAAGCAAAGGCCGGACTACTCTCTGCGAGCAATCTGGCCTAAATATTATGTCAGTTATGGCTAAAGTATGCTATTTCCTATATTGTGGCAGAAGCGGTACCGGGAATTTTGAGAAGAGCGTGTTTACCGCCTCGTCTATTCCATTGAGATTGCGGAACTCTCCCTGCCCATTGTTGAGTATAGTGGCCACCGAGGCCGAATACAACGGTATCTTCTCGACGATATTCACCATATCCATTGTCAGCACGCCCTCCTTATAAATGCCGGTGATGACCTGCGCATTGGCATAGTAGCCATTCCAATAATACTGGCGGGGATACATGAAATAAGGGTAATATCCGACAGGAGGCAACGGGCCGGGACCATAGTAGGGAGGATTCCAGTAGCCCGGGGGTATAGCCGGCTCGGTGGCAATCTCTTTGTGCACAGTGAGTCCGATATTCACCAACAACGCCGAGGCCGGGTCTTCGGTCATGCCACGTTCCACAAGCTGCTCGCGTATGGCGGCCGCGATATTGTAGTATGTGACCATCTCCATGCCGGGGGGCAAGTGTCCCTCTTCCGGCGTTATGATGCGGAATGTCTTGTATGCCTGAAGGTCCGCGTTGTTGTAGGTCTCGCTGTTGACCAGGGCATACGGGCTACATCCGGCAAGCATGAGTGCCAATAATGCGAAAAATGGAATAATCTTTTTCATAATCGTATGATGTTAAATCTACCATAATAACATGTCGGAATCATAAAATGTTTAATTATTGTAAATCGCTTTTTATCTGTTTATCCAAATTTGGAGGTTCGTGGCAATAATATTATATTTGAACATTATTTTACATTTTTCCGTTTCCATGAGAGACGAAATTTTGCCAAATCTTAACTGAAATGAACGACATTACCATATTGTTTGATGAGATTCTCGCCCAACATCGTAGCGTCGATATAGCGGAAGCCGAGTTCAAGAGGCTCATTGGTGAGGATGCCGACCTAAGGTTGGCCTACAAGGACTGGTGTGAGTCTACGGGAAGTTCCGAAAAAAACGGTTTTCGTGACTATTGCGATGAATATATAGACTCCCAGGAATCAATTTGGGACACCCTCAACGACTATGATGAGTGATGTTATGGACAGACGCCTTCCTGCCGAATGGGAGGAAGCGGGGGCGGTAATGCTTTCATGGCCTCACAAGGATACTGACTGGAGCTATATGCTTGCCGAGGTGACCGAATGTTTTACTCACATTGCCGAGGCGATAGCGCGCGAGGTCATGCTCGTGGTTGTCGCGCCCGACCTTAGTGTGCCGCAAAAATGCCTCGCTCATCTCCCACAAGATAGGATATTATATCTCGAAGTGGCCACCGACGACACTTGGGCGCGTGATTTCGGCCCGATTGTGACGCGTCACGGCGAGCGTACCGAGATATGCGATTTCAAGTTCAATGGCTGGGGATTGAAGTTCCGCGCCTGCCACGACAACCTCGTAACACGCCGCATGGTCGAGGCGTCACTCCTTCGTGGCGGCTATGCCAACCATCTCGGGTTTGTGCTCGAGGGCGGCTCGATAGAGAGCGACGGCAACGGGCTGTTGTTGACAACCTCGGAGTGCCTTATGTCGCCAAACCGCAATGGCTCGATGTCACGTGATGACATATCGGCATATCTGTCCGAGGTGTTCGGACTGAAAAAGATACTGTGGCTCGACCACGGATTTCTTGCCGGAGATGATACCGACAGCCATATCGACACGTTGGCACGGCTTGCGCCGCATGACACTATTGTCTATGTCGGGACGCCCGATGATACCGACGACCCCCACTACATAGAGTTGAGCGCGATGAAGGAGCAGCTCAAAGAGTTCACGACCATAGAGGGACAGCCTTTCAACCTTGTCGAGCTGCCGTTTCCCGACCCTATATATGATGAGGATGGAGAGCGTCTTCCGGCAACCTATGCCAATTTTCTGATTTTGCCGAAGGTGATTCTTATGCCGACATACAATCAGCCACCGAAGGACTTGCTGGCATCGCAGATTCTCAAAATTGCATTCCCGGGGCATGAGATTCACAAAATAGACTGCCGGGCCCTCATCAAGCAGCATGGCTCGCTCCACTGCGTCACCATGCAATTACCAAAAGATGTTTTACCCATATGAAAAAGACTCTTAGAGTTGGTGTAATCCAACAGCACAACACCCCCTCCATTGAGGATAATATAGACCGCCTATGCTCCAAGATGCGCCGACTTGCTGAAGACGGCGCGCAACTCATCGTCAACCAGGAGCTGCACGACTCGCTCTACTTCTGCCAGACCGAGGAAACCGACCTCTGTTCTCTCGCGGTCGAGATACCGTCGGAGCGCACGGAGCGTTACGCCACACTTGCCCGCGAGCTTGGTGTGGTGATAGTCACGTCGCTGTTTGAGCGTCGTGCGCCGGGACTATATCACAACACAGCCGTAGTCTTTGAGCGTGACGGGTCAATCGCGGGACGCTATCGCAAGATGCACATTCCCGATGACCCGGCGTATTATGAGAAATTCTATTTCACCCCGGGAGATTTGGGGTTTGAGCCGATAGAGACATCAGTCGGCAGACTCGGTGTCCTTGTGTGCTGGGACCAGTGGTATCCCGAGGCCGCGAGACTTATGGCGTTAAAAGGCGCGGAAGTGCTCATTTACCCCACTGCGATAGGATGGGAAAGCAGTGACAGCGATGCAGAGAAAGCCCGGCAACGCGAGGCTTGGATCACTATACAGCGTGCCCATGCTGTCGCCAATGGAATACCTGTCGTGTCGGTAAACCGCGTAGGGTATGAGCCTGACCCGTCTGGAGTCACAGGAGGCATCACATTCTGGGGGTCGAGCTTTGTCGCGGGTCCGCAGGGCGAATTTATCTATCGCGCTCCAGAAGACGAGGAGGCTCTCGCCGTAATTGATGTCGATATGGAACGGTCGGAACATGTGCGCCGTTGGTGGCCGTTCCTGCGCGACCGGCGCATTGACGCCTACGGAGGGCTAACGTCCCGATTCCTGCTGCCATAAGGGATATAATTTGGCAAATACTCCCGTACACTTTGTGCAGTATCAATTACCGTTCCCGTCGTTTTTAGCCTTCAGGCTTTTCTCATACTCCTTTAAGCGTTTCTTCCACGCCGCATTGCGTTCCCGCTCCTTTTTGGCCTTGGCCTTCAGGTGCTCCTCATATCGGTTTTCAAGGTAATTGTCAGCCATGATATATTTCAAAATTAAAAAGTCCGGCAAATATTACATCTGCCGGACTTCCTTTTTTGTGGTCGCTTTAGATTATTCAGCGTTTTCTGTTGCTTCAGCAACAGCTGCATCCTCGCCCTCTGCTACAGCAGCATCTGCTGCTGCGGCAGCCTCAGCCTCAGCCTCAGCCTTAGCGGCTGCGATTTCGGCTTTCTTCTTGGCTACAAGCTCGGCCTTTGCCTTGTTCTTGGCCTGCTCATCCTCAAGACGTGCCTTTGCAGCAAGCTCCTTCTTGTCGGCCATAGCTGTCTTCTGTGCGTCGATAGCGGCCTGCTTCTGAGCCTTCCATGCATCAAAACGCTTCTGAGCCTCTTCCTCGGAGAAAGCGCCCTTCTTGACACCACCCTGAAGGTGCTTCATCAAGAGCACACCCTCCTGAGAGAGGATATTGCGTACAGTGTCGGTAGGTTGTGCACCCACGTTAACCCAATACAAAGCCCGCTCGAAGTTCAATGTTATTGTAGCAGGATTAGTGTTCGGATTATAAGAACCTATCCTTTCAATAAATCTACCATCTCGTGGTGCCCTGCTATCGGCGATAACAATAGGATAAAACGCATAGTTTTTGCGACCATGACGTTGTAATCTGATTTTTGTTGCCATTTTGTTTAATTAAGTTGGTTTTGTATTGCGCTAAAAAGCGGTGCAAAGATAGCAATTTATTTTGACCCTTCCAATTTTTGTCAAACTTAAATATGACTTAAATACGATACTGTGCTAAAACCGACTAAAAAAATGACTGAAAACTGATTGACAATAATAACCTTGATAAATGTGCAGAAAAACTGTATTAGAGTACACGCAATTAAAATGAGGAGATTATACATGTATTTTAGGAATAATTGCTATATTTGCATCCGCGAACCGAAACGCAAGTCACGCCAGTAGGGAAAGAGTTCTAAGGGTTATAGGACAAACGTGGAGGGTATGCACAGACATAATGAAAGCGTTTATCAGCGCTGATTCTTGATGTTTCGAAATTCTCGCAAAATTTTGTCTAAGTCAAGGATTAGGTAACGATAGATGCCCGTGGATATGTAATTATCATGTAGTCGATAGCGTTCAACAATGCGTATCGACAGCATAAATTGCATATACTGGCGTGGGCTTCAGCATTGCCATCCAACTTAGACAGGCAATGCGAGAAGCCGCGAAACGGAGGATGGCAATGATACGGAGACCTACGCTTTTTGTTTGCCATTTCTAAAACTAACCCTAAGAAACCTTGTAAGGGGTCCACAAGGATAATTCATTGTATGAAACCATACGATTATCTCATAGTAGGCTCTGGATTGTTTGGCGCGACATTTGCCTTCAAAGCTTATAAAGCAGGAAAACGCTGCCTCGTAATTGATAAGCGACACCATCTCGGGGGAAATGTCTATTGTGAAAAAATAGAGGATATAAATGTCCACAAATATGGCGCACATATCTTTCATACATCCAACAAAGATGTTTGGGATTTTGTAAATAGGATTGTCCCTTTTAATCGCTATACAAACTCCCCTATTGCAAATTTCAAGGGGAAATTATTCAATTTGCCTTTTAATATGAACACATTTAACCAAATGTGGGGAGTATCTACTCCAATAGAGGCCAATAAAAAGCTAAATGAGCAAAAAGAGGAGGCTTTAACGTTTATGAAAGCCCTTGGGATATCCAAACCACGGAATCTTGAAGAGCAAGCACTACTTTTAATAGGCAAAGATATCTATGAGACTCTAATAAAAGGATATACTGAAAAGCAATGGGGTCGTAAGTGCTCTGATTTACCAGCCTTCATAATCAATCGGCTTCCGATACGTCTGGTTTTCGACAATAATTACTTCAATGACAGCTATCAGGGGATTCCGATTGGAGGATATAACAATCTTATTAACGGACTTCTTAAAGATATTGAGACAAAAGTAAATACCAACTTTTTTGAGAATAGGACTTATTGGGAGTCAATAGCTGATAAAATAGTATATACCGGCCAGCTGGACGAGTTTTTTGACTATCGATTTGGTAAACTTAATTATCGAAGTGTCCGTTTTGAGACAGAGATAAAAAATATGCCCAATTTTCAGGGCAATGCGGTGGTTAATTTCACGGACATAGACACTCCTTATACTCGCATAATAGAGCATAAGCACTTTGAATCATTTGGTCAGAATGTTTATAATAATCCATGTACGGTTATCAGCAAGGAGTATAGTATGGAATGGGAATTTGGCATGGAGCCATATTATCCGGTAAACGATGATACCAATAATGCCCTTGCCGAGAAATACAGGTTATTAGCTCATGAACAAAAGAATGTCATTTTTGGTGGTCGCCTTGCCGAATATAGATATTTTGATATGGCACCAATAGTAGAAAGAGTTCTGAACCTAAAAAATATATAAATAACATGAGCTTCCTTGATTCAAGCGAATTTTTTAATCTGATTTATCAGAAGTACCGTAGCCTAATTCTTTATGGCATTATTGGATGCTGTTCTTCAGGATTGGATTTTTTGATATTTACAGTTCTTGTTTCTGCCTTAGGATGCAATTATATTCTTGCTAATTGCGTGTCCGTCTTAGGTGGTATCACTACCAGTTTTATCCTTAATCGGAACTATAATTTCAAAATTAAGGACAAATTCAAACAACGATTTATGATATTTCTGTTTGTCGGTTTATCTGGAATGGTTCTAAGCAACACAATATTATGGTTGTGCATCAGCAAATTTGGCATAGGGGAACTATTCTCAAAATTCCTATCTATTTGCTTAGTCGTCTTTTTCCAATTCCTCCTAAATAAGAACGTAACGTTTAAGCCAACCAAATGATATAGTAACAATTGTTTATGAACAAGATTTTCTTTGTCCTTCCAGCATATAATGAGGAAGCTAATATTAGAGAAACAATAAAGCGATGGTATCCTGTAGTTGAAAATGCGGGAAAAGAATGCCGTCTAGTAATCGCTAATGACGGAAGTAGAGACCAAACATTGAAAATAATGGAGGAGCTCAAAGACAAATACCCGCTGCTCGTACCATTGGATAAACCAAATCAGGGTCATGGCCCAACTGTAATTTACCTATATAATTATGCTATAGCACAAGGCGCCGACTATATTTTTCAAACCGATTCAGACGGACAAACTGATCCGTCTGAATTTCAGCAATTTCTTAATTCAATCAATCAGTATGATTGTATAATGGGTTCTCGCCCTGTGAGAGGCGATGGGAAAAGCCGTAAAATAGTTGAGAATGTACTTCGATGCTATGTGTGGCTGTTTTTTAAGACATGGGTTCCAGATGCTAATGCTCCTTTCCGCCTTATGAAGGTATCAGTAGTAAAGAAATATCTTAATCTGATGCCATCTGATTTTAACTTGCCTAATGCGGTATTGGCTGCTTGCTTCAGTCGATTTCATGAGAAAGTTAAATATATCGATATAACATTTAGACCTCGGCAGGGTGGAACTAATTCTATTAATTTTAAGAAGATTTTCAAAATAGGGAAAAAAGCCATAGGAGATTTTTATAAAATCAGTTGTGCCACAAGAAAATTGAATAAGTAAATTTATATGGAATTACATTCATTGACACTAAGGCAACAGAAAGTATTGCTATTTGTGATTTTGGGATGCCTTTTAGCCCTTTATCTCACGCAATTAACCCGTTTTGGTATTTGGTATGATGAGGGGATAGAGTATTTATTCTCAAAATTCATGACTGGCCCATTACCGGACAACGTTATTGCAAATGCTGAAGGCTCAAACAACATGTACGACCGGATAGTAAGTACATGCCAACCACCGTTATACAATATATTCATGTATATCTGGCTATCCATATCTGATAGCTATATATCGTTTAGGTTGGCAGGCGTTATCGTTACTTTCATTGGAGCAATAGGCTTTTATAAAGCACTAAAAAGTGTCTCATCTAATTATTATTGTGCGCTTATTGGCTTAATGTCCTATCTATTGCTCCCTTGTATAATGTTCTACGGTTTAGAATCAGCGGAGTATAACTTGATGTTGTGTTTCGTCTCATGGGGTCTATATTATTTTTGGGAGTCTATATTGGGAATCGAGACTAAAGTAACTAAGAAAAATGTTGTCGCATTCCTTATATTTGCTTCCCTTGCGGCATACTCTCAATATGGAGCCATACTGATTATGGGGTTGATGTATCTTATATTGCTTACAATCTTTATTATTCGGAAGAATATGGCTATTGTGCGTTTTACAATAGCGGGAGTAATTGTCGTAATTGTATTATTGGGCATTCCATTAATACTATTTTTTATGCTTCCGCAATTGGAACACCAACAAACACTTGTCGTTTCCCATACTCCAGTATTTGTTAATAATATATTCTATTCTTTATGGTTGGGAATAAGACAGCTGATAGAATTCATATTTCATTCCAGTCGTTTTATGCCTTTAGCTACAATAACTTTTGGAATAATACTCATAGGATCTTTATTATATGGAAAATATGGGAATAAGAATTTATTGATACTCTTGATTGCGGTTGCAGCTAATTACATATTATATTTCATTTTAGTCGCATTTTCATTCTATGCTTATAATGCTTGGGATGGACATCGGGGGTGCTATAATTTAGGTGGCAGGTACACTTTGTATATGGTTCCGCTAATCCTTATGGCACTCTGTTATTGGGTATATCTGTTATACAATAATATGATTCGGCATGGGAGATATCGTATAGTTAGAAACCTGTTCTTTTTCGGAGCGGTTTCCATATATGTATTGGCTCTTATTCGCACGCCGTTTATTTGGCAAAAAGATAAAGGTGAAAAAGAAGCGTATAATGCTTGGATTAAGGCTGAAGGATATAATTATTACACGTTGGTGGCGAATTTTCAAAATCCGGCATTTCAATTTTACTACATGCACAGTGATAAATATAATCCATCTACGCAAGGCATTAACGTATTTGGAGAGGGGTATTGGAGTCGTAATTCAAACCCCGATGAAGTATACCGCCACCTTGATGAAATGGGCGTTTTTTCTCGTGATACTGTAATACTGGTATCTTCTTCTGTGTTTGGGAACACGACAAAATTAAAGAACCATGACGAAGCCATGCTTAGAGCCGGATACCATCCAGTGTACATATTGGACAACAGAAGTCGTGAACGGGACTTGACAAGCGTGGTTCGATATACGAAACATCCAAAATAACCACACAACCTGACCCTTCCAAACGGTAGTCAGAATAACTTAAAAAGACCGATTTCACATAAAAATGTAAGTCGGTCTTTTAATATATTATGAAATGCTATCTGTGGTTGTCGCTGATGATTTTGCCTTGCCGTTTAAGGTTGACGTACTCCTTGACATCCTGAAACAGGCGCGTGGCAAATACAAAATCATTTAGGGCCTCGTTGTCGGTGTTGAATATCAGGTCCTTGTTCCCTACCCAACCGACATGCCCCTTGTTGATGAATATTATATTTTCACCGATGCCGAGCACCGAGTTCATATCGTGGGTATTGATAATTGTGGTGATATTGTATTCCTTTGTGATATCACTCAACAGCTCGTCAATGACTATAGAGGTACGTGGGTCAAGACCCGAATTTGGCTCGTCGCAGAACAGGTACTTGGGATTGAGCGCGATGGCACGTGCGATGGCCACACGCTTCTGCATACCTCCCGATATTTCCGACGGATATTTGTCTCCGGCGCCCTTGAGGTTGACACGCTCAATGCAAAACTCCGCACGGTCCCTTATTTCACCCTGACTCATCTTGGAAAACATTACCAGCGGGAACATCACGTTGCCGAGCACGGTCTCCGAGTCAAACAGTGCGGAGCCTTGAAACAGCATCCCTATCTCCATGCGCAGGTCCTTGCGCTGCTCCTCGTCCATCTTCACGATGTCTCGCCCGTCATAGAGTATCTCGCCGCGGTCGGGCGTAAGGAGGCCGACAAGCGACTTCATCAACACAGTCTTGCCCGAGCCGCTCTGACCTATTATAAGGTTGGTCTTCCCGTCATAAAACGTGGCGTTGATGCCATGCAGCACTGTCTTGCCGTCAAACGACTTCACTACATCTTTTACTTCAATCATTGCAGCAGGAGTTTTGTGAGGATAACGTCAAACAATAGTATGAGGATGCTGCTCGATACCACGGCATTGGTGCTCGCCTTGCCGACTTCGAGCGCGCCGCCCTTGACATAGTAGCCAAAATAGGCAGCGACAGAGCTGATGATGACCGAGAAAAACAGCGACTTGATGATACCGTACCAAACGTACCATTCGGTGAACATGGTCTGCAATCCATACACGTACTTTGAAGCCGATATGATATCGGTGAATACGCCAACAAGATAGCCGCCAAACAGCCCTGTCGTCATACTCAGCACCACGAGCACTGGCATGAAGAACAGGAATGCCGTAATCTTCGGGAGGACAAGAAAGTTTGCCGAGTTGACTCCCATTATCTCCAACGCGTCAATCTGCTCGGTAACACGCATCGTGCCAATCTCCGAGGCGATATTCGACCCCACCTTGCCGGCAAGGATAAGGCAGAGGATTGACGACGAAAACTCCAGGAGTATAATCTCACGTGTGCCAAGCCCGACTGCGTATGCCGGAATCAATGGCGACGACACGTTGAGCTGCATCTGTATGGCACATACCGCGCCGATGAATATGGATATTATGATGACAAGGGGGATTGAGTCAAGCCCGAGTTTAGACACCTCTTGCATGAATCGGCGGAAAAAGACTTTCCACTTGTCGGGGATGGTGAACACCCGTTTCATGAAAAGGCAATATTGACCAAAAGTGGCCAACCACGTACTAAGAATCATAATCAATTTTTTTGAACTGCAAATTTAAGCATAAAACTTGGATTGCAACGGCGTTTGAGACAAAAAGTCCGATTTGGGACACATATCGCCACTTATCTGCGAATGCAGCATATTGCCGCAAAAAGTTTCTCCCTCCATTTTATGTCAGATAGTTTTTTTTCATTAAGTTTGTGGTTACGAAAAATAAACGACGCTTATGCTCATTATAGGTATTGCAGGAGGTACGGGGTCGGGAAAGACCACGGTAGTGCGCAAGATAATATCGAGTCTGCCTGCCGGCGAGGTGGCGGTGCTGCCGCAGGATTCCTATTACAAAGATCTTAGCCATCTCCCTATGGAAGAACGCTCAAAGGTCAACTTCGACGAGCCAAATGCCATCGAATGGTCCCTCCTCACCGACCATCTGCGCCAACTCAAAGAGGGCAAGACAATAGAGATGCCGACATACTCATATCTGACATGCACCCGTCAGCGCGAGACTATACAGGTTGAGCCTCGCGATGTGGTGATTGTGGAGGGCATATTGGTGCTCAACGACCCGGTGTTGCGGGATATGATGGACGTGAAAGTGTTTGTCGACGCCGACGCCGACGACCGACTCATACGTGTCATATCGCGTGACTGTGTAGAGCGCGGCCGCACCCCGATGATGGTGATTTCCCGATATGAAAAAGTGCTCAAGCCTATGCACAACATGTACATAGAGCCTACCAAACGGTATGCCGACCTCATTGTACCGCAGGGAGGCAACAATACTGTGGCGATAAACCTCCTCACTGACTATATCGAGAGCCGACTTATAAAACCACGCAATTAAAGAGGATATATGGAAATTGAAGAAACGGAAATGACTGGCGGGGCTGTAAACGAAAAACCGATACCTGTCGGGACAGAGGATAAGATGGTGCTTCGCACGGAAAATCTCGTGAAGAAATATCGCCAGCGTACGGTTGTCAACCATGTATCCATCAATGTGACCCAGGGGGAGATTGTCGGGCTGCTGGGGCCTAATGGTGCGGGAAAAACGACGACATTCTACATGACCGTGGGACTTATCACTCCAAACGAGGGAGAAATATTCCTGAACGACCTGAACATAACCAAATACCCGGTCTACAAGCGGGCGCAAAACGGTATCGGCTATCTTGCCCAGGAGCCATCGGTGTTCCGCAAGTTGAGCGTGGAAAACAATATCCGTGCGGTCCTTGAAATGACCAACACGAGCAAGGAATACCAACAGGAAAAGCTCGAGAGCCTCATCGCGGAATTCCGCTTGCAGAAAGTGCGCAAAAATCTCGGCGACCAGCTGTCGGGTGGCGAGCGACGCCGCACCGAGATAGCCCGATGCCTCGCCATAAACCCAAAGTTTATAATGCTTGATGAGCCGTTTGCCGGAGTCGACCCTATCGCGGTGGAGGATATACAGTATATCGTATATAAGCTCAAGGAAAAGAACATCGGCATATTGATAACCGACCACAATGCCCCCGAAACCCTTAGCATCACCGACCGCGCCTATCTCCTCTTTGAAGGCAAGATTCTATTTCAGGGAACATCGGAGGAACTTGCCGAAAATCCCATCGTGCGCGAGAAGTATCTCGGCCGCGGCTTCATGTTCAACCGTAAGAAATTTGATTGACGGGGCTTCAGCCTTTGTCTGATTCCCTATTGACGGCAGTACGACACGTCATCCGGTAAAGGGTCCATATTCCCGCCACGGTCAGAAGAAGACTCGCAAGCAGTATGCCTGCCTCCCCCTCTCCTACTCCCACCTTGTTGGGGTCAAAGCCGGCATTGCCACGGGATATCGACCATCGGGCCGCGACAACAAGCGAGTTGTTGAACGCATGGGCTATGACCGGCAGCCAAAGAGACCTGCCCCACCATGCGAGATAGCCGAAAAATCCGCCCAACAGCATACGCGGCACGAAGCCGTAAAACTGGAAATGCGCGGCACTGAATATGATTGCCGTCACCCATATTGCAGCATGGATATTCAGACGATCGGCAAGTATTCGCTGCAACATTCCACGGAAAAACAGTTCCTCGCCCAGCCCCGTCAACACGCCGACAATAAGGATAGACACAATGAGGTCCTTTACCGACGTGCCGCTCAACATCGTCTCGACCATCTTTGCCGACCGCTCCTCGCTGCCCTTAATCCACTCCTCTATCGATGACATACTCTCCGGAAGCGACAGCGAGAGATTCCATTCTACTATCGCGTTCATCATAGGGATACTTGTCACCAACGTCACAAGCATAAGCCCCTCCACACTTGTCTTTATCCCTCGGTCAAGGCCAAGAAACGCCAAAGGTTTGCGGGAGATGAGCACGGCGGTAGCGGCAACGGGGGTGATGAACACCAATATGTCCTGTATTACAGTCATCACCCTCAATACGGGGGCACTGTTCATGTCGAGCTTAATCCCCAGTACTCCGATAATGACCGCTGTGGTAAGCAGCCCAAATAACCAGAAGCATAGGAATATACCTAATCTTCTCATGAATATCTGCGAGGGATTCTCCATCGTCATAATCTTGTCGGTTTACATGTTAAGATAAAAATCTTTCACCAACGCCACATATTGTGGTGTCAATCCGCCATTAGCATCGCGGATTGACAGTGAATCTGTATGTATCGCCCCAGCCATAGGCGTGAACTCCCACAATATCCTCGATGGTGATCGCCCTACGACTGTCGACACAAGAGTCTTGCGGCGCAGATGCATACGGGCCAACTCAGCCGTGAAGATGATGTCCTCCTCGCGGTCGGCCGGCGATATCATGGAGAGGCGACCAGTGGGAAGAAGCAGCTTTGGAGCGACGTCAAGGAGCGAGCCGTAGCCAAATCCCGCGTCATGTCGGGCCAGCCTGCGGGCGGCATCGGGAGCCATTGTCGCTGAGGTGAAATATGGAGGGTTGCTCACTATATGATCCACCCTTACGTGCTGTGAGGATGCGAAATCAAGAAAGTCACCATTCACCACTACAATCCTCCCACGCCATGGGGATAAATCTACATTGCCCGTGGCCTCAATGGCGGCATTCTCCTCTATCTCCACTGCAGTCACTGTCGCTCCTGAACGCTGGGCGACCATCAACGCGATAAGCCCCGTCCCTGTCCCGGCGTCAATGACCGACTTGTCTGCAGCCACGTCACACCATGCGCCAAGCAGAACACCGTCCGTACCCACCTTCATCGCGCTGCGATTGTTGGATATTTCAAAACGCTTGAACCTGAATGTTGTCTGCCTGTCGGGGTTTCGGGCCATACCAATCGTGAAAAACAGCGTAAAGTTACGATTTTTATCCTGTATGCCATGTGTGCGATGACAAATTTGTCATTCAAGTTGCCACAACCGGCCACATTCACTACCTTTGCCGATAATAGATACACGAAAAGATGGAGTACTTCATTCTCATTGCCGGCCTCACCCTGCTGCTTGCCGGAGCCAATTTCCTCGTGGATTCCTCTGTCGCTATCGCGCAGAGGGCACGCATATCCAATTTTATCATCGGACTCACCATAGTCGGCATCGGCACCTCCTCCCCTGAACTGCTCATATCGGCGACTTCGGCGGTCAAAGGGGCCGGAGATATGGCCTTGGGCAATATCATCGGCTCAAACATCTGCAACACGCTGCTCATCCTGGGCGTGACTGCCGTGATTTTGCCATTCTCTATCGAGCGGTCGACATTGCGCCGTGACATACCCATGTCGATATTCGGGGCAATATTGATTTTCATACTGGTGTATGACTCCATGTTGCCCCGCATAAACGAGAATATATTGTCACGTTTTGACGGCTTCGTTCTGCTTGCCGTATTTGCCATATACATGTACCTCATAACACGCGGCAAAGGCGCGGCAGAGAAGGAGCTGGAGGAGAATGCCACCTCGCGCCTACAGGGAAGGTCGCCTTGGATACTGTGGAGCGTGGCTGTCATTTCGCTTGCAGCCCTCATCTATGGCGGGACACTGTTTATCGACTCTGCTACCGCACTTGCCCGGCAATGGGGAGTCTCCGACTCGGTGATTTCCATCACCCTGTTGGCCGTAGGCACCTCCTTGCCCGAGCTTATCACCTGCATCGTGGCTGCGACCAAAGGCAACGCACAGCTTGCGCTCGGTAATGTCATCGGGTCAAACATCTTCAACATATTCATGATACTCGGAGTGTCTGCCCTGATAAAGCCGATGACCATAAGCGGCATCGGACTGGTGGATTTCGGGATGCTCATCGTGGCATCCGTACTCACATTCCTTGTCGCCTTCACATTTGGCAAACGTCGGTTTGACCGCGTGGAGGGCATCATATTCCTCGCCCTATATATAGGCTACACCACATATCTGATACTAAAATAAAGACTACATATGGAGATAAAGAATGCAAAATTTGTGATAAGCAACACCGATGTGCGCAAATGCCCGGCTACCAACGCCCATGAATACGCCTTTATCGGACGTTCCAATGTCGGCAAATCCTCCCTCATCAACATGCTCACCAACCATAAGGGACTTGCCATGACATCTGCCACACCGGGCAAAACGATGCTCATCAACCACTTCCTTGTCAATGACAGCTGGTATATCGTCGACCTGCCCGGATACGGCTATGCACGCAGAGGCAAGGAGGGGCGCGAGCAGCTGCGGAAAATAATCGAGGACTATATACTTGAACGCGCGCAGATGACCAACCTCTTTGTCCTTGTCGATTCGCGCCACGAGCCACAGAAGATTGACCTTGAATTCATGGAATGGCTCGGGGAAAACGAGGTACCGTTCAGCATTGTCTTCACAAAGCTCGACAAGCTCGGCCCCGAGGCCGGGAAGAAGAAAGTCCAGGAATACTGCAACAAACTGCTTGAACAGTGGGAGGAGCTGCCTCCAATATTTATGACCTCAAGCGCCGACCGTCGCGGGCGCCAAGAACTCCTCGACTACATAGGCGAACTGAACCAGCTTCCCCTCCCGGAATAAAACGCCCCTTATCTCTAAACATCCGCGTTGTCAGAAATGTTATTATGTAAACGACAACTTAAAAATTTGAAATTATGAAGACCAATAACATTCCCACTAAAGCTGACGATAAAAAACATGATAAGGTTGCCGAGGGTGCCGATACTAAACCGGGCATCGCTGTTGACATCGCCGATGACGATAAGGTGACACCCGCCGAAGTCAAACAATACACCAAGGAATTGAACAATAATCCAAGGAATAACGACCTTTAATAGCCATCCTGTCGTATTCCGAGCATTTTGGGCATTGCTCTCGACTTATTCGTATCTTTGGCTGACGCCTTAGATACTCTCGCTCGGCAAAAAATCAAATAAATTTGTTTTTTGCTCTCGACTTATTCGTATCTTTGTTGTGGACTCCCGTTACGGGGAATCCGCAACATTGGCATATATGTCCTATCACAGCCGGATAGCTTTGGCTATCCGGCAACCATATTCAAAGGCTGATGGAAAAGAATTTTTATACACCCGAGGAGAAAAAAGAACTCATTTCCCTTGCCCGGTCGATTATAAGGCACTCTCGTGAAATAATGGAGCCGGACGACGTAAAGCGCGTCAGGGAGACGATAACCGCCGGTGTCACACAGGAACGCATAACCCGTGACCGATTCGGGTTCAACCCCATAATACGCAATCTGCGCACGGTTGGACTGTTATGTGACAAATTGGGTCCCGACCGCAATATGATTATAGCCATATTGCTGTATCGCTTATGTATAAGCGAATTTATAGCCACTGAGGATGTCATGTCAAATTGGGGCGATGACATAGCCAAGCTCGTAAACGGACTTCTGAAAGTGTCATCACTATACAAGCGCCAGGCCGCTGTCGAGAGTGACAATTTCCGAAAACTATTGCTCACCTTTGCCGAGGATATCCGCGTAATCATCATAATGATTGTCGACCGCCTTGCCTTGATGCGCGCCATCAATCACCACCCCTCCGAAAAATTGGTACATGATGTCGCCTATGAGGTAAACTATCTCTATGCCCCGCTCGCCCATCGCCTCGGACTTTATGCCATAAAATCCGAGCTTGAGGACATGTCGCTTAAATACACCAACCGCGACACATATACCCGTATAGCCCATGAGCTTAACCAGACAAAGGTCGCCCGTGACGCATATATCGCCAACTTTATCGCACCGATACGCGAGAAGCTGTCAGACACCCCGCTGAAGTTTGAGATTAAAGGGCGCACCAAGTCCATATACTCAATATGGAACAAAATAAAGAAGCAGAACAACGATCTGGAGCACATCTATGACCTATTTGCCATACGCATTATACTTGACTCCTCGCCCGAGAAGGAGAAAAGCGACTGCTGGCTCGCATACTCAATCGTCACGGACATGTACACTCCAAACTCAGCCCGAATGAAGGATTGGCTCAGTATACCCAAAAGCAATGGGTATGAGTCACTGCATATAACGGTACGCGGTCCCGAAAACCGATGGGTGGAAGTGCAGATACGCACCAAGCGCATGGACGAGATTGCCGAGAAGGGGCTGGCAGCACACTGGAAATACAAGGGCATAAAGAGCGAAAGCAACCTGGACACGTGGATGAACAATGTGCGGGACATTCTTGAAGCCGCCGAGACCGGCCCTATGGAGCTGATGAAGGACTTCAAGATGGATATCTACGACAAGGAGGTATTCGTGTTTACCCCCAAAGGTGACCTTTACAAGCTCCCATTTGGAGCTACAGTGCTTGACTTCGCGTTTAACATCCATTCAAAACTCGGCTGCTCGTGTACCGGCGGCAAGGTGAACGGACGCAATCAGAAACTCAACTACAAGCTGAAAAACGGTGATACGGTGGAAGTGCTAACGTCATCCACCCAGACCCCCCGCCTCGACTGGCTCGGATTTGTCGTCACCTCAAAGGCCCGTGCAAAGATACGGCAGACTGTACACGAGATGAACAACCGGGCAGCCGAGCTTGGCAAGGAACTGCTACAACGCCGATTCAAGAACCGCAAAATCGAGCTTGAGGAAGCGACTATAATGAGGGTCATAAAAAAACTCGGGTTCAAGACCGTGACCGACTTCTACAACGAGGTTGCATCGGAGGAGGTCGACATCAACCGCGTCATCGAGGAGTATATAGCCTTGGAGACCAAGACTCCCGACAACGCAGAGTCGCGCTCGGCTGAGGAGTTTACCCTGCAGCCTCCTGCCGAGGGTGAGGAGAGGAGCAGCGATGTGCTCGTCATCGGAAATGACATTAAGGGTATCAACTACCGGCTTGCCCGTTGCTGCAACCCCATCTACGGCGACGATGTGTTTGGATTCATCTCGTCCGAGGGGGTCATCAAGGTGCACCGCCGTGACTGTCCCAATGCCGCCCATATACTTGAGCGGTATCCCTATCGTGTCATCACGACAAGATGGTCGGGCAAGATTGGCACACAGTTTGGAGCGACGCTGCGCATTGTCGGCCATGACGACATAGGCATAGTAACAAACATTACGTCTATCATCAACAAGGAGAAGGACACGTCGCTACGCAGCATATCAATCGACTCAAACGACGGCCTGTTTCAAGGCTATCTCGTGGTCGGCGTAAGCGATACCCGCACCCTGAACAATATTATCAAGAAAATTAAAACCGTGAAAGGAGTTAAAGATGTGCAACGCAGTAAGTAAAATGATTTTGTCGGCCTGTCTCGCGGGCCTCATGACCACCTATGGATGTAACTCACAGGACGCTAATATGCGCCAACAGGCCCGGGAGATGTATACTCAGGCTGAAAATGCGTTCCAGTCCCGTAATTACCAACTGGCGTCGGAATTACTCGACACGCTTGCGGCAAGATATCCCAAAGCGGTAGAGGTGCAGCGTGACGCCATGCACCTGCGTCCGATGGTGATAGAGGGTAAGACAATCCGTGAGATTGAGTCATGCGACAGCCTTATCGCCGCGTTGCAGATGAAAAAAGCTGCTATGGACAGCCGCTTTACCTTTGTCGACAATCCCCAGCTTGTCGAAGGCTATTATCTATCCAAGACACAGCCGGCAGGCAATCTCTTTGCTTCCAACGGCATCGAGGCACGAATATCCCCAGACGGGGAATTCTATATGCTATCATCCGTAACCGGCAGAAACATCAAGCATACAAGCATCACCCTCACAGCCGACAACGAGGAGATGACATCGGAGGTGGTAGCCTACGACGGTGAGCGCAACTATCGCTCAGGGGCAAACGAGATGATAACCTATAACGGTCCCAAGTGTGACTCTATCGGCATGTTTGTAGCAAACCATCCTGCATCAGCCATCACTGTGACATATAATGGCTCAGGCTCATTCCGCCTGCCGCTCTCCACGTCCCAGAGGGATGCCATACGAGAGACCTACGAGATGGCAAGCGTCATGTCGCAGCTTGCCTCCACACGACGCAAGCGCGAGTACCTCGACCGTCAGCTTATGCTCGCACGCGACCAGGCGGCACGGACGCTTCGAGACTCAACCGACAGCGGCAAGTGACCATTCTGAATGCCGCAGGCTGAGGGTTACCGAAACCCGATGTCGTGCATCCAACGGAACACTCGGTCATAGACCGCTTCCCTTACAGGCTTGGAGGACAGCATCAGATCATGCAGTCCTCCATTTACTTTTACTGAAGTAATCTGATGCCCCAGCCTATAACCGTATCTGCCGATATCGTCCACGTCAAGCACCATATCCGACGACGATGCCTCGGGTGTCCATTGGTCACCGCTACCGCTGCGCGCGGAACGCATCAGCAATATGGGGACCGCTATATCGACGCCATTCTTCAATTTTGACTGCGCCTGATCTATGGCTCTCACCCAACCAGCATCGACATCGGGGGAAACGGTCTTTTTCCAGTCAGTGTCATACTCCCATTCACCATGATACCCCTTGAGGAGGCTTTCGGCGTAAGCTGTGCCATCGCCCTGTGGAATAGTGAGGTCGGGAAGCCACGAGCCGACAGCGGATACAAACGGCACAAACCCCTCAATCTTTCCGAGATTCCAATCAAGGAAAGGGCTGTTGAGCACCATCCCCGCTATCGCGTCATCCGGCCTTTCCGACATGTACAGAGACGATGTCAGGCCGCCGGTGGAATGTCCCATCAGGATGATATGCCTTATGCCGTCCAGTTTCATCTGCGCCACGGCAGAGTCTATGTCGGCATAATACTCACGTATATCCCTGACTTGAAACGGCTTCTGACCATCCATCAGCGACCGACCGTATTTCCGTAAATCGACCGCATAAAAGTTGAGACATGAGTCGACCATCCTGTCGCCCATCTCCTTCTGGAAAAAATAATCATTAAATCCATGCACATAAAGTACCCCCCTGTCGCCCCCACATGGCGACAGACGCCTGACTATGGTCGATTTCACGTGACCGCTATAGTCATCGGGTTGCTCCACGTGGCGGTATTCGTAGCCATCAAGCACGTCTTGAGACCATCGTCCGGTTGCAAGGCTGGCTATTGCCGGAAGCAACAGCCCTAAAATTAAAATCATGCTTCTGTTCATAATCATTGACAATGATGAAATCCTTGTAGGCAACACACATCACCCACAAAAATATGCCATATTTACATAAATAAGCCACGCCAAAATGAAAAATTTAGCTTCAAAGACATAATTTTTTATATTTTTATTGTATATTTGCCATTGCAAACATGAATTTCCGCAAATACTGATTGAGAAATTGAATCACATTACACTTACTTATTGCAATGTTATGGCAAATTCTGTATCATCACCTGTTGAGAGTGACAACCTGGAGCTGCGAGCCAAAGAAATCCCGCCATTCATGAAAGTATATCTTTTTGAACAGAAATTGAAACGGGAGAAACGTCAGCAGCGAGAGGAGGAAATGTATAGTTCCATGCTGTTGTTCGTGACAATATTGTTTGGAATCATGCTACTCGTCATGTGCCTCTCGTCCCTTTTAGGTGAAAGTTCCTCTTTCTGAAAAACAGTGACAAAAAAGACATCGGCCCGCCGGATATGGATTACCTGCGGGCCGATGTCTTTTTGTATCGATTCTTAGTCTATATTCTTTAACGTATGCCCCATTCTCTCCTTCTTTGTGTGCATATAGAACCTATTGTATCCGTTAGGTTCAATCTCGATAGGCACATTCTCGACGACGGTGAGGCCATATCCCTCCAGTCCCACACGCTTGACAGGATTGTTGGTCATTAGGCGCATCTTTTTCACCCCAAGCATACGGAGTATCTGCGCCCCCACACCATAATCACGCTCATCGGCCTTATGCCCGAGACGTATATTGGCATCCACGGTATCTACGCCATCCTCCTGGAGCTTGTAGGCCTTTATCTTATCCATCAATCCGATGCCGCGTCCCTCTTGATTGAGGTAAACCACCGCGCCACAGCCCTCCTTCTCAATCATGCGCAACGCCTCGTGGAGCTGGTCGCCGCAGTCGCATCGCATAGAGCCGAATATATCGCCGGTAGCACAGGATGAGTGTACGCGCACCAGTATATCCTTGTCGCTGTCAATATCCCCCTTTATCAAGGCGATATGCTCAAGCCCGTTGCTCTTCTGCCTGAAAGGTATCAATCTGAAGTGCCCGTACTTGGTGGGCATATCGACCTCCACACCCATATCCACCAAAGATTCCTGTTTCAGCCTGTAGGCTATAAGGTCACTGATTGAGATGAGTTTCAAGCCCCACTCGTCGGCTTTCTTGCGCAACTCCGGGAGACGGGCCATAGAGCCGTCATCGCTCATTATCTCCATCAATGCCGCCACCGGCTGCAATCCGGCGAGACGGGCCATGTCAACGCCGGCTTCAGTATGCCCCGAGCGCCTTAGGACACCCTTGTCCTGTGCATAAAGCGGGTTGATATGCCCGGGACGGCCGAATGTTTCGGGTCTGGACAATGGGTCGGCGAGCGCCCTGATAGTGGCACAACGGTCCTGTATCGACACGCCGGTCGAACACCCCTCAAGTTTGTCGACAGTGACTGTAAAGGGAGTGCCGAGCACCGAAGTGTTGTCCTGCACCTGGTGTTCGAGCTCAAGCTCCTTGCAGCGTGAGATTGTCATAGGGACACACAGCACCCCACGTGCATTTTTAAGCATGAAATTCACCTGTTCGGGCGTTATCTTCTCAGCCGCGACGATGAGGTCCCCCTCATTCTCGCGGTCTTCGTCATCTACCACTATGACCATTTTTCCTTCCCTGAAGTCGGCTATCGCCTCCTCGATAGAGTCAAGTCGTATAGGTTCCATATGGGTTATAATTTGGTTATTCTATGTTGTTGTCTTATCCTTTTCATCTGATTTCAGAAGCGTTATCACGTCACCCGCGACCTTGATGATATCGCCAAGTTCCGATTTAAGCCGTCGTTGGTTGTACAGTCCGATAAAGTATAGCGGAAGTCCTATAGGGAACAGGATTATGGCCGCATAGGAGACCGCCCGATAGTTTGACGGATGATACAGCCACAGGCTGCGCAATATCGGAAAATCCATCAATTTGAGTATCACCATCTTATAGCGGGAGTTAGCGAGATACTCCACCGAGTGCTCAAGACAGGACGAGATGGCATGTATCTCACGGCGGTCATACCCGCGTAGCCAATACTGGATGTAGGATTGCCTCTGTCGGTAACGCCTGACAAAATCCATGCACTTGGACTTCAATTCCTCCATGCGTTCCACCCCGTTCTCCGGCTCGACCTCCGTCATCACCACCTCCTTCAGCTCAAGATGGCGAGTCTCATTACGCCCCATTAGTTTGCGGAAGAAGTTCAGATAGGCATCACGGTTGAATACAGCCGAGTCGTTGACAGCTTTGTAGGTGAAAAATATGCCGAGAGGCAATAGGACAGCCGAACTGAGCCACATCCCCTCCCACACCTCTATACGGCCGTCTCGCGCCATCTTATAGCCGGAGTTGTCGATTATATAGTAGAAGATAAACAACAACACCGAGATTACAAGAGGAGTGCCCAAGCCGCCCTTGCGTATGATGGCACCCAATGGCGCCCCTATAAAGAAGAATATTATACAAGCAAAGGAGAGCGTGAATTTTTTCATCAGCTCTATCGCATGACGACGTATGGTCTTCTGGTCGTCCTGCATCGAGTAGCTCTTGTATTCATAATCCTGTCGTGCTCTCTTGGCCTTCTGCAATCCCTGCTGGAGATAGCTCTTGGCGTAGCCGGGACTGCTTCCGGCAAATATGGAGTCTATGTCGAGCGGCTTGTCAACCTTCGCCGTCTCATGCGGATACATACCAATCTTGCCATCTGCGCCACGCCGTGCAACATTGTACGACAGGCCGAAATACGGGGCTTCCTTGAGAGCCTTCCCATAGGACGCGCCTATAGAGTCGAGCCGCAGGTTCACCGAGTCGATGGTCGCCTGCAATTCAGCGATATTTTTCCCGACATACTGGTTGCGCATGGCATTGTCATCCATGCGGTTGAAGTTGGCGTCAAACGGTACCAATATCTCCTTGGTCGTAAACGATTCGCGGCGATACGGCACATTCTGTGTGACATTTGTCGCGCCTTGATTACGCAGGTTTTCAAACGATTCCCCCGTCCACAGTTGCAGGAACAAGTGGGTCTTGTCGGCAGTGATGCTCAGTTTTCCCGAGTCGGCAAGAATGATGGAGGCATTGTCAAAACCACGTGACACATTATATATCATCATGTCGCGCAGCACACCTGTCTCACGGTCCTTAGTCTTCACATATAGGTTGTAACCGGGTATCTGGTCATAGAACACCCCCTCGGGAATATCAAGTTCGGGGGATTTCTGCCTCATGGAGTAGAGGAGTGTCCACATCTTGGTCTGTGCGAGCGGCAACACATTGTTCTGGAAAAAGAACGCCCCTATCGCAACCAATATCATCAATATGATAAGCGGCCTCATAGTCTTCACCAGCGAGACTCCCGACGCTTTCATGGCCGTAAGTTCAAACCGCTCCCCGAGATTGCCGAATGTCATGAGCGAGGCAAGCAATATGGCGAGCGGGAGCGCCATCGGCACCATAGTGAGAGCCGCGTAAAAAAACAATTCGGCAATGACCGTCACCTCAAGCCCCTTACCGACCAACTCATCGATATACCGCCACAGGAACTGCATGAGAATAATAAAGAGACATATAAAAAATGTCATGAGAAACAGAGGCAGGAAGCTCTGAAGCATGAACAGATATAGTCGCTTTATCCTTAACATTACCTATGTCGTTTCTTGAATGGTGCAAAGATACGAATAAGTCGAGAGCTATGCCAAATTTATTTGCTTTTTGCCTTATTAGATCCCATCCTGAAAAACAATAAAGCCGCATCTCTCGACGCGGCTTGATATTGTTGCCTTCAACGAAGGCGTAACCTAACATAAAACACATTTACTAATCATGCAATTAATGCATCACTTAATTCTAACAATCTATACTAACCCTAAAAATACGAAAGCGAATCATTGGTGTCGCTCACTTTCTATGATTGACATTGCAAAGTTATCTCCTTTGTCAACCAAATACTAACATTTACAAGACAAATATAAATTGTTTTACGCCATATCTAAGTTTTATTTCGTAATTATCAGCTAATTATCTTTAGTCACTCAGCAACATATATAAACCCAAATCTATGATATCGAACTTATATTCATAATCTGCTTCTCAAAATTATCGCGGTCTATGGCTCGGTTTTTAAGTTTATTCCTATACGTATATATAGTATTTACCGAGTAATTGAGCATCTGGGCTATACGGGGGCTTTCCTCTATACCGAGACGCATGAACGCCAATATCCGGAGGTCGGTATTAAGCCTCTCGCCCTCCTGAAGCACAATCTTCTCCTCGGGGCGCAACAGCTTGTTGACATCCTCCACAAAATTTGGGTATATATGGAGAAATGCATTGTCAAACACCTCATAAAACTCCTCGCTCTGTTCCTCGATAAACTTGCCACTCTTGGTCATCTTGTGTAATTCATCCACCTTGCCGGCACTTATCTTGCGGTTGGCTATTTTGCAGAACTGGTTGAGCTTGTCCATATAGATGGAGCACAGGCTGAGAAACTGGGATATGTACACCTCCTTGACATGATTGGCACCCTGCAGGCGTGTCTGCAGCACTTTCATGTTGCGCATCTCCTTTCGCAGAAACAGCATACCGACAGCAAGCAGCACCACCAACAGCACCATTATGCCGATAAACACCTTCACGATGCGGTCACGCTTTTCGATGTCAAGCGCATGCGCGCTCTCAATGATAGGCAGTGCCTCCGACGACTGCACCATACGCGCCATAGCGTTGCATTTTACCGCATTGTCAAGCGCGATAGACAGGTACTCATGTGCTCTTGCCGTCTCACCGCGCTCATACATCTGCTTCCCGAGTTCCTGCAATGACATCACCTCAAGGGTGGCAGACTTGGTGTCGGCTATCGCGGACAGCGTGAGATAGTACAGGAATGCATCTTTCTCGTCTCGCGCCCAGGCTATATCCGACAGGATATGGCAGGCACGGGCATACATGTTGTCACTCTCGGGAATATTCTCAAGAAGCTCGTCAAGTATGGCCCGTGCCTTTGACAGCTCACCACGGCTAAAATAGTATTCACCCTTATTCAGCTTGTATTTAGGAGAATCTGGCTTCAACGTCCCTATAAGTTTCAATTGCGCCTCCTCCGATTCTTTCTGCCATTTTGCACTTACATCCGGCGAGGAGGAGAAAAACGAGGATATATAGGAATACATCTGACGCCCGGCATCATAGAGCGGCTCTTTCATCTCGGCAGCAGCGGCACTGTTTTCGACCTCCCGATAGGTCTCGACAGCCTCTCCTATGCGCCCTACCAGGGGCAACTGCACCGACAGTTGGAGCTTGAAGCGGTTCACAAGCACGCTGTCGGCATGTTTCACGGCCTCATTCAGTCCGTTATTGTAATACATTATGGCAGAGTCGGTCTTGAAGGATGTGTAGCCGTCCCCAAGTTCCATCATCAATTCACACCACTCCGATGTGCCGACAGGAATTGTCGGCTCAAGGTCCTTGAGTGAGTCGAGGCGCGCCTGACGCAGGTCTATATATGCTTGCCGGTCTTTAAGTTCCCGGTCGAGCCGTTGGAGCGCCGACGACACATGAGCGCCCTTTACACTCATAGCCGTGACACATAGTGCGGTAAATAGGAATAACGCAGTAGTAATAGATCTAAAAATCATGTGTTTTATGTTTGGTTGCCAACAAAGTTATAATAAATTTCCAATAAAACCGACTATCAAGCGTTTTTTGAGTTGATTTATATATGACCGAAGCCCTGCCGGCTTTGGCTGTCTGCTGACTTTACGCCCTGAAATGTCGGTTTTGTCGCCATATTGGTCTGAAATGTCGCAAAATCATTTTAGCTCACATGACAAGTCAACAAAAATGCGTACTTTTGCACAAATTAAACCCTTGATGAATATAATCGGACTGTTACGACATGCTTTTGTATCTGCCGCACTGTTGTCGGTCTCATATGCCGATGCATATGAGTTATGCGACTCAATCGGTGATATTCCGAAAGGGTATATATTTGCCGATGACTCGTATGATACCGGCATCATATATGACGTCACGGAAATAGACACTTCCCGCGTACGCATAGAGACAATATCCGCCGCCCCTGCCAATGAAAACTGGGTCAGGCAGCTTATCGACTGCGGGTTCCACATCAATGACCCGGGGATAGACTACCCGAAGTTCGCCAGATTCTGCCTGAAAGTCTACAATTGGGGCGACAGGACTTTCAATTCCTACGACAGACGGTATGTGGTCAGCACAGGGAAAAACTGGAAAATAATAGGCAAGTCCTACAACTGGGCGCAGAGCTACCTGCTGACATTTTCGGAAAAGGAGAGTATACGTATGATTTCCGACATCTACTGCGACATCGGCGCCCATCTCTGCTTCATGGCCGTGAGTGTAGGATACGACTTCAATGCCAACAATATTTTCGGACAGCCGGCCTCGACACGCTCCAACTTTGAGTTCAATTTCACTTGCGCCCTCTTTGCAGCCAATTACCAGCGTACCTCGACCAAGGGTGGCACCCGCATAACGCAATTCGGGACATTCGACCTCGGGAAAAAGGGATATTTTGATTTTGACGGGGTGAGCCAATCAGGATACGGATTGGACCTGTATTATTTTTTCAACCACCGCAAGTATTCCCAGGCTGCCGCATATTGCTACTCCAAGTACCAGCTAAAAAGCGCCGGCTCACTCATAATGGGGTTCAACCATACCCACCAGGAGGTGGACCTCGACTTCTCGATGCTCCCCACAGTGATGCTTGACAACCTCCCGGGCGACCATGACCACTATAATTTCAAGCACAACAATTACGATGTAATGTGCGGCTATGCCTACAATTGGGTGCTAAAGCCCCGCAAATGGCTCATCAACGGCACAATCCTTCCATCTGTCGGCTATAAACATTCATATGAAGGCTCGACCGAGGGGCGCAAGAATATGTTCTCGGCAAACATAAGGGGGATGTTCTCGGTCGTGTACAACAACCGCAGTCTCTTCGTGTCGTTGTCCGGACGTTTTGACGGGCATACATATTTTGGCGAAGGCTACAACTTCTTCAACTCCACCGAGTCAGTGACGCTCAATGTCGGAGCACGCTTTTAATGCTTTTGATTGCATCGCACTTGTTCGGGAACGCATAATTTAGTAAATTTGTCATTGCTATGGGAAAAGCAGATTACACGCCAAACGGATTTCGCGTAAACGAAGTGGTGCTCCATCCCGGAAATGACGGGATGCCTATAGCGGCATACGATGACATATCATCGATACCCGCATTTGATGTGCCTGCAAAATTGCAGATTGTACTGTCGGCAATATGCATGCGCGGAAGCCTTGATGCCAAAGTGGATTTCAAGGACCACACTCTCACCCCACACGACTTGCTGGTGCTTTTGCCGGGGCATGTGGTGACCTCATATAAGGCATCCGACGACTTTGAGGGATTCTTTATCGTGGCCTCCTCAGAAGCCCTATATGACACCATGCCGTCATTCTCGTCGTTTCTTCACTGCGCGCTCCATTTCAAGGACAACCCTGTCATACGATTGTCCGATATTGAGGTCGAGAGCCAGTTGAGTTTTCATCTTCTGTTGCAAAAAAAGCTACGCCAGTCCAACTATCCATTCCGCAAAGAGGTAATAAAGGCCCTGTGCGAGGGATTGTTTTATGAGACATTGGGTCTATACACCCTCCATATGCGGGACAACATCCCCCCGATGACACGCAGAGATGAACTTATGCTGAAGTTCATGAACCTTGTCGCCCGCGATTTCAAGCGCGAGAGATCTGTGGCCTATTATGCCTACAACCTTTGCGTGACGCCAAAGCACCTGTCATCGGTAGTCAAGGAGGCAAGCGGACGCACCGCCGGTGAATGGATCGACTCACACGTAGTGCTTGAGGCCAAATTGCTGCTCAAGAACACAGGGATGACCATACAGGAGATTGCAGTCTCCCTTAACTTCGCAAACCAATCGTTTTTCGGAAAATATTTCAAACATCTCACCGGCATGTCGCCACGCGAATACCGTGTCTCACCCAACTGATCCATAATTATGATTCCAGTTATACTATTGTGTATCCTCTCGGCTACGTTGCTGATTTTACTGTTCATTACACAGCGATCCTTGTCCCAAGCCAACGCCCGGCTCTCCGAGGCCAGGGCCGAAAACTCCCGCCATGCTGAAAATATACGCCACCTGACCGACGAAGTGGCATCACTGCGGGAACGCGAAAATCTTCTGGCGGCATCCCGCGATGCATTGGCCGAGGCCAAGGAGGAAAATTCACGTCTCGGCGAGAAAGTCGCATTCCTGTCGCGACGTGAGCAGGAATTGGAGGCCCTACGGCAGGAGATGACAGTATTGCGGCTCGAGAACTCGCGTCTGACGGAACGTATAAGGTATACCGAGACCGAGAAAGAGCGTCTACAACGCGAGAGCGAGGAACGGTTTCAAAACATCGCCACCCGTATCCTCAATGACAACTCGCGCCTGTTCAAGGAGACCCATGAGACAAGGCTCTCCGAGATTCTCGCCCCGCTCAAAGAGAACATCGAGTCGTTCAAAAAGTCAATCTCCGACGCCTATAGCGCGGAAGCCCGCGAGCGGTTCTCTCTGCAAAAGAGCATAAAGGAACTTGTAGATCTCAACCAGACGATAGGCCGCGAGGCACAGGACCTCACCGCCGCCTTGCGCGGCAACTCCAAGGTGCAGGGCGACTGGGGCGAAATGATACTTGAGAGCATACTTGAGAAGTCGGGATTGCGCAAAGGACATGAATTTGACGTGCAACTCACCACCGACGACAGCGGCAACACGCTCCGTGACGCCGAAGGCCACGGGTTGCGCCCCGATGTGGTGGTCTATTACCCCGACAAGCGATGCATAGTAATAGATTCAAAAGTGTCGTTGTCGGCCTACACACGCATGGTCAATGCCGAGAGCGAGGAGGAGCGGCTATTGGACGGCAAGAGCCACCTGCAGTCGGTGAGGGCGCATATCGCCGAACTTGCCGGCAAGAAATATCAGGACTACATTGGCGGCGGCAAGACCGATTTTGTGATGATGTTCATACCCAACGAGGGAGCCTACATCGCGGCCATGCAGCTTGCGCCGACCTTATGGCAGGAGGCCTACGATGCCCGGGTGCTGCTTGTCTCCCCCACCCACCTGTTCTCGGCCCTGAAACTCGTCGCACAGCTGTGGAGCCATGACAAGCAGTCGCGCAATGCCGTGGAGATAGCCAAGTCGGCAGGGGCGATGGTCGATAAGTTCGTCGGGTTTGTCAACGACATGACCGAGATAGAGAAGTTTATCGACAAGACACGCGTGGCATATGACAACGCGATGCGCAAGCTATCCACCGGCACAGGCAATCTCGTGTCCCGTGCCCAAAAGCTGCGGCAACTTGGGGCCAAGGCCGAAAAGCTCCTCCCGACCGAACTCGTGGACCGGAGCATTGCCGACGAAGCGCAGACCGACGCTCCGGCCAATAAGCTGCCCGACATGCCGGACGGTGGCAAGGAAAATTCAGATTAATGCTATTTGCCAAAAAAGTTGTACCTTTGCACAATTTTATAGAGATGACATATGAATCAGGAAGATAAGCAGTCGCTACTCGACAAACGTTACCTCCGCATGGCAAAGATATGGGCCGAAAACTCCTATTGTCGACGCCGTCAGGTCGGGGCACTGATTGTAAAGGACAAAATGATAATCTCCGACGGCTTCAACGGGACTCCCGCCGGATTTGAAAACATCTGTGAGGATGAGCAGGGATTGACCAAGCCATATGTACTCCACGCCGAGGCTAATGCCATAACCAAAGTGGCCCAAAGCAATAATTCGAGCGAGGGCTCCACGCTCTATGTAACGGCCTCCCCGTGTGTCGAATGTTCCAAGCTCATAATCCAAGCAGGCATACGGCGTGTTGTATTCAATGACCTGTATCGCCTAACCGACGGTCTGGACTTGTTGCGGCGTGCCGGAATCGAGTGCGTGCATGTCGCAGAGCTGAATTAGCATAAACAAAATATAAAAGCCATCATATTTCCGATATGAAAAAAATCAATCCTATAGCATGGATACCTCTTTCCGTGGCAATATCCCTCGTCGCCGGCATATGGCTCGGCGGATATTTCCACGGACATGACTCCACATCGGGCGGGATACATAAACTTAACACAATATTGGGGTTAATTGACCGTGACTATGTTGATACAGTCGATATTGACGAGCTTGTGGAGCTATCAATCCCCGAGATACTCGCCAATCTCGACCCCCACTCCACCTATATCCCGGCCTCAGATCTGCGGTCGGTCAATGACGAGCTTGAAGGCTCTTTCTCGGGAATCGGCATCCAGTTTTCCATAATGAACGACACAATCTCCGTCATAGAGTCGATAGCCGGAGGCCCCTCCGAGAAAGTCGGCATCATGGCAGGCGACCGCATAGTGCAGATAGGCGATTCGATTGTAGCCGGTATCGGCATAACCAACGAGCAGGTGCTCTCCATGCTTCGCGGACCGGAAGGGACGAGAGTAAAACTCGGCATAAAGCGCAACTCTGCACGCAAGACACTCAACTATGAGGTGACACGCGGTGCAATCCCCGTGACATCGGTCGATGCCTCATACATCGTGTCCCCCGGCATAGGCTATATCAAGGTCAACAAGTTTGGACGCACCACATATGACGAATTCCTTACCGCGTTGACATCCCTACGCCGACAGGGTGCTGAGAAATATCTCGTTGACCTGCGCGGCAACGGAGGCGGCTACATGGAGATAGCGATACTTATGGCCAACGAGTTCCTCCCCGAAGGCTCACCGATAGTCTATACCAAGGGGCGCAACGGCATACAGGATCCAGCGTTCAGTGATGGAAACGGCTCGTTCCAGGATGCGGAAATCGCCGTGCTGATTGACGAGTTTTCCGCAAGCGCGAGCGAGATTTTCGCCGGTGCCATACAGGATAATGACCGTGGACTGATTATCGGGCGACGCTCATTCGGCAAGGGACTGGTACAGCGACAGTCGGTGCTGCCCGACAGCAGTGCGATGCGCCTCACCATAGCGCGCTATTACACCCCCTCAGGCCGATGCATACAGAAAGAGTATACCCCCGGCAAGGGAGATTCCTACAGTAGCGAGATTATAGAACGCTATAACCATGGCGAGGCATACAGCGCCGACAGCATGAAGATAGACCGCTCACAGTTGTTCCACACCGCCGCAGGGCGCGAGGTGTATGGCGGTGGCGGCATTATCCCCGATGTGTTTACGCCAAATGACACTACCGGTGTAAGCTCCTACTACATGGACGTAGCCAATGCAGGACTGCTGCAACGGTTTGCCTTCTCCTATGCCGACCTCAACCGGGAGTCGCTGAATGGCGAAAAGGATATGGCAAAATTCCTGAAAGGACTGCCGCCAGACGACGTGCTTCTGCAATCTTTTGTCCGTTACGCGGCACAAAATGGCGTCCCGGCAAGGTGGTACTACATAAACAAGTCCCACGACCTGCTCGTCAACCAGCTCAAGGCACTTATAGCACGCGACCTGTTGGGGTATAACGCATTTTACTCCATATACAACCAACGTGACAGCAGTGTGAAGACCGCCATAGAACAACTGACCGACGGAAATGCCCGTTTCCCGTTGGGCAAATAGTGTACCCCATGCAGAAAAGCAAGATACGCAAGTTGATAAAGAGCCGCAAATCCCAATTGGCGGAAGCGGAACGCATTGAGAAATCCGGGAAAGCCTTCTCCCTGCTGGAAACCATCCCCGATTTTGCAAACGCGACAAATATACTTGCTTACTTCTCGTTGCCCGACGAATTGTATACCGAACCGTTCCTGCACCGATGGCATGAGAGGAAACATATCTTCCTGCCACGGGTCAACGGGGACGATATTGATATACTACACTATCATCCCGACCATATGCGGCAAGGAGCATTCGGCATCTATGAGCCGGCAGGCGATATCCTCGCCGACATCTCACAGATGGAGGTCGTAATTGTGCCCGGGGTGGCCTTTGACCGCCGTGGAAATCGCGTAGGCCGTGGCCGTGGCTACTATGACCGTCTCCTGTCGGGATGCCACGCGATAAAAATCGGCATATGCCATGATTTTCAGATATTGGAAGGGATACCTGCCGATTCCCATGATGTGACAATGGACTATGTCGTCACCAACGACGAAATCATTGATTTAAGAAACCGACAAAACGATTGCCCCCATGCCATTAGTGACACCTGACACCATACTTTCCGACCTTATAGCCGGAGAACCGTCCATAATCCCCGTCCTCAACCGCTTCGGCATCTATCTTGGATGCAGCGATTATACGGTCAGGGCCATATGCCTGCGGCATAATATAGATGAGGTCTTCCTCATAACGATACTCAACACGTTTATCAACGACGAGTATTTCCCCGAGAGTCGCCTGAAGTCATTCTGCGCCTCGACTATCTCAGGTTACCTGCGCCAGACCAACGATGATTACCTGCGCATTTCGCTGCCGAATATCGAGCGGCACTTCAAGTCCCTCATTTCCCTGAGCGGTACACAGGACAACAATCTCTCCATAATCTATGACTTTTTCCGTGGACTGTATGCCGATATGATGGTGCGCATAAAGAGCGACGGGCAATGGTTTGACAGCATAGACGCCATGGAACGCGACATCACCGCAAACGGCTGGCCGCTATCCCACTCTGCTGTCACCGCCGACGCCGACCTATCCATCCCCGACAAGCTGCACGACCTCAAAAACATCTTCATCCGTCATCTTGAGGGCCGATATGACGCCAACCTGTGTTATGCCGTCATTGTCTCGATTCTCGCGTTGGAAAAGGAGGTGAGACAGAACGACCGGATACGCAACCGCATACTCCTGCCGTTGTCCGAGAACATGCGGAACACTATCCAATCCCAAATCTCCGCAGGGCGATGAGCAACGCGATGATTGTCACATCCAACACGCTTCAGGCTCTTGGCCTGAAATACCTGCTGTCCCGATACTTCGGCATGGAAGCCACATTGGCATCTGACATCACGTCACTCGCCACTACAGACACGACAGGATACGCCGTATTCTTTGCCGATGCCGATGCTTTTGCCGTCGCACAGGAATTTTTCATTCCCCGCCGTGCACGCACCATCCTTGTCACATGCGCCGTGCCGTATGCACAGGATATTGCAGCCCTTGACATGACACTGCCCACAAGCGACATGGTTGAACGCCTACAACAGATGCTCGACCGGTGCCGTGAAAGCGAGATGCCTTCCGCACCCCTCTCTCAGCGCGAGGTAGAGGTATTGAGCCTCGTGGCGAAAGGACACATCAACAAGCAGATAGCCGATGAGCTGTCTATAAGCCTGAACACGGTATTGAGCCATCGCAAGAACATCACCTCAAAGCTCGGCATACGCTCCGTGTCGGGACTTGCCTTTTATGCCATGATGCATGGCTATGTGTCATACTCTGATTTGTAAAATTTCACACCTGCCAATTATGATTTCGATAAATAACCTGTCGGTTGAGTTTAGTGCCAAATCTCTCTTTGACAACATCAACTATGTCATAAACAAGAAAGACAAGATTGCGCTTGTGGGCAAGAACGGAGCCGGCAAGTCGACCATGCTGAAGATTATATGCGGGCTGCAGAAGCCGACATCAGGCTCCGTGTCAGTGCCGCAGGATGTTACAATCGGCTATCTCCCGCAGCAGATGGTGCTGTCCGACACCCTGACGGTAATTGAGGAGGTGCGCAAGGCGTTCTCCCATATCGACACCCTCCACGCCGAAGTGGAGAAGATAAATCAGGAACTCCTGACACGGGAGGACTATGAAAGCGACTCCTACCAGCGGCTCATCGAGCGGTTATCGACCCTCACCGAGCGCATCGCCATCGAGGAGAGCGACAACTGCGAGGCGGAGATGGAAAAGACGCTCCTCGGTCTTGGATTCCTGCGCACCGACTTCGACCGCCCCACATCCGAGTTTTCGGGTGGATGGCGTATGCGCATCGAACTTGCCAAGCTACTGCTCCAACGACCCGACGTGCTGCTCCTTGACGAACCGACCAACCACCTTGACATTGAGTCTATCCAATGGCTTGAAAATTTTCTCATCACCAAGGCCAATGCAGTTGTGCTCGTGTCCCACGACAGGGCATTTATCGATAATGTCACCAACCGCACCATCGAGATTTCACTCGGCCGCATATACGACTATTCGGTAAATTATTCCAAGTATGTGGTGCTGCGTCAGGAGCGCATAGAGCAACAGATGCGCGCCTATCAGAACCAGCAGAAGCAGATTCAGGACACCGAGGAATTTATCGAGCGTTTCCGATATAAGGCAACCAAGGCGGTACAGGTGCAGAGCCGCATGAAACAACTGGCCAAAATAGAGCGTATCGAGGTTGACGAGGTGGATACCTCCAGGCTCAATCTCAAATTTCCCCCTGCCCCACGCTCGGGCGACTATCCCGTTATTGCCGACGACCTCGGCAAAGCCTATGGCACACATCAGGTCTTTGACCACGCCACGTTCACGATAAAGCGTGGAGAAAAGGTGGCCTTTGTCGGGAAAAACGGCGAAGGAAAATCGACCCTCGTGAAGTGTATAATGGGAGAAATCCCCTACACGGGAGAACTGAAGATAGGACACAATGTCAAGATTGGGTATTTCGCCCAAAACCAGGCCCAGCTGCTTGACGGGGAGATTACGGTGTTTGACACAATCGACCGCGTTGCCGTCGGCGATATACGCACAAAGATACGCGACATCCTCGGCGCGTTCATGTTTGGAGGCGAGGCTTCCGACAAGAAAGTGAAAGTACTGTCAGGAGGCGAAAAGACCCGACTGGCCATGATACGCCTGCTGCTTGAACCTGTCAATCTACTTATCCTTGACGAGCCGACCAACCATCTCGACATGAAGACCAAGGATATCCTGAAACAGGCTATAAAGGACTTCAACGGCACGGTTATTGTCGTGTCCCACGACCGTGAGTTCCTCGACGGGTTGGTGGAGAAGGTGTATGAGTTTGGTGGCGGCAGGGTGAAAGAGTGTCTTGGCGGCATCTACGAGTTCCTTGAGAAAAAGAAACTTGCCTCGCTACAGGAGCTGGAGCTGTCAAAATCGCCCGGTGGAACCCGATCGAAGGACACCACTCCACGCCAAGCCCCGGCCGGCAATAAACCTACATCCGACACCGCCCGGGCGGCAGAGAGCCGCCCCCGCAACGGGGCGCAGAGCTATGCCGAACAGCGCGAGCGCGAGAAGACCACCCGGCGTCTCAGGAAGCGAGTGGAGGAAGCCGAGGCCTCAATTGCCGCGCTGGAGGGTAAAGTGGCCGATGTGGAGACCCGAATATCTGCCGGTGATGTCTCGAGCGATATCTTCAACGAGCATGCCTCACTCCAAAAACAGCTTGAAAATGCGATGAGCGTCTGGGAACTCGCCACAATCGAATTGGAGGAATTTCTGGCTGAGTGACAGGCAACGCGTCGCTATGACGGCATCTTCGTCGCCCGCAATATCTCCCTCTTGCCTCCCGGAGGCCCAGGCAACCGCTCCACATGCAGCCCCACAGCCTCAAGCATACGCCTGACACACCCCTTGGCGCAGTAGGTGGTGAGCGTCGCCCCGTCAGTCATGACGTCATACACGCGCCGGAACAGCCCGGCCTGCCACATCTCCGGCTGCTTATCCGGGGCAAACGCGTCATACAGCACAACGTCAATTTCCTGTGGCAAAGGCGTGACAGTCATGTCAGCATGTATTTTCTCGATGGTGAAATTATCGTTTATCGCCACAGCACTGTCCCATGGTGCAGAGTGCAGCTTGCAAAGCGTCTCGCCATCGACATACGCCCCGTAGCCAAGCGCCTCAACCTCCGCTGCCGCAAGGGGATACAGTTCAAACGCCATATAGTGCATCGCCACGCCTGAAGAGGCGCATAGCGCGGCATTCAGCCCGGTGCCAAATCCCACCTCCATGACACGCAGCGGTCGTGGCATGTCGAGCCGCGATGCCCGGTGCAGCACCCCGCACGAGAGGTAGACGTGGCGGCTCTCGGTCAATGCCCCTCTCACCGAATGATAATGCTCGTCAATAGAGGGAATATATATCGTCGCCGAGCCGTCGGCAGTCGTCTGTAAGACTCTTTCTGTTTTTGCTGATTCCATAATCTGCAAAATTAGCAATTTCCAATTTTTTTTTCTAAATTTGTAGATTGTATAAGATGCGGGATTTCCCGCCGCGATACGACCATATACGCATAAAACAATAAACCGCATAGACATGAAATTTAACGTTCCAAGCAAAACGCTCTACAGCACCGTCTCGGCTGTCAGCAAGGTTATCAACTCTAAAAATGCGTTGACAATCCTCAACAACTTCCTCTTTTCCCTTGACGGCAACATATTGACTGTCACCGCATCCGACCTTGAAAATACGCTCGTGGCCCGAGTCGAGGTGATGGAGGCCGAAGGCTCGGGATGCTTCTGCATCGATGCTCGCCGCATCGTCGACCTGCTCAAAGAGATGCCCGACCAAGGTATAACATTTGACATCAATGACGACAACCTCGCGGTAGAAATCACCTACCCGAGCGGAAACTACAGCTTCATAGCTCTGAACGGTGCAGAATACCCCGCCAACGAGCCGCGCGACGAGGATGCCGACGTGCTGTCGTTCACCTGCCCGACCGAACAACTCATAAAGGGCATTGACAACACGCTTTTTGCCGTGGGTTCCGATGACCTGCGTCCCCAGATGATGGGAATCCTATGGGACATCAAGAACGACGGGATAACGTTTGTAGCCACCGACACGCGCAAACTTGTAAAATATCAGAACACGCTCTCCGCGCCAGGATGCGAAGGCTCATGCATTATCCCCGTTAAGCCCGCCACCGTGCTGAAGAATGTCTTTGCCAAGGAGGAAGAGGTCAAGGTCACCATCGAGCCTAAGAGCGCGACATTCGAGTCCCCCTCTTTCACATTCAATTGTCGCTTCATAAAGGGCAATTTCCCCGACTATAACCGTGTGATACCTACCAACAATCCTTACACGCTGACTATCGACCGCCAGTCGTTCCTCAACGCCGTGCGCCGCGTGGGAGTGTTTGTGGACCCGGGACACGGGTTGGTGAAATTCAAGCTCACACCCAATGAGATTATAATGAAGGCCACCGACAACAATTTCTGCACCTCGGCCCGCGAATCGGTGCCATGTGATTTCACCGGCAACGAGATGGTCATCGGATTTAGCGCGCCTTATCTCATCGAGATATTCAATACCCTGTCAACCCGCGAGATAATGATAAAGCTCTCCGACCCCTCGCGTCCCGGCGTGTTCCTCCCCTCTGAAAACGAGAAGGACTCCGAGCTGCTCATGCTGCTCATGCCGATGACCGTCAGTGACTTCTGATTGAAAATACAAATCCCTGATTTTATCCCTCTTTCCCGATAACCATAAATGGAGTTAGCACTTAAAAAGCCTATAATATTTTTTGACCTCGAAACTACCGGAACCAACATCACCCACGACCGCATCGTGGAAATCTCCATTATCAAGGTGATGCCCAACGGCGAGGAGACCGAGCGCACGATACGGGTCAATCCCGAGATGCATATCCCGGAGGAGGCCACGGCCATCCACCACATCACCGACGAGGACGTGGCCGGATGCCGCACATTCAAGATGATAGCCAAGGAACTTGCCCAGAGTTTCACAGGTTGCGACATCGCCGGCTTCAATTCCAACCGTTTTGACATTCCGGTGTTGTGCGAGGAGTTCCGTCGTGCGGGAGTCAGCTTTGACTTCACCAAGCCACGGTTCATAGACGTGCAGACCATCTTCCACAAGAAAGAGCAGCGCACCCTCATTGCCGCCTACAAGTTCTATTGCGGCAAAAACCTTGAGGAGGCCCATTCTGCCTCAGCCGATACCCGTGCCACATACGAGGTGCTGAAAGCCCAGCTCGACCGTTACGACGACCTCCCCAACGACATGGATGCCCTTGCGGAATACTCGTCACAAAACCGCAATGTCGATCTGATGGGACGACTCATCTACAACGACAAGCGTCAGGAGGTGATAAACTTCGGCAAATACAAGGGGCAGCTTGCCGAGGAGGTGCTTCGTCGCGACCCTGGATACTACAGTTGGATTATGCAGGGGGATTTTCCCCAGAATACCAAGGATGTATTCACCAACATAAAATTACGTGGCAGAAAATAGCATCATGACCTCATTACAAGGCAAGCATATAATACTCGGCATCACGGGCGGCATTGCCGCCTACAAGTCAGTGACACTTCTGCGGCTCCTCGTGAAGGCAGGCGCTGAAGTGCAGGTAGTGATTACCCCTGCTGGCAAGGAGTTCATAACCCCGGTCACTCTCTCCTCCCTCAGCGGCAAGCCGGTGATAAGCGAGTTTTTCACGGCCAATACAGGCCAATGGAACTCGCACGTCGATATAGGTCTATGGGCCGATGCTATGGTTATAGCCCCCGCAACGGCATCATCCATCGCGAAGATGGCAAACGGCGTAGCCGACAACATGCTCATCACCACCTACCTGTCGGCCAAGGCTCCGGTGTTTATCGCCCCGGCCATGGATCTCGACATGATGGCACACCCCTCCACGACGCACAACATCGACCTGTTGCGCTCATATGGCAACCACATCATCGAGCCTGCATCAGGCGAGCTTGCAAGCCATCTTGTAGGGAAAGGCCGCATGGAGGAGCCGGAGAATATATTCAAGGTGTTGGAACGATTTTTTGCCTCGCGTCAGGACTTGTCGGGAAAGCACATGCTTATAACCGCCGGCCCCACATATGAGAAAATAGACCCCGTGAGGTTTATCGGCAACTATTCCTCCGGTAAGATGGGATATGCGTTGGCCGAGGAGGCGGCTGCCCGTGGCGCCCATGTCACGTTGGTGAGTGGGCCTGTGTCGCTCAAGGCCATCAATCCCGCCATAACCACCATACCGGTGGAGTCGGCCCGGGAGATGTGTGACGAATGTGTGAACCGTTTCCCGGATGTCGACATAGCGATAATGTGCGCCGCTGTTGCCGACTATGCACCGGCAACAGTGTCAGACGTGAAAATCAAGCGCGAAAAGGATGAGATACCCGTCATAACCCTTGTCAAGAATCCAGACATTGCCGCGACATTGGGCCGCTCCAAGCGTCCAAATCAGATATTGGTGGGATTTGCCCTGGAGACCAACAATGAGGAGACCAACGCACTCAACAAAATCAAGTCAAAGAATCTCGACATGATTGTGCTCAACTCGTTGCGTGATGCCGGAGCGGGATTCCGCACCGACACCAATCGTGTCACCATCTTTAAGGCCGACGGCTCCTCACGCCAATATGACACAAAGACCAAGCGGGAGGTGGCCACGGATATAATCGATGCAATAACGAGCCTCTAATCAGCGTTTAATCATTGCTATGAAAAAAATATTGTTATTGCTGGCCCTGACGCTTCTTCCATCCGTCATCATGGCCGAGGAGCTTAACTGCACTGTGGAGGTGAATGCCGAGCAGGTGGAGGGTTCCAACAAGGAGGTGTTCAAAACCCTCCAGTCAGCCATCACCGACTACATGAACACCACAAAGTGGAGCAACACACAGTTTTCACCAAATGAGAAGATAGAGTGCAAATTGTTCTTTACCATCAAGAAGTATGAGAACGAGGTCATGAGCGGCGACTTGCAGATACAGTCGTCAAGACCCGTTTACAACAGCTCCTACACCACTACCCTTATCAACTTCAAGGACTCGAAGATTGAATTTCCGTATCGTGAGAACGACCCGCTCATCCACTCCGAGAACACGATGGAAAACAATCTTACCGCTATACTCGACTTCTACGCCAACCTCATCCTCGCGATAGATTTTGACAGCTTTTCGCGCAAGGGGGGTGAGCCGTTTTACGAGAAAGCCGATGCGATAGTGCAGATGGCGCAGTCAGCCGGCGAAAGCGGATGGAAAGCATTTGAGGACAACAAAAACCGTGCGGCGGTACTCTCTGCATTCACACAACCATCCACCGCAGCAATCCGGGAACTCCTTTACAACTACCACCGTGGAGGACTTGACGAGATGTCAACCAGTCCTGACAAGGGACGCGCCAAAATCACAGAATCCCTACAGGCACTGAAGCAGATATATGACGCTGCCCCCATGTCGGTCGCGCTGTCGATGTTCCGCGACGCCAAACTCGACGAGCTTGTCAACATCTACTCCAAGTCACAGCAGTCAGAGCGTGAGGGTGTCTACGAGCTCCTTTATCCCCTCTACCCGACCGACAACGACCGCCTGACAAAAATCAAAAACGGAACCAACAAATAGCACTCCTGAAATGCTTGAGAGACTACATATATCCAACTATGCCCTGATTGACAAGGTAGATATCCTGTTCCATCCCGGTTTCAACATCATAACCGGCGAGACAGGAGCGGGAAAGTCAATCATGCTCGGCGCTCTCTCCCTCCTGATGGGGGGACGAGCCGACACTAAGGTCGTGAGAGACCGTGAGCGCAAGTCGGTCATTGAGGCAGAATTTATCGTAACAGGGCATCTCCACCTGAAGGAGTATTGCAAGGCCAACGACATCGAGTGGGACGACGAGCGTTGTATCCTGCGCCGTGAGATTTCCCCGGCCGGACGCTCGCGTGCCTTTATAAACGATTCCCCGGTGTCACTAACCCTCCTGCAGGGTGTGGCCGTGCAGCTTGTCGACATCCATTCCCAGCATCAGAATCAGCTGTTGTCATCCCCTGAATACCAGCTGCGCATCATAGATGCCTTGGCTGATAACGGGCACCTGCTGACCGACTATCACGTGCAGTATGACAAATACCGCCGTGCATTGAGGGAGTTGCACGACACGCGCCAGATGATGGACAGCGGACGTGCCGATGAGGAGTTCCTGCGTTTCCAGCTGGAGCAACTTGAGGACGCAGCTCTTGTCAATGACGAGCAGGAGGAACTGGAGCGTGACCGGGAGCTGCTTGCCAACATGGCCGATATAAAGGAGAACCTGTATGATGCGTTGCAGTCTCTACAGGACGGCAACCATAACGTCCTGTCATTGCTGGGCCGTGCGGGAGGATGCTTGTCCGACCTGTCGGATGTGCTCGACGACGCGGAAGAACTTGCCGAGCGGCTGGAGTCGGCACGCATCGAGATACAGGATATCGCCGAGACCCTTGAGGCATACGACAGCGACCTTGCCGCCGACCCGTCGGAACTGGAACGCATCGAGGATCGTCTCAATATGATATACACATTGCAACGTAAGCATAAGGTAGAGTCGGTAGAAGCCCTCATAGCCCTGCGAGACTCCCTGCGCTCGCGTCTTGAGGCGCTTGAGAACAGTGACATGACCCTTGAGGAGCTTGAGACAGCCGTGAAGAAAGCCCGTGAAAAGGCCATGGGCACAGCCAAATCCATCTCGGCAAGACGCATAAAGGAGGCCGCAAGGTTTGCGGCAGAGCTAAAGGACCGAGCCCTGCCGTTGGGGATGAAGAATCTGCGTTGTGAGATATCCGTCACCAAGGGAGACCTGTCAGAGACCGGCATAGACCGCGTGGAATTTCTCTTTGCCTTCAACAAGAACCAACCCCTGCTACCGGTCGGCGGCACGGCGTCGGGTGGGGAAATATCCCGCTTGATGCTGTCGATAAAGAGCATCATTGCATCCAAGATGCAGCTCCCCTCCATTATTTTCGATGAAATAGACACCGGTGTGTCGGGCGATGTGGCCAACCGCATGGGAGAAATGATGCACTCCATATCCTCCTCATTGCAGGTCATGGCCATCACCCATCTGCCGCAGGTTGCGGCCAAAGGGTCGTCACATTTCAAGGTGTTCAAGGAGGACGATGATGAGTCGACCCGTACCCGCGTCAAGGAGCTGACGGCCGACGAGCGTATCGACGAGCTGGCATTGATGTTGAGCGGAGCCTCGGACAATGAAGCGGCACGCGCCAATGCACGCGCCCTGCTTGGCAGATAACCGAAACCTACTAAACAACGATAACATGGAACGTAACGAGTATATATTCGGCATCCGTGCCGTAATGGAGGCCATCGAGGCCGGAAAAGAGATAGACAAGATTCTTGTGAAGAAAGACCTGCAGGGTGAACTGGCAAACGAGCTTTTCAACCTCGTGCGCCAATACGGCATCGTCACCCAGCGTGTCCCCGTGGAGCGCATAAACAAGATAACCCGCAAGAACCATCAGGGTGTTATCGCCATACTCTCAGCGGTCACCTATCATAAACTGGAAAATCTTGTGCCGCAGCTCTACGAGGACGGAGTGCTGCCGCTCGTAGTGGTGCTTGACGGCATCACCGACGTGCGCAATTTTGGCGGCATCGCCCGCACATGCGAGTGTGTCGGAGCAAATGGCATCGTCATACCCGAGCACGGCAGCGTGTCGGTCAACGCCGATGCCGTAAAGACTTCTGCCGGAGCACTACACCATTTGCCGGTGTGCCGCGAGCGCAACATCGTGTCGGCAGTACGTTTCCTTAAAGATAACGGCTACAAGGTTGTCGCCGCATCCGAGAAATCGGACATCAACTACACACTGACCGACTATACCGTGCCGGTAGCCATAGTGATGGGCGCCGAGGACACGGGCGTCTCTGCCGAAGTGCTGCGCCTCTGCGACACATTTGTCTCCATCCCCATGTTCGGCCACATAGGCTCCCTCAATGTATCGGTCGCCGCAGGCGTTATGCTCTACGAGGCCGTAAGACAACGACTCGCCGCCGACATGGAAGTGATATAATTTCCCAATTATTTGTATCTTTGTAAAGTTATTTTGCCTTAGAACGGCCTATTTGATTTACGCTCATGAATAATAAACCGTCATCGACGACCGGGAAACGCCATCGCGGCATCATCGCGACAATGTGGACTGTGTTTGGCATAGCAGTAGCCGTCATAGTCCTGTTTTTCATCCTGATATATAACGGAATTATCGGGTATATGCCCCCTGTGGAACAGTTGAAAAACCCCACGGATAAATTTGCCTCAATCGTATATTCCTCCGACGGAGAGGAGTTGGGACGTTTTTACCAGAACACGGGAAACCGCGTCTATGTCGACTACGAGGATATCTCGCAACATGTCATCGACGCGCTTATCGCCACTGAGGATGCCAGATTTGAAGACCACTCGGGCATCGACATCAAGGCCGTGATGCGTGCCGTCATCAAGACCGTGATTCTACAGCAGAAGAATGCCGGCGGCGGCTCCACCATCACCCAGCAACTCGCCAAGCAGCTCTACTCCCCGTCATCCGACGGACTGCTTGAACGCGCCTTGCAGAAACCAATCGAGTGGATGATTGCCGTGAAGCTGGAACGCTTCTACTCCAAGGATGAGATTATCAAGATGTACCTTAACCAGTTTGACTTCCTCTACAATGCCGTGGGCATCAAGTCGGCCGCATACGTCTACTTTGGCAAAGACCCCAAGGATCTCTCCATAGAGGAAGCAGCCACCCTTGTAGGAATGGTCAAGAACCCCTCCTACTACAATCCCGTGCGCCACAACGAGCGCACACGCCAACGCCGCAACGTGGTGTTTGAGCAGATGGAGAAAGCGGGGTACCTGACCGCCGAGCAGGTTGCGACACTTAAAGAACGCCCGTTGACGCTCAACTTCCACCGAGTCGACCATAAGGACGGTCTCGCGCCCTACTTCCGAGAGGAGCTGCGTCGCATACTCCGCGCCAAGAAGCCTGTACGTGCCGACTATCGCGGATGGGAACAGCAGAAATATGTTGACGACTCCATCGCATGGGAGACCAATCCCCTATTTGGCTGGATTGAGAAGAACCCCAAGCCCGACGGCTCAAAATACAACATCTATACCGATGGCCTGAAGATATACACGACCATCGACTCCCGTATGCAGAAGTATGCCGAGGAGGCAGTCGAGTACCACTTCAGCCACACCCTCCAACCGCAGTTTTTCCGCGAAAAGCGCGGGGTGAATGGTGCGCCCTATACCACCAATCGTGAGGAACTTTCCTCAACCCAGCTCCAGGCGCTCATTGACCGCGCCATCAAGCAGAGCGACCGCTATCGCGTGATGAAAAAGGCGGGACACTCCGATACGGAGATAAACGACGCCTTCAACCGCAAGATTGAGATGAAGGTCTTCTCCTACCACGGTACGCTCGACTCGATAATGACGCCGCGCGACTCGATACTCTACCACAAGCACTTCCTGCGCACCGGCTTCATGTCGATGGATCCCGTTAACGGTCATGTGAAAGCCTACGTGGGCGGCCCGAATTTCTCCTTCTTCCAATACGACATGGTATCTACAGGGCGCCGTCAGATAGGCTCGACAATCAAGCCGTTCCTTTACACCTACGGTATGGAGGAGGGATATACACCCTGCGATATGTTCCTCAATGCGCAGCCGACCATCATAGACGAATCGGGACGCGCATGGTCGCCGCGAAACGCCGGCAAGGCCCGCGTGGGCGAGATGGTCGACCTGCGATGGGCGCTTACCAACTCCAACAACTGGATATCGGCACGCCTCATGAGCCAACTCTCCCCCGCCGTGCTCGTGCGCAATATGCACAACTTCGGCATCACCAACCACCTCGACCCCGTGATGTCGCTCTGTCTCGGGCCATGCGACGTGTCGGTCAAGGAGATGGTGACGGCCTACTCGGCATTCGCCAACAAGGGCATGCGCGTAGACCCCATATTTGTGACGGCAATCGCCGACGGCAGCGGCAACATTATCTCGGAGTTCACACCGAAGCACACCGAGGTCATAAGCGAGACCGCCTACTACCGCATCCTCTCCATACTGCTCAACGTCGTGGATAGCGGTACAGGCAACCGGCTGCGCCGCCCTCCGTTCAACATCACCGCCCAGATGGGGGGCAAGACCGGTACCACCAACTCCAACTCCGACGGATGGTTTATGGGCTTCACTCCCGAACTCGTGTCGGGAGTATGGGTCGGCGGAGAGGAACGCTACATCCACTTCAACACGATGGCATTCGGACAGGGCGCGTCAATGGCACTCCCTATCTATGGACACTATATAAAGAAAGTATATGCCGATAAATCGCTGCCCTATTCACAGAATGCAAAATTCACATTCCCGAGCGACATCAACCTCTGCGAGAAAGAGTACTACGGCGAGTTTGAGGATACATCAGCTCAGGCTGACGAGTCAATCGAAGGTGTATTTGACTGATTTAATACGGACATATAAAAGGGGGTGTAAGCCATGGCTTACACCCCCTTTTATATGTCCGACAGCCGGGATATTACCAACAGAAGCGCACGAATGCGCGCAGTGAGGAGGTCTTGAACTTTGTCTTGCCGTTACCATTGACTTCGGGCACGGCTTCATACTCGCCGCCCTCTTCCTCATCGTCAAAGTCGAGTTTGCTGTACTTTGCGGAGCACCAACGCCCTTCAAGGCCAACGGCAATCATCTTATAGCTGATGACACCACCGAAGTTGAACACCGGCGAGAATCCATAGTGGGCTTTGGTCTCATCATCGTCACTCGTAAGGAGTATAGACATCGAGGGGGTAAAGTGGAAATAGAGCTGCGCACGCAAGTGCTCCAGTCCATTGGAGAATGAGCTGAACGGGGCCACATGCACCGACGGACCGACACCTATACCGATATCGAGTTTGTGCCATCCGAGGCTACCCGACATAAACTCATCATCGCCCTCGTCATAGTCGTTAAAATCGTCGTAATCATCATAGTCTCCACCGGTGATGCCTGAAAGGTCGAGCTTAAAGTCACCCTTTTCGTAGTTCACATAATTAATATCCATCCACACGGCGTCAAGACCAAATTTCACCATACCTGCCAGAGGACGACGGTGGAGGAAGTAGGTATTACCCATGCTGATGCCTACGCCAAACTTGCCCTTCTTATCCACCGCATCCTCAAGTTTGAGCGTGGAGTTGGTATAGGCGATATTGAAGAACTTGGTGCGACGCCATATCGACTTCAATTTGTCGTCTTGCTTACGCTGCTCATTCTCACCCTTGAGCATAGCGACCTCCTGACGGAGCGAATCAATATCAGACATGCTCTGACGGGTGACTTCATTTGCGGGGATTGTGTCTTGCGCCATTGCGGGCGAGATGGCGGCAACAGCCGTCAACATACATAGTAAAAGTTTTTTCATTGCAGTATATAAATTAGTTAGATAACAATCATAGCATCAGTCCTGGTGCATATCCTGTATAGAATCACACCTTAGAGCACAAATTTACAAAAAATATTATAATTTATCTTTTGGAATGATAAAATTTTTATCCAGTGACAACAAATTGCATAATTTCTTCCCCCACCCCGCGTTATATAATTATTATCTTACATTATTCACATTATCAGCTTATGCGCCAATATGCCATCATCGTCTCGATAGCAGCGACAGCCACTGTGCTTGCGTCATGTTCCATGCTTAAAAAGGGTGAGAAAAAGTCCCCTGAGCCACAGGCTCCTATCGCCACCGCTACGCATGAAGACCACCGCATGAAACTATCCAAACGCATACTTGACGGCGAATGGACAATCGCCGAGGTGAATGGCAGCAAGGTCACCGGCGAGGAACGTCCCTACGTGACATTCAGCACCGGCGAAAACCGCATATACGGCTCAAACGGCTGTAATGTCATAAACGGGGATTTTCAGGTCGAGGGCAATAACGGCTTATCTTTCGGGAACATCATAACAAGTATGAAAGCCTGTGCCGACGCTCCGTTCCAATATGAGATAACGGATGGCCTGGGACACGTATCCTCCTACTCTGTCGAAAAACGCGGGCATGAATATTACCTTAACCTCTTTAACGCGTCCAATCATCGGGTCATGACACTGCGCAAGCACAACATGGACTACCTCAACGGAGCATGGCGCGTGGCATCCATCAATGGGCGTGCACTACATAGCGACGAACTGCACTTTGTCATTGACATTCCCGAGCTAAAGCTCCATGGAAACACAGGCTGCAATATCCTCAACGGAACTTTATCCATTGACCCCGACAAATCCAACTCCATACAGTTCCAACAGCTCATCACCACCCGTATTAAAGGGACTGACAAGGAGATGGAGATCGAGCGTGCATTGCTCATCGCACTTGAAGAGGTGGAAAGCGCCAAGCGCGGCTCGCGAGGCGTCACAATGTACGACATCCACGGCCGCGAAGTCCTGTCACTGCACAAGATTGACGACAAGTAAGCTACGTAGAATACAATAGGCCCAAATAAGCCCCGTAGGTAAGATAGCCTTATAAGGCCTATCCGTCCTACGGGGCTTATTTGCCACATCTCAACCGAAACAAAAAAATCAAAACATTTTGAAATAAAAATTTGTATAATTAAATCATTTTGCTTTTCTTTGCATCGAAAACAAAGACAAATGCTACAAAATTCGAGTATTAACTATAAAATTTGTAAGGTATGAAAAAGCAGATGATTTTAAGCGGGATTCTCGGTATTACAATGATGTCAACCACACCTGTCGCCAAGGCGGCTGTCGATGACATAGAGGTGATGCTCCAGGGCGACATCGTGAGCAGCTATGTGTGGCGAGGCATGTATCAGACAGGGGTAAGCATCCAGCCCACCCTCGGGATAGGTTACAAAGGCATATCCTTGACAGCATGGGGCAGCACCGATTTTGACGGGACAAGTTCATCGGCCGGTCGCGCGGCAAAAGAAGTAGACCTGACCCTCGCCTACACATTCACCAACGGGCTTGCCATAAACGTCACCGACTATTGGTGGGCCGGACAGGATGCAGGGCGCTACTTCCACTATGGTTCAGGCACCGACCACCATTGGGAAGCCGGCATCTCCTACCAGTTGCCGTTCAAGAAATTCCCATTGTCGATAGCATGGTATACAATGTTTGCGGGAGACGACAAGAACGATGATGGCAAACAGGCCTATTCGTCCTACCTCACGCTCGGATACCCGTTCTCCATCAAACGCTTTGACTTTGACGTCAACGTAGGCATCTCCCCCTACAAGTCCCAGGGATTGTACGGCTGCAACGAGTTTGCCGTGACAGATGTATCCCTCAAAGGCACATACACCATACAGGCAGGAGAACACCTTTCCATCCCCCTCTTCTCACAGTTGATCTTCAATCCCCGTGCAAGCGACGCCCACATCGTGTTTGGCATAAGCCTCGTACCATCCCTATGACACCCCCTCTATTTCTACAATCTTAAAGCTTAAAGCACGATACATACGACGGAATAAAATTGTTTTACGTGTTTCTTCTTACGGTGACGCCACATTGGGATAATGTGACGTCACCCCATCTTCCCCATACCCCTATCCCAAAAGCAATAACACCGCCACAAAAACAAAAAATTTGGCAAAACTCTTGCACACCCCAAATTTTCCCCTTACCTTTGCACCCACAATCAGGAGAGATGGCAGAGTGGTCGATTGCGGCGGTCTTGAAAACCGTTGAGGGTCACACCTCCGGGGGTTCGAATCCCTCTCTCTCCGCCAAGTTTGGAAAGAACTCGCTGAATTTCAGCGAGTTTTCTTTTTATTAGCCCAAGTAGTCCCCAAAAGTAGTCCCTTTTGCACTGATTCTTTCAGTTCTGTCGTTTCATGAACGGCTCGAACTCTTTAAGGATTGTGTCTATTCGTTCTTTATCTTCATCGTCAATAATTATTAATATGTTTTTTGAATTGCTGAACGTTGTTTCTGCAATTTTTCCTTTTTCTTCATTACGCTGACGTTTCGGTTTAAATCTAAATGCTTCCGTTATATCTTTCGATAGATTCGATGGGAGTGACTTAGGTTTACCGTAAAGCCGATACACTAAGTATCTAAGACTTTCCCAATTCCCCAACCATAATATTGGTTTTGAGAAGTCCAAATTTGTTATATTGTCAGGAGGACATATTTTATGTAAAAAGAAGTAGCAGAATCGGAGCATATCACTTACTTGAATATAAGCGAGCTGTGATTGAACAATACCATTTCCGACTTTCTCTTTACCTGCCAAACGGGCTGCAATATCCCTCATGGGCTGATATTCAATATCTGGAGCCTGCGATGCGAAGAATATACGATAATCAACAGCCGAAGTGGATTGAGAAGTTTTAGCGTCTGTCCCTTCGATTTGAGCAGGCTCTTGATTCATATGGCTGTGAATTACACTGAAAATCCACTTATCAATCTGAGCCATTATAATTCTATCTAACCGGTCAGAGCAGATTGTTAGTTCGCACTCGTCCAGAGGCGTACATGATGAATTGTATTTACGCCATTTCTCATAAATATTTAGGATCTTTTGCCTGTCAGATTGGGTGCTAATGCTTGAATGATAAAAACAGTATGCTTGATTCAGGAAAAAATCGGAAAACAATTTTTGTTGGTTCTTAAGAGTTTCAATAGTAAAGTCTGCACCATAGGATATAGTTATATCACCGAGGTTACAGTTATTCATTTCACATAATTCCTCAATCACCAACGACCTTAAATCTTCATCTGATTTAGCCTGATCTTTAGAGAAATCGGAAAACGATTCCACCTTTTCCAATTCGACCATAAGAATGTCCCTTAGACCGAGCAGAGGGGCATACTCCATGTCATACGTCAATCGTACAAAGTCATCCTCCCCTTTTTGAAAGGCCGACATCATCCTGTTAAAAACAGTTGGCGTTTGATCTGCTAAAAGTGTTCTTATTTGGTCTATCTCTAAAAAAGTCAACGCATAGTAAAGTTCCTTCGAAGTGAGCATTAACGGTTGCATTTCATTGCAAAGCTCTTTTACTGCACCATAATCATACCTTAAGGCTCTTGTAAGAGCCACAACTCTTATTTGATTCAGCGCATAGAAAGCCTCATATAACGCCTTTATATTTGTGAGATATGGAGTTATTTCGGTTCTCCAATCTTCCAATTCTTGTTGCCAATCCTTACGACATAAAGCAATTTCTTCTTTTTGATCATCGGTGAGATTCTCTTTTTCAATGCCAGAATATTTCGTGGATAGTCTATTCCAAGGAATATCTGATAACAACTCAATCAGGCTATTGATAGCTGCGCTATCAAAGTAGGTATTCAATTCCTCCAACAGATCAGCTAATCTGCTGGCTGATTCTTCAACCTCCTTGTAAAAATATTTATTTGATGCTCCAGACATTTTGTGTTCTCTTAATCAATTTATCGGTTGTAAAGTGATAAAAAATCCTTAGAATATTTTGACGCCGTATCATTATTTGGCGTAATCTGAATATTCTCGTCATTTTTATATTCTGCACTATCAGACCAATTGTATGATCCTGTTATCACTTTTTGATTGTCTATAATGCAATATTTATGGTGCATCTTGCCTCCATGTTTTCCCTTGACCTTTTTTACAGGAATACCAGCCAGTTCAACTCCATGCTGCCTGTTAATATGGTCGTCAAAAAGAACAACACGCACATCCAATCCCTGATTATACTTTTCAATCAGTTTAGCAGCAAGAGTCTTATTAGTAAACCATGCCATAGCTACCCAGATAATTACCTTGGCCTTGTCTAGTGATGTTAAAATCTGATTTTGAATGTCTTTAAACTTTGCCTCTACCTTTTCCTTGTTGTCCTCAGCTTTTATATCCCCCAAGATGACATATTCTCCATTCACATCTTCGACAACATAGTTGTCCCTTTTGAGCATATTATTAATGCTCTCAAAGTCTATTGTGTCCCTATATGAATTAAATAACTCGGTCAACAATTTAGATAGTTTAAATGAATCATTCAATTCGGTTAAGCGTTTATATAAGTATTCTTTCTTCGATGGGCGCTGAGCATTAGGCTTTCCTATATCAGGCAATCCCTCATCATATATGTCATTAAAACCGTAACTACATAATAATTCCACCCACTTAGAACCGGTTAACAGATCCTTAATGAGTTCTATAGCTTGTTTGAGTACATAAGGAGACAGCTTCATTTTTCAGAAAGTTGTTGTAGTTAACAATTCGGAAATATCAACATTCAGTAACTTAGCAATCCGATTTAGCGTTTGCAAATCTGGTTGGCTTACGTTGGTACACCACTTTGAGACAGTGGACGGATTCTTGCCCAGTTCCGCCGCCAGCCATCTACTTGTTTTTTTCTTTTCAACAAGGACTACTTTAAGTCGATTTAAGTCTTCCATAATTCAACTATGATGATTTTAACGCAAAGATAATGATTTTCATTAAGCCCTCAAAAATAATATGCTGAATAACATAAGAAACACCTCAAAATAATGATTCAGGTCAATTCCGGTTTCACCGTCCAGAATGCCACCTATGACCTTATTGTTGAATGAAATAAAACATTCAAAATTCAATAATATGGATATAAATTTGAAGAATGATGCCTTCGCGTTAGTCGGCATCAAGACAATCGATCCGGAAATCACCGGATGCGAGACACTTGACCTCAACTTGGAGGTCCCGATGGGCGAGACTACCGCTAAGGTAAATCTCAAAATCTCATCAACAGTAGCGAGCAGCATATTAGCTCAAGAGAAATTGAGTCAGATAGCTCGTGGCAACATCGACTTCCTCGGCAGCAAGATAGCCGAAGGAATTTCATATATCATGGACAACGCCTATTCTTGGGCACATCGCATCCATGAAATCGAAAAGCTCCAGAAACAATGGAGAGACGAGGAACGTATGGCAGACTAAACCGCCACAGAACCTCGATAGGAGACAGCTTTCGGGCTGTCTTTTTTTATTCCCCATTTCGGCTCAAACCCTTATATGTGAATGAATAGGAGTTATCACAAAACTCTTATTCTAATAAAATTGCATATATGAGGAATATATGCCCGGATTGATAGCGAAGAGTTATCGATCCCTCCCAGACGTTTGCATTTGACCTGCGAGACCCACTCTTAAGAAAGTGGATGAAACTGGTAGATTGAAGAGTCCGGGAAAGAACTGGAATATCATGTAAAAGTGGTATTCCAACTTCTTTTTTCAAAATTCTGAAATAGTAATGAAACCCTTATATATGAAAGAAATAACATATAACAAAACTAATAATAAACACAATGAAAATCAAACCAATTTTAAAAGGCCTTGAGACCTTAGCGAACTGTATCGTGGTCGCAGGGGCCGCAAAAGCAATCTACAACAAGTTCTCTTCCTCAGACGATGATGACGATGAAGAGGACGAAATCGACGAGGACGATGATGAAGAAAATGAAGATTAAAGATAAGCATATCTCTCTGACCGTCCTATTTTTAGAAACAACCGTATATTTGCTCAAGATGGCGAAGAAGCTGTCTGGAGCAATCAAGTAATTAACCCTTTAAAACCAGTTGACATGAATACAACTTCAATACAACTGAAAGCTCCGGCAATCAAGCGGAGCAAGAAGGTGGTATATCCTATCACCAACGCACTGGCCATAATCCGGAATCCTTTTCCGTGGCCTAAACCGGCAGCCTGAATGATAAGCTGCTACACATAAAGACTTAGACATGATGAAATTATGTCTGGTCTTTTTCTCTCATTCAAACAAGAATATTAACCAATAAAACCCATTTAACATGGCAAACAAATCTTTAGTGGTGGTGCCTGACAACGGTATCATCACGCAACCGACATGGGAAGTTCGGGAAGGTCTGCATGACCCATATACCGAAAGACATCCCAACTTCATTGAAGGCCCCTCCAATGAAATTTCAATGGAGGAACTGACCTTCAAGAACATCATTCCCACATTCAGCGATAACTCTCTGACAATATCACATCAGAAGTTCATCGAGACAACACGAAAGGCAGCGGAGGTAATCTTCGGTGCCGGGAACGTAACGACAGCCGAGACACGCTGCTCCCATCCTATCATCGGGCGCATACCTTCGGCTCAACACAAGAAGGCATCCGAGCTTAGAGACGATGAAAAGACCATATTCTATCAGCGTCTTGCATGGATAGCCCACATCACGACCCTCACGTCCTCAATAAACGGCCAACAGGTTTCACTGACTATCGGTGGAACACGAAGCTATGCAGAGGATAAACTCTATGCCCGTCAGAATCCACAGCATTTCAGAGTATTCATCGGATTCCGTGTCCGTGTCTGCTCCAATATGATGCTTACCACAGACGGTGTATCTGACAATCTGCTCTGCATGACAGAGGCAGATATATTCCAGAAAGCGTTTGAACTGTTCAACCGGTTCAACGAAGTAAAGGAATCCACTCTCTACAACCTTGAAGCCCTGAATAACACATGGCTTTCACAGGAACAATTCTGCAAGATAATCGGGAGACTTCGCTTATATCAGGCACTCCCTAACACTCAGCAGAAGGCATTACCACAAATTCTTCTCGGAGACAGCGTGGTAAATGCAGCGACCAAAGAGTACATCAAAAACCCGAACTTTGGTATGGGTGATGGTGATGGCTCGATCTCATGTTGGCAACTCATGCAGCTACTCAACGAAGCAGTCAAAAATTCATATTCTGACCTCTGGGTAGAAAGAAATGCCAACTGCACTACATTCGCATCAGGAATAGCCAATGCCCTTAACGGCACAGATAACTCATACGGCTGGTTCCTGAACTAATCAACTCCAACGAAGGGAGGCTCTATACTAATAATCAAACAAGTATAGAGTCTCCTTTCTTTTGTCAAATCCTTCAAAATCATATAACAATGAGTTCAGAAGATTTCGAAATGGCTCCTATGACATTCCCCAGTCATCAGAGCTACGATGAAAAGGTGGCTGAAAAATTCAATCAGCTATCATCTCTCAATGTCAACGATAAGACAGAGCAGAAAAACGGTCTGACCTATCTGAGCTGGAGCAATGCTTGGCTCGAATTTAAGAAGGTCTATCCCACCGCAACTTATAATGTTGTCAAGAACCCCCAGACAGGACTCCCGTATTTCGTGGATCCTGCTGTCGGAATCATGGTCTTTACGGAAGTAGAGGCAGACGGCTTGAAATATTCCATGTGGCTACCGGTTATGGACGGAGCTAACAAGGCAATGAAAACTGAAGCCTACACCTATCAGGTATGGAACAAAACGACAAGGCAGTATGAAAACCGCAAGGTAGAAGCTGCCACCATGTTTGACATCAACAAGGCTATAATGCGCTGTCTTACAAAGTGTTTAGCTATGCACGGACTGGCAATTTACCTCTATAACGGGGAAGATATGCCTGAAACCGTGGAATCAAGCGCCGAAGAACCACAACAGAACGCAACTCCCGTGAAAACGAGAAAGCGTAAATCCAATGATCCTTACGCCGGGATAAAGGCGGCAATCAACGCAACAAACTCAACCCAAGATTTGACAGAACTATACCGACAGCATGAGAACGAGGTCAAGGGAAATCCTCAAATCCTCGCTCTCTTCACGACCCGAAAGCAGCAGCTCTTAAACGCAGCATAATAACATGGCTACAAAACGAATAGAACTCAAACAATGTAGTGTGGTCTTCAATCCGGAGGATCACACCTACTACCTGCCTGAGAAGAAAAAATTTCTCTCAGGTATCACAGGGATGCTCGAAAGACAGCTATTCCCTGACACATACGCTGGTATTCCCGAAGCCATAATAAAACAGGCTGCGGAATACGGAACATCAGTACACCAGTCCATTGAGAATTTCGATATGGATTGGGATAACGACGGCACTCAGGAAGTTGCAGATTACATAAGTCTGACTTCTGAGAACGGTCTGGTGCATGAGACATCTGAATATCTCATAACCGATGGTGAGAACTACGCCTCCATGATAGACAAGGTGTATCGCGTTGATGAAACCACCTTCGATATTGGAGACATCAAGACCTATGGGGTAATGACTCCCGATAAGAGAGAAAAGGCTCGTTGGCAGCTCTCAATCTATGCGTATCTACTTGAATTACAAAATAAAAAAGCAAAGGTAAGACGCATATTCATCCTTCATATCCGCAACAAAGCGAAGAAGGACGGTAGCTTCGATCATATCTCTGACTTTATCGAGCTTGTCAGAATACCCTCGGAGATAGTGAAAGATTTGCTCTACACAGATTCCATAGGGCAACAGTTCTCAAATCCTTACGCAATTCCGGAGGACATCAAATCTCAGGAATCCGTAATCAGGAAACTCATTCAGGCCAAAACCGATGCTGAAACCAGACTAAACAGCATCAAGGCCAGAATACTCTCACTCATGGAGGCTCAGGACGTTAAGTCATGGGCAACAGAGACAATGCGTATCACCCGAAAACTCCCAACTACTAGGAGTTCGTTCTCACTGGCAGACTTCAAAGAGGCTCATTCAGACATCGACATCGAGCCTTACATGAGAACAAGCCAAGTAGCAGGAAGCATCTCAATCACGCTCTGACATGGACAACTTAGAACAATCGCGTGAGTACAAAGCTGCAATGGCTTTGGAAGACGCTCTTAATGACATGGGCTGGGATGAAAGAAAATTCGCCCAAGCCTGTACCACAATGCACAGGACACTGCAACAGACCCTATTCAGGACAATTGTAGCGGTGCTTAGAGAATACGCTGATCCTAACCGCAGCGTGGATCCAAGAAACGAAGCCTCGAAAGAAGGTTCTCGTAAACTCATGGAGGTGATAGACGAAATGTATATCCCCTTCATATAGTCGCTTGAAACATAGCAACTACCTACCGGAGAGGGAGGTGGCCGTAACAGGCTGTCTCCCTCTTTTCTTTTTGTGAAACCTCAAAATTTCAGAAAAATGCTGATATTCAACATCCAAGACTATGACGATTTCAAATACCTTTTTGGTATGGAATCGCATGGTAACGGTGTCAAGAGCAGAAAAAATAAAATCCTGCTCCAACACATCAAGAACCCTGCCTTGATAAAGTATTGCAGGGAACACAACGACTTCAGCCTTTTACATATACGCAACATGGCTGATCTCAAACGACTGGTGCTTGAAGCAATCCAAGATTCAGGCAAACATGACCCCTCGCTCCAGAATAAAGTCATCCTTATAGGGAAGACCTACTGGAGTGCCCAATACCGGACAGATGAAAAAGAAGGACTCTGTGAGGACTTCGATAAGAAAGCAGTCCGATATATTAACGTGAAAACCGAACATCCCTATAAGATGAAAGCGGGTAAGTTCATAACCGCGATTATCAGGGAAACGGAACTGGGACAGGCACTCTCCGACCAAGTAATCAACTGGTTATCCGAAGAGTTCTCCGCAGACTGGCAAACATACACATTCGGACAGACCCCGGATGTCGTGTTACACGTTGACGATAACTTCGCCAAAATCTACTCAGACCATTGGTGCAGGGATTTCAACGGATGTTCATGTATGGTAGGCAGAGAGCATCATTCATTCTATGAGGATGCGGTGGAAGCAAAAGCCGCATATATCACAGACAAGGAGGGATATGTGCTTGCAAGAGCCATAATCTTCACCGATGCCATTGACCAATACGGTAAAAAGTGGCGACTTCTGGAACGTCAGTATGCCAAGGAGTCAAATGAGGTTCTTAAGCGTACACTCATCGACCTTCTCATCAAAGCGGGAGAAATAGACGCATACAAGCAAGTTGGAGCCGGTTGTTCAGAAGCCACAGCTTTCGTGGATCTGAACGGAAACTCTATCTCTAATCTTAAGTTCTCTATCAAATGTGAGCTTGACTGCTACGGAACGGTTTCATATCAGGATAGCTTTAAGTGGTATGACATGGATAACAATGCCGCTTATAACTATCCTGAAAGCGATGCCTACTACAACCTCGATACTACCGATCTCAATCTTGACGGGGATTCAGATGACGATGATGACATGGAATACGACGAATATCACGATTACTCAACTGAGTCAGTTACGCTGTGCTACTATCACGGTCAGGAAATAAACGTGGATTCTGATAATCTGGAGGATTTCGTCTGGATTGAAAGCGAAGAAGAATACCATCACAGGGAGGATTGTTCCCAGTGCGATGCCTGTGGAAAATGGGTAATCAAAGAAGATGCTACCTACAATTCTGATGCGGAAGCCTATTTCTGCAACTCCGAATGTGAGTCCAAATACATCAAAGAGAATTTCTTCTATGCTGAATATGATGACGACTACTTCCACCATGAAGAGGACATCACTACCATTCAGACATGGGACGAAGAGACCCAATCATACAAGGAAATAACAATCAGCTGTATGTCAAGAGACTGGTTAATCCGTGAGGGAAAAGCCTTCGGCGGCAACGATCTATGGTTTATCTCCAATGACCAGTTCCTGAAGCAGACAGCATAAACCCCAACAACAGAAATGGACAATACAATAGACTGGCGTTTGCTCAAAAAGCTCTACGCCGTACACAGCCCATCAGGACGTGAGGATAAAATGATAACGTTTCTCATTTCCTATCTACAATCCTTGCCCGGTATAAAGCTGGGTAAGGATTTATACGGCAACCTTTACGCGATTAAAGGAAAAGCCGAGACCTACCCCTGCATTGTAAGTCATTTGGACCAAGTGCAGAGACTACACCCCCGTGATTTCAGAGCAATCGAGACCCGGGACATCATCTTTGGTTTCTCAGCTAAGGAACATTCAATATGTGGCTTAGGGGCAGATGATAAAAATGGAATTATCATCTGTCTTGAAGCGATAAAAAAGTACGATTGCATGAAAGTCGTATTTTTCAAGGAGGAAGAAACCGGCTGTCATGGTTCTTCTCGTGCTGAAATGAAATTCTTTGATAATTGTCGCTATGTAATCCAATGCGACCGTCGAGGAAATTCTGACCTGATTACCAATATCGGTTGCTCAGACTTATGCAGCGAGAAATTCATCCAAGATATAGACCCTGAAAAATGGGGCTATAAGGAGGAAACCGGCATGATGACTGATGTTGAAGCCTTAAAAGAACGAGGTCTCAACGTGTCAGCCGTAAACATAAGTGTTGCTTATTATCAGCCACATACCGACAATGAGGTCACAGTGAAACGCGACCTTGAAAAATGCTGGAAATTCGTTCAGCACATAATCGAGGACTGTACCGAAACCTATCCCCACGAAGTTGGAGACAATGCCTGTTTCGGTTATGATGAGTGGGAAATCGAAGATGAGATACATTCGATTATTCAGCAAGACCCCACAATGACAGCTTCCGACCTCTACGATATGTATCAGACCAATTTCCCCATGCTCAGACTGGAGGACTTTGAACGTATCGTAGCGGAACATCAACTCTGGTATGACGATGAAGAAGAAACACCAACTCAAACATTCAAACTCGATGGCAAAGAAACAGACAAAGAAGACTTCATCTTCTAAGCTCACTATCGAGCATCGCGGCCCATCTATATTTGAGGTGGCCCATCAGGTGCATCATACGGTAGCCCGGTGTTGTGCTTACTGTGGCAGACCTATGACACCATCAGACGTGAACGATTATGGCAGCCTCTGTGAACGCTGCTATATGAAAGAATACTATAACGACTGAAAACAATGGATATAAATCAAATTATCTTCACCAGAACAGCACCGGCCAATAAAGTCGAGATCGTAGAAAATCTCACCCAAACCGAATTGCTGAACATCCTACCGACAACCATTGCAAGAATGGTCAAGGAGGCAGGAACCCGACTTTACAAGAGCCGGGACAAAGAACTCAGAATCTCCTATGAGCGTCGAACCGGCAATAACTGGAATTCGACAATCCAAGGAGTACACAACTACAAAGGCAATCCCATGCTCGATCTCTATATCCAGTATGAGAACACCGATACATCCGCAAGCGTAAGCCTCAGTGACTTCCTGAACAAAGGAGATTATCGAGGCAGTATCGTAAGAGACGACAGATGCGGCAATCCCCGAAGCTACTATTTCACCTATTCCGTGGCAGACAAAGCCCGGTTCGTAAGACAGTTGCTTCTGGAATATCTCAACCGTAAATACAAGGACAAGTTATGACAGAACGAGCGACAACAGAAATGGCGCGTTACATCTGGAAGATACTCCAGACTGGCGGTGCCGTAACAATGTCTTGGGGAATAGATCCTGATTCCCTGAAGATAATCGAGAACGGAATCAGCTTTCATGTGCAGGGTCTCAAACATCGAGGCCTTGTCGAGATCGTATATGATGAAGCCGCCGACTATTTCAACGTAAGTTTTGTGAAAGATGAAAATCCCACAGAACGAGAAACCTTAGAGGATGTGGCATTTGACGAATTAGTCCGTGTCATAGACGAGCGAGTAGAATATACCGGCGCGGATTACATGGAGCGGATTAAGAGAGAATACAAACTTTCCTAAATCTGCGAATATCACACATTCTCAATCCTATGAGAAGTGGGAACCTGACGTAAAAAATTGGGTTCCCGCTTTTTTCTTGATTATTAAACGGACGTATAATAAGCGAGAAATATGTTAAAAGAACCTTCATACATCGCCTACCTGAGACAGTCCACGAAGAAACAGGAAATCTCAGGACTTGGCATTGAAGCACAGAGGGAGATAATTCAGAACTACCTCCGTGATAAATCTCTCACTGCTGAATATGTTGAAACGGAGAGCGGCAAGAAATCCGACAGACCCGTACTTAAAGAAGCTCTCAAACATTGCAGAAAGATTGGAGCTACCTTGATTGTGGCTAAACTTGACAGGCTATCCCGAAATGTAGCCTTCACGAGCCGTCTCCTTGAAAGTGATGTGGAAATCATATTCTGTGATTTTCCCGAAGCAAACAAATTAGTCCTGCATATCATAGCATCGATAGCTGAATATGAGGCAGGACTGATCTCTACCAGAACCAAGCAATCCCTGAAAGCAAAAAGAGCAAGAGGGATTAAGCTTGGAAAACCCGAAAACCTGACTGACAATCTCGAAGCTGCCATTCAGAAAAGCAACGAGACCAACCGACAGAAAGCACTTGACAATCCAAACAACCGAAGGGCTATCGCATTGCTCCGAACACTGGTTGACAAAGGAATGTCTTTGACCAACATGGCAAGGACTCTCAATGAGGAAGGTTTCGTCGCTCCCAAAGGTGGCAAGTTCAAAGCCTCTCAGGTATCAGTATTACTCAAACGCTATAATCTCAAATAATATGGAAACAAATTATGTGACCATCCTCGATTTTTGCGCCGGTTATCTCAACATCATCCACCTCACGGAAGAAGAGAAGAAAGAATCCGAGAAATACGAGGATTTTGAATCATTCCTCAGTACCCTCGAAGATAAGTATGGGTTCAGGCTTAAAAATTGCCAGTGGATGACAACCGAAAGTTTGAACATCTATCGCTACGAAAACGGAAAGGAGGTTGACCATGCCTAATTGGGCCTACTCGATGTACCATGCGACAGGAGACAAGGAGCAGTTAAAGAAGCTCCACTCCCTCATGGATGAACTGGAGTGTATGAAGGCTCCGGGACTACATGATAATGGCTTCGGATCAACGTGGCTCGGAAACCTCGTCATTAAACTCGGCGGCGATTGGGAAAAGGTGTATTGTCGCGGATATTGGGATAACCTACTTCTGCATGAAGACTGTACTGTCTCGTTCAGTGTAGAATCAGCATGGGGAGAACTCAATGAAGTCCGAGAGTTCATCGAAGAAAAGTTCCCCGGTGTTAAGCTCTATTTCCAATGCGAGGAATCAGGCATGGGGATTTATCAGACAAACGACGATACCGGAGAATACTTTCCGGAACGGTATTATCTGTGGGTCGAGGACAGCGATTCACTGTACCACGAAACTTTAGAATACCTGATTAATGATGTCGAGAATATCACCGGCAGCAAGAATCTGAAAACGCTCGATTCCTGTAGAAAGGCACTGGAATCATACTCCAGAAAGAACCATGACCTATGCTATACCCTTGAAGAGTTTAGCGTGGTTGATGACTGACCCTATTGAAAGGTATGCGGCTGAAAAGGTCGTGTACCTTTCTTTTTTATAAAAATAGATATAGGCGGAGACTTAATGCCTTATAAATGTATGAAGATTTATAATACATATTGTAGATTGGAACTGACTTATACTGAAATTATAGCTTATGCTTATAGTTTTAAGGAAGTATTACTGATTAATTCCGAAACTGATTTGGACGTTGTATTACGATTATATTTCGACAATGGCCAATTAAAAGCAGAACAATCAGATTTGTTGAAAGAGAGTATTCCTGATGATATTCCAGAATATATGAAAGAAATATTATTTAGAGACAATATAGAACCCATAATGTTCGACAAAAATATTGTTCTGATACCCTATATTTCAGGAACTTGGAAGCAAATTAAGGAAGGGGTAAGCGAAGTTTGCCTTTGGAAAGCTGGAAAAGAAGGCATTTCATGTGCGGGAGATCCTCTAAAATTAGATCGTAGTTATATTTTAAATAACCTATATATCTACGAGGGGAAGAAACTCCTGTATTATCTCACAGGGGATGTGCGTGATCGCTGTGTCGCATATTGTGTTCAGCAGGACTTTCCCTTAGATAGTCGAAGTTTTGTATGGCCCGATGATATAGACAAGGCAATGAAGAAATGGGAAAAATGAAATCATAACAATAATGTGGCGACATTGCCACATTATTTTTTCTTCATCGGAAACGATGAGTTTATCCTCTCCAAATGTTAAAAGGCACCGAAATCCTTAACCATGAGAGAAAATATGACCCGACAAGGAGCCTGAGATTGCAGATTTTTTTGTAACTTTGCACTTGGGCAGTCGCATCCTAAAAAATGCGGTTGACCACAAGATAGGCAAAATTGCTAAATCCGAACGATAAAAACGCCAATATTAATTGTAGAGGATGATGCAATCTAAGCTCCTTGTCTTTTTTCGGAAAGATAAGGGCGGGTGCTATACATATACAGTATGGCACTTTGTCCGCTTATTTCTTCGACGAGAGGCAGGAGTGTCCGTTCCGACATCTGATTAAACCCAGATAACGAGACGGCGCAAGGTTGTATTTTCTCTAGCCTTCACCTTCTACATAGGTGATTGGCGTTACCTTTCGTTCAGGTGCAGGTGATGAAGTCGCTTTGCGCCTTTCTTGTTGTATAAGGTAAACCAATCAAACAAAATGCTGAGTTGGGCGACTTGTAGGCGAAGAGAAAAGTGTAATGAAGAATTTCAGATTTATACTTACTGTGGCACTATTAATACTGTGTGTCGTGCCTACTGTTGCTAAGGACAAGCCTCAAGACATCTGTCAAAAGATGCTTTTCTTCTATGGGGCGGTTGTCAAAGACAAGACCACCAAACAAAATGTGCCAACTGGTAATGGAGTGCTTTTTGTTAAAAAAAATCAGTCTGAAGAAAATGTAGCCATAGTTGGAAATTTTAACAATGGCAACGTAACTGATGCGACGTTTCACATAGATGATAATGGCGATTGCTATTGGAATAACAGACGAGGTATTTCCAGTCGAAAGGGGATTGTCTTTCGAGGAACATTATCATACACTTATACTTATGATAAATATTTAAAAGAACTTCGATTGACCCTAAACTTGTTAGAGGGAGAACTTTTGGGAGGTCCAGAATATTCAGTGAATGTTCCTGTAACACTCAAAGATAATCTTAAATACACGATGGCATTCAAAAAAAGTAACAGAATACCATACGAACGACATTTTAATATCTTCCCGCCTACACTTAGATATAAGACTCAGAATAATGCTGGTGTGAATGAAGACGTAATTGCTCCATTGAAACCATTGATTATTGAAAATGAATGGGAAGCCAACGAAAATGGGGGATATTGGGAAGTTAAGTGGATCGGAGGTGTCCTTAAAAATGGGACAAATCTTAAAGGAGAGAATTATCGTGACTCAGGACATTGCAGAAACTTTTCTCTTTCAGGCACGAATGGAGTTAGTATAAAGGGAGACGCAGAATCCGGCAAACTTCCTTTGGCTGACGGTGGCTATTTTTCTTGGGATGATAGGGGACGTTCCATGCGACTATATTTTCCTGATGGTGAGATATTCGAAGGTTCATTTGATAAGGTTCCATTTGTAAAAGATAATATTTCCGGCTATAATATAAATGATATAGCCTTAGCCGCAAAACAGATTATGGAATCATCTTCCTCTGACTTTACTTTAGGAACCGGTACATATACTTATCCATCAGGGAAAACAGAACGAGTGAGAGACGGAAAATTCATCGATCGACTATTAAATAAAAATGGCCAGACAAGATTGGATTTTACCTCTCTCATTACTGGTGCAAAGTCATTATCTTCCAATTATGACGATTATATCAATCTATGTAAGCGTGATTTTTGGAACTATATTGGGAAGGGGAATATGAGTGAACTTGATAAAGCCATATATAAAAAAACGCCCGAATATTCTGCCAAGTATCAGGAATATACAACTGCATTGAACGGACTTTTTTATGAAGAGGAATCATGCTATGCATCCGATTTTACTACTAACGGAGTGAGCATCTATAAAAATATTAATCTGGGAAATAGCGCGGCGAAATCCCTGCCTCTTCTTCCAATCAATCGGGATAATATATTTGGGGAAAGTGCTTTACCCCTAAAATCCTCGTGTTTGTCAATAGGGAGTTATAGCAACAGAATAAGGCTCATGTTAAACTCTACCGACATAGATTTTCTAAAATATCTACAAGATGCAAATGATGCGGAAGAATTGTCTCTTGTATGTCTTGTTAAACCGGGAGCAGCTCTTGAATACACTCATTACGATGCGATATTTGCTGCCGTAGGATTGTATTTAATAAACAAAAGCACAGGGACTGTATTAGCGGATTTCAGTAAATATCTTGATACTACAGACCCAAACAAGTATAAGGCTATCTTCAAGCAAATCGAAGCCAAAGATAAAGCTGCAAGTAAACGAAGGTCAGAGGAAGCAATGAGAGAATACCAAAGAATATATGGCAAGAATGCGTCTCCGTGCCCTGCCTGTCTTGGCAATGGCACTCTAACTTATTGGGGGAACGGAGGATCTTATAAAAAAGCATGTAGAACTTGCGGTGGAACAGGACGAATATATAAACGATAAATACTACGATAATGAAACAGAAAATCATTTCATTACTCCTCACTCTTTCATGTGCGCTGTCTATCCACGCTCAGATCATGAAAGACGGCATCGACTATTGCAAGGGCGGTTATTATGATGACGCTATCGCAGTTCTCGAAAAGTGTATGGATAGCCCGGACACCGATAAAGGAACGGCCTACTACTATCTTGGCCTAGCGGAGTTAGGCAAAAAAGATGTGCAAAAGGCACAGGCAGCACTCTCCAAGAGCATTGAGAACGCCAATGGCTCCTCCGTAGAACCGTTGTTGGCTTCGGGAGCATTAGCCCTCCTTAACTCAGATTCCAAAGGTGCTGAGGGATATTTCAAAAAAGCAGAGAAGCAGGACAAAGAATCCCCTTCTGTATTGAGGGAGATAGCCCGTGTATATGTAATGGTTGATCCTGTAAGTTATACCTCACAGATAGAACAGTACGCGACCAAATGTATGAAGAAAGGCACTAAGGGTCAATGGGCTTATAGTTTGATAACAGGAGACTTGGCCGGAGATACTGGAGAGGCCGCCGGATTCTATGAAATGGCAATGAATTCCGATGACAACGACAAAATTGAGGCAACTGCTAAATACATAAGAATTTTCGAAGAAATCAATCCGCAATATGTCATTGCAGCATGTGAACAATATAATATGTATGATCCAGCGAACCACAGTATCATTGACTTCATATATTTGAAACATCTTCTGAAAAACGAGAATTACTCAAAAGCAAAAGGAATTATCGCCAAAGTACTTCACTATGACCCCAACAATGAAGATATGAAGCGATTAATGGAAGAAATAAAATCGAAATAGGACTAAAAATCAAGAGAGTAACCACAACGGTTACTCTCTTTTTTATTTTATGACGACTCACTCTAGACAGCGCGAACATGGGAAATTACTATACCATACACCACTATGATTTGTTGATTGCTGAGAATTAGGTAAATGATGTATGATTTAAGATGTGTTTGCCACCTATCGAATGTATAGGCAACTGGATATTTTATATTCTAATGCTTCTCTAATTTTTTATGATTTCTTGGGTAAGGAATAACCCATTTGTTTGAATTTTTTCTCTATATCCTTTCTTTTATATCGTTTACCCGGCTCAATTTCGTTGGCAAATTCTTCAATAAATGGTAGATAATCTAAAAATTCGTATGCTATCTCCACCATGAGGTCATACTTGTCTCTCTCTCTTTTATATTCATCAGCACTAGTAATATACCCCATTAAGAATCCCATGAATTGATCCTTATTGAAAAACCCATTTTCGAAATAAGGTCCCATTACCCTTGCTACATAATAGCAATTCATATGAACTAGCGCGAAAAATTTATAAGGATGTTCTTTATCCAAGATACTATCATCAAATTCGACTGAACCTTGAAACGTATCTGGATCTATTCCAATAGAGACAATATTATTCCATGACTTATCCCTTTTAGCAATTAGGAGTGCTTCTATTACACAATTAATTGATCCAATAAACTTCGTATTTAAGGGATCATTAAAATTTAGTATTTTACACAACATACATATTTAAGGATAAAGGGGCATTGATTCCCCCTTTTTTATTTTCTCACTATCATATGCTTCAAGTCGTTAATATCAATATTTAGCGATTAAAGAAGGTTTAGTTATACCCAATCCTAAGAAATCCGATACCTTATGATTCTCTTTCCATCTGGACTTTTTGGCTGATGGCTGGAACATGAAATATAGTTGGGAAGGTCTGACGCAACAGCCTTTTTAGCATATCCGATATTATCATATATCTGCTGTAATATGCACTTGACCTCATCTGTCGTATAAGAGTTCCCGGTTCCGAAACACATCCTGCACTGGTCTGAAATCCTCCGTCTGAATAATTCATTATCCAGCCTGTATTTGTCATAACCTAAGTTGTAGATTTCAGCTGTTCCAAGCTCGCTGTAATATACATGATAGCATTCATCGATAAACGGATTAGCCAATATAGCTTCCATATGATGCGGATGAAGTGTAAGATAATCGCAATATAGTCTCATCTTATACTCAAACCTAACTGCATGGTTAAATGATTCTTCAAACTGCCTCAGTTCGTCGGGTTTGGTATTGTAGATTGCCATCTGTCCCTGAATACTGCATGACAGCATGATAGGATTGCTGTAAAAGCATTCCTTGTTCATCCATAGGGTATGTTCTGCCGCCGCTACAAGATAGTTTATTTCCAAAGAATAACCACCGGAGCTATCGTTTATTACGTCCAAATAGTTTTCTTCATATGGATTTTTTGCCTCTCGTTTCTTAACCAATCCGATAAGGCTCTTTTTCACAATGTCAGATCCGTTTAGATAAGTCTCAACCAATGCCTGAGAAGAAGCGCATTTCTGCTTTATTATTCTCATGTACTCACTCCTGTTCAGAACAGCCGGTTTTGTCCTGTAATATATTATGGCGTTATACCGAAAAGGATTCGTATCTAAACGTTGCCGTCCCAATATCTGTGGAATCTCAATGCCTATATCCTGAGTCTCCCAATCTTTAGACCCGTCGATGAAGATATATGTAAACGCGGATAGACTGTAAAAATCCCGACCCTCAAAACTAGCTTTGCTACAGAATGTAAAGGGCTTATTGACCGGATTATTCCTGTCTGTATTCTCGCCTCCGATAATGAATCCCATCTTTTGAAGCTCAATTACATCCTTGTTGCTGGTTGAAATGAGTATAGTGGTTTCTTTAGGCAGCAGATTGTTCTTTTGAATGATCTGCCTGATTGTCTTTACCTCATTGACGAAAAAGACTGCTTCTTTAGCCTGTTTTTCCTGTCCGTTTAGTATCTTCTTGGCAAAATAACCATTTGTCCTATACTCCTGAATAATACGGGTACATATAGTGCATGGACTTTCGCCCTGCTTCATCATTTCACCTTTAACCGTCGGTTCTACAACCACGGAAGGATCCCAGTCAAGCTTATAGTAGTCAATGCCTCTAAATTCGTCTATTCCATCCAGATATGCGTCATCTATAGGAGTAGCTGACATATAGCAGATGTTCTTTGCTTCCGCGTTCAATATTTTCAGAAACTCATAATCAATTTTCCCTTTGAACGCAGCATCCCCGATCAGACATTGAAACTCGTCTGTCAGGAATAGGAAATTGTCGATGATATTCCTAACTTTCAACTCATTGATGACATATTTTGCCGAATCAAGGGTAGTAAGGATTACCGGGTTTTGCTGTACTGAATCAAGGTAATCTGAAAGTCTCTGTTTAAGCAATGGCAACGAAACTTTATCAAAATCCCGAAACAGGTAAACTTCAGGATGTTGTTTTGATTTGTTGACCAGTACACCGGTTCTTGGAGATATGAGTACTATGGGGCGTCCGGAGTTGATAAAGAACTCCGTACCCCCACAGCCTGTAAGAGTCTTGTCAAGGATATACTTACCGTAAAAAGGTAAGTGATGCATTAAAAATGATGATGCCTCACTCATATATCTTTTCCCTTGAGGCATGGTAATTGGCTGTTTGTTCATAATATTCAATCTGTGCAATATTTTTTTGCTGTTTTCATATTTCCCTTATATAATAGGCTTTTGTGATAAATTATGTTGCGTGTCTTTAGGCACCCGCCGTTTGAGGGAATAGAATAATGATTATGATCCGGTACCCCATTCCCATTATCATCATGTAAAAAATTTAGATCCAAATTCATTACTCTTATACTTATATCCACCGTTAACCTGCTTGATGACCTCATTCTCATTGAAATCATCATCTATCCAACCACCATTGAGAAAATAGTCCTCAGCATAATCCTGCGGCACACCATATTCACATAACGTACAAGCGCACCTGAATATCGAAGTAGCTCTATTCCCAGTTTTCCAATATTCAGGATGCCTTTTATGCCATGAACTGTTTAGGATATTGATAATACTCTGTGGTGATTTCTGTTTGCCTGATGACTCGTGATGTTCCATAATTGGTGTTCGACATACATGGATAGCCGGTTTATAATCATACGGAATCGGATTAGGATTAATCCATACGTCTTTATCCCATACCAAGTAATTACGTCTCTTTAAATCTTTGCAATTGGTGTCCAGCCCATCGGCTCCGCATTGCTGTATAATTTCCTCGTACATGACTGAATGTAGATTAGGATCTGTATTGTTATGGAGAACTATTGCCTTGAACCGATATGGCTTGAAGGTACGGAAAATAGCCACTACATACGGTATTGACTTCAACATCGTCATTTTCTGAATCATTTCCTGCTCTGAGTAGATTTTGTCAAAATCAAGTGCTGTATAATGAGAATACTCTACAATTCCAGATTCATCCCAGACCCCGTTGAAACTTACTACCGGGCAATACGCCTCCTTCCATATATTCTGTGTATTACAGTCCTTCTCCTGCCTTATGGCTTCTGTGATAAGTCTCAACGTATAGGAGCCGACACTGCTATCGGTAATTATTAAATCACCGCTCTTAATCATAAGTAAGACATCCTCCAGTGATAGATGCCAAAATCCATACTTACAGTGATTTATCCTGTTTAAAACTGTTATTTCGTTCATATCCATTTTTAAGGTTAAAGAGGGAGGGCGCAATGCCCCCTCCCAAGTGCTAGAATTTATATCTTCGGACGGTCGCTCCAGTCCTGATAAGGTTCTTTTGACCCGTATATGAATTCCCAACTTGTTTCCGAAAGCCAATGGTTGCACTGATGATCCTTCTCCATCACACGTTTATGGGCTTCCTTCTTGAAATCAATATATCTTTGGTCGGAAGCATCACACCATTCAAGATTGTCGGGAGTAGAATCCAAGTAATCATGGTTCTTATAAAGCACAACTGGGTTTTTGAAATTTTCGGGATTGCCTGAAATCATACCGAAATCATGTAGAACATCTTCCACATCAAAGCGTTTGCTCTCATATCTGCCCCAAGGATTTTTATATTCGATTCTAACAAAAGGTGTCGATCTATGGTATATCCAATCCAAATCCCGGTCAGAGATATAATCACATTGAAACAGGGCTTTACCATCCTGAATGATTTCCCCCTTTTTGTTGACCATGACTTTGTTCTTCTTATACCAGTCCATCTTTTTCTGTTTGGCTGCGGCCTTTGCCTTTTGAGCGGATGCCACAATAGAGGCAGCTATAATCTGCTGTTGTTGTTTAAGATTTTCCGGTGTGGCTTCTCTCCACTCCAAATTACTAAGATTGTCGTTTCTCATATCTCCATCTTTATGATGTACGAGATATTTCTTTCCGTCCTTCATGGTACCTCTATAACAGGATAGAACCATTTCATCAATGTAGAAATGTCCCTTGCCGCTAACCTTTACAAAGCATCGGTCGGAAGCTCGTTCAATCCATGTATCAAGCACCTGCACTTTGGTATGATGCGTTGTCGGGTTCGTATAGTCTCTCTCAATATGTTCTCCGTCGATACTAACAAAGGTATCGGAAGCAAAATGCTTACGCATATTAGCTCTTAAATATCTTTTCTGTGTCATTTGATAATCAGTTTTATGTCATATTGTTCTTTAAGATATTTGCCTAATGATACATAGGCATCTCTTCTTCGTCTGTTGCGCGGCACAATCTCCAGTATTTCCGCAAGGGATAACTCGAATATTGCACCGTGTATGAACTGTTCTTCACCGTAATGTCTGCGCAACGCCTCTACGTCGTCATCAAATTTTGATTCTTTTGCTGGGTTCGGGGCAATAGGTTCCGGCTGCTCTTCTATCCTTACGTTGGAATGTAGAAAGGCATCGTCCTCACCAAGCAGTATTCTTGACAGATCCATAGCGTTTGTTTGATATTTTAAGGGTTATTTCCAATTCCTCCTGTAAGAATTTCACGAGCGGACTATATGCGTCAGCACGCATTCGGGTATGAGGGCATATCTCATATAATTCCGCTAATGATACCTCTATGCGCACGCCACGGAAAAAATTATCTTCACCAATCCGGGATTTAAGCCGGAACACGTCATCCTCAAATCTTTCCGGGATGAACGGAATTATCTCAACGATGTCGGATTGTTGCTTGTCGTCAGGGCCGACATTTCCCTCCCGTATATCGCCGTTGTCCTCGGCAATATAGTTTCTGTAAATCTTCATGTTTTGTGATTAGTTTACATCTTTAAGGGTATATCCTGCTCATAACCTCCCTTTTGTAGCATTTAGTCCGCACTTATTCTGGAGTATATTCTGACATTAGATATATTTCCGAAAACCATACAGAAGGCATTTTGCACACATCCGCTGTATCAAATGGGATGATCACTTCGGCTCTGAGCGCGGGAATTACAGGCCGTGAATATACAACCGGGTAGGGAGTAAGCCCTTGACACCGGGAGATAAATAAGAGCTTAGAGTGTCAAGAATGGGTGTCAATTCTAAAAGACTATAATCCACATAGATGACACCCTTTGCACTGGTGTCAACTAGTATGTGATCATGGTGATATACGCCCCATTATTGGATAGTTGACACTGGTGATAAACGTAGAAAAAAGGAGAGCATCAGCCCTCCTTCTCTTTCAGTCTCAGTCAATGTTTCAACCCGAGATATTTTTTTACGGTTCTATTATTCACATCGAATCGTTTGTGCAAACTGTTAATTGTTGCGCCATCATCATGTAGCCTACGCATTTCATCAATCTGCTCATCACTAAGTTTCCGTCCGTTGGGATTCTTTCTTTGGCTAACCGAGCTTGTTGACTGAGGGGAAGCTGTTTCTCCATCGCTTTCACTGGATTCCAATACACGCTGAAATTTAAAGTGAAAATATGGCTTTTCACATAGTTTTTCAAGATACGCCATTCCGACATTAGACCCTCTTCGATTTTTTAGGACTTTCAACTTCATTAGTTTCTCATCAACTTTTTCTAGACCATAGACGGCGGTAGCAAAGTTGCCGAGATTCCCTGAACCTTGAATATCTTTGAGGGTTACGCCTTTTGCGCTCTTAGTCTCGTGGCAAACGATTATGTAGGAGATGGCGATACCTTTCGACTTCATAAAGTTCTGAATATCCTTCAGTTGGTTGAAAAAGACCCTTATGCGTTCTCCACTCTGTAAAGAGAATGCGCTGGTGATATTGTCGATTATCACGGTCCCGTCAGAAGTCCATGAACTAATCCTGTTTTGAATGAATGCGACAACTTCTTCCGGAGAGTTAAAGTTACAGTCGCTTACTCGTTCAATCGTCTTTGGTATTTCATCCACGGCATCTGCGTATCGGATATTTAAATCGGTATCCTCTTGTTCAGTATCAATCAACAATACATTCTGTGGTGTGGTTTCAATCTCGTCAGGGAATACACCACAAGGTTTACCACTTCCGATTCCAATTCCCCACTGGTTGGTAAGAATAGACTTTCCAACGCCGGGACCACTGAATACAATTAATCGTGAATCTTTGTGGATTTCCGAGGTGAGAATATTTTCAGGGCGACCTTGTTCAGCTGCTTGGGCTACATCTTCTTGTAATGTCCCAATCTTTGGACCAGAAAGAGGAGGTGGAAGATGTTCATTCGGAAGAATAGTAGTTCCGTCATTCGATTGAAGATCATTTTTATCCCTGATAATTCCCATTTTCTTAAAACTCCATGTGATAATGATTGGTACTGCTGTTGCCGCTGCCGACTTTAAGACAAAGCGACCCACCGAGATAAGAGAAGCTAAAAGGAAATTTTTAATTGGCTTTTCACCTTCGTAAGAAAGCCTGAAATTTCCTGCTCCATCACAAATCTTTCCGTATGAGGGACCTTCGCGTTTCACAACCGTTCTTCTCTGCACTTTATCAGGAAAAGACAGAACCGTTGATTCGGTGTGCTGTGTATAGTTCGTTGGTTTCATAATCTCTTTTAAGGGAGCCGTCTGTCACCCGGCTCCCGGTATGATATTATTTGTTCTTTTTCGATGCTTCCTTAGCGGTCATCATCTTCTCCCACTCACTTTCTGCTGTTTGAGCATTATTGGTTAGTTCCTCTCTTCTGTCAGCTCGCTTCATGGCCTTTTGGAACTTGCCCCAGGCTTCACGGAGAATACGCTTGCGCTCTCCCTTGTCCCTACTGGCACTAACATTCGCTGCGATGTCTCCTGCGAGCGACATGAGGAAAGTCTGGAGGTTTTCTACAGTAGTCGCCTTGTCCTTATCGGGAGCTTCGCTATAGGCTTCAATCACGAACTCTACAACTGACATGTTTCTGATTACCTTCGGATAGTTGCGGAATCCGACCTCTATAGCGTGAAGGGTAGCAATTCCACGCTTTCGATTTTCCTCAGTTCCTTTCAATACCTGAGGAAGCCCTTTTTCTGGATTCCGCATATACTCAATATGATAGCTCTTGCGGTAGTTGTCGGCGTAGTTGAGTAAGCCGAATGAGCAGCGCATACTCATTGCATAATCCTTAGATCATTGCTCTGCTATTGAGACATTGGTTTCCTCATCTGGATTCATGGCTATTATATAACCGGCTCTATCCTTCTCGTTCCAGTTTTGGCTTGTAGAGTTTACGGATGTCATCCATTCGTCCGGACTCATGCCATCAGGGAGATTCACAAGCTCTGCCGTAAGGGTTGATACATAACCTTCTTCTACTCCCAGTTCTTTGTCAGCGTCATAGCGGTGCTGTCCGTCGAGAATAAAGAAAATCTTGTCAAGACCCTCTGAATCCTTTGTTATCACTTCTCCGGAATCAAGTGTTATCTCGCGGTCAGGATAGAACTTGAACCATTCCACTGCTGAGATAACCTGCATCGTTTTGAGAAAGAATCCACACTGTCGGACGTTAGCCATCAGGTCTTTAACATGTCTAAGATTCACCTTTCTGTTAAATCTGGGCACCTTTATAAACCTATAGCCCTGCTGTTCCAGCTCACTGACCTTTCGTTGGTCTTTGAGCATTTCGAGTTTGTCGGAGTTTTCCATATCATATATTGTCTTTCGAGTTAATTCCATTCACCATGAAATCAACTACTTGGCGCGTCGCTGCAACAAATGCCTTTTCGGAGAGCAAGAGAATTTCACTTTGCTCATATTCCGATGCGGCATAGTCGGAGGTATTGATGGTGCAGCCACTGTTCTCGTGCTTGAATGCTCGGCTGTTGTTTTGGCGAGCATCTATGTTGACAGTGCCGTGATTGTAGAAATTGACTACTGTCTGTCCGACCTTATTATGTTTGAGCCGGGAATTTGCTTTAGTTTTCTTTGCCATATCTTTACTTGTTATATTTACGTCTGTTATGGGTTCGGAGTAAGTCTAATGCGAGGTCTGAATCAATTACGATGATTTTTCCGCGCTGAACTATGGCTGCATTGAGCACACCGCTTTTCTTTATTCGATTGGCAGTTGATAAGGAGCAACCTAATAATTGGGCTAATCCTTTCATACCATAGATATAATGCTTCTGGGGAGAGCAATCTGTGTGAGGTTCATCCTCTTCAAGAAGACTTAACCCCAATCCTGTCCGAAGAGCCTCAATGAACTCTTCGAGAGAGGTGTTTAGTAGAAGTTTCTCTGACATATCTATAATTTTTGTTGGTTCTTGAGTGCAAAATTATACTAGAGACTTCCACGGAACAAGGATTTTGACTCTTATCTATATCACTTGGTGTCAATTTGTTATGTAAGTTTAGTTTTATAATCTAACCTTAGTTTAAGGTTAGTTTTACGTTAGTTTAGCAGACCCTGAAAAACAAAAAGCCCACCCTTTAGAGTGAGCTTAATATTGAATCCTATATTCAGGAAAGGGAACCTATGCCATTGTTGATTTCAGATGCGCCAATGTAGATTTCAGTTGCTCTTCGGTCGCTTTGTCCAAAAGCATAATAATCTCGGATTTGAATCTACTGCGATTCCATTTCTCCATTTCAATAGTCTGAGTCTCTGTCGCAGTATCGATATATGGTTTCATGGTATTATATCCCTTATGCCCTGTTGCCTTCATGACAACTTGTGCCGGTATGCCCATTGCTAGCGAACACGAGACAAATGTTCTACGAGCATCATGGCAAGAGATTATTTCATGGAATTTATGTTGAATCTCATATCGCTTAGTACCGATGAAGTAGGTGTCGATTATAAGTCGATCAAGCCCTGCTTCAAGAGCAGCATCTTTTACGTTGTCATTGAGTTTCTGATTTGTAGGCACGTTAAAGATATGTCCATCTTCGGTTTCCTGACCTCTGTACTTCTCCAATATGGCAAGCGCACCATCTGTAAGAGGAATTGAAATGCGATCACTAGTCTTTTGAGTCATCATTTCAATCCTGTTATCGACAATATGAGCAGTACGCAGATTAGCCAAATCAGAGTATCTAAGGGATGTGAATGCCATGAAGCACCATAAGTCTCTTGCTCTGGATAAGCGAGGATCATCATTCTTAAATCTAAAGTTGGCAAAATGAGTAAGTTCATCAAAATGAAGGAAAGTCACGGTCTTCGCCATCACCTTCAGATTCGTATTGAACGATAGCACCGCTTCCGGTATTGTAACACCTTCTTGTTGTGATAGCCAGCGCAAGAAACATTTTAACATTGCAACTTGCTTATTTATAGTGCGATTCTTATAATCGTTTTCTATATACCACGCTTTCAGGGCAAGCATAGTGTCCAAAGTGATATTATAAGGAGTCACTTTGGGATTGGATTTTGTGATATGCTGATATGCTTGAACATATTTTTCACAGCAATCATCATCCCAGTTTTTCTCCCGTCTTCCTGCTTGTAGAAATTCATCAAGCATTTGTTTCAATGTCTTTCTGACGGTACGTTTTACTTTGATGGTCTTTTCTTCCTTGCGCCCAAGAGTCCTATTTACTTCTTCTTTTAATTCCAGATTTGTTGGAATCGAATTTTTAAGAGAGTACTTGGACATGACTTCTTCGATGGCTTCTCGGAAGTCAGCAATTCGATCGTTGATTTCGTATGAACGATATTCTCTCTTGTCAAATTTATGGGTAGTGTTCCTGACAGCCCTATGGCCGTCATCATCCCATTTATCACGTTCCGCATACATCCCCGTGATAAACGTCACTTCGGAAGTATTGTTGTTCCAACGGACGCGAACAGCCACCTGCCCGTTGGGTTTGATAAATGGTCGTATGCTGTATTTTATCTGTATCATGTTTGCACTAAAATTTTTATTATTTTCCTAATCCAGTGCAAAGGTAATACCGATTTTGGGTAAGAAATGCTAGTCCCCAAGGTAGTGAAATTACTAACTATCGTCTGACATTATTTGACATCCTGAAGGGTTATAATTTCCACATTCTCAGTATCATATCATTTCAGACAAACTCAGGTAATATCAGACCATTCTTCCCTCTCTCTCCGCCACTTACATCCGGCAAATCTACAGATTGCCGGATGTTTTGCTTTTGGAGGGTACAAATTTATGTCACCGATAAGTAAGATATTATCGCGTATAGGCTATCGCATAAGGATAGCGCGGACGAGCTTCGCACGGGCAAACAAGCATTTTATGTGGGCCGTGAGGAGTGTCGGCGGTGTGCTGTCGGTCATGACGCTGCTCGCCTCTCTGGCGGCAGTGATGCTCTCCATCGTGGCTGTCGGATTTGAGCATACGCCTCTGATGCTTGGACGCATTCACCGCTGGATGCGCGTATTTCTTGTCCTATTCGCATTAAATGTCTCGTTCAATCTCATCTTCAACCTGCGCGAGACAGTGCGCAATTCCCGCATCATAAAATGGATTATCGACATATCGGTACTTGTAATGACGCTGCCGACGATATATCCGCGTCCAGATCATCCTTGGATACCGGTGCTGCGCACCATATTATACAATAATTATCTACTCTATTCCGTGACCGTCGCCTATGCCATCGTGTCGATAAGCTACGACATAATGCGTGTCATCGGCAAGCGCACAAACCCCTCATTGATGCTCTCGGCAAGTTTCCTGATACTCATTCTTATAGGCTCATTGCTGCTGATGCTGCCAAGATGCACCGTAGGGGGCATCGGCTATGTCGACTCGCTGTACGTGGCGACGAGTGCCGTGTGCATATGCGGCCTCACCCCCGTTGACGTCGCCACGACATTCACTCCATTCGGATGGCTCGTGCTCGGGCTGCTCATCCAGGCTGGAGGACTCGGGGTGATGACATTCACGAGCTTCTTCGCACTGTTTTTCAGCGGCAACACGTCGATATACTCCCAGCTGATGGTGAAGGACATGATATATTCCAAAACCATAAACTCGCTTCTCCCGACACTGCTCTACATACTCGGATTCACAATCTTCATGGAGGCCATAGGCGCGGCTTTCATACTGTTGAGCATCCACGGCACACTTGGGATGGATATCGGCGACGAGATAATATTCTCGGCATTTCACTCGGTCTCGGCATTCTGTAACGCGGGATTCTCCACCATTCAGGGCGGCCTTTCCAACCCTGTGCTTTTCTATGGCAACCAATGGATATATGTCGTGGTGAGCGTCATCGTGATAGCGGGCGGCATAGGATTCCCTATCCTTGTCAATTTCCGGGATGCCCTGCGCCAGCGGCTACACCGCACGTGGGCGCGTCTGCGCCATAGGCGCCCGGGGCCAAAGCGCATCCACCTCTATGACATGAACACAAAGATAGTGCTTTATACCTCGGGCATCCTGCTCGCGGCGAGCGTCCTGCTGTTCTTTCTCCTTGAATATAACAACACGCTGTGGGGCATGAGCCTCGACAAGAAGCTTGCGCAATCACTATTCAACGCCATCGCCCCCCGAAGCGTGGGCTTCTCCTCGGTCAATCCCGCCGATTTCCTCAACGTGACACTGGTGCTCGTCCTGTTCCTCATGTGGATAGGAGGCGGCTCCCAGTCAACCGCAGGCGGTATAAAGGTCAACACATTTGCCGCCATCTCGCTCAATCTTGGCGCGATAATCACTGGTCGCCGGCGTGTCACGGTATTTCACCGCGCCGTGTCGGTCAGCTCCATACGCCGGGCCAATGCCGTGGTCGCGACATCCATCCTCGCCTACACGGCCTTTTCGCTTGTGCTGCTTTTCCTTGAGCCTACGCTCCCGGCACGCGCCGTCCTGTTTGAGTCGGCATCGGCCCTGTTCACCGTCGGCTCGTCGCTCGGTGTGACGCCAATGCTGTCTGACGCCTCCAAAGCGGTATGTTGCGTGGCGATGTTCCTTGGCCGTGTAGGCATCATATCGCTTTTCATGGGGCTCGCCGGAAAGCCCAACGACGAGCAACCCGTATTCCCCGAAGAAAACATAATAATAAACTAAGTATGAGATACCTTATAATCGGCCTTGGCATCTACGGCGCAAACCTTGCCACCGACCTCACCGACCTCGGGCACGAGGTAATAGGCGCCGACTGCAACGCGTCATTGGTTGAGTCGATAAAAGACTATATCTCCACCGCCTATATCATCGACTCGACCGACGAGACCGCCCTCGGTGTGCTGCCGCTCAAGAATGTGGATGTAGTCATCGTCGCGATAAGTGAGAATTTCGGCGCGAGCGTCAAGACCGTGGCATTGTTGAAAAAAAACGGCATAAAACATATATACGCACGCGCCATTGACAAGCTGCACGAGTCGATACTCCAAGGATTTGAGATAGACCGCATCCTCACGCCCGAACAACGTGCCGCCAAAGACCTTGTTAACGAGATAGCCTTAGGCAATAAGGTCGACTCGCTCCAGATCGACCAGGACAATTACATCCTTAAATTCAATTGCCCATCCTACTATGTGGACATGGAATATGCCGACATAAAACTGCCCGAAGACTTAGGGCTTCGGCTCATCGCCGTGTGCCGTCCCGTGGCATCGAGAAATATCGTAGGCATTAAGCATCTTGTCCCTACACTCATCGACTCGGCTTCCCCCGGCATGCGTGCGGAGGATGGAGACATATGGACATGTTTCGGCCCGGAGAAGTCCTACCGCGACATGTTCAAGCGCATAAACTGACACTCCACCCTGTCCCACACCCGCCCGCAAATGACAGTCTGACGTCTTTAACGTATGCCCGTATAAAATATTAACATATTGCATTTTGCATATCCGAATATTTATCATTAAATTCGGCAAATAAATTATCAATCATACACCGGCGCAATCATAATCCCGATGGAAAAACGACACGACACATGGGCAAGGACTCTTTCATATTTGACATAAAGGTGCAATCGACGCCCCCATATGAGGGTGCCTTGCTTGTGGCCGAGCCGTTCCTACGCGAGAACTATTTCAACCATGCCGTCATCTGCCTGGTGGACTACACGCCGGGGCACACTGCCATGGGGCTCGTGTTGAACAAAGTCACACACTACTCGCTGTCCGACCTGCTCGACAATGTGACCGACGACCGCGACATTCCCGTATTCTGCGGAGGTCCCATGTCATGCGACCATCTGTACTGCATACACACCCTCGGAGATATCGTGCCGCAAGCACGTCACGTGACAGGCGACCTCTATGTCGGCGGCGACTTCTCCACAATTGTCGACTATGTCAACAGCGGCTACCCAATCGACGGGCGTATACGCTTCTGCATGGGCTACAGCGGATGGGAGGCGGGACAGCTCGAAGGGGAAATCAAGCGGCATGTGTGGGCTGTCGCGCCCATCGGCAACAGCGGCACGCTCCTCTCCGACGCCGAAAACAAGTACTGGCACAAGCAAGTACGTGCAATGGGCAGCCCCTATCGCGGATGGCTGTACCATCCGCAAGATCCCAAGATGAATTAGCTATTCATAAATTCCAATGGCGTCAGGGTTGCAAAGTAGGCATAAAAGGACTATCTTTGCATAAAATATGCAATTGCCACGACGATGCCACGCAACAGAGAGAGAGCCTTTGGCCTGTTTAACGACAGCTTCCCGCCCATACTCGATGGCGTGACACTCACAGTGCAGAATTATGCACGATGGCTTACTGAGGGGGGGCACCGCACATGCGTGGTGACACCGTGGAATCCAGTGCGACCAACCGTCGACGGCCTTGAACTTTACCGCTACCTGTCGCTCCCCATTTTCAACCGACGTCCCTACAGGTACGGATATCCCCGCCTTGACCCCTTTATATGGCATCACATGAGGCATGTGCCATTCAAGCTGGTCCATGCCCACTGCCCGTTCTCATCGGGGCGCATCGCGCTGTATGCGGCACGCTACCATCGAGTCCCCCTTGTGGCGACATTCCACTCCAAATACCGCTCCGACCTTGACCATTCTCTGCCGCAATGGATGGTGAAGCGTATAATGAAGCGTATCCTCGACTTCTTCAATGCAGCCGACGAGGTGTGGATTCCCCAGCCCTCGGTCGAGGATACTATCCGTGAATACGGCTATCGGGGACGGCTAACGGTCGTGGACAACGGCATTGACCTCGCCGGGGACGACAACATGCCCCTACGGGAAATGAAATCCAGGGCGCGAAAGGGACTCGGCATCCCCGCCGATGAGATGACTCTACTCTTTGTGGGGCAGCACATCCTTGAAAAAGGGGTGGAGACCATCATCCGCACCGTGGACCTGCTGCGCGACATACCCGTGAAAATGCACTTCATCGGCAATGGATATGCCGTACCCGCAATGAAAGGGCTTATAGACCGCCTCGGGTTGGGCGACCACGTCGTGATGCACGGCATCCTCTCCGACCGCCACAGATTGAGCCGATGGTATGCAGCCGCCGACCTTTTTCTATTCCCGTCATTCTACGACAACGCCCCGCTCGTAGTCCGCGAGGCGGCATCAATGGGCACTCCGGCCATATTGCTGCACGGCTCGACGGCAGCCGAGGTAATCACCGACGGACACAACGGATTCATCGCCGACAACACCCCCGACAGCTATGCCGCCATCATAAGGCATCTCCACTTCCACCCCGCCGAGATAGACCGTGCCGCCGCAGGCGCACGCGCCACCCTGTCACGCCAATGGAAGGATGTTGTCGAGGAGGTGACAGTCCGTTATAACGAAATCATCGCGCGTTATGACAAAGACAGATAGAAACGGCTCGCCGATAAAGACATTCCAGATTATAGCCCCGGTCATCATTGGCCTGGGGGTCGTGGCATGGCTTTTCCATAGTGAGTTCAATCCCTCCACATGGCGGCTGATTGACTTCACCCCCCACCTTATAATATGCATTGCCGTGGCATGGCTTTTCATGGCCGGGCGCGACTTCGGCCTCACATGGCGATTTCGTGCGCTCACCGACCGCCAGCTTTCGTGGGGGCAGGCCCTGAGAGTCAACTTCCTGTGTGAGTTTACCTCGGCCATAACCCCATCGGCTGTGGGGGGAAGCGTGCTCGGGATGGTATTCATGCACTCCGAGGGTATCGCATTGGGACGGGCAACCACACTGATGATGACCACACTGCTGCTTGACGAACTGTTTTTTGTCGTCTCATGCCCCATAATAGTCGCCATCATACCCTACGGCGAGCTGTTCGGATTCAGTACATCGTCCGACACCACATTTGCCTCGGGCATATCGACCGTCTTCTGGCTCGTCTATGCGGCAATCGCCGTGTGGACATTCATCCTGTTCATGGGTATCCTTGTCAAGCCCCACGGCATATCGCGCGCCCTCAGATGGCTGTTCCATTTCAGGATTCTGCGCCGATGGCAGCCGCAGGTCATTGCCCTTGGCGACAATATGGTGATGACATCGACCGACTTGCGCACACGTTCATTCGGCTGGTGGATAGAGGTATTTGGCGCGACCGCGCTCACGTGGTCATCGCGCTATCTCGTTGTCAACGCCCTGTTTTTCGGTTTTGCCCCTTATGCCGACCAGCTTGTGGTGTTCGGACGCCAGTTTGTCGTGTGGGTCGTCCTCATGGTAAGCCCGACACCGGGAGGCAGCGGCGTAAGCGAGTGGCTGTTCACCGAATATTACGGCGATATGCTCCATGAAGGAGGCAAAAGCATAGCCCTCATCATAGCGCTGTTCTGGCGCATCATCACCTACTATGTATATCTGATAGTGGGCACATGCATATTGCCGGGATGGCTACGCAAGAATTTAAGGAAACGCACACCTAAAGATGCACAACAATAAAGAAACATACGATATGATACGCACCCTATGGCTGTCATGCCTGTTGATGATAGCCACTGTCGCAACACATGCGGCCACCAAGGTATATGTCATCCCCATTGATGACGAGATAGGCTCATCGACATGGCGCGTCGTGCAGCAGGGATGCCGCGAGGCCCGTGCCATGGATGCCGACCTTCTCATGGTACATCTCAATACCTATGGCGGCGCAGTCGTGTATGCCGACTCCATACGCACCGCTCTCCTCAACTATCCGCGCCCCGTGGTGGCATTCATCGACAACAATGCAGCCTCGGCCGGCGCGCTCATATCCATAGCGTGCGACAGCATCTACATGCGCCACGGCGGCTCAATCGGGGCAGCCACCGTAGTTGACGGACAGGGACAGCAGATGCCCGACAAATACCAGAGCTACATGCGCTCGATGATGCGCTCCACAGCCGAGGCCACAGGACGTGACCCGCGTATAGCCGAAGCGATGGTCGACTCACGCATCGCCGTGCCCGGGGTCATCGACTCGACCCGTGTGCTCACCTTAACGTCGTCGGAGGCCACGCGTCACGGGTTCAGCAACGGGGACGCATCAAGCGTCGACGATATCCTGAGGCAGCACATGAAAATCCCAGAATATTCCCTGACGACATATAAGCGCAATTTCTGGGACAGTCTGATTGGATTTTTCACCAATCCTGCCGTGCAGGCAATACTCATCATGATAATCATCGGGGGCATATACTTCGAGCTGCAATCCCCCGGCATGGGATTCCCGTCGGCCGCAGCGCTTATCGCCGCCGCACTATACTTTCTGCCCCTGTATATCGAGGGGGTGACCGCCCCGTGGGTAGTGTTGATGTTTCTTGCCGGGGTTATACTCCTTATATTGGAGATATTTGTCATACCGGGCTTCGGCGTAGCCGGGATTGCAGGCATAGTATTGATGTCGGTTGCATTGTTCGCCGCGTTGCTTGATGGCTTCAACTTCTCGTTTGACTACTATACCACCCACGACATCACCCATGCAGCTGCCACGGTGTTCGGCGGCATATTGCTTGGCATCGGGGCGATAGTGCTGCTGACGTGGCGGTTTGGCTATCGCCTCATTCCCCGCAGGGCCGCCCTGCACAAGTCCCTTGAGGTGGACAAGGGATTTATCGGCGTCGATATGCAGCCAGGTCGCCTCATAGGCCAACGCGGCACGACAGTCACCGTGCTGCGCCCTGCCGGAAAGGTTGAAATCGGCAACACAGTGTATGACGCCGTATCGACCGGCTCGTTCATCGACAAGGATTGCCCCGTCAAAGTGGAGCGATATGAGAATGCGCAGTTGTATGTGACACCGGTTGACAAAAATTATTGATAAGTGGCTACTCAAAATATCACACCAATGGAATTTATAGGCATAATACCAGCCAGATACGCCTCATCGCGCTTTCCCGGCAAACCGCTTGCCGACATCGGCGGCATGACAATGATAGAGCGCGTGTACCGCCAGGCATCCAAGGAACTCGACAACGTGTATGTCGCCACCGACGACAGCCGCATCTTCGACACGGTGACGGAATTCGGCGGCAAGGCCGTCATGACCTCCGACACCCACCGCAGCGGCACCGACCGTTGCCATGAGGCTTATTGCAACATCGGAAGCCATGCCGATGTCGTCATCAACATACAGGGCGACGAACCGTTTATCGACCCCTCGCAGATTGCGGAGGTGAAACGCTGCTTTGACCGCGAGGACACGGATATTGCCACGTTGGTGAGGCCGTTTGACAAGGCTCTGGGCTTTGACGCCCTCTTTGACAACACCAAGCCAAAGGTCGTCATCGACAACAGCGACAACGCTATATATTTCAGCCGCGCCATCATCCCTTATGTACGCAACTACCCGTGGAACGAGTGGCTCGACCGGCAGACATTCTACATGCACGTCGGGATGTATGCCTACCGTGCCGACATCCTCGCCAAAATTACGGCATTGCCGCAGTCGTCACTTGAGCTTGCAGAGAGCCTTGAGCAGTTGCGGTGGCTCCAGAACGGCTATAAAATCCGCGTAGGATACACCGATACCCCCACTATCGGCATTGACACTCCCGCCGACCTTGAAAGGGCCATCAAAATGATAAGCAATGATACCCCTAAAGCAGCCCACGATGCTTGACCGCACAACACCTCCCACGATAAGCCGATTCGGGCATCTCACGCTGCCCCGCCCGACCCTATCAACCCTATCCAACAATATTCCCCTCTCGGTCATAGGAAACGGGGCCGATGAGATATGCCGCCTCTCGCTCATCTGGGAACGAGGAGGCGCCGAGGCCATGACCATGCATCACGGCGCGATAACCGCCCTCATGATGAGGGAGGGTGCCGGAAGCCATACCGCAACAGAGGTCGCCGACACATTGGAATTTAACGGCGCGCAACTCCGCATCGATGTCGGCGCCCACACCTCCCGGCTTGAGCTTACAGCCACAAACAGCCGGATGCCTCACGTGCTCCCAGTGATTGCAGATATCATCACGGCCCCACAATTCCCCGCCCATGAGCTTGGTGTCGTGCTTGAAAACCGCGCACGGGCATTGGAGATAGAGCGGCACAAGGTCGGCTACCACTCACGCCATGCGATAAACGCCATGATGATGGGCGACAGCCATCCACTCGCGATAGAGGCGACTCCCGACGCGATAAGGGCGCTCGCCCGCCAGGAGATTGTCGATACGTGGAGGACGCTTTTCAATTCAGTATCGCCCTCGGTATTCCTCGCGGGACATGTCACCCCGGCCATAACCGAAGCCGTAGACCACACCATAGGTGCCATGAAAGTATCTGCCGGTGAAGGATGCCAGAATATAATACCATTCACCCCCGAGGATCCCGGCACAAAGGTCATAGAGCGTCACGGGTCGCTACAGAGCGCCGTACGCATAGCGTTACCGGCAATACCGCGTGAACATCCCGACTATATCCCGTTGCGCATACTCGTAACGGCTCTCGGAGGATATTTCGGCAGCAGGCTTATGCTCAACATCCGCGAGGACAAGGGATACACCTATGGCATACAGTCGAGCCTGCTCGGCTATCGGGAAGGCTCGATGACAATGATAGGCAGCGAGTGCGACAACAAGTACACCAATGCGCTCATCGACGAGACCCTCGGCGAGCTTGACCGCATGTCGTCCGGCGACTTCACCGATACGGAGATAGAGCGCGTGCGCTCTTACGTCATGTCCCAGCTCGCCGCCGTATCCGACACCCCGTTCTCCATATGCTCCTACTACGAGAACATACTGCTTGCCAATGTCCCCGCCGACTACCACGAGCAACAGCAACAGGCGCTACAGGCCATCAATCCCGACAGCCTCGCCCGTCTCGCAGCCGACTACCTGCGCCCCTCTGATGCTCGCATAGCCATCGCCGGCGACATGAAGACACAAAAATAGCATGGCAATCTATGGTAATATTTGCGATAAAAAGAGCATTTTTAACAAAATTTCACCTTAACCCAAGTAAACTACCATGTCCCGACTTGCAATCATTGCTTTTATACTGTCCCTGATATCGTTGCAGGCCTCCGCTGACACATTCTGCGGAGAAAGCGTATATGACGGCACACACAAGAACGAGATTGAGGGCTATCTTCAGGGTGGAGACAATAATGTCACCGGCTTTTTCCTCGGGCCGACAGTCTCCTATAAATGCCACTTTACACCACGATGGAGTGCAAAAGGGGCGATTGACGCTCCTTTTGGCAAGAAAAAGTTCGGCATATACGCCGAAGGGGCCTATCGTTTGCCCGTAAGGAGATTTAACTTCTACTTTTCCGCCAAGTTCATGTACAATCGTTATGGAGCCTTTGGCACAAACGAATACAACGGCAATCTATCCATCAAGTGGGAGGCGCCATACTTTGAAATAGTGATTGGAGAATCGCTCATTACATACAACCTGCTCAAAAGCACCTACACCGAGCCATTCACTTTCACATTTGGAGCCGGTGTCAACATACGCCCCCGATGGAACTCTTGGAACATAGGCCTCTTTTTCCGAAACTATGACGACTTCTATTATGAGAACTGGAACATAAACTGGGGCATACGCTGGATGGCCAACTTACCACTGCGCATGAGATTGTATGGTGAGCTTAATATACGTCCGGCAGGCAGCATGAGCCAACTGGCCACCCGATATGAGACATCGGCAAAGGTCGGAATAAAATATACTTGGTAATTGCCCGTTAATATAATGAAAGACAATATGATGATACGCGATATATTGAAAAAGTTCATGCTCCCGTGCGCTGCGGCAATAGTCCTCGGAGGACTTGTGGCATGTGAGAAAGTAAGCCCGGCGGGTGTGCTGCTCGGCGTCTCCGGAACAGACGACAGGGTGAAGATGTCGCTCGTCTATTATCAGACCTATCTTGAAGAGACTATTGATGGCGAGACCGAGGGCGACTACTCGTTTATTGTCGGAAGCGACAGCCATGTCACGACCGACACCTGCCGTATGGCGGAAATGCTACAGATCGGACTCGATAACGATGACATGTTTTATGCCCATCTCGGCGACATCGCCGATACCAAGGCCCAATATTACATTAGCCTTGACCATACGCTAAAGACCTTCAAGCAAAAATATGCGGCAAAATACTTCATCTATGACAGTGAGACCGAGGAATATGAGGATCCCGACACCGGTCGGCGATTGACATTCGACGATATCGTATATCCATTCTTCCCTGTCGTCGGTAACCATGACATAACCCATAACGGATGGTCGCTATATACATCCATATTCCACTCCTCATTCTATGAATTCACGATAAAGATTGGAGATACAGGCCTATATGACCGATTCATTTTTCTTGACTCGGCCAACGGCACTCTCGGCAGCTACCAGATTGATGTAATAGACCAAGGCGTGTTTGACACCGACAAGCCGATACGCAACACGTTTGTATTCACCCACTCCAATCTTTTTCGGCCGAGCAGCAACCAGTTTGCCTCGACTTTCCCCCGCGAGGAGCTTTACTACATGCTCAACAAGTTTGTCGAGTGGAAGTGCGCCATCGTATTCTGCGGTCACGTCCATGCCTGGGACGACCGCGAGTTTGGCGGCGTGCGCTATCTCACACTGGAATCAATGAGCGAGCGCAACTCCCCCACTCCAGGTGATTACCTTGTACGAGTCAACTGCAAGAAAGACGGCACCGTAACCTACGACCGCGTGCGCATGAACTACACAGCCGGCAAGTGACATGTCAAATCTCCGGGAAAATAAAAAGCGGTGGGCTGTAACAGCCCACCGCTTTTTATTTCCAGTCAAATGACTTTATGCCTCTTCCTCGGGGGCAATGAGCTTGTAACCCTTTCCGTGGATATTGATAATCTCGATAGAGGGGTCGGCCTTGAGGTGCTTACGCAGCTTGGTGATATACACGTCCATACTGCGGGCATTGAAGTAATTGTCGTCAATCCATATGGTCTTGAGGGCAAAGTTACGCTCGAGCAGCTCGTTGACATGAGAGCAGAGGAGGCTCAACAGCTCGGTCTCCTTGGTCGTCAGGTCAATGGTCTTGTCATCAATCATCAATATCTGCTTCTGGGTATTGAACATGAATTTGCCAATCTTGTACATCGTGATTTCCTTGCCCTTCTTGCCCTTGACGCGGCGCAGGATGGCCTCGATACGGAACACGAGTTCCTCCATCGAGAACGGTTTTGTGATATAGTCATCGGCACCAATCTTGAAGCCTTCCAATATATCCTCCTTGAGGGACTTGGCAGTAAGGAAGATGATGGGGACCTCGCTGTTGACAGTCCTTATCTCCTGCGCCAGCGCAAAGCCGTCCTTCTTGGGCATCATCACGTCGAGCACGCAAAGGTCATACTTGCCCTTGAGGAATGCCTTGTAGCCGCTTTCTCCGTCGGAAAAGAGATCGGCGTTGTAACCTTTGGCCTGGAGATACTCCCTCAGCAACATGCCGAGATTCTCGTCGTCTTCACACAACAGAATACGCAAACGTTCTTCCATAATCGTATCAGTTTTTAGTTAGTGGTAATATAATTATAAATTTTGTTCCTTGGTTAAGCTCGCTCTCGACCCGTATCTCGCCCCGCAACTCGTGCACCATCTTGTGCACATAGGCAAGCCCGAGGCCAAAGCCTTTCACGTCATGACGGTTGCCGGTCGACACACGGTAGAATTTCTCGAACACCTTCTTCAAGTCCTCCTTCTTTATGCCGATGCCGTTGTCGGCTACCGTTATCTCCAGCTTGTCGCCGGGGAGGTCGTTGGTGGCCACCGTCAGCTCAATGGGAACATCCTCACGGCGGTATTTCACCGCGTTGTCGAGGAGATTGAAGATAACATTGGTGAAATGCATCTCGTCCACGTTGACCGTCGAGCGCTCGGCATTGAGATTATAGTTGATATGGCCGCCAAATTTCTCCACCTTCAGCTTGAACGTGTTGACTATATTGGCGATAGCGTCGTTGGCGTCCACGTCCTGTAGACGCAGTGTGGCACGCTGGCGGTCAAACATCGACATCTGCAACACTTTCTCCACCTGAAATCTCAGCCGCTTGGTCTCATCGTTGATGACGGTCGAGATATGCTGCATCATAGTGTGGGACTTGCGCACCGAGTCATCGTTGAGCATCTGCGCGGCAAGCGAGATGGTCGATATCGGGGTCTTGAACTCGTGGGTCATGTTGTTGATAAAGTCGTTTTTCATCTCGGTGAGCTTCTTCTGGCGTACCACGAGGAATATCGTATAGATGAATATGCCGAGCAATATCAGCGTGAACACAAACGAGGGTATGATAAACTTGATGGAGGAGAAGATGTAATCCTTCTTTGTGGGGAAATACACCTTTATATAGTTCATCTTGTTTATCGGGTCGTTGGGAAAGAGCGTCTGTACAAACATGCTGTTGCGGTCGACCGTCGAGGGGTTGAAATGGGAAGTCTTGTATATCACCCCCCCGCTGCGGTTGACCACGGCAAACTCAAACGGGAGGTCGAGACCATTGTTATCAAACTCCAGCCGCAGGTAGTTGCTCACCACCGTGGAATCGGCGCGCTCCTCGACAGGACGGTTGCTCGACTGATTGATTATGCGGAGTATCACCTCATTTAACAGCCCCTGCTGATAGAGATATTGCCCTTTGAGCACCTCCTGCATCGAGCGGTAGCGGTCACCGAGATTGCCGCTTATGGTGAAGTTTGCCTCTATGCCGTCGGGCGTCGTGACCGAGTAATTGAGGCTGCCCAACTTTCCTGCACGTTGCTCGTCGCCATATTGGGGATAGAGCGTGCTTTCCATCTGGGCAGCGTCCTCCTCAAGATAATGCTTGGTCTCGTCCTGCTCCAGGGCGGTCGAGACGGCATAAAGGCTGCGCTTGACGCCCTCGGTAAACTGGTCGTCACGCATCCTTATCATATTTTTCATATATGTGACCTGCACATAAAGCAGCCCAGCAAATGTCAGAGCCATCATTATTGTCAGAATCCATATTGTCGATTTCTTCATAACTATCGCAGTATTCTGTATATAGCCTTAAACAAAAAGTTTAAGTTATATTACGTTAACAATTAAAATGTGCAATTGTTTGTTCCGCGACCCTTTATTATAGCGTCTGGATTAACATTTCCCGTCAAAATTAACATATAAATGTAAAATACCAAAGTTTTTGCATGAAAATCGCCTCAAAAAAGTGCCAAAATCACAATCAGAAAAATTTTTCGCAATTTTTTTCGCCAAAAGTTTGGAGTTTCAAAAATAATGCCTACCTTTGCATCGTCATTATGAAACAAGCGAGTTTCACCGACACAAAATGGCGAATTAGTGTAGTGGCCTAGCACGCCACCCTCTCACGGTGGAGACTCGGGTTCGATTCCCGGATTCGCTACAAAGCAGGAGACTTTCCAAGAAGTCTCCTGCTTCCTTTATTCCCGTCCCAAGATGTGGGACCGCACATCCCTTTTGGTGTCGGCGGCGCAACCCCATGAAACATCCCTTATTTTGGCATTGACCGGGAAAATCCATAATTTTGCTTTATCAATATGGACGCTCTCGATATCGTAGGGTCAATCATAGGGCTTGTCTACCTTTTTCTTGAATACAGGGCAAGCGTCTGGCTGTGGCTGGCCGGCATCGTGATGCCGGCCGTCTATGTCGTGGTGTTCTATTCGGCCGGCCTATATGCCGACATGGCCCTCAATATCTATCTGATTGGAGCCTCTATTTATGGTGCTGTATGCTGGCTCAGAGATCGGAGCGTATCGGACGGTAAAATTAAGATAGGCTTCATGCCTTCCGGAATGTACTTTTGGGCATCTTTTTTGTCCGTGATGCTTACAATGGTTATATACCTACTGTTACAGCGATTCACTGACAGTACAGTCCCGTTTGCCGACGGGCTTACGACAGCCCTCAGTATTGTAGCCATGTGGATGCTGGCGCGTAAGTGGGCCGAACAATGGCTCGCCTGGTTTCTTGTTGACATCGTAAGTTCTGTCCTATACTTCATAAAAGACCTGCCGTTTACATCCGGCCTATACCTTCTCTATTCAGCGATTGCCGTTGCCGGCTACAGGAAGTGGAGGACGGAGGCCCGATGCGGCCAGTGACACATAAATCCTAGTCCTGATTTTGCAAACCCTGTCTGCCATGCACAATTTCTACAAAAATATCCAGGCCGTCATTCTCGACGCCGGTCAGTTTCCAACTTCGCCGAAAGCCCTCTGTTGGCTTGATGCAGGGCTGCCTGTGGTGTGTTGCGACGGAGCCGCCGAGCGCTTTCTCCTTTCGGGACGCGTCCCTTGGCGCATTGTCGGCGACTCTGATTCGCTAAAACCCGAACTACAGGAACGGTATAAGGCCATAGTGCGCCATATTCCGGATCAGGAGACAAACGACCAAACGAAGGCCGTGGAGTATCTCGCAAGCTACGGCTACAGGAAGATAGCCATCGTGGGCGCCACAGGGCTGCGCGAGGACCACACGCTTGGCAACATAACGCTTCTGCAGGACTATATGGAGGCAGGAGTGGAAGCCCGCATCTTCACCGACTATGGAGTATTTGTCCCTGTCGACAGTTTCCTGGACTTCAAATGCAGACCCGGCACCAAAGTCTCGATTTTCAATTTCGGAGCCTCCGGATTCAGGAGCGAGGGTCTCCAGTATCCGCTCTATGATTTCAAAAGACTATGGCAGGGAACACTCAATGTCGCTGTCTCCGAGCATGTATATATAGAGGCGTGCGGGCAATTTCTGGTCTTTGTTGAATATGGACGGCAAGGGGATTAAAATTACAGCCGGTAAAGTTCCGTATCCTACTGCGGATATCCCTCAAGAGGCGGCAGTCCCATTTGCCATCTAAGGAGGTTCACACTGGCCGGATTCTCAATCTTCCACAAGACCATCTGACGCGTGTCGGTATCCATAATTCTTTGTGTGCCATATTTTTGGGGTTTTCCGGCGTACATCTGTTGACGATCGTACATCTTGGCATACAAATCCTTGGGCAATTCGCCATCTTTTGCCGCCTTCTCAAAAATCGGCATATAACGGTCGATTATAGCGGAACCTGCATGTTGCACCACAAAAAACAACGCCTGATTTGCAGTGCCGACCTTTGAGCGGGGAATCCACCCGAGAGCGTCAAGAAGCCGCAGGACCTTAACCCTGTTGACGCTATCGGTTTTCAACATTTCCGCACACAGGTGAGCCAATTCCGAATGTCTCGCCGTCTTTTCCCGATGGGCCATAATCCAACGGCCTCGCGTATCCTGATCGGAATGGTAAATATCCAAAAGCTCTCTACGCAGAGGAATGTCATAACCGGTCATTGATTTTTCAATCCGCCGCTCATTCTCCTCTTGTAGAGCATCCCATTCCGGCAATAGACGGCAGTCCTCCAAAAGCTCGGTAACCGAGATGCGCTCATCAAAATACGTCGGATCGATATCCAACGCGACCTTGACATACGAGAGCGCCACGCTGTCCTCGTCGCATTGGGCGGCGGCAATCGCCGCATTCATCGCCGTAGCGGCGGTCATCTTACGAGGTGAGACCACCTTGTATATCCTCAACGCCTCCTTATACCCATATCCGGCGAGCAACGAGTCGGCTCGTCGTATTGCCGCATCACGGTCAAGGCGACGCCTCAGCTGCTCCTGTCCTATCCTGTAGTTGGCGATTGCAAGCCGCCGATGCCCGTCAACGATATGCGACCAAAACTCGACATCCCTCTCCCACTCCGAGATGTCATGCTTGAAAAAGAACGGGCGGGTCAACATATCCGGAATGCGCATACGATTGGTCGCGCCTGTCGTTGACTGGAGCACGAGTATCTGTGCGACAGGCTCGTCTCCATAATCATATAAATCCACGACAAGGAGACGCTTTTTACGCCGGTCGAAATAGGTGTAGGTGTACATCTCGCCTGACTTGCGCCGCCAATCCTCCACATCATCATGTGAGACCCACATGGTATACGGACGCTCGTCATCCAACGGCGACGAGACCGACGAGGGCCTTAGCGACGGCATCGTGCCGCGAGGCTTGACAAGCATCATCGACATGTGGGGCACATAAAACAGTATCTCGGCACTGTCGAGCCGTGCCGTGTGTAGGATATCGGCGAGAAACCTGTCCATCCCCGAATATCGCCGCAAGGAGTCATCACTGGATATGACGGGCAACCCGACAGGGATGAGTCTTTCACCAAACGTCACGCGCCAGGTCGTATCGGCGTCTATGAGCTGCCCGAAATATTCGCTCACATGCCAGTCACGATTTGAAAAGACGAGTCCACACTGCGTCCCGCAGCCCGAGAGCGACAATACGGCAGCAAGCATCAGGCCAAAATATTTTATTCCATGCATAATCGATAGTCTTTGAATACATAGGCAAAAATATCACAATCTGCCCTCCGATAGTCTTAGCCACATCTCCTTTAGTCTTATTTACCCTTAGTTTCACGTGTGATTTCCCCGAAAAATTGTAATTTTGAGGACATGAAACGTTTCCGTGTCATCACCGCCATCTGCCTGTCAGTCATATTTATCATGGTTATAGGAAATATCTGCTATCTTTATCTCCTCTACGCAGCCCTAAAGGAGCGCACCATGCATACGGTGAGCGAGTGCACGCGTCGTGCCGACATCTCCGAGATAATAACACGGCTCAACGAGGCACACTCGGGAAGCGACATGTCATCCCTGACCTTGCAGCTTAAATTTTTCGGAGAGGAGGAGGGGAATGGCAGATACGCCTATCCACAACTTTTGGGGAAGATAAGCTCTACAATGAGCACATATTTTCACCTTATCGAAAAGTCGGACACGGCACTTCCACCAAGGGACTTCCCCACCCTCGACAGCCTGCTCGCAAAGGAGCTTAACAGTGTCGGGCTATATCCACAGAAGGTATGGTGCACCCCCTATGATGCGCGACATACCGCCGATGCGGGAATATGGACTCTGGACTTCAGCATAGCCGAGAATGAGCCTCCCGTGTATATGGTAAACTTCAGCGCACTGAACGGACACATACTGCGACAGATGGCAGGCATCATCACCACGTCTGCCGGCATCTTGGCCGTAATGTCATTCCTCATATGGTATCTGCTGCATTTCATCGCACGCCTACGCACAATCGAGGAGATGAAAGATGACTTCACCCACAACATGACCCATGAATTGAAAACACCCGTCGCAGTCGCCTACTCGGCGGCTGACTCGATACTGCGCTACTACGACCCCGCAGACGAGGCCCGCACCAGAAGATTTGCAGAGATTATCATGCAACGCCTCACCCACCTGTCGGGTCTTATCGACAATATACTGTCGATGAGCATGGAACGGTTCAAGAAAATATCCCTCTTAAAGGAACGTGTGGAGCTTAAACCGCTTTTGACCCGATGCGGAGAGATGATTGTCCTGAAATCCGACAAGGATGTGGACATATCGATTGACGTAGAGCCGGCAGACCTTACAATCACCGCCGACGCGCTACATCTCGGCAATGTCATAACAAACCTGCTCGACAACGCGGTGAAATACTCCGGCCAAAGCGTGACAATCAAGATAAGGGCAACGGCCAATGGACTCACTGTCTCCGACAACGGAACAGGCATATCTCAGAAGCATCTGCCGTTCATCTTCGACAAATTCTATCGTGTGCCTACAGGCGACCGTCACGATGTCAGCGGCTATGGGCTCGGGCTATACTATGTGAGCCGGATAACGCGCCTGTCTGGCTGGAGAATCTCTGCGGAAAGCACGCCCGGACACGGGACAACATTCACAATCAAATTCAGTGACAGATGAAAAAGGATATGGTACTGCTGGCCGAGGATGACTCCACGCTGTCATTCATCATCGAGGATGCCTTGAGACGTGAGGGATTCGACACGGCCACCGCCTCAAACGGCGAGGATGCCCTGCGGCGATCCTCCGAGCTGCGTCCCGACATCGTGATAGCCGACGTGATGATGCCCCGGATGGACGGCTTTGAGATGGTGAGGCGATTGCGGCTTGCCGATGCCGATGTGCCGGTGCTGTTTCTCACCGCTCGCTCCGCGATTGACGACGTCGTAAACGGATTCTCTCTCGGCGGCAACGACTACTTGCGCAAGCCGTTCCAGATAGCCGAACTGGTGGTGCGCATCCGTGCCCTATTGCGGCACAGACAGTCACCCCGACAGGAGGATGCCGTCACGACCGTTGCCGACTGCACGCTCGACTGCGCCACCCAACGCCTGTTTGCCGGCGGAAAAGAGTATCGCCTCACCCACATCGAAGTGTTAGTTCTCAGGGAACTGTTCACCCATCCCAATGAAGTGGTGGAAGCCACTACCCTGATGCTGCGCATATGGCACAACGACGCATACCACAATCTCAACCGCCTGCACGGCTTCATCTACAAGCTACGCAAATATCTCTCATCCTCCCGCGACATCAACATCATCAACGTGCGCGGCATTGGCTACAAACTCTCTGTATCATCAAAAAACAAGTAAGTCATGACTACCACGAACCGTTTTACCCGTTTATCCGTTGCAGCATTAGCAACAACAACATTTTTGATTATGACCGCGCAGGAAAAGAAATTGCCCTCCCCGTCGTTCACCGGCGGGATGGCAATGAACGAAGTCGTGGCGAGCCGCCACAGTGTACGCGAGTTTGACCCTACGCATGAGATCAGCGATTCCACTCTCGGCCAACTGCTATGGGTGACCACGGGCGTAAACCGTCCCGATGCCAGGCCATCCCAATCTGGCGCGGCGGCCAACCGCAGCAATCCCACCGCCCGCAACTGGCGGGAGATACGCACATTCGTATTTGACAAAGATGGCGTGTGGGAATACCTCCACGCGTCACATTCACTGTCCCGCGTGAAAGATGGCGACCATCGTGCATTAATTGCCGGTACCCCGGCATTCTCACAGGAATTTGTCATGGATGCGCCATGCTCAATATTGTTTGTGGCCGACATGACAGGACTGCCCGAGGGCGAGCAAGCACGGCAGATGGCAATGGTCGACATAGGCATAGCTTGTGAAAATCTCAACCTCGCGTGCGCCTCCGAAGGAGTTGCGACCGTGCCACGGGCCACAATGGACATCCGGGGTATAGAGGCATTACTCGGGTTGACGCCGCTACAGATACCCGTGATGAACAACCCTATCGGCTACGCCCGATAGACCGACTGCCGCTATAACGATATGAAATAAGATAGACAATGGCAAAACAGGAATACATAGATAAAAACCGACAATGGCTTGCCAACAAGGCCAACGAGCCTGACGTAAAGCCTCTCAACAAGGGCATTCTGTATAAAATCATCAAAAGCGGCCGCCCCGACAGCGCAAAGCCCAACAGAGGCAGCGTCGTCACCGTCCACTATGTCGGCAAGACAATCAACGGCAAGACTTTCGACAGCAGCCGTGGCGGCGTCGCACCCGCGTTCAGGCTGCGCGACCTCATCCCCGGATGGATTATATCCCTGCAACAGATGCATGTCGGGGACAAATGGGAAATATACCTGCCCGCAGAACAAGCCTACGGCAAGTTGAGACAACCCGGCATCCCCGGCGGCTCCACCCTCATCTTTGAGATTGAGCTAATTGCCGTGACATGACTCCCGTCTCATAGACTTAGGCGTGCACTTATCCGTGTCCCGGAATACACGATAATGATGGAGATGATAAGGTCATTTGACAGATAATGGATAGTATCACGGTCATAAAGCCACGCTTTGAGCTGCGTCCGTACGTGCGTTATTATTGGGTGCTGAAAAGTCGGGAGCAGTTCAGGGTCCTGACTTTCCCTATCGGATGTCCTCAGATTATCTTTCATAGACGCTCCCCGTTGTTTATCCCGGAATTGTCAACCTCACAGAATCGATTTACCATTAGCGGTCAAGTGAATTTTCCGGCTCATATAGCGTCGGGCGGTGATACGGAGATGATTGTGGCCGTGTTCTATCCTCATACAATCGGAATGTTTACCGATGCTCCACCATCTGCATTTTACAACTCGGAGATATCGGGATTTGACATTGGGAATAAACGCCTGAATGAACTTGCCGCGCGGATTTTCGATTGTGAAAACGCGCGCCAATGCGTCGATATAATCGAGAGTTGGCTCCTGTCGAGGCTGGAACACCGACACAACACACTGAATCTGAAAAGAATAGGCACGGCCATAGGCGCTCTTATGAGGAATCCGGCATTGCAGGTCAGCGAGCTGTCCGACATAGTCTGTCTTTCCCAAAAGCAGTTCGGACGCGTGTTCAACAATCATGTCGGCATGATGCCAAAAGAATATGCCCGGATTGTCCGTTTCCAAAAATCAATGAGGATGTTGCAGAATCATTATCAGAATTATGCCGAGATAGCCTATTGCTGCGGTTATTCTGACCAATCGCATTTCATCCGCGATTTCCGTCAGTTCAGCGGCACAACTCCGAACCAGATTACCAATCCCTATTCCGACTTGTTCACGACTCCGGCATAATGTCCGATTTCTTCTATCAGGCATAAATCATCGGCAGTAATTTTGCCGTAAAAAATGATGGAGGTAAACCCCAAAGACACTTCCCGTGCTTACGCATTTGAGATGTGGATGAACGCCCCGATGCCGATGGTTACGTTTTTCAAGACACTCAACGTGTCGCGGCTCGTCAAAGTCAGCAGAAAGAAAAGTTTTAGATTCAACATGCTCATGTGCTGGAGCATCGGTCGGGCGGCAAGCCAGGTTAAAGAGTTTTTCATGCTGCCTGTCGGCGACAAACTGATTAAGTATGACACTATTGCCGTCAACACCATTGTTGCAAACAGCAAGGGTGAGGTAAGTTCCTGCGATATCCCTTTCTCGGAGAACTTGACCATATTCAATGCCGACTATCTCCGGCTCACGGGTCAAGTGGCGGAGTCGTGCGAAAATCACGACCTGGCCGACAGGATGGTAATAGGCACATCGGCACTGGCACAGTTTGACATTGACGGTGCCATAGGAATGTACAGCGGGATATTCAATAATCCATTCATGATATGGGGACGGTACCGCAAAAGCCGGTTCAAAACAACCCTGACAGTGTCATTCCAATTCCACCACACCCAGATGGACGGTGCTCACGCCGCCCGCTTCCTCGACTTACTCCAACAAGAAATCAACAACCTATCGTCAACGTAATTTTAACAATTCAACCGGTTTTTGCAGCTGACCCGTTTTTGCAGCTGACCCCATTTTAACATCTCGCGAGACTGCGAAAAACAAGAAAGAGCTAAGTCTTAGCGACTTAGCTCTTTCTTTGTGTTGCCTTGGAAGGATTCGAACCCTCACAGGCGGAACCAGAATCCGACGTGCTACCATTACACCACAAGGCAATTGTTGTCGTTTGACGTGTGCAAAGGTACGCAACATTTTTTAATTGCCAAACTTTTTCTGAACTTTTTTATCAATTGGGGCGATTTTTGTTGTTTTGCGGGGTTGGAGGTATGGGTGTCTCGTGATTTTTGACGGCGTTTATGGCCCCTGGACTTCAAATTGTAGAAAAATAAAGCTAAATTTGCAGAAAAGAAATGACGATGAGAATTACCGATATATTGGCGGCGCACGACGGGACGGCGTTTTCGTTTGAGGTGCTACCGCCGCTCAAGGGTCGCGGAGTAGCGCAGTTGTTCAAAAATATCGACACGCTGAGGGAATTTGACCCCATGTATATCAACATCACAAGCCACCGAAGCGAACTTGTGTTCAAAAGCACCCCCGACGGACTGTACCAGCGCGTCTCCCAACGCTCGCGCCCCGGCACTGTAGCCGTGGCGGCAGCCATACAGCAACGCTACGGCATACCGGCAGTGCCGCATATCATATGCAGCGGATTCTCAAAGATGGAGACCGAATATGCCCTAATCGACCTCAATTTCCTCGGTATCACAAATATCCTGCTGCTGCGCGGCGACAAGGCCAAGCATGAAAGCTCCTTTATTCCCAACGAGGGGGGACACGCTCATGCGACCGAGCTACAGGCGCAGGTCAACGACTTCAACCGCGGTTACTTTATTGACGGCACCAAGATGGATATCGAGACAGGTGAGACTTTCTGCTACGGCGTGGCCGGATACCCCGAAAAGCATGAGGAAGCCCCCAATATCGACATGGACATCCACTATCTAAAGCAGAAAGTCGACAACGGCGCGGAATATGTGGTCACACAGCTGTTCTATGACAATGAAAAATATTTCTCCTTTGTCGACCATTGCCGCGCCGCAGGCATCAATGTGCCCATTATCCCCGGCATAAAGCCCATCTGCACCATGAAGCAGATGACCGTGCTGCCAAAAGTGTTTCATGTCGATCTCCCGACTGCCCTGTCGGATGAACTGCTGAAATGCAAAAGCAACGACGATGCAAAGGCCGTAGGCATCGAATGGTGCATCAACCAGGTAAAGGAGCTTATTGCCGCCGGAGTGCCCAGCATACACTTCTATTCCCTGAATGCCACCGACAGCGTGCGCCAGATAGCCAAGGCCGTATATTGACCTATCATCAAGAGAGCGATGAGATTTAGCGACATACCATCACATGAGGCAGTGAAACAACGTCTTCGGACGCTTGTCGACACTGACCGCATACCCCATGCGCTGCTGTTGGAGGGGCCGGCCGGAATAGGCAAATTTGCCCTCGCCCGCGCCACCGCGCAATATATCCACTGCGAAAACCGCCATGACGGCGACAGCTGCGGCAAGTGTCCCTCATGCCTGCAACACCAGTCATTCAACCACATCGACACCCACTTTGTGTTTCCAGTGGTCAAGAAAAAGTCATCACGCGCCCTCTCCGACGACTATATCGAGGAATGGCGCGACTACCTGACCGACTACCCTTATATGGACTTTGAAAAATGGCTGGCAGCCCTTGACAATCTTAACGCGCGCCCACAGATATATGTCGACGAGAGCGAGGCATTGATACGCAAACTCAACTTCACATCCCACTTCGCCAAATACAAGGTCGTGCTGCTATGGCTTCCCGAGCGCATGAACGAGGAGTGCTCCAACAAACTGCTCAAACTTATCGAGGAGCCATATGCCGACACCCTGTTTATCCTCGTGAGCGACAACCCCCGCGAGATACTCCCGACCATCTACTCGCGCACGCAGCGCATCGAGATGCGCCGGCTGCCCGACGAGGTGATAGCACGCCATCTGTCACAAAAATACTCCATCGACCCGCGCGACGCCATGGCAATAGCCCATAACGCCGAGGGCAACATGACAGCAGCCGAGCGCAACCTGTCGCAAGCCAAGGAGGGGAAACGTTTCCTCGACCTTTTCATCAGCCTTATGCGTCTCGCCTACCAGCGCAAAGTCAAGGACCTGAAAGAGTGGAGCACCGATGTAAGCGGACTGGGTCGCGAGCAGTGCATGAGATTTCTCGAGTACGCCCAACGGCTGCTTAGGGAAAATTTCATCTACAACCTCGGTCAGCCGTCACTCAACTACCTCAACCGCGACGAGGCGGCGTTCAGCGTCAACTTTGCCCGATTCATCAACGAGCGCAACGTCATGCAGCTTGTCGATGTGCTCAACCGCGCACAAATTGACATAGCCGGCAACGCCAATGCCAAAATCGTGCTGTTTGACATGACGATAAAGGTCATACTTCTGCTCAAATCCTAACCTTTACCCTACCCTCATATCATGGATGCATTCCTAAGGCTTGTCGCACGCGCATATGCCCTAAACGAGGGAGCGTCGCTCCATGACGTATGCTTCGTGTTCCCCAACAAACGCAGCGGCGCGTTCTTCCGCCACTTTCTCGGCGAGGAGATGGGGTGCGCCTATATCGAGCCTGAGATAACTACAGTGAGCGATTTTGTCGCCTCATTCAGCGACGGCGTGGTGGCGACACGGTTTGAACAACTGTTCATCCTCTACAACGAGTACCGCCGCATACTTATCGAAAACGGCTCCGAGGATTTCTTTGATTTTGACCAATTCCAATTCTGGGGCGACATGCTGCTCAACGACTTCGGCGATGTCGACCGATACCTTGTTGACCCCGAGCAGCTGTTTGTCAACGTGCAGCGATACCGCGAGATAAAATCGGACTACCTCACCGAGGAGCAACGCGAGATTATATCACGCTATTGGGGCGATACGCGCATCCAGGAATCGACCGAACACTTCTGGACGCATTTTCAAGGCGGCGAGCTTGTCGGCAAAGGGCCCAAAGGCTCATTCCTCCGTCTATGGGTGATACTGCTCGAACTGTATCAGGCGTTCCGCGCGAGGCTACAGGAGCATGGCCTCTGCTACGACGGGATGCTCTACCGCAATGCCGTCGAGCATATCCGTCATGCCGACCGTGACGAACTGCCGTTTCGCCGCATCGTGTTTGTAGGATTCAATGTCCTTTCGACCTCAGAGATAAAGATATTTGAACTGCTGAAGGCGCAGGACATCGCCGACTTCTACTGGGACTACAACTCACCCGTGTTTGCCGCCGGAGAAAACCGCTCCACACGGTTTCTGAAAGAATATGTCGCACAATTCAAGCCGCGCTACACACTTGACGAGACCCCTATAACAGAATTTCCGGATATCCACATTATAGGCATCCCCTCCGAGATGGCACAGGCACAGGAAGCCTCGCGCATTGTCGCCCAACTGGCCGCTGACGGAGAGATTGCCGACCTTTCCAACGCCATCGACAGCGCCATAGCGCTCCCCGACGAAAACCTGTTTATCCCACTGCTCCACGCCCTTCCTCCCGAGGCCGGCACCATAAACGTCACCATGGGCTATCCCCTAAAATATTCCTCCGTGGCATCGCTCATAAGCGAAGTCGTGTCGATGCAGCTGCGGTCGCGGTTTGTCAAGGGGGAACTGCTATATTACTACGAGGATATATCCAATCTGCTGAAGCACCCCTTTGTCCAGGCCATAGCTTCGACCGAGGCAGCCGAGATACTGGAGGGAATGGAGAGGAAGAGGCGTTTCAATATCTCTGCGTCGGAGCTTACAGGGCTTTATCCACGGCTCGCCCCCCTGCTGTCGGCGGTGCGCGACACCTCTTCCACGACCGAGATTTTCGACTACATGTCACAGTTGCTTGATTTTATCTACCGCAACCTGCCCGGAGAGGACGGCGAGGAGCAGCACCCCTCCATCGACAAGGGATTTATCGTAAGATATATCCAGGCACTCGGCGAGCTGCGCCAGTCGGTCGAGAAGTTTGGCATCACCATGCATGAGAAGACCTTCTTCCAGATACTTGAACGTGCCATAAGCTCCGAGACGGTCAACTTCACCGGCGAGCCGTTGCGCGGCCTGCAGGTGATGGGTGTCCTTGAGACCCGTGCGCTCACATTTGACAACGTGATAATCCTGTCAATGAACGAGCGCGTGTTCCCTCGCAAGCACTACTCGCGGTCACTCATCCCCAACGCCCTGCGCCACGGATACGGCATGGCGACAATTGACTTTCAGGAGTGTATCTACGCCTACTATTTCTACCGCCTCATATCACGCGCCAAAAACGTGTACCTGCTGTATGATTCCCGCAATTCGGGAGTCAAGAGCGGCGAGCCGTCACGCTATATCCAGCAGCTGCTCTACCTGCACCCCAACCCGCGCCACAGCCTGCATCGCGAGACCAAATTCTTCAATATCGGACAGTCGCAGGAGAGCGAGATAGTCATCCCGAAGACCCCCGAGATAATGGCCAGCCTCAGACGCTACACGACCGAAGGCTCAGGCAAATTCCTGTCGGCGAGCGCCATCAACCAGTATATCAACTGCCCTTTGGAATTTTATCTTGAAAAGGTACTCGATCTGCGTGTACCCGATGAGGTGACAGAGTATATGGACAGCAGCACCTACGGGACAATCGTCCATGAGGTGGCACAGAAACTATACGAGTCGCTGCGGGGCGACCGGGACGAGGTGGTGGTCACCAAGGAACTGCTGCGTCGGCTGCAACACAGCCGTCCGCGCATCGAGAGGGAAATCACCCGCTCGGTCAACGAGCACTTCAACAAGCTCGGCAAGGAGGACTACACTCCACTCGACGGAGAGGCAAAGGTGCTCGGTATATTGATGGCCGAGTTTATCGTCAGTATGCTCCGCGCCGAGGAGGCATTTGCCCCATTCGCATTTATCGAAGGGGAACTCAAGATCGAGCGGCGATGGAAAATCACCGATGACATCACAATCAACATCAAACAGTACATCGACCGGCTCGACCGCATCGAAGGGACCGGGCTACTGCGTGTCGTCGACTACAAGACCGGTGGCGACCGCAACGATGCCCGCGAAATCCGGCAATTCTTTGACAGCACGCTGCCCGACCGCCGCAAGGCCATTTTACAGCTATTCATATATTGCAATGTACTTGCCGATGAACGCAATATGCCCGACCTCCCTATCCAGCCAGTGCTCTACCTCCTGAAAACAGTGGCGACCAAGGGACTCGGACCTGTCAGGATACAGGGCGAGGAGGTGTTGGACTACCGCCAGTACAACGATGAGTTCATGTCGCGGTTTCGCGCGGTAATAACAGAGATGTTCGACCCCGATACCCCATTCCGGCCGGCTTGCGATGACCACGTCTGCAAATACTGCAAATTCAAGGGCATATGCAACAAATCATAACCTTCGACAATGGCAGGATTATATGTTCACATACCGTTTTGCAGGTCAAAGTGTGCCTACTGTGACTTCTACTCCACCCCGCGAATGGAGCGCATGGAGGAGTATGTCGATGCCATTGCGTCGGAATACGCCCTGCGCCGCGATGAAATCGCCGAAGGGTTCACCACTCTCTATATCGGAGGCGGTACCCCATCGGCACTCCCCGTCCCATTGCTCCGACGGCTGCTCGATGCCCTCATCCGACCCGAAATGGAAGAAATCACCATAGAGGCCAACCCCGATGACATGACACCGGCATATGCCCGCGACATCGCGTCAATGGGGGTCAACAGGGTGAGCATGGGTTTCCAGTCGATGATTGACGCGGAGCTGAGGGCGGTAGGACGGCGGCACGATGCCCGTCAGTCGATAAAGGCTGTCGCTGCCCTGCGTGACTATGATATCGGCAACATAAGCGGAGACCTAATATACGGATTGCCGTCCCAGACGCCTGAAAGCTGGCGGCAATCGGTGGAGACCGTCATGTCGATGGAGCTGCCCCACCTGTCGGCCTATTCGCTGTCATATGAGCCGGGCACGCGTCTGTCGGCGATGCTTGCCGCAGGCAAGATACAGGAGCTTGACGATGAGACATGCGGGCAGATGTACAGCTTCCTTTGTCAGGCAGCAAGAGCGCATGGCTACGAGCATTATGAGATATCCAACTTCGCCCGCCCGGGCTATCGGTCAAGACATAATTCCTCTTATTGGGACTATACCCCATACCTGGGACTCGGCTGTGCGGCACACAGCTTTGACGGCAACATACGACGCTATAACCCGTCAAACCTGAAAGCCTACATTGACAGCATCACAAATGGGGAGAACTGCTACATCGCCGAATCGGAGACCGACACCGACCGCTACAACGACTACCTCATCACCGCACTTCGCACCTCCGACGGTATCGACCTCGGCAAGATGTCCAGCCGGTTTGACCCCGCACAGCTCATAGCTGCCGCCAAGCCGTTTTTGGATAAGGGAACTTTACGGCGCGACGGGGACAGGATATACTTTCCAGAGGAGGCGTGGCTCATATCCGACGGGGTACTCCGGGAATTGATTATCTGACTCCCCCCTATCAGTCGTGATGGTACGGCTCGCCGCGCATTATTGTCATAGCCCGATATATCTGCTCGACAAAAAACAGCCTCACCATCTCGTGGGAGAACGTCATCCTCGACAGCGACAGCTTGTCGTCGGCACGCGCATACATCTGCGGCGAAAATCCGTAAGGACCACCTATCACAAAAATCAACTGCCGTGACACGACATGCATCTTCGCCGCTATGTATTCCGAGAATCCGCGAGATGACATCTCCTTGCCCCGCTCGTCAAGAAGCACCACGTAGTCACCCGGCTGCATGACCGCCATAAAAGCCTCCCCCTCCATCGCCTTCTGCCGCTCCTCGGTGAGCGACCTCGTATTCTTGATGTCGGGCAAAATCTTAAACTCAAACGGCACATAGTGTCCTATGCGCCTGACATAGCCCTCGATACCCTCACGCAGGTAGGAGGTGCCGGTTTTGCCTATGGCAAGCAGGGTGATTTTCATTTATACGGTTTGCTTGGATGGGGATATATGATTACTTTTGCACAAAAGTAATTAAAATTCATCATAGTCATGGAAACAAGAGACCAACTTATTGACGACCTGCTCACCTTGGCATTTGCCGAGGATGTAGGCGACGGCGACCATACCACCCTGAGCACTATCCCCGAATCCGAGACAGGCAAGCAACGCCTTATTGTCAAGGAAGCCGGCACACTGGCCGGAGTGGAGATCGCACGCAAGGTGTTCGAGAAGTTTGACCCGACTCTCAAGATGACCGTATATATCAACGATGGCGCAGAGGTAAAGCCCGGCGACATAGCCTTTGAGGTCGAGGGCAAAGTGCGCTCGCTGCTGCAGACCGAGCGTATCATGCTCAACATCATGCAGCGCATGAGCGGCATCGCCACTGTCACAAAAAAATATCAGGACCGTCTCGCCGGACTGAAGACCAAGGTGCTTGACACCCGCAAGACCACCCCGGGGATGCGTATGCTCGAAAAGGAGGCGGTCAAGATTGGCGGTGGCTGCAACCATCGCATCGGGCTGTTTGACATGATCCTTATCAAGGACAACCACGTCGACTTTGCCGGAGGCATAAAGGAAGCTGTGGCCGCAGCCAAAAAGTATCTCGCCGAGACAGGCAAGAATCTCAAAATCGAGGTCGAGGTGCGCAATACAGAGGAAATCAACCAGGCTCTCGAAGCGGGTGTTGACCGCATAATGCTCGACAACTTCACCCCCGAGCGCACCCGCGAGGCCGTGAAACTCATCAATGGCCGCACCGAGATAGAATCATCCGGCGGCATCACCTACGACACACTGCGCGACTATGCAGAGTGTGGCGTAGACTTCATATCGGTCGGTGCGCTGACCCACTCGGTAAAAGGTCTCGACATGAGCTTCAAGGCCTGCTGATATAGGCATGATATAGGCACACAAAATTAGGGTCACGATTCTTTCGCGACCCTAATTTTTACCGGCTGATGCCAAGCATTGCCTTGACATCAAACCCCACGAGACTGTCAATAATACGGTGGGCGTGCCCCTCCAATGTCTGACGAGGGAGAGTCGTGGCAAGCCCCACCACAATAGCACCGGCAGCATTGCCGGCCTGCAGTCCCGACATAGAGTCCTCAAAGACATAGCAATCAGATGGAACGCAACCTATAGCCTCAGCCCCCATGAGATATCCTTGGGGGTCGGGCTTGGAGCGGCTCACCATCGAGCCGGTGATGATAGCGGCAAAGCGGTCGCGGAATCCGGGCAACTGGGCGTACACCTTTTCCATCTTCTGGTCCGAGCTGCTCGTGACCACGGCTGCAGGCATATTGTTGGCGGCAAGGTCGTCGAGAAATGTCGCCACGCCATCAAACATCTCATATGTCATTCCTTTTTCAAACTCCCGGATACGGTCGAGAATATCCCCCCTCACCTGCTCCGAGGGAAAATAGTCCATTATCTTATCCAGCGTACTGCCCTTTATAAACCGGGCAAAATCGGGTATACCCGTAGGATAATCACGGTCTATGCCGCTCCAAAAGCCGGTATATAGGCTCTCGCTGTCAATAAGCACTCCGTCAAGGTCAAACAATACTCCAATTTTTCTCATTCTTTGTTATATAATATACGTAAGTCAACTATCGTAAATTTGTGCAAATTTACCTCAAAATATTAAGACGGTTGAAATAGTTTGGCGTAATTTTGTAAAATGCAATCTCCGTTATGAAACAAAATTCAAGTCCCCTCACATTAGGCACCAACTCTATCGGCAAGCTGCTCATGGAATATTCCGTCCCGGCGATTATCGCCATGACAGCCACATCGCTGTACAATATCATCGACAGCATATTCATAGGACGCGGCGTGGGGCCGCTTGCCATCGCCGGTCTCGCCATCACATTCCCGCTGATGAATCTCGTCGTGGCGTTCTGTACCCTCATCGCAGTCGGAGGGGCTACGATAAGCTCGATATTCCTCGGCCAGGAAAACCCCTCAAGGGCGACCGACACGGTAAACATCGTCTCGGTATTGTGCCTTGTACACTCCATCGTTTTCGGGGGGTTGACATTGCTTTTTCTCGATCCGATTCTCTACTTTTTCGGGGCAACAGACGGCACAATCTCCTATGCCCGCGAGTTTATGGAGGTAATCCTGTATGCCACTCCGATATCCTACCTGTTTATAGGGCTTAACAACATAATGAGGGCAACCGGCTACCCGCGCAAGGCGATGATATCGGCCCTGTTGTCAGTGCTCGTCAACTTGATACTCGCCCCGATATTCATTTTCTCCCTCAAATGGGGCATACGCGGGGCTGCATTGGCGACAGTAATCGGACAGACCGCCGCGCTGATATGGGTACTGTGGCACTTCCTGTCACGGTCGAGCTACATCCACTTCAATCCCCACAACCGATGGAAAGACTGGAAGATCACGCGTCGCATATATGCCATCGGGCTATCGCCGTTCCTCATGAACGTATGCGGATGCGTGGTGGTGATATTCCTCAACAAAGCGTTGCTTGAATACGGTCGGGACGCCGGGGACCTCGCCGTCGGGGCATACGGCATCCTCAACCGCACTGCGATGTTCTTCGTGATGATTGTGTTTGGCGTCACACAGGGTATGCAGCCTATCCTCGGCTTCAACTACGGGGCCAACCAATGGGGCCGCGTCAAGCGCACCCTGCGAATCGGCATTCTTGCGGGCATCGTGATAACGACCCTCGGCTGGGGCGTATGCGAACTGTTTCCCACCTCCATCAGCAACCTGTTCACAAGCGACGGAACACTGATAGGAATCGCCGATCACGGATTCAGGATATTCTTTATAGTCTTTCCAGTCGTTGGCTGCCAAGTCGTAATCCAGAATTTCTTCCAGTCGATAGGCAAGCCTAAGATTTCCATCTTCCTCTCCCTGACACGACAGCTACTGTTCCTTATACCGTTTATCGTCATACTCCCGCAGTATTATGGGATTGACGGTGTGTGGGCAAGCGTGCCATGCGCCGACTTCCTTGCCGTCGTGGTCGCCCTCGTGACTCTCTACATACAGATGAGGCGGCTCAACGAGCGGTTTGCCAACGTCTCCCCTATCCCCGAACCTCTACAATAAGAGCCTGTTTAATAATATAAATGTGAGCGGCAGGGTCGCAGAAATTGAGTCGATTGAATTTTGTCAATAATATGAAAAATAATACTTTTGTACGGTCACATTTATCATTAAACAGGCTCTAAGCGATATGATGCAAGAGATAAATCTGCGAGTGAATCCGGCCATCGCCGCCGACAACGGCAAGATAGCCCGAGAGGCGGCATCGGCACTTAAAATCGACCGCAGCCGTATAAAGGCGGTAAAGATAACACGACGCTCGATTGACGCGCGCCAACGCCACGTTATGATCAACCTCTCCGTGAGGGTATATATCGACGAACTTCCAACGTCAATGTCGCTCATAACCCCCGTAAGATACGGGGACGTGACCCGCGCCCCGCAGGTAGTGGTGGTCGGGGCGGGGCCGGCTGGGCTTTTCGCCGCACTGAGGCTTATAGAGCTTGGACTGCGCCCAATTGTCCTTGAGCGCGGCAAGGATGTCGACAGCCGACGCAAGGATATGGCGCGCATATCACGCGAGAACATCATCGACCCCGACTCCAACTATTGCTTCGGCGAGGGTGGCGCGGGGGCGTTTTCCGATGGGAAACTCTACACCCGCAGCAAGAAACGCGGCTCTATAGAGAAGATACTCACCGTCTTTCACCAGCATGGCGCCGACGAGAGCATCCTCGTCGATGCCCATCCCCACATAGGCACCGACCGTCTCCCTGAAGTGATAAAGGCGATGAGGATGCAGATAGGGCGCAGCGGCGGCGAGGTGTTGTTTGGCCGTCGCGTAACCGACCTGCTTATAGAGGACAATGAGGTCAAGGGGGTAACATGCTCCGACGGCAGCGAATACCATGGCCCGGTCATCCTCGCCACAGGTCACTCGGCCCGCGACATATACACAATGCTGGCAACCCGGGATATAACGATTGAGCCAAAGGGGATAGCCGTAGGCGTGCGACTTGAGCATCCGCAGCATCTCATCGACTCGATACAATATCATTCGCCCGACGGACGCGGGAAATATCTCCCGGCAGCCGAATACTCTATGCTTACCCGCGTGGACGGACGTGCGGTCTACTCCTTCTGCATGTGCCCCGGCGGCTTCATAATCCCTGCCGCAAGCGCGCCCGGTCAGCTCGTGGTCAACGGGATGTCCCCGTCTTCACGCGGCACAAAGTGGGCCAACTCCGGCATGGTCGTGGAGATATTGCCCGAGGATATACCATCCTACGACAAGTATGGGGCTTTGAAGATGATGAAATATCAGGAGGATATAGAGTCCCTTTTCTGGCTCGACGCAAGGGAGACGCAGAATGCGGCGGCACAGCGCATGGTGGACTTTGTAGAGGGACGCGACTCCAGGACGCTGCCCCCCACGTCGTATGCCCCGGGGATACACTGCGCACGTATTGACCGGCTGCTGCCCGAACCAATCTCACGGCGTCTGCGTCAGGGCTTCAGGGAGTTTGGGCGCAAGGCCAAGGGCTTTCTCACCAATGAGGCCGTGCTCATCGGCGACGAGACCCGCACGTCATCTCCCGTGAGAATCCCACGCGACAAGGATAGTCTTGCACACGTCGGAATCTCCGGACTGTTCCCATGCGGCGAGGGCGCGGGTTATGCCGGAGGCATTGTGTCGGCAGCTATCGATGGCGAGCGGTGTGCCGAGGCGGCGGCTCGCTCGCTCGGAGTGTCACCATCCGATGATGGCGCCGAGTAGCCACATGATCAGGAATCCGATTACGCTGAACAGGAATATATTCAGTACAAGATTCCCTGAAGCCTGTGCCGGGGTATCCATGTCGTCATCAGTCGATGACTTCTGCGCCAGTCGGGTAAACAGCCAGCCACATACCACGCCAAAGACTACGGCTATCAGCACCCATATCCATATATTTCCCATGACTGTAGGTATTTATAGGGTTAGACTTCTATATTATGTTTCACTCTCCGTCCATCACCTCGGCAAGCTCGCACATTTCCCGATACTCGTTCCACCCGGGGTCATTCTCGGCATATAGCGTTATCGGCAGGAGGTCAAACGGAGCAAGCGCCTCATTGAGGCGACGGTTGAAGATATGTTGGTTTTTGGTGTATATAATCCAGTCGCGCTCATCATCGCCCGTGTAGATTCCCGTCATGATGGCTACAGGGTCTTTCCTGAACACTTCATTGATGGCATCGGTCACCGCTTCCATAAGGGTGGAGGTGGGCACGTCGGGCATACCTGAGGCATCCCCTTGATAAGGCCATGAAATCTCGACACGGACATTGTACTTGCCCGTGGCTATCACATTTTCAAGTCCCCGGCGTCCGGTGACCATTATGAGGCGACCCGATTCGCTTTCGGTGGGAGAAGTCCACCAGTCAGTGCTTATCTTCATATCCGTTTATGCGGTTTTATCTTGTAGGGAACTGTTCCCATCATAAAATTAATGAAAAATCCGAGATTTATGTTTACCTTGAGGAGAAAATTTGGCAATAACACGTGATTTTGCTATTTTAGCGTGATGATACCAAAACTTTTCTTGATATTGGCGACCACATTTTCGGTCGGAATGGCACTCAACGCGACCTCCCATCCCAAGTATGAGGTAAGGGCCGCATGGGTCTCGACCGAGGGCGGACGCGACTGGCCGCGCGGGCTGTATGACGAGGCTCGTCAGAAGGAGGCCCTTGTACAGTTGCTTGACAAGCTCGATGACGCCAACTTCAACACCGTCTTTTTCCAGATGCAGGGACGTGGTGGCGTGGCATGGGACTCATCCTACTACCCCGCGATGGTATCCCTCACTGGCGACGGCTCCATCGGAACAGCATACGACATCCCGCAATTTGTCATCGACGAGTGCCGTAAACGCCACATCGAGTGCCATGCGTGGCTCACGCCATTCGCCCAAGGAAGCCGACAGGACGCATCACGATACAGGCTCAACCGTCATCCCCATATCTCGGTATCACACCCCGAGCTGTGTGTCACCTTCAACGGCACATATTACATCGATCCCGGAGTGCCCCAGGGACGCGAGATGATTGTGGGCAGTTACCGGGAGATGCTGTCGCAATATAACTTTGACGGCATAAACCTCGACCTGACCTCTTACGACGGAAGGCTGTTTCCCGATGACGACAGCTACGATGAGTTCAATACCGAGTACCTCACACGCGAGGAGTGGCGTAGGGAAAACATGACAGCATTTGTCGCCGAATTGGCCGAAATGGTATCGGAGACGACACCCGACTCCAAAATCGGAGTGTCAACCCTCGGAGTCTACAAGCCGATATTCGGATACGACAACAAAAGCGCGTACAATAGTGCCTGTCAAGACCCCGTGTTGTGGGTCGACAGCCGTTATGCCGACTATCTGTCGCCACGCATGTCACATGAGGAAAGCCTCGGCTTTTCAAAAAATCTCGCAAAATGGACAGAACTGGTTCCTGGAGCGGTAATTCCCGGCATAATGGCCGGTCGCCTCACAGAGTCGGCAGTCAGTGTCGATGACCTGACGCGGCAGATTGACGCGATACGTGACGACGAAGGCTGCATAGGGGTTGCCATCGACGGGCTGTCGACACTCTTTGGCAACGGCGATAAGGCCAATGAGATGCGCCAATCGCTTGCATCCGACTATTTCCGCTATCCGGCGCATATACATCCCAAAAATGATCTCTACGATTTTGCCCCAAACCCTCCCGTCAACGTCGAGGCTCGATATACCGGCAACGGATACGCCATCACGTGGGAAGAACCGTTTCCCTCGGCTGAGGGCAAGCCTGTGAAATACTACTCCATCTACCTCTCCGACGGTCATGGGGCAGACACTTCAAATCCCGAATATATAGTCTGCGCAAAAACCGACGGCATGGAATTTTTCTATCCCGCCAAGACAGCCGAAGGTCTGCAATTTGCCATAACGGCCTTTGACACCGACTATCGCGAAAGCCTGCCGGCCATCACCAAGAGCGCGTTGGACGACATATACCTGCCCGTGTATTTCTATTACCACGATGGTGCCATATACCTCTCGGATGTAAAGCCGGTTGAACGGCTGGAGATATACTCCCTCACGGGAAACAGGACGATGCATAAAGAGATAGGCGCGTCACAGGCCACCGTCGACTGCGTCCGTCTCACTCCCGGTGTATACGTCGCAAAAGCCGTATATTCCGACGGTACATCCTCCATGCACAAGTTTGCACGATAGCAGCCGGCCCTGTGTAAAGCGAAAAGATTTTGACTGCCCCCTGCCATATATTTCTGAATATTTCCCTATCTTTGTAAAAACTAAACTATCTAACAGATAAATGGAAGTAAAAGGAAAGATAATCGTGGCATTGCCCGAAGTATCAGGCACATCAAAGGCCGGTAATGCATGGAAAAAGCGTGAATATGTACTGGAGACATTGGAGACCTACCCAAAGAAGGTGTTTTTCAACTTCTTTGGCGACCGTGTAGACCAGTTTCCCCTCAATATAGGAGATGTCATCACATTGAGTTTCGATATTGACAGCCGCGAGTTCAACGGACGCTGGTACACCGACATCCGTGGTTGGAAAGCCGAGAAAGAGGGTGCTGCCGCTCCTCAGCAGACCGTTCCCGCACAGGATTTCCCGGGCTCCTTCCCTCCACCTCCCGCGATGGGCAGCGCCGAGAATGACGATCTCCCCTTCTGAAAATCGGATTATTCGTAAAACATCATCGGCGTCCGACCCGCGAGGTCGGACGCCGATGATGTTTTTGAGGTGTGTCGCGGTTAGTCTCTCCGTTACACGTATCCGCGAATGATGCCGCGCTTGGAGTTGCGCACAAACAGTATAATCTCGTCGCGCTCCTTTGTGGCGGGAAGCTCGGCCTCGATGCGCTCCACCGCCTCCGAGTTGTTAAGGCCCGAAAGATAGAGGTATCGGTATATCTCCTGGATATCGCGTATCTGCTCATTGGTGAAATTGCGTCGGCGAAGACCTATCGAGTTGATACCCGCATAGGCTATAGGCTCGCGGGCCGCCTTGACATAGGGGGGGATATCCTTGTTGACCAATGCGCCACCCTGCACCATGACATGGGGGCCGATGTGGCAGAACTGGTGGATAAGCGTGCCGCCACCGATGACGGCATGGTTGTCGATGACCACCTCGCCGGCTACCTGCGTGGCGTTTGACATTATCACATTGTCGCCTATCACACAGTCATGCGCGACATGGGAGTATGCCATTATGAGGCAGTTGCTGCCCACCACGGTCTTACCCTTTGCCGCAGTGCCGCGATTGACGGTGACACACTCGCGTATCGTGGTGTTGTCGCCTATGATAGCCACGGTGTCCTCACCGCGAAATTTCAAGTCCTGGGGTATTGCGCCTATGACGGCACCGGGAAATATTACACAATTTTTACCGATACGCGCACCCTCCATGATGGTGACATTGCTGCCGATGCGTGTCCCCTCGCCGATCTCGACATTCTGGTCGATAGTGACAAACGGGTCGATGACGACGTTGGAGGCGATTTTGGCTGCCGGATGCACGTAAGCTAATGGCTGTTTCATATATCTGATATTTTTTAATATATGAGCGGTTTGTCGGTCAAAACCCCTACTCCTTGTTCTTGATAATTTGCGCCATAAATTCACACTCGGTGACAATCTTCTCACCGACAAAGGCATATCCCTTCATGACGGCACATCCGCGACGCAGCTCGGTCATGAACGACACGTGGAATATGAGGGTGTCACCGGGGACGACTTTCTGACGGAACTTCACGTTGTCAATCTTCATGAAGTAAGTGGAATATTTCTTAGGATCATCCACAGTACTCAACACGAGCAGGCCGCCACACTGTGCCATCGCCTCGACCTGCAGCACACCCGGCATTACAGGCTCCTGAGGGAAATGCCCCTGGAAGAACGGCTCGTTGGTGGTGACATTCTTTATGCCGACTATGTAACTGTCGCCCATCTCCACCACCTTGTCGACAAGCAGGAACGGATAGCGGTGAGGAAGCAGCTCGCGGATACGGTTGTTATCCATCAACGGTTCGGCCGACGGATTATAGACAGGTGCCTGCAATTCCTGACGCTTGATTTCCTTGCGGATTTTCTTGGCAAAGGTAGTGTTGATGGAGTGTCCGGGACGGGTGGCGATAATCTTGCCCTTGAGGGGACGCCCTATTAGGGCGATGTCGCCGAGCACGTCCATCAGCTTGTGGCGTGCCGGCTCGTTGTCGGCAAACAGCGGGGTCTCATTGATGTATCCAAACTCCGACACGCTCTTGTGGGGCGCATTCATCAGATCGGCAATATGGTCGAGTTCCTCCTGCGACATCGGGGAGTCATAGATGACTATCGCGTTGTCAAGATCGCCGCCTTTTATAAGGTTGCCCTTTACAAGCGGCTCTATCTCACGCACGAAGACAAACGTGCGGCTCGACGCTATCTCCTTGTCAAAGTCATCAAGATTCTCAAGCGTCGCAAACTGGTTGCGGAGCACAGGTGAATCAAAGGCCACCTTGGTCTCGATGCTGAACTCATCATCGGGGAGGACGATTATCGACGAGCCGGTGGTGTCGTCGCGCACCTCTATCTTCTGCTTGATGATATAGAAGTCCTTGTCGGCCTTCTGCTCCTCGATGCCCGATTCGGCTATCTTCTCGCAATATTCGCGCGCGCTGCCGTCAAGGATAGGCAACTCAGGTGCATTGAGAGTGACGATGCAGTTGTCAATACCGGCGGCATACAATGCGGCAAGCGCATGTTCCACGGTGCTGACAATGACATCCCCCTTGCCGATGACAGTGCCACGCTGGGTAGACACCACGTTCTCGGCAAGCGCGTCAATAGTCGGCGCACCGTCAAGGTCTACACGCTGGAACTTATAGCCCGTGTTCTCGGGAGCGGGATTAAAACAGGCTTCGATCTCCATTCCCGTATGCAGCCCTTTGCCTGTGACGGTAAAGGCTTTCTGTAATGTACGTTGTTTCATATTCTTATGTAGTGTTTGATTTTATTTGTCATTTATCTTTTTCTCCATCTCACGGACAAGGCGGCTCAGTTCGGGCAGATTTTTCATGCAGACAAACTGACGGCGAAAGTCGCGGACATCGACCGCCGGATAACCCATCACCTTGCTGTCGTCCTTGAGGTCGGCCGGGATGCCCGACTGCGCGCCAATCATCACCCGGTCGCCGACCTTGATATGACCGGCAAATCCGACCTGCCCTCCGACCATACACCATGAGCCTATCTTGGTCGAGCCGGCAACTCCCGTCTGGGATGCCATGACGGTATTGTCGCCTATCTCCACATTGTGGGCCACCTGCACGAGATTGTCGAGCTTGACTCCACGCCCGATGCGGGTACTGCCCATCGTCGAGCGGTCGATGGTGGTGTTGGCGCCAATCTCCACGTCATCGGCTATCTCCACGATTCCAATCTGGGGTATCTTCTTATAACCGTCCTTGTCGGGGGCAAAGCCAAACCCGTCGCTGCCGATGACACAGCCGGCATGGACGGTACAACGGTTGCCTATACGGCAGCCATGATATACTTTTACCCCGGGATATAGGACACAATCGTCACCGACAGTAACATTGTCGCCGATATATACCTGAGGATAAATCTTCACATTGCGACCCAGCGTGCACCCCTTGCCGACATAGGCAAATGCCCCGATATACGCGCCGTCGGGGATTGTAACCCCCTCCGCCACATAACTCGGCTGCTCGATGCCCGCAGGCTGCTCGGCTGTCATCTTCGACACCATGTCGAGCAGCGACGCAACTGTCGCATAAGGGTCATCGACAGCTATAAGCGTGGCCGTGATTTCATGCTCCGGCTCAAAGTCGCGCCTTACGAGCACTACCGACGAGCGGGTTGAGTATATATGATGGGTGTATTTGGGATTGGCAAGGAATGATATGGCGCCCTCGTGTCCTTCCTCTATCTTCGCAAAAGTGTTTACCGTCACCGCTCCGTTACCTCGGACAGTGCCTCCCACCAATGCGGCAATCTGGTCGGCTGAAAATTCCATTTCTAACAAGTTCTAATAAGAGAACAAAAACAATTAATATACCCTGCAAAGGTGCGAAAAATTTTCCACATAGAGGCATACCTCACGGCAAAATCAGCCCTTTAGGGCGATAGAATCCTTCCCGGCGACAATTTTCCCCTCCTTGAGGAGATGTCCGACCGCCTTTTTGAAGTCCTTCTTGCTGCACTGGAACGCCTCCTTTATCTTCTCGGGCGACGAGCCGTCGCCAATAGCGAGACGCCCGCCACGCTCTGTCAGCGCAGCAAGAATCGTGTCGGCGAGCGAGGCCGTGCGGTCAACCGCGCGTCCGGCGAGAGTGATGTCGATGCGGTTGTCGTCGCGCACACGCTTCACATAGGCAGTCAGCACTTCCCCTATGTTGAGTTCCCGGAATATCTCGTCATAATAGATGATACCCTGATAGAGATTATCGACAATGACCTTGTAGCCAATCTCGGCACGTTGTAACACAAGCACGGTCACCGCATTACCACGCCTGTAGCGGGCAATCTTGTTGCCGAGAAACTTGTGCACCTTTGCCGAGGCGACAACACGCCCCGAGGCATCATCAAGGTAGGCATACACGACATAGCTGCGACCCGGCTGCATACGCACTTTCTGCTCGCTGAAAGGCACAAGCAAGTCTTTCTGCAAGCCCCAGTCCATAAACGCGCCCACATTGTTGACCTGGCGGGCACGCAGCAGGGCAAACTTCCCGACCTCTATCAGCGGCCGCTCGGTCGTGGCGACAGGACGGTCCTCCGAGTCAGTGTAGACAAACACCTCCATCTCGTCCCCCTCCTGCGGAAGCCCGTCAATATAGCGCGACGGCAGCAGCACCTCATTGCCGTCTCCGTCCTTGAGATATATCCCGAAGTCTACCGCCCTGCTGACCGTAAGCCGGTTGAATTTTCCTATTTCCATAAGTTGCATATTACTAATCATACAAAATTACGCATTTTTATCCATCCCTCCAAGCCCCCCGTTTGTTATGTGGATGCCCGGTCACGGACGCGGAGCAGTGAATCAACCGTGATTTTACGCAATTTGGCCGCGCCCGATATTCTTCGTAAATTTGTAGCACTATGGATGAAATATTGAAATACTTCCCGCAATTGTCGGGGCGGCAGCAGGAGCAGTTTGCCCGGCTTGGCGAGCTATATCCCGAGTGGAACGAGAAAATCAACGTCATCTCGCGCAAGGATATCGACAACCTGTACACGAACCATATTCTGCACTCGCTGGCAATAGCCAAGTTCATCACTCCCGTCGACGGGACGGCAATCCTTGACATGGGTACGGGGGGCGGCTTCCCGGGGATACCGTTGGCGGTGATGTGGCCCGGATGCCGGTTTCACCTTATCGACCGCATAGGCAAGAAGATAAAGGTGGCGACCGACATCGCGGAAAAAATCGGACTCTCGAATGTCACGTTTCAACATGGCGACATCGGCGAGTGCCGCGTGAAGTATGATTTTGTCGTGAGCCGTGCCGTGATGAGGCTCGACGAACTTGTGCCACTCGTCAAGAAGAACATTTCGCGCGAGTCGCGCAACGCCTACCCCAACGGCATCATATGCCTCAAAGGGGGCGATCTCACAAGCGAGACCCACAATCTGCGCTACCCGACAATCGAAGTGCCGCTGACCGACTATTTCAGCGAGCCGTTTTTTGACACAAAAAAACTTATCTACGTCGACATGATGTAGCCAACCTATATAACCCTCATAATCATGGAACTAAAAAGATTTTCATTTAATATGTTCGGGGTCAACACGTTTGTGCTGTGGGACCCCGCGACCCGCGACGCGGCGATTATCGACCCGGGGATGATTGACAGCCGGGAGATTGCCGAGATTGACAACTTTATCGCCGACAACCACCTCAACGTCACCCATCTTATCAACACCCACCTGCATCTCGACCACACATTTGGCAACGAGCATGTGAAATCGAAATACGGATTGCCGGTCGAGGCGGGAATCGACGATGCCGAGCTTGGAGCCTACATGAAGCAACAGTCACAGCGGTTCGGGCTTAAGTATTCGGGCAATCCGATAACCATCGACCGCCCGCTCAACGATGGCGACATGATAAAGATAGGAAACGGAACGTTGCAGGTGCTCCATGTGCCGGGCCATTCCCCCGGTAGCGTGGCTCTCTATGACGCCGCCGACGGATTTGTGATTGCCGGAGATGTGCTGTTCCGCTCAAGCATCGGGCGCACCGACCTCCCAGGCGGCGACTACGCGACACTGATAAAATCGATAAACGACAAGCTGATGACGCTTCCCGACGATACTGTGGTGTACCCCGGCCATGGGCCGGCGACAAAGATTGCCATCGAGCGGCAACTCAACCCCTACATCTGACTCACAATCCGATGATATTCACCGTGTCAGGCCGCTTTCCGTGCTTATGAATGGGTCGAGGCCGCTCACCGGTATATGCTCGGAGGCTTCATGCGCGGCAATGATGTCGCGTATGGCACGGAATGTGCCGTGCCATGCTATCTGATCGTCAAAGCGCATCTGCCCAGGCATTTCCAGGGCAAGCACATCGCGGGCAAAGGCTATCCCCTCCTCCACCTTGTCGGCATGTATCATAGACAATACGGCAACAAGCACGGTCGAGGGACGCCACCAATAGTGCGCAGGCAGACGGGCATTGTTCTCGCGGTTGAGGAAATCGTCGGCAATGCGGTCATACTCACCGAGGCGGTACATGATCTCATACAGCAATGTGAACCCATCATGCAGCTCGTCATGCCGCCTGAGAGCCTCCAGTATGACAACCGCATTTTCGAGCCGATCCACGTTGACGCAGTATATCGCCCAATTTAGCCAGTCGGTCTCGCAGTTGCCCCCTATAGCCTTGTAATAGCGGTCGAGAATCACGGGGTCAAACTTTGAGCCGGCAAATATAAGCAAATAGTCGACCCATATGCGCTCTTCGGGACGGCTCATATGCATTTTAAGAGCCAAAGTCTCCGAGTCGCTGCGCTTCCCAAGGGTCTCATAGCAGTACATGAGCGCACCGGCGACCTCCGACTGCTCCTCGGGAGAGTCTTTCAGCCTGTGGAACAGGTCTTCAAGCCGAGTCGTCACATTGGGCAGCTCCTGCCCAAGGCGAGCCATGGAGGCAAGGCGTATGAACGAGACCTTGGACAGCGTGTCGTCTATCGCCAGAGCATAGTCGGCGGCATTGAGGGCACGCTCCCAGTCGTTGCCGTTGTAGCACGTGCGGGCAAGACATTCCCAGAACATGGTGTTGAACGGCTCAATCATCGTCGCCTCCTCAAAGAGCGATGCCGCCGTGGTATTGTCGGACGCGCTGTCATACAGCATCCCAAGCTCGTAATAGAATGTAGCCGGATACTCACATTTTTCAGCTATGGCAGCACGGCGGGAACTCGCCCACTCCAACAGCCCCTTTTCGTCAATCATAGCCACAAACTGTATGACATCCTCGTCGTCAAACTTGCGCTGCATGGGCATGATGACAGTCTCGATGGCCGACTTCACCTCCTCCGAGGCCAGCTCCTTGGCGAGCTTCAGCCCCATAATCTCCCACAGGGCGGTATTGGGGTCTCCGCAGGCATTGACACGCTCAAACATCTTGACGGCGGCATCAGTGTCGCTGTTGTGGTAATAGTAGTAGGCACGGCGCACCTCAAGCGCCTGGCTGTCGGGATAGAGCCGTGCGCCACACAACAGGGCCTCAAGCTTCACATACTCATCCTCGTTGTCGCTCGCGTAATCGTATATCTCCACGAGGTCGCTCTCGTCATAGAACATGTCGGAGCGACGCCCACCTTTGAGGTCGGCGACAAATCGGTCGTAAAGTTCAAACCTTTCGTCGGGCCTGTTGTCCATTGTCAGCTCAACCTTGTCGTGACATCATTTTTTCTGGGCTTTCTCCCAGCTGTCCTTCAAGGCTATGGTGCGGTTAAACACAAGATTGCCGGGCGTGGAGTCATAATCGGGCGTGAAGTAGCCGATGCGCTGGAACTGGAACCGCTCGCCTTTGGCGGCATGTTCGGACAGATACGGCTCTATCTTCACATTCTCCACGACCTTGAGCGAGTCGGGATTGAGTAGCTCGCGGAAATCCTTGTCCTTCTCCTCAGCGGGATTTTCCACGGCAAAGAGTCGGTCGTAGAGGCGCACCGTCGCATTGACGGCATGTGCTGCCGACACCCAGTGGAGCGTGCCCTTGACCTTGCGCATACTGCCGGGAAGGCCGCTGCGTGTATCGGGGTCGTAGGTGCAATATATCTCCTCGATATTGCCGTCGGTATCCTTCTTGACACCCGTGCACTTCACGATGTATGCTCCCTTGAGGCGCACCTCGCAGTCGGGAGCAAGACGGAAGAATTTCTTCGGCGGGTTCTCCATGAAGTCCTCGCGCTCAATGTATATCTCACGGGTGAATGGCATGGGGTGAGTACCCGCACCCTCCTGCTCGGGATTGTTTTCAAGCTCGACCATCTCCACCTGTCCCTCGGGATAATTGGTGATTATAACCTTCACGGGATTTATCACCGCCATGACGCGGGTTGCCTTCTTGTTGAGATCCTCACGCACGGCATGTTCAAGCAGCGAGACACTGTTGAGTGCCTCAAACTTGGTGTAGCCTATCTTATCGACAAAATTGCGTATCGACTCGGGCGTATAGCCCCGGCGGCGCATACCCGAGATGGTCGGCATACGCGGATCATCCCATCCGGCCACAAGCCCCTCGTTGACGAGCTGCAGCAACTTGCGCTTGCTCATAACGGTATAAGTCAGGTTGAGACGGTTGAACTCTATCTGTCGGGGGCAATATGTCTCGTCGGCAAGTTCCTTGACAAAATATTCGTAAAGCGGACGGTGGACAACAAATTCAAGCGTGCATATCGAGTGGGTCACACCCTCGAAATAGTCGCTCTGCCCGTGGGCGAAGTCATACATCGGGTAGACTTTCCACGTAGTGCCTGTGCGGTGGTGGGGAGTCTTGATGATGCGGTACATGATGGGGTCGCGGAAATGCATGTTGGGCGAAGACATGTCGATTTTGGCGCGGAGCACTCGGCTGCCCTCGTCAAACTCGCCCTTGTTCATGCGCTCAAACAGGTCGAGGTTCTCCTCCACCGAGCGGTTGCGGTAAGGGCTTTCGCGGCCAGGCTCGGTCGGTGTACCCTTCTGCTCGGCTATCTGTTCGGATGTCTGGTCATCGACATATGCCTTACCCTCCTTGATGAGGCGCACGGCCAATGCATAAAGCTGCGGGAAGTAATCGGAAGCATAGTATTCGCGGTCGCCCCAGTCAAACCCGAGCCAATGGATATCCTCGCGTATGGCGTCCACATACTCGACATCCTCCTTTACGGGGTTGGTGTCGTCGAAGCGCAGGTTGCATGTGCCGCCAAACTTCTCTGCCGCGCCAAAGTCCATGCAGATGGCCTTGGCATGGCCGATGTGCAGGTAGCCGTTAGGCTCTGGCGGGAAACGCGTGTTCAGCCGTCCTCCATTCTTTCCTGCCTGCAGGTCATCGTATATTATCTGTTCTACAAAGTTGAGACCCTTCTTCTCCGTATTTTCAGCTTCTTTATTCTCGCACATAGCTCTAATAATTGTGTTGTTGGCTTTAAGTTGCAAAATTAGCAAAAATCTCCCTTACCCAAGCAATCATTTCGCGCTTTTTTGGGCAGCACACAAAAACCATCGCACAAACTCTCACCCGGCATGGCTATAGCATAATATTGGCGCGTCATACAACATCAGCTTATATACGAGACGGGCATCCCCTGTGGGGATGCCCGTCAATAAATTATGGGATGATGCCCGGATTAGGCGTTCTTCACCTTGTCAACGATGGCCTTGAAAGCGGCAGGATTGTTGAGGGCGAGATCGGCAAGCACCTTGCGGTTAATCTCAATGCCTGCCTTGTGGATGAGACCCATCAGCTTGGAGTAGGAAAGGTCCTCAAGACGTGCGGCGGCATTGATACGCTGAATCCACAGAGCACGGAAATTACGCTTCTTGTTCTTGCGGTCGCGGTAAGCGTATGTGAGACCCTTTTCCCAAGTGTTCTTGGCAACAGTCCACACGTTCTTACGGCATCCGTAGTAACCGCGTGTAAGTTTTAAGATTTTCTTTCTGCGTGCTCGTGAGGCAACATGATTTACTGATCTTGGCATTTCTGTAAATGATTTTGAATGTTAGCGGCTAAAGCTCTTTTGTTGCTATACATTCGGTTAATAAATTAATTATAAATCACGAATTAAAAATGTGAAACCGTCGGTCAAGCGTTATGCTTACTTGAGACCAAGCAGAGCCTTAACGTTGTTCTCGTCAACCTTGGCAATCAGACCAGAGTGGGTGAGGTTTCTCTTCTGCTTCTTGGTCTTCTTGGTTAAGATGTGACTCTTGAACGCATGTTTTCTCTTGATTTTTCCTGATCCGGTAAGGGCGAACCTCTTTTTGGCACCGGAGTTAGTTTTAACCTTTGGCATTTTTGTTAGTTAATTGATTATTAATTCGATTTATATTAAATCTCGCGTCAACCCGTGACGCATGGGATTTACTGCTTCTTTTTGGGGGAGAGCATGATTGTCATGCGCTTACCCTCGAGGACAGGCATCTGCTCCACCTTGCCATACTCCTCCAAGTCATTGGCAAAACGCAACAGCAGCACCTCTCCCTGCTCCTTGAACAGGATGGAGCGCCCCTTGAAGAACACGTAGGCCTTAACCTTGGCACCCTCCTGAAGGAAGCCCATGGCGTGCTTGAGCTTGAAGTTATAGTCGTGGTCGTCGGTCTGCGGCCCGAACCTTATCTCCTTGACAACAACCTTGACCGACTTGGCTTTCTGCTCCTTCTGTCGCTTCTTCTGCTGATAAAGAAATTTCTGATAATCGAGAATCTTGCAGACAGGAGGGGCGGCATTAGGGGAAATCTCAATAAGGTCGAGTCCCAGTCCGTCGGCAATCTTCATCGCCTCCTGAATAGGATAAACTCCCGTTTCCACGTTATCTCCCACAAGTCGCACCTCACGTGCGCGTATGCGTTCATTAATAGCGTAGGGTTCAGGCTTGTTAGGGCCTCGACGTTGGGGACCGTTACCACGGTAAGGTCCCGGATTGGGCTTTTTCTCCATTCAGTGGTTTTATTGATTAATCATACTTTCGACTTCTTCAGCCAAATTTTGTGCAAAGGTAGCAATTTTCATCGTACCTTTATCACCCTCGCCCTGTTTTCTTACGGAAATTTCACCATTTTGGGCTTCTTTTTCACCTACGATAAGAAGATAGGGTATGCGTTTCAACTCATTGTCACGGATTTTCTTGCCGATTTTCTCGTTGCGGTCATCCACATGGACGCGCACGTCGGCGGCGTTGAGCTGTCGAGCGACCTCAAAGGCGTAGTCGTTGAACTTCTCGCTGATGGGAAGCACAACGGCCTGCTCGGGCGCAAGCCACAGGGGAAACTTGCCGGCGGTGTGCTCAAGCAGCACTGCCACAAAACGCTCCATCGAGCCAAACGGGGCACGATGTATCATCACGGGGCGGTGCTTCTGGTTGTCGGCTCCGGTGTATTCAAGCTGGAAACGCTCGGGAAGGTTGTAGTCGACCTGGATTGTGCCGAGCTGCCAACGGCGTCCGATGGCATCCTTGACCATAAAGTCAAGTTTCGGGCCGTAGAAAGCGGCCTCGCCAAGCTCAGTGCGGGCTTTCAGGCCCTTCTCGGCGCAAGCCTCGATGATGGCGTTCTCGGCGAGATGCCAGTTCTCGTCGCTTCCGATGTACTTCTCCTTGTTGTTGGGGTCGCGAAGAGAAATCTGAGCCTCGAAGTTGTCAAATTTAAGAGCCTTGAAGATGTAGAAGATAATATCCATCACCTTGAGGAACTCCTCTTTAATCTGATCGGGGGCACAGAAGATATGGGCGTCATCCTGCGTAAAGCCGCGTACACGGGTCAGTCCGTGGAGTTCGCCGCTCTGTTCATAGCGGTAAACCGTTCCAAACTCGGCAAGTCGCAGCGGCAACTCGCGGTAGGAGCGCGGGAATGCCTTGAATATCTCGCAGTGGTGAGGGCAGTTCATCGGCTTGAGCAAATACTCTTCACCCTCCTCGGGAGTATGGATGGGCTGGAACGAGTCCTTGCCATACTTGGCATAGTGCCCCGAGGTGACATAGAGCATCTTGTTGCCGATATGCGGGGTTATGACCTGCTGATAGCCGTACTGTTTCTGTATCTTGCGTAGGAACTGCTCCAGGCGGTCGCGCAGAGCGGCACCCTTAGGCAACCACAGCGGCAGACCCGCACCGACATTGGATGAGAACGCGAAAAGCTCCATCTCCTTGCCGAGCTTGCGGTGATCGCGCTTCTTGGCCTCCTCCATAAGCACAAGGTACTCGTCGAGCATCTTCTTCTTGGGGAATGTGATACCGTAGACGCGCACGAGTTGGTTGCGCTTCTCGTCGCCACGCCAGTATGCGCCGGCAAGCGAGGTTATCTTGACAGCCTTGATGGGGGCAGTATTGGGAAGATGCGGGCCACGGCAAAGGTCGGTAAAAGCCCCCTGGGTATAGGTGGTGATATGGCCGTCCTCAAGCTCGCTTATAAGCTCACACTTGTATTGCTCGCCACGGTCGCCGAAGAGCTTCAGAGCGTCCTCCTTGGAAATATCGGCACGCTTTATCTCCTCCTTGCGCTGGGCAAGCTCAATCATCTTTTTCTCAATCTTGGCAAAGTCATCGGCAGTCAGCTTGTTCTCACCCGGATCTATATCGTAATAGAAACCGTTCTCGATAGCCGGGCCGATGCCGAACTTGACACCCGGATACAGCTCCTGCAAAGCCTCGGCAAGGAGGTGAGCCGAACTGTGCCAGAAGGCATGCTTTCCTTCGGGGTCCTCCCACTTGAACAGCTTTATGGAGGCATCCTCGTTGATGGGACGCGAAATGTCCCACTCCTCATCGTTGACAGTGGCGGCAAGAATATCCTGGGCAAGACGCTGGCTTATGCTCTCGGCTATCTGCAACGGAGTGACACCTGCCTCATATTGCTTGACGCTGTTGTCGGGAAAAGTAATGTTTATCATTGACGTGAAATATTTTGGGGCGATTTCCGCCTAAAACGGCGTTATCGCAAAATCAACTGCAAAATTAACCATTTAGCAGCATTAACCAATATTTTCCCCGATTTTTTTGCCACGTGGCACAATATCTCGTATTTTTGCGCGACAGCACGACCAATCATGCACAAATATATGAGTTACATTCTGTATGGGCTGGCGCTCCTGCTGGCGGCCGGAGCCATCAGCGGATGGGTCTATCGCGACAGGCTCAGCAAGGGAAATATCGACATAATAGTGGCCATAGCGACAGCCGTGACCGGACTTGCCTCAATAATCGTGGGGTTTGTGTCAGTGCACGTGATGACAGCGCAAAACGAGATGCAGAAATCATTGATTGAATACCAAAAACAGGAACACCAGCCTGTATTTATAGTGAAAAAGAGCATAGGGAAGAGCGCTCCCGATGCGGAAAAATATGATTACGAGGAGTTTACGTTGGAAAACGTTGGTGAGCGGTTCAAGTCTCTGCAATCGGTGTCACAGCACAATTTCGTGCGTTTCACCTATACCAACAGAGGTACCCGACATCCTGAAAACACGGTCTCCTACGCGCCCATAAGCTATTACTATAACGTCCAGTCAGGCACAGGCGATGTGCGCGACCTGATAGTCCAGTCCTATGCATCAGACAAGATATTGAACCACAAGCACTACTCCGACCTGTACTTCGATGCCGTAGAGTATTCATCCTCACATGAGAACGAGACCTTGCTCGTCGACAGAATTGAATTTTTCATAATCACCTACACCGACATCTACGATGAAACAAGGACCATATACCTGAAGGGCAAGGAGACAGTGGAAAAGGGGGAATATGACAATATCCGCGCCAAGGCTGAGAGCGATTACGGGCACAGGAGTTATGACCTCAAAGAGTTGAGTCTCGACATCTTCTTCAACGACCGCCGTAAAGCCGTCGGGGAATAAACCGTTTTTTGTCTATTTGAATATCCCCTAAATTTCATTTTGTCGGTGGTTTGGCGTATCTTTGCATGAGAATTGAACTTATAGATGATAAGACGAGTAATAAAGGAATCCAAGATAAAGGCCCTGCGGGCTCTGCTTGAACAGAGCGAGAATATAGTTATAACATGCCATCTCAACCCCGATGGCGATGCAATCGGGTCGTCTCTCGGGCTGTACCACGTATTGCTGTCCATCGGCAAGAAAGTGTCGATTGTGACCCCCGACCTACCTCCGCGCTCATTGATGTTCCTGCCGGGGGCAAAGGAGATTGTCGCGTTTACCCAATACGCCGAATTTGGTACACAGCTTTTCAATGAGGCCGACCTGATATTCTGCCTCGATTTCAACGCATACAGCCGTGTCGACCGCATGAGCGGCGTCCTCTCGGGCGCAAAAGCCCCCAAGGTACTCATCGACCACCATCTCGACCCCGAGGATTTCGCCGACAACACCATCTCCCATCCCGAGATGTCATCGACATGCGTGCTCGTGTTCCGCACGTTGTGCCGCCTTGAGCTTTTCGACCAGATAGACCGCAAGGCGGCCGAGTGTATCTACACCGGCATGATGACCGATACCGGCAACTTTACCTACAACTCCAATGACCCCGACCTGTATGTCATCGTGGCCGAGCTGCTGCGCAAGGGAATCAACAAAGACCGCATATACGCACAGGTGTGCAACACCAACACCTCCAAGCGTCTGCGGCTCAACGGATACTCAATCTACAAGAAGATGCAGCTCTTCCCCGAGCACCAGGCCGCGCTCATCACGCTGACACGCGACGAGCTTAAAGAGTTTGACTACGACAAGGGGGACACCGAGAGCCTTGTCAATGTGCCGTTGAGCATCCCGGGCATCTCCTACTCCGTGTTTATGCGCGACGACACAAAGTATATAAAGGTGTCATCCCGCAGCAAAGGCGACTTTCCCGTCAACCGCATATGCGAGAAATATTTCAACGGTGGCGGCCACAAGAACGCCGCCGGGGGCGAATTTCGCGGCTCGCTGACCGAGGCGGTCAACGTGTTCCTGTCAATCCTCGACGAAAACGACAAATATCTTCAAAAAACGACAAAATAACAAGAACGAATGAAACTGTTGTACCGACTATCGTTGCTTGCACTTTCAGTGCTGTCGATATACATCGTATCCTGCAAGGACTCCAAAAGCTACTCCAAGCTGCTCGACCAGGAGAAAAAGGCCGTAAACCTATATCTCTCCGACCAGCGTGTGGAACCGGAAATCCCCGCCGACTCAGTATTTGAGACCGGGCCAAACGCGCCCTTCTACAAGATGGACACCGACGGAAATGTCTACATGCAGGTCATCAACCGTGGTGACATGAACTCCCGCGCCAAGCAGGACCAGCTCATCTATTTCCGATACATGCGCGCCAATCTCTATCAATATGAGCCGGGGGTAGCACTCGAATGGGGTGGCAACTCCGACAACATGGGATATGCCGCGACAAGTTTCAGATTTGGCAACGTCTACCTCCAGTCATCATACGTCTGGGGACAGGGTATACAGATTCCGCTCTATTACCTCGGCATCGGCTGTGAGGTCAACCTTGTCATAAAATCACAATATGGGCTGCCCAACGAGCAGGCCAATGTGGTTCCTTTCCTATATAATGTACGTTATTTCAAAAGCCAGATATAAAAATGTCTCTTATAAAGTCTATTTCGGGCATACGCGGCACTATAGGCGGCGTGCCAGGCGAGGGCCTAAGCCCATTGGATATAGTGAAATTCACAGCCGCATATGCGACATTCATAGACCGCACCACAACACGCGAGACCCGCACCATCGTCGTCGGGCGCGACGCACGCCTCTCGGGCAAGATGGTCAACGACATGGTAGTGGGTACGCTGACAGGCATGGGATTTGATGTGGTGAACATAGGCCTTGCCTCCACGCCCACCACAGAGATTGCCGTGGTGATGGAGAAAGCCTGTGGCGGCATCATACTCACAGCCTCCCACAATCCCCGCCAATGGAACGCCCTCAAGCTGCTCAACGAGAACGGCGAGTTTCTCAACGACGCCCAGGGCAAGGAGGTGCTTGCCATAGCCGAGGGCGAGAGCTACCAGTTTGCCACGGTCGACAATCTCGGACACGAATACACCAACAACACCTACAACCTGAAGCATATCGAGAGCGTGCTCGCCCTCGACCTTGTGGACAAGGAGGCTATCTCCCGCGCCAACTTCACGGTTGCCGTCGATGCTGTCAACTCCGTGGGCGGCGTCGTAATTCCCCAGTTGCTGCGTGCCCTCGGCGTAAAGAATATCATAGAGCTTAACTGCGACCCGTCGGGCAACTTCGCCCACACACCCGAACCGATACCCGAGAATCTCACCGAGATTGCCGACCTCATGAAGTCGGGGCGTGCCGACGTGGGATTTGTCGTCGATCCTGATGTCGACCGCCTCGCAATCGTCATGGAAAACGGCGAGATGTTTGTAGAGGAATACACGCTCGTGGCTGTCGCCGACTACGTGCTCTCGCACACTCCCGGCTCGACAGTCTCCAATCTCAGCTCATCGCGTGCACTGCGCGACATCACCGTGAAGCATGGCTGTTGCTACTCGGCCGCAGCCGTGGGTGAGGTCAACGTCGTGACCAAGATGAAAGAGACTGGTGCCGTAATCGGTGGCGAGGGCAACGGCGGTGTCATCTACCCCGCCTCCCACTATGGCCGTGACGCTCTCGTGGGCGTGGCCCTCTTCCTTTCACTCCTCGCCAAAAGCGGGAAAAAGGTATCGGAGCTGAAAGCCGAATACCCCGGCTATGCTATAGCCAAGAATAAAATCGAACTGACCCCCTCGATAGATGTTGACGCCATCCTTGAAGCGGTAAAGCGCAAATATGCCGACGAGACCATCACCGACATCGACGGGGTGAAGATTGACTTCCCCGAGAGTTGGGTGCATCTGCGCAAATCCAACACCGAGCCGATAATACGCATCTATTCCGAGGCCGCGACCATGGAGGAGGCCAATCGCCTCGCTGCCGACATCAAGGCCGTCATCTCCGAGATGGTCAACGAGTAGTGCGACGACATCATATGACGTACAGGATATGTAGACCCATGATGCGATATGCCCGCATAGGCATGCTGGCCTTGGGATTCCATGCCTATGCCGCAACGGCAGACACCATCCCGGAGCAACCATGGGGATTGGTCAACGTGTCGGTGGCAAACGTGCGCACCGAGCCGCGACATGGTGCCGAGCTGTCGACCCAGACATTGCTCGGCACACCCGTGAAGCTCAACGCCAAGACCGACAACGGCTGGTACAAGGCTGTACTTCCCGACGGCTACACAGGCTACATCATAGGCAACTCCCTCGTCCTGAAATCGGATGACGATATGGCACGATGGCGCAATGCCGACCGCGTGACAGTAATCGCCCCCTCGGAAATAAGGGCCTATACCGACTCGGCAACCCTCAACTGTGAGCTGATTGTATCGGATCTCGTCGCGGGCAACATCCTTGAGCGGTCTCCGCTTTCGACCGCGCGAAACGTCAATGTCATTTATCCCGACGGGCGGTCCGCATGGGTACCACGCGGAGACGTATCAAATATGGAGGCTTGGGCAAACACACCTTTCAACGATGACTTGATACTGTATTACGCCTACAGCTGCCTCGGAACACCCTACCTGTGGGGAGGGACCTCCTCCAAGGGGATGGACTGCTCCGGGCTGACAAAGCTGGCCTACTATGCCAACGGCCTTATAATCCTGCGTGATGCCTCACAGCAGGCAAAGTCGGGTATACCGGTCTACAACGATGACTTCGAGAGCGGCGACCTGCTGTTTTTCGGCAACAAGGAGACCGGGCGCGTGAACCATGTCGGCATATATATCCATGACGGGCGATATATCGAGTCATCGGGCCGTGTAAGGCTCAATGACCTTGCCTCTTCCCCCAATTTCCTCTTTGGCCGACGGCTGCGCTACAACATCGGATGCCCCGATGTGCTGCCGGTATCACAACACCCCTGGTATTTCAACCTTCCCTCCACCCCATCCCAAACCCAACAATAGCTATGGATCGTCGTAAATTTCTTGGCAGTCTTGCCTTGGGCATAGGTGCCGCAGTCGCCCCCTCGTGGCTGTCGGCTACCGCCACAACCTCGGCACAAGCGGCAATACCGCGAGGGAGTGACCTCAGACTACGCTTTTTCCCTTACGAGCTGCAACTGCGCCACGCTTTCAACCTGGCAAAATACAGCCGCACGACGACTCCCGACGTGCAGGTGGAGATAACCTGCGACGGCATCACCGGCTACGGCGAGGCATCCATGCCGCCCTATCTCGGCGAAAGCGTCGATAGCGTTTCACGGTTCCTGTCGGGTCTCGACCTTGCACAGTTCAACGACCCGTTCCGCATAGAGGAGATACACGACTACATGGATAGCGTGGCTCCCGACAATCGCGCCGCAAAAGCCGCTGTCGACATCGCCCTCCATGACCTTACGGGGAAGATTATGGGACAGCCTTGGTATCGCATATGGGGACTTTCCCCCGAGAAGACGCCCGACACATCATTCACTATCGGCATCGACACACCCGACATGGTCAGGCGCAAGGTGGAGGAGGCCGCTCCTTACAATGTGCTGAAGGTGAAGATGGGGCTTGACAACGACAAGGAAACCGTGGAAGTGATACGCTCCATGACCGACCGTCCTATATGTGTGGATGCCAATCAGGGATGGGACTCCAAGGAGAAGGCACTGGAGATGTGCCACTGGCTCGCCGAGCGCGGTTGCCTCTTTGTCGAGCAGCCATTGCCAAAGGAGATGATCGACGAGACGGCATGGCTACGGGAGCGCAGTCCGCTACCGCTCATCGCCGACGAGTTCCTGCAACGTCTCCCCGACGTGCAGCGTGCCAACGGGGTATACGACGGCATAAACATTAAGCTGATGAAGAGCACGGGGATGCATGAGGCCTACAAGATGGCTTGCCTCGCACGCGCCCTCGGCATGAAAGTGATGCTAGGATGCATGACCGAGACATCATGCGCCGTCTCTGCCGCCGCACAACTCGCCCCTATGGCCGACTGGGCCGACCTTGACGGCAATCTCCTCATCTCCAACGACCGCTTCAAGGGCATGGAGATTGTCAACGGCAAAGTCGCCATCCCCGCCCTGCCTGGTATAGGCGTGACACTGCTGTAACCCATTACCGCGTATATTGTTGGATATAAAATTTTTAAGGCCTTTTCGCGATTTTATGACAAACTTTTCGTATCTTTGTGCTCTATAACATCGTTTTCAAACACGCAAGATGATTAAGAGTGCTCTCGAAAAGGTAATCAGCGAAGATCTCGCGGAAATATGGAAGATTCTCAACGGCGAGGAAAAACGCCGCATTATTGACAATTTTGTAATCCATACTTTCAAGAAAAATCAGATTATCTACGCCGAAAATGACGAGCCTGAATACCTGTGGTGCCTGTTGAAAGGCAAGGTGAAAAAATATAAGGATGGCGTAGGAGGCCGCGTGCAGATACTGCGCCTCATACGCCCCGTACAATATTTCGGCTACAGAGCCTATTTTGCCCGCGAACCTTACGTGTCAAGCGCGGCTGCACTTGAGCCATCGACTCTCGGGGCAATCCCCATGACCCTCGTCGAGGAGCTTATCACAAACAATATCAAACTTGCATGGTTTTTCATCCATGAGCTGTCGCACAATCTCGGCAATTCAAACACAAAGATTGTCAATCTCACCCAAAAGCATATACGCGGACGCCTCGCCGAGGCCCTTATGGTGCTAAAGGAAAACTACGGCTACGAGGACGACAACTCGACCCTGCGCATCTACATGGCACGTGAAGACCTCGCCAATCTCTCAAACATGACGACCTCCAACGCCATCCGCACCCTATCGGGATTTGTCAACGAGAAGATAATCGTGGTCGATGGGCGGCGCATAAAAATCATCAACGAGCCGATGCTCAAGAAAATCAGCAAATTCGGGTAATAAAGTAATAGGGCAAATAAGTCCAATAAGCCCTATTGGACTTATTGGACTATTAGAATCCTTCACTTCAATAGAGCCGCCGCTTGACTTTCCCGGAATCGGTTCTCTCAAAGCGGCTTACGGCAATCACTTCTTTGGGCACACTCCGTCGGTCAAGCACGGTGCGTGACTTTTCCATTATCGCCGCCACATCCACATCGCCGGCCTCCCCCTCGACATACAGCACGACTTCCTCTCCCCACTTATGATGGGGACGTCCTATAATGAAATATGGACGACCGATAAAGTCGAGGCACTTCTCCACCTCCTCGGGAAAAATCTTTATCCCTCCCGAGTTAATCACATTGTCATATCGTCCAAGCCATTCAAAGGCCGTGGGGCTTTCCAATCTCACAATATCGTTGGTGACTATCCGCCCGAATGAGAATCGTGGCATCCCTATGACAAGGCAACCGCGAGTGTCGGTTGAAAACTCTATATCAGGCAACGCATGAAAGAGCCTGTCGGCCTCCCCGAGTTTCCTTAACGCGACATGCGAGCAGGTTTCGGTCATGCCATATGTAGCATACGCCTCCCACGACAAGGAGGAGGCTTGTGCCTCCTGCGCCGGGGTCAACGGTGCACCGCCTATGATAACCGCCTTGACACGCGAGGCTATACGGGGATTTGCAACCAGCCATTCCAACTGGCTCGGCACGATAGCCAGCAGGTCTATACACCCCTTATCATCACCGCCGAGTGACGGGCGGTTGGATGGTTGCTCGATATATAGCGATGCGCCTGAGACTACAGCCCGCACAATCATCATCTTTCCGGCTATGTAATCGGCCGACAACGGAAGTGCGAGCCGTGATGCAGAGTCGATTTCAAAAAATCGGCATGTAGCCTCGGCCGAGGCTATCATGTCGCGCTTTTTGAGCCTTATCTCCTTCGGTTTGCCTGTAGAACCGGAGGTATGGGCCGCCACAAAAGGCTCGTCGTTATCCCATTCCGACAGGAAACGCCCCGCCGCTTCCGTCATGCCGTCAATCCGCACCATACACTGTCACTATTTCCAGTCAAACTGAGGTAACACCCATTCGCCTACGGTATCATACCGCAGCACGTCACGCTCCTGCACCAATGGCGAGGCGATATTGTTGGTGTACAGGCTTCCCGTCCCAAGCCCCTGCGGCATCGTGACATCGAGCGTCGACACCCACTGCGCTATGGCATTCAGCCCTATGTTTGACTCCAACGCCGATGTAGCCCACCAGCCGATACCCTCTGCGGCAGCCTGCTCAATCCATGCCGCCGCACCCGCAAAGCCCCCGCAAAGGGCCGGCTTCAGTATTATATACTTCGGGGTTATGGTGTGCAGCATACGCCTCATCTCTTCCGGATTCTCAATGCCGATAAGCTCCTCGTCGAGGGCTATGGCAATCGGCGACTCATGGCACACACGCGCCATCTCCTCCCATTGCCGAGGCTTTATAGGCTGCTCTATCGAGTGGATATCATACACGGCGAGACGTTCCAGCCGCTCCATGGCATTTCCGGGGGTAAATGCCCCGTTGGCGTCAAGACGCAATTCAAGTTCGCCCGCAGGAAACCGCCTCCTTATATGGTCGAGCAAGCCCAATTCCTGGTCAAAGTCGATGCCGCCGATTTTCAGTTTGACACACTTGAAGCCGGCTTGAAGTTTCTCGTCTATCCGTGCAAGCATCTCGTCGCGGTCGCCCATCCACACCAGTCCGTTTATCTCTATCTCCGAGCGTCCTTCGCTCCATGCCGATGGAAAAACAATGCGCCGCCCGCCACCGGCAAGGTCAAGCAATGCAGTCTCAAGGCCAAACCGCATTGACCCGAATCCTGTCAAATCATACTTCCGTCCGGAATTTATCAGGCTGCACAAGTCGGCAAGACGAGACTCATAATCGGGCGTGTCATCGGCGCTAAGCCCACGGAACAGGGCGCACTCCCCTATCCCGAAAACCCCGGGATTCTCCTCATTCCACAGTTTTATAAAGAATGTCTCCTTGTCCCGCATCACGGCACGCGATGTCGTGGCCGGCTGCTTGAAATGGAGCATATACCTGCAATATGACGCTTTCATAGCTATGAGATTACCCCGGGAATTTGGGGAATTGTCCGAAATCAGGGTCACGCTTCTCGAGAAATGCATTTTTCCCCTCCTGTGCCTCCTCCATGAGGTAGTACATCAGGGTCGCATCGCCGGCAAACTCCATAAGGCCACGCTGCCCGTCAAGCTCGGCGTTGAGAGCACGTTTAATCATGCGGATTGCCATAGGACTGCGCTTGAGAATGGTCTCGCACCATTCGACTGTCTCATCTTCAAGGCGGTCAAACGGCACGACCTTATTCACCATGCCCATCTCCATTGCCTCGATAGCCGAATACTGGCGGCAGAGAAACCATATCTCCCTCACCTTCTTCTGTCCGACGCACCGCGCGAGGTATGACGAGCCAAATCCCGCGTCAAAGCTGCCCACCTTAGGGCCGGTCTGCCCGAAACGGGCATTGTCGGACGCTATCGTCAGGTCACATACCACGTGGAGCACATGACCGCCGCCAATGGCATATCCGTTGACCATGGCGATGACAGGCTTCGGCAACGAGCGGATGGCCTTATGCAGGTCAAGCACATTGAGGCGCGGCACTCCATTCTCGTCGATGTAGCCGCCTATGCCTTTCACCTTCTGGTCGCCCCCTGAGCAGAACGCCTTGTCGCCCGTCCCTGTAAGTATCACGACCCCGATGTCGCTGCGCTCGCGGCATATCGCCATGGCATCAAGCATCTCACGGTTGGTCTGCGGGCGGAACGCATTGTACACCTGCGGGCGGTTGATTGTTATGCGAGCAATGCCGTTATAGTAGTCAAAAAGGATATCCTCATAATCCTTTATCTTGGTCCATTCTCTTTTTCCCATCTCTATAATAGTATATGTTGTATGATTATTTGTCGTTTCGGGTAAAATATCCGCGCAATATGTCGGCACTCAGTTGCGGGGGCGTATGCACGGCGAGCATGGCGGGACGCGCCGACTCATCGGCAAACGCACGCCAGCAGCTGTTGAGGGATGCCTCGTCGCTTGCCTCGAAGAATGCAAACCCGTAAGCCTCGGCAAGCTGACGGGCGGGGAAGTCGGCCGAGGCCGCAAAATACCGCTCACATTCAGGCAGCGCGGACGTGCTGCCTATAAACCTGAATATCCCTCCGCCGCCGTTGCACATGACTATCATCTTGAATCGCGGCGACAGTGCGCGACACGCCAGCGCGCCGACATCATACTGGGCGCTCATGTCGCCTGTCACCAAAAGTGTTGTTCCTCCATACCCCATCGAGGCTCCGACGGCTGTCGACGTGCACCCGTCAATACCGCTCACGCCGCGATTGCAGTCACAACGATGGAGCTTGTAGGAGGAGAACAACTGGGCATAGCGTATCGGGGTGCCGTTGGAAAACTGCATGTTCCACCCTTGCGGCAAACGTCGGTATATCGCATCAAACGCCTTCAGGTCGCTCCATGGGGCAGCAGCGACATAGGCGTCATGCGCGGCACGGGCGCGGACGCGGAACTTCGTCCACCGCGAGGAATAGTCAGAGGGGTGGTTGTGAGGCTGCATGGCCGATGCCAGCTGGGTGAAAAATATCCCCGGCGACATCTCAACGCGAGTGGTAAGCGAGCGAAAACAGTCGATGGTGTTTTCCGTCACACCCACATGCCAATGCCGCGCAGGGGCATATTCACGCAGATAACGCTTAATCATCCGCGACACTATCGCCCCGCCAAAGGTGATGACAATATCGGGACGCATCGCCTCCATCTCATGCGGGGACATCACGCTCAACACATTGTCTATCGTATCGATGAAGCTGTCGCAATGCAGATTGGAGATATTCTCGCACATCACCGTCACGTTAGGCTTACGCGACAGCTTGACAAGGGCGCGGTTAAGTTTCTCGTCAGGGGCGATGAAGCCGCCTACGACAAGAACCCGACAGGGCGAGGCGATTGAGTCCCCGAGGCTACGGGCCTCGCAGACCGGAAGGTCGGCACGCGGAGACACGCAGTCAATCACGCGCTCCCTTCCGGTTTTATGGTCGGCGAGGCGGCCAAGAGGCTCGTCGAGCTGCATGTTGATATGCACCGGTCCCGTGCGCCCGGTCACGGCAAGCGTCAGGGCATCATTGATGACGCGGTTGCAGTACCACCGTGAATTTTCGTCCCCGCATCTCGCCGGGATATCATAGCTGCGCTTGACGTAGTGGGACAATGCCTCAAACTGCCGCAACGTCTGGCTGTCATCCTGGTCTATCCACTCCATCGGACGGTCAGCCGAAATGACTATCAGGGGTATCTTGCGGTAATATGCCTCGGCCACCGCCGGGGCATAGTTGAGCAATGCCGTGCCCGACGTGCATACGATAGCCACAGGCTCGCCTGTGATTGTCGACAGCCCGAGAGCCACGAAAGCGGCACTGCGCTCATCGACAACCACCGTTGTCTCAAGTGTGCCGCTACGTTCCATGGCGACAAGCAACGGGGCGTTACGCGACCCCGGCGACACGACGGCACGCTTCACCCCGTGAGCCTCAAGCAATGACACAAGTATCAGGCACGATTCTTTATCGGTCGTTATCATCACGCGATGTTTTACCACAAAGGTAGCAAAAATGGCTGATATAACTAACCCTTAATATATACAACAGCCTGTCAAGTTTTACAACAGCCCCGTAGTATTGCCGGAAAGCGAGCTGTATGTCACCTCAGCTCAATGATTTCTCCATTCATAGGAATCAACAGGGTCTCAGTGGATATTCCGTTATGTTCGGCCTCGTCCCTGAGCACCGTCCTGACAGTCTGACAATGGTCCAACGCTTCCATATGGACTGATATGAATTTAACTGAGGAGGGTGACATTTTTATCATTTTGACCACTTCATTCTCATCCATAAGAATAGCGCCATCAGAAACAGACAACGACGGGTTGATAGCTCCTCCCGCATTTACAATGGCATAATCGGGTCTATATTCTGAAATATTGGACAGCACTTCATCATCAAGTATGCAATCCCCGACAATATAGATTGTGGGAGCATCAGGAGCCATCAACACAAAGCCACTGACCGGACCGAGCATATTCCCAAGCGTTCCGTGCCCATGTATGCCATTAGTGCGGACTATAGAAATACCATCTACTTCCGCCACAGAGTCAACCGGGAGGAATTCAATACCCTTTTTCATAAAGAACGCAGTATCCCCGGGTTGTACAAATGTCTTCACCTTCTTGAGCCGAACAGCCGCCACATCATCATAATGGTCAAAATGGGTGTGGGTACAAAGGACATAATCCACTCCACGACAAACGTCTTCGACACTCATCGGCAATCGTACTATAGGATTATTGTTTATCCCTAAAATTGATTTAAGCTCACCCTTGTCCGACAACATCGGATCAACAACAAACACTTTTCCGCCATACTGGATTTTCAAAGTGGCATTACGAATCAGCTGTAATGAATCGCCGGCGTGGGCGACACCCATTATTCCAAACATGAGCCAAAGGATAATCCATGCCTTGCGTACAATCCTATTCATCTCACTTGAATTTCAAAAAAACGTGACATTCCTCCTATTGCGGCATAACCATGAACTCCAAATCGCCGTCGAGGGTAATCGCCTCGCCGTCATCACTATTCTTGTTAATCCGAAACTTCTCAAATCTCAGGGTGAGATACCTGTAACCGTCATCCAATGTCCGGGATGAAAGGAAAACAATACGGCCACCAGCAGCCCCAGCATATTTCTGAGACACATCAGCGCTGGAAAAGTAGACGGCAACGGCTGAATTGTAGTCACCGTATTTTTCCGTATCGAGTATGTCGCCCTCCTTGGTTTTGTCGACATCAATCGGCTTGGTCCATATCTCTATGCCCACCTGCGGATATTCCTCCTCTTCCATGAGATTGCCGGCATAAACTACCGCCCGGATAGTGCATCGGCCTCCAATCGAAGGCATCAACGCACAATAGTTTCGTCCAGAATCAAAATCCACATTATCTACCGTGAAAGCATGATTACCCGAAGCCGGCTCATCAGAGTCAGACTCCCCGCATGACGATACTGCAATACTCATGGAGGCTATAACCCCCAGCATGATTAAAAATCTTCTTGTTGTCATAGTGTCAATTATTTATTGTTTTGGCAAAAGTAGGCCATAATTGACATCGCTTTAAGCAAAAGAGACCAACCGCTCCTACATATATACAATCAGTACATATCCGTAGAACCACATATCATGCTATCGACATCTCGCGGAACAAGGACAAGGGCAATCGTAATCGCTCAGGAAAGGAGAGAAGCCATCACCGACTCCCTGTAGGCCTGTCCTATCGGTACTGTGTATTGATCTACACGAATATCATTGCTGTCAAATGTACTCACCTTATCCATGTTGATGACATAAGACTTGCTCACCCGTAAAAAAGAGCTGGCAGGGAGCAGCTTGAGAAACGACTTGAGCGTAAATCTTGTGATGACACGAGTGTCGGGCATCTGAAGTATAACATAGTCCTTAAGCCCCTCGACAAATATAATATCGTCAATACAAATACGCACATATCTTCTCTCGGATTTCACAATCAGATAGTTCTCAGCATCCCTTTTAGGCATAGACCTCGCAGAAGCCACCGTCAGCATGTCATGACATGCCACCGCTTTTTCTATAGCCCGGTGCAGACGCGTCCTGTCGATAGGCTTTACGAGATATCCAATCGCATTGACATCATAACTTTCCACTGCATATTGAGAATAGGCTGTCGTAAAAATTATCAATGTATTGTCGGCGTCTATTATCTTTGCCAGTTCAATGCCATTCAACTCCGGCATCCTGATGTCCATAAATATAAGATCGACAGAATTGGACTTCAGATAGGCAAGTGCTTCCATAGCGTTCCCAAATGACCCTACCAGAGTAAGGTTGTCGTAATTTTCAAGCATTCTCGCCAATCCTCTACGCGCAATCGGTTCATCATCAATTATTATATATCTCATAGCGACTCACTTGTTTCACATGATTAAGCGGTATCTCAAGAATTGTCACGAATTCTGTACCATCAATATACTGGGCCAATCTGAAATTCTCCCCGTAAAGGAGATTCAACCGTCTCCTGGTATTTTCCAATCCGATTCCACCGCGCTTGCCGGCCAACCGAGCCAGCGGATCAAAACTATTCCGGCAACAAAACCTGATTTCATCTCCGACAACAGAGACAGAAATCACTATACGGCGACATCCACCAATATCCACACTGTGCTTGACAGCATTTTCGACAAAGGGGATGAACAGCAACGTGGGCACAGTTATATTTCTATAATCGCCGGAGCTTTCTATCTCAAAATCCACATAGTCATGCCGCATCCTCTCCAATGAAAGATAAGCCTTGAGAAAAGCCACCTCGCTTGCCAAATCGGTAGACTCCTCCAAAGATTCCTTGAGTTGATATTCAAACAGTCTCTTCAATTCCTTCAACATGAGTATTGCCCGTGCCGGATTCTCCTCAATAAGGAACTCAATATTATTGAGCACATTGAACAGGAAGTGGGGATTGAGCTGTTTCTGAAGCACTGACAATTCCAACCTCATGCTCTCGGCCCGCAGAAAGACTATACGCCTCTCGGTCAACAACCAGCGCTGGAGACAAAGGAAGCTGTCAACTCCCGTCCAAAACAGACCTACCGTAATCACTGTCCCTATGGAACTGCCAACAGCAATAACCGACATTATCACATCGGGGAGATGGGTATGGCTATAGAAAACAAAATTTGAGACAAGCTCGGCAATACCTACCGCCGCAAGCGGGAATGCACTCAGCAATACATAAGTCTTCATATTTCCCCTAATCCCCGACAATATCGGAAAAATTATCATCTTGTTGAAGAATACGACCACATTCAATATCACAAATGAAAGCACTACCCCAGTCATATCAAGAAAAGAGAAATTGAGTTGAGAACAGGGAAAGATCGCGCCTAACGATATAATCAACACAAGGGTTTCCAACATGAGCCATCGGAGAGCCCTCAGACGAGGACTTATTATAAGCGATGTAAGACGCCGGTCAGCAATTCCAGCCTCCTCATCCCCGATGCCTACAGACACGTTGACCGGCTCATCGTAAAGCTGACTCCTCAACGAGTCTGAAAAAATCACAATTTCGGACTCGACGTCACCATTGCCGGTCTCAATATCAGAAATGATAGCATCGAGATTTTCCATCAACTCATGAATATCAAATCTTGATTTCAGAGTAGTGATATGCTCCATGTTGCATCTCGAGAGTTGACGCTCGATTTCAACCTGCCTACTCCATTTCTTATACAATGCAATACCTCCAAATCCTGACATAAGCACAAGCAACAATCCACTATTGGAAATGATATAAGCCCAGATATAGGGCGACGTAAAGTTTACAGGTGTCAATCGCGCGTCAATACTGGACTTAATCAGCCCTTCCACCCCAACAGAAAAAGCCGAGAGAGATATACTCTGAATTAAAATAATTAAGGAAAATAGGATGCAGCGCCCTTTCAAAAGCAACTTAGGTATAGCATACCAACAGGTAAAAAAGATTAAAATAACAGAGAACAGGAAACGTGGAATAAATGTCATAAAGACCTCTGGACGCCCGGAATCACCCATCACGACATATGCTGAAGTAACCGCACCGAATGATATGGACGCGGCAACAAAAAAGGCCAAAAAATATTTCAAAAACCGTTCCAAATTGTCTGTTTCTCCAAACGGATGAGCATGTCAATAACTCAATCCGCCTAAATAAATACAAAGATAATCATTATACCTCCGTGAAAATAAAAATAGAGACGACCTATATCCAAAGCGAGACAAACATGTGAAAATCTGCTCCCTCACACTCTCCCATTAACATTTGGGCAAAAGCATAGAGGCCGGTTTCCCGCATCGGGTCGCGAAAACAAATCGCGACTATCACAAGAGCATGAACATAAGACAAAGTTTTTCAAAAAAAATTATAACACACTTTATATTAATCATTTATATTTTTTATGAGTGACAAAAGTTTTCCAAAAGGAAAATTTTATCAATATTTTTATGAGCAAAAGTTGCACATGCGACAAAATCTGCATAGCTTTGCAACACCATCGAAAAGCTGTCAGCCCAAGCCGACAAATCGATGCCATAATCACTTCACTTATATAATAGATTAACTAAAATGATACAAACGGTAGTAAAGCGTGATGGCCGCGTCGTGGGCTATAACGAAGAAAAAATCAAGGCCGCCATCCGCAAGGCGATGCTACAGACCGAGATGGGCGAGGACGAGGCCCTCATCCACAAGATAACCGACCGCATCGGCGTCACCGGCAAAGAGCGCATGACCGTGGAGGAGATACAGGACCGTGTGGAGGTCGAGCTGATGAAAAGTCCCCGCAAGGAGGTGGCAAAGCGATATATCGCCTACCGTGACCAGCGCAACATCGCACGCCGCGCAAAGACCCGCGACATGTTCCTTGAAATCATCGAGGCAAAGAGCAATGACATCACACGCGAGAATGCCAACATGAACACCGACTCCCCGGCGGGAATGATGATGAAGTTTGCCAGCGAGACCACAAAACCGTTTGTCGATGACTACCTGCTGTCGCACGAGGCCCGCGACGCCGTGCGCAACGGCTATCTCCACATCCACGACAAGGACTACTACCCCACCAAGAGCCTCACATGCGTGCAGCATCCGCTCGACCGCATACTCAAGTACGGCTTCACTGCCGGCCATGGCGAGTCACGTCCCGCCAAGCGCATCGAGACAGCGAGCATCATCGGGTGCATCTCCCTTGAGACCGCCCAGAACGAGATGCACGGCGGCCAGGCGATACCTGCGTTTGACTTCTATCTTGCCCCATTCGTGCGCTCATCCTTTATCGAGGAGGTGAAAAATGTCGAGAACCTTATGGGCGAGGACTATTCATCGCTCTACGACAAGGAGCTTGACGACTTCGTGAAGCGTCCCCTCGACGGGTTGAAAGGCGATGAGCGCGCCCTGCAGCACGCCATGAACAAGACGGTCGAGCGCGTGCACCAGGCGATGGAGGCATTCATCCACAATATGAATACCATCCACTCCCGTGGAGGCAATCAGGTGGTGTTCAGCTCCATCAACTATGGCACCGACACCTCTGCCGAGGGACGCTGCATCATCCGCGAGCTGCTCCAGTCGACCTACGAGGGCGTCGGCAACGGGGCTACCGCCATCTTCCCCATACAGATATGGAAAAAGAAACGCGGGGTGAGCTATCTCCCCGAGGACCGAAACTATGACCTCTACAAGCTCGCCTGCAAGGTGACTGCACGCCGTTTCTTCCCCAACTTCCTCAACCTCGACGCCACGTTCAACCACCACGAGAAGTGGGATGCCAACGACCCCGAGCGTTACAAGTATGAGGTGGCCACGATGGGATGCCGCACACGTGTATTTGAAAACCGCTTTGGCGAGAAAACATCCATCGGGCGAGGCAACATCAGCTTCTCCACCATCAACATCGTGCGCCTTGCCATCGAGTGCATGGCAATACAGGACAAGGAGGAGCGCATACGCCGGTTCTTCGACAAACTCGATAACGTGCTCGACATAACGGCCCGTCAGCTTTGTGACCGGTTCGACTTCCAGAAGACCGCGATGGCAAAGCAATTCCCGCTGCTCATGTCGCGACTGTGGAACGGCAGCGAGAACCTCAAGCCAGAGGACACAATAGAGTCGGTCATCAACCAAGGGACACTCGGTATCGGATTCATCGGCCTTGCGGAGTGCCTCGTTGCCCTGACGGGCAAGCACCACGGCGAGAGCGATGAGTCACAGGCATTAGGCCTGCGCATCGTCTCCCACATGCGCAGTCGCGTCAACGAGTATTGCGAGAGATACAAGCACAATTTCTCGGTACTCGCCACCCCGGCCGAAGGTCTGTCGGGCAAATTCACCCAGAAGGACCGCAAGTCATTCGGCGTGCTCCCCGGCATCACCGACCGCATATATTACACCAACTCCAACCATGTGCCGGTCTACTACCACTGCTCGCCGCGCCACAAGGCCAAGATTGAAGCCCCCTACCATGCCCTTACTGGGGGCGGCCACATCTTCTATGTGGAGATTGACGGCGATGCCACCCACAACCCAGAGGCGATAAGCGACATCGTGGACCTGATGGACAAATACAATATCGGCTACGGCTCGGTAAACCACAACCGCAACCGCTGCATGAAATGCGGCCACGAGGATGCGACCGAGGACCTGCAGGAGTGTCCCGTATGCGGCAGCAAAGCCATCGACAAGCTACAGCGCATCACCGGCTACCTCGTCGGCACGACCGACCGCTGGAACAATGCCAAGCTCGCCGAGCTCAACGACCGTATCGTCCACAAGTAGCCCCGCGACATGCCATTACAGGTACTTGACATAATAGAGGGTACGTCGGTCGACGGAGTCGGCCTGCGTACCTCCATCTATTTTGCGGGATGCCGGCACCATTGCCCGAGTTGCCACAATCCGCAATCATGGGACCATGCCGCAGGACGGCAGATGGAAATTGATGAGATACTGAAAGTCGTTGACGAGAACGAGTGCAATGTCACATTCAGCGGTGGCGATCCGATGGAACAGGCCGAGCGGCTGCTCCCGCTTGCCCGCGCCATCCGCGAGCGCGGCTACACGATATGGTGCTATACGGGATACACCTATGATGAAATACTCGACAACCCGCGCCTCTCCCCACTGCTGGAATATATCGAGGTGCTTGTCGACGGACGGTTTATAGCCGACAGACGCGACATCTCCCTGCGGTTCAGGGGTTCTTCAAACCAACGGCTTATTGACGTGGCGGCATCCTCCCGCGATGACATCAGGCTGTGGTGTCCGTAATCTTCCGGGCTTCTCCTATCGCGTCGAGCAACGGCGACATCTTTGCTGCCGCCTCATTCCATTCCACCTCGGGAACGGACTTGGATGTGATGCCACCCCCGCCATACAGGCAGTAACGCTCCGTGTCAAAATGCGCGCAACGTATGTTTACAAACGCCCGTAGCCGTCCACCATCAATAATCCCTATATATCCCCCGTACATAAGCCGGGGATGACGTTCTATCTCCGCAATGTCACCCAACGCCCTCTCCAGCGGATAGCCGGCCAATGCGGGCGTCGGGCTGAGCCGATTCAAGATGTCAAAAGGTGAGCGGTCTCCGATATTGCCCATTATGCGATGGCACAGGTGCTCAATCTTCCCGTAGCGCAGACTCTCCGCATCAGAGACCGAACAGCTGACCCCGACTGCCGCGAGCGTGTCGGCGATATACCGCGTGACAATATCGTGCTCCTCAACGTTCTTGACATCCCACCGCCGCTCATGTTCCGAGACAGGACGCGTACCGGCAAGGGACATCGTAGCCACGTCGCCCGAGCGCATATCACAGTCGAGCAGCAGCTCGGGAGTCGCGCCAATCCAGCATCCCGCAAGAGGATGGTAGAAACAATATCGGAAGCATCCGTCGAAACCGTCAAAGTATATTTCGCACACATCCGACCATCTGACGCCGGCGGCATCCCCGGTAAGGACACGGCTTATGACAGTCTTTCCGCCCGACTTCTCCAACCGCGCAATCAATCCGCACAAACCGTCCCGATATTCCTCACGCACGGTGTCATATCTCCATGGCGAAGGCGCGAGCGATAAATCGGGGACAACCCCGTCGTAACCAAGCACATCCTCCACGCCAAGCAAGGGTCGTATAACAAGCGGACTGCCTAAACTTTTATGGAAATCATTGGCAAAAAACGATACCACCGAGGCACCCACGTCTATGCCGGCACTGCCCTGCGGCATATTGTCGGCAAAGAAAACCACATTGTCACTGCACGGCAACTGATAGCAGACAAAGGGTATGCGCCGCGCCACGCACATATCAACAGCCGATGCAATCCTTGCGTCAAGCATAGTTCATTCTGCAATCTCCCCTATAAGCTCAAACGGCAACGCGTCCACAATCCTGACATTGTAGAACTCTCCGCGCTGCAACCTGACATCTTTCCTTATCAGCACCTCTGGATCGACTTCAGGGGAATCCCACTCGGTGCGTCCGACATAATAGTCGGCATCCTCACGGTCGACAATCACGCGCAACACGCGCCCGACTTTCTCGCTATTACGTTCAAAGGCTATCTGCTCCTGCAGTGCCATAAGCCGCGACAAGCGCTCCTCCTTCACCTCCTGGGGCACACTGTCCTCCAGATGCTTGGCCGCATAGGTATCATCCTCCTCGCAATAGGCAAACGCGCCCATACGTTCAAAACGCTGCTCGCGCACAAACTCCAACAGCTCCTCAAACTCCTCCTCACCCTCGCCGGGAAATCCGACCATCAGTGTCGTGCGAATATGTATGCCCGGTACACGGCGACGTATCTCGGCAAGCAGCTCGCGGGTCTCCCGACCCGTGATGTGACGGCGCATATTTGCCAATACCTTGTCACTGACATGCTGCAACGCGATGTCGAGATAGGAGCACACGTTGTCGCGCCGCGCCATGACATCGAGTATGCCGTAGGGAAATTGGGCAGGATAGGCATAGTGGAGCCTTATCCATTCCACCCCCGGGATATCGGCTATGGCATCTATCAGCCCGGGCAGCTGAAGCGTGCCGTCGATATCCATGCCATAGCTCGACAGGTCCTGGGCTATGACATTAAACTCCTTGACTCCCCGCCCGACGAGCGTGCGCACCTCGTAGAGTATCTCACCGGCGGGACGCGACGCGTATCGCCCAGTGATGAGCGGTATGGCACAAAATGCGCAAAACCGGTTACACCCCTCGGCTATCTTCAGGTAGGCATGATGCGATGGGGTCGTTATCACCCGGTCATATGACACTGTGGCGGCATGACGCTTTGACAATTCGGCCACGAGAGCCGTCCAGTCAAACTTGCCATACCACCCGTCGACCTCGGGAATTTCCTTGATGAGGTCATCGCGGTAGCGTTGCGACAGGCAGCCCATGACGTAGAGCGACTTCACCCGCCCCTCGGTCTTGGCACTTGCATAGCGGAGTATCATCTCTATTGACTCCTCCTTGGCATCGCCTATGAAACCGCATGTATTGATTACGACAATCTCTCCCGGCTCGCCCTCCGGCTCGTGACGGGCATCAAAACCCGCCTCGGTGAACATCCGCAAGATGCGCTCCGAGTCTACAAGATTTTTGGAGCATCCCAAGGTGATGACATCAAGACGCCTGCGCATACCGATTCTATTACTCCTCGCCGAAAAGCGATTTTACAAACTCGTTTTTGTGGAACACCTGCAGGTCCTCGATGCCCTCACCGAGACCGATGTACTTCACGGGTATCTTGAACTGGTCACTGATACCTATCACCACGCCACCCTTGGCAGTGCCGTCGAGCTTGGTGATGGCAAGCTCGTTGACCTTGGTGGCGGCGACAAACTGGCGTGCCTGCTCAAAGGCATTCTGCCCTGTCGAGCCGTCGAGCACGAGCAGCACCTCGTGGGGCGCGTCGGGCACAACCTTCTGCATCACGTTGCGTATCTTTGTCAGCTCGTCCATAAGCCCCTTCTTGTTGTGGAGGCGACCGGCGGTGTCTATGATCACCACATCCACGTCATTGGCTACCGCCGACGACAGGGTGTCATAGGCCACCGACGCAGGGTCAGAGCCAAGTTTCTGCTTGATGACAGGCACCCCGGCACGCTCGCCCCATATGTCGAGCTGCTCCACGGCAGCGGCACGGAACGTGTCGGCAGCCCCGAGCATCACCTTGTTGCCCGCTTTCTTAAACAGGTAGGCCATCTTTCCGATGGTGGTTGTCTTGCCGACGCCATTGACCCCGACCACCATTATAACATGGGGCTTATGCCCCTTTGGGACAGTAAAGTCATCAAGCGACGACTCATTGTTGTTTTCGGCAAGCAGTCCCGATATCTCCTCACACAGCAGACGGTTAAGCTCCGAGGCATTGACATACTTGTCACGCGCCACGCGCTTTTCAAGGCGGTCTATGATGCGGAGGGTTGTCTCCACCCCTACATCCGAGGTGATAAACACCTCCTCAAGATTGTCGAGTATCTCGTCGTCAACCTTTGACTTGCCCGCCACGGCACGTGCAATCTTGGAAAACACCCCCTGCTTGGTCTTTTCAAGGCCCTTGTCGAGTGTCTCCTTTTTCCCTTTGGAGAAGAAATTAAAAATTCCCATTCTGTCTAAGTATGTAAGGATGATTTATTATGCAAAGTTAGCGAATTGCCGCCTCCTGTGCAACTTATGCTATAAAAAAGAGATTGGCACGTGGTGTGGTCCCCACATGCCAATCAACAATCGGCTATTGACCGTTTAATTTCAGTCGACTTGGATCACGAGATAGTTGGTCAGGCTCCAGAACTTCTCGGGATTGGTAATCTTGAGCACCTTCATGCCGTCCACATCCTCCATGACATAGCTGTCGGCAGGCTGGTTGGTGAGTATCTGTGCCTTCTTGGAGTGCAGAGGGATTGTCGAGAGGACACGCTTGTCACCCTTTGTAAAGTAGTTCTGCTGGTAGTCGCCGCGCATAATCTTGGTCTTGCGCAGGAAACCGGTCTCGATAATCTTATTCTTCTTCAGCTCACCCTTTGTGCCTATTGCATAGTAGCAGGTGTTAAGCTCGTTTGCAAGCTCGACGGATTCCTGCTCGGCGGCATCCTTGGCCTGTGTAACCGTAGTGACGGTGTTGTTGAGCGAGTCAACACGTGTACCAAGCTCGGCAATCTGGATATTGGCCGAAGCAAGCTCGTTGCGCAGTGATGCGATAGTCGTCTCCTGAGTTGCGATTTCAGCCTTGAGATTGTCCACAGTGCGTTTCAGCGTGGCGTTATATCCCTCGCTCTTGGCCAGTTTTGCCTCAAGCTGCGCAAGACGCTCACGACGATCCTGCAACGCCTGTTGGATAGCCATCATGTCATTGCGTATCTGCTCTTTCCGTGAACTCGACTCCGCACTGATATCAGGCGTGGAGGACATGATCTTCTCCAAATCACGTATCTGGTTCATTCCCTCGGTAATGTCATTCAACAGGCTGAACAGGCTGTCCTGATTGGCCAACGCCACATGCAATGAATCGTCAAGGGCGATATTCTCCGCCTCTGCTTGTTTTAGTTTACCGGAATTACATGCCGTCAACAACGACATTCCGATTACAGCAATTGAAACTAACTTTTTCATAAATAAAACGGTTAAAATATTATTCGTTATCTTCTTCATCCTGCAGCCCGATATGCCTCTTGTACTTGTTGACATGCGGGCCTTTGCCGGATGTATCTTTCATTCCGCTTACGACTATAACAATCTCTCCTTTGGGATTGTTTTCCGTGAAATATTCAGCCAACTCATCCAATGTGCCGCGACGCGTCGTGTCATGCAGCTTGGAAATCTCCCTCGACACGGAGGCCTCCCTGTCGCCGCCACATGCCTCGGCAAGCTGACGCAGGGTCTTGACAAGGCGCAAAGGCGACTCATATATAATAAATGTACGGGTATCGGCGGCGAGTTCCTTGAGGCGGGTCGCACGCCCTTTTTTCTGGGGCAGAAACCCCTCGAAGACAAAGCGGTCACACGGCAGTCCGGAGTTGACAAGCGCGGGGACAAACGCAGTAGGGCCGGGCAATGTCTCAACCTCTATACCATGGCGTCGGCACTCGCGCGACAGCATGAATCCCGGGTCGGATATCCCCGGAGTACCCGCATCGCTCACCAACGATATAGTCTCTCCCGCCTTCAGTCGCGCAATGACAGGCTCGACGGTCGAGTGCTCGTTAAACTTATGGTGGCTGAGGGTCGGGGTCTCTATGCCGAAATGCTTCAGCAGCACCCCGCTTGTGCGAGTGTCCTCGGCAAGGATAAGATCGCTCTCCCGCAGCGTCTCTATGGCGCGAGGTGACATGTCGCCGAGATTGCCGACCGGTGTCGGCACTATGTACAATTTTCCGCTCATGATCTGCTCTGATGGCTTCTCGACTCAAAGTAACGGGTGATTATCCCCATGAAGGCCTCCACCTCCTCGCTGTCGGCATCCCATTCAAGGTCGCCATAGAAGTAGTCTTCCGCCTCGGCAAGGCTGCCCATCGCCGACACGAGATTGAGCGTGTCGGCAAACTCTGTCTCGCTGTTGCCGAACAGCTCGCGGCGAAAACGGAATTTGTCGTTTATCGTGAACATCTGACGCAGGCTGCGGGCATCGTCCCGTGACGAGACTTCCACCGCAATCTCCCCTACGGCAGGCATCTCCTCATCATGCTCTCCACATTCCGCGTCAGGCTCCTCCGCATCAAGGGATTCCTCCATCCCATCCTCAATGTCCTCCACTTCAACGGCACCGCCAATCTCACCAACGGCAACAGACCCGGCAATCGGCGTATCGTCAATCTCAGCCACAGCGACCGGCTCTATATCCTCCTCATCCGGTTCCGGAAGCGTCACCACAGCAGATTCCAGGCCATCATCAACTACCGGAATTGTCTCCTCGACAATAGGCCCATCACTATCAGAGGCAGTGATAGCGGAAAGATACGATTTAATGGCATCTATCTTATCCTCCATAATGGAGTGCAGCGCGGCGGGAGCATCCTCGCCCCTCTGCTCCGACAGGAGAAGCAGTCCTTCAAGTTCGTAGCACGCTTCCAATGCCTTGCTTATTTCGGTACTCATGAGTTTTCTCTTATATTTCGGTTACAAAGCTATTAAAAAATTTTTAATAAATAATGTTCGACCGCTTTTCTAATTTCTGACGGTTTGCACAAAAAATTATTCACCATAATCACCACTACATGTGTCGGCCGGCCGTCTCCACCCAATTTGTAGCCAGCATAGCACAATACGCCGCCCATGCTGCCGCTTTTCAAGGCCAGCCGCCCTTCAAGGCGCGTTCCCTTGAGAAGCCGCTTTACCGTCCCCTCTCGTCCTGCCGTGGGGAACAAGGCGGGATATGCATCATATCGCGACATGACGTCAAGCATCCGACCCATGAATTCAGGCGTCACCAGCGCGTTACGGGACAGCCCGCTACCATCGAGAATCTTCTGTCCCGACGCGTCAATGCCGGCCGACGCAAGCAGACGCCGCTCAACCGCAACCGCCCGTGATGCCGTGCGCATGGAGCAGCTGTCGGGCAACAATGCCCGCAACATCCCCTCGGCATACAGATTGTCACTGCGCCTCATAAGGCTGCGCAATATCTCGTCACGGCGCGGCGAGTGATGGGCCATAAGCAGCTCCATCTCACGTGTGTCCCCGTCTGCCGGCTCATTGTCAAACCTGCATACGGTCTCAATCTCTGCAGCCAACGTCTGCCATGGCGCGGGATTGGACACCACCGCCGACACAGACACGCCCGATGCGGGACGGCTGCCATACAGCATCAAGGCCCCTATCTCAGGCATGGGATAAGAACTGACATCACGCTTGCCGACGCCAAGCATATCAATCACCTCCACCGGCGCGGACGGGCGCGCGGAGCCTGTGGCATCCACAACGACCGACATCTTGTTGTCGCGATAGTTGATGGCATAAAGTCCCGCGCCATAGTCGCACCCTATATCCTCCACCATCCATCCCGCGCCGTAGCCCATGGCCGGGAAGCCGCTGCTGTCAAGCACAAGCGAGCCTGTGACCCCGGAGGCACCGTGTCTCTGCAACGCGGCGTAAAAATCGCTGACAAAGCCGCAGTTGTCGGGAAAATGCCCCGACTCCAACGTCGGGTCTCCCGCCCCGACTATCACAATGTCACCCTCCACCTTGCCTGCATGTATGCGCCCGGTGGCATAGACCCGCGTCTCAAAGCGAAAATCCTCGGGCAGCCCGAGCACACATGCCGCAGCCGTGATGCATTTGGTTGTCGACGCCGGGACAAGCAACCGCGACGCCCCCGATGCCACGACGGGTTTACCCCCTATCGGCGCGACATACACACCAACGACAGCCTGCTCTCGCCCCTCAAACGACAATGGCGCCATTTGGGCAGACAGCCATAGCGGCAAAACCGCCAATACGATAAATATATACCTTGACATATCCGAGTCATTTCAAATTTCGGCGAAAATACGCAAAAAATTTACCATACACGTCCACCGGAACATCAAATAATTACATTTCGCCCATCACATTCCCAACATTTTGTGTAAATTTGCACACTCAACAATCATATGTGCATAAATCATGGTACTCAAAACTCGCGAAAAGCTCATAGACGTCGCACGCCAGCTCTTTACCAACAAGGGTATAGAGAACACCACCATGAACGACATAGCCGCCGCCTCGGAGAAAGGTCGGCGCACCATATACACATATTTCAAGAACAAGCGTGAGATCTACAACGCCGTCATCGAGCGCGAAAGCGAGCAGCTCGTCGTCAACCTGCGCCGCGTGATGGATATGCCCCTCACCCCTGTCGAAAGACTTGAGCGGTTCATCAACGTGCGCTTCGACATCATCGAGTCATCGACCTACCGCCACAACCCGTTCCGCTCATTTTTCATGCGCGACATGCGGAGGCTTGAGCATGTGCGGCGTCTCGCCGTAGCCAAGGAGATAGAGATGCTCGACCGTCTCATCAGCGAAGGCATATCCTCGGGCGACTTTGACCCCGATGCGGCATCGCGCCTTAAGCCAATGCTGCTAATGATATTCCAGGGTGTAGACTTCTCATTTCTACGCAACAATTTCGATGACCTGCTCATCGACCGGACAACCTTGCGTCAACAGATAATCAAATTTGTATTACACGGTATAAAACCATAAAGACATGTACATCAACTCAACAGGATTTTATATCCCCGAAGGACGGGTCGACAACGACTATTTCCTAAATGTAAACGGCCTGACCGACGAATGGATCACCAAGCGCACAGGCATCAAGACCCGCTCCAAGGCCGGGGAAAACGACAACCACAACTCGATGGGTCTCGCCGCCATCGAGGATGCCCTGAAAACCCTACCCTACGACATCCACGACATCGACCTCATCGTGTCGGCCTCATACTCCCCCTATGACACCGTCGCAACGCTGGCACACATTGCCCAGCAGAAATATGACATCAACGACATCAAGGCCGTGTATGCCTCGTCGGCATGCTCGTCATTTGTCAACGGCCTGGAGATTGTCGAGGGGTATTTTGCATCGGGCAAGGCCAAGAAAGCCCTGCTTGTATGCTCGGAGCACAATACCTACTACAGCAACGAGAGCGATCCCAAGTGCGGCCACTTGTGGGGCGACGGAGCTGTGGCATTTTTCCTCTCGGCAGAACGGCAGAGCGACAACGACGCCGAAATCAAAGAGATATACACCCGTGGCCTCGGCAACGTCAGCAAGGGTCCCGAAGGGGTAAGACTGCGTCCGAAAGAGGGAGGCATAGACATGCCTTTCGGCAAGGACGTGTTCATCCACGCCTGCAAGTACATGATACAGGCCCTCGATGGCGTGACCGCCCCTCACGGACTGAAGATACAGGATCTCGACTATATCATCTGCCATCAGGCCAACAAACGCATCGTGGCCAATGTCGCAGGACAGCTTGAGATGCCCGACGAGCGTTTTCTCAACAACATCGAGGAGCTTGGCAACACCGGTTCGGCAAGCGCAGCCATCGTCTTCGCCCAAAACCGCGACAAGTTCCATAAAGGCCAGCACGTAGGGCTGACGGTCTTTGGCGGCGGCTATTCTTGTGGGGCGTTTATGGTGGAGATTTGACATTTTTTCGCTAATTTTGCGCCGTCACAGCTTTTGCATGGCAACAATAGGTGACAATATAGAAGTACAACATAACCGTATACTGTAATGAAATTACTTGAAGGAAAGACAGCCCTTATCACAGGTGCTGCACGAGGCATAGGCAAGGCTCTTGCCTTGAAGTTCGCCCAAGAGGGCGCCAACATCGCATTCACCGACCTCGTAATCGACGAGAACGGCAAGGCAACCGAGGAGGAGATTGCAGCCCTCGGGGTCAAGGCCAAGGGATATGCCTCCAACGCCGCCGACTTCGCACAGACCAAGGAAGTGGTTGAGCAGGTACACAAGGACTTCGGCTCTATCGACATCCTCGTCAACAACGCCGGTATCACCAAGGACGGCCTCATGATGCGCATGACCGAGCAGCAGTGGGATGCCGTTATCGCCGTCAACCTCAAGAGCGCGTTCAACTTCATCAACGCCGTGCTCCCCATCATGCTCCGCCAGCGTCACGGCAGCATCATCAACATGGCGTCGGTAGTAGGCGTACACGGCAATGCCGGACAATCCAACTATGCAGCCTCCAAGGCCGGCCTTATCGCACTCGCCAAGAGCATCGCACAGGAGGTAGGCTCGCGTGGCATCCGCGCCAACGCCATTGCCCCCGGCTTCATCGAGACAGCGATGACAGCAGCACTCCCTGATGACATCCGCAAGGAGTGGGAGAAGAAAATCCCCCTGCGCCGTGCCGGCAAGGTCGAGGATATCGCCGACGTGGCAACATTCCTCGCATCCGACATGTCCTCCTACGTCACCGGCCAGGTTATCCAGGTCGACGGCGGCATGAACATGTAATTCAATATACGACCAACAAAAGGGCGGCATCCCCGACGGAGGCCGCCCTTGTCATTTTTCTATCCCGATGGACATACTGCGTAAGGAACTTGAGGCCATATATGCCTCACAACAGCTCGGAAAAGAGGCTCTCGACCATGCCGTCGTCGCAAAGGCCATTGCCGACATAACGACATATACCGCCGTCAGCAATTGCTGCTGCGTCATCACCGATGCCGCAGCCGACCGATGCTATATCATCGGCGGGAGCTTCCCCGCTCTTTTCGGTCTCACCGACTCGCCAAGCATGTATGAGGAGGTCGCCTCAAGCGACGAGGACGCCATCTATGCCCGGCTTCACCCCGAAGACCTTGTGGAAAAGAGAATGCTTGAATATGAATTTTTCAAACATGTCAATCCACTTGACAGCGAGGCAAAACGGCAACTCAAGGCCACATGCACCATCCGCGTCAAAAACCGTGCGGGCAACTATATGCAGGTAGCCAACTCCACGCAGGTGCTGCACACTTCGCCACAGGGCAAAATATGGCTCATCCTCTGCTGCTATGACCTCTCGCCTACCCCACATGACACTATGGGCATAAAGCCGTACATCATAAACAATTCTACCGGCGAAATCCTGTATGTCAATGCCCGTGAACGGAGGTCGCTCATCCTGTCCGGACGCGAGAAGGAAGTCCTGCAGTTGATAAGGACAGGCAAACTGAGCAAAGAGATAGCCGAGTTGCTGCACATAAGCGTGCATACAGTCAGCCGCCACCGCCAAAACATACTTGAAAAACTCAGCGTCAGCAACTCCATGGAGGCTGTCAGGGCGGCAACCCTCATGAAACTCCTCCAATAACCCGAAGTTGGTTATAAATCACCATTGCACTCCACCATTAGTCCCGCTAACTTTGTGCCAAAATCATCACACAATGAAAAATCTTATTCTATCGGGGCTGCTCATGCTTGGATGCATACTGCCCCAAAACGCCGGCGCGGCCGATTTTGAGTGGGGCAATGCCACCGTATACTTTGTCATCACCGACCGTTTTGCCAACGGCGACACCACCAACGACGTGAACTACGGGCGCATCACCGACTACGGCTCTGAACGCATGAATGCCGCCACATTCCACGGCGGCGATTTCAAAGGGATGCTCGACAAGACCCGCGAAGGCTATTTTGACAGCCTCGGGGTGGATGTCGTGTGGATGACCGACATTTACGAGCAGATACATGGCTGGATGTCGGGAAGCGGGTCGGTCAATGACTTTCCCCATTACGGCTACCATGGATATTACCCGCTCGATTACACGCAGACTGACAAAAATTATGGGACTGTAGATGAGTTCAGGGCACTTGTCGACGAGTTGCACCGTCGAGGCATCAGGGTGATGCTTGGAGCCAACATCAACGACCCCGGCTATCCGACGCTGCTTGATGCCGTGCAATATGGATTTGCCGATACGGGATTGACGGAGACCGAGGCCGCCTCGCATATACGCGAATGGAGCTTTGACAAATTCTTTGAGGGCCGAGCAGATTGGGACGGATGGTACGGACGCGGATGGGTGCGTATGCCCGACGAGGGGTGGGATGAATCCGACCCTTTGCAGGCCACGGTATTCGGTATGCCCGATTTCAAGGATGAGAGCGAGCAGGCCGTGAGGATTCCCGATTTTCTCAAACGCAAATGGAAGATGGAGGGTCACGACAATGACCCGTGGGCAAATCCGTCTGCAAGAAGCCTGCGCGAGGACCGCGAATGGTCGCCCATGCAATATATCATCGCATGGATAGCATCGTGGGTGGAGGAATTTGGCATCGACGGTATGCGCTGCGACATTGTCGAGAATGTCCACACCTATCGCTGGCGAGAGCTTGCCGAAGCATGTAATGACGCTCTGGCAAAGTGGAGGCGTAACCACCCCGATGACCCGGCCGCAAAATGGGATGAACCGTTCTATATGACAGGAGATTTTGACATGGCGGGGATTGACTACAAGCCCGACTATGCCGCAGCCGGTTTCTCAAGCATGGTCAACTGCCACTTCCCTAAACATGGCGACATTGACGGCATAGTCTATACATGGCAGGCATATGCCGACAGCATACAGGCCCATCCGGGCTGGCATCCGTTCAACTACCTCAACAACTCATACCACCGCGATGCCGACATGGACAACATGATTGACTGTGCCACCACACTGATGCTATCTCCCGGCGTGGCCCAGATATTCTACGGCGACGAGACCCGACGACCGCTTAGCGACGCGCGGCTCAATGTAGACTCGGCGCAGGCATTCCGCTCCGATATGAACTGGGACAGCACCGACTCCATGCCGCTCAAACATTTCCGGCGTCTCGGCAATATACGCAAGTCACATCCGTCCATAGGCATGGGACGTCAGGCAACCATAGACACCCACACCTGTGTCCGCACACTACCCGTTGACACTGTTGTCATCCGTGTAAAGCCCATTGACGGGAAACCGATTTTACTCGGGGACGCATTTCCCGACGGCACGGAGGTCACGGAGCTGTACACCGGCTCCCGCGCTATAGTCCATCGGGGGCGTGTCTCCTTTCCCCGCTATGACAACCGCATCGCGATTGTGGCAAAACGGAGCGGCATGGATTTTGTCAATTGATTTTTTAATACTACCTTTGTTTGCGGAGAGACTGTATCACCAAGATATGGCGCAGTGTCTCCGCAAACATACTTTTGACAGATATGCTCACATACAACACCCAACTGAAGAAACTTGTCCTTCCCGAATATGGGCGAAACATACAGCAGATGGTCGACTACTGCGTGACCATCCCCGACCGCGAGGAGCGCACACGCTGCGCCTACTCCATCATCGCCACTATGGGCAACCTCTTCCCCCAGCTGCGCGATGTCGAGGACTTCAAGCACAAGCTGTGGGACCATCTCGCCATAATGTCAGACTTCAAGCTCGATATCGACTATCCATGCGAGATTATACGCAAAGAAAATCTCGATACCATCCCAGAGCGCGTCGACTACCGGCTCTCCCCTATCCGCTACCGCCACTACGGCAAGGGAGTGGAACTTATGATAGCCAAGGCGTCGGTGATGGAGGAGGGAGAGGAGCGCGACCAGCTCATCGCCCTTATAGCCAACCACATGAAAAAGCTGATGCTCGCAGTCAACAAGGACGGCGTGGATGACGCAAAGATATTCAAGGATCTTGCCGAGTACTCCCACGGCGCGATACGTCTCTCCCCCGAAACCCACCGCCTGCACGAGTTCAAGGAAGCTCCGCAGCCGCAGCCTACCGGCAAGCGCAAAAAAAAGAAATAAGACCCACCATTACCTCATAACCACGTATCATGAGCACATTTATAGTCGAGGGCGGCAACCGCCTTCACGGGGAGATACAGCCCCAGGGAGCAAAGAACGAAGCACTCCAAATCATATGCGCCACATTGCTCACCGACCAGAAAGTAGTGGTCGAGAACGTACCCGACATTCTCGACATCAACAACCTCATCTCCCTGCTTTGCGATATGGGGGTAAAGGTAGAGAAACTATCCCCCTCCTCCTACTCGTTCTGCGCAAAGGAGCTTAACCTCGGCTATATGGACACACCCGAATTTGCCTCAAAAGCTGCCTCCTTGCGTGGCTCGGTGATGATAGTCGGGCCACTGATAGCCCGCATGGGATATGCGGTGCTCCCCAAGCCGGGAGGCGACAAAATCGGACGCCGACGCCTCGACACCCACTTCATAGGCATACAGAAGCTCGGGGCCGACTTCGAGTACGTGGCCGACAGGCGTGTCTACGAGATAAAGGCCGACCGTCTCACGGGCACCTATATGCTCCTTGACGAGGCATCGGTCACGGGTACGGCCAACATCATCATGGCTGCCGTGCTTGCCCACGGGACAACGACCATCTATAATGCCGCCTGCGAGCCATATATCCAGCAGCTGTGCCGTATGCTCAACTCGATGGGCGCACGCATCAGCGGTGTAGGCTCCAACCTGCTTACCATCGAGGGGGTCGAGAGCCTCCACGGGACAACCCACAGCATCCTCCCCGACATGATTGAGATAGGCAGCTTCATCGGCATGGCGGCAATGACCGGCTCAGAGCTGACCATCAAGAATGTCTCTTACGACAATCTCGGCATAATGCCCGAGATATTCCGACGTCTCGGCATCTCGCTCCAATGTGACGGCGACGACATCATCATACCCGCCCACGACGGCTATGAGATAGAGACCTTCATCGACGGCTCGATAATGACAATAGCCGATGCCCCGTGGCCCGGACTGTCGCCCGACCTGCTGAGCATAATGCTTGTCGTCGCCACGCAGGCACAGGGCAGCGTGCTGATTCACCAGAAGATGTTTGAGAGCCGCCTGTTCTTTGTCGACAAGCTCATCGACATGGGCGCGCGCATCATCCTTTGCGACCCCCACCGTGCCGCAGTCATCGGCTCGGGGCGTCTCAACTCGCTCAAGGCCACCAACATGGTCTCGCCCGATATCCGCGCCGGCATAGCCATGCTCATTGCCGCCATGGGGGCCAAGGGCACGAGCTTTATCCACAACATCGACCAGATAGACCGTGGCTACCAGGACATAGACAAGCGTCTCAATGCCATCGGAGCCAACATAATGCGTGTGTCCCAATAGCAAGAAGAGAGAAATGATAAAGTCAGAACAGCTCGTCGAGATTGGAAAATTCAACAAACCCCACGGCATAAACGGCGAGATATCCCTCACCCTCTTTGACAACACCGATCCCGACAGGCTTGAATGTGTGGTGGTCGACATCGACGGCATAAATGTGCCGTTCTTCATCGAGTCTTTGCGCCCGAAAACGGCCGAGACCGTGCTTGTGAAGATTGACGGCATCGACAATGAGGACGCCACACGACAACTTGTCAACAAAACGGCATATATCCTTGATACAGACGATGCGCTGATCAACGATGAGCCTGACGGGGACGGATTGTACGCCTCCTCGCTCATTGGATACAAGGTCATCGATGCCGACGACGGCTCCATGCTCGGGATGATAACCGACATAGAGGACAGCACCGCCAACGCGCTGTTTATCGTGAGGCGTGAGGATGACTCCACATTGTATATCCCCATAGCTGATGAACTTATACAGCACATTGATACCGAGCGTCATACAGTGACAGTAAGTCTACCTGAAGGCCTGCTGTCACTGTGACAGGACAAAAATTTTGGCATCATCCGACAACGCAACGCTGCGACCGTTTCAAAATATTAATAATACCAAATTTATGTGGTTTTCGAGCAGACATAGCCATATATTGGTTATATTAGCATAGTAATTCTTGAAATCATGAGCAACAACACCGATATGGAATATGACGAAGACCGCGCTATAAGCCACATCCGGGCTTATCTTCCCGCAGGCCTGAAAGAGAAATACACCGATGATGAAATCCTCAATGTCATCGACATGATATGGGACTTCTACGACGACAACGGGCTTCTCGACCTCGATGATGACGACGATACGGAGCCTGACACCGAAGCCCTTGCGGCATATGTGGCCAAGATGCTGAAAAAGGATAAGGATTCCTCTGTCGCCATAGAGGATATCAACCCCATCATAATGGGCGAACTGGATTATGAACGCTCCATAGGGCTGGAGTAATAACCAGATAAAGGAAATGACTCTACGTAAAGTCATATTATCGATTTCCGCCGCTATAATGCTTGCCGCGCCCGCTGCCCGCTCCCAGAACATCTTCAGCGAAATACGGGACATCTTCACCGGCGACAAGGAGGCTACAGCGCCCCGTGATGATGCGCGACTCGGCAAGACAGCCGGAAAAGCCAGGCCCGATAGCGACAATGACGACATCTACGAGCTTGACCTCGACCAAAACATCCATACGCCGCGTGTCGGCAACAAGCAGAAGGAGGCCATACGACAATATCAATATAACGTCGCCAAACAGCTTGCCAACCGCAAGGGGCACGTCGAGCTGATGCGCGACAACGAGGTCGTGGTTATCACCATACCATCCGACCAGCTGTTCGCGCCAAACGACACAGTGCTCTCCCCGACCGCTCCGAGCTTTCTGCGCCCTCTCACCGCCTATCTGCGCACTCCCGACTTCTACAAGATGATACTGGTGATGCACAGCGATGATACAGGCTCGGAGGAATATACCGACCACCTGACCGAAAGCCGTGTCAGCGCGGTATTTGACTGGCTGGAGGACAACGGGGCCGATGTGTCGATGACCGTGCCTTACGGACAAGGCGCGTCAGAGCCTCTATATCCGAACAATTCCCGTGCAAACCGTCAGAAGAACCGCCGTCTTGAGGTCTACCTCGTCCCCGGTTCCGAAATGATACGCCGTGCCAAGGACGGCACGCTGCTGCGACACCAATAATTGCGCACACACGATAGCTATATGCAAAATTATCACTATTTTTGCACCAGGCAACCGTCCATGCCGCGGCATGGACGGCCGCTTGACAATAAACATGCATCATTACATTAGATTCATACAATAGATTCTTACAATGGCAAAGGAACTCAAAGACCTGACCAAGCGTCAGGACAACTACTCTCAATGGTATAACGATTTGGTGGTTAAAGCCGACCTCGCCGAGCAGTCGGCCGTACGCGGATGTATGGTCATCAAGCCATACGGATATGCGATATGGGAGAAAATACAGCAACAGCTCGACAAGATGTTCAAGGAGACAGGCCATGTCAACGCCTATTTCCCGCTGCTGATACCCAAGTCGTTCCTCAGCCGCGAGGCCGACCATGTCGAGGGATTTGCCAAGGAGTGTGCCGTGGTGACCCACTACCGTCTCAAGAACGACCCCAACGGTCAGGGCGTCGTCGTAGACCCTGCCGCCAAACTTGAGGAGGAGCTTATCATACGCCCCACTTCCGAGACTATAATATGGAACACCTACAAGAACTGGATACACAGCTACCGTGACCTGCCCATATTGTGCAACCAGTGGGCCAACGTGCTCCGCTGGGAGATGCGCACCCGCATGTTCCTGCGTACGGCCGAGTTCCTGTGGCAGGAAGGGCACACCGCCCATGCCACAAAGGAGGAAGCACAGGAGGAAGCCACCAAGATGCTCAACGTCTATGCCGACTTTGCAGAGAAATATATGGCCGTCCCCGTCATCAAGGGCGTAAAGACCGCCAACGAGCGTTTTGCCGGCGCATTGGAGACCTATACCATCGAGGCAATGATGCAGGATGGCAAAGCCCTCCAGTCGGGAACATCTCACTTCCTCGGCCAGAACTTCGCAAAGGCATTTGACGTGAAGTTCGTCAACAAGCAGAATGAGCTTGAATACGTGTGGGCGACCTCATGGGGAGTGTCAACCCGTCTTATGGGTGCGCTCATCATGACCCACTCCGATGACAACGGCCTTGTATTGCCCCCCCATCTCGCACCTATACAGGTGGTCATCGTCCCCATCTACAAGAACGACGGGCAGCTTGCCGAAATAGACAAGGCTGTCGAGCCGATAGTCAACGAGCTGCGCTCGCTCGGCATCAGCGTGAAGTATGACAACGCCGACAACAAGCGCCCCGGATTCAAGTTTGCCGACTACGAGCTGAAAGGCGTCCCCGTGCGCCTCGCCCTCGGCGCACGCGACCTTGCCAACGGCACTGTCGAGGTGATGCGCCGCGACACCCTCGAAAAGCACGAAGCCCCTCTCGCCGGAATAGCCCAATATGTCAAGGACCTGCTTGAGGAGATACAGCAGAACATCTATCAGAAAGCCCTTGACAACCGCACTGCACGCACCATCACCGTCGACTCCTACGATGAGTTCAAGGAGAAGATCGAGGAGGGATATTTCATACTTGCCCACTGGGACGGCACAACCGAGACCGAGGAGCGCGTCAAGGAGGAGACCAAAGCCACAATACGATGCATACCCCTCGATGGCGACGACACCCCGGGCGTATGTATGGTGACAGGCAAGCCCTCGGCACGCCGTGTACTCTTTGCACGCAACTACTAACCAATGCCGACACAACCATGAGCCTACCTACGCTGGCCATCGTCATCCCCTGCTACAACGAGGAGGAGGCATTGCCGTTTACCACGGCCAAACTCATCGCCATACTCGACCGCATGTCATCCGAGGGGCTTGTAGCGACCGATAGTTTCATACTATGCTCCAATGACGGCAGCCGCGACAAGACATGGGAAGTCATCAATCGCCTCCATGCCGATGACAGCCGCATAAAGGGCATATCGCTGGCCCATAACCGTGGGCACCAATATGCACTCCTTGCCGGACTGATGACCGTCAAGGATATGTGCGACGCCGCCGTCTCCATCGACGCCGACCTACAGGACGACCCCGAAGCCATCGTCGAGATGGTAAGGCAGTACAATGCCGGCAAGGAGATAGTATACGGTGTGCGCTCCAGCCGCAAGACCGACACATGGTTCAAGCGCACGACCGCCCACGGATTTTACAAGTTTCAGGCGGCGATGGGGCTGAAGACTGTCTTTGACCATGCCGACTACCGCCTCATGAGCTCGCGTGCCCTCGACCTGCTGTCGGACTATCGGGAGAGCAACCTGTTCCTGCGTGGCATAGTGCCGCAGATAGGTCTCGACACCGCCATAGTCAAGTATGAGCGGCACGAGCGCGTCGCAGGCGAGTCAAAATATCCGCTCGGCAAGATGATAAGTTTCTCTATCGACGGTATCACCTCATTTTCCGCCAAGCCGATAAGGCTCATCTTCTTCGTAGGGCTGACATTCATGATACTCGACATCCTGGTGGCGCTCTATGTGCTTATCTCCTACTTCCGTCATGACACGATATGGGGATGGTCATCCATCATGTTGTCGGTATGGTTTCTCGGCAGCCTCATGCTCATGGGCATCGGCATTGTAGGGGAGTATATCGGTAAGATATTTGTCGAGGTCAAGCAACGTCCCCGCTACGCAATCCGTGAGAGCCTGTTATAACTGACAAAATTATTGCATCCTACATGCGGGAATGGGAATCTGTCATGATACACTCTCATTCCCGTTTCATATTAACATAATGGACAACAAGAATATTACAACCACACTCGCGCAAACACTCGGCCGGGACACCAGGGACATCAACGCCCTGCTTGAAGGCCTCGGTGCCATCATCAAGGAACGCTGCGGCAACATGGACGCGATAGCCGTGCCCGGATTTGGCACATTCGAGCCTGTAAAGGAGGAGGAATATGTCGCACCCGATCCCGAGACGGGACGTGCCACCCTGTATCCCCCGAAAATTTCCCTCTCTTTCAAGCCAAGCTCAATATTAAAGAAACGACTCACCGAGCAAAAATGAACACGACTATCCCATTATCACATATAGCCTCCGCGCTTGCCTCGATGACAGGCACCTCCGAGAGCATTGCCGACTCCTTCCTGCGCGAATTGTTTGCCGCCATCTCGGCACGCCTCGCCAGCGGGAATCCCGTCAAGGTAAAGCATATCGGCACATTCGCGCCCACACCCGACGGGCCGGTGACATTCACTCCTGACAAGGATATAGAATCGGCCCTCAACCGTCCGTTTGAATTTTTTGAACCGGTGCCGTTAGGCGATGACGTGACCGAAGATATGCTTGCTGTTCCAATCGGGCAGCCAGACGCGCCCCCTCATCCCGATGAAGAAAAAGAAAAAAAAGATGAGGAAAAGGCAGAAGAAAGGAAAGACAGCCAACCCCAAGGCGAGCCTATCCCCGATAGTGACCAAACCCCGGAGACCTCTCCCGCAGAAGATGCCAAAGTCGAAGAAGCCAAAGAGGAAGATACGGCTATACCGGCCATAGAGGCTATGAAGGCTACCCCGGCTATAAAAGCTATCGAAGCCGTAGAGCCTGTACCCACTCCTAATATCACCCCTACCGCGCCGCCTCCCGCCCGACATTCACGCCATGTACGCCGGCGTTTTATCTACGGCTTGCTCCTCGGCATACTCATCGGGGCAATCACAGGCACTGTAGCCACATGGCTGATACTAAACAATCGCCAGAAAACCACTGTTATAATAGAGCGTGTGAGGACAGCCGAAAACGTTGCTCCGACAGCCACTGACACCGCCAAGGCGGCAAGCTCCGCGCCAATGGAGACCGCAGTGCCGAAACCGGAGCCGACGGCAAACGCCACGACGCGTCAACAGCTCACCGACACGATACGCCATGACCGGTTTCTCACCTCCATGGCACGTAAATATTACGGCGAGATGATATTCTGGGTATACATCTACGAGGAAAACCGCGACCGCCTCTCCCACCCCGACCGCATAAATCCGGGAACGGTGGTAAAGATACCCGATGCATCCAAGTATGGCATCGACCGCAACGACCCCGAGTCAACTGCCCGGGCACGCGCCAAGGCCATTGAAATCTACAACCGCTTCAACTGAAAGCGGGGTTTTTAACATGGTAAACTTATAATAGATAAAATTAACACCTGCATTTCACAATTCAACTCCCCAAATTTATAATTTTGCAGTCAACGAAAATATTAACAAAACATATAATCTGACTTAATTATGAGCGATTCGGTAAACATCAGAGAGCTCAACGAGCTGGTAGCCGGAAAGAGCAACTTCGTAAGCCTTGTGACCCATGGCATGGACCAGACCATCGTAGGGCAGAAACACCTCGTCGACTCTCTGCTTATAGCGCTGCTCTCCAACGGCCACGTGCTGCTTGAGGGTGTCCCTGGTCTTGCCAAGACCTTGGCTATAAAGACCCTTGCACAGATAATCGATGCCAAATATAGCCGTATCCAGTTCACGCCCGACCTTCTCCCTGCCGACGTGCTCGGCACGATGGTCTACAGCGTGCAGAAGGAGCAGTTTCAGGTCAAGAAAGGCCCGATATTCGCCAACTTTGTCCTCGCCGACGAAATAAACCGTGCCCCGGCAAAAGTGCAGAGTGCACTGCTTGAGGCCATGCAGGAGCGTCAGGTCACCATCGGCGACCGCACATTCCCGCTTCAGGAGCCGTTCCTCGTGATGGCGACACAAAACCCCATCGAGCAAGAGGGCACCTATCCCCTGCCCGAGGCGCAGGTAGACCGTTTCCTGCTCAAGGTGGTCATCGGCTATCCCACCAAGGAGGAGGAGAAGCTCATCATACGCCAGAATATCGGCAACGAGAAAAAGGAGGTCAAGCCCCTGCTCAAACCCGAGGAGATACTGGAGGTGCAGAAGGTTGTGGAGCAAATATACCTCGACGAGAAAATCGAGCGTTACATCGTGGATATAGTGTTTGCCACCCGATTCCCGGCCGACTTCGGGCTTAACGACCTAACCGGTATCATCGCCTTCGGGGCATCGCCCCGCGCCTCCATCAGCCTCGCCCGCGCATCAAGGGCCTACGCTTTCCTGCGCGGTCGCGGATACGTGATACCCGAGGATGTCCGCGCCGTATGCCACGACGTGCTCCGTCACCGCATCGGCGTCACCTACGAGGCCGAGGCCAACAACATCACCCCCGACGAAATCATCTCCGATATACTCGACAAGGTTGAGGTGCCCTGATGACATGTCGCCCTTTAGTCCAACTGACACTGACTGATTATGGATGCTAATGAACTGCTGAAAAAGGTCCGCAAAATCGAGATAAAGACCCGTGGATTGTCCCAGAACATATTCGCGGGCGAATACCACTCGGCCTTCAAGGGGCGTGGCATGACATTCTCGGAGGTGCGCGAATATCAGTATGGCGACGACATCCGCGACATCGACTGGAACGTCACCGCACGCCACAACCATCCCTATGTGAAAGTCTACGAGGAGGAGCGTGAGCTGACCGTCATGCTGCTTATCGATGTATCGGGCAGCCGCAACTTCGGCGCAGTGGGCATAGACAAGCGCGAGATGATTGCCGAGATTGCCGCCACACTGGCATTTTCGGCAATTCAAAACAACGACAAGATTGGTGTGATATTCTTCTCCGACAAGATTGAGAAATTCATCCCGCCGAAGAAGGGTCGCCGCCACATCCTGTTCATCATCCGCGAGCTGCTCGATTTCACCCCCGAAAACCGTGGCACAGACATCGCCACAGTGTTGCGATACCTTACCGACGCGCTCAAGAAACGATGCACGACGTTTCTCATCTCCGACTACATCGACACCCACGACTACTACAAGGCTCTCTCCATAGCCAACAACAAGCATGATGTCACGGCCATACAGGTCTACGACAAACGCGACGCACAGCTGCCCGATGTGGGATTCATGCGGGTTACCGACCTTGAGACTGGAGCCGACCGCTGGGTCGACACCTCCTCGGCCAAGGTGCGCAAGACCTACAACAAGTGGTGGTATGAGCGGCAGCAGTACATGAGTGACACGATGCAGCGGTGTCATGTCGATGTAGCCTCCATCGCCACCGACGAGGATTTCGTGAAGTCGCTCATGGGGCTTTTCAAGAAACGTGGCGTGAGATAACAAGTCTTTCCGATATAGAGTTGTTCAATATATATGAGACATAGATTCCTTTACATATTACTGTCGGCCATCTGCCTGTCGGTATCCTTTGGCGCCACAGCCGCGCCCGTCACGGTCAAGGCGAGCCTCGACTCGGCCTATATCCTGATGGGAAAGCAGACCCTGCTCCATCTTGAGGTGGTGAAAGACGCCTCCACACCCGGCCAGATTGTCATGCCGCAAGGCGACACCCTCACCCGCGAGGTGGAGGTAATAGGCGTGCAGCGCAATGACACCGTCGACCTCGGCAACAACCGCGTGCAGATACTGCACGACATCATTATCCAGTCATTTGACTCCGGGCTGTACACATTGCCGCCGATGCTCTACGTCGCCGGCAACGACACGTTCCGCTCCAACGAACTGGCATTGAAAGTACTCCCTGTCACTGTCGACTCCCTGAAGACCGTCCACGACTATGCCGACGTGCAGGAGCCAGACACTCGCTTCTATGACTATCTGCCCGATTTCTTGACCGACTATTGGTGGATATTGCTCGTGCTCATCGTGATTGCCGCCGGCATATGGGCTTACTGGAAATACCTCCGCAAAGGTGAGATACCCCTCGTCCACAAGAAGAAGGAGACACCACCCTACGAGGTCGCAATACAGGAGCTCAACCGCCTCAAGGAGTCACATCTATGCGAGCGCGGACAGGAAAAGGAATACTATACCCGCCTCACCGACATCCTGCGCGTATATCTCGACAAGCGTTTCGGCATAAACGCCATGGAGATGACATCCTCGCAGATTGTCTCCACGCTATCGGCCAACAATGAGACCAACGGCCCCGACAAGTATATTAGGAGCATCCTTGAGATAGCCGACTTCGTGAAGTTTGCCAAGGTGCGTCCTCTCCCCGACGACAATGCCAACGTATTCTCGTGGGCGATGCAGTTTGTCGAGGACACAAAGCCAGCGCCTGAGTCTGTTGATAATGCCGATAACGCCGAGTCACCCGACACATCCGGGAAGCCCGACAAGGCCGATAAACCGAATATGGCTCAAATCCCGTCTGAAAACAAGAATCAAAATCCATAATTAAGATATTATACAATGGAATTGGCTCATCCTCAATATTTATGGCTGTTCCTGATATTCATCCCGCTTATCGCGTGGTATATCATCAAGCACCGCAATGCCCATCCGGCCCTTGAGGTGTCCACCACCCTGCCCTACGCGCGGCTGCCGAGGTCGTTCAAGGAATACCTGATGCACCTGCTGTTTCTACTGCGGCTTGCCGCCATCGGCTGTGTCATCATCGTGCTTGCCCGCCCCCAGACTCGCGACAGCTGGCGCACCTCCTCGACCGAGGGTACCGACATAATCCTCGCTCTCGACATATCCACGTCGATGCTCGCCCGCGACTTCAAGCCCGACCGCTTTGAGGCAGCAAAGGATGTCGCCACAAAGTTTGTCTCGGGACGCGAGAGCGACAATATCGGTGTCGTGATATTTGCCGGGGAGAGCTTCACGGCAGTCCCCATGACCACCGATCGTGCACTGCTCACCAACTACATCAACAGCATCAAGATGGGCATGATTGAGGACGGCACCGCCATCGGCGACGGCCTTGCGACAGCCATCAACCGCATCAAGGACGGCAAAGCGAAGTCAAAGAGCATCATCCTGCTCACCGACGGCTCCAACAACACCGGAGTCGTCGCCCCTGTCACCGCCGCTGAGATAGCGAAGAAATACGGCATAAAGGTCTACACCATCGGCGTAGGCCGCAACGGTACAGCACCGATGCCACAACAGAACTACTTCGGAGGCATCGACTACGTGAACATGCCGGTCGTCATAGACGAGGCGACCCTCAAAAACATCGCCTCAACTACCGGCGGAAAATATTTCCGCGCGACAGGCAATACGGTACTCAAGGAGATATTTTCTGAAATCGACCGTCTTGAAAAGACACAGATGGATGTCAAGCACTTTTCCCACACCGAGGATAATTACATGCTGTGGGCATGGCTCGCCATAGGGCTTTTTGTACTCGAACTTTTGCTGCGCCACACCGTGTTGCGCACGATACCCTAAAAAATTAAGCAGATATGTTCAGTTTTGCCAATCCGGTCCTATTATACCTGTTGCTGCTCATCCCGGCGATAGGACTCCTGTTTTATCTCGCTCAGAGGGCTCGTGTGAAAAAGCTCCGACGCTACGGCAAGCTCTCGACCCTCGCACCGCTGATGCCCGACGCCTCGCGCTACAAGCCGTGGGTCAAGATTACCCTTCAGCTCCTCGCCATCGCGGCTCTGGTGCTTGTGCTTGCGCGTCCACGTGCCGGAGCCAAGGAGGAGACAAGTACCGTACGCGGCATCGAGGTCATGATATGCGTCGATGTCTCCAACTCCATGCTCGCCTCATCGACCGACGATGTAGGGGGCGTGTCACGTCTCCAGCGTGCCAAGTTTATCCTCGAGAAGCTCATCGACAAGCTCGGCAACGACAAGGTGGGGCTTATAGTCTTTGCCGGGGATGCCTACACACAGCTTCCCATAACGAGCGACTTCGTGTCGGCAAAAATGTTTCTCAACAGCATCGACACCAACATGGTGCCGACACAGGGCACCGCGATAGGCGCGGCAATATCCATGGCCATGAACTCATTTACCCCCGATGAGGAGGCCGGCAAGGCCATTATAATACTCACCGACGGGGAAAACTTTGAGGACGACGCCCTCGGCATGGCAAAGGAGGCCCACAAGCGCGGCATACAGGTCGACGTCATCGGCCTCGGCTCCATCAAGGGCTCCCCTATCCCCATCGACGCCTCTCGCGGAATATTCCTCAAGGATGACTCCGGCAAGCCCGTCACCACCTATCTCAACGAGAAGATGGCCCAGGACATCGCTGCCGCAGGCGACGGCGTATATGTCGCCGGAGCCTCCCCCGGCGCATTGAGCGACATCGACAAGCAGTTGAAGACACTCGCAAGCACCGAGCTTGAGCGCGTGACCTACGCCCAGAGTGCCGAGCAGTTCCCGGTATTCGCATGGCTCGCCCTCGCGCTGCTTGTCGCCGACATATTCATTCTCGACCGCAAGATAGGCTGGTTGAAAAAAATCAACTTCTTCACAAAATGAGATTGACATGAAAAAGATAATCACCATAGTGCTCCTGATGCTTGCAGCCTCCCATATCGGGGCATCGGCAACCGACACCTCGACCAAGAGGGAGCGCAACTTAATACGCGAGGGCAACGGCTACTACAACGACAAGAATTTTTCCGATGCCGAGAAAGCCTACCGCAAGGCCCTTGAGGTCAACGAGGCGTCGGAACTCGCCGCCTACAACCTCGCCGTGTCGCTGATACGCCAGTCGGGCAACGCCGACCCCAATTCGGGCAACAATCCCATGCAGGAAGCGACCTCGATACTCAATGACCTCGCAAAAGGAGCCAACGATGCCCGGCTTGCCGAACTTGCGTTCTACAACCTCGGCAACGTGGCGTTCAACCAGGAGCAATACCAGCAGAGCATCGACATGTACAAGGGTGCCTTGCGCCGCAACCCCGACAACGACAAAGCGCGCCAAAACCTGCGCCTCGCCCAGCTGAAGCTGCAGCAACAGCAGCAGGACAAGGACAATCAAGATAAGAATAAGGACAACAAGGACCAAGACAAGGACAAGGATAAAAACAAGGACCAAAATAAGGATCAGAACAAAAATCAAGACCAGAATAAGAATCAGGACAAAGACCAAAACAAGGACAACAAGGATCAGGACAAACAAGACCAGCAGGACAAGCAGCAAAACAAGAATGACCGCCAGCAACAACAGCAACAGCAGCAAGGCGGCATAAGCGACGAGAACGCGGCAAAAATCCTCAAGACAATGGAGAATGAGGAAAATGCCACCCGCAAACGCGTCAACGAGCTTAAAAAGCAAGAGGAGAAAGCCTCCCGACGCCGCACCGGCAACCAATGGTAGTCCACCCCCGACTGAACGTAACGACTGAATATGAGACGAATTTTATTTATAATATCCCTGTTAATAATCACTGCGGCAACAGCCGTAGCACAGACATCTTTCACCGTCATTCCCCCGAGGCAGGTCATCGCGGGCAACAAATTCTCGGTGACATTCCGTGTGGCCAACGGCGACGGCAGTTCGCTCAAAGTGCCGCAGATTGACGGATGCACCCTCCTCTATGGCCCGTCGACCTCGACCATGCAGAGCTACCAGTTTGTCAACGGACAGCAGACCTCATCGCGCAGTACCGACTACTCCTATATCTACCGCGCCGACAAGGCCGGGACATTCACCATCGGCGAGGCATCGGTGGTTATCGACGGCAAGCGTTACACCACACGCCCCGTGTCGTTCAAGGTGCTCCCCGCCGACAAGGCGGCACAGGGTGCGGGCGCCAATCCTGGCGTGAGGGTCGATGATTACTCCACGCAGACCTCCGACCGTGCCGTCTCGGCCAATGACGTGTTTGTGCGCATAATCCTCAGTCGCTCCAAGGTCTACGAGCAGGAGGCGGTAGAGTGCACCATAAAGCTCTACACCAAGTATCAGATAAGTTCATTCATGGCGACCACACAGCCGAGCTTTGACGGATTCCTTATCCAGGAACTCAACCTGCAGCCGTCGCTCAATGAGATAGAGCACTACAACGGTCAAAACTACATGACCGCCATACTGAAGAAATGCATCATCTTCCCACAGAAGTCGGGCAAGCTCACCATAAATTCGGGCAAATATGACATCACGGTCGTGCAGCACGAGCGGATGGGAGGATTCTTTGGCGGCTCCCGCCCCGTGGAGCGTCAGCTCAAAGTAAGCTCCAACTCGGCATCGGTCACTGTAGACGCGCTCCCACAGCCGCAACCCGACGGGTTCTCGGGGGCTGTCGGCCAATTCTCCATCAGCAGCGAGCTGAAGGAAAGTTCGTTCCGCACCAACGAGGCGGCATCGCTCGTCTACACCATAAAGGGCACTGGCAACATCAAGTACCTGAAAGAGCCGGTAATCGACTTCCCCTCAGAGTTTGAGCAATACACTCCCAAGAGCGACATCCAGGCATCGGTCTCGGGCAACAATGTCACCGGCACGATGACGGTCGAATACACGTTCATTCCCCAGTCGGTCGGCGACTTCAGGATAGGCAGCGATAAGTTTATCTACTTCAATCCATCCACAAGGCAGTACGTCACCCTCACCACCCCATCCTACGACATCAAGGTGGCAAAGGGCGCGGGACACTCCAACGTGTCGACTGTCGACCAGCAGAATATCACGGCAAAGAACACCGACATACGCCACATAAAGACCGGCGACAAGCATCCGTCGAAGACCCATACGCTGGCTGTCAACACCTCGTGGTATTGGATTCTATACGGAGTCCTGCTGTTCGCGCTGATTCTGACAGTCTACCTCTACGGCAAGCAGGCACGCGCCAACGCCGACATCCGAGGCACAAGGCTGGCACGCGCCAACAAGGTCGCACGCCGCCGCCTCAAGGAGGCCAAGAAATTTATGGACTCCCGACAGAGCGATAAATTCTACGAGGAGCTGTTGCGTGCCACATGGGGCTATCTCAGCGACAAACTCGGCATACCCGCCTCTCAGCTCTCGCGCGACAACATCTCGGCCGAGCTGTCATCCTACGGCGCGCCCGAGGCTCTCGCCGACCGATTCATATCGGTGCTCGATGACTGCGAGATGTCGCGCTACACCCCGATGGGGAGCGACGAGAACATGGCCGACATCTACAACCGCGCATCCGAGGCCATGAACGAGATGGCGTCACTCAAACGTGTAAAACCCTCAACAATGAAGTCCATCATAACCCTGCTCATCATCGGGTCGGCAGTCGCCGCAAGCGCATCCCCGCTGACCGAGGAAGCTGACTCGGCCTATGTGCGCGACGACTTTGCACGCGCCGCCGAGCTTTATTCAACAGCCATTGCCACCGAGGGGACATCCTCGACACTGCTCTACAACCTCGGCAACGCGCAATACCGCCTCGGCCAGCTCGGCAATGCCATCGTGAGCTACGAGCAGGCCCTGCGTCTTGACCCCACCAATGAAGACGCACGTGTCAACCTGGAGTTTGTCAACTCCCGCATAGCCGACAAGCCTATCGACTCGGGGACATTCATTGACAATACCCTCAACAGCACACTTGACATGGCACATCCCGACACATGGGCATGGCTCGCATTCGCCTCCTTTGCCCTGCTGCTCGGATGCGCCGCGCTCTATATATTCTCCACCAACGTCGCGGCACGCAAGAGCGGCTTCTTCATCGGTCTTGTGCTCATTGCCGTCACGGTGGTGTTGGTGATATTTGCCTTCAAGTCGGCACGTCGTGCCACCGCCCATGACTCGGCGGTCGTCACAGTGCCCTCCACGATACTCAGCACCTCGCCGCGTGCTCCAAAAGACCGCACGGAGGAGGCCATACTGCTCCATGAGGGCACAAAGGTTGAGATTGTCGACTCCGTGACTACGCGCATCGACTCGACGGCGGTGAAATGGTATGAGGTGAAGCTGGACAACACCAACCGAGCATGGGTGAACTCATCGGCAGTCAAGAAGATATGACAGCACGAGGGTACACTACACACAGGCAAGGGGGCGGCTGCGGGCAAAAACATGTTTTATAACACACCGCGGAAATTTGTTTATGTCAAAGCTATTTTGTAAATTCACTCCATATTAATAATTCACTGAACTTCTAACATTAAAACTTATAGTATCATGACAAAAACGATTTCCTTCAACGACCTGCGCCGCCTCAAAGACAGTCTTCCCGATGGTTCAATACACAAGATTGCCGACAAGCTCAACATAACAGCACAGACTGTCCGCAACTACTTCGGCGGCAGCAACTATGCATTCGGCAAGAACTGTGGCGTGCACATCGAACCCGGGCCCGACGGAGGTATTGTAGTGCTCGACGATACCACAATCTACGACATGGCCATAGAGATACTGCAAGAGCAGCAACAAGCCGAATAGCCACCGCATTCCCTTTCTCATCTCCTCTCTCCACCCCTCTCCCGGTCTCTGTCCTCCCTCATAACACAATAACATCTACAACCTCTTAATAATAAGCATATGGAAAACGACCGGCTTATCACCATCGCCATACACACCTACGAGAAAGCCGTCATATTGAAGTCGCTCCTTGAGAGCGAGGGGATACACGTGGCGCTTCACAATGTCAACCTCATACAGCCGGTCATCTCGTCAGGAGTGCGTGTGCGCATCCATGAGAAAGACCTCCCACTCGCCCTGCGCATCATCGAGAATGCCGAGATTATCACCTCTACGGGACGCCAATCCACGGGCGAGCCGATAACTACAATCATCGTGCCGGTCGATTTCTCTCCCCACGCCACCGAAGCGTGCAAGATGGCTTTCCGTCTCGCCGACACATTGGGAGCATCCCTCGAATTGATACATACGTTCATTGACCCATATTTCTCAAGCGGTTTCCAGCTCACCGAGACCGTCAACTACGACATAACGGAGAACGCAATGCGGCAACAGCTCGAGGAGGATGCCTCGCGGCGCATGAAAAACTTCTGCGACTCACTGCGCGAGGGGATAAAGGGGGCTCTGCTCCCCGCTGTCAAGTTCTCATCAGAGGTAATGGAGGGGGTTCCCGAGGAGGTCATCACCGAATATACCCGCACCACCCCGCGCTCACTCATCGTGATGGGCACACGCGGCGCAGGCAAAAAAGAGCGCGAGGTTGTCGGGAGCGTCACAGCCGAGGTGCTCGACTCGTGCCGCGTGCCGGTGTTCACCGTCCCCGAGCATGTCGACTTTGAACGGCTGACTAATATTGCATTATATACATCCCTCGACCAGTCAGACCTTCTTGTGCTTGACACGCTCCACCGCCTGTTGCCGGGACACACCCTCACCGTGACATTCATCGCGCTCCCCTCAAAGAAAATCTCCGACCCCGGCAAGCCGATGCAGCAACTCCTACAGTATGGGGAGACCCAATATCCCGCCGACAGTTTCCGCTCGCGCATCATCTCCTCCGACGAGCTGCTCGATGAGTCGGCTGTCCCACCGATGGAAAACATATACGACATGGTAGTCGTGCCCAACCGCAAGAAAAACATCTTCGCGCGCCTGTTCAACCCCGGCATCGCCCACCGTCTCCTGTTTCACGCCGACATCCCCATCCTCGCCATCCCGGTGTAACCGCCGTTTGTTTAGCCCCGATTCCTCGCGGCACGACGCGTCCCTACAAATACAGGCAACTCATTTGGCAAAACATTGGCGGTTTTGCGTTATTTAGCAATTGGCGGTGGAAGATGGTGTTGGGGGTATAGACGTGATTTTGTATCTTTGTAGGTCATTTGGTCTCTACTATGAAATTTCAACTTGACTCGCAATACAAGCCCACGGGCGACCAGCCGCAGGCGATAGACCAGCTTGTGGAGGGCGTGCGTGCCGGGCTGCCCGCTCAGACACTGCTCGGTGTCACAGGCTCGGGAAAGACGTTTACGATGGCAAATGTCATCGAGCGCGTGCAGAAACCCACACTAATCCTTTCCCACAACAAGACCCTCGCCGCACAGCTCTACAGCGAGTTCAAGTCGTTTTTCCCGAAAAACGCCGTCGAGTATTTTGTCAGCTACTACGACTACTACCAGCCCGAGGCATATATCCCGTCGGTAGACAAGTATATCGAGAAAGACCTCATGATCAACGACGAGATAGACAAGCTGCGTCTTGCCACGACTTCCGCGTTGCTGTCGGGACGGCAGGATGTAATCGTGGTATCGTCGGTCTCGTGCCTCTATGGAATCGGCAACCCCGAGGACTTCCATGCCAACGTCATCGACATACATGTCGGGCAGAAGATAGCCCGCAACATGTTTCTGCGGCGACTCGTCGACTCGCTCTACTCGCGCAACGAGCTTGACCTGCAACGCGGCAACTTCCGCGTCAAGGGTGACACGGTGGATATACGACTGGCCTACGAGGAGATGGTGCTGAGGGTCATATTCTGGGGGGACGAAATCGAGTCGATAACCACATTTCACCCCGAGGATGGAACGTCGCTCGGCACGCACGACTGCTTCAAGATATTTCCCGCCAACATATTTGTCACCTCCAAGGAGCGCGTAGGCTCGGCCCTGGGGCAGATAGAGGTCGATCTCGGCGAACAGGTGGCATTCTTCAACAAGGAGATGCGCGAACTTGAGGCACGCCGCCTGTATGAGCGCGTGACTTACGACGTAGAGATGATACGCGAGGTGGGACACTGCTCGGGCATCGAGAACTACAGCCGTTACTTCGACGGCCGTCAGCCCGGTATGCGCCCGTTCTGCCTCCTCGACTACTTCCCCAAGGATTATCTCACCATCATCGACGAGAGCCATGTCACCATCCCGCAGATACGCGCCATGTATGGCGGCGACGTGTCACGCAAGATGAACCTTGTCGAGTATGGTTTCCGCCTGCCGGCTGCCCTCGACAACCGCCCGTTGAAGTTCAACGAGTTTGAGGAGCTTAACAACCAGACTATCTACGTCAGCGCGACCCCCGCCGACTACGAGCTTGAAAAGAGCGAGGGGGTGGTCGTGGAGCAGATAATACGCCCCACGGGGCTTCTCGATCCGCTCATCGAGGTGCGCCCGTCGCTTAACCAGATAGACAACCTGCTTGAAGAGATACAGCTGCGCATCGAGCGGGACGAGCGCGTACTTGTCACCACCCTTACCAAACGCATGGCCGAGGAGCTTAACACCTACCTAACCAAACTGCGCGTCAAGGCGGCATATATCCACAGCGACGTGGAGACCCTCGACCGCATAAAGATACTCGACGACCTGCGTGCCGGAGTATATGACGTACTCATCGGCGTCAACCTGCTGCGCGAGGGACTCGACCTGCCGGAAGTGTCGCTCGTGGCTATACTCGATGCCGACAAGGAGGGTTTCCTGCGCTCACACCGCTCGCTGACACAGACCGTGGGCCGCGCCGCCCGCAACCTCAACGGCACGGTCATCATGTACGCCGACAAAATCACCGACTCCATGCGCCTCACCATCGAGGAGACGGAGCGGCGCCGCTCGATACAGCTCGCCTACAACGAGGAGCACGGTATCACCCCGCAAGCCATCATCAAGGCCCGCAACAAGATTATCGGACTCGACAAGGAGGAGGACACCACAGCGACCGCCCCGTCAGCAAAAGGCTCACGCCGTCAGAAAGCAGCCCCCCTGCCCTACGAGAGCGAGTACACCCACACGGCCAATATCGCGGCCGACCCTGTTATCGCCTACATGACCGCCGAGGAGATGGAACGCGCCATCACGCGACTGCGCGAGCAGATGGTCCAGGCGGCCAAAGAGATGGAGTTTATCGAGGCGGCGCGGCTGCGTGACGAGATAGTTAAGATGGAACAGCAACTTGCCGAGAAAAAATCATGAAACAGTCTCCTCGCCAACATGGCGACCGTCCCTCGTCCACGGCGATGTCGCCCTATCCCCCTACGGCATGGCTGCCCACATCGGTCAAGGAGATGAAAGCTCGCGGGTGGGAAGAGGTCGATGTCGTGCTGTTCTCGGGCGACGCCTATGTCGACCACCCGTCATTTGGCGCGGCGGTCATCGGACGCACCCTCGAAGCTCACGGCCTCAAAGTCGCCATCGTCCCGCAGCCCAACTGGCAGGACGACCTGCGCGACTTCCGTAAGTTTGGCCGCCCGCGCCTGTTCTTCGGCATCTCGGCCGGGGCCATGGACTCGATGGTCAACCACTACACGGCCAACCGCCGCCGTCGCAGCGACGATGCCTATACCCCCGGGGGACGGCACGGCGCGCGTCCCGACTATCCCACCATTGTCTACTCCAGGATACTGCGTGAACTATATCCCGACGTACCCGTCATAGCCGGTGCCATCGAGGCCTCACTGCGGCGATTGTCCCACTACGACTACTGGGAAGACCGTCTGCGCCCGTCGATACTGATGGATGCGCCCGTCGACCTGCTTGTCTATGGCATGGGGGAATTGCCGATGATTGCCATCTGCGACGCATTGCGTGAGGGACGCGACATCTCCACACTGACCGATATTCCACAGACCGCACTGCGCCTACCTGTAGCTGACATACCCGCCGCCGATAAGGACAACATTATCCTCAACTCATACAGTGACTGCCTGCGTGACAAGCGGCTACAATCGGCCAACTTCAAGCATATAGAGCAGCAGAGCAACCGCCGCCACGGTGCCACCATATGGCAGCGGCATGGCGGCGACGTGGTGAAAGTCAACCCGATGTATCCCCCGATGACGACCGCGCAGATTGACGCCTCGTTTGACCTGCCGTACACACGTCTGCCCCATCCCCGCTACAAGGGGAAGACAATCCCTGCCTACGAGATGATAAGACACTCGGTCAATATGCACCGTGGTTGCTTTGGCGGATGCGCGTTCTGCACCATTTCGGCCCACCAGGGAAAATTTATCGCCTCCCGCAGCAAGGAATCCATTCTCCGTGAAGTCAAGGCCGTGACACGGATGCCCGACTTCAAGGGCTACATAAGCGACCTCGGAGGGCCGTCGGCCAACATGTACTCCATGAGTGGCCGCGACATCTCCATCTGCGAGAAATGCCTGCGCCCATCATGCCTCCACCCCAAGCCATGCCCCAACCTCAACAATGACCACAGACCGTTGCTGGAAGTGTACCACGCCGTGGACGCACTGCCCGAGGTGAAGAAGTCGTTTATCGGCAGCGGTGTGCGCTATGACCTGTCGATGCACCGCAACGGAGACCCCGATATTGACCGCGCCAACCGTCAATACAATGAGGAGCTGATAGAGCACCACGTGTCAGGTCGGCTGAAGGTCGCGCCCGAACATACGGTAGACCACGTGCTCGACGTCATGCGCAAGCCGTCGTTCTCGCAGTTCTACGACTTCAAGAGGATATTTGACAGTGTGAACGCCCGCAGCGGCCTGCGGCAGCAGCTCATCCCCTACTTCATCTCGAGCCATCCCGGATGCCGCGAGATAGACATGGCGTCCCTCGCCGCCGAGACCAAGGGTCTCGACATGCACTTGGAGCAGGTGCAGGACTTCACCCCTACACCGATGACCGTTGCCACCGAGATATACTACTCGGGCTACCACCCCTATACCGGCGAGAGGGTATACACCGCGACCACCCGCGACGAAAAGCTCGCACAGCGCAAATACTTCTTCTGGTATGACCGCACCTACCGCGATGACATCATCCGCTCCCTACACCGCCTCCATCGCCCCGACATCATCGCCACGCTGTTCCCCGCCTACCGCCCGGGGACTTCCCCCTCCCCACGCCCCGACAAAAAACGCCCCCGCAAGCGATAGCTGCATAAACGCTTGGAAGATTTACAGGATGTCCTTGATGCCATAAATGAGCTTGAGAATTTCTTTGCGAATTACCCAAGACGGTTTGACGTGTTTGAGAAATACCGATTGAGAATGTATGGCATTAAGGTATAAATTATATCCTAATATTTTCAAAGTGATGATTGATACGGAATTTAGAAAGGTAGGTCGAGGTCGGGGGCGGAGAAGGCTTCGGGGTTCTTTTCGCGGAGGGACTGGAGGTAGGCGAGTTCGCCGATGGCGAAGTCCTGATTGGCGGGTTGGTCGAGCATCTCCTTGAGGAGGGATTCGGCCGAGAGGTATTGTCCTGTGTCGATGAGCACGTAGGCACGGCGACGCTTGATGAAGTCCATAAACGAAGCCTTTTCGGGATCGGAGGCGGTATCTTTATCCGATTCAAGACTCTTGGTGATAGAATCGAGGGCCATGATGGAGCGGAAATCCCGGGCATTGACAAGACAGTTGACATACTCGCTCGTATAGTTGACGCGATTTAGCGGATATACGATGTCGAGGTAGTAATAAGCCTCCCGGTAACGGCGCATCTCGCAGTAGCAGAAACCTATATAATGGCAGACGTTAAAGAACGTCTCGCGTGCGTCCTCGTCGAGGTCATGGTAGCGGGAGTTGAGGTAGTCGAAAGACTTCTCAAGATACACTAAGGCCTGGTAATAGCGTCCGTCAAGGAACGCCTGACGTCCACGGTAGAGGTCATAGTCGACCACAGGGAGAATGGAGGCGCAGAGCATCCGCTGTTCGGGTGTAAGCTCGGCGGCATTGCCGGCGGCAATCTTGTCGTTGGCGTCGTCGATAAGGAAGCGCACCTCGCTGCGCCGTTCCTCCTCGGGGAGGGAATCGTAGGCGACAAGCAGCGAACAGGATGTCTGGGACGGAGTGCCGTGCCCTCCGGTAAGGGTGTTGTCGCCATCAGGGGCATTGACCATACCCGCTATGCGGACGTAGTAAAGACGCCCGTCGTGTCCCTCGGCATGGAGATTGAGCACAACCTGCCGCCGCATGGCATCGGGATTGTCGCCGGGCATACGGTAATCGGCAATCACGGTGGCATTCTTCCGCGCAAATTTCACCTGCGGCTTATGTCCGGGACGTATGACATCCTCGCCATAGTCGATGACGGTTGACAGTATATCGAGATAACGTATCTCGTTGAGCGTTGAAAGCTCTGTCACGGTGTCAGTAACAACACGCGCCCCCGTGACTGAAATCTCACTCCCGAATACGCGCGCCACCACATCCTCAAGCGTGAGCCGCTCAGAGGCGGCGATATACGGGGATTCCGGGCCGGAAGTGGAATGCATCATCTCCAACTCAGTCATCAGTCGACGCTCACGGCGCATCATGTAGCTCTCGTCGTCAAAGTCGCGTGATGCATCCTCAATGCCATTGTGGAGATGAACCATCAGGTCGCGCATCGAGAAGCAGAGCGACAGTAATGCCGTCACTTGCGCCGAGAGCGCGGCATCAGATAGTCCGTCGGGATTGAGGGCCGCGCCGACATGGATATGCACAGTGTTCTCATTCTCATTGAACGTATAATAGGCTTTGGCGATATTTTCGGTGAGATTCACCCGGTTTACCAGCGAGCGCACAGCCCCGAGATGCTCTGCCTTATCCTCGATTATCGACGGAAATATGAACCCGATGGAAGCGTCAGCATTTATACGGGCAATAAAATGCCCGTTCTGGTAGTCAAACCTGTATACCACCATATTCTCCTCCTTGTCGGCATCGACAGTGCAGTTGAACGACTCCAGCACACTGCGCAGCATCGACGCGACCTCCTTTTGGGACATCGTGCCCATAGTGTCGGCAGTGGATTTGCCGGACCGTGAAAACAACCCTTTTACCTTACCAAATATATCTGTGAAATCCACCCTCATAATATCTTTCTGAAATAGATAAACAAAGTTAGCGTTTTTCCCGCTAATATTGAAAATTCTCCTTAACTTTGCCCATATAGTATCAAAATATCCACTTAAAGATATGTATCGTTTTTTTAAGCCAATCGTTATGTCTTCGGCATTACTGTTTACTGCTGCGGCATGTAGTGAGGGCGGCGACAATCAGAAGATTATCGACAAGCCCGACATCAAAGTCACTGACGGCGTTTTCTCACCCGAGGTGCTTGAGGCTCTGGGGCGCGTCACCGAGCCGGTGGTGTCGCCCGACGGCACCAAGGTACTCTTTGGCATCTCCTACGAGAGCGTTGAAGAGAACAAGAGCAACCGCGACCTGTATGTGATGAACATCGACGGCTCGGAGCAGAAGCGCCTCACGCGCACTGCGTCGTCCGAGAACAATGCCGTGTGGATCGACGGCGGCAAGAGGATAGCATTCACCTATCCTGTCAATGACGTTCCTCAGATGTGGGTGATGGATGCCGACGGCTCCAACCGCAAGCAAGTGAGCGACATCGAGAAGGGTGTGCAAGGTTTTGTCGTGTCGCCCGACGGGACAAAGGTCGTGCTTATCTCGACAGTTAAATATGCCCGCACCGCCCAGGATGTCTACCCCGATCTGCCCAAGGCCACAGGACGCATCATAGACGACCTTATGTACAAGCATTGGGACGAGTGGGTGACCGAAATCCCCCACCCATTCATTGCCGACTTTGACGGCTCCAAGCTCTCCAACATCGCCGACATCATGCAGGACGAGCCTTATGAAAGCCCCATGAAGCCTTTCGGGGGCGTGGAGTCATTCGCATGGGCACCCGACAGCAAGGCACTCATATACGTGTCGCGCAAGAAGACCGGCATGGAGTATGCCATCTCGACCAACTCTGACCTGTATCTCTACAACATAGCCGACAAGAGCACCCGTAACCTCACCGAGGGGATGATGGGCTACGATACCGCCCCCGCGTTCTCCCCCGACGGCAAGCAGGTGGCGTGGCTGTCGATGGAGCACGACGGATATGAGAGCGACAAGAACCGCATCTTTGTCCTTGACCTCGCGTCAGGCGAAAAGACCGACCTCACGACCGAATGGGACTACACCGCCGATGCCATCCATTGGGCTGTGGACGGGAAGTCGATCTACTTCCTCGCCGCCCATCAGGGCGTGACACCGCTTTTCAACATCGAGGTCGCCACCCGCAAGGTGACAACCGTTGCCGACGGACAGTATGACTATGCCGCCATCGCCCCGGTGGACGACAGGACAGTCATAACCATGCGCCACTCGATGGTTGAGCCAAACGAGATATTTGCCGTCACCGACGGCAAGGTGTCAAAGCTCACCGAGGTCAACAGCGAACTGCTTGCACAGGTGACTATGCCGACCGTCGAGAAGCGGATGATACCCACTACCGACGGCAAGGAGATGCTGACGTGGATTGTACTGCCCCCTAACTTTGATCCCTCAAAAAAATATCCTGCCATCCTCTATTGCCAAGGCGGCCCGCAGCAGGCCGTGAGCCAGTTCTGGAGCTACCGCTGGAACTTTGCCGCGATGGCCTCGCAGGGATATATCATCATCGCCCCCAACCGTCGCGGACTGCCGGGATTCGGCACCGAGTGGAATGCCCAGATTTCGGGTGACTACGGTGGCCAGAACATGAAAGACTACCTCAGCGCAGTCGACAACATGAAACAAGAGCCGTATGTCGATGGAGAGCATATCGGGGCCGTCGGCGCAAGCTACGGCGGATTCTCGGTATACTGGCTTGCGGGCAACCACGAGAAGCGGTTTGCCTGCCTCATAGCCCACGCCGGCATCTTCAACATCGAGACACAGTATCTTGAGACCGAGGAGATGTGGTTTGCCAACTGGGATATGGGCGGCGCATTCTGGGAGAAGGACAACACCACTGCACAGCGCACATTTGCAACATCGCCCCACCGCTATGTCGACAAGTGGGACACCCCCATCCTCATCACACACGGCGAATATGACTTCCGCATCCTCGCATCGCAGGGCATGATGGCATTTAACGCCGCTCGTCTGCGTGGAGTTCCCGCCGAGATGCTCATTTTCCCCGACGAGAACCACTGGATTCTGAAGCCCCAGAACGCCATGCTGTGGCAGCGTGTGTTCTTCCGCTGGCTCGACCGCTGGCTGAAGCCCGACAGCGAGGCAGCAAAGGCCGCCGCTGCAAAGTAACAGCGAGACATTTTTTGAAATAAAATGTTATAACGTAGGGTCGCGACCTGTCGCGACCGCCTTAAGGCAAGCCCATCACAGCAAGCCGTGCGGTCGTGACAAGTCGCGACCCTACTGTAACCAAACAGAGAGCCATGTCGAAACTGAAACTGAAAAAAGAACTTGAACGGATGTCGCCCGAACATCTGCGGGAGCTTGTGCTCGACCTCTACGATGCACGCAAGGAGGCTAAGGAATATCTGGAATTTTACATCAACCCCGATGCCGCCAAAATAATCGAGCGGTATGCCAAGATCATTGACCGTGAAGGGGAGCGGGCACGACGGGGACGACGGATGCGCACAACCGTCTGCACCAAGGCGATAAAGGATTTCAGCTCCTATGGCGCGGGGGCGGAATACGAAGCACAGCTTATGACCCGGGCTCTTGACGCGGCATTGCATGTCACGTCGAGCCGCTACACCGACACCATCGACCGTTGGAGCGAAAAGACATTTGCCGACATGCTCGCGCGGCTGTACTCGGCAGGATTGCTCGACTCGTCTCTTGCCGCCGTAAAGCGGCTTGTCGAGCGATACCGCACCGCAAGGCACCCGGCCGCACGACGTTTTGCCGAAGCCCTCGCCGAATATTACCCAGACGAGAGCCGCCCCAAGGAGTCGCTGCTCGGACGCTTCGCCAAGGCTATCGGGCGATAAGCCCTCCACGGCCAAAATACAGGGATACACCCTTGGCTTGCCGACTGACATTCAGGCGTCTGCGACTCCAACAAGCAGAAGGCATCTTACTGCACAATAAAAAGCGAGAGAACCTGACGGTTCTCTCGCTTTTTATTTCGTTATCGGAGGGGTCACGCGGCTCGACGCATCCCTCCGATTTGTCCTGTCGGGGACAATCCCCGCTCCGTAAATAATGTTACTTGATGAGATACTGTGAGGAGATGGACTTGTTCTCGTGGACGCGACGGATGGTATCGGCAAAGAGATGGGCCACGGAGATGATGGTGGCCTTCTTGCAGTCCTTGCTGAAAGGGATGCTGTTGGTGAATATCATCTCGGTCAGCGCACAGTTGTTGACGCGCTCCGACGCGGGGTCGCTCATGATGGCGTGCGAGCAGAGTGCACGGACGCTCTTTGCGCCATGGGCCATCATAAGGTCGGCGGCCTTGGTGATAGTGCCGGCAGTATCGACCATATCATCCACAAGGATGACGTTCTTGTCCTTGACATCGCCGATGACTGTCATGTTCTCCACCACGTTGGCCTTGGCACGCTGCTTGTGGCAGAGCACAAGGGGCAGGTCGAGATACTTGGCATAGCTGTTGGCACGCTTTGCGCCACCGACATCAGGAGTGGCGATGACCATATCCTCCAGACCGAGAGACTGTATGTAGGGAATGAATACCGATGAGGCATAGAGGTGATCGACGGGGACATCAAAGAAGCCCTGTATCTGGTCGGCATGGAGATCCATCGTGATGACACGGTCAACTCCGGCTGCGCTGAGGAGGTCGGCGACGAGCTTTGCGGCGATAGAGACGCGGGGCTTGTCCTTGCGGTCCTGACGGGCCCATCCGAAATAGGGCATTACGGCAATAATCGACTTGGCCGAGGCACGCTTGGCGGCATCAATCATGAGGAGCAGCTCCATGAGATTGTCGGTGTTGGGGAAAGTGGACTGCACGAGGTATACCTCGCAACCACGTATCGACTCCTCAAACGACACTTCAAACTCACCGTCGGCAAAACGCTGGATGTTCATCTTGCCAAGCTCTACACCGAGATCTTTGCAGATTTCCTCGGCCATGTAGCGGGACTTGGTGCCGGCGAAAATCTTGAAAGGCGCTAATGTTGTATTCATAAAATGATTTTATGGGTAAAATATATCCGTGATGATTGAAATATGGTGCAAAATTACAACTTTTCAGACGTTCAGACCTATGACCGATTCTTTTTTTTATCGTAGGGTATCACATTCTTATGCTTGATTTTCCACACTACGGCGTCATACGGCCCTATATAGGTAGTGAACGGACGATCGGGAGAAAACGACTTGCGCATGGTGTCGGATGTGAGCAGGTCGGTGGCCACGCAGTCTCCAACAGGCATGTCGAGGGTGTCAAATGCGTGCTGCGGGATGTTGATTTGCAGGTCACACGAACTTGCGGCAAAGTTGACCGCGATGAGCAGAGTCTCCTTGCCATAAGAGCGGAGGAAGACAAACTGCTTGTGGGGATTGAGCGTGTGGTTGTTGTAGTTGACATACATCAGGTCGAAGAAGCGTCCCTTGGAGATAGCCTTCTCAGAGTTGCACAGGTGCAGGATGGTGCTGTATTTGTTACGCAACCATATCTCGCGCCCTGTCAGATGCTCGTCGCTGCACTCACCGCCGTTGAGCCAGCGGCGCACGGTGGGGACACTCCAGTAGTCGAAGATGGTGGTGCGCCCGTCATAGCCACTGTAGCCCTCGGCATCGAGGGCCTGCTCACCGAGTTCCTGCCCGAAGTAGACCATGATAGGCCCGGTGCTGATAAAGGCACTCACAACGAGCGACGGGATGACAAGCCCGGGGTCGCCGGCATAGAACTTGGAGCCAAACCGCTGCTCATCATGATTTTCAAGGAAGTTGAGCATGTTGCCGCCGATGCCCTCGACCGTCTGCCAGCAGTTGGTGAGCTGGGCGGCAGAATAGTTGTGACACTGTATGCCGCGAAGCGTATCATAAAGGTTTACCTTGTCGTAGAGGTAATCAAAGCCTCCGATATTTATGAAGTCACGGTAGAGCGATATGTCGTATATCTCGGCAATGAACTTGACATGGGGATAGTTCTCCTTGACAATTGGTATCGCCCACTGCCAGAACTCGATAGGCACCATGTGCACCATATCGCAACGGAAGCCGTCGACCCCCTTGGCAGCCCAGTAACGCAGGATATAGAGCATCTTGAGCCATGTGGAGGGAATGGGGGAAAAGTGACGCGAGCCGTCGCCATAGTCCACGCCATAGTTGAGCTTTATCGTGTCATACCAGTCATATTGCCCCGGGAAGGCCGAGAAGCAGTCGTTGCCCGACGCCTTTGCGGGAAACTCAATGTATGCGTTCTCACCCGAGCCGAGGTCAATCTGCGGGGCAAAAAGCTGGCGTGGGATATAATAGAAATTGTTGTTGCTGTCAAAGAACTTCTGACGGTCGTCGTCGATACCGAGGTCACGTATCCCGGCCGGCTTGGCGTCGGAGGAATACTGGCGTGCGACATGGTTGGGCACGAAGTCGATGATGACGCTGAGACCAGCATCGTGGGTGCGGTCCACAAGCTGCTCAAACTCCTCTATGCGGCGGTTGACATCAACGGCAAGGTCCGGGTCCACGTCGTAATAGTCCTTTATGGCATAAGGCGAACCGGCGTTGCCCTTCACGACATGGGGATTGTCGCGGACGATGCCATATCGGGAATAGTCGGTGTTGTGAGCGTGCTCGATGATGCCGGTGTACCATACGTGAGTCGCGCCAAGGTCCTTGATGGCGGAGAGCACGCGGGGAGTGATATCGTTCAGTTTACCCGAGCCGTTCTGGATTATTGTGCCGTTGGGGATGCAATGGTCACAGTAGTTGGCAAACAGTCTCGGGAGCAGTTGATAGATGACTGGTTTAATGTTGGTCATAGCGATTGGTTTAATTGTTATGGCTGTTCTGATGGAAGATGAGTATACCCGGCCGCGCTGAGAGTCTCGATGGCACTGCCGTATCCGCTCATATACACTAATTTTATCTCTTTAAGGTTGAAAGCCTTGTAGTCGGCGATATCCTTGGTCTGAATCACGAGGTCGCACATATCCATGTCAGGCTCGGCGTTGTTCTTTGACATGAGCATATAGCTGCGGGTGGCCACATCGATGATGGTGCTCTTGGTCTTGCGGTGCTCGGGCCTCAGAGGGCTGCAGTTGACGCCAATAAGGAAATCGCACTGTTCCCGGATGGCACGCGCGGGAAGGTTGTGGAGCACCCCGCCGTCAACATAGTTGATACCGTCAATTCTGACAGGCTTGAATATGATGGGGATGCAGCATGACGCCGCGACACGGTCGACAATCTTCCCCTCCGAAAAAATCTTGTAGGTGCCCGCGTCAAGTTCGGTGGCACACACCACGGTGGGAATGGAAAGCTCCTCCAGTTTCTCATACGGGAGATGCTTGGCAAGGAATGCCTTGAAACCGTCGAGCTTGAAAAAGCCGTCCTTCGGGATACTCAGTTCACAAAGGTCGCTGAACTTCACCTCGGAAAAACACTTGAGCACCTCGTCGGCTTTAAGCCCTGCGGCATACATGACCGCAGCGACCGAACCGGCACTGACGCCGGCTATGATGTCGGGCTTGATGCCAAATTCCTCCATGGCCTTGAGCACCCCGACGTGGGCAAAACCGCGCGCCCCTCCCCCACTGAGGGCAACTCCGATGCGCGTCCGCTTGCTTTTTGCTCCAAACAGTTTCATATATCAATTATCAATCGATTGTCAAACTGTGCAAAATTACGACAAAATGGTGAGTATTCCGTAAATATAGGCCATAAATACGCAGAAAAATTGATGCCGTGACTTTTATACTACGCCGCTTTACGCTACCTTTGCATCAAAATGGACAAGAAACTACTGACAACAGTAATGGCCTTGGTGTGTGCGCCCGCGCTATGGTGCGCCAAGCCCGTGATAGCCCCGTCATACGCATGGAAAATGCTTCCCCCGCTCGGGCTGCATGAGACGGCGACTATAGACACGGCACTCTACAACTATTACCAGCAGGCCGTCCCGTCGGAAATCTCCGAGGCATATGCCACCACCGGCAATCTCGGCACCGAGGGAATGAACATGATATATTTCGAGCGCAAGCCGATGAGCGATTTCTTTTTCATGGATGCCCTCAGGCCGTGGATTCCGAGCGAGGAGTCGGCCCGATTCTACAACACCCGCATACCGATGACCCTGTTGAGCTACAACACCGGCGGTGGCCGCGAGAGCGGGCAAGACCGCCTGCGCGGCATATTCTCGGGCAATGCCGGGCCAAAGATACAGGTCGGCGCGATGGTCGACTACATCTACTCCAAGGGCTGCTACGACTTTCAGGCGGCAAAGGATCTGATATGGGGCGCGTCAGGGTCATATATAGGCGACCGTTACGAGCTACAGGCATTCTACAACCACTACAACCTGCTCAACAAGGAGAACGGCGGCATCACCGACGACCTATATATCACCGACCCCGCGCAGCTGCAAGGGGGACAGACATCGGTCAACGCCAAGTCCATCCCCACGCGCCTCACAGGGGCATTCTCAAAAATCGTCGGACAGCAGTTTTTCATGAACCACCGCTACAAGGTGGGGCACTACCATGAGGAGTGGGTAGACGACACGACGTCGGTCAAGACCTATATCCCGGTGATGAGCTTCATATGGACCTTTGACTACAAGGGCGCCAAGCACATATTCCTCAACAAGGAGCCGTCACAGGCCGCTGACTTCTGGAGACACACATACCTCAATCCTGCGGGTGCCGATGACCGCACCTCCTATTGGTCGATTAAAAACACTCTCGGAGTGTCTCTTCTGGAGGGTTTCCACAAATATGCCAAGGCCGGACTGGCGGCATATGCCACATATGAGGTGCGCCGATACAACCAGACGACCGATACTGTGCCGATACCGCTTCCCGAGGAAAGCACACTATCACCCTATCCGCTCACAAGCCGCGTGCCCCATTCGGCGACACAAAACCTGCTGTGGGTCGGCGCACAGCTCACCAAGCAACGCGGGGCGTTGTTGAGATATGACGTGACAGGTGAGATTGGGGTCGTCGGTGACATTGCCGGCGACATCAAGGTGGAGGGCAATGTGTCGACGCGATTCAAGTTGCTCGGCGACTCTGTGACGATAACGGGTTACGGGATGTTCCGCAACGAGGCCCCGCCCTATTTGATGAAGCACTACGTGTCCAACCATTTCATATGGGACAATGACTTCGGGAAGACACGTCGGCTGAGATTTGGCGGTATACTCGATGTACCGCACACACGCACACGCCTCAATGTCGGGGTAGAAAACGCGCAAAACCTCATTTACTTCAACCCCGAGTGCCTTCCGACACAGCACGGTGGCAGCGTACAGGTGTTCAGCGCACGCCTTGAGCAGGATTTCAAGGTGGGAATACTGCATTGGAACAACCGGCTCACCTATCAGACGTCATCAAACGATGCGGTGGTGCCGTTGCCGAAATTTGCGGTGTACACCAATCTTTTTCTGCTGTTCAAAATAGCGCGGGTGCTCGACGTGCAGTTTGGCGTCGACTGCGACTACTACACCAAATACAAGAGCGTAGCCTATCAGCCGGCCACAATGTCTTTCTACAACCAGCGGGAGATAGACTGCGGCAACTACCCGTTCATGAATGCCTATCTCAACATGCGGTTGAGCAAGGTGAGGTTCTACCTGCTGTTCTCCCACGTAAATCAGGGTCTCACAGGCAGCAACTATTTCTCAATGCCCCACTATCCCCTCAATCCGCGAAGATTCCTGATGGGATTGTCCATCGACTTCGCAAACTAACCCAAAAATGCAACGACGCGGCATACCCGTGAAACATGTATTCCCATCCAAATCAACACGGCACGCCGCGTCCCTACCTAAAAATATTACCATATGGAAAAGATGAAAACCTACGGAGGACGCATTGTATTGTATATCACACTGCTGCTCGTCGCCATCGGAGTGATGGCAGCCATGAAGCGATGCCGATATACCGCCATCACCACGGTGTCGGCAGAGAAACCGTCACAAGGCGACACCATAGATGTAGCCATAGAATATGCGCCGCTGTCGATATATACCTATGACGACACACTCGGAGGATTCAACTACGACCTGCTGAGGATGATAGCCGCCAATCATGGCGCGGCCGTCAAGTTTCACCCCATCGTGGCACTCGGAAAGGCACTCGACGGCATGGAAAAGGGATATTATGACATCGTGGTGGCGGCGATGCCGATAACGGCTGAAAACCGCGAGCGGTATCGGTTTTCCGAGCCGGTCTACCTTGACCGCCAGGTGCTCGTGCAGCTCAAAGACAGCACAGGGGAGTGTCGCATAAAGTCACAGCTCGACCTTGCCGGAGACACCGTGTGGGTCGTGGAGCGGTCGCCGATAGCCGACCGCGTGTCAAACCTCGCACGCGAGATTGGCGACACGATATACACCATGTTTGAGCATCAATATGGAGCGGAACAGCTGTTTATGATGACCGCGACCGGCGAGATAAAGCAGGCGGTAATCAACGAGCGGATAGCCCGTGAACTTGCGCGCGACTATCCCGACATCGACATATCAACCAACATCTCGTTCACTCAATTCCAGTCGTGGGTGATGGACAAGAATGAGACCGTCCTCGGCGACAGCATCGACTCGTGGCTGCGTGCCACGAAGGAGAGCGACGCCTACCGGGAGCTGGAACGACGGTATTTCAAATAGTCACATCGAGGCGAAAGTGACGACCATGAGGGGGACGGCGATTTCGAGCAGAATGCCGCTCACGACGGCAAGTGGCACCATATCCTCGCCGGCATAGCGGCGAATAACAGGGAGCGTGACATCTATAGCCGTGACGCCACCGCACGAGACGAGCGAGCGCCGTCCGAAATAGCGCACGATGAGCGGCGCGCCGACAAGCGTTATCAGCTCACGCAGTATATTTGCCATCAGCGCGACCGTGCCCAATGCCACCGCCCCCGAAGGGTCAACAGCCGACCTGACATCGACAATCAGCACCGACGCGAGAGAGTAATATCCCATCGCGCTGTCAACGGCAAGTGACTCGGCCAGTCCCAAACGTGGCAAAAACAAGGATGCAATGGCTGCAAACACAAGCGTACCCGCCACAGTGGCAATCGGATAAAGCAGTATGTCCCAGCGTATGCCACGCAATGTGCGCCCAATGTTACGGTCGAGTCCGAGACTCATCCCTATAAGGAAAATCATCGCCCCGAGGACGGCGAAAGAGAGACCGTCGGGAATGACGGCATAGTCAATGACACCAAAATAGCCTATAAGTCCCCCCGCGAGGAAAAGCATCAAGATAATCGCACTGCCCCACATATGCTGTCAATTTTTGCCTGTCCTGAATTTCCGCAATATACGCTCGGTAACGACGGTGAAAAATATACTCCCCGCCATGGCTGCGACACAGAGCGACAATGATTGCCATCCGAGCGTCGAAAGATTGGAGACAACCTCGCGGTCGGCACCGAGACGTATGCCGAAAAGAAACAGCAACAGATAGATTAGCGCCATGATACCACGGCTGATGACCGGCATCAACCTGCGAAGAAAAGCCTGCCTGATACCTCCACGGCGCAACAATACGCCGATGGCGATACCCGAAATCAAGAAAGCGAGGATTACGAACATATGCCGGTCAACGGTCGGCGGCGAGAAGCCACCATGCGACTGTAATGGCAACAATCAGGCCGAGTATCACGTATCGCATGATATCACGGCCTGACTGTCGGTTGGGATTGATTGCCATATCGGGATTCCGCTATTTCGTAAGGGCGGCGATGCTCTCGCGCAGGGCCTTTATCTTGGTCTCGGCATCAGCCTTCTTGTTGCGCTCATTCTGAACCACCGCTGCGGGCGCGCCGGAGACAAACCGCTCGTTGGAGAGCTTCTTCTCGACACTCGCGAGAAATCCCTCATAGTGCTCGAGGTCCTTGCGCAGCTTAGCCAACTCGGCCTCGACATCAATGCTGTTGACGAGGGGGACATTGAACTCGGTCGTGCCGACAAGGAACGAGGCTGCAGCGGGGTCTTTGGCAGCATCGGGATTGATGGCGTCGAGATTGGCAATCTTGATGATGACCGAATCCTCGGACGCATCATGCGCCCCGACTACATTAAGGGTCAACGGCTCCTTGTTGGGGATATTCTTGGCGGCACGCACCCCGCGTACACCCACGATTATCTCCTTGGCACGCTCCATGGCGTCGAGTATAGCCTTGCTCTCCTTGCCCGACGGCTCGGGAACAGGGGCATACATGATTGACTCGCCGTCGCGGCGGTCGTCGATAGACTGCCACAGCTCCTCGGTGATGAACGGCATGAACGGATGGAGCAGACGCAGCAGGGCGTCAAAATAGCCGATGGTTGCCTCATAAGTAGCGTTATCTATAGGCTGACCGTAGGCGGGCTTGACCATCTCAAGATACCATGAGGAAAACTCGTCCCAGAACAGACGGTAGACAGCCATCAATGCTTCCGACAGGCGGAACTTGGAAAATAACTCCCTAAGCTCAATGAGTGTGGCATCAAGTTGCGCGCCAAACCACTCGACAGCACAGCGGGCATACTCCGGCTGCGGGATGTCGGCCCTCTCCCACCCCTTTACGAGACGGAAGGCGTTCCATATTTTGTTGCAGAAATTGCGGCCCTGCTCGCAAAGCTTGTCATCATAGAGGATGTCGTTGCCGGCGGGGGCGGCAAGCATCATGCCCATGCGCACTCCGTCGGCACCGTAGGTGGCGATGAGGTCAAGCGGGTCGGGCGAGTTGCCGAGCGACTTTGACATCTTGCGCCCGAGCTTGTCTCGCACGATGCCGGTGAAGTAGACATTGCGGAATGGCATGTCGCCCATGTACTCGTAGCCCGACATAATCATGCGCGACACCCAGAAGAATATGATGTCAGGACCCGTCACGAGGTCGGAGGTCGGATAATAGTACTTGATCTCCTCGTTGCCGGGATTGTTGATGCCGTCAAAGAGGGAGATGGGCCACAGCCACGATGAGAACCACGTGTCGAGCGCGTCCTCATCCTGACGCAGGTCGGCGAGGGTCAACGCGTCGTTACCGGTCTTATCCTTGGCGAGAGCGAGAGCCTCCTCGGGAGTCTCGGCCACGACATAAACCTCATCCTCCTCTGCCCCTTCGGGGGTCAGGTAATAGGCCGGGATGCGGTGTCCCCACCACAGCTGACGGCTGATGCACCAATCCTGGATATTCTCAAGCCAGTTCTTGTAGGTGGACTTGTATTTGGGGGGATAGAACTTCAGCTCATCGTTCATGACAGGGGGGAGCGCCATATCGGCAAAATGCTGCATCTTCATGAACCACTGGAGGCACAGGCGCGGCTCGATAGGCACATTGGTGCGCTCGGAGTAGCCGACCTTGTTGTCGTAATCCTCGACCTTTTCGAGCAGCCCGGCCTCTGCGAGGTCCTTGGCGATCTGCTCGCGCACGGCAAACCGGTCCATACCGACATACAGCTGTCCGGCTTCGGAAATTGTGCCGTCGGGGTTGAAGATATCGATAGTCTCAAGGTTGTGCTGCTTGCCGAGCATGTAGTCGTTGGTGTCGTGAGCCGGAGTAACTTTCAGGCACCCGGTACCAAACTCCACATCAACGTAGCGGTCCTCGATGACCGGGATAACGCGGTTGACGAGCGGCACAATGACACGCTTGCCCGAGAGCCAGCGGTTTTTGGGGTCCTTGGGGTTGATGCACATGGCGGTGTCGCCCATGATGGTCTCGGGGCGAGTTGTGGCCACCACGGCATAGCGGCGTCCGTCGGCATCGCGGTGCACTACCTCGCCCTCGTCGCCGGTCTCGCCTGAGCCGTCATCCTCGGCCACATAATATTTCAGATAATAGAGCTTGCTGTGCTCATCCCGGTAGATGACCTCCTCGTTGGAGAGAGCCGTCTTTGCCTCCGGGTCCCAATTGACCATGCGCAGTCCGCGATATATCAGCCCCTTGTTGTAGAGGTCGACAAACACCTTGATGACACTCTGATATCGTTTTTCGTCCATTGTAAATGCCGTGCGGCTCCAATCGCATGACGCGCCGAGCTTCTTCAGCTGCTCAAGAATAATGCCGCCATGAGTGCGCGTCCAGTCCCACACATGCTCGAGAAACTCCTCTCGGGTGAGATCGAGCTTGCGGATACCTTGCTCGGCGAGCTTCTTCACCACCTTGGCCTCGGTGGCGATGGCGGCATGGTCGGTGCCTGGTGCCCAAAGGGCATTCTTCCCCTCCATACGCGCACGGCGTATGAGGATATCCTGTATCGTGTTGTTGAGCATGTGGCCCATATGGAGCACACCCGTCACATTTGGCGGCGGGATGACTATCGTGTAGGGTTCGCGACCGTCGGGCACCGACTTAAACAGGTCGTGCGCCATCCAATAATCATACCATTTCCCCTCTACTTCCGCAGGGCTGTATTTGGTAGCAAGCTCATTCATACTCTTCTCTCTATTTAATTTTCTCGCAAAATTACTAAATTCTCCGCTATCTTCAACCCAGCCCAGATATAATAATGATAGATTATTATACATTCACCATTGTTTTTTCGTAGGCGAGGCGCCCCCAACGGGATAACGTCAGAAGTCAACGGTGAGGCGCACGTTGAGCTGGCGGCGGGTGAGGTAGTTGGGGACGGCGTACTGGATGTTGTTCACGTCGGTGACCCAGTAATAGCTACTGACGTTGGAGATGTCGAACAGGTTGAAGCAATCAACCCCTACCCATATGCTCTTGAAGTGTCGCCAGAAGTTGGTACGCGGCTCGCCATCCTTGGGCGGCGTGAGCAACCCGTAGGACAGGCCGACATCGACACGCTTATAAGCGGGGGCGCGGAAATAGCCCTGATCGCGTGTGGTGCGGGGCGCGGTGGTGGGGAGACCGTCAGAGAAGATGCCACGCAGGGAGAATCGAAGCTTTGGCACCTTGGGAAAATAGTCGGTGAAGTAGAGCGCGAAACTGTAACGCTGGTCGGTCGGGCGCGGCACTTTGACACCGTGCAGGTCCTCCTGGGTCTTCATGAGTGAAAAACTTATCCATGAGTCGGCGTCGGGGACAAACTGTCCGTAGAGCTTCAGGTCGAGACCGGCGGTGAAGCCTTTGGAGGAGTTGACACCGGTGTAGACGATCTTGAGGTTGTCAATCTCATATGGAATGAGGTTGGACAGTGCCTTATAATAGGCCTCAGCCGAGAGCTTGAACGGACGGTTCATGGCGCGGAACGTGTAGTCGGCTCCAAGTATGAGATGGAAGCTGCGCTGTGACTTTATCTCATCATTGAGCACGATGACCTGATTGCCCATGCCGTCATCGACCGGACGACGGTACTCCTTATAGAACGGTGACTGGTAGTAGAGTCCCGTGGCAAATCGGAACGCCCAATGGGAGTTGGCGGCGGGAATGAAGCCTACATTGACGCGAGGGGAGACGAGGAACTCCCGGTTGAAGTCCCAATAGGAGAGACGCACGCCGGCATTGAACGTGAACAGCCCAGGCGCGACATTCAGGCGGTAGGTGTCCTGTAGGAACATCGAGAGGCGGTTGGTCGAAAGGTCGTGATGGGAGGAAAGAGTATATATCATCTTCACCTGCTCCGGATCGGTGGGCAGCGTGTAGCCGGCAGAGTCACGACGCTCCCACTCGCGTGTGCGGTCGAGGATAGTCTCGTGGTTGAAGTTTAAGCCATAGGTGAGCGAATGCTTGCCAATGGCGGTGTTTCCCTTGAGGGCAAGGGAGATGACCGAGGCCTTGAGGCGGTTGCGGGCGTGCTCATGGTAGGAGCCTACACCGAGCTCGCCGCCGATGCCCTCGGAGTCGGAATCGCCGGTCGTGCCCGCCTGGTCGAGCCAGTATTCGCCTGTGATGTCGTAGGTGACGAGTTCGTTGGTAAGATAGCCCGAGGCAAGGAATGCGAAATCGTTGTTCTTGTTGGGCCGGAAGCCGAGCGTAAGCGCACCAAAGTAGGTCTCAAACTTATCGCGCTCCTGACCGTCGAAATAGACCTTGAACTGCTTGGCGTCGGAGGATGTCCCGAAGTTGGTGGTACGGCTTGCGGGGATAAACTTGTAGTTGTTTATGGCGATATTGCCAAGGAACGACACGCGCCACTTCGGGGAAAACCGAAAAGCGATATTCGTCTGATAATCAAAATACTTGGGGTCATACTCACCCTTGGTCTCCATGGAGCTGAGAAGCGAGGCATTGCTCTTGTAGCGCACACCGTGGAGCTGGGAGAATTTGCGGGTCCCCTGCCCTATGGCCACGCTGCCCCCCATGAGACTGGCCGATACGGAGCCTTCAAACGACTCCGGCTCGCGATAGGTGATGTCGAGCACACTCGACATCTTGTCGCCATACTCGGCGGTGAAACCGCCTGTGGAAAAGCCTATGGCCCCCACCATATCGGGATTGATGATACTCAGGCCCTCCTGCTGTCCGGAACTGATGAGCTGCGGACGATAGACCTCGATACCGTTGATATAAACCGAGTTTTCGTCAAACGTGCCGCCACGCACGGAGTACTGCGACGACATCTCATTGGAGGAATTGACTCCCGCCATCGTCGTGAGCATAGCCTCGACACTGCCGCCCGACACGTCGGGCGCGAGTTTGTAGGCACCCGCGTCAATCTTCTGTATCGAGCCGGTCTGCTTGCGCACTTCCTGAACCTCCACCTCCTGTAGCTGCTTGGTATTCTTCTGCATACGCATGTTGAGTGTCACATCTCCCTTGGCGTCAAAGAGCGACCGTTTCTCCTCGCGGTAACCGATGCAGGTGAATATGACAGTGATGGTGTCGGATGCGGCAGTCGAGAGGGTGTAACCTCCGTCAAGGCCGGATGTGGTTCCGATGGCAGTGCCGGCAATGCGCACGGTGACAAACTCGATTGCCTCATTGTCGGAATCGGTAATCTTGCCGTGAATCCTGACATCGGCCGCAGACGCGCCAAAAGTCGTCCCGAGCAGGGCGACGAACAATAAAAATATATGTCGTTGAAGTCGGTTCATTTAATAATGAGTGGTCATTAAAACAGGACGCCAATAGCTTTCCATGAATATGTAACGTGAATATGGGAGAATAATTATATCCGTACTGGTCAAAATACCCCAATAAGCATTTAACACGCATTTTCACTTATTTTTCTATCCCCAAAGTGGGTCATATCAATTTTATTGCTTAATTTTGTGTACCCAAATCACTCCGCAGCAATGGGCGGTAACAGTGCGAATAAATGGATTTATTCCGGATGGAAAACCAAATCGCAATAAATTATAAGTCAACAGTTTAACTGTTTTGACGACCCTTTGTATTGCCAACACACACTATTCAAATCAAACAAATGACGACGGCTACGGACAGGCAATGGTATGCCCTCAGAGTGACCTACAACCGCGAGATGAAGGTTAAGCAAGAGCTTGAGGGGCGCCGTCTGAAATGTTTTCTCCCACTCACCCATCGCATACAGATGAGGGGCGAGCGCCGTATAAAGGTGCTTGTCCCGGCTATTCACAACCTTATATTCCTAAACGCGAGCCGCGAGGAAATGGAGGATGTGAAGGCCTACACCTCGCTGCCGATACGCTATATAATGGACCGGGAACGCAACGTGCCTGTAGTGGTGCCGGAGAAGCAGATGAAGGACTTTATTGCCGTGGCGGGGTCGGTTGAGGAGCAGGTTGTGTACCTTGAGCCTGACGTGTCGTCCTTTGCCAAGGGCGACCGCGTGAGAGTGACCGGCGGCCTGTTTGAGGGCACAGAAGGGTATTTCGTGCGTGTGCGTGGCGACCGGCGTGTCGTGGTCTGCATCCCCGGCATCGCGGCTGTCGCGACAACTTTTATACACCCGTCGCTTGTCGAAAAGATTGAATGACATGAACCAACCGTCGGTATCCATAATAATCACATCCTATAACAAGCGACGAACAATCGGGCGCTGCATACGCTCGGCCATCAGGCAGAGCTACACCAACAAGGAGGTGATTGTCGTGGACGACTGCAGCACGGATGGGACAACGGAGGCCGTGTCGAGGTTTTCGGACAGGGTATTGGTAGTCCGCAACCATAGGAACCAAGGGCATACTGCCTCGCGGCGACTCGGGGTCGAGCGGGCGCAAGGCGAATATGTGACATTTGTCGATGGCGACGACTGGCTGTCGGCAAAGGCCATAGAAAAGGCGATGACGCATGGTGCAGATGTGGTGCAGATGAGGATAACGTTGCGCGTGACCCGCGCCGGAATTCCCGTAGTAATGCGCAACAGATATTGCAAAGAGCGGGCGTTGGAGGCACAGATATGCGACGAGCGGCTGTTCCCGGTGCAATGTTGGGGCAAACTGTACCGTCGCGAGCTGCTACAGCGTGCGCGGTTTATAAAATACGACGGTTTTTGGGGCGAGGACAGGTTGTTCAATATGGCTGTCTTCGGTTTGAAGCCGTCAGTGGCGGTTGCCAATGATGCCGTGTATAATTACCGGTGGGGAGGAGCCACATGCGACACATACAATCCCCGCGACCTGTCGGAGTACATCAAGGTGTGGCAGCTGAAAAAGGAATGGCTTGCTGAAAACGGGATGTCATCCCGATATGCCCACTGTGCCGACAAGGAGATGAGAGACCTTGCCCGATATGATATCCGCCGGATGGCCGCAAGCCGCCAATTCTCATGCGAGCAGATGACCGAACATGTAAAAGGCAACATCTGCCGCACAGGACTGTGGGACGGGGGCGACGCAGAGAGGCTGGTGCATGACAACCGCCTGACACCGGGTCGCCGAATAAAAAATATAGTGAAACAGATGCTGTAATGGCAGAGGAAGGGCTGAAACATAAGGCGGTAAAAGGTGCATTCTGGAATATCGGGCAGACGCTCGCCAATCAGGCGGTGGCGTTTGTCATCTCGGTTATCATCGCACGACTGGTATTGCCGTCACAGTTCGGGCTCATAGCGATGCTCGGCGTGTTCACGTCAATAGCGGCCTGTTTTATCGAGAGCGGGCTGTCAGCGGCCCTAATCCGGAAAAACGACCGCACGGACGTAGACTGCTCGACCATGTTTTACTTCAACACGGTAGTCGCGGTGTTGTTTTACTTAATCCTGTTTTTCACCGCTCCGCTGATTTCCGACTTCTACAACATGCCCGAACTGACAATAATATTGCGTGTGACATCTTTCGGGCTTATAATAGGAGGCACATCGTCGGTGCAGCGTATGCTCTATCGCGCCAATCTCGATTTCAAGACCCCGGCGATCTGTGGCTTCATATCACAGGTGGTGTCAGGTTTTATCGGTATTGTAATGGCCTATAGCGGCTGGCAAGTATGGGCACTTGTGTGGCAAGGAATTATCGGCACGGGATTGTGCACAATATTCCTTTGGGTGGCGTCTCGATGGCGTCCCATGTGGGCATTCTCTTGGGCAAGCCTCAAAGAGTCATTCGGCTTCGGCTCAAAACTGCTTGCCTCGGGGCTGCTTGACACAGCCTACAATCAGATCTATCCTATCACAATCGGCAAATTCTTCTCACCGGCTCAATTGGGTTATTTCAACCGCGCCTTCAACTTGTCGAGCCTTGTCTCCTCGACCCCAACAAGTATGGTAAATGCGGTGACCTACCCCACCCTATGCAAGCTACAGGACAACGATGAGGCACTTGCCAACGGTTATCGCCGTATTATACGGTTAATGTCATTTATCGTATTTCCTCTCGCGCTCGGAGTCGGAGCTGTAGCCTATCCGCTGATTAATGTGCTGCTCACTGCCAAGTGGATTTATGCGGCGACTCTGCTTCAGATTGTCGTGTTTAGCGGAATGTGGTATCCGATTCATGCACTCAACCTCAATCTTTTGCAGGTAAAAGGTCGAAGCGACCTGTTCCTGAGATTAGAAATAATAAAAAAGATATTAGGTGTTGCCATAATGTGCATCACTATTCCTCTTGGACTTGAAGCAATGTGCTACGGAGCTGTCGCCTCGAGCATCCTCTGCCTCGCAATCAATACTCACTACACCAAGCGCCTCATCGGACTTGGCTTAGTGCAACAAGCGCATGATTTCATGCGCTCCCTGCTGCTGTCGTTGGTTATGTTTGCCGCGTGCCGAGCAGTCATACACTTTACCGGCGACGGCATTGTCGGGCTTATAAGCGGCATTGCCACGGGTATCATAATATATGGCGGCATAGCCATCGCCACAAGGATGGATGAAGTCAAGGAGCTGCGCACTCTACTCAAACGAAAGTAAACAACCATAATGGACAACCTAATAACCGTCACATCCCCCCTGCTCCCAGACCTCGATGAGTTTCACTCGATGCTCAAGGAGATATGGGACGCAAAATGGATTACAAATAACGGCCGATTTCACCAACAATTGGAACGCGAATTGGCATCATATTTGAAAGTACCATATATCAGCCTGTTCACCAACGGGACACTCCCGCTGATAACGGCTTTACAGGCACTGCGCATCACAGGCGAGGTGATCACTACCCCCTACAGTTTTGTGGCGACAACACACTCGCTGTGGTGGAACGGGATAAAACCCGTGTTTGTCGATATCGACCCCGAGACATGCAACATCGACCCGGCAAAAATCGAGGCCGCCATCACGCCGCGCACCACGGCCATCATGCCGGTGCACTGTTACGGCCGTCCATGTGACACCAAGGCCATCAAGGAGATAGCCAACAAATACGGGCTGCGCGTCATATATGACGCCGCCCATGCCTTTGGCGTCGAGGTTGACGGCAAAAGCCTGCTTGCAGAGGGCGACATGGCGACCCTGTCGTTCCACGCCACCAAGGTCTACAACACCATCGAGGGAGGCGCGCTCGTCGTGCACGACGAGGAGACCAAACGGCGCATCGACTATCTGAAAAACTTCGGATTTGCCGGAGAGACAGAGGTGGTGGCACCCGGCATCAACGGCAAGATGGACGAGATGCGCTCGGCCTACGGACTGCTCAATCTGCGGCAGGTCGACAAGGCCATCGAGGCACGCCGACACGTAGCCGAGGCCTACCGTGAGGCACTGCATGACGTACCCGGCATCAGAATGTTCGACAACATCCCCGGGGTGAGACACAACTACAGCTATTTCCCCGTGTTTATCGACGCCGAAAAGTATGGCATGACCCGCGACGAGCTTTACTTCAAGCTCCGAGCCTCAAATATTCTCGGACGCCGCTACTTCTACCCTCTCATCTCCACATTCTCCACCTACCGCGCCCTCCCCTCGGCCCATCCCGACAACATCCCGACAGCCACCCGCCTCGCCGAGCAAGTCATCTGCCTGCCCCTCCACCACGCGCTATCAGAAGATCAAATCAATCTAATAAATTCTATTATTCAATATAATCGTGGCTAAAAAAAACATTTTAGTTTTTCCTTGTGGCTCGGAAATAGGACTTGACATATACAGCTCCGTATGTGATTCAACCCATTTTAATCTAATTGGAGGAAGCTCCGTTGAAGACCATGGCAAGTTCGTTTATAAGAGATATATTGGTAATATCCCTTTTATAAATGACCCTGATTTTATTCCCTCACTAGCAAATATAGTCCGAGAGAACAATATTGATGCCATATATCCAACAATGGATGAAGCTATCACCATTATAAAAAAGCACGAAGACCAACTCGGCTGCCGTATTGTATCTTCACCTCTTAAGACGGTACAATTATGCTTATCGAAAAGGGACACGTATTGCAATCTCACAAATATAATACGCGTCCCGCAGACATATTCAATAACTGAAAATATTGAATATCCCGTCTTTGTAAAGCCGAACATCGGGTATGGCGCCCGTGGAGCAAAGACAATCAGGACAAAACAAGATTTAGAGGCGGCGATAAGAGAAAATGCAGATTTGCTGATATGCGAATTACTGCCGGGAGAAGAATATACGGTAGACTGTTTCACCGACCGACACGGGACTATGCTGTACACTAACGCAAGAAAACGCAATCGTATAAAGGGAGGTATCAGTGTCAACACATCTTTTGTCAACAACATAGAGCAGGATAAATTTGCCCGTATATCATCAACAATAAATAAACACATTAAGTTTAGGGGCGCTTGGTTCTATCAAGTAAAGAAAGATAATCATGGAGAATTATGTTTATTAGAAATCGCATCTAGACTTGGAGGATCGTCACTGTTATCCCGGGCTCTTGGTATCAACCTTGCAATGCTCTCACTGTTTGATATTTTTGATTATGATGTGTCAATAGTCAAAAATGATTATTATATTGAGCTAGATCGCGCTTTAGACAATAAATATACATCCAATATAACATATACGTCGGCCTATATTGACTACGATGATTGCCTTATTCTTGACAATGAGCGAATAAATACGAATTTGGTAAAATTTATATTTAATTGCATCAACCGAGGTATCAAGGTCTCACTCCTTACCAAACATATTGGAGATTTGGAGAGAAATCTGCATAAGTATCGTCTGTACCATCTCTTTGATAAGATAATCCATATATCTCCGGAGGATGAGAAATACAAGTATATTAAAGATGAAAACGCCATATTTATTGACGACTCTCATGCCGAAAGGAAGAAAGTAAAAGAGAAAAACGGTATCGCAGTCTTCAGTCCCGACATGATTGATGTTTTAATCTAACAAACTATAATATGGAAATAATAAAGATTCAAGAACGGTTACTATATATGGCAAAAGCCATTAAACATGTTTTAGAGAACAACAATATACCATATTTCATTACTTATGGGACTCTTTTGGGAGCAGTGAGACATAGAGGTTTTATACCTTGGGATGATGATTTTGACTTCTATCTGTTTAATGACACCTATGATGAAGCCATTGAATTGTTACGGAAATATCTCCCGGGAGATATTTTTGTCGAAGACAAAAATTCGGAGCCAAAATTTTTCCATGGATGGGCCCATGTTAAGGATTTACGATCAAAAGCGACCAATGCACTATTTGCCCAAGATGGCTACTACGCACATCATGGTCTCTCAATCGACCTATACAAAGCGACTTTAAGTACTGAGAATTTTGAACTTATTTTTAGAATAACCGAGCATTTACAATATCTTGACCGGCGTTATTCGGTAGGCTTACTTTCTCAACAAGAATACGATTCCAGACGCTCCAAACTAATACCGGAATTGGTTTGCGCTAACCAGAATTACGATCCGCGCAACCCTGGAAAAGAAATGTATGCCTTTCCGCCTATATATAACGATCGAATATACCCCAACGAACTTTTCCCTCTGACACAATATAAATTTGAAGACACTGAGTTTCTCGGGCCATGTAATGCTGACATATTTTTAAGACGTTGTTACGGAGACTATATGACACTTCCTCCTGTTGAAAAACGTGTTTCCCATTACTCCTCTATCCAATTTATATAATCTCATTTTAACAAACTGCAAAAACATAGAAAAAATGTCGCAAAACATACAAAAAATAGTTTATGTCGGGATGAGTGCGGATATAATCCATCCCGGACACCTAAATATCATAAATGAGGCACAAAAACTTGGCAAGGTAATAGTTGGGGTATTGACAGATGCCGCCATTGCAAGCTATAAGAGACTTCCTTACTTGAACTATGAACAACGGTCGTTGGTTGTGAAAAACTTGAAAGGTGTGCATGAGGTCATTCCTCAGACCACGTTGGACTATGTGCCTAACCTTGAAAAAATAAAGCCCGATTTTGTGGTACACGGTGATGATTGGAAGGAGGGCGTCCAGAAAGAAACCCGCCAACGGGTGATTGACACTATCGCAAAATGGGGCGGCAAGGTGATTGATGTCCCCTATACCCAAGGTATTTCATCGACTCAACTGAATGAGCGACTAAAGGAGATCGGGACCACTCCCGATATACGGTTGAAGAGACTGCGCAGGCTCATCGACGCAAAGGCGATAGTCCGTATACTCGAATCACATAGCGGTCTCACAGGTCTTATAATTGAAAACACCTCAGTAAATGCCAATGGCCATAAAGTCGAGTTTGACGGTATGTGGTCAAGCTCACTGACAGACTCCACCTCAAAAGGGAAGCCTGATATCGAGGCTGTAGACCTGACGACGAGGCTCCACAATCTTAATGACACATTGGAATGCACGACCAAACCAATAATCTATGATGGCGACACCGGCGGAAAGATTGAACATTTCGTATTTACAGTCAGAACCCTTGAACGCCTCGGCATATCCGCTATTATTATCGAGGATAAGGTCGGACTTAAGAAAAACTCCCTGTTTGGGACTGACGCCATACAGACACAGGACTCGATAGAAGGTTTCTGTGCAAAAATCAGAGCCGGCAAACAGGCACAGATTACACCAGATTTCATGATTATTGCCCGAATTGAAAGTTTCATCGCGGGAAAAGGAATTGATGATGCTATGGCCCGGGCATTGGCATATATTGATGCAGGGGCTGATGGTATAATGATTCACAGCAAAAATAAGTCTGGAGATGAAATAAAAGATTTCTGCCACGCACTCAGACAACATCATCCCAACATCCCTATAGTAGTAGTCCCGACAACTTACAACCATATATATGAGACAGAATTAGCCTCTTGGGGCGTAAATGTTGTGATATATGCAAACCATATGCTCAGGAGTGCATATCCCGCGATGGTCAACACAGCAAAATCCATTCTTGCAAATGGACGATCCTATGAGGCCAACGACCTGTGCATGCCGATAAAGGAAATTTTAGAACTTATCCCAGGTACAAAATAATACATTTGGAAAAATGGTCGATGTAAAAAATTTCTATGACACGCTTAAAGTCTGCGGCATAAACTTTTTTTGTGGAGTCCCTGATTCCCTGCTAAAAGATTTATGCGCTTATATTACTGACAATACTACGAGCACCAACCATATAATAACAGCCAATGAGGGATGTGCTATAGGTCTCGCTGCAGGGCACCATCTTGCTACAGGTAATATACCTTTGGTCTATATGCAGAACTCAGGTATAGGCAATGCCATAAACCCGCTTCTCTCATTAGCCGACGAACAAGTATATGGAATACCCATGTTGCTTGTGATTGGTTGGCGCGGAGAGCCCGGTATCCATGATGAACCCCAGCACAAGAAACAAGGGCAGGTTACATTGTCATTATTGGATTCCATCCAAATGCCCTATATTATCCTATCCGACAAGGATGAAGAGGCAATTCCCCAACTCAATAATATGGTGTCAAATTGCCGAAAGTGGAATAAGCCATGTGCAATAATCATACGCAAAAACACATTCTCATCATATAAAATACAGACCATTGTTCCCAATACATATCCCCTATCACGTGAGGAAGCCCTAAAGACAGTCATGCGGCAACTATCAGAGTCCGATTTCATAGTGTCCACAACCGGTAAACTATCCAGAGAGCTATTTGAATACCGTGAATCCGTAGGCAACGCCCACGACCATGACTTTCTAACTGTAGGCTCAATGGGGCATAGCTCATCCATCGCACTTGGGATAGCATTAAGCCAACCGAATAAACGGATATGGTGCATGGACGGGGACGGAGCTTTCCTAATGCATATGGGTGCGATAACAAATATCGGGCATCTTGCTCCTTCAAACATGGTGCACATCGTTTTCAACAACGGGTCTCATGAATCAGTAGGAGCCCAACCCACTCTCGGATTCCAAACCGATATTCCGGCAATTGCCGCCAAATGTGGATATCAGCATGTATTCTCAATCAGTGAAACTGAAGACATTGAGAGTACGATGAAACTTATCCAAGACCTGACCGGACCAATAATGATGGAATTAAAGGTTGGCATCAATTCCCGGAAAGACCTTGGCAGACCTACCACCTCACCACTTGAGAACAAACAATCCTTGATGCTCGCGTTATCGTGAAAGAGACCCAGCCATATTTTGGAGACGAGGCAATCCAAAAACTTGAAAAATGTATTGCCTCCACAGACGGACAAATCCTGATTGTAAGAGGGAAAAAGTCGTTTGGCACATGTGGGGCAGCGTCAATAATACACGAGTACCTGCACAAAAACAGTAAACAACACATAGAGTTTTCCGAATTTGCCAATAATCCACAATTCACGGATTTGGAAAAAGGATTGGCTTTGTTAAAAGACATGGACTTTAAGACGATTGTAGCTGTCGGGGGAGGAAGTGTCATAGACATGGCTAAACTATTGCGATTTTTCATCACACATGAGGGAATGATAGAGACAGGGGCATACATAGCCAAGCCAACCGCACCCCCAAGCCTTATAGCCATACCGACAACCGCAGGGAGCGGAAGTGAAACCACACATTTTGCTGTAATATATAAGGATAATATAAAATACTCCGTGGAACACACGGACATGGCGCCGGACTATGCGCTCATATATCCTATGTTCACATATGATAATCCCCAATACTTAACAGCCTGTTCTGGTTTTGATGCCTTTGCCCAATCTATTGAGGCCTATTGGAACAAAAATGCGACTGAAGAGTCAGACAGATATGCGCTAAAAGCTTTGGAATTATTGTATCCAACAATTTTAGACATAGCAAAAAATTCCACCGTAGAATCTCGGAATAAAATGTCAGAAGGGGCATATTGGGCTGGTAAGGCTATAAATATAACTAAGACCACTGCCCCACATGCGTTTTCCTATCCTTTCACGACCCATTACGGCTATCCCCACGGCCATGCAGTGGCACTCACTTTTCCAGCAATAGCCGAATATAATTTCCATTCCCATGAGATGCCCGGGAATAAGAAAAGGATGCTTGCAGCCATATTAAAGGCCAACTATCCTAATGATGTCCCAACTTTAATACAATCGATAACTGATATCTTAGGACTGAGACCTTCTAACATACAGCATGATCCGACATTGCTGATGGCGGGGATAAATCCAAGCCGTCTTTCAAATAACCCGGCGTCACTTTCTATGGAAGACTGCATAAAAGTGCTTAACGATTCTATTGGTAAAAATTTATACTAAAAATAAATGTCAGATTCTCCGTATATAGTATGCATCAGTTGCATCACATACAATCATGAAAATTATATCCGCGATTGTCTCGATGGGTTTGTGATGCAAAAAACGAATTTCAAATTTGTTGCAATAGTTCATGATGATGCATCAACCGATGGAACAGCTGCTATTGTCAAAGAATATGCCGAAAAATATCCCGACATAATAAAGCCAATATTTGAGACCGAAAATCAATATTCAAAGCCAGGTAAGCCTTTACGAAAAATTATGAATGAAGCTGTGGCAAAAACAGGAGCAAAGTATATTGCCATGTGTGAAGGCGATGACTATTGGATTAATCCCCTGAAACTACAAAAGCAGGTAGATTTTATGGAGGCGAATCCCGATTATACCATGTGCTTCCATAATATAAAAGTCCGATATCTTAATAACTATTCCAAACACTCTAACCGTTACAAAAAAACGAAAGACGCCCCAATAAAAGATGTCATTCAACGTGGAGGCGATTTTATACCCACATTATCCATATTAATGCGGGCAAAAACATATTTTGACGCACCATCAATTGTATGGTCTCAATATGTAGGAGACTATCCATTACAGATATACCTTGCCATTGCCGGCAAAATAAGATATCTTAGTGACGTAATGGGTGTATATCGAGCAAATCAGACATCTGCAACAACCACATTATTAAATGCCAGAGAAAAGTTAGAGTCCAATATAGCAAAGGAGCTGAAAATATATTCCGACTTAAATGCATACACAAACAACAAGTATATAAAATATTTTGAGAATCGTAAAAATTTCTATTTGGCAAATCAGATGTATAAATTGGATAGATATCCCGAAGCTCGAAAATATTGGTGGAAATCACGCCTATGCTACTCCCGAAATAACAGAATGATGATATTATACATCCACGGTCTTACCTCAATATTGAGATTCAGACGGGGAATAATAAATCTAGTAAAATAAGACACAATAACAGTCCCTGCAATATACCTGTCTCATATATATTATCCGAGATTAAGAGATGATTAAATCAATTTTTTTTAAGTTTTATACCGAACCACGAGCAAAAATGCTTTATCACTTTTGGAAAAAGCCAAAAGTAGATGATATCTTCACCACAATGCAACAATTAATTGATGGCAAATCAATTGCACGGTTTGGAGATGGTGAATTTGACCTTATAAACGGTGTAAAAGAAGGCTTTCAACGCCCAGATAAACGATTGGGGATTCTATTGAAGGAAGTCTTAAATTCGCAGAACGAAAATCTTCTTGTCGGTATACCTGATATTTTTGAAAATCGGTTAAAATTTCTACCAAGGGCACATAATCATTGGAAATGGTATAAAATATATCATTTAGATTTATTGAAAAGACTTTTAGGTGAAAATCGTCATTTCTCAAACTCACTAATATCCCGATTCTATTCTGATATTGATGACCTTGATTTCAATAGACTTATTAAAATGTATCGACAAATCTGGGATAATAAAGATGTATATATTATTGAAGGTGAAAAGACGCGTATCGGAGTCGGGAACGATTTGCTTTCAAATTCAAAATCAATTAGCCGAATTTTGGCACCTGCAAAAAATGCCTTTGATAAGTATGATGACATATTAAATAAAGCAAAAGAATTAATTCCAACCGGAGCTTTAATTATTTTGGCCTTGGGGCCTACGGCCACCATACTAGCCCGTGATTTATGTAATGTAGGATACCAGGCTCTTGACTTAGGACATATAGATATTCAATATGAATATTATATTCGTGGGACTAAAGAAAAAATTAATATTCCAGGTAAATTTGTAAATGAAGTGATTGGAGGGGATAAGGTCGATGACAAATTTCTTCCAAAAGAATATTATTCTTCTATTATTGGTATAGTGTAATATTTAATTAAATCAAATAATAACAGGCATTCTCAATATATCAGGCTATTTCATTATGAGTATTCGATCTTCAATATTCCCTTGTAAATTAAAGGATAAAGTCACGTCAAAAATGGACAATATGTTCAATTTCCATGCCCATAATATTGAAAATCTCCTGACGTTCCAATTGAAAGCCCAATATTTACATGAGAAATGTATTTATTCAAGAGAATCGGGAACATCAATTGACAAATATTCCGACAAGGATGTTATCGTAAGCCTAACCACCTATGGAGCACGCATTTATGACGTGTATCTCACAATAGAATCTATTATGCAACAAACCACTCGTCCCAACAAAATCATATTATGGTTGGATAATTCATTTAAGGACCAGAATATACCGATAACATTAACAAGACAAATTAATCGAGGACTGGAAGTCAATTATTGTAACGATATTCTTTCATACAAAAAATTGATATATACACTTTCTGAATATCCAGATGATATCATAATCACGGTTGATGATGACGCCATATATAATTTCGACTTATTAGAAAATATGATAACTGAATACAATCGACAGCCTGATTTGATATACGCAAACCGAATGAAAAGAATTATTATTTCAAAAGATGGTATTGTTGAAAAATATAGGAAGTGGCCTCATGTAAATGACTACGAAATATCCCCTCTTAATGTTCCTATCGGTGTTGGAGGTGTGCTTTATCCTCCTCACGCATTATCTTCAGAAGTCTTCAATGAGGCATTCTTCATGGAGAATTGCAAATTTGCTGATGACATATGGTTTAAAGTAATGGCTCTAAAGAATGGCACACTATGCAAAAAAATAAATACACATGAACCCATTTTCTACTCGAATCAGGCCGTACAAGATATAGCACTTGCTAACCAGAATCTATTTATGGACAGAAACGACCAACAAATAAAGAGAGTTTTTGATACTTACAATATCAGTTCTTTGCTCTAATCAAAAACACGGTTCATATCAGTTAGACGATTTATTGATACACCGCAAACTTTTGTTTTATACATTAAGGTTACATATGACTAATCAAATATACAAAATAGCAGTGATAGGGTTGGGATACGTCGGACTGCCGTTGGCCCGGCTTTTCTCCACCAAGTTTAAGACGGTCGGATATGACCTCAACCAAGGACGTGTCGACGAGCTGATGTCGGGGCATGATTCCACGCGTGAAGTGGATGATGCGTTGCTACAGGAGGCAATTGACAATGGCTTCCTGTGCACAACCAACCTCGACGATATCAAGGATTGCAATGTGTATGTCGTGGCGGTGCCTACTCCCGTGGACGAGAATAACCGTCCTGACCTGAAACCGCTTTGGGGCGCGAGCGAGACAGTCGGCAAGGTAATATCAAAAGGGGATATCGTGATTTATGAATCTACAGTATATCCCGGAGTGACCGAGGAAGAGTGTCTGCCGGTGGTGGAACAGGTCTCGGGACTGAAATTCAACACCGATTTTTTTGCAGGTTATTCGCCTGAACGTATCAATCCGGGTGACAAGTTGCACACTGTTGAGAAAATCAAAAAAGTGACATCGGGCAGTACACCTGAGATTGCCGACATTGTCGATGGGATATATAATGCCGTGCTCGTGAACGGAACGCACAAGGCCCCGAGTATCAAGGTGGCCGAGGCATCCAAGATTATCGAGAACTCCCAGCGAGACGTCAACATTGCCTTCATGAACGAGCTCGCGAAGATATTCAACGCGATGGGCATCGATACCCACGATGCCATAGACGCGGCGGCAAGCAAGTGGAATTTCATCAAGTTAAGCCCCGGCCTCGTGGGGGGGCACTGTATCAGCGTGGATCCGTATTATCTTATACAGAAAGCCCAGGTCTATGGAGTGTTGCCGCGCGTGATGTTCTCGGCTCGCCGCCTCAATGACGGAATGGGCGAATATGTGGCAAGTCAGACCATAAAGGCGATGAATCTCAAGGGCGTGGTGGTGAAAGATGCCAGGATACTTTTGCTCGGGTTTACTTTCAAGGAAAATTGTCCGGACATTCGCAACACCAAGATTGTTGACATATACAACTCCTTGCGCGAATATACAGAAAATATAACAGTATATGACCCTTGGGTTTCGGCAGAGCGTGTTGACCACGAATACGGCATCAGCATCGTAGCCGAAAGACTTGAGACCCTACACGGCAAATATGACGCTGTCATAATGTGTGTGGCGCACAATGACTTCGCAGGCATCGATGCCCGTGAGTTCCTTGCCGACAGGGATAAGGGTGTCGTATATGATGTCAAAGGCATACTCCCCCGAGAGCAGGTGGACGCTCGTCTGTAAAATATAGAGCCATCAACATGAGACTCAGCATAATCATTCCAGTATACAACGTTGAGCCATACTTGGAACGTTGTGTACACTCCATATTAGCCCAATCTTTAGACACGTCGGAATATGAGATTCTGCTCATCAATGACGGCTCCAAAGACCATAGTGGAGCTATTGCTGACAAATTGGCTGCGGAACATCCCAATATCAAAGTGTTCCACCAGGAGAACCAAGGGCAAAGCATGGCCCGTAACCTTGGGCTGGATAACGCGACCGGCAATTATATCTGGTTTATCGACTCAGATGATTATATAATCAATGATTATATCTCCGAGGTCTTGAATATTGCTGAAAGCAATGAATTTGACATCGTGTGCTTTTGGATGGATATAGTGGACGGTGAGAATAATCCTATCGGGCTCGGGGCAGTACAGCCACTTGAGCTTTGCCGTGTCTATTCAGGTAAAGAGGCATTAATGGATGGCCTGGAACTTGGCGGCCCCTGTACCTCCCTGTATTCAAGACGCCTGATTGACAGATATCATCTGCGTTTCTATCCGGGAATATCACAACAGGACGTAGAGTTCAACACCCGAATATACTCCTTGGCCGATACGGTATATTTTACCGATTACCTGATTTATCGATATTTCAAGACCGGACAGTCCACCACCACGACAAATAGTCTTGCCAATCGTCTACGACTATTACTCGACAATGCGGTCGTTACACGAGAGACAAACCGATTTGCCAAAGACTTAAAAGACAAAGAATTGTCTAATTTTTTATCACGTCGTGTCAATAGTATTATTGTCGGACAGATTCTGTCCATAATAAGAAATCGCTGTCTTCCCATAGAATTTTATGACTCTTATATATTGCGGATAACGGAATACGGTCTCTATCCTATTCAAGATAAATGTTTGTCCTCAAAAACCACATTAATGGGCAAATTTCTAAATTTTACGCCAGTCATCCGCGTCATAATCAAGTTAAATCGCACTTGATGACTAAAAATATGAGGATTGCTTACTGTATCGAAAATATGTCAGGACACGGAGGCATGGAAAAAATTATTTCCCAAAAAGCCTCCTACCTTGCAGAGATATTTGGTCATCATGTAGATATTTTAACCGCATATGGTGATGCAAAAGATTGTCCATTTCCCATATCACAAAAAGTAACAACTGTAAATCTCGGAATAAATTTCGATTATGATAAAATAAAAAATCGCTATAAAGCGTGGTATTTTGCTTTAGATTCACATCTACACTCCAACCAATACGACATCGTCATATCAACTGGTGGTAAAGATCTTGACTTCCTTTATAAGATTAAGGATAGCAGTATTAAAATCGCAGAATTTCATTTTGCATTTAACACCATCAAATTTTGGGCAAAAAAAGATTTTCCAGGATTGCGAGGAGGAATTATTGGAATACTAAAAACAGCACGAGCAATCCGCAATGCATCTAAATACGAAAAGTTTATAGTCCTATCAGCTTCTGACTGTAAAAAATGGAATAGGTTTTTACCAAACTGTATCTTCATTTATAACCCTATTGACATTAAGCACTCAGACATAAAATATGACAGCAATAGCAGGACAGTGATCAATATAGGACGGCTGGACCCTATAAAAGGACATGATTTACTCATCAAAGCATGGGAATCAGTCTACCGACAGCATAAGGATTGGGAATTAAAGATATTTGGAGCCGGCGAGAAGACTAGATTACAAAAGTTAATAAATAATCTGCATTTGGGGTCGGCCATAAAACTGATGGGGCATACAGATAAAGTTGAAGCGGAACTTTTACAAGCATCATTCTTTGTCTTGTCTTCAAGAGTTGAGGGCTTTGGTCTTGTTATCGCAGAAGCGCAAGCTTGTGGGTTACCTGTAATCACATTCAACACCCCTGTTGGACCGGCTGAGATTGTAAACAATAACATTGATGGAACTATCGTTGACAAAGTAGGCGATATAAATGGACTTTCTCAAGCAATAATCCGAATGATGGAATCTCCACAAACCCGCAAAGAGATGTCAGCGTCTGCCGTTAAAAATTCCATACGCTTTCAAAAAGATGAAATCATGGAACAGTGGAATCATTTGTTTATCCAACTTATAAATGATAAGCGACACAATATTCAAGCATGAGCCACGCCAAATCTATATCATTCATAATCCCAGTCTTTAATTGTGCCGCATACTTAGAAACGTGCCTTGACTCTATCATAAATCAAGACTTCCCCCATAAGGAAATAATACTGATAAATGACGGGAGTTCCGACAACAGTCCCTACATATGTGCAAAATATGCCTCAAAATATGATTTTGTCCATGTCATCAACCAAAAGAACATGGGGACCTCATCTGCGAGAAACCGTGGCATGGAAACCGCAAAATGTGATTACATATGGTTCGTAGATTCGGATGACATGATTGCTGATGAAATAGCCTCAGCCTTGAGACCCCATATGATTGACGACTCTGAGGTCATATGTTTCAACCATATTGACAGGACAGCTCGGGGTAATTTTGAGAAGTCAACATTTAATCATATTGAGCATCATTCTGGTAAAACACTATTAGAGAAAGCTGCTCCCGGCTATTTATGGAATAAGATATTCCGAAGGGATGTCATTGGCAATACCCGATTTTTGGAAGGGACAAAGAACATTGAAGATTTCCTATTTTGCATACAAGTCCTGAAAGATGTCCAGACAATAACTTGTCTACCTTATATAGGATATATCTACAACTGCACCAACCCCACCTCCACTTTAAGAAATAGGGACTGGAAAAATCTAATAAAGCTATCAGAGGATTCAATGAGAGTCCATTTCAAATTGAATGAGGTGATTCACTCTAGTTCTCCAACATTACGTCCCATTCTACTTAATTTACTGAATATAAGTATTGCAGGGCATCTGCACTCTCTGCTGATCGACTATAACAGGCATATTTTATCTAATGCAATAGAAGAATATAGAAATAGCGGGCTCTACCCAATACTTAAAACATCTAATAAGAAAGCCAATATTTTTATTACAGTGGCCAATATTAAATGGCTGCTGATACTTGTTGCTTCCTTATATGACCTAAAACGAAGAAATGTTACACAAGATAATATATAGTCTTTGGAGACAACTGTATTTTCTGCCAATCATATGCCACAATGCAATGTGCAGGAAAAGACTCCTAATACCAATTTATGATAAGCTTAATATTAAACACAAGGGAATCAAAGCCATCAATAAAAGGGAGGATAAATGCATTATATATTCTGTGCTTCCCGAAACAACGTTTAGTGGCGGTCTATCAGATCGTTTTCGCGGTATAGTGTCTGTATACTGGGAGTGTAAACAAAAAGGATTGCCATTCAAGATAAGCTTTGGCAGCATGAATCTAACAGACTATCTGCAGCCTAATAAATATGATTGGAGACTGGGTGACGGAGAGTTTGATTTTGACACAGAACAATCCTATCCATGCACTGTGCTTACACACCATAGCAACATCAATAACCCAATACAAATGTTTGCTCAGCGGACAGTATTGCGTTATTATCTTAGAAAGAAATATCGTCAGATTCATGTGTACACTAATATGGCGACTGCCGATAAGGAATACGGGACTCTATTCTCTGAATTATTCAAACCGACACATGAGTTACAACAATTACTTGATCACCATATTGAATCAATTGGAGGAAAGAAATCATATAACGCTTTGGTATTTAGGTTCAGACAATTGCTTGGCGACTTTAAGGAGGGAGGAGACATCATGCCTGAAAAAGGACGAGAAGAGTACATTAGACAATGCTTGGGAAAAATCGAATCAGAATATGCCAAAAATCCTGTTAAACGGCTATTGGTGACATCTGATAGCAGGACATTTCTTGAACGTGTGAAAAACTTTCCGTACGTGTATATAATCCCTGGTGAAGTAGTCCATATGGGCTTTACTTTCGATGCAGCCAAACAGACATATATGAAATCATTCATTGACTATTTCATGCTGTCCTATGCCTCTAAAGTGACACTTATTCGAGAAAAAAGGATGTATCACAGCGGTTTTGCATATAGGGCAGCATTGCTTACCGATGCCAATTATTCGGAGATATGGCTGTAATTTCATATTTCTACGACAATAAATAAGACGAAAAACGGTTTCTATTGTATAATCTTAATTTAGGATGGAGAACCGCTCAAAAATTTTTGATGTAATAAAATTCATTGCCATATTTTTGGTAGTATGGGGACATGCAATCATGTGCATTGACCACCAGTTTCAAAAAGAGCTTGTGGATATAATATACACCTTTCATATGCCATTGTTCATGACCATAAGTGGATATTTTGCATCCAATTCCTTTAATCGTCCTGTCAGAGAATTTACATACCGAAAATTCATACAACTACTCCTACCGGCATTGGCGTGGTCAATAATAGAGGTCGCCTGGCACTACAGCCTCGGGACCGGGTATTCTCTCCGGGACTCTTTTATCGGCAACTCTTGGTTTCTAAAGACACTTTTCGCAATATCTGTGGTCGTTTATCTGCTTAAAAAGACCCACATCAACGATTGGGTTTTATTTTCAGTCTCATGTGCCATATTCTTTGCTATCCCGAATGCCTCAACATTAAAATTCAATGAGATGTACTTCTATTTTTGGATAGGATACTTTATGAAAAAATATCCATTGAATATTAAGGCGATGACCACATGTAGCCTAATATGCTTATTCCTGTTCGTTTACCTCTATTGCATAAGGGACTATTTTGAATTCATCCATTGGCTGCCGATGACAATCAATACGATACAGTCTGATACAGCTACTCTTGCAATAAATTACTCGCTTGGACTTACCGGAACAATAACTGTAATTTATGGTTTGCAATCAGTCGAGCATTTGATCTGCAATTGTCGCATATATGATTTAATGGCAAAATTCGGTAGATACACCCTGCAAATATATGTGCTCCAAACGTTTTTCCTCATATTTGGCATGTCAGCGCTTGTCGGGCAGCCACAAACGATGGCGAGCGGCTGTATAATATGTATCATCGTGTCTGTATTTACAATCGCCTGCAGCATAACAACTACGCATATACTGGATAGGATAAGTATGGTAAGTACAATTCTGTTTGGAAAATTGTCTTTTTCGGGTAAATAGCACCCGACTATTTCATAATGTGACGAATCATGTGGATATACCTAATAATCTTCGTATTTTGGTTGTTTATATACGCTTTTAATAAGCACTCGCTTTCCAAGGCATCGTTTCTTTTCCTATTCATGGGATTGGCCATATTTGTTGGTCTCGGCGACATGCTTGGGGGATATGACCGTTATATCTATGGCGAATTGTTTGATTCTGTTGCCGAACAAATACAATTACACGGAGACAACTATTTCAACTCGTCCTTATACAGGTTGTATCCTAACGAAATCGGATATGGATTCTTTAATATAGCATTGTCTTACTTGACTTTGAACCGGTATATTTTCATATTTATTCTTACCCTCATTTCATATGTACTGATATATCGCTCCATCATACGATACTGCGACAATTACCAACTCGCCGTCATCATATTTTTAGGACTAATGTTCTTCTTCACGTTCACATACTTGCGTCAGGTACTCGCATTTTCAATCGCATGGCAATCTATACAATATGTATATAAACGAAAACTTTTGAAATTTATAATCGTAGTGTTTATTGCGGCCACATTCCACAATTCTGCAATACTCCTGTTCCCATTTTACTTCATACCCATAAAAAAATATAGCCCTTGGATTATAGTGTCCATCGCCCTTATATTACTGGGATTAGGTATGACCAACATAGTCGGGGGAATGTACGAAACTTACTCTGAGACAATGGATGATCGACGAGGAATATATGCCGCAGATGAAACCGGGTTCAGGATAGAATATATTTTTGAAGCAATCGTATTTCTAATATTATTACTCCCATTCCAAAAATATATTCCTGATACAAAAAAACATATCACCCTCTATAACGTAGCTATCTATTTTTGCTTTATCCTACTAATTTTTATACAATCGGTAAATGGAGGCCGCTTGGCATGGTATGCTGCAATAGGCATAATATCAACTCTATCATTCTTGTGCCAGCAATTATGGCATATGCCAAACTATAGAATTACAGTTATAACAATCTGCTTCTTCTTATATATCCGCATATTGTTTTCATGGGACTACATGCTATATCCATATAAGACCTTTCTTACCGACGGACATAGGGACAACGACAAGGTTTTTGAGTTATATGAATATGATTACAACTACGATGTGGACAAATTCTATAAATAATGGTAACAGTCTTTACCCCCACATATAATCGAGTCCATACACTTGGAAAGCTGTTTAACTCTTTGTGCGCTCAGTCATGCAAGGATTTTGAATGGGTAATTGTAGACGACGGATCCAAGGATGACACGAAGCAATTAGTAGCCGATTTTGAACAGTCAGCAGATTTTCCTATACGATATATGCGCCAATCAAACAGAGGAAAACACATAGCAATAAACACGGGTATTAAGGCCGCACGTGGTGAATTATTTTTTATTGTGGATTCGGATGACGAGATTCCCGATGATTCAATTGAAAAAGTATGTCAGTTATATGATACCATACGCAATCAAGAATCATATGGCGGAATTGCAGGGGTTATGAAAAGTATCGACGGGAGTATAATTGGCGGCAGAAAAGATTATGATGCCATAGACTCCAACTCTATTGATATCAGATATAAACATAATGTTTCAGGAGACCTATGCGAAATTTTCAAGACTATAGTTCTTAGGGAATTTTCATTTCCCGAATATGACGGCGAAAAGTTTTGTCCTGAGGCATTGGTTTGGAATCGAATAGCCACACAATACAAACTCAGGTTTACGTCCGAGCCTTTGTGTATCCGCGAATATCTGCCGGATGGGCTGACGGCTAAGATTGTGAGGATAAGGCGGGAGGCACCCATGGGGTCGATGACCTATTATTCCGAGCTGCGGGGGTATGACATCCCGTTTGTTCAAAAGGTGAAAGCGTCGATCAACTTTTGGCGGTTTGCCCCGTTACGGCTCTACGGAAAAGCCCGCAGTATGGGCATGATTAACTTCTGGTCGCTGATGTCATGGCCTCTTGGCGTGGCGATGCGTCTCAACGATGCACGGAGATGAGGATATTGCATGTCATAACATCGCTCGGCACTGGCGGAGCTGAAAGGTTGATGGTCGACCTCCTGCCAAGGCTTCGCGACCTCGGCAACGATGTATCGCTGCTGCTTTTCGACGGGACAAGGACCGCATTTTATGACGAGCTGGAACAGTCAGGCATCAAAATCTCGTCACTCTCACAAGGCGGCAACGTGTACGATATACGCTACATCGGCAAATTGAGGAAAATACTTTCGCAATATGACATCGTGCACACCCACAACACGGCGTGCCAATATTTTGTCTCGCTCGCCAGGCGGCTTTCACGTAGCAAGACACGGATTGTGACCACCGAGCACAACACATTCAACCGCCGCCGTGAATACCCGCTGCTCCGCCACGTAGACCGTGTGATATACCGCAAGTATGATGCGATTATCGCCATATCCGACAAAACCCGGGAAAACCTGACGGCATTCGTCGGCAATGATTTCCCGATTTCCATCATAAACAACGGCATCGACCTGTCACCATATGCCGATTTTAAGCCAAACGTCCCACAACCTGACGAGGATGTCACCGTGACAATGGTAGCAGCCTTCCGTCCGCAGAAGAACCAGGATACCCTCCTCAAGGCCATCGCGTTGCTCCCAACCCGATATAAGCTATGGCTGCTTGGCGACGGAGAGCGGCGCGGCGAGCTGGAGACTCTCGCCGACAGCCTCGGGATAAAAGACCGTGTGACATTCTGGGGTAACCAAAAGGATGTCCCCTCGTTTATCAGACAGTCCAACATTATGGTCCTGTCATCCCATTGGGAAGGCCTCAGCCTGTCACTCCTTGAGTCGATGGCGTCGAGACGCCCCATGATAGTGTCAGAAGTCGATGGACTGCGCGATATTGCTGGAAACGTAGCCGTCACCGTAAGACATGAGGACGAAACGCAATTGGCCGACGCAATCACATCTCTTGCAACAGATAAAGCATTATATGAAAAGATTAGCAGCCAATGCCATGCCGAAGCTATGAAATACGACATCGACAAGATGGCCGAAAGCTATAACAATTTGTATGGAAATTTATGAAATGCGTCAATAAATGTGATGTCATTGTCACTTATTGCTGGAACAGAGTGGGTTACAATATTCTGAAAAGCCTATCTTCAAAAGGGTTAGTTGTCGTTTGTGCAGACACATCAAAAAAGAATATATGCTCTATGTCAAAATGGTGTGCAGATTCTTTCGCATATCCCGATCCTTTTACCAATGAAACAGATTTTATAGAGTGTCTGATTGATAAAGTCAATCAATATCACCCCAAAGTGCTGATGCCCACTCATGATGAATCACTGATAATCGCCCGTTATAGAAACCGATTTCCAAAATGGCTAAAAATATCAATCAGTTACATCAAAAATTTAGAAGTTTTATCAAATAAATTATCAGCAACAAAGATAGCAGAAAGAGTCGGAGTGCCAACGCCTCGGATATATAATTCCATTGATGATATTTCTCCTCATGGATATCCAGTCATAATAAAACCAATTATTGGTAATTCCGCCAAAGGAGTGGTAAAAGCCAGCAATAAACAAGAAGCTGAAAATGCTATCATAAATAAAAATCCTAACGAAATCATCATTGAAGAATTTATTCCTGGTGTAGACATATGTGTCGATTGTATAAGGAGCGACAGTTTTTTCTATGGGTCAGTTTATAAAGCTATAGTAACCAAAACCCATGGCGGAGGGACTACCACTCAACGCGTCATGATAGATGATGATAAATTGGTCGAATACGCTAAAAAGATATTAGACCTCATAGGGTATGAGGGTGTCTGTGGGATGGATTTCCGAGTAGACTCGGCAAGCGGCAATGTTGGTTTTATTGAAGCCAATCCCCGTTTTACAGGCGGTATTGCGACTCCGATTGCTGCAGGTTTTGATATTCCGTATTTATTATACAACTTTCAATTATCACCAATAGTCGAGACTCCAATAAGTACCAGGATAGGCACAAAAACCAAATGGATACTTGGCGACATAATAGCATTGGCAGATAGTATTGTAAATAAACACATATCTTGGAATGTAATCAAAAAAACATTTTCATTTCGCGGTTTTGATGCTTTTGACGATTTTGATAAAAATGATAAAAAGGCTATTTTAGGCGAGTTTCATTATTATCTATCAAAATTGATAAAAAATGGGAAGTTAAATCCCTAATATGTACATGAATAAATATGTTTTTGACCGAATCGGAGGTCTTATAGGAAGTATCCTCATACTTCCTATATGTGTAGTGATTGGTATATTAATAAAACTTCACATGCCTGGGCCTGTCTTTTTTTGCCAAAAAAGAGTAGGAAAGCACGGAAAACTTTTCACGATGATAAAGTTCCGCACAATGGTTGTAAATCATGGAGGAAATTCGATATCTGTAAAAGGAGAACACCGAATAACACCCTTTGGCTCATTTCTTCGCAAATATAAGCTGGATGAATTACCTGAACTTTTCAATGTGCTCATTGGTGATATGAGTTTTGTCGGTCCACGACCCGATGTCCCAGGATATGCAGATCTCCTGACAGGCGAAAATCGTCTTATATTGAATTTACGTCCAGGGATAACTGGTCCGGCCTCATTAAAATATGCAAACGAAGAAGAAATTTTGGCTAAAGTGGAAGATCCTGAGAGATACAATAATGAGATTATATATCCAGATAAGGTAAAAATAAATTTGAATTATTATTATAATCATACATTACTTTCAGACCTAAAGATAATCTTCCAAACTATTATCCGATAATAATCAGATTTACTATCTATATTAATGGCATACACACTCACTGTATATAAAAACATCAGAGACATTAAAGACTCTTGGATAAAACTTTCAGAAAAATGTCCAAGCGCGACTCCATTTCAAAGCTATGAGGTTATGGAACTCGCCGATAGGTATTTTTTCCCATATTATATTAAGGACAGGAGTCATTCTGAATTTGCTACTATATCATCTTCAGATGGAAATATATGCTTCATAATGCCTCTGACCATTAGACATGATAAGCGAACAGAATCTTTTGGAAATGTCAACGGGTTTAACTATGGCTCATTCCTATATTCTGAAAATTGTGACATTGACAAATGTCTTCGACTCTTAAAATCGAAATATGGAAACATTCACCTACACAATTTTACACAAACAACTATAAATGAAATAATTACCCCTCCCCGAATCTTAAATAAGACGATTAATATTGCCATTAAGTTCGGAAAAGATTATGATACCTATTTACACACACTCTCTCCTTCTGTACGGCAAAATATCCGCACATCATATAATCGATTAAAGACAGACGGTTACAATCTTAATATCATATATTCATCTGAAGGTGACAAAAATAATTTAATCAATGAATGCATTGATTTATATTGTACTCGACACCTGATGAGATATGGTGTCAAAACTTCAAAAATAAAAAAATGGTTTTTGAAAAACTTTAGTTTTGCCACCATAATCTATAAACGAGCACAAACTGCCCTTACTATAGCGGTAGAGATAAACGGAGAATTAGCAGCATTCATGAGTGGTATTATAAAAGATAATATATTTGTTGTACCAAGACTATCAATAAATGATAAGTTTAAGCGATATTCTCCCGGTATAATTTTAATCAATGAATCTATAAAACACTTCATCGCAGCCGGACAAATCGACACACTCGATCTCAGTCGAGGACAAGAACAATATAAATATTCCATGGGCGGTGAAGAACATTATACTTTTGATTTAGAAATCTAAATATATTATGCAGGAAAGGATTTTGTTGTCGCTGGCCCATATGGGGGGCGGCGAGAGAAAATGGGTCGAGGAGGCATTCAAGACCAACTGGATTGTGCCTCTTGGGCCGAATGTCAACGAGTTTGAGCGGCGTCTGGAGCGATATCTTGGCGTCGATGAGGGGCGTGTCGTGGCTCTGAGCGCAGGGACTGCCGCCATCCATCTCGGTCTTGTGATGCTCGGCGTGGGCACGGGCGACGAGGTCATATGCCAGTCTTTCACTTTCTCGGCGTCGGCCAACCCGATTGTCTATCAAGGGGCAAAGCCTGTATATGTCGACAGCGAGCCTGAGACGTGGAACATGTCGCCCGAGGCTCTTGAGGAAGCCATCATCGACCGCAAGCGCGTCACAGGCCGCTACCCCAAGGCCATTATCCCTGTCTACCTGTATGGTATGCCGGCCAAGATTGACGAGATACTTGCCATCGCGGCAAAATATGACATCCCTGTACTGGAGGATGCCGCCGAGGCTCTGACATCGGAGTACAAAGGCTACCAATGCGGCACATTCGGCGAATACGGCGCACTGAGTTTCAACGGCAACAAGATCATCACCACCTCCGGCGGCGGGGCGCTCATATGCCCTACCCCCGACGCGGCAAAACGCGTGCTGTTCTATGCCACTCAGGCGCGTGAAAACCGCCCGTACTACTATCACGAGGTCATAGGCTACAACTACCGCCTAAGCAACGTGAGTGCCGGCATCGGCTGCGGACAGATGGAGGTGCTTGCCGACCATGCCGCACGTCGCCGCGAGATACACCGTCTCTACAAGGAAGGGCTGGCGGATGTCGAGGGCATAACGGTACATGACAATCCGTCGTCCGACTTCGACTCCAATTTCTGGCTGTCGACCCTCATCGTTGATCCCGCTACAGGTCATACCCCCGACCAGATGCGCATTGCCCTCGATGCCGCGAATATCGAGACCCGCCTGCTGTGGCGTCCGATGCACATGCAGCCGGTCTATGCCGATGCGCCCTACTATGGCGGCGACGTGTGCGAGAAGCTGTTTGACACCGGCCTGTGTCTCCCGAGCGGCTCAAGCCTGTCGGACGATGACATAGCACGTGTCATCGACGCCATCAAGCGGTTTATGGCCGACTAAACGCAATCGGCGCCCGATGACAGTCGTAGCCTTTGACCTTGACGACACGCTCTTTGAGGAACGGAAATTCCTGCTGTCGGCCTACCGTCATATAGCCACCGACCTGTGCCGACGTGGGATTGCCGACCGCGAGAGAGCCCTGCGGGCAATGACCGGCGGAGGATTTGACGCCCTCATGGAGGAAATCGAGCGTGAGCGCGGATGGTCGCCGTCGGAGCGCGAGAAAAGTGTCACGGTGAGATGGTGTGTCGACACCTACCGTACCCATCGCCCCGACATCTCGCTCGATGCCGATGCCGGCGAGACACTCGGTCGTCTTGCTGCCGATAAAGATATCATCCTCGCGCTGATCACCGACGGACGCAGCGTGACACAGCGCAACAAGATTGAATCCCTGGGACTGACAAGATATTTCACCCCGGAAAACATATTCATATCCGGGGAAACAGGCCACGACAAAAATTCCCCTCACTCATTCCATAAATTGATGGGACGCTATAGCGATGGTCCATACGTATATATCGGCGACAATCCCGCCAAAGACTTTACCTGGCCCAACCGTCTCGGATGGATGACGGTCGGACTGCTCGACCGAGGCAATAATATCCATAGCCAAGACGTTGTCTATGATAGCGACAACCAGCCAAAAGTTTGGGTAAAGACTCTTGCTGACGCATACGACATCATATCCAACGGCCCGGCAATCGGGTTGTAGCATCCATATAAACCATATAACATCATGCAGCCTACCGATAAAAAAATAGCCCTCATCACGGGCATAACGGGTCAGGACGGCTCGTTCCTCGCCGAATTTCTCCTTGAAAAGGGATATGAAGTGCACGGCATCATACGTCGCAGTTCCTCTTTCAACACCGGTCGCATCGAGCACCTGTACCTTGACGAGTGGGTGCGCGACATGAAGCGCAAGCGGCTCATCAACCTCCACTACGGCGACATGACCGACTCAAGCTCGCTCATACGCATCATCCAGGAAGTGCAGCCGACAGAGATATACAACCTCGCCGCCCAGAGCCACGTCAAGGTATCGTTTGACGTGCCGGAGTACACTGCCGAGACCGACGCCGTCGGCACCCTGCGACTCCTCGAAGCTGTGCGCATCCTGAAGATGGAGCGCAAGACACGCGTCTATCAGGCAAGCACCTCGGAGCTTTTCGGCAAAGTGCGCGAAGTCCCGCAACGGGAGACCACCCCGTTCTACCCCCGCAGTCCATATGCATGCGCCAAGGTCTACGGCTATTGGATAACCCGCAACTACCGTGAGAGCTACGGCATGTATGCCGTCAACGGCATACTGTTCAACCACGAGAGCGAGCGGCGCGGCGAGACATTTGTCACCCGCAAGATAACGCTCGCGGCAGCCCGTATCGCCCACGGCCGTCAGGACAAGCTATACCTCGGCAATCTCAATGCCCTGCGCGACTGGGGCTATGCACGCGACTACGTCGAGTGCATGTGGCTCATCATGCAGCAGCCCGAGCCTGATGACTATATTATAGCCACCGGCGAGCAGCACTCCGTGCGTGAGTTCACCACCTTGGCATTTGCCCGTGCCGGTATCAACCTGCGCTGGGAGGGGGAGGGCATCGACGAGAAGGGCATCGATACCGCCACAGGCCGCGTCATCGTGGAGGTCGATCCCAAATATTTCCGTCCCGCCGAAGTCGAGACGTTGCTCGGCGACCCGGCCAAGGCACGCGAGCGTCTCGGATGGAATCCACGTGCCACTTCGTTTGAACGCCTTGTTGAGATAATGACCGATGCCGACCTACGTCTGGCGGCAGAGGGAAAAATATAGGAGATAATGGAATTAAATTCACGCATATACATCGCCGGACACCGTGGTCTCGTCGGGTCGGCCATATGGCGCAACCTTGAGCAGCGAGGCTACACCAACCTCATCGGACGCTCCCACAGCCAGCTCGACCTGCTCGACGGCGTGGCGGTGAGGGAATTTTTCGACCGCGAGCAGCCCGAGTATGTCATCCTTGCCGCCGCCCACGTGGGAGGCATAATGGCCAACAGCATCTACCGCGCCGACTTCATCTACCGCAACCTGCAGATACAGCAGAATGTCATAGGCGAAAGTTTCCGGCACGGCATCAAAAAACTGCTTTTCCTCGGCAGCACATGCATCTATCCCCGCGATGCGCCGCAGCCCATCACCGAGGACTCGCTGCTGACATCCCCGCTCGAATACACCAACGAGCCTTATGCCATAGCTAAAATCGCCGGATTAAAGATGTGCGAGAGCTTCAACCTGCAATACGGCACCGACTACATCGCCGTCATGCCCACCAACCTATACGGGCCAAACGACAACTTCGACCTTGAGCGCAGCCACGTACTCCCCGGGATGATGCGCAAGATGCACCTTGCCCGGCTGCTACATTACGGTAACTATGACGCCATACGCGAGGATCTCGACCGGCTGCCCGTCAATGGCGTTGACGGGGAAAGCTCAGACCGGCAAATCCTGTCGGTATTGGAAAAATACGGCATCACCCCGGGTCGACTGAAGCTATGGGGCACCGGGAAGCCGCTGCGCGAGTTCCTATGGAGCGAGGACATGGCCGACGCCTCGGTCCACATCCTCGAAAACGTGTCGTTCAGCGACCTGCGCGGTGCCGGTCCCGAGGTGCGCAACTGCCACATAAACATCGGCACGGGAAAGGAACTGTACATAGCCCAACTCGCCCAACTCATCAAGGACACAGTGGAATATGAGGGTGAAATAACGTGGGACACGTCAAAGCCCGACGGCACCATGCGGAAACTGTGTGACGTGACCAAACTTCACGACCTCGGATGGCATCATAAGGTGGAGATAGAGGAGGGCATCAGGAGGCTGTATGCCTGGTACCTTAACCAATAACACCACCACTCGGCGCATTTTTCCAGATTTTTCCAAAGACCATATAGATTCACATACATAAAGGGGGGAGACCATATGCCTTATCTGTATTACATCCTGCTCGCCATCGCGTTATTTATAGTCGAGATTCTTTACATCAGACTGGCGCGGCGGTGGAAAATAGGCTCACATGCCGTCAACCGCTCATCCCACAGTGGCTACAAGTTGTCGGGAGGAGGTATTATTTTTATCATAGCCGCACTCATCGTGTGGGCGTGTCCCGGCTTCCCGGCATCGCACTACAGCCTGCCCGACGGCTTCGCCCTGATGATGGGGTGTGCATTGCTGCTGGCCGTGATGAGCTTTGTCGACGACATGCGCGACCTGTCGCCGGGGTTGCGGCTGTTCGTTCAACTGGTCACAGTGGCCCTTGCCTTCCATTCCTATCTTGTCTACAGCCGTCTCGATATCTTCCTGCTGATACTCATTTGCGGAGTGGGCTTCATAAACGCCTACAACTTCATGGACGGCATAAACGGCATAATGGCCGGATATTCCATCGTCACACTCGTGACCCTGCGCATATGCTTTGAGCCGTTGGCCGAGTTCCGCCCGTTTATCAACTCGCTGATTATCGCGTCGGCGGTCTTCGCATGGTTCAACTTCCGTCACAAGGCCCTGTGCTTTGCCGGGGATGTCGGGTCGATAGTCATGGGATTTTTTATCCTCTACCTGATTGTGTCCCTTATAGCCTATACCAACGATGCCTCCGTACTGGTATTTCTCATCGTGTACGCCATTGACACGGTGTTCACCATATTCCAGCGCCTGTTCACCGGCGAGAATATCCTGCTGCCCCACCGCCGCCACCTCTATCAGGTGCTCGCCAACCAACGGCACTTTCCCCATTATGTCGTCTCTCTGTGGTTTTGCCTGACCCAGGCCGCAATAAACCTCCTATATTTCATCATACCGCCAACCCAACGCTGGACCTACTTCATACTCGTCACGAGCCTGCTCGTGGCAGCCTATTTCTCCATCAAGATTTCCGCCCGTAAGGACGGGTGATACCCCATCTCCCCTAACGACATAATGTCATTCCTCAGCAAAAATCCACGGAACAGCAGCCGTCACACGGTGAAATTCAAGACCCGGCGCCGCTATAGGCTGGCGTTTATCAACGAGAACACCTTCAACGAGGTGTGGACGATAAAGATGTCACGTCCCAAAGTCATCCTCTCGGTGCTGCTCATCCTGGCCTCCGTGGGATGCATCGTGGCGACCCTCATAGTCTTCACACCCCTGCGCACCCTTTTGCCGGGATACCTAAAGCACTCCCAACGCCTTGAGAGCATGATAAACGACGCCCGCCTCGACTCCCTGACGACCGAGGCTGAAATCAACAATGCATACATCGCCAATATCCACCGCATACTGTCGGGCGACATAGACACCACTCTCGTCGCCACGACCGATACTGTCGCGGCAATGCCCATCGACTCATTACCCGTCGCGACAGAGGCCGAGAAAGAGTTTGTGCGCAACTTTGAGGAGCGCGAGAAATACAATCTCTCGGTCCTTTCCCCTCAGGCTGTCGGAGGACTGGCATTCTATCCCCCTGTCGCGGGAGGTACTGTCGTGGGTGCGTCCGAGGGCGAACTGGGCCAGCGCATCGCGTCGCCACGTGGAGCCGGAGTCTCGGCAGTCTATTCGGGCACAGTGGTTGATGCCCGCTACACTCCTGACGACGGGTATTCAGTGGTGGTGCAGCATCCCGACGAATTTATATCCACCTACCGAGGCCTCGCGTCTCTGTTTGTGGCAAAGGGCGACCGCGTGGAAATCGGCGCACGCATCGGGTTGGCCCCCTCTGCACGCGCCACAAAGGGGATAGTCACAATCGAACTGTGGCGCGGCGGCACGCCGCTGGTGCCATCGGACTACATCCCGTTCTGAAAATTTAAGGAGTGATTCTTTACCCATCGGGGGAAAAGAGCTAAATTTGCATCTGAATACCGTAACCGTTATCACATAAAACGACCTATACGTGACTGCAAAAAAGAAGATTGCCATACTTGGTAGCACCGGCTCAATCGGGACGCAGACACTCGATATAATATCCGACTACCCCGACCGCTTCGAGGCTACAGTGCTTGTGGCCGGAAGCAACGTTGACCTGCTCATAGAGCAGGCATTGAAATACCGGCCCCGTCTCGCCATTATTGCCGACACGAGCCACTACCGCAAACTCTCCCAGGCCCTCACTCCCGAGGGCATAGACGTGGCATCGGGTGTAAACGCTATCTGTGACGCCATGTCGCGTGAGGACGTGGACACCGTGGTGACCGCCACCGTAGGATACAGCGGGCTGGCGCCGACGCTTTGCGCCATCAAGGCCGGCAAGCAGATTGCCCTGGCCAACAAGGAGACACTTGTGGTGGCGGGCGAGCTCGTCACCGAGTCACTGCGTCACTCCAAGTCCACAATCATACCCGTCGACTCGGAGCACTCGGCCATATACCAATGTCTTGTCGGTGAACGACCCGAATCGGTGAAGCGGCTCATAATCACCGCCTCCGGAGGTCCGTTCCGATGTTTCACCCACGAGCAACTGCGGCATGTCACCGTAGCTGACGCTCTTGCCCACCCCAATTGGGCCATGGGCGCAAAGATTACGATAGACTCGGCCACGATGCTCAACAAGGCGTTTGAGATTATCGAGGCGAGATGGCTGTTTGGCGTGCAGCCGGCCGACATCGAGGCGGTGGTGCATCCACAGTCGATAATCCACTCGATGGTGGAGTTTACCGACGGCGCGATAAAGGCACAGCTTGGCGTCCCCGACATGCACCTGCCTATACGTTACGCACTCGGAGACACCGAGCGTCTGCCGTCCAACCGCCGTGAGCTATCTCTCGTCGATTATGCCAACCTGACGTTTGAGGCACCCGACCCCGAGCGCTTCCCGATGCTCAACCTCGCCTACGAGGCACTGCGTCGCGGCGGCAACACAGCCTGTGTCATAAATGCCGCCAACGAGATTGCCAACGCTGCGTTCCGTCAGGGACGGCTGCCGTTTCTCGACATCTACCGAGTCATCATCGACACGCTCGACCGCGTGTCGTTCATAGCCGCCCCCGACTATGAGGATTATGTAAACACCAACGAGGCCGCCCGTGCAATAGCCGGGGAACTCATCAACAAAAAATAGACCCATCCTTTAATGGAAACATTTCTCATCAAAGCCGCCCAACTCATAGTAGCCCTCGCCTTCCTGGTGATCATACATGAGTTCGGGCATTATGTATTTGCCCGCATATTCGGCATCAAGGTGGAAAAATTCTACCTTTTCTTCAACCCGTGGTTTTCCCTGTTCAAATACAAGCCAAAGAAAGCCGACAAACCGCGCCTCAACCCCGACGGCACCGAGCGTGCCACGTGGCGCGACACGGAATACGGTATCGGCTGGGTTCCCCTCGGGGGATATGTGAAAATAGCCGGCATGATTGACGAGTCGATGGACAAGGAGCAGCTCGCCAAGCCTGCCCAACCTTGGGAATTCCGCTCCAAGCCCGCCTACCAGCGTCTGCTCGTCATGATAGGCGGTGTGCTTTTCAACTTCATCCTCGCCATACTCATCTACGCGGGAATCGCGTTCTGGTGGGGAGAGAAGCATATTCCTCTCGACAAGGCATATGCCGGGATGGCATTCAACGGGACAGCCAAGAGCGTCGGGTTCCGCGACGGCGACATATTGCTGTCGGCCGACGGCAAGAAGCTCGACGCCTCGGGACAGTTTCTCCTTGAGATGGCCGAGGCGCGGAGCGTGTCGGTGTTGCGCGGCAAGGACACTGTGGCAGTGGCGATACCCGAAAACTTCGTGCTGCAGCTCGATAAGGACACCACCGGGATGCCGTTTGTCACTTACCGTATGCCGGTGGTCGTGGCATCAGCCGTCAGCAAGACCTCCATCGACGCAGGGCTGACCAACGGCGACCGCATCGTCAGCGTCGACAGCCTTTCCACGCCGTCGTTCACAGAGTTTACCGAGGCCCTGCACGCCGCTGCGGGACGCGAAGTATCGCTCGGCGTCATACGCCAAGGCAAGGAGATAGCCGTCAAAGTCACTCCCGACGATGCCGGTAAGATAGGCATCCAGTTGCAGCCGATAACCGACATATACCCCACCGTCTCGACACAGTATGGATTTTTCCAGTCGTTCCCCAAGGGGTGGCAACTCGGCACGCAGATGCTGTCAAACTATGTCGGGTCAATGAAATATGTGTTCACCAAGGAGGGTGCGCAGAGTCTCGGCGGGTTTGGCGCGATAGGCAGTATCTTCCCCGAGAAGTGGGACTGGCTCTCATTTTGGGAAGTCACCGCATTCCTCTCCGTCGCCCTGGCGTTCATGAACATCATCCCCATCCCGGCACTCGACGGCGGCCACGTGATGTTCCTGCTCTACGAGATAATCACCCGACGCAAGCTAAGTGACAAGGTAATGGAGTATGCCCAGATGGCAGGCATGGCATTCCTCATCATCCTGCTGCTTTATGCCAACGGCAACGACATCTTCCGTTTCTTCTTCAAATAGACCTTTATGCAATATCCCGATATAATTCTGAAGCATGGCAAGGAGGAATCGCTCGACCGGTTCCATCCCTGGGTGTTCTCGGGCGCGATAGCCCGTCAGCCACGCGACATCGAGGAAGGCGACATCGTTAGCGTCAAGACCGCGGACGGCCGCCTCATAGGTGTCGGGCACTTCCAGATAGGCAGCATAGCCGTGCGCATCCTCGAGTGGGGCGATGCCGTCATTGACCGCGACTTTTATATAGGGCGCCTACAGAACGCCCTTGCACTGCGCCGGGCACTCGGCCTGATACGCCCCGACAACAACGCCCTGCGCCTCGTGCATGGCGAGGGCGACTTCCTCCCCGGGCTTGTCGTTGACCTCTATGGCGACACGGCTGTCGTGCAGGCCCATTCCCCGGGAATGCACTTTGCCCGCGACATCATCGCCGAGGCACTCGTCTCTCTCGACGGCTCGCCGGTAAAGAATGTCTACTACAAGTCAGAGACCACCCTCCCCTACAAGGCTCATCTCGACCCGCAGAACGACTATATAATAGGGTCGTTCTCGACCAACGTGGCGATGGAGAACGGCCTGCGGTTCCATTCCGACTGGCTCAAGGGGCAGAAAACAGGATTCTTCGTCGACCAGCGTGACAACCGCGCTCTCCTTGAAAGATATGCCCGTGGACGGCGCGTGCTCAACATGTTCTGCTACACGGGCGGCTTCTCGTTCTACGCCATGCGCGGCGGCGCGGAGCGTGTGGTGTCGGTCGACAGCTCTGCAAAGGCGGTCGCCCTGACCGAGGCCAACGTGGAACTGAACTTCCCCGGCGACCCGCGACACAAGGCCGTCGCCGAGGATGCATTCAAGTACCTCGACGCGATGGAGCAGGGAGAGTATGACCTCATCGTGCTCGACCCGCCCGCGTTTGCCAAGCATCGCTCGGCTCTGAAAAATGCCCTGCGTGGCTACCAGAAGCTCAATGCCCGCGCATTTGAGAAGATTGCCCCCGGCGGGGTGTTGTTCACATTCTCCTGTTCGCAGGCCGTAAACCGCGAGCAGTTCCGCCTCGCCGTCTTCTCGGCCGCCGCCCAGTCGCGCCGCCGGGTGCGTATACTCCACCAGCTCACACAGCCGGCCGACCATCCCGTCAACATCTACCATCCCGAGGGAGAATACCTCAAGGGACTCATCCTGTATGTGGAATGACGGTATCTCCATGAAAACCAACATAAAAAAATCGAATATGAGCAGTTACAAACAAGTGATGGCAGGGGCATTGGCCGCCGTCACACTATCTACCACCGCAATGGCAAAGGATACAAAAGATTTCAACTATGTCGTCGACCGTTTTGCCGACATCGAGGTGCTCCGCTATCAGGTGCCCGGTTTTGAGCAGCTGTCACTCGACCAGAAAAAACTGATATACTATCTTACCGAGGCGGCCCTCGCGGGTCGCGACATACTGTGGGACCAGAATGGCAAATACAATCTTGCCATCCGCTCGCTGATTGAGGATATATACACCAACGAGGCCACCGACCGCTCGGGCGACGACTTCAAGGCGCTTGAGAAATACCTGAAGCAGATTTCATTTGCCAACGGCATCCATCACCACTACTCGATGGACAAGTTCGTCCCCGGGTTCTCCCGTGGCTACCTTTCATCTCAGATTGCCGCACTACCCGCCGACAAGCGTCCCGCCGACCTCGACACGTTGCTTGATGTCATCTTCGACCCCACTGTGATGCCCAAGCGCGTCAATCAGGCCGAGGGCGCAGACCTCATTGTCACCTCGGCGTGCAACCTCTACGACGGCGTGACCCAACCGGAGGTCGAGGCATATTATGCCGCCGTCAAGGACACGACCGACCTCACCCCCGTCTCCTACGGGCTTAACTCACGCCTCGTCAAGCGCGACGGCATAGTCAAGGAGGAGGTCTACAAGGTAGGCGGCCTGTACTCGCAGGCGATAGAGCGCATCGTGGCATCTCTCGACAAGGCGTCGGAGTATGCCGAGAACCCCGCGCAGCGTGAGGTCATCCGCAAACTCATCGAGTACTACAACACCGGCGACCTCCGCGACTTTGACGAGTATTCGATAATGTGGGTCGATGACACTGCATCGCAGGTCGATTTCATCAACGGCTTCATCGAGGACTATGGCGACCCGCTCGGCATGACCGGCTCGTGGGAGTCCATCGTCAACTTCAAGAATCTTGAGGCATCCCGCCGCACCGAGGTGTTGAGCGGCAACGCGCAGTGGTTTGAGGACCATTCACCGGTCGACCCACGCTTCCGCAAGCCCCATGTCAAGGGAGTGACAGCCAAGGTAATCACCGCTGCAATCCTCGCCGGCGACTCATACCCCGCTACCCCAATCGGCATAAATCTGCCAAACTCAAACTGGATACGGGCCTCCCACGGCTCAAAGAGTGTCACGCTGGAGAATATCACCGACGCCTACGACAAGGCATCGCAGGGGAGCGGCTTCAACGAGGAGTTTGTCATCGACGACGAGACAAGACAGTTGCTCGACAAGTACCTGTTTATCACCGACAACCTCCACACCGACCTCCACGAGTGCCTGGGACACGGCTCCGGGCAGATACTCCCCGGCGTAGACCCCAATGCCCTCAAGGCCCACAGCTCGACCCTGGAGGAAGCCCGCGCCGACCTCTTTGCCCTCTACTATCTCGCCGACCCCAAGCTCGTGGAGCTTGGACTGCTTGACAGCCCCGACGCCTACAAGGCATCCTATTACAAATATATCCTCAACGGATTGATGACCCAGCTCATGCGCATCGAGCCGGGCAAGGACGTCGAGGAGGCGCATATGCGCAACCGCAAGCTGATAGCCGATTGGGCATACGAGCATGGCAAGAAAGACAACGTGATTGAGTATGTGACGCGCGACGGCAAACGGTTTATCCGCATCAACGACTACGCCAAGCTCCGGGACCTGTTCGGCGAGCTGCTCCGAGAGGTGCAGCGCGTCAAGAGCGAAGGCGACTATGAGGCCGGCCGCGACCTTGTGGAGACCTACGCCGTCAAGATTGACCCATCGCTCCATCGTGAGGTGCTCGACCGCTACGCCCATCTCGACATTGCCCCCTACAAGGGATTCGTAAACCCCGTGTACACCCCCGTCCGCAACACCAACGACGAGATCGTCGATATCGAGGTGTCCTACAACGAGGACTACATCCCCCAGATGCTCCGCTACTCCCGCGACTACTCCCCCCTGACAAGATAAGGACTTCACGGTGCCTATAAAAACGCGAGAGCGGCTGCCTCATCATGAGTCGGCCGCTCTCGCGTTATCCCATATATCCGATTATCAGGCCTCTTTCAGGACAAGCTCGGTCCACTCCCGGAGGCGCGGCTCGGTCTTTTCAGGGGCATTCACCTCGTCGAGGAGGAGACCGACACAAGTGTTGCCGTCACATGCCGGAGACTCCTGAAAATCATAGACATCGGCAGGAAACGGGGCGATAAACTTTGCGCCCGTGCCCTCAAGACGTTTGTGAAGCTCGCCGACTCCTCCGCAGAAGGTGTCGCTCATCGTCTCGTCGCCGCAACCGAAGAGGGCTATCTCCTTGCCTTTGAGGTCAAGGGCCGCGATGCCATCGAGAAAATCATACCAATCGTCCTGCACCTCGCCAGCACCCCATGTGCTTGTGCCGAAAACCAACACCTCATAAGGGGCGACATCCGACGGGGCCGACTTGGCGACATCATGAATGTCCTCGGCTGCGACATTGAGATACTTTGCCAGACGTGATGCTATTTCAGCCGTAGTACCGGTTGATGATCCATAGAATATACCAATCTTTTTCATATTTGATGTCTTTACAATCTATACCTATAACACCCTTGGCGGGGTGGAGGTTCGGCCTGTCGGCCAAACAGCCCCGTTTAGATTTATTATGCCATCTATCAGCGATTTTTTTCTCAATTATATTCCATATCATTTGAGCGGTACGAGGATTTTTAATAATTTTGCACTCCAAAGCAAACATATACAAGAATGGCGGATATAAAGAAAATCAAAACAGCTTTAGTTTCAGTCTATCATAAGGACGGCCTTGATGAGATCCTTGCTATGCTCCACAAGGACGGTGTTAAATTCCTTTCGACCGGAGGCACCCGCTCCTTTATCGAGAGCCTCGGCTATGAGTGTGAGGCGGTTGAAGACCTCACCGGCTACCCCTCGATACTCGGTGGACGTGTCAAGACCCTTCATCCCAAGGTGTTCGGTGGCATTCTCAACCGCCGCGACAACGAGACCGACCAACAGCAGACCGCACAATACGAGATACCATCCATCGACCTGGTGATTGTAGACCTCTACCCCTTCACCGCCACGGTGGCCTCGGGAGCATCCCACGCAGATATCATAGAGAAAATCGACATAGGCGGCATATCGCTCATACGCGCCGCTGCCAAGAACTATAACGATGTCATCATCGTAGCATCCAAGGCACAGTACGCACCTCTCGCCGAGATGCTGAAGAAGAACGGTGCGCAGAGCGACCTGGCCGAGCGCCGCTTCTTTGCCAAGGAGGCATTTGCCGTGTCGTCAGAATATGACAGCGCGATATTCAATTACTTTGACAGCGAGGGTGAGCCTACGGCACTGCGCGTGGCCATCGACGGCGCCAAGGTGATGCGCTACGGCGAGAATCCCCACCAGAAGGGCTACTTCTTCGGCGACTTCGAGAAGATGTTCACCCAACTCCACGGCAAGGAAATCTCCTATAACAACCTGCTTGACATCGATGCAGCCGTGTCGCTCATCGCCGAGTTCTCCGAGCCGACATTTGCCGTGCTCAAGCACAACAACGCCTGCGGCCTCGCCACACGCCCCACTATCGCCGAGGCATGGGCCGACGCACTCGCCGGCGACCCCGTGTCGGCATTCGGCGGCGTGCTCATCACCAACGGCACTGTAGATGCAGCCACAGCCGAGGAGGTCAACAAGATATTCTTTGAAGTAATCATCGCCCCCGCATATGACGAGGAGGCCCTGACGATATTGAAGCAGAAGAAAAACCGCATCATCCTCGTGCAGCACACCGGCAACGACACCAAGATGCAGTTCCGCTCCTGCCTCAACGGCGCACTTGCCCAGGAACGCGACCTCAAGGTCGAGACCCCCGAGGAATTGAAGCTGGCAACGAAAAAGGATGTTACGCCCCAACAGGTGAAAGACCTGCTGTTTGCCAACAAAATCGTGAAGCACAGCAAGAGCAATGCCATCGTACTTGCCAAGAACGGCCAGCTCTATGCCAGCGGCATCGGCCAGACATCGCGTGTCGATGCCCTGCGTCAGGCTATTGCAAAGGCTCGCTCGTTTGACTTTGACCTCAACGGCGCAGTGATGGCGTCCGACGCATTCTTCCCATTTGCCGACTGCGTGGAGATAGCCCACGAGGCAGGCATAGACGCCGTGATACAGCCCGGCGGCTCCATCCGCGACAACGAGACAGTCGAATACTGCGACAACAACGGCATCGCGATGGTGATAACCGGAGTGCGTCACTTCAAACACTAATTTAACCCCATATCCCGATATAACAGATGGGACTTTTCTCATTTACAAAAGAAATAGCAATCGACCTTGGCACAGCCAACACGTTGATTATACATAACGACAAGATTGTCATCGACGAGCCGTCGATTGTCGCCTTGGAAGCCAAGACCGGCAAACTTATCGCCGTCGGCAAGGAGGCACAACAGATGCAGGGCAAGGAGCACGAGAATATCCGCACCGTACGCCCGCTGCGCAAAGGCGTCATCGCCGACTTCAACGCCGCCGAGCTGATGATACGCGGCCTCGTCAAGAAAGCAAGCACCAAGAGCAACTGGTTCTCACCGTCGCTGCGCATGGTCGTCGGCATCCCCTCAGGCTCGACCGAGGTCGAGATACGCGCCGTACGCGACTCCTCGGAACACGCCGGCGGCCGTGATGTCTACATGATATATGAGCCTATGGCTGCTGCACTCGGCATCGGACTCGACGTAGAGGCTCCCGAAGGCAACATGGTGGTCGACATAGGCGGCGGCACAACCGAAATCGCCGTAATATCGCTTGGCGGCATCGTCAGCAACCGCAGCATACAGATTGCCGGCGATGACCTCACTGAGGATATTCAGGAGCATATGCGCCGTGCCCACAATGTGAAAGTGGGCGAGCGCACCGCCGAGCTCATCAAGATGAAAGTCGGCTCGGCCCTCACAGAACTGCAGGAGCCGCCGGAAGACTATATCGTCCATGGCCCCAACCAGATGACCGCCCTGCCGATGGAGGTACCCGTCTCCTATCAGGAAATCAGCCACTGCATCGAGAAATCGGTGTCGAAGATTGAGGCCGCCGTGCTCAGCGCATTGGAACAGACCCCGCCCGAACTTTATGCCGATATCGTCAAGAACGGCATTTGGCTTGCCGGCGGCGGCGCACTGTTGCGCGGTCTCGACAAGCGTCTGACCGACAAGCTCGGCATCCAGTTCCACGTGGCCGAAGACCCGCTGTTGGCCGTGGCCAAAGGTACGGGAGTGGCGTTGAAGAACATCAACAAGTTCTCGTTCCTCATCCGATAACGACTCAAAGGAGGCAGCCGGGACGTGCGAAATCTCATTGATTTTCTGCTGCGGTATAGCTCGTGGTTTGTATTCACATTCTACGTGGTGGTGAGCTGTGTGCTGTTGTTCCGCACCAACCCCTACCAGCATTACATCTACATGACCTCGGCAGGCAGCGTCGCCTCGGCAGTGTACGGGAGCACAAACAACGTGACCTCATACTTCCACCTGCGCGACATCAACGAGGATTTGCAACACCGCAACGCAGCCCTTGAGCTTGAGGCGATAACCCTGCGCGAGCAACTGCGCAAATACCGTGAGGCGGCATACGCCGACACCCTCAAGATATCCCCACCGCTCGACAAGTTTGAGTTTATCATCGCCCACGTCATCAACAACAGCGTCTCTCGCCCCTACAACTACATAACCATCGAGAAAGGGACGCTCGACAGCGTGCGTCCCGAGATGGGCGTTGTCGACCAGAACGGGGTCGTCGGTATCGTCAATATCGTGGGGCCGCATACCGCCCGTATCATTTCGATACTCAACCCCAACCTGCGCCTGTCGTGCAAGGTCAAGGGGAGCGACCACTTCGGCTCGCTCGTATGGGACGGGAAAAGCCCCGAGGAGGCGGTGCTTGAGGAGATGCCGCGCCACGTAAAGTTCAAGAAAGGGGACACGATTATCACAAGCGGATATTCGGCGGTGTTCCCCGAAGGCATTCCGGTGGGCATCATCAAGAGCCACGAGAAGGAGCATAACGACAACTTCTACTCGCTGCGCATAAAGTTGCTGACCGACTTCTCGCAACTGAGTACCGTGCGCCTCATCGGCAATCGCCTCCTGGGCGAGTTGCGCGAGGTGGAGAAAGACGAATTTGCAAGTGACTCACCATCAAACGGCAACAAATAATGAGCAAGACCGCTATAAATCTCGCACTGTTGTTTGTCGTGCTGCTGTTGGCACAGGTCGTCGTGTTCAACCACATCGTCCTGTTCAACGTGGCGGTGCCCATCGTATTCATCTACTTCATCCTGCGTCTGCCTGTCACCCTGAATGTCAACTGGGTGATGACCCTGTCGTTCATCATGGGGCTTAGCGTCGACATATTTTCCGACACACAGGGGATGAACGCATTGGCTTGCACCGTCCTCGCCGTGCTGCGGCAGCCGGTGCTCAGGCTTTATTTCCCCCGCGAGTCCGACCTCACCAACCCCGAGCCGTCGATACGCTCCCTCGGCATGGGCATATACATCAAGTACCTCTTTACCTCGGTGCTGCTCTACTGCATCCTCATATTCCTCATCGAGGCGTTCACGTTCTTCAATCCGCTGCAACTCGTGCTGCGCATCCTTTGCAGCACGCTGCTTTCATTCCTGCTGATACTCAGCATCGACTCTCTAACCTCGGCCCGACGTGAGAAAAGACTATAGACTTGAGAAACGCAAATATATAATCGGCGGATTTATAATCCTCATAGTCGCCATCTACCTGATAAGGCTCTTTGACCTGCAGGTATGCGACAGCCGCTACAAGGAATACGCCGACTCCAACGCTTTCCTTCGCAAGGCGCAATACCCGTCGCGCGGTATGATGTATGACCGCAATGGCGAGCTGGTGGTGTACAACCAGCCGGCCTATGACGTGATGATGATACCGAGGGATGTGCAGCCGTTTGACACGGTAGACTTCTGCCGCACGCTCAACATCACCCGGGAGCAGTTTGACAAGCGTGTCTCCGATATGAAGGACCGCCGCCTCAACCCCGGCTACTCCACTTACACGCCGCAAAAATTCATCACCCACCTGTCAGCGCAGGACTACGGCCGCCTGCAGGAAAAACTGTACCGCTTCCCCGGATTCTTCATCCAAAAACGCATCCTGCGCCAATACAACCATGCGGCGGCGGCCAACGTGCTCGGCAACATACGCGAGGTCTCGGCCAAGGATATAGACCGCGACCCCTATTACTCGTCGGGCGACTACTGCGGCGACCTCGGCGTGGAGAAGAGCTACGAAGAGTATCTGCGTGGCGAGAAAGGGATGGAGATACTAATCCGCGATGCTCACGGACGCATTCAGGGGCGGCTCAACGACGGGCAGAACGATGTGCCCCCTGTCTCTGGCAAAAATCTCACACTCAGTCTCGACATAAAGCTACAGGAGTATGCCGAGTCGCTGATGGTCAACAAGATTGGCGCGGTCGTGGCGATAGAGCCGGCTACCGGCGAGATATTATGCATGGTCTCCAGCCCGACTTATGACCCACGCAAGCTGATAGGCCGCGAGCGAGGCGCCAACTATAAGGAGCTTGTCAATGACAAGTACAAGCCGCTCTTTGACCGCGCCCTGATGGGCGCCTATCCCCCGGGGTCGACATTCAAGCCCTCTCAAGGACTGATATTGCGTCAGGAGGATATCGTCACTCTCGCCACGACATTCCCGTGCCATCGCGGTTTCATATCGGGAGGATTGCGTGTCGGCTGCCATGCCCATGGCTCGCCGATACCACTGAAGCCTGCGTTGCAGACCTCTTGCAACGCCTACTTTTGCTGGGGGCTGAAAGCGATGCTCGACGGCAAGAGGTCAAAGTATGGCAGCGTCGCCAACGCATTCGAGACATGGAAGAAACACCTTGTGTCACTCGGCTACGGCTATAAACTCGGAGTCGACCTGCCGGGCGAAAGCCGTGGGTTTATCCCCAATGCCAAATTCTACAACAAGATATACGGCGAGAACCATTGGAGCGCAAATACCATCATATCCATAGCCATCGGACAGGGCGAGATACTCGCCACCCCATTGCAGATAGCCAACCTGTGCGCGTCGATAGCCAACCGCGGATGGTTTGTCACCCCCCACGTAGTGAAGGCCATCGAGGACACCGTGATGCCGCAGGAACTTCTCGCCAGGCGTTACCCGACAATAGACCGGCAGCACTTCGAGGATGTGGCCGAGGGTATGAGGATGGCCGTGACAGGCGGTACATGCCGGCTTGCCAATCTGCCCGACATCGAGGTGTGCGGCAAGACGGGCACGGCCCAGAATCCCCATGGCAAGGACCACTCGGCCTTCATCGGTTTCGCGCCCTACCACGACCCGAAGATAGCGATATGTGTCTATGTCGAGAACGCCGGTTTCGGCGCGACATTCGGAGTCCCCATCGGCAGCCTCGTCATGGAGAGATATCTCACCGGCAAGATAGCCGACAACCGCAAATATCTTGAGCAACGCATGCTCGAATCAAATACAATCATATACAGTGGAGTCAAGAAACACTAAACCGACAGTATTCCGCTACATCGACTGGTTCACGGTAGCCCTTTATGCAGTGTTGGTGTTGGCCGGCGCGGTCAGCATCTATGCGGCAAGCTACGACTTTGACCACGCGAGCATATTCTCGTTTGACGAGTTCTCTGGCAAGCAGATGCGCTGGATACTGCTGTCATTCGCCCTCGGCGCGATACTGCTATTCGTGGACACACGCATATACGAGGCCTACTCCTACCCTATCTACGGGTTCATGCTCCTGCTGCTTACCATCACCATATTTATAGCCCCTGACATCAAAGGCTCGCGCTCATGGCTCGTCATTGGCCCGATGAGCCTACAGCCGGCGGAGTTTGCAAAGTTTGCCACCGCGCTTGCGCTTGCCAAACTCTTCAGCGGCTACAATTTCCAGCTTGCCGGCCATCCTGGCAACTATGTCAAGGCCATTGCCATCATATTCGTCCCTATAATGCTCATCCTCGCGCAACGGGAGACAGGCTCGGCTCTTGCCTACCTGTCGCTCTTCTTTGTCCTCTACCGCGAGGGGATGAGTGGCCTGGTGCTGCTCGCCGCCCTGTGTGCCGTGGTGTTCTTTGTCGTGGCAGTCAAGTTCACCGAGACCCTGTTGCTCGGCATTCCGGTCGGCGAAGTGGCGGTGTTTATAATGATAATGGCAATAATGGTATGTATGCTCGCGGTGTACTGCAAGCAGATTATCGGCGCACGCAATGTGCTGATATGGTTTGTGGGCACCGGGATTGTGGCCGCCGTGCTGTCACTATGCGGCATAGAGGTGCCGGGGATGATATTCTTCCTGTCGGTGATAGGCGCGGCGGTAATCTACTGCTGCTTCCTGTTGTTCCACGCCGAGGTAAGACGCATGCTGCTCACTATCGGCGTCACCATCGGCTCGGTGATATTCCTGTTCTCGGTCAACTATGTGTTTGGCTCGGTGCTTGAGCCTCACCAGCAGATGCGCATCAAGGTCGCCCTCGGCATAGAGGAGGACCTGCGTGGAGCAGGCTATAATGTCAACCAGTCAAAGATAGCCATCGGCTCGGGCGGCGTATTCGGCAAAGGCTTCCTCAACGGCACGCAGACCAAGCTCAAATATGTGCCCGAGCAGCACACCGACTTCATCTTCTGCACCATAGGCGAGGAGGAGGGATTTGTCGGCACGTCGGTCGTGCTGCTGCTGTTTCTCGCGCTGATACTGCGTGTCATCAGCATAGCCGAGCGGCAGCCCTCTACTTTTGGCCGCGTCTATGCCTATTGCGTGGCGAGCATACTGATATTCCATCTCTCCATCAACATAGGGATGGTCATCGGCCTCTGTCCGGTCATAGGCATACCCCTCCCCTTCTTCAGCTATGGCGGCTCCTCACTGTGGGGCTTCACATTCCTGCTGTTCATCCTGCTGCGCATCGACGCCTCCCGCCGCGAACATCTCGCATATTAAAAACTATAATCATTTTGTTGTAGTAGCTAAAAATTGCCTTACAAAATCTAAAATAATGCCCCGCAATATTTGAGGATGGCAAACTTTCACTATTTTTGCAGAATATAGTGCCCGCGTATTATATAGCACAGTGAGTAAACATCTAATAACCTATTAATAATACCTATTACTGCATGAACAAATTCAGCATGATGACGCTTGCGTTATTGGCGGGAGTCTCGACCCTCCCCCTCTCCGCGCAGGTCACCACTACGCCACCTGCCAAAATGGGTCGTGCCTTGACGGTCGTATTTGACGCCTCACAGGGCAACAAAGCCTTGATGGGCTACACCGGCGATGTGTATGCACACACGGGAGTCATAACCAGTGCAAGCAAGAGCGATGCCGATTGGAAACACGCTCCCACCTGGGGCAAGAACGAGGATAAATACAAGATGACCCGTTCTGCCTCCAATCCCAATGTCTACACGTTGTCGATTCCCGACATCGCCAGCTACTATGGCGTCAGGGCGACAGAGACCGTCAAGAAGCTGGCATTCGTATTCCGCAGCTCTGATTCCAATAAACAAGGCAAGACCTCCACAGGCGGGGATATACTTGTCGAATTATGGGGTGACGAGTTCGCCATACGTTTTACACAAAGCGTGACTGACCGCCGCATAAATGACGAGACCGCAACCGTGACATTCACAATAGAATCGTCTGACGAGGCCGATCTTGAACTTCTGGTAGATGACAAGAGCATCGCATCGGCAACCGGCAGTTCCTTCCTTCAGAAAACATACACTTTCCCCGGTGCAAGAAATGAATCCTACAAGATCAGGGCAACCGGGACTCTTGATGGTAAGACCGTATCAAAATCATACTCCTACTTCTATATCGAAAGCTCTCCGTCTAAAGATTATCCCGGAGGAATACCGCAAATGGGAGCCAAGGCCAACAATGACGGTTCGGTGACATTCTGCCTCGCAGCCCCCAAAAAGGGTAACGTGAAAATAATCGGAAGCTGGAATGATTACCGGGATGACGAATCATCCCTGATGTACTATCAATCCTATAAGGGCGACCGCTATTTCTGGAAGACAATCGAGAATATCGACCCCAACACTGAGTACATCTACTATTACAGCATCGATGACGGCTCCAAAAATGTCGGCGATCCATATGCACGCCTCGTCCTCGACCCATACAACGACCGCAGTATATCATCTGAGATATATCCTGACATGCCGGAATATCCAACAGGAAAAGTGCCCAACAACACTCTTCTTGCTGTTTATAAGGGCACTCGCGATGTCTATGATTGGAAGATAGAAAACTTCAAGGGTGTCAACAAGGAACATTTGATCATATATGAGATGCTGTTCCGCGACTTCACCGGGCCCGAAGGCGAGGCACGCGGCAAGGGTACAGTCCGTCAGGCCATCGAGAAACTCCCCTACCTGAAAGAACTGGGCGTGAATGCCGTGGAGCTGATGCCGATTATGGAATTTAACGGCAACAACTCGTGGGGCTATAACACAAATTTCTACTTTGCCCCCGACAAGGCATACGGCACCCCCGATGACTACCGCGAGTTTATCGACACGTGTCATGAGATGGGTATAGCGGTAATCCTTGATATCGTTTTCAACCAAAGCGATGGCTTGCATCCATGGTATCAGATGTATTCGGCGTCCGGCAATCCATTCTACAACGCCGAAGCGCCCCATGCATATAGCGTCCTTAATGACTGGAACCAGGACAACCCTATCGTCCAGCAGCAATGGGTCGATGTCCTCAAATACTGGCTGACGGCCTACAAGGTTGACGGCTTCAGATTTGACCTCGTAAAAGGTCTCGGGGACAACGACAGCTACGGGGAGGGTACGGACAATTACAACGCCTCCCGCACAGCCCGCATGAAAAAACTCCATGCGGCAATAATGGAAGTCAATCCAAATGCCTATCACATAAACGAACTTCTCGGTGATGCCAAGGAAGAGAAAGAGCACGCGTCCGACGGACAAATCAACTGGGCGAATGTGAGCGGCAACTCTATTGGCTTTGCAAAAGGCGGCGCGCAAACCCTCGCCCGCTTCTACGCGCCCCGCGACGGCTCACGCACTCTCGGCACCACCATATCCTATGCCGAAAGCCACGATGAGGAGCGTATGGGGTATGCACAGGCCAAGAGCGGCGTGCAGGCGGTGAAAGGCAACCATGCCGTATCAATGCGTCGTCTCGGCTCTGTTGCCGCAGCCATGCTCATGGCTCCGGGCGGACACATGATATGGCAATTTGGCGAGCTTGGTGCCGACCAGACGACAAAAAAGGTCAACGACAATGACACCTCCCCCAAAAAAGTGATATGGAGCTACCTCGATGATCCGGACCGCAAAGGGCTGTTCAACAGCTATAAGGAACTTATCGCTATCCGAAATACCTACATGCACATGTTTGGCACTCCAACCGTCGAGAAGATTGCCTATACCGCATCAAGAGGCTATATGAAACTTGTGAACGGAGAGGAAGAGATACATCTCGTGATAAATCCCTCCGCAACCGTTGAGCAGGATCTCGCCGTCGAGCTTAATAAAGGTGAGGCCAATGCCTATAGTATTATAAGCAAGAGTTACGATACAAATCCGGCACTTGACGTCGCCACAAAAAAAATCAAGATTCCGGCCGGAGGTTACGCCGTCATAGGTTCGGCCAACCTCTCGGGCATCGAGGATGTCACGGGCGACAACGCGGCAAAGTGTCGCGTCTATGGTTCTGCCGGGCGCATCGTGATAGAGGGCGAGTATGACAACGCCGCAGTGTACACTGTATCGGGACAACTCTGCCCGTCACTGGAAGTACCCGCCGGATTGTATATTGTCACTGTCGACGGACACGCCACAAAAGTCGCTGTGCATTGATGACCGAATGACTGGACAACGACAAAATCGGAGGCATGTATTGCGAAAAAACGCGCCGCATGTTGCGTGTCTGAAAAAAAAACGTTACATTTGCACTCCGATTTTGCTAACAATATAAAAATTTCTATACGGCAATGAAAAGAACATTTCAACCCTCCAACAAGAAGAGAATCAACAAGCACGGTTTCCGTGAAAGAATGTCAACTCCCGACGGTCGTAAGGTGCTTGCCCGTCGTCGCGCCAAAGGGCGTGCACGCCTCACCGTTTCCGACTCTATCGGCAGCAAGTAATTGACCGTATATAAGGTCTAAGCTAAGAGCGGGATGGCAACCTGTCGGTTGCCATCCCGCTCATTTTTGTCTTTACACCCTATCGGCTATCTGATGGTGCGCCACATCTTGTCGACACACCGCCGCTTCTGTTCCACGTCGGGATGAACATAGAGATTAAGGGTAGTGCGCACGTCGGCATGACCGAGGATCGAGCTGATTGTCTTGCAGTCACAGCGGCTCTCGATGCAGCGCGTGGCAAAGCTATGGCGCAGCCCGTGGAACTTTACGTGAGGTATGCCGAGACTGTCAAGGAGCCGATTGTAATAATTGCGGTAGGTCTTAGGCTCTGTGGGCGAAGGCTCGTTGGTCAGAATATAATGCTCGGGGTTCATCAGCTTAACCAAAGGCCGCAGCATCCGATACAATTCGGATGACAACGGTATCTCACGCAATGAGCTTGGCGTTTTGGGAGCACCCTCCATCAGAGGATAACGTGATGCCCCTGTGCCATCCGCAGGCTCATATATACGGGCGACAGTGCGTTTCACACAGATGACCTTGTTGAGCATGTCTATGTCGCCCCATTTCAGTCCACAGACCTCTCCTATGCGCATACCAGTGCCGAGGCATATGTATATGCCGAGATTGCGGAACGTGAAATTGGACATCACATATCTCGCAATCATACGCTGGTGAACAACCGAGAAGATCGCCAACCGAGGCGGCTCGGGCGCGTGAGGCAGCTTTATGCTCCAATATGCCGAAGCAAAGCTGCCGTTTTTCACGCCATACCGCCACAACATCCCATAGACGACGAGGATATCCTTTACGGTCTTGACATTCAATCCACCCTCTATCTTGCCCATGGCAAATCTCCGCAGAGTCTCCTCGTCAGGATCCGCATGGTCGCCAAGCTCAGGGATAATATGATTGTTGAGAATCTGCAGATACACCCCATAGGTCGACTTCTTGACATGGAGACGCTTCTCCTCAATCCACTTCAGGGCCACTTCCCTGACGGTCATTTCTTTTTTCATAACTGTAAGTTGATTAAAATTAGACCCCCTAAAATAGGGGTATCAACTTACATCTTCAAATTCAAAACGATTGCCGCATCGCTATTTCTTAAGCCCCGACACCCGGTCAGGATTCCGGGCTATAAAGTCCTTCCACGAGCGCGGCCCGCGGGCAATCTCAGGCTTGGCGCTCTCATAAAAATGGCACAGTGCCGCTCCAAGGGCATCAGTGGCGTCAAGCTGCGGCAAAAGGGCCTCGCGGTCTATCGAGAGTATGCGGCGCAACATCTCCTGCACCTGCTCCTTACTTGCCGCGCCGTTGCCGGTGATAGCCTGCTTTATCTTGCGTGGCTCATACTCCGTGATAGGGACATCCCGTGACAGGGCGGCGGCCATGGCGACCCCCTGCGCACGCCCCAGTTTGAGCATCGACTGCACATTCTTTCCAAAAAACGGAGCCTCTATCGCCATCTCATCGGGCAAGTATTGCTCCACAAGCCCCGTCACACGCTCAAAGATGCGGCGAAGCCTCAGATAATGGCTCTCGAAGCGGCTCAACTGTATCACCCCCATCGCTATCATGGCAGGCGTGCGCCCCTTGACTCCGAGTATGCCATAGCCCATGACATTGGTTCCGGGGTCTATGCCTATGATTATCCGGTCCCACTCCCGCAATGGCACGCTGCCGCTCATATAACCTCCATATAGGTGGAGAAATGCACCACCCTCTGCCCGACGCGCTTGAACAGGCCGCGCAACAACGGCTGAGCCGACTGCTGATACCACCGCTCAAGAGCATCGCCATCGGAACCTTCGAGATGCAAGGCATATGAATCGGCTCCCTCGGCCACCTCCTCTACAAGTCTCATCAGGCGGGTGGAGGAAACGGACGGAGAAGACTGGGCTGCCGGCAGATACTCATTGCGCAGCCAAGCAAGAAACTCCACGCCGACACGGCGGTCGACGTGGAAAGTAGTGTTAAGTACCGTCATCTTATCTGCTATCAATAAGAAAATGAGTCGGAGACAGACGAAAATCCTGCAATCGCAAAAATCACCACGTAGAACAGGATATACAGTAGGGCCACACCTATGCCTACCCAAAATCCGATTTTGGTCCACTTGCCGGCATCACGCGATGACGCCTCGGCTGCGGCGTAGTCGCCACGCGATATGGCCGAATTGGTCTCGGCAGCCTTGATAATGCCCACGATGCCAAACGGCAGACAGCAGAACAGCGTGACGAGTATCGACTCGACGAGCCAAGATTTGGGCGGCACGACAGGAGACTGTTGCGGAGCCGTCCCTCCTGCGGCATACATAGGCTGCGGCTGCACGGGAGTGCATGGAGGCGGCACTGCGGGACCGGCCTGCGGCATTGAAGGGATGGACGGCTCGACCATTATCTGGCGTATCTCCTCGACATCCGATGCCTTGGTCCATTCTGCCATCCCCTCGCACCACACATAAGTGTCGGGGGCGATGTTCATCGATTTAAGCTCCTCAACCGTGTAAGGACCCTGATGCTGATTGTTGACAGCGATGTAATATTTCATATCTTTATAAGTTTTTAGTTATCCTGACAATTGCTTTTAGCACGACTGCGCTCCTTCCGGCGCCACCGCAGGAAACGCGGGATAAACCGCACATGGCGACCCAACGTGCTCCAGAACCCGTAGTAGCGCGACATTATCACAAAACGCTCCCGTAACGACTTGTAACGGTTGCGCGTGGTCAGCCCCTCCGACAGGTAGTCGATGAGCACCTCGGGCAGGTAGAGATTGTGACGCGAGCGTTGCAAGCAGCGTATGCACCATTCATAGTCGGCCGAGAAACGGTAACGCAGGTCATAGTAGCTTGTCACCTTGCGCAGGGCGATAAAGGCCTGGTGACACACCACCATGCCGTCGGCAAACGATTGCAGACTGAGGCTCTCGGGAGCTGTGAGATGGCGCGCCCCGACCCGATGGCCGTCAGCATCCACAAGGTCGGTCTGCCCGTAGACAACCCCGGGAAAATCATTCCCTTGCTCCAGCACGGCATCGGCGATAAGCTGTAGCGTGCCGGGCGAATGGAAACGGTCGCCTGAGTTGAGGAATATGAGGTATTCGCCCCGAGCCTCGGCCATCGCCTTGTTCATGGCGTCATACAGTCCCCGGTCGGGCGAGGAATAGATGCGGCACCGTCCGTCGGCCCCGTCGCGGGCTATCTCGAGGGTGGCGTCAGAGGACGCGCCGTCCATGATGATATGCTCGTACAGCCCGCATGTCTGCTCACGGACACTGCGCAATGTCGCCGGCAATGTCGCGGCGGCATTATAGGTGACCGTAATTATTGAAAACAGGGGATTCATAACAGACAATATTGGGTTACCGGCATCACACGGCACGGCAATATATGCCGTCTCACTGCGTTTGCTGACATCAAAGTTAATAAAATCTTTTCTATGCGATACTATCCAAGTCCGTTTTTTCGCTTTTTCTAAAAAAAATTGCCGCAAAGCCATTGTATATTCTCAAAAAGCCGTACTTTTGCACACGTATAAGCAACACAATTCGTATAATATCTAATTTCTAATCATTATGGCTTACGTTATTACCGACAGCTGCGTGGCTTGTGGCACATGTCTGCCCGTATGTCCCGTAGAAGCAATCTCCGAGGGCGACATCTACCACATCGATCCTGACACTTGCATCGAGTGCGGCTCATGCGCCGAGGTTTGCCCGAGCGAGGCAATCATACCCGGGGAATAATCTTCCCGCATGGAAAAAAGACTGAAGGACGCGTTCCCATCCGGGGACCGTCCTTTTGTCTTTTATATGATTTTTGCTAACTTTGTGGCAATAAAACAATAAAACGCCATAAGATATGGACAAGAAACCGAAACAACTGCTGTGGGGCGTCATCGCTCTTGGCGCACTGCTCCTGATTGCCATCGTGGCGATAGTCGTCACCACCACAAGCATGTCGCGCAAACTCAACGAGACCCGCGAGGCCAACGAGCAACTGCAGCTCACCAACGAGCAATTGCAGCTCGCCAATGAGTATCAGGCCCTGGACGTGGAGTTCCGCCAATATGAGAACCAGTCACAGATGCTCGCCAACGACTCGCTTGTCGCAAAATATTCTGCCGCAAAAAGCAAGGTGGAAAAGCTGTTGCAGGAACTCAACAACGAGAAAGTCAAGAGCCAGAAGCGCATAAAGCAACTACAGGATGAAATCTCGACCCTGAAGAACATCATGCGCCATTATGTCGCACAGATAGACTCGCTCGGCAAGGAGAATGCCGGCCTGCGTGCCGAGAACCAGGAAATCAAGCAACGCAACGAGCAGCTGTCGTCGCAGGTCGTGAGCACAAGCCGCCGCAACGAGGAGCTGTCGGAGAGAATGACCCTCGCCGAGAAACTCAACGTGACCGGAGTGTCGCTGCGCGGGCTGAAAAAGAACGGCAAGGAGGAGAAAAACATCACCAAGGCCAAGCAGCTCGTCGTGACATTTACCATACCGCAAAACAACTCCACCCCGGTCGGAGAGAAGACGATATATCTGCGCATAACCTCCCCCGAGGGAACACTCCTCGGCGGCGCGGGCAGCTTCCCATTCGAGGGCGGCAAGATACAGTACACAGCCCGCAAGACCGTGGAATACGCCGGCGAGGAAATATCGGGAATACACATATATTGGGACGTTAACACGGCCTTGAATCCCGGGGAATACCTCGTGGAATTGTTTGCTGACAATTTCCGGCTCACCTCACGCCGCTTTACGCTCAAGAAGTAAGAGCCACTGCAAGATGACCGCTATATTCAGTTCTTTCTATGAGGCGATAAACTCCGTGGAGGTCACCACCGCCTCTGCGGCATTCAAGCTCGTCCTGAGTCTCCTTCTGGGATGTGTGGTCGGATATGAGCGCAAGCGCAAGGGACAGACAGCGGGTGTGCGCACATTTGCCCTCATATCTATGGGCGCGACGCTTGCAATGCTCCTTTCGATATATGTGCCCCAGGAATATATGGGGCTTAAAAACGGTGACCCGGGCCGCATTGCCGCACAGGTGATAACCGGCATCGGTTTTCTCGGTGCAGGTGCCATAATACAGATGAAGGGGTCGGTGCGCGGGCTGACGACTGCTGCCGGTATATGGATGATAGCCACCATCGGCATGACCGTAGGCGTCGGGATGTATGCCGTCTCCATTATCGCCACGGTTCTCGTGCTCTTTATCCTCGTTATGCTCGACAGATATGAGCACCACATACGCATGGGCACCGAGTCACGGATAATCCGCCTTAAATTGGGGGCGATTGTCGAGGACATCGAGCCTTACAGGGCTGTGTTGCAAGCCAACAACGTGACGCTGACCAACTTTTACGTAGAGTATGAATATGACCTGTCAGTCACGCGGCTCAACCTCGTGGTGCTGCTGAAAGAGACGACCGAATACATGCACCTCTTTGCCGAACTGCGCAAGGTCAACAACACCATAGCCATCTCTCTTGCAAATCAAGTCAGCATATAGCACGCGACAATCCGCAGAAACCGAAAAAACATCATATCTACAATGCTATTTAACATACTTACGCTGATTTCTCCCGAGGCAACAAAGACGGTCATAGATGACACGACCGAGATTGCCGAGGTGGCCGTTGACGGCCTTATATCAGACCTCGCCTTTATCCTTATCCTCGGCGCGGCTGTCACGCTGCTGTTCAAGTGGATGAAACAGCCGGTCGTGCTGGGATATATAGTGGCCGGATTCCTGGCCAGCCCGCATTTCGAATACCTCCCCTCGGTCACCACGATATCCAATATCGACTTCTGGGCGCAGATTGGCATCGTGGTGCTATTGTTCTCGCTGGGACTCGAATTCAGCTTCAAGAAACTTGTCAATGTCGGAGGTTCAGCGATTGTAACGGCCCTCATTATTGTCATCGGCATGATGGGAGCTGGGTTTGCCATCGGGCATCTGCTCGGCTTTTCCCACATCAACAGCCTTTTCCTCGGCGGTATGCTGTCCATGTCCTCGACCACTATAATCATAAAGGCTCTAACCGACTTGAATCTCAAGCAGAAAAAGTTTGCCTCGATGATTTTTGCAGTACTTATAGTCGAGGACCTTTTTGCCGTGTTGATGATGGTGATACTCTCCTCTATCGCGATAAACAATACTGTCGAGGGGGGCGAGATGCTTTTCAGCGTAGGCAAGCTGGCGTTTTTCCTCATTATATGGTTTCTTGTGGGAGTATTCGTGCTGCCGAGTGTTCTCAATTCGGCCCGTCGCTATCTCAATGAGGAGACCCTGCTCATCATCTCCATGGGGTTGTGCCTCGGGATGGCCGTGTTCTCGGTATATTGCGGCTTTTCGCTTGCCCTCGGGGCATTTGTCATGGGTTCGATACTCGCGGGCACATCCGATGCCGAGCGTATCGAGCGAGTCGTCTCCCCGGTAAAGGACCTGTTCGGGGCTGTGTTTTTCATATCGGTGGGCATGATGGTCGATCCGACCATCATAGTGAAATTCTGGGCACCGATACTGATATTGTCGGCTGTCGTGATTATAGGCATGATACTGTTCGGGACTGCAGGTATGCTGCTCACCGGACAGACCCTGAGGGTGGCTATCGAGAGTGGCTTCTCGCTGACCCAGATTGGCGAGTTTGCCTTCATCATCGCCTCTCTCGGCATGTCGCTTGGCGTGCTCGACCCCAACATCTACCCCATAGTCGTTGCCGTGTCGGTGATTACGACATTCACTACCCCCTACTTTATCCGCATGGCCGACCCGGTTTACGACAAGATTGAGCGTCATCTGCCCAAACGGCTTCACTTCCTCATCGACCGATACACCAAGCAGGCGTCGTCGGAGAGCGAGACAAAGGCCCTGTGGTCATCAGTGTTGCAACGCTACCTGTGGCGCATCATGCTCTACTCCATCGTACTGATAGCGATTATCCTGGTGACGATGAAATGGCTTCTCCCATTCTGCCTTGAGATTTCCGATGGGTGGGGACGCATGCTCTGCGCGTTCATCGCCCTCAGTGCCATGGCGCCGTTCCTTCTCGCCCTCTCCTACCCCTCGTCAAAGAAAGTGGAGCGTCGACGGCTGCGGGAGGCCAACGCCCATTTTGATGTTCCCCTTATCGTGATGAGGATATTCCGCACGCTCATAGCGTTGGGATTTATCATCTACCTGCTCAGCTCCATCTACTCCATGAGGGTCGGATGGGCGTCGGGGCTCGGTGTGTTCCTGCTGCTGCTGATATTCCTTTCAGGCAAGGTGAAGAAGCGCATGAAGGGCATCGAGTCAAAATTTCTCAACAATCTCAACGAGCGTGAGCTGCGCCGCAGCGGCCGCAACAACAATCTTATATCCGACCTCCACCTTGCATATGTCGAGGTAGGCTATTCATGCCCGTTTGTCGGGGAGAGGCTCATAGACTCCAACCTGCGCCAGCGTTACGGGGTCAATGTATCGAGTATCCAGCGCGGCTCGTCGGTGATACTTGTCCCAAAAGGGGAGACCCGCATATTCCCCGGCGACGTGCTTGGCGTCATCGGCACTGACGAACAGATACAACGACTGCTCGATGTCGTCGGCAAAAGCACCTCCGACGATACATCCTCGTACGACGCGACTGATGTGAGGAACATAAAGTTCACCAGCATACAGTTGTCCGAGACATCACCCCTCATAGGCAAGACATCAGCCTCGGCCGGCATCCGCGAGCAATATTCCGCACTACTTGTCGCCGTACAGCATCCCGACGGCTCCTACACATACCCCGACGGCACGACGCGCTTCAACGCTCAGGATATCCTGTGGCTCGTAGGCAATCCCAAGACCCTCGCACAGCTCAAATAATGTGGGTATTCCTTGCCATAGCGTCCGCCCTTTGTCTGGGATTCTACGACATCTTCAAGAAACTGTCGGTGAGCCGCAACAATGTGCTCACAGTGCTGTTTCTCAACACGCTGTTCGGCACTCTGTTCATGTCGCCTGTCATTATAGGATGTCTCGCCAATGGCGAAACAGGTCTTGGCAACACAGCCGCAGGCCATGCCGCGATATTGGTTAAATCACTCATAGTCCTATCCTCATGGCTGTTGGGCTATTTCAGCATCAAGCATCTTCCCCTCACCATTGCCGGCCCCGTGAACGCGAGCCGTCCCGTGCTCGTCCTCATTGGCGCCTTGTTACTGTTTGGCGAGAGACTCAACTGGATGCAATGGGTAGGCATATCGCTTGGAATAGCCTCACTGTTCCTCATCAGCCGCATAGGCTCGCGCGAAGGATTCTCAATGAGCCACAGCCGGTGGCTGTGGCTCGCTATAGCCGCGACCATGCTCGGTGCTGTATCGGGACTTTACGACAAGCATCTCCTCGGCCACTACAAGCCTCTCGAAGTGCAGGCATGGTACTCACTGTACCAATGTATCATCATGGGTGTCACAGTTGCCGTCATAAAACGCCGCCAACATGACCGCACCCCATTCACATGGCGGTGGACCATCCCATGCATCTCCATATTCCTCACCATAGCCGACATCGCATACTTCTATTCCCTCTCCCTCCCCGGCTCAATGATAGCCGTAGTGTCAATGATACGCCGAGGCAGCGTCATCGTCTCATTCCTATATGGCGTCACAATCCTACATGAAAAAAACATCCGCCTCAAGCTCATCGACCTCGCCCTCCTCCTGATAGGCCTCATCTTCCTCGTCCTCGGCTCCCGATAGTCACATCCACACATGCCCACCCCCCTGACACAAAATGAAGTAACATTTGTAAGTACGCACCATGCCGCGTGGGATTAGCGAGGATGGGACAACGTGATAGCATCACGCTATCACCTGTCGTCAACCTGTCAGACACTCTCAACAATCATCGCGCCCTGGCATCCAAAATAACATCGTACATACGTGTTAGCGGTGAATTTGAGAGTATGAGACTCAGATAAAACTGAAGTTACTGTCCTGAAGTCTGCTGTTCGCCGAAATCGAGTCTGTTGAGATACTCGAGACTATGTCAAATTGAACTGCACCCCAAAAGTTAGACAAAAAAACTTTTGGGGTGCAGTTCAATTACGACACAGCCACTATGGTGTCATGCCGCGAGAGCGAGGACAAGCACCTGGGCGGCGACTATGCGCAGGAACATCGTCAGCGGATAGACAGTCGAGTAAGCCACCGCCGGAGCGTCATTGCCCGTGCTGTTGTTGGCATAGGCAAGCGCGGGGGGATCGGTGTAGCCGCCCGAGAACAGACCCATTATAGTCAGATAGTTAAGCTTGTATATGCCACGACCTATGCAGCCGATGACGAGCAGGGGGACAAAAGTGATTATGAAGCCCCATATCACCCACCACATGCCCGTGTTGTTGAACACGGTCGAGGCGAAATTCTTGCCCGAGGCTATACCGACCGAGGCAAGGAAGAGGCAGATGCCAATCTCGCGCATGAACAGTGACGCGCTCGACGAGGTATAGGTCACGAGTTTTATCTTGTAGCCGAATTTGCTGATGAGGATTGCAACCACGAGAGGGCCGCCGGCGAGACCGAGTTTCATCGGGACGCTAACGCCGGGGAAGGCAATAGGTATCATGCCCACGACGATACCGAGGAATATGCCGACAAAAAGCGTAATCATGTTAGGCTCGTTGAGACGCTTGAGCGAGTTACCGAGCTTTTCGGCGAGACGGTTGATGTCGGCAAGCTCGCCGACCACCGTCATGCGGTCGCCCACCTGCAGGCGCAATCCGGGAGATGCCAGCAGGTCAACGCCGGCACGGTTGACACGGGTGGCGTTGAGGCGGTAACCCATACGCAGACGCAGCGAGCCGATGGCGACACCATTGTATTCGCTCTTTGTGATGACTATGCGGCGCGACACGACAGGACTCGGCGTGGCATCCCAGTCGAGCTCGCGTATCGGGCCGATGACAGCCTTGAAGCGGTCCTCGTCCTGTGCCGACAACACCGTCAACAACAGGTCGCCGACATGGATGCGGGTCTCGGAGTTGGGGATGATGATCTCCCCGTCGGGACGACGCAGACGCGACACGACAAAGTTGCACTGTATGACATCGTGCAAGTCCTTGAGCGACGTGCCGTCAATCATCTTGTTGGTCAGCTCATAGGTCACGATATGGGGGACGAGCAGGCTGTTCTCGCTCTCGTCCTCAAGTTGCTTTATCTCGTTGTCAACCTTGATGCGGAAGATGGCACGGAGGATAAACATGGCAAGAATGATGCCTATCACACCCAGCGGGTATGCGGCGGCATATCCCATCGCCATGGTCGAGGAAACGTCATAGGCGTTGGGGTCGACCTGCAGCACTGCCTGCTGGGCGGCACCGAGACCGGGAGTATTGGTCACCGCACCCGACATCACGCCTACAAGCGCGGCAATAGGGGTCTCCCCGTCGATAAAGAAGATGGCGAGCACTATCGCCACATTGAGCACGATACTGAGCACGGCAAGCCCGTTGAGCAACACCCCTCCCTTCTTGAACGAGGAAAAGAATCCGGGCCCGACCTGCATACCGATGGAGAAAATGAACAGGATAAGACCAAACTCACGCACGAAGTGGAGCACCTCTCCGTCGACCTCATAGCCTAAATGCCCCATGAGCAGGCCGACAAACAGCACAAACGTCACTCCGAGCGCGACGCCTCCAACCTTAATCTTGCCAAGAAATACACCCGACGCTATGACAAACGCGTATAGCAGTATGGTCGCGGCGAGCGACGTATTGCCGGGCGAAAGCAAGGTAAGAAACCAATTTTGATCCATTAATGATATATTTATTTAAGTCTGTATCTATCAGATATATACCCAAATCTACGGCAACCTCTGCCATAAACCGACTGCAAAGGTACATATTTTTAGCACAATACCGCTCCACCCGCCCCCATTTTTTCACAAGTCAGCGGTTCAGGAGGATGACTTTGGCGGCGGAGTTATCCATGCCGGTCATGGTGTGGCCGGCTGGGGCGTTGATGTAGGTGGGGTCGCACACCACGTAGCGCCGGCCGCCGAGGGTGAGATAGTCGCCCTTGATGTCGCCCTCAGTGAGGTTGACAGCAGTGGCGAGATGCCCCGGATAGTAGACGAGCACCACGTCGAGGCCGAGGAGGTCGCGGACGAGACGCGAAAAGAGTATCGAGCGGTCCTCGCAGTCGCAATACGGGTAATAGAGCGTCTCATCGGCAAAAAACGCGCGGTCGCCGCCCCACACCTTGGTGTCGTACTCGTAGACAAACGCCGTCTGCACCCAGTTGAGCAGCTTGTTCACGGCCTGCGGCTGGGTACATCCGGCGATTTTGGTCCTCAATGCCGGATAGAGCGTCTTGCTGACTGACTCCCCGAGAGGTGTATTGGCGTACATCGCCCATCGGGTCATGAAGTTGCCGCCTATCTCCGATGTCGGGTAAGAGCCGTAGAAGTCTATCACGTTCTTGTTGACCGTTGCAGTCACAGCCATGTCGCCGTAACGTCGTGACTTGAGCGTGCGCGGTGACGTAGCGGCCATAGACAGGCGCGGCGAGGATGGTATCTCAAGCGACAACGGCTGCTCACCGGGAAAAGCCGCCGAGGAGATGCAGAGGCTCTTTTCCTTGCACTCAAACGGATAAAAATAGTCTCCTTCCACGACAAACCGTCCGCAGTCATAGAGCACATGGCGCGAGGCAAACAGCATGTACAGCCGCCCCGAGGCATGGGCAAACTTCATCCTGTAGCCCGACTGGCAGTATACATAGGCGGCCAGCATCGTCGCCTCATTGGTGTCGCCGAGAAATGCACGCGACATGTCGCGCAGCATCAGCAGGTAACCCCAGTCGGACAACTGCAGCTCCCTGCGCAGGGCAAGGCAGTCGGCCACGAGCTTGTCATAGGCACTGTCCGACAACCGCTGCCACGCCAAGGCAACCGCGTTCTCGCTTACCGCTCCCAAGCGGAATCTATGGCTGTCATCAAGGCGCACTTTCATCGGCGTGCCGAATGAGCGGAACGCGAACCACCGGTCGGTGACAGGCGCGGGGGTCGGCTCGATAGGCCTCACCGGCTCAGGACGCGGCGAGGGTGGCTCGGGCTTTATCACCTCGTCTATAGGCTTTGGGGTATCCTTTATGGGCTTCTTGTCATCCTCATATGGCTTCGGCGGCACAGGAGGTTCCTCCTTCGGCTTGGGGACAGCGCCTATCGTCATGTACTCCTTCCAGGCCTTCTTGAGAAAATCGGCATACTCGCCGTTGGCTTTCTTGCGGAAATCCTCATAGTCGTCATGAGCCTTGTTCCTGAACGCTTCAAACTCCTTCCTCATCGCGTCCATCGCGTCGGAGGAACGCACCTGCGCACTTGCCACCGCAGCGGCAAGCACGCAGAGCGTAAATGTAACGATATTCCTTTTCATGACTTATCATTCACCCGTGCCAAACACCCATGAGGCCGAGATGCCCCACTTGTTCTGCACTGTCTTATATTCGCCGACGTTGGTATAGAACTTATGGTCGGTCAAGCCCTTTGAGTATGAGAATGTCACCATCACGGGTCCCACGCGCATATCGACGGCAATCTCACCCGCGAGGTTGAACCGCTTGGGAAACGCTGACACCTCGTCACCGAATATTGACACATTCTCATAATATCCATCCTCGTCTATCAGCTCGCCGGCTATTCCTATATTCATGCCGATACCTCCGTGAACCGACAACGCGACCTTATTGGCAAACGGAATGCGGTAGTAGGCATGGACCGGGATATAGAGCGAGTGCTCTATAAACTCACCATAGCCGGACTGCTCTTTCCAGTCATCATTCCATGAGAAGTATATTTCATAGAACAATCCACTGTAGAAGCCGAGTCCCCAACTGAAACAGGGCTGGAAATGGAGGCCAAACTGCATACCGCTTGTCCAGCCCTCGTTGCCCCATATGTCCTCTTTCTTCTTCTCGCCCTCTCCGCTCGACACCCACTGCTTGGTAACATAGCCTACCGCAACACCCATCGGCGTGGCATCATACTCGCGCTGCCACGGCCATGTGAAAGTGTTCTTGGCGGCGAGCTTGAAGTCCTGACGCACATTCATGCCGTCATAGACCTTGATTTTACGGCGTTTTTTTGCCGCACCATAGGTCATCTCCATGTTGTAGGTCGTGCCGACGGGATAGGTCAGAGTGTGATTTTCCATGAACTTACCGTCAACATACAGCGACGCCTGCACGGGACGCCCGGCATAATAGGCCATACACTCAAACTGCACCTTCTTCACCGGGGTAAGATTGTAGGTCACGGGAGATGTCGCATCGACATTGATCGCCAGCGTGTCGGCATTGACGGGATTGTCAAGGGCCACGGCGACAAGTGTGTGGGCGCCATGGGCAAGCTCGGTCGACATCGGGGTCTGCCCCACCCGCTCCCCGTCGATAAACAAGGTCGCGTCAGGGTCGCTCTTTATCGACACGAGCTTCTTGCTGCGCAGGTCATAGGCATTTTTCCCAACAGGGAACTTCACCGCACTCTCGGCCACCTCTATCGTGTCGACCAACATGCGGCGTCCATCGAGGCTTATCACCGCCACGTGCTTGCCCAGGGCCACATCCTTCATCGGCTCCGGGGTAGTGGTCTTCTGCCCCGTCTCAAGGGTAACCACCGCCCCCTCGGGGGTCGTGATAAACGACACGGCGACAGTCTTGTCGTTGCGGAGCACCATGTCATAGACATGCCTCGGTTTTAACGGCCGTTTTATCGACTGACGCGCGGTGTAACCCTTGGGCGATTTAGCGTTTATATATGTGTCGCCAACCGGGTCAACCCACAGCCACACTTCACGACGCTCCCCGTCGAGAGGCGTGCGGTCGGCACGCAAGAAATTGTTTTGTGACGTCGTAAAGACTATTTCCCTGGCCTCGACAGGCGGCAGGTTTTCAAATTTCACTCTTATCAATGCCGCATCCTTGGTGTTATCGGTCGTTGCGGTAGGCCAGTTCTCTATCATCTGTGTGACGAGATTAACGCCCCCTTCATCGGCAGCCTCGTGAAAGGAGACAAACTTCAGTTGCTGGTTGTCCTTTGCGGCACACAGCACCGGCAACAATGCCAGCAAAATCAACAGGTATATTTTTTTCATTTCGATTGGTTATTTTACATAAAATTTTTTGAGAAATTCCTCATAGCTTACCACTACATCCTCCTCAGGTTGCCACAGCCGCACCTCGATGCGCGGCTGCTTTCCCTGCATGTTGAGAAACAGGGTCAGGTATCCGCAGTCGCTATAGCTCGGAGAGTTGTAAATCTGGCGTATCTGTATGGCAAACGCAGCGTCGGGGGGCAACATCCCGTTGGTGTTGACAAGCCCCGTGCGGTTGTCCTCGAATGTCAGATGGTAGTACTCGTTGTTCTTGAACAGACGCTCGAGACGTTCAAAATATTCCTCGGGAGTGTATCGCGAGTATCTTACCTTGTCACGCCGCTTGCCGAAGTCGTACTCCACATCCTTGAACATGGAGTTGCCACCCTTCTTCAGCACCGTGCCGGTGATGATGACAGCATCCTTGGAGAATAGCTGACGCAGGTAGCTCGTGCGCTTCAGAGCATAAGCGGTCTGGTAGTCCTCCATAAACTGCAAGATCGTGTGGCGGGAGATTTCACCCCACGGCGACGCCGCGTTGAAGATATTGTCCTCGGCAATGTCGGTGAGCATGAAAGCGAGAGTCTGTATCTTGCGGCTCACCGGGTTGAATCGGAACACGATATTCTCCATGAAGCTGCGCCCGTTGGTAAACTTGATTTTCACCTTGCAAGGACGGGCAAGCACCTGGTCGCCCGAATGGATAAACTTATAGGACTGCCGTCCCGCAAGAGTGACACGTCCCGTGCGCGTGAGCAGCGAGTCAAACATCTCATATCCGAGGTCGGTGAAGCAGTCGCGGGCAATCGAGGGGGTGCGGCGGTCGATGGCCTGCTCCACAAGCATCATCTTGTCGAGATAGTCACCGGGGGTCTCCATCTCAGCCATGGCGACACGGCGCACGTCACGCGCATGTTCCGCCGGGATGTCGGCAACAGCGGCAGCCGCAAGCACTTTGGCACGCGCCTTGGCCATCTCCTTGGGCGCGACTGCACGCATCACACCCTTCTTGACGTCGGCCTTGACAGGAACATCTACACGAGCATCTACACGCGGTTGGTCGGTGATGCCGGTAAACACCTCCTTCATTTCGTCACCGATGTGTGTCGCCTCATCCTTGAAGCGGTACTCATAGAGCAATGTCAACCGGTTGTCGGGAGGGAGCTTTATCAGGTCAAGCTCACACTCGCCGTTGCGCACCTTCAGCGGCCCTACAAATGACTGCCCGTCGTTATACTTCATCGTCACCGAGGCGACATTGCGGTCATTATAGGTAAAGCGCATCCGTGCGGCATAAACCCCGTCACGCATCTCACAGCTCTCAAACTGTGGCTTGATGTCGAGAATGACACGGTTGATTTTCTGCAACAGCTCGGTGCGGCACTCAAACCGCCGTCCGCCAAGTTCGGCATACACCGGCTCGGTATGGGAGCGTGCGAGCATCATCGCCCAATAGTAATTGCGCAGCGCGTCGTCAATCTGCAGCAGCTCCTCGGCACGCCGTCCCGCCTCCACGTAGTCAAGGATGCGCTTGCCCTTGGCCTCGACCATACGCCTTATGTCATCGACATGCACGTAGCGGAATATCTTGCAGTCAGGCTCGGGCTGCAGCTCGAGCATACGAGCATTGGGAATAGTGTTGGAGGTGAATGTATTGAGAAACACTTTCTGTATCTCGTTGGATTTCACGTCTCCACCGGCCGATGTAGTCTCGGTAGCTCCCGATGATGTCGCGTGAGAGATGTGGGTCCATATCTGGCTGCTTATGCGCCTGAGGGCATCGGCGTCGGCCTCGTCGGATGTCGCGCCAAATCCCTCGGCCCACACATACTGCGGGTCATTCTTGATTTTGGCGATGTCGACCTGAGCGGACGCCGTCACAGCCGACAGCAATCCACACAGGACGACGAGCCATCTCATTCTGTCGCTCATGACCTAAAACGATTTTATTGTGCTTTCTGCTTGGCGAGTTCCTCCTCGACGCGCTGGCGGAACTTCTCGAAGTCATACTTCATCTTCAGCCGGTCATCGTCAGAGACCTGCTGCTTGACCTGACGGGCTATGTCATCGGCAAGCTGCGACATGTCTCCGCGATACTCGAGGCACACATACATGTGGTAGGCTCCGTCGGCACGCATATACTGTGATGTCTTGACTATAGCCATATTCTTGACTGTACCGTTGGCTATCGACATCACCATGTCGTTTGACATCTCCCCCTCGTCACTGACCCGGGCACCGCTGTTGCCGTCGGAGGATGACTTTCCATAACCTACCCCTTCCTGGCTCTGGGCTGTCTTGATGGAAGACTCCAATGCCTTGGCAAACTTGGCGCGGGCCTGGGCCTCGGCATAGGAGACAGCACGTGAAAGATTGGTCGATGTCCCGTCGCCATAGGCACGTATGCCCGGCTTCTGCATGGCATAGGTTATGCACTCGTCCAATTCCTGCTTGAGTTCCTTGGGCGCGCCCCACTGATTGCCCGAAGCAGCCGGCTTGGAGCCGCCGCAGGAAACACACATCACAGCGAGGGCTGCAATAGCGGAAATCATTTTCAACTTTCTCATAATTACTACAATTTGAATGTGTCGTGTCCTGATGATTCCCGCCCAAGACTTAAAATCTGTCGTTTTTAACCAATTTATTAGGGTCCATGAAAAAGACCGCCTGTCATATAAAAAAGCAGCGTGGGAATCAGTGCTGTTGCCCGTTCCACGCTTAGAGGCCTTCGCATTGCCCACCCAATCAAGAACGAGCAACGCCGAAGCCCACGCCGATACGATATATATGCCTCGCAATCGCGTGCACCACACGACATGGGATGCACGCAACGCGAGATACATCTTACATATCCCGTAAACATCTACCGTTGCTTTGTTTTCTGACCGGGTAAAAAGTTGCGAAGTTTCTAAGCGTCGAAACACAAAGCGTCAAGCAAACGCCTTTTTCCTATATGTAATTCCCACTCCTGCTCCCCCTCCGGGGCTCATCGGCGTGGAAACCATCGCAAATATAGTGATTAAATAAAATAATGTCAAAACTTTTTTGTAGTTTTGGGTTCAAATAATGTGACGGCACGAGAACGTCACCCGACAAGAGATTAAAATTCTAACATCATACACGATTTATACTATGCTTAATCCTGAAGACATCAGGTCAATCGAGGCGCGAGGCATCTCGGTTGACGCATTTGAGAGCCAGCTGGAACGGTTCAAGACCGGATTCCCATTCCTCAAAATCGCCGACTCGGCATCGGTGGGCAACGGTATCACGGCACTCTCGCCGGCGGAGGAGGACGAGGCGATAGCCCGGTGGGAGCGTTACCTTGCCGACGGAGGCGAGGTGTTCAAGTTTGTCCCAGCATCGGGGGCGGCGAGCCGCATGTTCAAGGCTCTGTTTGAGTTTCTCGCCGGCGAGGAGGAGCAGGCCGCGCCCGAATCTGCGGCAGGGAAGATGCTCGCGGGACTCGACCGCTTCGCTTTCGCCACGGAGCTTGACGCCACCTGCATGAAGCTTTACGGGCTGACAGCCCACCAATTGCTCGACAACGGACGACACAAGGATATCATCGCCGCGTTGCTCAACGAGGAGGGGATGAACTACGGCAACCTGCCGAAGGGGCTGCTGAAGTTCCACAGCTACGGCACGGAGGCACGCACCCCTGTGGAGGAACAGCTCGTGGAGGGCGCACAGACAACGGCCAACGCCCGTAGCGAGGTCAACCTCCACTTCACGGTCTCACAGGAGCATCGTCAACTCTTTGAAAAAAAACTCGCCGAGGCAATTCCCGCGATAGAGGAGAAATACGGGGTGAAGTACAACGTGTCGCTGTCGGAGCAGAAACATTCGACCGACACCGTGGCGGTGAATCCTGACAACACGCCGTTCCGCGAGGATAGCAAGCTGCTGTTCCGTCCCGGCGGCCACGGAGCGTTGATTGAGAACCTCGGCGACATCGACTCGGCGGTGGTGTTCATCAAGAATATAGACAACGTTGTCCCCGACTCGCAGCGCGGCGACACACTGCGCTACAAGAAAGTCATCGCCGGATACCTCATGGAGGTGCACGACAAGATAGAGCAATACCTGCGGATGATAGACAAGGGTAGCTACACGATTGACGACGTGAGGGAGATGATAGCATTCCTCCACCGCGTGCTCAACGTGCGCTCTGACGCGATGAAGTCGCTTGAGGATGTGGACCTCGTGCTCTTTATCAAGGAGAAGCTCAACCGCCCGATACGCGTCTGCGGCATGGTGCGCAACGAGGGAGAGCCAGGTGGCGGCCCGTTTATAGCCTACAACCGCGACGGCTCGACATCGCCGCAGATACTCGAAAGCTGGCAGGTAGACACGTCGCGGCCCGAATACCGCGACATGATGGCCCGCGCCACCCACTTCAACCCCGTGGATCTCGTGTGCTACATCAAGGACGTGGACGGCAACCGCTTTGACCTCACCAGGTATGTGGACCCGGAGACAGGGTTCATCTCCGAGAAGTCAAAACATGGGGCGACACTCAAGGCCCTTGAGCTGCCGGGCCTGTGGAACGGGGCGATGAGCGACTGGAACACCATCTTCATCGAGGTGCCCGTCTCGACGTTCAACCCCGTGAAGACGGTCAACGATCTGCTGCGCCCGACCCACCAATAGGAGGAACATTGTCAGGCCGCAGATGTTATACTTACATATACAATACCCGTTATGGATAAGAAAGAGACTGTAAGAGGCATCTGGCGGTCGGCGTTTGATGACACGGACGCCTATGTGGAGTGGTACTTCGGCAACGTGTACCGCGATGAGGACGCCATGCTGCATCACGCAGGGCAGAAGCTTGTAAGCTCGATGCTGCTCCAACGCTACATGATGACGTTTCACGGCTCGGTCGTCCCCATAAGCTACATATGCGGGGCGGCCACTGTCAAGGAGGCGCGTTGCCACGGGCATATGGGCCAGCTTATAGAGGACGGCCTGCGGGAGAGTTTCTCCCGTGGCGACCTCTTCTGCACGCTCATCCCCGCCAACGACCACCTCTACGGGTACTATGGGCGATATGGGTTTTCACCGGCGTTTCAGACAGGCGTGGAACGCTACACGGCTCTCCACCGCTTCGGCGACGCCCATCCCGGCTATGACGAGGCAAAGGATTGCAGGCAAGAGGAGCTTTTCGGCTTTTTTGACAGGATGATGAGGCGTCGACCATGCTGCGTGCAACATTCGGCCGAGGACTTCGCCAACATACTGGAGGATAACCGCCTTGATGGCGGGACAATCGTAGCCACGAGCCTCAACGGCGAGCTCAAAGGCATCGCTTTCTCAGCAATCCGCGACGGCGAGTGTGTCGTGACCGACATTCTCGCCGATGACAACGGCGCGCGTCAGGCCACGCTCAGGCTGCTGCGGCAATATTACGAGGAGATACCGATAACGGTGCTTGCCTTTCCCGGCAAGGAGGATGTGAGCGCCCCGCGCGGCATGATACGCATCGTCGATGCCCGACGCTCCCTTGCCATCATAGCCGGGAACAATCGTGGATTGAGATGCAATATACGATTGTGCGACTCCGTTATATCGGAAAACAACGCCACGTTTGTGATAGCCGACGGATATTGCGTGACGACCGACCGCGCCGACATGCGCCTTGACTATGACATAGATGTCGAGGTGCTGACATCGATAGTGTTTGGCAACGACACCACCCACCGCATACTCGACTTCCCGACCGAGCGTCCGTTCATAAGCCTGATGCTCGATTGACCATCTAATTACATTACATATATGACAAGACGACTTTTATTACCCATCATAACACTGCTGTTTGCCGTAGGCATAAATGCACAGAGTCTGCGCACGCTCACCGAAGCCGAGTTTACCTCGGCGGTAAGCGATTGGTCAAAGGGCTATGCCGGCTGGAAATTCAAGGGCAAGCGCCCGGCGGTGATTGACTTCTATGCCGACTGGTGCGGCCCGTGCCGCAAGCTCTCCCCCACCGTCGACTCGCTCGCCACGGCCTACAAGGGCAAGGTCGACTTCTACAAAGTCAACGTCGACCGATGCCCCGAACTCGCCAAGCGGCTCGGCGTGCGCTCCATCCCGATGCTGCTGCTCTGCCCTGCCAAGGGTTCGCCGCAAGTCATAATGGGCGTATATCCCGGCTCGGAAATCGAAGCCGCGATGAGATATGTCTTCTATCCGAAGAAAAAGTAACGCACCCCGGCTGCTATGCCATAATCAGGCCGTCGGCCGAAAGGCTGTCATCGGCCGACTCACCGCGGGACGCTGGAGCAAGATAGGAATGCAAGGCTTCGACATACTCCGCAAAAGCCTCACGCCCGGCCTCGGTCATGCGGCACACTGTGCGCGGACGCTTGTCACGAAATCCTTTCTCGACCTCGATGTATCCCGCCTCCGAAAGTTTTGTAATCTGTACACTGAGATTGCCCATAGTGGCGCCGGTGACATCCTTGAGGTACATAAAGTCAGCCTCCTCGACGCTCATCAAGGTAGAAAGTATGGCAAGCCTCAGCTGAGAGTGTATCAACGGGTTAAGCTCTTTCATCGTCCAGTGATTTTTTCATCATATATCCGGGTATTATCATCATGGCGGCTATTGCCGCCGCAAAAATCAGGATTTGTGCCGTGCCGCCGACAACCCACAGAAGTATCGCCGTGCCAAAACCCACGTAGGAACTGCCCTGCAACACGGGGTACGAGATAAGCACCCCGGTCACATAGCATCCTATCGAAAGCAGCATGAGCACGGCAAAAAGCACGTTGTAGGGGACAAAAAACGAGGTAGCCGAAAAGCCGACAAGCAACACCGTGAGCATCATCCACACACTGTGGAGCGACTTGGCGACTGTCGTCCTCACCCTGTTACGCCCAGGCTGCAGCCTCACTACCAACGGAGTGCCTATAACAGGAATGGCGAACCACACAAGATAAAAACGGCGATCTGCACAAAAATGCACGCCTGCATAAACCACCAACGCCACGATGACCGTAGTCCAGCCCCACACGAGAAAAGGCATGTAGGAGTCCCGCAGCACGGTATGCCTGGTCTGAGACATAAAGCGTCCGATTATGTCGAGGCTGTCTTCCGGGGTCATTCTTCTGTCACCATCCATAATTACACAAGGTTAGCACTATAATTTCAATATTGCTTTAGTTCGACCTGATAATATCCGTCGGAAGCGACAGGCATTGATGTCCTGACACACGGCTCGACAGGACGTCCGTAGCCGTCAAAATCGAGGTTGCCGTTCCCGTTGAGGTCCTGAAACGCCTGCATCATTATCATCGCGTCGCCGGCCGGTATCGAGTCAAACGCCACTGTCACCGTCCCGCTGTCGACCTCGACCGCCTTTGCCAGCAACTGCTTGTCGTCCTGAGTCACCGACACATACAGACGCCCCTCGGCATAGGGAAGATTGACAAACGTCACCCGGGCTGTCGCCCCGGAGGCAACTGCGGCCATTGTCATCACAACAGGTGCCACAAAGGCACAGATAGTTCTCTTTTTCATTTGCTTATAGTTTTAATGGATTCGTATTCGTTCTTATTGTCGAGACGTTTTCTTGTCGCGGCACGTCTGACGCCATGGTAAAAGTTGAGTGTCACACCTACCCATACAAGACGGCTCGACGATTGGGCATGATACTCGCGCTCATAACCCGCGAGAGCCGACATGTCGCTCGACTTCACATCCACATTTCCCACAGGGTTAACCAAACCCGCCATAAATGTTGCCGACCGCCATCTGTAGCCAATCCCGATGTTGGCGAGATTCTCGGTGACACTTGCCACAGTCTCGCCCCACAGACGGTTGTAGGCAGTATTATACTTCAACATGACCCACCATTTTCCCGCCATAAACATGGCCTGGGCGTTGACAAACGGCTGGGAATAGCGATGGCGATAACCCCGTCCGCGACTCACACCACAGTGCCATCCGCCGTCGGCCGACAATACGAGACGCCCGTCAATAAGCGGGACACGCATCCGAGCCTTGATAGCCATGTCATTGTTATACCCATAATTGACCGGGCGGCCTACAATCATCCCGTCCATGTATTCCCTATAGTCCATGACCGGATTATGACAATACACGTTCTCGACCGAGAGTATTGCTGTCATATCCCTCAGACGCCCGTCAATCTCCACCCGACATTCGTGCCGCTGATAGGGTTGCAATCCCTGATTTCCCTGATAGGACTGATAACGGTCTATCCGTTGCATCGACGGATTGAGGTCGGCGATACCGCAGGACAACGTTGTCGTAGTCAGGCCCAGTGACATACCGATAAAGTCATGTGGACGATATCGCAGGTACAGACGGGGATTTATATTCACGCGATTGCGAGTGAAAGATGTCTCGAGGCGGCTCAGGGCCATCGTCAAGCCTACCTCATATTCCCACTTGTCAAAAGACTGACGCCATTGGGCAAACGTGTCATACCTCCCCTCATGAGAGTCATTCCCGAGATTCTGCATGTTGGCGTATGTGACTGTATGCGAGCGGTCGACATTGGCGCGTACTCCGGCCGACATGGTGCCGTGTTCCAGACGCCCCTCCCATATTCCTTCGCCGAAAAGGAGCCACCTGCGTCCCGTAATACGTGTCCCTACCGACAGATCCGTTGCATTGTACAGTCGTCGGCTGTCAGAGATGACACACGATGGGATAATATTCACGTATATCTTATTGCGCGAGTTGAACCGCATGTGAAAATAGAGGTCGATGTCGGCCTGCCACGAGGCCATCGGCGAACTCTCACACTCCTCACCGACCGACACATCATCGCCAACACTTGCCGTGACACGTCCTGCCGAGCGATACAGGTCATTCTTGCGATACAGCCGTCCCTGCACGTTCAACAGCATGTCGGCACGCGGCACGTAGGAATATTGCACGGCGGCGCGATGGGTCACCATGCGGTTGGATACCGGCATCCCCTCTTCCAGCCTGTCTATCCGGGTTCCGTCGGCAAGCACTATACGCTCCCTATTGTCCCTGAAACACATCATGTGCCACATGGGGTTGGAATGATAATCGGCACTCCACTCGCTGCGCCCGACATTATATTTCAGCGACACGGTATAGTCCCCCCATCCCCGATTGGCCGACTGGAGGATGTTGGCAATGACACCATATCCCGTGTCGCGCCTTTTCACGGTGACTTCCAGCACAGCGTCGGCATCACCGTACCTCACCCCGGGATTGCGTATATACTCCACCTTGACAATATCACGAGGAGAGAGCGATTGCAGCTCCGACTGTGACACACGTCTCCCGTTTATCCTTATTGAAAGATTTTCCTTGCCAAAGATACTGACACTACCCGTCGCCGGATTCACCACAAGCTCTGGGATCTGCAATCCGGCAAGCAGTTGCACGGCTGTGCCGGTATCCCTTTTCAGCCGGGCCGGTGGCATATACACCTCTTTGCCCCCTATGGCCATCACCGACGGCATCTCCACCACTACCTCATCAAGCCTCAGCATGATGCTGTCGCCTACATCGGCGACATTATCCGACATCACGACCGAGTCGCGTGCCGTAGCGCAATCCTGCGCATAAACAGCGGTATTGCAGGCCAGAAAAACGATTGCTCCAAGAGTTTGTCTCATAATTAATCCAAATTCTGCTGCAAATATAAATATATTTATTTTATAAACAATACAACTATATAAATATTTGCGGAAAGCAACCGTCATCCCGCTAAGACTGTTCTATTTTTCCATATAATATCGGTAGACAATCGTGGAGATGTCGGCTATCAGCCGTTCTGTCTCCGCCATAGAGAGGCCGGAGTCCTGCACAAGCACTACAAGGGTGTATGGGGCTTCCCCCGGCACTTTTACAAATCCCGCGTCGTTAACGCCGATTATCTTGCCCCGGCTGTTCCTGTCACCCGTGCCGGTCTTGTGTCCTATCGTGGTTCCCGCAGGTAATGGAGCTCCCCAGATGCGGGCATTGCCGGTAGAGCAACCCGCGAGGGTCTTCACAAGGAACATCGTCTCATCCACTCCGAGCAATTCCCATTTAAGCAGACGGTCGATAAGCTGCGCCACCCCAAGGGGAGTCGAACAGTTGTCATAGCTCCTGTTGACATCACGATGCATGTCATCCTCAGTATATGCGATTTTGAATCCGTCAAGCCCCTTGGAACGCAACACCGAGTCCATCTGCACCGGAGTCCCGAAAAGGTCAAACAATATATCGCAGGCATTATTGTCACTCTGTTGCAGGCTGTAGCGCAACACCTCGGCGAGCGGCATCACCGTCCCGTCGGGGAAAGAGTCGCGCATTGGCGACCATGTGTCTTTCAGCAGCATATCGGCGGTTATCCTGACAGGGGTGTCGAGCGACAGGACGCCACTGCGCCCCACACTGTCAAGCACCGCCACGGCCTGATGCAGCTTCATGACGCTCATCAGCGGGAAACGATGCTGATTGTTGAGCACCGCCATCTCACCGTCAGGAGCTATCACCGCCACACCGACACGTGCATCCACCCCGTCAAGACGAGCCTTTATCGGGGCCATTACATTCTGGGCATTCACGCCCAAAGTCAATAAAACAAAGAATACTATTACGGAACAAAAACGCTTTGTCATATTCATGATGATGCTATATAATAAGTACAAAATTAGCCCACTCTCCGATATCTCTGAAACAGAAGAGTCCGCCCCATCATTAATTAATAAAATTTATCATAACGCATCCGCCATTTTTAGTAATTTTGCTCTTAATAAAAGACTTAATTATCACGTTATGGAAACATCCAAACTCGCCATTGCCGCCTGTGCGGCACTTGGCATTTCACTTTCGGCAACCGCCGAAAGCGAGCATCTCAAGAGTCTGAATCCGGCTTATATCGACAACGATGTGCCTGCATCGGCAGACTTTTACACCCATGTCAACCAAGGATGGATCAAGGCCAACCCGCTCACCCCGGAACATGCGCGTTACGGGCAGTTCAACATCCTCAACGACTCAAGCGAGAACCGCGTCAAGGAGATTGTACTCAACCTCTCAAACAGCAATCCGCAACCCGGGTCGATAGCATTCAAAGTCTCGACCATCTACAATCAGGCCATGGACTCGGCCCGTCGCAATGCCGACGGCGCAAAACCTATCCTCGCCGACCTGAAGCGCATAGAGACCACCCCTCATGAGGGGATGGAGGACCTGTTCATATGGATGCACGGCAACTATGCCAGCCCCTTCTTCGGGGCTGGCCCGATGGAGGACATGGCCAACAGCAAGGAGTATGCCATGTATGTGAGCGGCGGCGGCATAGGTCTGGGCGACCGCGACTACTACCTCTCTGACAACAAGCACAACAAGGAGGTGCGCGAAGCCTACAAAAAGCTAATTGTCAAGCAGATGCAGAACGCCGGCTACTCCAGGAAAGATGCCGGCCGCATCATGAAAAACGTGATGAAAATCGAGACTGCCCTCGCCGACTCGACATGGACCCGCGAGGAGAGCCGCAACATTCCGGCGATGTACAATCCCCGCACATTCGCCCAACTCAAGGAGATGTACCCCAACATCAACTGGGACCGCTTCTTTATCGAGACAATGGGCATTCCCAGCCCAGAACAGGTGATTGTCACCGAGATAAACACTGTAAAGCAGGCCGACAACCTGATGGCGTCGCTCACCGACCGCGAAATCAAGGACTACTACCTGTGGAAATACGTGGCACAGGCAGCAGGCAAACTCAGCGACGACTTTGCCGACGCCAACTTTGAGTTCAGCAAGGTAACAAGCGGCGTGCAGCAGCAGCGTCCCCGCTGGAAGCGTGCACTCGGCGCAACCGAAGGAGCAATGGGAGAGGCCGTCGGGCAACTCTACGTCGAGAAATATTTCCCAGAGTCATCCAAGCAGTATATGCTCAATCTTGTCGAGAACCTGCGCACGGCACTCGGCAAGCACATCATCAACCTGCCGTGGATGACCGACGAGACAAAACTCAACGCCATCAAGAAGCTCAATGCCTTCACCGTCAAAATCGGCTACCCTGACAAATGGAAAGATTACTCGACACTTGAAATCGACCCCAATCTCTCATATTACGAGAACATGCACAACGTGTCGATGTGGCATCAGGCCGACACTTACTCCAAGTGGGGCAAGCCGGTCGACCGCACCGAGTGGGGCATGACTCCGCAGACGGTCAACGCCTACTACAATCCGCTCGCCAACGAGATAGTGTTCCCGGCCGCCATCCTGCAGGCGCCCTTCTTTGACCCCGAGTCAAGCGATGCCGAAAACTACGGCGGTATCGGCGTGGTCATCGGCCACGAGATGACCCACGGATTCGATGACCAGGGACGCAACTTCGATGCCGAGGGCAACATGACCAATTGGTGGACGCCCGAGGATGCCGAGAAGTTTGCCGCGCTCACGGCAGGTCTCGTGAAACAGTTTGACGAGGTGGAGGTATTGCCAGGCGTACACGCCAACGGCCAATACACCCTTGGCGAGAATATCGCCGACCAGGGCGGCCTGCGCGTAGCCCGCACGGCCTTCCTTGACTCGCAGAAGAAAAAAGGAGTGGACATCACCGCCGACTCGGCACGCATCGACGGCTTCGACCCGATGCAGGTCTTCTATCTCAACTATGCCAACATATGGGCCAACAATATCCGCGACGAGGAGATACGCTCGCTCACCACAGGCGACGTACACTCTCTCGGCAAAAACCGCGTGAACGTCACCCTGCGCAACATCGCCCCCTTCTTTGAGGCATTCTCCATCAAGGCCGGCGACCCGATGTTCCGCGCCGAGGAGGAGCGTGTCGTCATCTGGTAACGGCATCACGCCACATAATCGACAGGGGCTTGCAGACTGAAGGCTGCAAGCCCCTGTCGTATACATGACAACGCGCTATTCCTTGGCGTACTCCAGGACAGTAGGACTCTCCACATCGACGCCAAACTCCCTTGCCCGTTGAAGTATGGCACGGGCAAGTCGCGGCTTCAAGTCCTCGGGACAATAACGGAAATAAGCCTCGGCGGCACGCACATGGGCGGCGTCGGGCATAGGGTATTCACGTCGTTCAGGAAGCCCGTAAACCGAGTCGGGCAACTCCTTTTTCTCTTCGTAAGATAGTCTGTCGTTCATGATGATTAATCTTTGATTATAATGAATAACATCTGAAATGAGCAAATAGGTCGTCTCAAACGTTTATTTCATAAAACATGTATTACTTAACCTAAAAAATCATGAAGTACAACATTATCGACATCGAAGGCATAGGCGATGCTCAGGGAGCAAAGCTGAAAGCCGCCGGCATCAACACCGTAGAGGAACTGCTCGACAAATGTGCCGCCCCCAAAGGTCGCAAGACCCTGGCCGAGGAAACAGGGATTTCCGAGAAACTGATTCTCAAATGGGCCAACCACGCCGACCTGTTCCGCATCAACGGCGTCGGCCCACAGTTTGCCGAGCTGCTCGAAGCCGCAGGCGTTGACACCGTAAAGGAACTGCGCCACCGCAAAGCCGAAAACCTCGCCGCCAAAATGGCCGAAGTCAACGACACCAAGCATCTCACCCGCCGCGTGCCCTCTGTGACCGAATTACAGAAAATGATTGACGAGGCCGCCACCCTTGAGCCCCGCATGACCTATTGACCCATTGCCTCGGAAGCACTGTTCCAAGTCGGATAGACCGCCGCAGTCAGCCATTCCGACCCTCGCAGAAGTTCAATCTTTGTAGAGGGTGTTGCAAAACCGCCACGTATAAGACGTGATGTAGGAGGGTGTATCAAAATTGCACCGGGAACTAAGATAAGTCGAAGACTTTATATTCCGTTAACCCCACACTAAGCAAAAAGCGAGGAAAATCGTCAGATTCCCTCGCTTTTGCGTTGTGTGGGGTCTCAAATCCTAAACTTCTGCGTTTCCTCGGAGAGGATAGATTCCTTGTATACAATTTTGATACACCCTCATCCGTCACATCTCCGATGTTTTTTTTGTGTTCTGCAACACCATCTTCCCACCGACAATCATCATCTGCCGCCGGTCAAAACCTTGCCTATCCGGGGAAACCATCTCATCAGCAAGTAATACACAACCACACATATCGCGGTCTTGACAAATGGCGTCGTCAAGTATGTGAACAGGTTAACGGGATTCAACCCGGCAATGACAAACATCTTGTTGAGCAGGACGGTATACATTTCCACTATCATATCCGTGTGGAAAGCGAAGATAAAAAATACACTGGCTGTCAAAATAGGATGTATCCTCACTTTTCGCACCTGAACTAACGCCGAAGCTATGTTGAAAACCGAAACTACACCAGCAAGCATATAGATACAATAAAAATAATACCCAATTTCAGTATGGCCACCCTGAAAAACTGTCGCAAAAATCATGGCAACAAAAGCTATAATGCAACATGGCGACTTCACCTCACGAAACGCCGACACAATATTCTTGCGGTTTATCGCAAAATATGAACCTATCCCAAAATAGAGCAGCGTCATGGCATCCAATCCCGGAATTAACACATCAATATTTCCAAAGTAGAGAATAACCATGGGCACAAGCATCCATTTCCCAAACGTCTTAATCGCCCAATATATCAATGGAGAAAAGAAACATACAACAATCAGATTGCGGATATACCACAACGGGTAATTGAATGGCGACGTATACCACACCTCGTTTCCCAACCATCCATGGATATATCCGCCATAAACATTGCACCCCCAAAATATATCGAGCCATCCGTGTCCTGCCAAATAATCTCGGCAGAAATGAAGATATGATACCAAACTCTCACCACTAAACAACACAGACTTACCCCTCGACAAAAATATTATAAGGAGCGGTATCAGATTCCACAGCAGGTAGGGAATCACAAGCGTATGAAACCGCTTCCTCATCTTATCCCTGTAGATTGGCAATGTTAACTCAGGGGTCTTATTGAAAAACAGGAAACCTGATATGACAAAAAAGCACGGCACTGCGACAGACGTCAATATCCATGAAATCCATATGCGGAAATAATCAGCCACAACCTGCACATCCATGACGCCCTCAATCAATGACGGATAATGTGGTTGAGTAAGCTGAGAATTATGCGCAAACACTACGCATAAGACAAGAGGAAACCTTAGCCATGAGATTGTCTGTGATTCTATACGTGATGAATTTGATATCATATTCACAGTATTATGAGTGTATTAATTCCGTCAACTGCAAAAATACGAAATATCATGGATATTGCCACAGCATGTACACCCGCATGTAAGCCGCATATAAGCAGGAGCGGCAGCCCTTGAGCCCGGCATGACCTATTGACCTTCACCGACCGCCGGTCAACACCCTTGCCAGACGCGGAACCGTCTTTATCAACGCATAGTAGGCAACCACACATATCGCGGTCTTGACATCACAAGAAAAGCAATCAGGTTCCACAGCAGATAGGGAATCACAAGCGTATGAAACCGCTTCCCCATCTTCTCCATGTATATTGACGCGGAGAGGTCAGGAGTCTTTTTGAAAAACAGGAACCCGGAGATTACGAAAAAGCATGGCACAGCGACATGGCACAGGACCCATGAAATCCATATGCGGAAATAATCGCCGGCAATCTGCGGGGTTATCCCGTCAGCCAAAGGGGGATACAGATCTTGGGACAGTTGGGGGTTATGGATGAATACCACGCATATGATGAGGGGAAACCTAAGCCACGAGATTGTCTGTGACTCTATGTGTGATGGCGTTAACGCAGTACGCCCATCGTCTTTTCAAGCGGTTGCATCGCAAATCATAAATCCTTGCAGCCGCCCCGCACAAGGCAAAAAAATTAGATAATTACACCTGAGTCATGACACATAAAAAACGCGGGCCGCCATACCGTCACCCGTCCTGCGGTCCGAGGCCTTCGCATTACCCACTACAGTAGAACGAGCAACGCAGAGACCCACGTGGAATGATATATGACACACACAGGGGCAATCCCATGCCATATCGAGCATATGACACGGGATTGCCTTGAAGATGCATATACACACCTACAAGGCATCTATCGTTGCATCATCCTTGACTGTAGTTGAAAGTTGCGAAGTTTCGGAACCGCCAAGAACAAAGCGCAGATACACGCTTTCTAAAATGTCAGCCTCCCCGTCCCCCTCTCCTCTGAAAGCACCGGGATATCCGGGTAGGCGGACACAAAGTTAGAATTTTTCCCGATACCCTACAATAGCCTAATCTTGCAAAAGTGGAAAATAAAGGAAAGGCATCCCGCAATGCAGGATGCCTTTCTATAAAATCCACACCAAAGGATGCGATGAAACTCCGAATGACAGGTTTTGAGTGCTACCCGTTCTTTGTAATCCGCCTGTGGTCATGAGACCTCCTCTTGCGAGGTGGGGCCCGCCATCGAGCGGGTGAGCTTGTCTCGGTATTTCATTAAAATTTGATGAGTTTCCCAATCTACTTTGATGTGGGTATTTTCAAGTGGGAATGCCAGCTCTCTCGCTGTATTTCTATAACACAAAGATAGGGATAAAAGTTGGAATTACAAATTTTCGTGGCATTTTTTCATATCCCTGCAACCTTTCCACAGGATGGCGCGTCCAAGAGGATGAAACGATTTGGTCTACGAAGCGTGACAATATGTCGCAAAATTGCCACATTTAACACTCCAAGTGACATTCATTGGATATTATATGGTAATTTTGCGTCAGAAATGACAGTGCTCAATATGATAAGGCCATCTCATTCACATTTCAACTACAACAATGATGATTATCCATCTCGAAGACATCAACAAGACTTATCCCGGAGCCGTGCCGCTTCACGTCCTCAAAGGCATCAACCTCGACATTGACAAGGTGGAACTCGTCTCCATAATGGGTGCGTCAGGCTCGGGCAAATCGACCCTGCTCAATATCCTCGGCATCCTCGACTCATATGACACAGGCAAGTATATACTCGACGGTATCGAGATTAAGAATCTGAGCGAGAACCGCAGTGCCGAGCTACGCAACCGCCTCATCGGGTTCGTGTTCCAGTCATTCAACCTCATCAGCTATAAGAATGCGGTGGAGAACGTCGCACTCCCGCTGTTCTATCAGGGCGTGAGCCGCCGCAAGCGCAACTCCATGGCGATGGAGCAACTTGAGCGCATGGGGCTTGCCGACCGTGCCCACCACCTGCCGGGAGAACTGTCGGGCGGCCAGAAACAACGCGTGGCCATCGCACGCGCCCTCATAACCAACCCGTCAATAATCCTTGCCGACGAGCCTACCGGCGCACTCGACAGCAAGACCTCGCGGGAGGTGATGCAGGTGTTCCGCGACCTCAACCGGGAGGGGATGACAATCGTCATCGTGACCCACGACCCGGGTGTCGGCGAGCAGACCGACCGCATAATACGCATCTCCGACGGCATCATCACCAACCCTACCCTTCCCAATGCTTGACCTTATAAGAGAAATAGCGCAGACCCTGCGCAACAACAAGCTGCGCACGGCTCTGACGGGATTTGCCGTCGCATGGGGCATATTTATGCTCATCGTACTGCTCGGCATGTCCCGGGGACTGCTCAACTCATTCAACGACAGCCGCATGTCGCAAGGGGCAAATACAATAAATATATGGGGCGGCGAGACCTCCAAGACATATGGCGGATTCAAGGAGGGGCGAAAAATCGAGCTGAAAGACGGCGATCTCCCCTCCATAGCGTCACGCGACCGACTGCATGTCGGCGGCACTTCAGCCCGCCTCTCGGGCGACGCCACTATCATATCGAGCGACAATGACTATATCGCGGGAAGCTATTCGGGCGTCTACCCGTCGGCTCTCACCAGCTCGGGCGACGAGATTGCCGAGGGAAGGTTTATCAACGACAACGACCTGTCACATCGGCGCAAGGTCATCGTGCTCGCACGCAAGAACACCGACATCCTGTTTCCCGGCGAAAAACATGTCGTAGGCAAGCGCGTAAAGCTAAAAGACCTGTCATTCACCATCATAGGAATATATGACAACGAGTGGCGCACAGATACATACATACCCTACACCACCGCCCGCGCCCTCAACGGCGACAAGAACACTGTCGACCAGATAAGCGTCGACATAACCGGCGTGAACACTGTCGAGGATGGCGAGGCGGTCGAGAAAGGGGTGCGCACCACCCTCGCGACGCGCCACAAATTTGACCCCGACGACCAGTCGGCCGTGTGGGTATGGAACCGCTTCACACAGCACATGACGATGAACAGCGGCATGGGCATCCTTGAGGCCGCAATATGGGTCATAGGCATATTCACCATGCTGTCGGGCATAATAGGCGTGAGCAACATCATGTTTGTCTCCGTGCGAGAGCGCACCCACGAGATAGGCATACGCCGCGCCATCGGCGCGAAGCCACATAACATACTCAACCAGGTGATACTTGAGAGCGTCGCCATCACCGCCCTGTTCGGCTACATAGGCATATTCTTCGGCATCCTTGTCACCGAGGGTCTCGACAAGGCGTTCAGCGGCTCCGACTTCATCAAGAATCCAACCGTCGACATAGGCATAGCCCTCAAGGTGACGCTCGTGCTCATCGTGGCCGGGGCGCTTGCCGGAGTATTCCCGGCACTGAAAGCATTGAAGGTGAAACCTGTCGAAGCCCTACGCACTGAATAGTGCAAATGTCAAAGTTCACAGTTATGAGTTATGAGAAATCCGATATTTGACATCGAAAACTGGAAAGAGATTGGCGCGACGCTTGCACGCAACAAGACGCGTACATTCCTGACGGCATTCGGCATCTTCTGGGGCACCGCCATGCTGGCCATGCTCTGGGGGGGCGCGCACGGGCTGGAGGATATCCTGCGGCGCAACTTCGACGGGTTTGCCACCAATGTGGCCTTTGTCGAGGCCGACCGCACAAGCCTCCCCTACCGGGGATACAACAAGGGGATGACCTGGAACCTCACCGTCAACGACGTGGCCAACATACGCCGCATGACCCCCTTTCTTGAAGCGTCATCGGCGGTAGGAGGCACTGGCACCAAGACCGTCACCAACGGCAAGCGGCACTCGTCAGGCTCGATGATGGGAGTCGAGGCATCCTATACCCGGATATTTCTCCCGGTCATCTACGAGGGACGGTTTATCAACGAGGCCGACGAGAGCAACTCCCGCAAAGTGTGCGTGCTCGGCAAGCGCGTGGCCGGCGAGCTGTTTGGCGTCGAGTCGCCAATCGGCAAGTTTGTAGAGGTCAGCGGCATATATTACCGCGTCATAGGCGTGGCGGGACAGACCTCCGAGGTACAGATCATGTCAAAGGTCGATGACTCTATAATAGTACCAATGTCGACAATGCGGCAGGCCTACAACCTCGGAGACAACATCGGGGCGCTCATGGTGCTTGCCGAGCAGGGACACAGCCCCAAGGAGCTGGAGGGCGCCATAGGACGGGCAATACGCCTGAGTCACCCCATCCACCCCGACGACAAGAAAGCGATAGGGCTCTTTGACATATCCGAGCAGTTTGCCATGATTGACAACCTGTTTATCGGACTCAATATCCTCGCCCTGTTTGTCGGCGCAGGCACGCTGTTGGCCGGCATCATCGGCGTCGGCAACATCATGTGGGTCATCGTCAAGGAGCGCACCCAGGAGATAGGCATACGCCGTGCCATCGGTGCAAAGCCACGCGACATAATCGCGCAGATACTATCCGAGAGCGTGGTGCTCACCACCATAGCCGGCATCGCGGGCATATGCTTCGCGGCGGCAGTACTCGCCGGAGCCGAGATAATGACCGCCGATGAAATATCCTCGCCACGCTTCCAGCTCACTTTCGGGCAAGCTATAGGCATCATGGTGACATTCATCGTACTCGGCACCGCGGCAGGTACAATTCCCGCCATAAAGGCAATGAGGATAAAGCCCATAGAGGCTATGAATGACAAATAGAACCAAAGCGAAAAGAAATATATCAAAAACATATTCACGTTATGAAAAAAGTATTGAAGATATTGATGTGGGTAATCATCGCAGCCATATTCATCGGCACGTTTGTATACCTATTCGTCAATTCGCAGTCCCACGAGAAACTCTACGAGCTTGTCACCCCGTCATCCGAGAGCATTGAGCGCACGACAGTACTCACCGGCAAGATTGAGCCACGCGACGAGATCGACATCAAGCCGCAGATTTCGGGCATCATATCCGAGATAAACGTCGAGCCAGGCGACGTGGTGAAGGCCGGGGACGTGATAGCCAAAATCAAGGTTATCCCCGACGAGTCGCAGTTGTCATCGGCCCAAAACCGCGTCAACGTGGCGCGCCTCACCCTTGAACAGTCAAAGCTCGAATATGAACGCACACGGCAGCTCTACGACAAGAAGTTTGTGAGCCGCGAGGAGTATGAACAGTCACTCAACACCTACGAGAAAGCCCGCGAGGAGGTCGCCTCGGCCAACGACGCGCTCGCCATCGTGCGCGACGGCATCTCCAGCCTCCGCGCCTCAGAGAGCAACACCCTGGTACGCGCCACCATCGACGGCCTCATACTCGAAGTGCCCGTCAAGGTGGGCAGCTCGGTGATACAGGCCAACACCATGAATGACGGTACGACAATCGCCACGATAGCCGATATGAACGACCTGATATTCAAGGGCAAGATTGACGAGACCGAGGTGGGGCTGCTGCACACGGGTATGCCGATGAAGATATCAATCGGCGCATTGCCCGACCTGTCGCCCGAGGCTTCTATAGAGTACATCGCCCCCAAGGGTACCGAGGACAACGGCTCAAACACATTTGAAATCAAGGCCGCCATCTCCGTGCCCGCGTCATCCGGGCTGCGTGCCGGCTACAGCGCCAACGCATCGGTGATGCTCGACAAGGCCGACGGGGCGTTGACCATCCCGGAGAGTGTCATAGAGTGGGCCGGGGACAGCACGTTTGTCTACTGCCTCACCGACTCGGTACCCGTACAGAAGTTTGAACGCCGACAAGTTAAGACCGGCATATCTGACGGCATCAACATACAGGTGCTCGACGGCATCGACAGCAAAACACGCCTGCGCGGCAATGAAATCAAGAAATAACCCCCTTGAGTCATGAAATATATCGTCACCATACTGTCATTAGCTCTCGCGGCATCATCGGCCGATGCCGAGGTGTGGACCCTCGACCGCTGCATCGACTATGCCATCGGCCACAACATCAGCGTCAAGTCGCGCCTTGCCGACAAGGAGGCGTCGGAGATTGACGTCTCATCTGCAAAGGCGGCCTATCTCCCCACCCTCTCGGCAGGCGCGTCGCAGAGCTGGAACTTCGGTAGAGGGCTTACAGCCGAAAACATATACGCCAACCGCAACACCTCCAACACACAGTTTGACGCGTCGCTCAATCTCCCCGTTTTTTCCGGGCTTGCCAACGAGCGCAACCTGCGTCTGAGCCGCATCAACCTCATGTCGGTGGTGGAGCAATATGAGGCGGCAAAAGAGGATGTGACCCTCAACGTGATATCGGCCTATCTACAGGTCCTGTACACAAAGGAGCTCCATGAGGTGGCCCTGCAGCAGGTCGCGCTCTCGGAGTATGAGCTGACGCGCCGCAAGGCACTCCTTGAGGCGGGGAAGATACCTGAGGTCGACATGCTTGAGGCGCGGTCGCAGCTCGCCCAGGATGAACTGTCATCGACCACTACGATGAACGACTACACCGTTGCATTGGTCGACCTTGCCCAGCTGCTTGAACTCGACGGCATCGAGGGTATGGAGGTCGCCCCGTTGGAGGAGAATCCACGACTGCTGATATCCGCTGACGAAGTATACCGCAACGCCCTCGCGACCAACCACGGCATAAAGGCGGCTGAATATGAGGTCAGGGCGGCGCGGCAGCAGATAGCGGTCGCACAGACGGGATATATACCGACCCTGTCGTTCAACGCAGGACTCGGCAGCAGCTACTATTCCATCCACGGTCTTGAAAACAAGTCTTTCTCACAGCAGATGAAAGACAATTTCAACTCCTACGTCGGATTCTCGCTGCGCATCCCTATCTTTGATGCCCTGTCGACCCGCAACAGAGTGAAAAAAGCACGCGTGCAGCAGATATCGTCACAGCTTCAGCTCGACGACCGCAGAAAACAGTTGCACAAGGCCATCACACAAGCCTACTACCAGGCCGTGGGAGCGCAGAAAAAGGAGCAGTCGGGCATAATAGCCGAGGATGCCGCCGCCAAGGCCTTTGAGGCGATGTCGGAGAAATATTCCCTCGGGCGTGCCACGCCGACCGACTATGAGCAGGCCAAGACCAAGTACCTGCGTGCCACGTCGGAGCGGATACAGGCCAAATATGAGCACATATTGCGCTGCCGTATACTCGACTTCTATAACGGCAACTGACACCTGACGCCCGTCACGGGCGCATCGCTCCTCGGCGCATCATTATGGGCAATGCCTCAAGACGGGAATATACCTCCTGCACTATAGCATCCAAGGGAGCGCGGTCATAGCCGCGCTCCCTTATCACATCATCGACCACGGCAGCATAGTCATTGTGAGCGGCAGTGTTAAGCGACTTCCAGTTGATGCCGACAAACTTTCGAGCCACCTCCATGTCGAGCGGGAGACGCCCCTGTAGCATAAGCACCGCTATCACCGGGTAACCCGGATATCCCTGCCAGTACGATGCTCTGTCGTTGGAAGTGTATGTGTCATCGTGCCATGTCACCGTGTAACTGCGCGAGCCGTCAGACGACCGCACAATAGCCTCGCCTGTCTCTCCGAGCAGCAACCCCTCCTCGGGAGTGGGCATCATCACGCGATTGTCGGCCACGGCACTATAGGCCTCATATATCTTTTCTATAGGGGGTAATTTTTTCATAAATATAATTGAAATAAAATGATTTTGTCTTAAAACATTTCTCAGCAAGGGTGTGTTGAATAAATATAACTATTTATCCAATTGAAATGAATTTTAAGAAAATTTTCATGCTCGCCGCCGCCGGAATAGCCGTAGTTGGCACATCGGCCAAAAGTCCGGTCCAGATACAATCCGACTCCATAAAGGAGTCCCACAAGATTATATTTTTTGGAGAGGGGCAAAATCCCGGCCACGACTCTATCCGCACACTCGTGGATGCATTCTACTACGACCAGTTCAGACACTTCCAGGATCCGCGGGCACCATATTTTATGTTCATGAGCCGTGATGCCCAATTGGCGATGGGTATCGGCGGCAGGGTGAAGATGCGCGGATGGTATGACTGGGGGGGAGCACAGACAGGGCGCGGATTTATCCCCTACAATATAGCAATGACCGACATAGCCGAGCATCGGCGCAACTTCGGCACATCGCCCGCCGGGTCGGCCCTTTTCTTCAAGATACTCGGCACACACAGCAAGATAGGCAGCTACCAACTATATATTGAGGCCAATTTCACAGGATATGGCTCGCGTGACTTCAAGCTGAAAAAGGCATATGCCACCATCAACGACTGGACTGTCGGATATGCCAACTCCACCTTCAGCGACCCGGCGGCCCAGCCCCCGACAATCGACTCCCAAGGCCCGAACATCGAAATAAGCGCCACATCGACACTCGTCAGGTGGATGCATAGCTTCAAGAAACATTGGGTCGTGGCCCTCTCGGTAGAGGACCCCGACATACAGATTGGCTCCAACGGCACGCAGACAGCCACGGTTGACAAGTGGTTTCCCGATGTCGCGGCATTCGGCCAATATGAATGGGGCAACGGAGAGCATGTGCGCCTCGCCGGCATCATGAGGGTACTCCCCTATCGCGACCTTGTAGCGCAGAAAAATCATAACGTAATGGGATGGGGTCTCCATCTGAGCACCGTGTTCAACCCTGTCGATCCCGTGACTATATACGGCTCGTTATGCGGCGGTCGCGGCATCTCCAGCCTGACAGGAGACCTTTCATGCGGCAACTTTGACCTTGTAAACAACCCGGATGCTCCTGGAAAGATGTATTCTCCCTATCTTTTCGGATGGTATGGAGCGGTGCAGTACAATTTCCGTCCGAATATATTCGCAAGTTTCACTTTTGGACAGGAGACCTACCTGCCAAGCCACTCAGTAGCCCCCGACACCTATAAATACGGCTACTACAGTGCCCTCAATGTCCTGTGGGACATCACCCCCCGCATACAGGTGGGCGCAGAGTTCAACCTCGGTAAGCGCGAGAACTTCGACCGCGACCACAAGTGGGGACGCCGCGCCGGCCTGATGGCCCAGTTCTCATTCTAATCCGGTAAAAAAGAATGGGCGCTACGTGTAGCGCCCATTCTTTTTTTTCATCCTAACGTCTGCATGGCCTCATCGAGGGTCAGCAGCCGCTGCTCGCCGGTCGACATATTTTTCAACGTCAGCTTACCCTCGGCAAGCTCGGTTTCACCGACGATTGCCACATAAGGGATAGAAAGGGCATCGGCATAGCCCATCTGCTTCTTCATCTTGGACTGCTCGGGGTATATCTCGGCCGAGATGCCGGCGGCACGGAGCGACTTTATCATCCTCATCGACGCGGCGGCCTCAGCAAGCCCGAAGTTGGTGAACAACACACGTGTCGCCGCCACCGTCTCATCGGGATAAAGGTCAAGTGCGTTGAGCACGTCGTATATGCGGTCGGCGCCAAAAGAGATACCGACACCCGACACGCCCTCCATTCCGAATACTCCCGTAAGGTTGTCATAACGGCCACCGCCGGTAATGCTGCCTATCTGCACGTCGCGGGCCTTCACCTCGATTATCGTGCCTGTATAGTAGTTGAGGCCACGGGCGAGTGACACGTCAAGCTCAAGCTCGGCACGCAATCCGAGAGCCATGGTGCCGTCAACAACCGTACGCAACTCCTCTACCCCCTTGCGGCCCGTCTCGCTGGCTGCAAGCACCTTGTCAAGCGCGGCAAGACGCTCGTCGAGCGACCCGGAGATAGCGAGAATGGGATTGAGAGCGGCTATAGCCTCCTCCGACAGCCCTTTCTCCCGCAACTCGGCATTGACATTCTCGATGCCAATCTTGTCTATCTTGTCGATAGCGACCGTTATATCCACAATCTTCTCCGGCGCGCCTATCATCTCGGCTATACCGGCAAGCACCTTGCGGTTGTTGAGTTTTATTGTTATAGAGACATTGAGCCGCGAGAACACCTCATCGACGAGCTGGAGCAACTCTATCTCGTTGAGCAGCGAGTCTGAGCCCACTACATCGGCGTCACACTGGTAAAACTCGCGGTAACGACCCTTTTGCGGACGGTCGGCACGCCACACAGGCTGTATCTGGAAACGCTTGAACGGAAATTGCAGCTCCGAGCGATGTTGCACTACGTAGCGGGCAAACGGGACGGTAAGGTCATACCTCAGCCCCTTCTCACACAATTGGGGCGTGAGGTGCACGCAGTCGCCGCTATCGACCAACGAGCGGTCGACGCCTCGCAGGAAGTCGCCCGAATTCAGTATCTTGAACAGCAGCTTGTCACCCTCGTCCCCATATTTGCCCATGAGGGTGGAGAGGTTTTCCATTGCCGGAGTCTCAATCTGCTTGAATCCGAAAAGACGGAACACATCACGTATCGTGTCAAAGATATAGTTGCGCCGTGCCATCTCCGACGGGGAGAAGTCACGGGTTCCTTTGGGTATAGAGGGTTTCTGTGCCATGCTTCCAATAGTTTTTTAATATTGCCGCAAAGGTACAAAATTATCCTTATGCCCGCAAAACGGCGTGACAATACGTTGGCTGTCACATCTTGAACGGCGACTGCGACACGTACACACGATAACCGCGCACCGCTCCCGGGGTGCCGCTCCCCATGCGTGGAAGATATTGCAAGCCCCTGACAGTACAGTCGCTTCCGAGGTCTATCACTACCGAATGGGGATACTTGTCGCCCGGCGCTGTCGTCCAGCAGGTAGACTCCTGAAGGTCAAACATCTTGTCGGCTGTATGGTTGCCCCGCGCATCCTCACTGTCGGCGTAGACCACCGACCATGCCTCACGGGGTATGCGTTCACCATTCCCGTCAAGCAGATACAGCTCGGCAATCGAAGCGGCGTCATCATCTCCAAGTCCCTCCAACGACTCTATACAGAAATAACGGCCCTGTACCGGGTGTTCAAACGGAACCTCCTGCCATCCCGCACCGGGACGAAACTCCCCATGCGAGACAGGTGCGACACCCGACAGATCAAGGGTCTGCCCCGGAAGACGATGGAGTGACAGTCCGTCGGCACGCAGCATGTCGATTATCGGTTCACGCTTCCCCTCGACTACCGGGTCAATCGGGCCGATGATGTCAAACACCACAATCTCATTCTCACCCTTACGCAGCCAGCACCCCGGCATATAGAGAGTCTGCTGCGGGCCTATTTCCCAAAAACGCCCTATCGGATGGCCGTTGACATATACAAGCCCCTTGCCCCAACGGGAAAAATCAAGGAACGTGTCGCCTATGCTGTCGACTGTAAATGTGCCACGATAACATCCGGGTTGCTCGACAGCCTCGGCGCGGGTTTCCATCGGATGGAACGGCAGACTGTCATAAAACGCCTTTTCGTCGGGAAACAGGCGCACAGTCCAGTCTTTCAGCGTCAGGTCACGCACGCCGTCCGAGACAGTCACACTGTCGGTTATGCCCTTGAAATCCTTGATGGCACGTCCGAAGTTGATGCGCCCCATCCCTTCGACCAATATATCCACAAGCTTGCCCGACGCGCCCTGCGGGAGCTGCAACTGCCGCTCGCCGTTGCGGCGGTCAAGGGAGCCGGCATATTTGCCGCCGACATACACGCGCACGTAATCGTGAGGCTCGGCGACAGTAAGTGTCAGCACCGTATCCGCCATCACGGGCAATACCGTGCTGTACATTATCGAGCCAAATCCCTGCCCGTACTCCTCCATCGTGCGTGTCACAGAGTCACGCCGCGACGACACGCTTGCGATGATTTCGGACAGCGGCGCCATCCCGGTCATCGTAAAAGGCGCGATTGCCACTGTCGGTATAGAGTCGGGTATCGGAGGTAACGCGCCAGCGGCATGGCGGGACAGCAGCTCTCGGAGCATATGATATTTCGGCGTAGTGCGCCCCGACTCGTTTATCGGCGCATCATAGTCGTAGGATGTGACATCGGGTGCAAATCCCGGGGAATTGGCTCCGGCCCAATGCCCCCAGTTGGTGCCTCCGTGAGTCATGTAAAGGCTGAAGGATATATCCTTGTCGAGCATCTCGCCAAGTCCGGCAATCATCTCGTCGGACGGACGAGTCTCATGGTTGGCCCCCCACTTGTCAAACCATCCGCTCCAATATTCCGAGCACATCAGCGGACTGTCGGGGCGCACCTCCTTGAGCGGAGCGAACTCACGGTCAATGTCGGCGCCTGTGCCGAAGTTCATGGTCCACACAAGGTCGTCGAGACCGTTGAGCAGGAAATTGGACGACCAGTCACATTGGAACAGCGTGACCTCATCCCCATAAAGACGCCTCAACATGTCGCGTATGGAGGCTATATAGGACTTATTCTCTCCATACGAGCCATACTCATTCTCCACCTGCACCATTATTATCGGGCCTCCGTTGTCGACAGTCAACGGCGCGACCTCGTGTGCCACAGCCTCTTCAAACAGGGCGACACGCTCCATGAAGTAAGGGTCGGGCTCGCGCAAGGCGATATCCTTTTTCTGCAACAGCCACCACGGCAGTCCGCCCATCTCCCACTCGGCACACACGTAAGGCCCGGGGCGCAAGATGACATACATGCCGTTGGCCCGGCACAGGCGCACAAACTCCGCAAGGTCGTTCTGCCCCGTGAAATCGAACTTCCCCGGTTCACTCTCATGCACGTTCCAGAACACATAGAGGCACACGGTATTCATCCCGAGAGCCTTGCACATCTTTATGCGGTGGTCCCAATATTCCCGTGGTATGCGCGGATAGTGAAGCTCGGCAGCCTTCACGACAAAAGGCTCACCGTTGAGCAGAAAAGTGTTCTTGCCCACCCCGAATGTCGATGCAGCCATCGGGTCAACGGGGGAGCCTGTCATACACAATGACGATACCCCCACAAACGCGGCGGCAACAATAGCCCGCCATGGAATATATGCCAAAAGATTATTCATGTCATGTACATTATCAACATCTCAAATTTAATGAATCCTTAATAAAAATAATGCTACCTTTGCGGCATATTTCAATCGCATCAATCACATTATGGGAATCGGAAAGACGGTCATGGCACTACTGTGTGCCTCAATCATGATAATGGGAACAAACGCAGAGGCGCAGGAGGCTGAAAAAGTGAACTACATGCCAAATATCCACGGCGTATTGCGCCCGCGTGTGGAATGGGCCACCGAGTCGGGCGAATACCGCTTTTCGGTGCGCAACGCCCGCGTCAGCGTTGACGGGCAAGTAGCCCGGTCGATAAGCTACTATGTCAATGCCGACTTCTGCGACCGTGGCAAGATAAAGATACTCGATGTATGGGCGCGTCTCGGCATTGTCGACGGGCTATCGGTGCAAGCGGGGCAGTTCCGTATGCCGTTTGGCGTCGACGTGGCACGCGGGCCGTTCACCTACTATTTCTCCAACCGTTCCTTTATGGGCAAGCAGATGTGCAACTTCCGCGCTGTAGGAATGAAGCTTTCCTACAAGCTCCCCGCAGCCCCGCTGACGGTGGAGGGAGGTATATTCAACCCCACGACCATCGGCGACCATTCGGGATGGAACAAGAAACTCGCCTACTCGGCCAAGGCATTCTATCGGATAGGCCACGTGACCCTCACCACGGGATTCATGTCGGTGCTCCCCGACGGCGTGCGGGCCAACATGGTCGACGGATGCGTGAGCTGGAGCGCAGGACGCTGGATTGTCGAGGGGGAATACCTCTACAAGCGTTGCACCGACAACGACTACAAGCCATGCCACGGCTACAACCTTTTTGCCGACTACCGTACGCCCATCAAGGCGGGAGTGTTCAACCGCCTGTCATTCCAGGGACGATGGGACGGCATGACCGACCACGCGACCCGTCACGAGCCTGACGGCTCGCTCTCTACAGGCGACGCGGCACGCAACCGCATCACCCTCGGCACGACCATAAGCTACATAAGGAGCAAGAACATGTTTGTCGACCTGCGGCTCGACTACGAGAAGTACCTTTACCGACACGACACGCCCCACGATGCCGAACAGGGTGACAAGGCGGTGCTGGAAATAGTGCTGCGGTTCTAAGCCGACGCTTAGACGACATCAAAACCGGCGTTCCTTACGGCGGCGACAAGCGCGTCGCTGTCGTACTCCCCCTCCACGACAGCCTTACCGGTGGAGAGGTTCACGTCAACCTGACACACGCCGGGCACGCCGGCTATTGATTTTGCCACGGCTGCCTGACAGTGGGGACAGTTCATCCCCTTGATGGTATATTCCTTTGCCATTTCAGTGTTGTCTATATGTTTATGCATATGTCTTTTTATAAATGTGTACACGAGCAATGCCGCCAATACCGCCGAGCACACCGTCGAGAAAAGCGGGAAACCGCCCATGTGGTGACATGCAGCCGCATCTGCCGCCCCGACAAACCATTCACGGGGAAGGAAGTAGTCTATTACGAGGCCAAATGCCATCGCCCCTGCGACAATCGACAGCAGGTATATGATGGCCGCCCTACGGCCCATCTCGCGGGAAACCAGGGTAAAGGAGGCAAAGTTGGCCGCAGGCCCCGCCATCAGCAACACAAGCGCGGTGCCTGGTGACAAGCCCTTGAGCATCAACGATAACGCGATGGGTATCGAGCCGGTGGCGCACACATACATCGGCACCGCTATCACGAGCACGGCAAGCATCGACAACAACGGCGTTGAGCCGAGCACCGAGAAAAATCCAGCCGGGACATATACCGTAATCAACGCCGCAATCAACAGCCCTATGACAAGCCACCCTCCAATACTGCCCACCAAGTCGATAAATCCGTAGCGCAGCGCCGCGACACATTTGCCGCCAAACGAGGATGGGACATCCTCCCCCGACTGGCCGTCAGCCACACGGGGATTTCCGTTCTCCGGCTCGGTACGCCCCACAGCCATGCCGCCAAAGACCGCAGTGACAAGCGCGGCCACAGGGCGAATCACGGCAAATGCCGGGCCCAGCAACGACCATGTGGCGGCGATGCTGTCAACGCCCGTCTGCGGCGTGGCTACAAGGAATGATGTCGATGCGGCACGCGACGCGCCATTGCGACGCATGGCTATCGCAGTGGGCAGCACTCCGCATGAGCAGAGTGGCAGAGGGATGCCTATCAGAGCCGACTTTACGACAGCCTTCCACCCCGTACCCGCAAGATGGCGCGAAAGTGTTCGGCGGGGGATGAATGCGTGCATCACCCCGGCTATCAGGAAGCCCAACAGGATGTACGGCGACATCTCGTTAAGCATAAAGAGCAATGAGTGTATGAGTTCCATAAATCAATATCTATCTTTACAACGGCAAAGATAGCTTGAGATTGTTGCAATCCGGTTGCAATTTTACGGTCGTTTCAAAAATGCAGCAGACACCAAGAGCAACAGGGGGTGGCATATGGTTGACGGAAATAAAAACGAGAAATCCCAAGCATTTGCATTTCAAATACTTGGGATTTCTCAAAGTGTCCGAGATGAGATTCGAACTCACACAGCCCAATGGCCACTACCCCCTCAAAGTAGCGTGTCTACCAATTCCACCACCCGGACGATAATCAACGATGTCGGAGAGTCTTGTTGTTCGGAGATTTTGAGCGAAAAACGGGACTCGAACCCGCGACCCCAACCTTGGCAAGGTTGTGCTCTACCAACTGAGCTATTTTCGC